>JAABUP010000090.1_pt1 | contig 203748 bp, 305 predicted proteins | sample 5559201 | NCBI WGS metagenome assembly JAABUP01 (sample SAMN10711887, study PRJNA513373) | rock metagenome | isolation source: Antarctica rocks | place: Antarctica
CCCGTGTGCTGACTTCAAACTCTGCATGAAGAATGTTGCTGCAAATGAACGCCTGATCTTGCATCGGTAAATGTCATCACAGCACTGACAGCTCTGTTGCGATATTGCAGTGTGCAGGCAAGAGAGGCCGACCTCATAATACCACCTCCAGGCTTCGGGATTGATAGGCTCCCCAACAGTGCCCAGGATGCGCAGGCTGCTGCGCTTGTGCTTGGTGACAGGACCGTCCCCCTTGGCCATCAAGCTTCTGATGGCTGTGGGGGCTGTGTACAGCACTGACACCTGCATGCACATGCTGCCATAAGCAACAATATGTGCCGGTCAACAGATAGATTGAGCACGTCTGCCCAAGTATGTGCTGTCATCACTTGCTTTTCTGTACATGGCATGCTGTGAGTGCCACCTCCTATGTGCTTGCTGTGATTTCTGCACCAACAGAAGACAGTGTTTCAGTGCACAGCTGCCACTGTAGGCCCCATAAGCTACAATCACAATGTCCCAATGGCTGTTGTCAATGTGGGTACGCCAATTGCATGCTGGCACTGTATAACTGTGTAGGCATGTTGTTGTGAAGTTCATGAAGCAAACTACAGCTTGGGTACCTTATACTTGTCAGTGATAGCCCAGGCTCTGCTGGCATCGGGGTAGGTGGGCACCCCCTCAAATATCACCTGGGTCATGCCCAGCAGCATGGGACCTGCACACACACTCTATGACTCAGCATACAGCGTACAGTGCCTTGCATGACACTGTTCAGCAACGGCTAATGGAGGAGCAGTATGTCAGACCGTGAATGCTGTTTAGTTGCTCTGCACTAGCTCGTATGACGCTGCATTGACATTGACTGATGCATGTTCAGCACGCATGGGCAGAATTGAGTCAGGCTGGCCCTTATTGCCATCATCCACGTCTGTTATCTTTCACATTATGAATGTTGACTGCAGACAGTTGACACCAGTAAAGGCTTGTGCATCAGCCTCATGCTTGCATTGAGGCCATAACCCTGGATTGGGTCTGGAGTGGGCTGTATGCACCAGCCTATGATGACAAGAGAAGCATACCATAGGTGACATAGCTGTGGCCAGTGATCCATCCACAGTCTGCTGTGCACCAATAAATGTCATCTGGCTGTGCGTCAAAGACATACTTGGTGGTGAGGGCTGCGCCGACCATGTAGCCTCCGGTCGTGTGCTGCACACCCTTGGGCTTGCCTGTGGAACCACTGGTGTACAGCTGCATGCACACGCATACATAAGAACAGACTGCATACCCTTTGCTATGTACAGACTCTCTGGGACACAAGCTGCCTGGCAGTGGGTGAGACTGCGACGCAACAAAACACAGCTTTTCTTCAGGGATCAAGCAAGGCAATTGGTCATGGACAGCTACTTGACTTGCACATGCTGCTGTAAGACATATGAACTGTGCACATTGTGCAGATGGTAGAAAGCCCTCTGCACATTCAAGCGTAAGAAGGCAAATGTGGCCTGAAGACCACTAAAGGCAGGCATGCATACCTTAAAGAGAGGAGCCTCTGCATCCACCCATTCAACAGAGCACTCTGAGGGCAAAGCGTCCATGACATCCTGCCACCAGATGTCCCTGCCCTCCTTCCAGGGCACGTCGCTGCGCTTTGCTGCCAGCTTGTGATCCAGGACTGCTACATGCCTTACTGCATGGCCTTCCTTCTCTGTGATGTCCAAGGCATCATCCACAATAGTCTGCATGGAGGCTTGGCTGTTCAAGAAAGAGTGGTAAACTTGCTTGAAACCAGAACATAGGCAGTTGCAATGCCAGAAGCTTATTGTGAGCTCAAACAGCTCAGACTCAGCATGGATGTCTTGAATTGTGCACTGTATGTAGTATGCAGTTATCATCTGTCATTGCATGTTGCAGCATCAGCAACTGTTGTGCTCTTCACTGCATGTGCTGTGCAATTACGTACATCTGCTGCCTGCAAATGGAATTTTCAATTGAACACTTGCATGGCTGAATGCCCTCCTGGATGTGACAAGGGCTGAGTGCCCAAGCGAGCTGCAAGGCACCTAGCTCACCTTCAAAGATATAGCTTTGGGACCTCGCTTCACAGATGAGCAGCACAGCACAACTGTGGGCTTGGAGTCACAGATCCGGCCAGCCAGGGATTCTGCCGAAAATCCGGCAAAGACAACTGAGTGGACTGCTCCAATGCGGGCACATGCCAACTGCAGCAACTCATGACTAGGTTTAGTATGTAAAGTTTACTGAGCACAATGGACTGGTGTGTAAATACTCAACGGTTTTACCATGGCTGCTGGGAGCTCCACTACCATGGGCATGTAAATGGTGACATCATCCCCCTTTTTTATGCCTATGCTTTTTAAGTAGTTGGCTATTCTGCAAACCATCTTGAGCAACTCTGAGTAAGTGATCGTGCTGTCTGTGTCCAGGTCATTGCCTTCCCAGTACATAGCAATTTTGTCTCCATTGCCTGCTTTGACGTGTCTGTCCAGGCAGTTGTATGCAATGTTGGTCTCTGCACCTTTGAACCACTGAATAGATACTGGGCCCTTGTCCACGTGATAGTTATACCTTCAGCAAAAAGAGCAGTGCCATGATGATAGTGGAATTGCAGAAGCAACACATTTGCATGGTGGACGTGCCAGTACAAAAGCGCTTGCGTGTGACGGATCAAGGTTACACCGTGTCAGCGACAGCCGGTTGGAAGATATCGAAGGGGCGCCTCGCTGAGAGCATGACGTCTTGCTGTTCAGCACACACTCAGCGAGTCTGCGGGCATTTGATATCACTTCGTCCCGCCACACAAAGTGCGGACAGTCGGTTGAGTACAGCTTAGCACAAGCCTTGCGGGACGTACTCAAGAATTGGTGACTTCCAGCGCTTAGTCCAGTGGAATGCCTCGGCCTGCTCAGACCAAAATGCGTCCGGGTCCTCCAGACTCTGCTTGTACAGTTTGTCGTATTGCTCTCTGGACTTGATATGAGCATGCTTTGCCAGCTCAGCCGGCGGTGGGTACAATGCTGACAGCGTCATAGCAAAGAAGGGTGGTACTCACTTCACCGGTGCCTTTCACTCAGTCTGCGCTGTCCGAAAGAGTTTGCCGAAGCGAGGCAGCGCACCCTTGATACACAACATAAGCAGCGTCAGCCTAATGTTTCGTTTTGATAGGCCAGGTCAGCAATCAGTCAGCGTTGACTAGGCAAGCTACTAAGACTACTAAGACAGGGCAAATACTTCGATTTACCTTACCCGGCTAACGGTCGCTGCCTGAGACTTGGGCATCCAGGAAGCAGGATACGGCAATGAGTATGGCGTCTCCGCACAGGCTTGCGATGTGATTGAGACAGTCATGAAGTCGCGGCGCAGCATGATCGCTGTTGTCGCCTGCCTGCATCTGCTCGAAGTGCCTCTGTCTTACGCTTGGTCGTGCAACCTGACAATGATCGGATTAAGTGTTCAGCCGCAGAATCTCAGCGCTGCCCAGACCTCTCTGGACTGCGATCCTGGCGCCGACGAAATGGGTACCACACTCACAGTCGGTATCAGCCAGGAGCTTCGGTCTGAAACTTTTCCAGGTGCCAATCTCCAGCTTCTTCCGTACGACATATCGCAGGCCCCCCCAATCCCCACCCAACTATAGTACACTGCCCTGGCCTGTCATGCTGGCCACCAGGATTTATGTCCCTATGCTAGAGTTTGCTTCTCCCAACTATCATCCACACCAGCATGTCTTTGCAGTTCTTTGCACAGGAACAAGTTGGCTGCTTTGCAGGCACTGGTGTTAATGCTGTTCCTGTGCCTGACTTCACAGACAGCACACTGCTGTATTTTCAGCAGAGCAATGTCACCATTCAAGAAGCTCACCTGAAGGACATTGACGCTGGGAACCTGTCCTACATCCTCAGCTTTGACACATGCAGTGGCCTAGCTATTATCAGTCTCACCAGTACTAGATGCAGCGCCCAAGACTCTATTGTCCTGGTGTTTAACTCATCTAGTGGTGATGACCAAGGGCAAGTCAATTTGCAACGTCTGCAGTTTTATGACACATGGTCTACAGCGGTGGTGGTTATTGACAGCAACACTATGGTCTCAGACTCATTATTTGACAGTGCATTCTTTGACAGCAATGATACATACAGCAATGGATCAGGTCTGATTGTGAACAATAGTGATGGCAGCCAGCTGGCCCTTTGGTCAAGTACCTTCTCAAACAATTACGCTGGTAATGGAAGTGGTGCCGCCTTGCAAGTGGTGGGCGGAAGTTTCACAGTACAGAATACCACCTTTGTGAACAACACTAACCACCAGAGCGGAGGAGCTGTTGTTGTTGGTAATTCTGTGATTGATTTGCAAGGGAAGTTTGTAGACTGCTTGTTTGTGAACAACACAGCCGGCGCCCTTGGTGATGGTGATGGTGGGGGATTGGAGCTGCTACTGAGCTATGGGTACACAACAAATATACAGTTCAAAGATTGCACATTCATTGGCAATTATGCCAAACATGGTGGGGCAATCAGTGCGTGGGGTATTGATTTCCTAGCAATCATTGGTTGTACTTTCAAATGGAATTCAGTGGGTGGTGTTGGTGAAGGGGGCGCGATGTATGTGTATGGGTATGATACTAGAAAGACAGTACTGTACATTCTGGCTTCACAGTTTGTGCAGAACCTTGGCACGCATGCTCCAGCTACTGCTGGTGTCCACGCCATATCCTGCAGATGTGTAGGCTTGATGAACAACAGTTTTGTAGACAACCAGGGTATAGGTGTTGCAATTGACGATAGTCAAGGAGGATGTGAGGTGGACTCTGATGGTGAGACGTTAGCTTATCCACCACTATTCAACCGCAGCACTATTGCAAACAATGGTACAGAGTTTTTGGACAATTTTTTTCGGCCAACTATTATTGAGTCTGCTTCTGTGGACATCAGAAACTGCAGCTTTGTGCGTAACATTGACTCAACATTCCTGGGCCCTGTGGACAATAAGGATGTAGCCACACAGCTGCGGGGAGGCGCAGGTGTGAGCTTGATGAAGAATTCAAGAGGCTTTTTGGTTGACTTGCATTTTGAGGATAATAGGGCTTTACAAGGTGGTGCAGTGCTTCTGGACACAAGCGCAGACTTCATTATCTGGAACACATTCAGTGGGAACCTTGCCACTCATGGAGGTGGGGCCATTGCAGCAATCAACAATGATGTGCATCAAGGGGATACAGGGGATATAGGCACCTTGCTTCTTGGCGCCAGCACCATCCACAATAACACAGCTCAGACTGGAGGGGGTATCTACGGCACTGATGATGCCAACATTGTGATCACTAATACCACCACTTTTGCTGGCAACACAGCTGCAACTGGGGGTGCTGTCTCATGTGTCAACTGCCACAACTTGACATTGCTACTGGATGTGGAGATGACAGCAAATCATGCTGTGCAATCTGGGGGGGCATGTTACTTTGAGGGAGGTCAATCATTCAGCTCTGACAGTGTACACTATACTAACAATTGGTAGGGTACAACTCATGCATTTTTGCAGATGTGTTTGAGTTTGAAAATTGGCTGCTTCATACTATCTGTAGCTGCAATGACAGCTTTCCAGGATGCAGCAATATTGTCACAAGAGCGGTTGTTCAAGGCATTCAATGCAGTCGCTACCTGCGTCCTCTTCTTGTCCTCATGTGTGTGCATGTTGACAAAATGTACTTGGAAGGCCATGCATGGCATCCAAATCTTACTTCTCCATGTTTACTTATTGCAGTTTGCTGAATTGATTATACATGCAGCTGATGCATGACTTGAGCGCCAAGTTATCATGCAAAGCCTGTGGCATCAACTTGTGTTGCTTCCTCAGGGCTGCCAAAGGAGGAGGTGCATACATAGGCGCAATTGGTGCAACCACTGTGACACAAGCCAACTTCACTGCCAACACCTTCGATCTAAATGCAGCCAACGGAACATCCTTTGGCGGCGGAGGAGCTTTGTACTTGGACAGTGGTGTCACCTTGCTCACCAACAACACATTTCAGGACAACCAAGCTACAGGTTATGGAGGAGCCCTGGCATACACCTTTGAATGCTTTGATCCAAGTGTTGTGCCAGGTAGTTAAACATCACTTTTGGGCTTGCATGCTTGCCATGACCTGTCTCATAGATTAACCTCGTTGTGTCAATTAGGCGCATGCTTTGTTGATGTCAGACAGTAAACATCGTCTCAAGCTTGGTGAGATAGCCATGTGCGTATCATCATGTATACTGCACCAGTGAGGGTGTTGCTGACTACAAGCACACCACACTGGTATTAGAAAGCAGCTGAGATTGCCAGCTTTGCACAGTCCAGCAGAGCTTGGCCTTGGAATGCACTTGCAGTTTTGCATGTACACTCAGTGGAACCAAGTGCATGATGTCGCATGCACTTGCACGGGGTTGTGTCTGTCTGAGGCGCATTCGCGATGCAGATGTTGAGTGCGACGTCAAACGTTACACTGAGGGGCAAACTGATACGTTGTGTAGGATTGTGTTTTTAGCACAGCATGTTCAACAAGGTTGCCAATATGCAGGTGGGCAGCCTGACAATGCTTACATGTGGCAAGAGTTTGAGCCCCCTGTTGGTGCCTGCCCATGCCTTGTCAGGTCTGTTGGGGACACCTTTGTAGGCAATCAAGCTTCCGTAGCTGGTGGCGCTGTCTATGCAACAGACATGGCTAGTCTACAGATGTCATGCTCATTCGGCTTACCCAGCAACAATGTTACTGGATGCTCTAGTCCCGCATGGGATGACAATGCTGTACAAGCACTTGTCCAGAGTCCCAATGCAGAACAAGGAGGCCCACACGGGTAAGCAGCAATGCAACACAATGCAGCATTGCTTTCTATTCCACACCAGTTGCGTCACAAGAATGCAAGCGGCAGCAGCAAGACACCAGCATGCAAGGTGTGTTTTCAGGTACGGCGAGGTGATGGCATATCCCCCTTTCTCAATTACCCTTGATGGCGAACCTTACATGCAATACGTCAGCGATGGCATCACTTCTTTCTACATCACTGCTCGTGTTCACGACATAGCGGGAAACCTTGTTACATCAGGTACGTCTGTGTCACCAGATACAACCCCTGCACATTGGTTCCTTTTTAGCGTGTAGCTGTTGATTACAGTTGTCGTTGCAACCGTAGATTTTGCATGTCTGATCATGTCCAATGCACTTACTTGCATGTTTCCATGTAATTGCTGAAATATTGTGGCAGACATGCGTGTCTATGCATGTATGTGTATATACACATGAGATAATGATATGTACACATGTGCACACATGCATGTACCATGGTCCTCCTGAAAAGCAGTGTAGCAACGTTGTGAGCAGGGCTCCTGTCAATCTCTCTTTAACTCTGTGCAGCTGTGCGATGTTTGACTGCAGCCAAACTTGCAGGTGTATCAATGGACAGTGAGCAACCTTTGATTGCAAGTGTGATTGTAACTGGCATACCAAGCTTGCCTGTTGGAGTCCCAACACCAGCCTTACCCGGGGCATACACAAGGCGCTGCTGACAACACTGGGATTATCAATATCACTGACATTGTCCTTGTTGCTTATCCTTGGGTGTACAACTTGTCAGTCACGCTGACAGGTTTTCCACAAGTGAGCGTCGCCCACACACAGCCCTTTGTCATGGATGCAAACGCACAAGCCATGCGTCTCATGCCCATGTGTGCTACTGCATATACCAGGGTGTAAATGATGGCAGCACAGGCTTGAGGTTTGCGACACTGATGCAACAGACAATAGCCTTGTCTTCATGTCATGCAATGTGTCTCATTGCTTTATGGCCTGCTTGGCATGAGCTTGTGACAAGTTTGACTGTGCCAAGATGCATGTTTTAAGCCTTGTGGAACACATGCAGTTGCACAACTAAGCACAAGCCAGACACCCATACTGTCAAATGATTGTACACATTGAATTTGCAGGTGCCTGCTGCATGGAAGATGGTCCAGGTGCAAAACTGTACCACAGGCCAAGTCTCACAACAGAATGCGGCAATATGCTCCACATGTCCAGCTGCCACTTTCTCTCTCAATCCCCTCAATGGAAGTTGTGATGCTTGCCCAGCAGGAGCGACTTGCTTTGGTGGTTCACACTTCATACCTCCTTCCCAAAGCTGGCACTCAGACCCATACTCCACCAACATTGTGCAGTGCCCCAATGCAAAGGCATGCCAAGGCAACCGCACCATCCTACTCAGCTGCAAAGAGGTAATATCTCTGCTGCTTACAAATCTGGGTTTTCCATTTCAAAGCTTCACAGTGACTGTGGCAAGCTGTGTACTTTGGCAACAGTAGTGCTCACATGTCATGCGTTCATTGCATGGCCTAAGCTAAAAATCAAAATCAGCAAACATGGGTAACAGCATGCATAGTAATGTTGTGCATGTATTTACCCATGCAGGTTTTGCTTGCAAAGACTGCAACCAACTGATGTTATGCGCATGTCAATGCAGAATGCTGGATCCTGTGACATGACAGCAGGTATGGACACAAGCCAGTCAGAGTCATACATGATGAGAGAGTGCAGCCCTGGCCATTATGGCCCAGTCTGTTCCCTGTGTCTGATGCATGATTTGCCACCTGGTCACACCAAATATGGACGAACAGGGCCCTTGGAGTGCAAGCCCTGCAGGTAACCCTCAAGCACATTTTGGTGTGTCATGAAGCTGCCTGGCAGCTATATTGCTGTGCAGTGATTAGCCATAATACGGTCAAAGGGGTCATAGGGATCATAGGGGTCATAGGGTCAGTCCAGGCTGTCATTGCAGCCAAAGGCTCCTGTCATGGTTGCCTAGCGGCATAGAGCTTTTGCGTCGTTTTGGTTCACTGGTTAAAGCATCATGTGGTGTTTGATCATCGGGCATGATGGGACTTTGCATACAATGTCATGTTCTTTGGTGCAGGAGCGCAGTTGCAATAGTACTGGCTTACATAGCTAGTACACTTCTGGTTATTTCATGGCTGCTGTACACAATCCATGTGACTTTGAATGAGAATCGTGAAGATGCAGAGGAGGGCGTACGACCTGCAAGGGTCTCGGAGCTTCTCAAGGTATGGGCGTCAAGAGGCACTCACCATACTCTGCCTTGCAAATACACCTGCATTGTCAAGAAATCTGCCTGGTCAAGGCCACTGATCTTGATATGCTGCATTGCATCACAGTGTGCTGTGCTATGGTGTGCTGTGCTGCGCTGCGCTGTGCTGCTGCATATTGCATAAGCAGTCTCAAAAACATCAAGCAAATAAGCTGATAAGCGTCAGAGCCCAGCTTTGACATGTCACCTGACATGATGAACAACACATCAGATTACGACATGCTCATGCAGGCAGTGACGCTTTGGCTGCAGTATACTAGTTGTTGGCTGGGGTGAATATCCCGGCCCCTGCTACCCTTCACTGGGTCTTCAGTGCCGTCAACTTTGCCTTCTCGACAGTCACCAGCAGCAGTCTCTCCACAGACTGCCTGCTGTCCAAGCCACTTAATACAGCGGTGCAGAGGATTCTCATCCATCTGTCTGTGCCTCTGCTTGTCCTGGCTGCAATGGTTCTGATTCAAGTTGTTTGGTACGACTCAAAGTGCTGGCACTACTTTGCTGGCATGACCATCTCAACTGCATTGCTGACTGTCAAGACATGGCTAGGTAGCTTGTTCTGTCTTGTCTTTGCTTGACCAGCACAACGGCCAAGGCAATTGGTGCAACTGATGAAACAAAGCATGAGAAGTCTGTGTAGTGTATGAGCGTTGGGCTCGGCAAGCTTCAGTGTGCTTTGGTGTGCAGGTGGGCAAGCACTCTTAGCAAAGTGAGCCTGTCAACTTCCACCTGGACACAAGCTATGATCCCAGTTTCCCAGACCCTGCGTACATGGCACGGCAACATAGTAGAACTGCAGCGCCGCTTATTGGTCACCCTCTTGTCTGTTCTATTCTTCTATTACCCCAGCCTGCTAACAACCATTTTGAGCCTGTTTGCTTGCTACCGCATTGACCCCTCCAGCCCCACTGGCGCATATCCACAATTTGCTCGGGTGAGCACTTGCCTCATGTGCTACACATACGTCACAAACCTGGCAGTTGTCTGCAAGCTTCATCATCCGGTGTTTTTGCACACTGTGATCCTGTGCTTTGAGGTCTGACTAGTGACACAATTACATTGTCAAGCCTTCTCTTCTGCAACATGGAGAACTGACCTTGCAGATTGTAGAATCTAGGGAATCCAACAAGGCCCTCTGTTTCCCCATTCCTGTGCGCTTGGTTGCTTGTTGACATGTACAGAGTCTGACACAGGAAGCGTACCTGGTCACCAGCCAAAAGCTTGTGTGGCGTATGCGATGCAGGCGACATGGGCTTGGGGGTACTGGGTTCCTGACATGAGCATCAGATGTTTTGTCGGCTGGCATCTGAGGCTCTCACTTGGTAGGATGGACTTCTTTGACCCTTTGTCTACTTGACTCTTGTTCAAGCTACAAACAACCAGCAGTAACACTGGCAGAATGTGAACCGCAGTAGTGGAGATGTGCTTCTCAGTCAGCCATGTTACTGTTGCAAGTTCATGTCATGGATGTATGATGGCTCCATGGCCCTCATGGCACTAACAGTGCTGTTTTGTACGGACAAGATCCATTGAGCAGGTCAGTTGTGCGGGTCAAATGCACCACATGTGGGTCATGAATTGTGCCTGATGCAGGTTTGGGTGTGCCGCTGCTCTTGTTGGGATGTGTGCTCATTCCTGCGCTACCATGCCTGCTGTTACTCTGCCACCGCCGCCAACTGCAATCAACAGCTATCAAAGTGCGCCTAGGTTTCATCTTTTGCAGCTACAGGTCAGTGATCTCAGGGGTTTCAAAGATCTTGCCTAAGTGGGGCGCAGGTTTAGGGATCAATCAAGGACAATGCATCTTGCAGTGACTGAGTGCATCTGTCTTCACGTGCTCAAATGGTAACTTGATGTATTTCCAGACAATGCGGAATCAGAACCAAGCCATCTGTCTGCAATGAGTTGGCATCTGACAGCCTTTGTAAGCAGCAGTCCTTCTCCTGTGAAGCTGTCTGTGTGCTGTGAGTTGGCATCTGACAAGCGCTGCAAGCAATAGCCTTTCTCCTGTCTGAATAAGAGTGATCACTTGGGCTTGCTCCAAGACGTTGACTGACACGAGAACCTGTCTGTGAAGCAAGAGCTTTGTACACAGTGTGTTTTTCAGCAGTGTTTCAGTGAGATAGCTGTGTCAGATAAACACAGGAACTCAGCCAGCGATCCTGGAATCTAAATCACAAACTGGCCTGCTGGCATGCAGACAGACTTTATTTGCTGCATGCCAGCAGTGCTTACATCTGTTGCCTTACTCTGTAAGACACAGTGTGACATACTCAGGAGGAGGTCACACTTGGTGCTTGCTTTGCAGATCAAGGTTCTGGTTCTGGGAGAGCGTGATTCTAACTCAGACCCTAGGCTTGGCAGCAGCTCAGGTCTTTGCCACTGCCCTGGATGCCTTCTTCCAGCTCACCATCATGCTGGTCATCTTGATGATAAGCTTGATTCTGCTGGCGCACTATCGGCCATTCGAGGAAAAGGCTGCACAGATTACTCAGGTATTGCTAAGAGCTGCCTGGCTCAACAAGCTTGCAAACCATGCTTGCTCACCTTAGCTTTGCTTGTACAGTGTGCTATTCATCTTGGGAGATGAAGCACATGCTTGTACCATTCATAACAGTTTCAACACAGCACATGCTTGTTGCAGGTGTTGGGACTTGCCACAGTGTCTGCAACAGCAGTTGGCTGTCTAATGTTTTTGGACACAAACAATGTAGCAAACAGCAGCGGCTTGAGTGCCACTGGGGTCTTGTTGATGATACTCAATGTAGCTTTCCTAGCTATGTCTGGAATTTTGATTGCTGGGCGTGGGCGCCGACATGTTGCTGCATTCGCACAGCAGACCAAAGGAATCACGAAGACTGTCTTTCAATTCCTGCGGAGACCTTTTACACAGCGCTCAAGGCAGCCCCAGGCCGTTGTCAAATCTGACATAGGTGCTCAAGATGGTAAGTCAGTCCTGTCTAGAGCAGAATTCAAGCAGGCAATGTTGCCCTGAAAGTACTAGTGTATGTAGAGCTCCTGAGCAGTTGTCGAGTTAACAGGAACAATTGCAAATGATTGCGGAGATTGTCGTGGCGATGAGATGACTATCGTTGTGAGCGTTTCTGCATTGAGCGTTTCCTGAGAAGCCCATTGTATCCAGCCCCCGCAAATATGGCTAGCACATGACTTGCGCATGCAGTATTCTTTAACATTCTGGACTGCCGATATGTAGTTCGATAGATTCGCAACTCAGCAGGTGAGTATAGTGCAGCAACAGCTCTGACTCATTTGGCAGCAATTTGAACAATCATCAAGTGTAAGACGTCATGCAATGTTCAGATCTTCAGCTGCATCAAGCTCTGATGAGATCATGGCAAAGCCTCTGGAGGCATGTCAGGGCCTGCAGGTTCTTCATACTCGCCCTCATCAACCCCAAGAGTGCTCTGCACCAGCTTTTGCATGTCTCCAAGAATCTTCTGCTCTTTCCTCTTGTTCTCCTCAAAGTTGTACATGGCCAGTGCAGCTTTCTCTTCAGCACTGTAAATCTGGTTCTCCTTCCTGAAGCAGACGCACATATCAGCTTCGTCAGACGGCAGAGTCCCTACCAAGTTGCATCAGGCATTGGAAATCTACAGAAAATTGACAAGTGTCATGCAAATGTGATTGCTCACCTGATACGGATAGCATTCATACGTGAATGCCTGCTACCGCTCATCACATATCCCAGGTCCTCAAAGTGACTGATCTGATCTGCTGACAAGCCAACCTCACCACGTCTAGGAATACGCTTACCATTCTGTACAAAGGCATGCATTGCTGCACCCTCCCCTGCAACACCAAATGGATTCAGTCAATCCGCCACATGCACGCACACTCAATAACAGCAACAACAATAGCAGCAGCAGCATGAGCATGATCCTGCACATAGATTGGTGCTTGAACACCCAAGAGCAACTCTGAAAGCAACACAAAGAGTGAATGATAGTGATTGCCTCCTTGGAGGACTTACCAGGTAAAAGAGCTCCACCATAGTCACCCATGTCTTGCTGACTAACGCCAGCTGGGAGCTCTGGCCCAACCAGCATATTGGCCTCCTCCTCCTCTATCCTTCTCTTCTCATCAGCAATTGCCTTTGCTTTGTCCTCAGCAAGCCAGTCACTGCAGTGACAGCATGTTCTGCTCACTGACAGACCCTTGTGATGAGCATGGTTGGCAGTAGTTTTTGCACATGATTGCCATTGACTCAAACATATAGCTAGGAGCCTGAAGTGCAGAGGTACAATATGGAGTACATAGCTGAACATGTAAGCACCACAGAAGTGCCCACAAGCGCCATTATGACAGCACTTGTTGGAGCAAGCATGTGAACAGCAAGCATGTGAACAGCAAATGAAGAGGTGAGCTATGTACCGGAACATTTGCCCTGCTTCAGCCTCAATTGCTTCCATGCCTGATACTCCCACAGTGGCATCAGCATCAGTGTATGGCTGGCCTTCATCAGAGGGCCCAGCTTGTTCTGAAGGGGCTTGTTGAGCAAATGCATCTGCCATGGCCTCTGAAACTTCTTGCGCCTCAACAGCCTCAGCATCAGAGTCACTCTGAGATGAGTTTTGCTCATACGCAACTCGATCGCGCTTCTTTGCACTACGCGGCCTGATGTTGCGGCCCTCATCTGAGACCTCTGCTGCTGTATGGTCCCTGATGCAAGGACAACACAGTCAGCTGACCAGTACTGATGTTGGCAAAGAATGCGGAGCAAATAAGAAGCTTGAGTACTTACTCATCCTCTGAAGTCCTGCCATTTGCAATTTTAGGTGGTTGACGCTCAGGCGAAGGAGTGATGCGCCATATGCACTTGTCCACACGTTCTGCCATCCGTTGGCGCTTGAGGCGTCGCCTGTGGGATGTAAGGATGTTGCGCCAGCTCAATATTGACAGTGCTGGCACTCTCACCAAGCACTTCGGCCAAATTTGCAGAAGCCAACTCACCATTCTATTCTGTTCTCCCTTTGCAAATGAGCAATGTCTTGATCTAAGTCTATTTCTTGTTCGTATTGTGGCCTGATGTAGCTGTCCCTTGCAGGTCTGCACACACACACACACACACAGGTTGAGTGCGAATGCCTGACACTGGAAGCCTGTCTGCAGTTGTATTTGATTTTGCAGCCACGTAGATGCGCAGAACACTGGTCACAATCACGGTAGGGCGGTGCAAAAGCAGTCAGGTCAAGAAGCCAACCGGCGGTCGTATCGTTCCGCTCTGTATGAAGGACTGGGTCGTCGATCCCTGCCCCAATCTTCTCTCTTGCTTCCATGCCGACGAGGAGATCGGCTGTATCTGCGTCGATCTGGACTAGGGGAGCGACGTCTCGGCATATTCACTTACAGGAGGAGCTTCGCATGCACAAGTGCAGGCCATCAGGCTATTTCAGAGGATAAATAGTGGACATCAATTGGTCATCACATCAAATTAGCAAGTTTAATTTTCGCAGTGGTATGAATCCGATGACCAATTCCCGAAACTAGCTACTGCAATTTGCAAGGCTAATGGTGGATAACAGACTCTGTCGCAACCCTCTGATGGAAAGGGAAATTACAATGCTTCAGCTAGGTAGCCTGCCAGAAGGAATGTATTTCCTTGGCCATCTGGACCACATGCCTGTCAAGCCAGAGCTAAGCAAACCGTTACAATTGACACAAAGCTGTGAACATAATGCAGTTTTGTGACTTGCTCAAGCTTGGAATCTGATTTCAGCCTGGTGTAAAGCACTAGTATGGCTGAAGATCCAGCCAATGCAGGTTGCTTAACAGCACGAGCACTAGTAGTAATGTACTATTGCAGCAAACAGCTGATGCAGGGAGGCATGCAAGAAGCCCATTTAACAAGTCCTGGCTTGTGCACCTGATTCATCAGATTCTGTCATAATTGCACCAATTCCATGTCACCTTCTCCAAACACCTGTCCGTTAGCAACAGTCTGCATGGCTGCAACCACCCACTACTGTGCAACCCATGTCAATCAAGCTGAGGATCAGCAGTATCATACAGAGTCAGCAGCATCATCCTCTGTGAGGCAAATGTCATTGTCTATGCCTGAGATGGTGTTGTTGGTCAGCTTGAGCCATGCTTGTAGTCCAGCTGCCAAATCACCTTCATCCAGGAAGTCAGACAAGGTTCTCTGTTCGTTGGGATCTTCAATGGTTGATGAGGTAGGCTCTAATGCCTGCCAGACAACATCAGGATCAGGTAACTGACAGCCTGCCATTTTTGTTTCAAGCACACAAGTGATCAGGTCTGATGCTAAGTGTTCAAGTACAGTGCGCAGTCACAACACCAAATACAGCCAGTCAGGCTGAATTGAACAGATCACCTGAGGTGCACTGTCTCCTGAAGGTTCACTTCCATGTGCAAGATCAGCTGCTGCCATGTGGAATATGAAGTCTGCAAATTCATGCTTTCCTACCACATGATCACTGTCCACATCAGAGACTGCACCACATGTGAGGCGCCATTGTCAACATGTCAGGTAGAATATTGACACCGAGGTGCTACATGGCGAGTGATATGTGGTCTTGATGATTCCAGCAAATCACCTTCCAGGAACATTTGGGCCTGTTCTGGTGTTATGTTGACATTTCTTGAGCCAAGAGCTGCAGTGACATCTGCAGCATTTAGATAGCCATCTTGATCCTCGTCAAACTCTGAGAATATATGCTCCAATGGGTCTTGATACGAAATGATATTTCTTCTTCTTGCCCAGATCTGCAGGCAAACGTTGAGAATTGTCAGGTGCCAAGCCTAATCAAGAGCACACTGAAGCAACTCATGCTCTGGGTGATTGCACTTACAGACCCTGCAAATTCTTGCAGGCCAGGAACACATATTGTATCTGCTTGTGAATTTCTGTATGCTTGGCGGAAGGACTCCTCCACAACATTGATGTCATCTTCTTCTTCTATGATGCCTGCGTGTCTATCAAAGGTGTTCTTACTATTCCTTGTAAAATTACTATACTTGGCGCTGCAGGAGCTTGTTGACCTATGTTGTCCCGGCCCTTTTGGCTCAGCCGGGCAACTTTGAGATGCCGCCAAGATTGCCTGGTTGGCTGTGCGTGTTGTGCCGGATAAGCAGCTATCGCAGTCGATGGTCTGCAAAGAGGCTGTTGACGCAGGAGATGCACCGGCATGCCGATCTGCGCAAATTTCAAACCGGAGGCCTCAAGGACCTTACAATGCTGTGCAGGTTCTGGCGTTCACAACTTCGCAGGGACGGAGACACACTCCGCAATTTTGATCTGCAGCTTGCAAGTGTGCGCCCTGATCATGTCTGGGTGAGTTGAATTCAGGAAGCGAAATATCAAGGCTAGCTAGGGCAGAGAAACCCTCTTGATCGGTGCCGCAAATGCCTTGCGAGAAGCTTTTCGAAGACTTTCCAGGAGGGTGAAGCATACAATACGCACCGACCTTTGCAGTGTTGTGGACATTCGTCAGGATAAAGTTGTGCAAGCCACACCGCAATCTGCAGCTCAGCGTGGTACCGTTATACCTAAGTGAAGGCTAGCTATCGCTGATTCGCTTGTTCTGCTTGCTGGGTCAAGCTCAACGCACCCAGGCCGTAGGTGGCCAGCATGGCGCAGTCCATGATGGTGAGCTGCCGTGTTTTATCTTCGACGCTTCACCGTGAAGAATGACCGGTTAAGCTGTGATCAGGCTTCTGATCAGATTTGACCTGTGCTGCAGCAACCGCAAATCATCCTTCTCAAGGAAGGCACTGACACAAGTCAAGGCAAAGCTCAGCTCATCAGTAACATCAACGCCTGTGTTGCTGTGGTGGATGCTGTCAGGACCACTCTTGGTCCTCGCGGCATGGACAAACTTATACACACTGACAGGGTAACGTTGCGTTGCTTTTAGTGGCATCTGCGGGTGTCTTATTGATTGTTGCATAACTGACTACTGCCTATGCATCTCAGCTGCAGTGCTTTCTCTCTGCAGGGTGTCACGATCTCAAACGATGGTGCAACAATAATGAAGTTGTTGGAAATCATCCATCCTGCAGCCAAGACCCTGGTGGACATATCATTGTCGCAGGATGCTGAGGTACTGCCTTTTACACCACAGTTGTGAAGTTGCCTGTAAGCCATGGGCATTTGCAGAAATATGAAACCTGTTGCAATATCTCTGCTTGGCTGAGTCACCATTAATGCGGGACCTACGTTGCTGCTTTGTGAAGACAGACACTCATGTTAGCAACAAGCAACAAACACAATGCAGGTGGGAGATGGCACGACAACTGTTGTCATCTTGGCAGGAGAGTTCCTGCGTGAAAGCAAACCATTTGTAGAAGAGGGTGTCCATCCTCAGAGTCTGATTCGCAGCTTTAGGCAAGCAGGGCAGCTGGCCGTTCAGAAAGTCAAGGACTTGTCTATCAGTATTGAGGGCAAGTCAGCTGAGGAGAAAGCAGACATGCTTAAGAAGTGTGCCATGACCTCATTGAATTCCAAGCTGGTATGCATATTACAGAGCTATCAAGCCATTGCCTATGGTCCACTACTTTTCCAGTTCCATAATCACAGCTTGAGCTAATGTTTTTGACTCCAAACATATTTACTGTAAAGCTGCAGAACCCCAGTACATTTGCCAGGCTAACAACAAAGCTGTTCCATTTTGTTCACCTGCAGGTCTCTGGTGAAAAGGAATTTTTTGCCCAGATGGTTGTAGATGCTGTGTCTGTTCTGGACCCAGCTACCCTGGATCTGCGCATGATTGGCACCAAGAAGGTTCAGGGTGGTGGCCTGCGTGACAGCTTCCTTGTGGATGGTGTGGCTTTCAAGAAGACCTTCTCCTATGCTGGCTTTGAGATGCAGCCCAAGAGCTACAAAGATCCTAAAATTTTGCTGTTGAATATTGAGCTCGAGCTGAAATCAGAGAAAGAGAATGCAGAGGTACTTGCTTGAGCACAATGACAGCTCATGTCATTGTCTTGACTGCCTGCCCGTGTTTACAAAGCCTAAATATGGGTGTTGCAGTCAGCATCATTGGACAGTGCGTTTGTCAGTTCCACATGCATTGCAGCAACTCGAAGTGCACGCTACTGACCTCAAATCAAGCTACCTATAATTGTTGGGTGGGGATAACTTAGTCACTTCTCAAATCAAGTTATCCTTGTGAGCATTGTGCTTAAAACCGCTCCTACAAACATACAAGAACATCCAAATTTTGGGACTAAGTACCTTGCGTGGCAGTCACCCGATCTGACTGTTGTTGCAGATCCGGCTCAATGACCCATCACAGTATCAGTCAATTGTGGATGCTGAGTGGAACATCATCTATGACAAGCTTGACAAGTGTGTAGAATCCGGTGCCAAAATTGTCCTATCCAGATTAGCCATTGGAGACTTGGCAACCCAGTACTTTGCTGATCGGGATATCTTCTGTGCTGGCAGGGTGAGTCCGTCCTGCCTGAGTCTGACATTCAAGCACTCCATGTTGCAGCTCACAGCCAGATTTGGCTCTGAAAGCAGCGCGCTCTGTACTGTACTGTCATACAGACTACAGTTTTCTGCTATATCCAAATGCATAACAGCCTGTGTGAGCGAATAAAGTTGTGCTGCAGTAGTGCACCAACAGCTGTCATGGCTGCTTTTGTTCAGCCGGCATGGTTCAGCACTTCTTGTTGCAGAATGCGACCCTGCTGATGCAGGTTCAAGAAAGCGACATGCACAGGGTGGCAGTTGCAACTGGTGCGCAGACCCAAACAACCGTCAACAACCTCAACCCAAAGGTGTTGGGAAGCGTTGAAGCCTTTGAAGAGAAGCAGGTCATGACTTAATCATCAACTTGCTGTGGCAATGTCTCGCTTGCTGCATTGTACTGAATTACCATTCCTTCTGGTGAATTGTTGCGCCTGTACTGTGTAAATCCTCATGGTATGGTTGTGTGCAGCATGTATGAGGTCAATGCATGCTTTGCACATGAAGCTGAATCTTCTTTTTTGGCAATTACAGGTTGGAGCAGAGCGATACAATTTGTTCACAGGCTGCCCTAAAGCTAAAACAGCAACCATGGTCCTTCGGGGTGGCTCAAAACAGTTTATTGATGAGGCTGAGCGGTCCCTACACGATGCCATCATGATTGTGCGCAGAGCCATGAAGAATGCATCAGTGGTGCCTGGTGGAGGCGCCATTGACATGGAAATCAGCAAGTGAGTTACTGTCAGGGGCAGACCTGCTGCTCAGCACCTTGCCCGCAATGTACATTGATCTGCACCTCTTGAGCTATAATTGTTTGCAGGTTTTGGTGTTATCAAGGAAGGCTCTCACTGCCAGCTTTGATGTTATGTGCTGGTCTGTCATATACTGATACGTCCTGCTTGTTGCAGGTTCCTGAGGGATCATGCCCGAACTATTGCTGGCAAGTCTCAGCTTTTCATCAATGCGTATGCCAAGGCGCTGGAGATCATTCCGCGCCAGTTGTGCGACAATGCTGGGTTTGATGCTACTGATGTTCTGAACAAGCTGAGGCAAAAGCATGCCTCCAAGTCAGGCGATGGCAACAATTTTGGAGTTGATGTCAATACAGGTATACTGCTCTTCTGCTCAGTGCTTGCTTATCGCTGGCCTTTGAGCCACCTGCACAACTGAGCAAGAACCTGCCCAAACACAAACTGGCCTTTTCTCCATAACTGCCTGATACTTGCAGCTCAACTGTCACGGCATGCGCAACTGCTTGTTAATCAGACTGATTTGCTGTGCAGGCGGTGTTGTTGACACATATGCAAGCTTTGTGTGGGAACCAGCGCTGGTCAAGATCAATGCGCTTACTGCAGCAACGGAAGCAGCCTGCCTTGTTCTCTCAGTCGACGAAACAGTACGAAATCCCAAGTCTGAAGGCCCTGATGGTCAGGGGGGTCCTGGCCGAGGGATGCCAGGGCGTGGTAGAGGGCGTGGAAGGGGCAGAGGCATGCGTCGATGATCAGCAATTGTATGCGGTGTCCATACACACTATGATCCTGCGTTGCTACCTTTGCCGACTGCTGGGTGCCTATCCCAAAGAGCACCAAACGCGACCAGATGTATCAAGGGTAGTTGGTCATGACAAGCTTTCCTGTGTGGAGACCTAGCTTGAACATAAAGCTTCTCCGTTTACTTTGGCGCTGTACAATCTGCGTGCAGCTTTGGCCATGTATTTAGCAGCAGCTACATCTAGCTCTGCTCAAAACTCAGCAACTTTTACATTTCATGCTCACACAAGACCTGTGCGCATACACACTGCATCAAACACAGAACGGCAGGACATCTGATGTCTTCGCTCTGTGCTTTGCGCATGGGATGCAATGCACTGCATGCCCTGCAACAAGCTGCAATTCAAAAAGAGAGCCTGTAAAAGTGACGTTCGCATTGTTGTGATTGCCGGACAGCATTGCGCGACTATTCCTCTCGGGGGCGGTTGTCAGCATTACTGCAGCAGGAGGGGTAGACGTCTTTGCTTGCGCGCCTTGAACAAGGTGCTATTGCTCGATCCTCAGAGCTGATCCCTAAGTCAACGCATGCCGTTCTTGTCTAGAGGGCTCAGGGCTTGATGTGCAAACTAGCTTGGTCAACAAGCATGGATCAAATTAGCACGCATGAGACCTCTTGCCTTTGCTCTATCTGACTACTTGTTCTGCTTCCCAAAATGTATGTGCTATATATATGCGACACCTAAATCTAAAGCTGTTCCTGAGACCATTGTCTGCTGGCCCACAGGTTCATGAGTCAGCAAAACACAGCAGAGATGATGTGTGCAGATGCTCTGCTCCCCAATACATATACATACCAACTCTGGAATGCTCAGCAGTCTGGCTGGCCAGCAGCACAGCTGGCACCTACTTTACCAGGATTTGAGGAGCATGAGAGACAGCTGTATGGAATGCAAGCATGGCCTTCTGCCACAAGCAGTGCTGGCACAATAGGTCCGCAGGAACCAGCAGACAATTGCAATGATGAGGCTGGCCCTGCTTGTGATGCTGCACAATTTGGTTACTATGGCCCACAGGAGGAGCATCTCCCTGACTCTGTTGCTGACAGCTCCTTGTATCATAACGCTTCCAGACAGTTATTGTTTGCACCAGATCATCAAGCAAACGCTTACAATCAAGATACACTGCATCAGCAAGATCGTGCGTATCTGTATCAGCTGTATCAGGCAAATGGCATGGCAACGGGCTGGCCTGCTGAGCAAGCTGATGAAGCATTGTTGCTCTCTGGTGGCAGACTCAGCGCAAAACAGCAGCTGTTTGCTAATGCTATGGATCAGGAGAACATAGATCCTGCATCTCTGTACTGTCATCAACAAACAGGTCAGCAGCAGCAGGGCCAGCAGCAGCAGCAGCAGCAGCAGAGAAAGCTCGTTGAATCTGTTAAACATTGTTATGGCAGCGATGCTGAAGTGCCACCGGTGTTTAAACCCCCTGAAAACAATTGCCAGAGGGGTTACGTGTGTGCTTCGCAAGATGTGGAGCCAATGATGGGTAAAGTGCCCAATAAGCAGCCAGCTGCAAATAATGGCAGAGCACCTGGACATGTTTTAGGCTCAGCACTTGGGCAGAGTCAGCCAGAGGTGCCAGAGTCAGGCATCACAGCTGTCCAACATCAGGGTACTCAGCACAGACAGCATGGAGATGTGCAGCAACACAGTGGTTTGACACCAGCACATACCAGTTGCATTGCACTGGAAAGCCACTCATTGAGCTCAGAGCCTGAGAGCAATGGACAGGCAAGTGCTACATTGCGTTTTGCTGAAACGCTTTTGCAGGTTCTGTCAGTCCCTCTTTGTATGTTGTGTCCTCCCAAGCCTCAAGGTGAATTGCAGAAAGCAATGCTTTTCTTAACTGTGTGCAGGTGGATGCTGACAACTTTGGGCAAGCACCAAGCGCTCAATTGCTGATGCAGCAGGCAAATGCACCTGACGCACTTCTTGAGCTGTTGAAGCAGCATCTGACCGCTCACAAGGAGCAGCAGCCGGCATACATGCAGCCTCAACCAGGGTCACAGCAAGATGTGTCTCAGCAGACTCTTTCCCAAAACTACACAGCGCACTCGAGCTCAAGGCAGACACAGACAGAGGTTCATGCAGACCAGTCCATGTCAGAGCACACCCAGACTGAGGTGCATGCACATCAGGTTATGTCACAGCAGAGCCAGACAGATACGCTTCTGGACCTCCAGACAGAACTGGGCCTACGGCTGCGGCAGCATACATCTCTGGGGACCCAGACTGCATCCCAGCTGCAGCAGCAAGTCTCAGTGCAGACTCAGACTGAGTCACCATCTTCTATCGTGCTGTCAGAGGAGACTCAGACACCTTTGCTGCTGCAGCAAGCTGTGTCCACCCAGACGGTGGACAGCTTGTGCCTGTTGCAGTCCACACAGCAGACACAGACTGAACAGGAGCTGCAGCAGCCAGCCTCGACACAGACAACATCTGTCATGCAGGTGTCTCAGCCTCTGCAAACAGCAGAAGTGCTACAGCACACAGTATCAACGCAGGCGTCTGCTCCGCTGCAGCAGCCAGTGATGACCCAGACTGATGCAGTGGCAACTGCTGAGGCTGCCTGTCAGTCCTGCAATGATAGTGAGCAGGCCAGTGCTTCACAGCAGAGGCTAGAGGATCTGCAAGAAGAGGTTTCTGGGCTGCAGCTGAAGGTGCAGTCCCTGCAAGGCATAGTGGACATTCAGGAACAGCAGCTGCAGGCAGCAGCTGGCCACTCCTCTGATCAAGTAAGCTACATACTAGTACTCAGGGTCTGATAACTAGGGTACCAAAGTTCTGACCTTCTAAGTCTTCTGCAAGGCATCTCTGGCTGCTAGAGCTGCACTTGGGACATTGTGGTTACAGAGAAGCCTAAACAAACACTGCTGTGGTATGTATAACATATGTGACATGCTGTATGACGTGAAGCACTGTTGATGGGACAGTCCGTCTTGAACAAGCAGCCCGGCAGGTGGGAGCAAGTGGCTCTCACTCAGACTTTGCTCAAAATCTGTCCTACCTGAGACACTTTGGGTGGCTGTGTTTGCAGGCTGACACACCACTGGAGAAGCAACTCAGCAGATGGCGCCATGAGGTCTTCAAACTGCTGCTATCCAGCAAGCAGGCACAACATGCTCACCAGCAGCAATCGCAGGCTCAGGCAGAGGTCATTGCCAAGCTTCAGTGGCAGGTCATAGCGGCTGAGGACAAAGCAACATTGCTGGACAGCCGATTGCTTGACCGGCATGTAGACCTGGACTTGGCACATGTAAGGAGCAGACGTGCTGAGGAGCAGCTTCAGCAGTCCTGCAGGTGAGCTTGTGACAGAGAGGTTTGCAGGTGGATGTGCTTATCATGCCATGCTGGATGCTGCTAAGCAACTGCTCACTACTTTGCTATGTTACTTTGCTACTTTGCTTTGTTGATTTGCTAGAACAGCAATCGGTGCCGCTGCCCAACGCAACAATGCAGGCAGACATCTTCAGCCCTTGTGTTAGCCAAGAGCTTTGTGTCTGCAATCTTTCTCCTTCACAGGGATTGCAAACAAGATGATATGACATGCATGATGTCAGCCAATGATGCAGGCTGATGCAGGCTGCCTGCATATGTGTGGCTTGGGACTAGGGCGCAGAATAAGTTCTGATGATGTACTTGTATGCTTGTATGGAGGTAGCAAACATTTGACCTTTATGCTGCAGGCAGGTTGAGGACCTGCAAGCTAAGCTGCAACAAGAAAAACAGCACATACATAACTTGGCCGAAGCTGTCCAGCAGGCCAATTCTCAACACCTCACCATGGCTGCATCCTTGGCTCAAGCGGAGGGCCGCATTGCTGCATTTCTGCACAGGTACAACAGCCTGTCACCGTGAAACCCGGAGGGCAGCATATAGACACCACATATATGCAAGCAAGTGCATGCACAGGGTACACAGGACACCGTGTGTATGCAATTTGTGTGCTGCTGTTCCATCCGTGACCCTTATGCTGCATCCTCCTCCAAGCATTATGGCAGCTTGCACACTGAACTCAAATAACAGGCTGTGCAGTTGACATGACACTGTAGGTATTCAGTGCAGCATTGCACATGCTGCGAATGATATCGCTGACACTGGAATTTCCAGCCTGTGTACAGAATGTCACACATGCCTGCTATTTCTGTGATCATATTGCTGATACCTGTGCTGTAAAGCCAGGATGTCTGATGAGTCACATAGAGATCTACACACCCAAGACTGTTTCCTACCAAATGAAATGAGTGAAGAACGCAAAAAAAGCAGCTGTGCAGCTGTCATTCCAAGGCTGTTTGCTTATCTTACCTGTATCATTGCACAGGCTGGGCTATGCAGAGGAGCGGCTGCGCTTCGCCCTGCAGCTGCACCAACCTCTGTCATCAGACTCCACCAGTGCCAGCACAACAGGCAGCTCAAGGCCTACAGCACAGGAGAGCACAATAGGAGGACTAGCTGGCACAGGCACCGGTCTGCATGGCAGCCAAGCTGCTGTGGTGTTGCACATGGAGGTGCAGCGCTTGGCGGCTGACAGAGCAATGCTGCTACACAACATGCAGGTGAGATACATGTGCTGCCTATATCGTATAGATGTAGGTCAGGCACACGCATGTGGTGCACAGAAGATGCTGCGACACATTTTTGCACCATGTCAGCATGTAAACAAATGCACAGGAAGTCAGCCGGCCTCAGGGTGATAGCCATGGCTGGCATCTTGCTTGCGTTTGTTTTTGACACTCCGAGTCACACCTAGAATAGCCACTTCATGGGCAGCTGTGCATCTCGTGCTCATCATGGCGTTGTATGTCCTTGAGCAGGGTTTAAAGAGGCTTGCAGAAGCAATGCCACTGTGTGGAAAACTGCTTCCTGCTGGCTTGCAGGTGCTGGCTCACCAAGCCAAGGTGGACCTGAGCAAAGCAGTGGCAGCTGTGCAACACATGGAGCGTGCAGCGCAAGCGCAACAGGTTGCCAGTAGGGTAGCAGCCTGTCTGGGAGAGATGGAGGCCAAGCACAGCGCTGAGCTGACTGGACTTGGAGCTCAGCATGCTGCTCAGCTGAGTGCAATTGAAAATGATCTTGAGCAGCAAAGAACAGCTTTTGATCAGGTACCTGATGTTTGTCACCTCCTGCACGTGTGCCGCTGCTGATAGAAGCAATGTGCAATGAAGTGTGACAGCACAGCATCTGCAGTGCGTTTATTACAGTCAAGTGGCTTCAGGACATGGACTTATGGATGACGTCTCACACTGCATCAAGTGGGGCTGTCCTAGCTTTGCTGAACTGGTGGAAGCTGACATCGAAAAGTGTTACTCATGTTCACGACGCATGTGCACAACAATCAGCGAACTGCAATATCAAACTGTGCAGCCCATCAACAGGCTTTTCAGCCCCTCATACAATGATCACTTACTCAGGCAGGTAAATGGGCACTGCAGCATAGTATGCTTGACACGTCCATTGGCGTCGGGCAGATTTAATGAGATGTAGTTGCCTTGCCTTCCTGCCTGGTCCCTGACAATGTCATTCCAGATCATATCTTTAGAGCACAAATGTGTGTGGTGATGACAGGCCATCGCAGAGGCGCACAGACAACACCTAGAGGCAGCAGGTGAGCACCAGGCACAGGCCTCACACCTTGCAGAGCAGACAGCAGCTCTACAGCACACCATTGCCTCTCTTCAGGTATTCATTTCTGTACTGCAAGCCCTGCTTGTGCTATGTTGCTGCGCTTCGTGACAGCTGGACCCATGCGTGTGGGGCACTGCCACCTCACATGGAGTGTTCAGAGGCTGCTGATCAGCATCGGCAGTGGTGCAATTCAGTTAGCACCATATTCTGATGACACATGCATACATGCAACAGTGTGTTAGTGTTGCTGTTGTCAGTCATTGCTTTGTTTATTGAATTTTGCAGTCAGTCCTGGCTGAGCATGTCAGGCAGGGGCATTTGTCAGAAATAGCATACCACACATTTCACTCCATAAGTTTCAGTCATGTTTCTTGCCTCCTGAACGTCAATTGTATTGCTGGGCACAGGCTGCTCTGGAGTCTGCCAGGTCTGAAAGCCAAGCTGTAGTTTTGGAGTATCAGCAGCAGAGCCACTTGTTGAGCATGCAGTTGCAGCAGCACCAGGCTGTGCTTCAGGAAACAGAGTATCATATGGCAGCTATGCAACAGCAGCACTGTGAAGAGCAGCAGTCTGTGCAGCAGCAGCATGCTGAGGTGGGATAACACAATCATGAAGGGTCATGCTAACTAAGCTTGGCTGTCTATTCAGGCGCAATGTCACAATACCTGCAATATGAGAGACAAGATGTCTTTTTTTGAAGCATGTCACTGTTGTATGAAGCAGAGCTGTGTTCTTTCAAGTACCTGTTTCCTGCGGTGCATTGAGCTGCAATGCCCTCAACACAGCAGGCAACACATTTGCTGCAATGGTGACGCTGCAGAGTATCAGCATGCTGCTTGGCCGCTGTGCCTAAAGTGCTGCTGTACAGCTGTATCAGTCCTGTTGCAGGAAATAGGCACCAAGCAGCAAGAGTTGAACAGCAGTCAGCGGGAGGTGAGGAAGACACAGCAGCTGCTCAGACAGCTTGAGAGGCAGCTGGCAAAGTCTCATAACTCTCGCAAAGAGGCAGCCTCAGTATCACAGCAAATGCAGGTGGGCATAGGGAAGTTGCTGCACCAGCGCATATCTTCGGTGCTGCTAAGTTTAGCATGACTCCACATCACAATGAATAAACACAGTGGCGATGGACGCAAGCTCGTATGCTCCATGAGGTCTTCAGCGAAGACACTTTTGCAGCAGGGCTCACTATCACTATGTCAGTTGTGATTACTCGCACTGATGCCGTATGCTGACGGCCTATGCTATGAGCAAAACGCTACTTAAGCCACAGTTGGTCACAGTTGATCTGCATGGATGCAGGCTATAGCATCCTGTATTGCGGTGATGACCTGGAATTTCATGTTAGCATTGTTAATGCAGGACTTGCAGGCAGAGAAAGAGGGTGTGGAAAAGCAGTTATGCAGTATGAGGCAGGAGCGTAACGCACTGGCAGCAACACTGCGGCAGCATGGCTTTTTGGGGCGGCACAGCCTGAGCAAGGCTGGACCTGTTGCAGCCCAGGACATCAGTGGTGCGGGACAGCAAGTTCCTCAGGCTGTCAGACATGAGCAGAGTGAACTGAAAGGCCAGATACATCAACAGAGGTCTGTTGACAGGAGCTGCAGCAATGCTAGTAGCACAGTCAGTCAACAATCAGGCCACACTGATAGTTTGAGGCAGGCGCAGGCAGACACATGCTTTCCCCCAGTACTCACTCAGATGCCCAAACACAGTCCTGCGGGCAGCTGTCATGCTGGACAAAGAACCGGGATCAGTACCTTTGAAGACATCACAAACACTACTGGCTCAAGGCAGGCATCACCAGGCGAAGCTTACCATGGAAGAGAGGAAAGTACAGAGGCAATGCAAGCCAAGTTGCAAAGGCTATATGAAATGGCACAAAGTGTACTATCATGAGTCTGAAAATGAGTCTTGCTTTCAAGATTTTGCAGCTGCCGTAATGCGACAATGCTAGTGCATACCAGTTTACTCCTTGTTTGCTGCCTACCAAGATCAAAATACACTGTCTACATGATTGCATGGGGTAGGAATGGCTACATTACAGAAATTAAAACGAGCCAGCGCCTGTAAAACTGTATTGTTCCGCAGCTCTCGCCTTTTGCGCTGCTGATAGTTGCGCTCTGCTTTGGCAGCTATGCGCTCAGCTCTTGAGACGTATGCCAATCTAAACCGCTCTGACAATGGTACAAGGTGCTCTTGTTGTTCAAGCTCCTGAACCCACAACCAAAAGGTTAGTGATCCTGGGGAAGTAAGGTGCTAACACTTTCTGTGAGAGAATGCCATATTGCAGGCATGAGCTACACGCAGTGATGTTGCAAGCATGCAATGGTCAGCCTGCTGAGAGCACCTGTATCTGCTCCTGCTCCCAAAATGGAGCAACGTTTTGCAAGGCAGCCTCATCAAGAGCAATTGCTGGGTCAGCTGAAGAGGAACATGACCCTGATTGTGGGTTCACCAAAATTCTAGGAAACTTCCTGGCAAGCATCTCAGCTGTCTTTACAGGTATGCGGGGCCAGATCAGCTTTGTGAGCTGACTGAGCCGACTGTACAACATCACTTTGCTGGCAGTTTGTTCCACAACAGTTGCCTGTGGCGTCGAAGCACGTGTGCTTCCTGACTGCTCTGATGGTGACAGCAAAGTTTCCCATGAGTCTGTTGTGTCAACCGTCTGGACAACAGTTGGCATGATGTGCTTCATACTCACTGCCCAGACATGGTCATCAAGTATGTTTGTGCAACCTAAAAGGGCAACCAGCACGTCAGGTGGACGTCCTGCTTATTGGTGCATATTTTTGACAATTAGCAACAAAACAAACCTATGCGCAGCACCTGCAGCTGAGTACACCATGAGCCAAGAGACCGCACTGTTTTCTGTGACACAATGCATCCTGTCAAGTCCAGTGACAACACATGTGGTGTGGTCTGCAGGGCTGTTTGCAGCCCAGTATCTGTTACGCAACTCTCAGATATGTCTAGGCTGGTCCAGCTGCTGTCCACTAGCATAGCAAGGGCAGCATCGGTTAATAGCCCCTGTGCCAAAAAAAGTGAATGGTTCATGCAACAAAAAGGCGATGAGATTTGGCAAACAGGGGATGACAAGCAAACAGACCTGCCTTCGAGCAATTGCCAACAACGAAGCTTTGGCATCAGGAGGGAGGAAGGGCAAAACCTCTGCCCCGCACAACAGCAGCTCCTCAATATATTGCCCAAGATAGCCTGCAGCGTCCCAGGTTGGTGTGATTGCATCAAATGCAAGTACATGCACAACAAAATTGTGCATCACTCACCTAAGCAGTATGCCTGCAGAGAATAAGGCCCCGTCACTTGCTGCCCTGCTTCTCTGCTGACCGAGGCTTGTTGGGAGCTCAGCAGACGTTGTTTGAGAGCAGAACTTGCGGGGATGCCACGTCGGCTTGCACCCGTATTTCCAATAGGGTCTGCAACAGGACCGTCTGCAATTCGACCACCAGGATTGACTGCCCACACCGTCGTCACGAAGCGGTCACTATGATCACAACACTTACCTGCTTCGTCTCCCCATGCGTCCTCTTCAGCACCCGGAGACACTGATGGCAATGTTGGTGGTGGCATTGCAATTGGGAGTGTTCTAGAGCTACGTCTGCTGGGAGTCGCGCTTCAGAGGTGTTCGCAGGAAGCAATGCATGCAGGAGAAGAAGACGTGCAGTATTGACCTGTTTACAAATGCCCTCCGACACAACTTCTGTTCATTCATTGATCAGCCGACGCTCCTGGAAGCTTCAAAATAAGCTGCTGTCATTACTTCACAACGTACGCTTCTGGGTAGAGGTGTCATTCCACGGAACAACAGCGTTTACGTCGTTCAGAATGCCCGTGAAGTCTAGATATGTGTTACTGCTCGAGGGCTTGAGCAGTGTTACCAGATCGAGCGATATCAAGTAGGCAGCTTGTGCAGTGGCAGTATGCTTTTCCAGTAACAACTTGCTACCAGTCATGGGCGTCTCCCTTGCAGGCACGAGTTTGAGGCATGCGGCACAGTGAAGGAGGTGGAGCGGGATGCCAAGTCGCGAAGCGCTTTGATTGAGATGAAAAGGTAACGATCGACTGATGGCTGAACACTGCACCTCTGGAAGTGCCAAGACCTCGTCTGTTGTCGCGCGATAATTTTGTCCCTGCATGCTTGCCTGCACATCAGGCAAACTACGTGGTCGGCTGTGCTCTGGCTGATAGCCATTCCTGTTGCATCAACTTGGTGTATTCGCGATACCAATAAATGTCTGATATGTTTGCCTCCTTGATTTGCCGTAAGTGGTGCCCTGTATCTAGCAGTTGACTTATGTGCAGACCGCCTGCAAGAATGAGCCTCGCCTGGCCCCTTGCAAGTGCCTTGTTCCAAAATGCAGTACTTGTAACCTCTCTTCTACCTGCAGCTCAGCACGACTGCGTTGTTGCTTCACGTCATTGCTCTGTGATCTGCTGTGCATGTTGCTCTTGCTGCCTGGTCCTGTGTGTCTTTATGAGCTGCTGATTGTATGCCTTTGTACACATCACATGCATGTCACATTGCAGCAACAAGCACTAGCTGGATCTGTCAAACACATGCTTTCTGACATACACCTCCTTCTGCATGCAGGTCAAGTGATGCTGAATATGCCTGGAAAAAGATGGGTAAGTTACTGTGCTTGCATGATCAAAGGTTGCCTGAAAGCGTTGTTTGTTGCATTGCGAGCACATTGCCACGTTTAACTTTCTGTACAGATGGCTTAAGGATTGATTGTAAAAAGTGGAAGGTGGAGTATGCTATAAGGGAGGACTTCAAGTACTTTGGATGGAAATGGACAGAAGGTGGCGACTCCCCAACCCCATCACCCCCAAGGTAGGTAGTGGATGTTCATCAAGCTATGTCACAATAAAGCTACCTCAGTGCTTGTCTAGAATTGCGTTGCACTGGCATGTTGCTGCTCACTTCTGATGTAATGAACTGCCATAGGTCCCCTGCCAGATCTGACAGAAGCGACTAATGGCTTGAGAGCCTCATCCTCAGTGATTTTGAGTGTCCAAGGGCAGTGCAGCTGCTCTGTGGCTACCTTTCAGCGTCTGAAGAAGCATGATATTAGGACTTTCATGGCTGTGTGTTTTGAATTTGAGTGTGTTGTCAGGAGTAGGGGTGAATTGGTTTGTTGTTTTTGGACGTGTTGATCGCGGTACTTGCTACTCATTCTCTGCAAAAAGTAGTGCTCATTCAGCTAGACAGTATGATTGGGTGCTTGCAAGTCAATCTGTACTCTACAGACATCTCCTTTGCTACCTGCTACATCCATTTGCAATGTGATACACAATTTTTCAATCCAAATATTTTTTCAATTCAATGTAATGCTTGCCAAGGCTTGGACTCAGGAAAGCTCTTTTGATGTAAGGTATGTTCCATTGGGGACACATAATATCTTCTGTGATTGCATTGGTCTGCAATAAACCTCAGTTGCACGTCAGGGCACAGTGGCATGACCTGTGGAAGAGGCTGAGTTACCTCCGCATACTTTCACGAGCAATGTTGCCCGGCCGGGTGTAATATTGCTCATGAAAGTCTGGGCCACCATCAACGCTGCTGCATCAGCCTGTAAATTGCTCACGTCAGCACATATATGTAACATCTGTTAAAGGAGCAAATAGATATGTGCACTCTGGTTTCGCGCTGACATGCAGCTGGGTTGCCTATAATGTGCATGAATTGGATTGCGTCTATGTCAGGTGGGGAGGCAGGGATAACAGAGGCAGCAATATTTAGCAGTCTATTTAGGCAGAACTGTTCCTCACCCTGCTTGTAGACCGGCACCCAGATGATCAACACTACTGGCAGGCATCGACTATGAGCAAAACCTATATACTTCAATCATATGTGATTCCGTTTCGCGCATCACCCACGTGCACATGCAAAGCGCATGTCCAATCTATAGCGTGTTCCCTGCCCGCCTGACCATGTTCATGACATTGCTGCAGGCACGCTTCTCTATTTCTTTCAGCACAAATCCTGAGTCTGCCATTGTACATTTCTTGTCCTTCCAGTAATTGTACAAAGTGTAGAACGTCCCAACATAGAAGTCAGAGGCTGCTGTCACAGCAGACTGTTGCTTCTTTGCAGCAGATGTCAGCTTGCGTTCACGCACCATCTGCAGTGTCCATTTGGTGATGTTGAGGGAAACTGGTGCCAGTGGAAATTCCGAATCCTTGGCTGCTGACAGCCTGTAAAAACATCTTGTAGTTTGCTTGGGAGGGTAGTTTGCTTGGTTTTGCATGATCCAGGCACTTCGTCAGGTTGTGCCAATTAGTGCATCCTGGAAAACTGTTGTTGCTGCTTCTACAGCTGAAGAACCACGTTTGATACATACATCTTGGCACACTTGAAACACTCATGGCATCAGACATGCACTTTGACATTTTTATGATGCTCTATCTGGTAGCTGTAACATGTACACCCAGATGCTGTGACAGCTTGAACGTCTTCATGCTTTTCACAAAAACATATGCCAGACACAAAGTCAACTTACTTGAAGATGGCCTGGGCATTAGCAGGGTCATGCTCATGCAACAGCAGCAGGTGCAGAAGCCCTAGGATGCCGCACCCCCTCAAGTCTGTTGTTGGGTCTGAACCCTGACACCCAAGAGCAGCCCAATGTGGCCCATACCTACACCACATACAGTTATGTTCTCTATTAAGCATCTTTTCTGACTTTATACAATCTTCAATGCAGCTACACAGTACTCAAACACAGCACAGCAGAAGCTAATGAACGCAGCTGCAGACACACTGTTTTCAGTATGCCCAGAACAATAGCAATATTGGGGGAAAGCCGTTTCTCAATGACATGCCACAGGCCCGCCAATTGGTCCAGGTTCCCTTGCAATGCACAAACAGCACATGGCAGAAGCAGACATCTCTAGCTGCATGGCTTTTCTGACACATCTGGACTAGAGCACGATGCTGAATCACAGACCTGCCGACTGAGCCTGGTCCGCCTACAAAGCTGAGGTAGACAGACTGAAGCAGGCGCAAATGCATGAGGTTGCCGTCATCAAAGGGCATCTTGGCAAGGCATAGCAGCTGCGTACGCTCCTTCTCCAACCTCTTGCTGGACTGCACCACACGCCCACCGCATCATATTGTGCTCCACATGCGGTCAGCTTGGCCATACATTCATGCACTATCTCATCAGCTGCAATGCTGATGAGAACATGCAGAGCAAAGCACAGGTTACAGGATGAGTTACTCGGGAAGCCTTTTCGAGTTGCACGTCACAAGCCAGACTGCAGCCTGTCATGATTGGTTATGTAGGAGCATACATATCCAATCATGCAAGGTCATCAGGTGTTGCTGGGGATAGTGGGAGGGAGCAAGAAGTATGCATGCTGGCATGAGGCGTACCTTCTGCATGCGCATGAAGCAGGATGCCATTCTGTGCACCGGCTTAGACTTGTTCAGAGTCTTTTTGATGGCCTTCACGTCAGCAGACAGGAAGTAGTTGAGCGCCTCTGGGTACCGCACCTGCTCACACACCATACACGCTTGCCCATGCTTTGTCTTGAGACACCTTCTTTTTTGCTTACTGTGCACATACATCTGCACACACTTGTGCACACACACCTCTGCTTTTGATCACCATGACCAAGCAGACACCTTTGAACATTGTTTTCAGCAGCCACACGCTTGTGTGTGTGCTCATCAACAGCAATGACCACAGGGTCAGTGTTGGCCAGTGTGAACCTGGCGAGAGCAATGATCATGAGTGTGATGGTGGTGGTCATCAAGATCTCAGGCTACATCGCAGGTCAGCTGATTTGTATGAAGCAAGCAAACACACAATGAAGCAGACACACAAGCTAGCCACATGAGAGCAAAGTCAAGATACTGCTGTTGGGCATTGCTAGTAGTGGACTGCAGTCTGCATCTATTCTGACACGTATGTGTGCAAGCAGCAATGCAAATGTCAATGAAACCTCAAAATAACGGCCCCACCTTGTCTCCAGGCATGGCTGCAGAGGGTGCATCAACAGCTGTCTCTTTTGCCCTCGCCAGGTTCACCTCCTCCCATTCATCTGCTGCCAGTTGCCCAGCTGATGCCTGTGCAGGCACCCCTGTTGCCTCTCCCAGCTCAATCTCCTCCAAATCAACCTGGGTCATGTCTCCTACTGGGGCTGCCCTTGGCTGACTGGCAGTTGCTACGGCTGAAAGGGAAGCTGCCTCTGGCAAGGGGCCCAAAATGGGCAGGGGCGACAAAGCAGCCTCAGGCACAGAGTCTGGCATAGGCTGCTGACCAGACTCTGTTACAGGCTGCTGTGTATGCTGTGGCTGTTCGTATTGAGCCTGCTGTGCATGCTGGGCCTGGCTACTGCTAGACTGAGGACCCTCAACTAAGAGCGAGGCGCTGACAGGCTCCTGACTCAAGGCTGCATTTGTATTTCGACTTTGTGTTGCTCTTGCTGCAGCAGGAGTTGCACAGATCTTCTGCATGTCTGGGGCCTCTAAATCTGGACACATCTGTTGATCACCCATTGCTGTAAAGCTGCTGACCCCAATTGCCTGTTCAAAGTCATCATTGATGTCTAACTCAAACATGCCATCTGATCCTGCAGCTGCAGCAGCTGCTCTGTGACCTTTAGCAGCAACTCCTGAAAATGTGCTGCTGCCAGCGGCAATTTGAGCTGAAGGTTGATCCAAGGAAGCTGATGCAGCAGGCGATAACTCAATGGGGAGATCATCGTCATGAATGAGGCCGCCATCTGACTCTGAAACAAGATCGCTGCCTTCTTCAGAATCCTCTGCTAAGCTGCCAAGGTGGGCTTGATGCAAAGCAGAGATCAGGTGCACTGGAGCTGGCTGAGGCTTGAACACACGCTGATATGTTGCACCCTGCGGCAATTGCCAGGAATTAAAGCGCGAAATGGCAGCAACTGCCAAGTAATGATCGGGAAACTGCAGCGGTTGCCAGAAATGGTCAAGGAACTGCCAGGAGGGGCTAGCACAGACAATAAATGGTGCAACACATGCAGAGCACCAAAGGCAAATCACAAGCAGCACAGCAAGAGTGGTACAACCACTTGCAAGGCACACTCTACTGACATGCATACCGTTATGTGCAGCTGGCAAATGTGTGCAGGCAGATTGATGCACAGTATACTGATATATGGCGTTTTGTTGGCAGAGCGTGGGAGGCTCTGTATGCATGGGCATTCCAAAAAAATAAAATGCAGCAAAGACAACAAACCTGTCTTGCACCGTCGTCAAAGGCATAGTCAAACTCCTCATCTGTTGTATTGGCTGTTGCAGCGCTTTTGCTCTCCAGACCTGACCCTCCAAACAAGATCACCGGCGCAGCAGGCTGAGCTTGTTGTTGTGCGCCTTCAGCTGCACATCAACACAAAGCCCTTCAATTGTCTTGTTTACTGGTCCTTAAGTTACATTTGCAGCAAGCGTCAGTGATTGCAAGTCATGCACGTTTGCAGCAGATTACAAGGGAGTTCAAGGCAAGGGGTGCAAGCATACCTGTTGAAGCCACTTCAATCTGGAAGTCTTTGTCTGAGTCTGACAGACTTACAGCATCATACTCTGAGCCAGTTTCGCTTTGGCTATCATTGTCGGAAGCTGTGTAGTACAGGCTGCCTGCGAGAGACCCTTTACCATTGGTATTCTTGAGTTGGTCTTCGGTGGTCCAGCTCGCTGTTATGTCTGATGAGTATTTCACTGAAGTTGCGCTCTTGTCTGTTGTCTTACTAGAAAAAGTTGCTGCTGTGGGCGCCGCTGCAACGTTCGTTGTCGACATTGCCGAATAGCTGCCTCAAAGAAGCCTGCGAGCCAGCTGCTGGCTACTCAGCCCTTGCTCGCAATTACTTTTGCATATGCACCAAACTAGAATGCACTGGAACGTGTGTTCATTCATCGACAAAGGCGCGGACTGTCGGACAGCTGCGGAGGGCCGCTACATGCACGTTTTACAGGAGCCAGAGATAATGCTCAAGTGTGGGCAAGGACTCGTCAGTGAATCATGCAGCTCAATCATTTAGCGGAGGTCAGGAGCAAACCCAGTTAGCGAGGTCCAGCGATGGCTCGCACAAGAAAGCAGGGCAAGACAGCAGGGGTGCAAAATGAGAGCGTGAGCGTTACGTGGCGTTGCTCCGAGACCACATCTCAGACCCAGCTGTGTGCCTGCGCTCAAAACTTGTTGGGTACACGTGAGATCAAGCTCTATTCGTGCCATTTGTCCGGCATGTCAGCACAAGAGGCTCGCGTACGATGCTCCATCATAGCCTAACCTATGACAAGTTGCCCACCTGAACATGGCCAATACCGGCGCAGCAGGGCCGGTGCGTCACGCACGTAGCGCACTGTTTACCGCTGTGCAGCGAACCGCCCGCGGGCGGATCACTTTCCAAATTCACAGAAGCAACAAGGTGCACCTTAGAATAACCCAGGTGTCCTTGTCCAAGTCGTGTTGAGGACCCAAGCCTGAACCGTCTGCAGGTGATCCACTGGATGCGGCATGGGCAAACAGAGATGAACGTTCACTTAGGAAGCCATTTTACTCCAACAGAGGGTTATGAAGATCCTCTGCTGTAACCCAGCTTGGTCACATACGGCCAGTGCTTCTTTCTTGTGACTTTCAAGCAGAAACACTGTCTTCACAGCAGTTGCACTGCAGGTATGACACCCGGTTGACAGAAGAAGGCAAGGCGCAAGCCGTATTAGCCAGGGTGGATGCAAAGGCACTGTCTCCCAAGCCTGAAGTCCTCATCACCTCCCCCCTTACAAGAGCTTTGCATACAGCCGAGCTTGCTTTTGGGGAGTCCTTGGGCTGCCCCACAGTTGTTGAGCCGACATGCAGCGAGCGCATATGGCTTTCATCGGACGTTGGCAGGCAACCAAATGAGCTTCAGCAAGACTTCCCCACAGTCGACTTGGACAGCCTGGAGGATGTTTGGTGGCACAACAATGGCAGCGGTGATGTGCAACACATCTTGGCAGAGACTCCAGGTGCGGCTCATTGCTCCATGCTTGCTCAGACATGGCTGCATCAACATGCATTTTGCTATCTGTTAGCGGAGAGCCATGCTGTTTAAGAGAAATGCAGCAGCCACAGCATGATGAATGCTCTGTGCTGCTTTGCTGCCCCTTCAGCCTGGGCAGAGCAGCTTTGTTGCAATGATCACAGCACATCAGCTTTGCACAGCATGGCTGCTTGCAACAATGCACAACCCGATGTGTTTGGAACTTAGACAAGTCCCACACGCCTTAGGTCGCACCCTGCAGGACTGAGTTGCTGATGGTTTGCTGTGTGAGTGCAGACGAGTTTGAAGCAAGAATGGAGGCTCTCAGGATGTATCTCAGGCAGAGGCCAGAGAAGGTGCTGGCTGTCGTCTCTCACTTTGGGGTGTTGGAGCATATGACAGGTCACAGGTTCACAAATTGCGAGATCTGGAGCTGCTTGTGGGAGGATGGCTACTGCTCAGCAGAGCATGATGGCGTTCAGCTGTAGACATCTACAGGCTGTGCAATTCTTCAAAAGCACTCAGCTGAACCCAGGCCATAGCTGCAGGCTCAGTCGCTCCAGCACAACTGTACATGCATGATCTGTTTGCTGTACCGCAAGGCTTGCTCGGTAAGTTACAGTAAGACATGCTTAGTACAACAAAAACACAGTGCTGCTGTTGGTGGTAGGTTCAGGAACAGCGTTGCCGAAGCCCGCCTTTGATATGTAAACGAATGATGCAAAGATGACAGAACAAACTGTGTAATTGGCAGTGCAGTGCAGCCTTGCAACCAGCTCTTGTTGCTGGTAGGTTCAAGAAGTGCATTGCCCAGGCAATTGTTTGCATAAAAACCCTGTCAAAATTAAAGGGAAAACTGCGTGATTGACACCGCTATTCACTGCTTGTGGCTTGTTTATTGTTGCGCCTGTTTCTAGATCTGGACGTAAAATGCTGCATGCTGCATCATTGCATTATTGTGATGCACCAGATCACAACAGAGACTTGTCAGCTTGTGCATGCCCCAGTAGCATACACTGGATGTCCATAGGTACAATCCTGACAGTACTGCGATTTATACACTCAGTCTATGAGCCTGTAAATATGAAGGCTACATAGCTTTCGTTGAGCAAATTTCATTTGCTGGCTTCAGCAATGAAAGAGCATTAACCTGGGCTTGTGCTATGCGTTGTCGCAGTACCTAGCTATACTTGTGTGAATGTACAGATTCTTGATAGCTGCCAGGGCTGGGTTGGTAGTGACCCTGGCCAGCTTGAAATCCAACCTGGCCGGGCTGGGGGTTGCCCTGACCAGAAAGATAAGTTTCCTGCCCAGGGTAAAACGCTGCTGGCCTAGTCGGTGCAGCATTGATGGAAGCTGCATTTCTGCTGAGTTTGCCGCCGTCATACTGAGCAGCAGCAGGGATGGCAGCAGTGCCTTGGCCTGACATCTGCTGCATTGGCTGGCTTTGAGACTGGGTAGCAGACTGCCTTGCCAGCAGGTCAACCAGCCAGGCTGAAGCTCCTTGCATGGGGACAAAGATGATAGGACCCACATATGGAATGGACATCAGCAACACCTGAGGCGCCAAGAAGGCATTGATTGTCACCTCATTCTCCCTGCAGCAGCAGCGTACAAAAATGTGGTGCTGTGCACAAACGTACACACTGTCAGTTGCGAGCCATTGTTGCTGACTGCAGGACTCCAAGACTTGTGTAGACACATATTGCTACGGATGTTGATGGTCGCAACCAGTATTTTGCATGTTGAACAAGATTGCTGAGTACTGTTTTGCACACAATGAGAAGCGCATTCTCACTGACAGGCCCGCCTTTGCCAGAGTTGGGCATAGCGGCTGGCCATAGGATATGACTGTTGAGCGGGTGGTCATCACATGGAGCAGTCATGCATTGCTGTCAAGCACATACAGCGATTTTGTAAGGGCTGGAAGTGCCACTTGCTCCTGGTGTGAGGTGTGATGACCCATATAGCATAGGCAGACCTGAAGAAGGCTGCCCTGTCTTGGTGAGGAATCGTGTGCGAAAGGTATGGATCCAGAATCTCTGGCGCCAGGATCCTGCTAGCCCTCCAAACCTCCACAAACCTGTACAAACCAAACACAAATTACAGCTTGCACAAATTACAGGTTACAGAAGTTGCAGGTTACAGCAAAGCAGACAGGCAACATGTCTGCGTATGAGCCTGGCGGCAGTTGCGCCGTGTGCATACAAGATGTCAATAATTATGATGGATTTTTCTGTTCTTGTCTTTGTCTCCACGGCTGCATGTCAGGAGTGCAGATGTGCAGTTGAGAGACTGTGCAAGCAGAGGCTAGACCATGTTATGACCTGCCCCTACAGATGGAAGCTCTCAGCAACTTTGAGTCTGAGTCAAGTAAGCGTGAGCTTGCATAAGCGAAGCACGGGCTTGGACAAACATCACAGGGCAAGGTCATGGCATGCAGCACCGTTTTCATGAACCCGCAAAGGTGAGAGACACTAGATATGTCTATGCTGACAATGGCTTACTTGATGACAAATGGCTCCACAGGGCTGTACAGAGCCACCAGGGACATGATGGCAGCTCTCCTGGGGCCCAAGTTCTTGTTCATGGTCAGGTAGTGCATCTGCATCAGCACACTACTATTGCACAGATGCTGACATGACTGTCTGCGATGTTAGGTCTGTTGCACAAAGTGTCTACACGGATGCGCGACACTGAAGAGTGTGCAACGCAGGTGAGTCTGGCAAATGTCTGATCAAATTGGTGTGATTGAAGGCTCATTTGCAGAGGAACCTCTTACCACAGGAGCCACAAACCTGCCAAAGAGAGGAATTTGGCGACAGATGTATAAACCAGCTGACAATGCTAGCATGTTGACTGCCTGCAAAAGCATCAGATGTCTGTATCGAAACTTATGCCAAGTGAAAGCGCAACTGCATGCTGGTAGCTGAGGCTGTATGTGCATGCAATGCTAACACACACGAATAACAGACCTTGTATGTCTTTGCTACTTGCATGAACAGCATTGCAACAGATGTCAGCAATAGCTGGTTACCCTTTGATATGTCTTGTCAACTCTCTCATTGACTTTGACCGATTTTGTTTTCTTGTTTGGGTTTGAAATGCGTGGGGTAGTCTCAATGACTTGTGCCGTCTGTGGGTTGACCTCTCTCAACATATGTATGAAGCACTTATACAAAGGCTTCCTCACAACTGCAAGCCAGAATCAACATACAGCTTCCTCACAAATGGATCAGAAGCAAAGAAGAGCTGCTCAGCACAGCCTTACAGCTTACATGACCGCACCACCAGCATGATGACCATAGGCGCAGAGGCAACAGCGTCAGAGACCCATCTCTGGCCAAAAACAGATGCCGCATTGGATGACACCAAGCCAAGAGTCACAACTTGCACCTGTGCACGAAATCAAAGTTGATTTATCTTGTTGGCCCATTCCTTCTGCATCTTTTGCAAGCTACCACCTTGCTTGCCTCGACGTGCACATCACGGCCGAATCAAAGACGTCTGACCGACAGCATGCCTCTGCAATTGTGTACATGATCTTACCGCAAGTGCGATCGCTCGTATGGGGACCACCAGCAGCTGGCTCACAAAAAGGGTGACTAGCATCAGAACGAGGATAGGCTTTGTGCATCTGCAGCAGCAACATCTGCAGCAGATTCTCAAACAACAACGCGAAAACGCATCAAGCAAACGTACTTCTTGGTCTTGTCTATAACGTATGGGTGGGTGGCAGATTTATAAAAAGCTGACAAGGAAAGAACTGCGGCATGAAGCTTGTCCTTTGTAAACAAATGCTGCTTGCTGTCTTCCCTTCGGAACATGCTAATGACAGTATCCGCTATATTCTGCACTGGTTTCGTCATGGCTTCTGCAGGGGCACTTGCTGTCGCCAGCTTCCAAGAAGTCTTGATCAATACCCAGAGCGTTGACCAGGAGCTTGCTTAGTCGCGATGACTAATGTGACTCGCGAATCTGCATTTAGTGAGGGTCGGCCATTTTGGGGGAATGCAGTTTTGCGTGAGCAGTCAACTTGTCACAAAGTTTCTGTGGGCGGGCACGTAAGTGATTTTCGTTTCACACATGCAGCAAGCTTTCCCAGTTGTAGAGCTGTGACAAGAGCCATGTTTACAGATCGAGTGCAGTTTCTACACTGTCATCATCAATGTCGTCACCATCAACAATGTCATTGCACATCTTTTGAACCTCAGATTGATCAACTGCAGTTTTCTATGGCTCTGGCATGCACCTGTTGCGAAAACCCATTGACAACATCTACTGCAAAAAGACCTGCTTAAAGAGCATTTCCTCCATGGTGCCAGAATGTTATTGCAGGAGACAGATATGTCCACTAACGCAGAGGGAATCTGTTGTCTGTCAGTGGCATCACCTTTCATCGCTGCTGGTTGTCATAAGCTGTTGGGTATAATGCTGATTTTCAGCATCTGCACACAACAAATATAGTAGCAAACCTTCAAATCAATTGCACAAACAGCTGAGCCTCGGGCTCACACTGGCTTTATACACGATGCAAAACACGTGCTTATAGATGCACTGTATACCTGCAAGGCTGCAGTCGCTGTACATATATCTGCTGATGATTGACATGTCTGCATCTGCAAGGGGTGGCACACTGTCTGTGCAGTCTTGCACGATACTAGGCAGCCCCAGGTTGGCAGGTGATTTGCTGTGAACATCTGCAATTAGTATTAAATAATTTTGTGACGCTGAACCCATGGAGCAAAAGGTACATGCAAAACATACTACCTTGTATGTTGTTCAAGGATTCTAGCGGCGGCACCAAGGACTTATTCCAGCTGAGGTCAACACAGAAGTAGTAGACTTGCACTCACATGCTGCATTGGGCATATGCCAAGCATAGAGCATACAAATGTTGTGTGCACCTTTCGTATGCCCAGTATGCAGCCACAACTGCCACACAGATCCATGAGGGCACAGCAAGCGCCCAGTACCTGCCCGACTCAGCCTGTCAAGCGGCATGTGTCTTGGCTACATTTGGGCAACTTGCCGGAAGTCTTACTTGTCTGGGTAGTAGGAGATACCCAAAGCTTGCAAACAACGCTCGGGTATGTACGCCCAGCATAAGAATGCCCCTGCTAAGCATCGCCCATGTCAACAACTGTTGCTGCAGGTCGGTCAACCAGTAGAAAGGCTGACTTTTCGCACCGTACGCAACGCCTGTGGTGATCCACGCTGTGAAGCCGTAAACTTCGATTGAAGTTGCGCCCTGGGTCGCCCCTGCGGGCATGATCAGCTCTTGAGGCAAGCCATCCTGACCCCTACAAGGCTGCCATGACGAATGCCAGCAACTCAGATGAAGCTGGTGCTAAGCAGCGCACCAACACTCCACTCTTTTTATGCGCACAGCAGATCAAATATGCTCTTGCCTTACTGCCAGCTCCCGCTATCGGAAACCACTATGTATTGCCACAAAAGAAACTCGCGGGGAAGTGACTGCGGTCAGTACAACTTGCGGACAGTCCTTTGGAGACATATGTTGCATTTTGCTTGGAGCTGCGAGGACTGTTACGTCGACGCGACTAGGTGCACAGAATCGAATCGTTACAAGTCTTCCAAGCCTGGGATCGGCCCACTCGCGTCAACTACTGTTGCTTTAAAGTCAGCAGGCAACGGCAGTGCTTGATCGAGAGGGTCCTCACTATCAGACATGTCGTCCAGATCCACCAGATTAGGTTGAGATTTCAGCCTGGCACTGAGTGTTGCACTATGCTGCTGTATTGTGCTGTCGTCCAAACCGCCTCTGTCACTGCTATCCTCAAATGCAGTGGGTACAGCAAATTCGTCAGCCTCAGCTTGCTCACCATCAGCCTGCATGTCCACCCTGCCTGCCTCGGTCTGCACCTGCTCTGCTGTCTGTTGGGCATCTGCTTGCGTCTGCACAGCTTGCAAATATGGCGCTAACAAGCGCTGATAATAGCCCCTACAGCAAACATGTCAACTCAAAGCCATGCCACCATACCTCAGCCAAAAAGGCATGACTGCAGCAAACAGGCAAGCTAGCAAAGCATTCATGCATGCGAATTTTTGGCTCTGCAACCACACTGCAAAAATAGTATGACATGCAAAAGAAGCCTCACTTCAGTAGATAGGCTGCATTGGTTGCAACAGCCAAATCAATGCCCAGCCTCACAGCAATACGTGCAAACTTCTTGTTGCTGACTGCTGCATCAAAGCCTCCACACTCTTGCACAGCCTCATGAAACTTGCGCAGGTCCAGTTCTCTTCCTGCAGGGGACATTTAGAAGAGTCAGCTCATGCACAGTTTGTACAGAGCAGACCTTGACTTAACCAATAGCCACCAACAGTCACAGGGACGAAACAGCACATGTTGGCCAGCTCGTCTGTCTGTGCTTGCATGCATGGCTGACAGCCACACTTGGTGTCATACAGCCGCCTGCACATTCGCTCCTGCTGCATTAAAAAATAAGAGCGTATGAATCTCTGCAAGGAGTCAGTCTATGTGTGATGCATTGACATGTCTTTTGATGCACAGCTCGTCTGCTGATACTCATACACAAGACCGCCCTTACATTTTGCACAACCAAGTACAAGTGCACATGTATACATGCTGCATACCTCCAATGACAGGCGCTCTGGACATGCCCATGGCTTCCCAGGGCGCACTGCTCATGTCTCCGCTCAAGTACTGCACCATCTGCAAACGAGCCTTTGTGGGGTCTGGAGCAGACTGTGTCACCTTTTGCCGCTTTGGCTGCTGTCCTGCAGCAGGTGGCATTTCCAAGATGCAGGCCTGTTGTGAAATGCATGCATGCTGCACTGCATGTGCAGGGGTCAGAGTATACACATGATGCAATGCATTGCAGCAATGCCACATACAGAATAGCATGTACCTAATATAGCTAGCTTGCCAGCATTGCAATCTGGTCTCCAGCACTAGACACAAATTCTTGGATACACATGACAATCTCAAAGCGAGCTTTTGATGCATCCTTGAGGTACAGTCACGTTACGGTAATTGTCACGTATCTGACAACTGATGCAAGGGCCACAATATTTACGCTCTTGCAGACCATTTCAGTCTACTACTTGCCACTTCAGCACATGAAGCTGCAACAGGTCAAGTCAAATCCATACAGCACGCAAGTTGGTCCTGATGCCCCACCAGTCATATAGCCTAGTCTAGAAGGCAGCACGCCCGGGTTAAAAGGCAGCAGCTCTCCAAAAGGATTGGCAGCAGAGGCAGCTGACAGGTCCATGAGCTGCTGATATGAGACTGCACGCAGATCCAACAGCGTCATGCCTGGCTGCAGAGGTGCCATTGGCTCCCCAGCTGGCAGCTTGTCAAAGGTGACATCAGGGTCGCCCTGCTGCAGCCCAATGAACCTGCTCAACACCAACCATACTGTCACAATCTTGCGTAAGGCATTGTGACTTCGTGAGGTGAATTTTGACTGACATACACCTCATATATTGTTACCTGCTAATGAGCAGTGTTTTGGCAATGCTGCTGTGTTGGTTTTCTGTTTCTGTGCGTACTCTTCTCCTGTGACACCCTTCTGCCTCATCAGCTGCAAATCTCTTAATGCATTGCAGCGCTGCGTAGTGAAGCAGTACAGCTAATCTGGCCTTGAATGTTTGCACCAGGGCTGACAGCAAGGTAGACATGTGGACCTGCTGCCGTTGCTACTTATCCAGCGTCACCAGTTACAGGATCAGTTTAGCTAAATGTAAGACCGTTTCTGAAAGGCTTTTCAGCTATACAGCTGACATACATCAAAGTCCAAGATATGTAGAGGCAGCAGATGCAGCAAGTCTGCCAAACTTACTGCTTGTCTAGGTGCTCTAGGATGGCGCTATCTGAAACAGAGGCCAGGGTAGCTGTGGAGTTGGGAGGCGGTGGCTTGGGGCCTGCAGGGCGGGGTGCAGAAGGACGGGGAGCTGAGGGGCGTGGGGCTGCAGGGGGCCTGCTTGCTCCTGGCCTTGCCTCACCCACCTTGAACAGCTGACTCATCCTCACATCCAAAGCATGCCTCTGCAGATCAGCGTCAGCACTGCAACTGAGCCAGCTGGGGTTGCTGTGACACTTGACTTATGATGAAATGCTGTGAAGAAGCTGAGCCATGCATAGTACAACTACAGTTTTGGGCAGATGTGCTGAGACTAGGACAGCATGAAGCAGGCATCAGCCTGACTCAGGAGTCTAGAGACCTTTCCAGCTGATAATATGCTGTCAGCACAACAGCTTGTGATTTGCAAGCAGCACATGATTTGTGACAAAAAGCTGCTCTACTGCAACTCGGCATATACACAAAAACCTTGTGCAGAAGCTTGTACACAGTTGGAGCACATGCTTGGGTCTGAGGGGATGCACCTGCAGCCAATCCCCCACCATTTCACCTTGATTGCCATTTGTGGGTGCAACTCGCACACTGGCTTTCCACTTTTTGGCTTTCTCTCTGCCCGCAGCCTTCTCAAACTCAGTGCCAGTCATTTCCTGTCCTGTAGTGAATGAGACGCTGTCAAGACAATCAAAGATGATGCTCATTATACAAGTCAATGCGGGTAGGTTGCAATCGAGACTTACCCTTGTGCAGTATGAAACACCGCATGCTCTTGAAGTCCAGGGTCAAAACCCCATGCACATCAGCACAAATCACATCCAGTGTATTTGGCACTGTTGCGGCTTTTGCCTCTGTTTGTGTTTCTCCAGCTGTTTGCACTTCAGCAGGAGACGCAGCACTTGTCTGTGGAGGAGCTGCTGTGCTGGTTTGCAGCTGCTGATGCTCATCAGCTGTTGGCGTGCCGGTCAGAGATTGGGCTATGGGCTGCACCTGAACAGCTTGTGGTCTGTCCTGGACTGCTGTCTCCTGGGTGGGAGCTGCCTCATGTTTTTGCAAGGACTCCAGCAGTGGTGCTGCTGCAGCTGGCACTGCCTCTGCATACTCTGTGCCACCACTGGGATGACCGTCTTGTACTGGGGCAGCAGCTGACGGCAGGGCCATGTGCAATTTGCCGGCTGGTACCTCAAGGAGCCCTATGACTGCAGCTATGCTGCAGAAGGTTGCAGAAGCAATCTGTGTCAGGGGCTGGTGTGCAGTTCACACTGGGCAAGGCTTTGAAGCCGTCGCCGGCTGAGATTTGCCGGACAGGATCCCTCAGGCATTGCTCCTCCAAATGAAAGCAGCCTGGGCATGATCATTGCCAGTACGTTTGCCAAGCTGTTTGCTGTTTGTCCTGCGTGGACAACGTCCTACGAATGCAGCGATATACGCAGACCTTATTGGACAGTCAAACAACCCAGGCGTGGCTTGTATGGGCGGTGAGGGTTGTCAGCTGGTGCTTTTGCCAGTTGAAAGCAGTCAACCTGGCGGTCAACGTCAGACCCATATTCAGAATTCCTCAGCGCCTTGATCACGATGGCCTGCTGTGCTCGCTGGATGTGGAAATCAGTTGTGACAAGCGATACTGACAGTGTGTGACCCCAGTGGACTGGAGAGCAACGATGGCAGATGTGCTTGCGCTCATGCAAGAAGGATTGTCAACCCTGCAAAGTGGACGCATGCCCGACGCAAGCTTTCTGAAGGCGCTTGTGAGCAAGGTAGCAGGGTGCCGCAACAAACTTTTGGTTTGTCTGCAACTTGAGATGATGCACGTGTATAGCATTGATCAGAAGCGCTTAGACATGCTGATCGCACCGGTCGCAGGCCCTGGGCTATGCGATCGTTGCCGGAGCATCCCTGCTCAAGGTGCCCCAGATCCTTGGCATACTTAATTCAGGCAGTGCGGCAGGTTTAAACAAGGCCTCCTTCGAGCTCGAGAACATTGGTTTCAGCATTCACACTGCATATGGGTTTGTACTGGGTCTACCTTTCAGTGCATTTGGGGAGGCTGTTATCATTTTGCTACAAAACACGTTTTTGCTGGCAATCATATACTATTATGCAAAGGCCCCACTTTGGCGAGGGTTTCTGATGATTCTGTTGACAGCTTGTGGAGGGTGGTTTGTCCTGTCAGGTGATCAAATTGTATGCCAGGCTGCTCGAAAATTTGATGGCCTTCATGCAGCAAGAGTGGCTTGTTGTATGCAGGAAACGCCACAGAGAAGATGGTCATGTCTGCTTATGAGCTCAACAACTTCATTTTCATGGCAGCTCGTTTGCCGCAGATTTTGTCTAACTACAAGGTACGTGCACACAATTGCGGTGCAAGCTGCTCTATTCTGGTTCCCAACATCACTAAGACCTGGCCCCACTCCTGTAATTCCACCTTGGTCTCAGCTGTGATTGGTTCTGACTTGGGCATGATGATGCAGGCAAAAAACACAGGTCAGCTGAGTCTGATCACAGCTTTTATGAGCACAGCAGGCTGTTTGGCTAGAATATTCACCAGCATACAGGAAGGGGCTGGCCTATCCATGGTGCGAGGATTCTGCATCGGTAAGGGATTTGTAGCCTCTTATTGATCAAAGTTGTCGGCGTAACGTCAAATGTTGCTGCTTTGCAGCATGACGACAAGTGGTGTCAAACCAGCAGTCATTCAGTACCTGTTTGTGGTCACTTTTGCAGGTGGAGTGTTGAATCTGACCATTGTTTTACAAATTCTGTGGTATGCGAAAAACACTCGCGAACAGGCCAAGTTGCGGGCCAAGAAGAAAGAGTGAACTTCTCAAACCAAAGTCAAGGCAAAATGCTGAGGCACCTTGCTCTCAAGAGAGAGAGTGACAGTTCTCCTTTGGTTATGCAGAATGTGTCATTGATTTCCTTTGTGGAAAACTTGCTAGTAGCTCTGTGTGTCGGACTTTGCATCCCACAGATAGCAAACTTTGTACTCACAGCATTGTACATTAGCCCACGCATCGCTGTCTCTCACGAAACAGCTAGTTGCGCAAACTTGATGACAAACCTCCGTTATGCTGAAGGACTTGACTTGCATTACAGTGGCTAACAGCATCATATATGGTGTTGACTTTCCACGTGGCTAAGAGATGCGATTCTCATCTAGTTTAAAGGTTTGAGTCTGAACAGTATGAAGTATGCCAGGATATATTTCATGGTGGCAAATTGGAACCAGCCATTCTACATGCTCACAGCCCAGCGTCAAATGTCTGACTGGCTTGTCAAAGCTTAGGATTCGTACAAGGCCCTGTAATGCAACACAATGAGAACAGCTCATTCACCAAGCTGTTGCCTGACGCAGACACAGATTGTCAAAATGGCAGCAACAACCTGACAGTGCTGAGTGTAAGCAAGTGTACATGCAGCTGGACTCACGACACAAAACAACTGGCAGCCAAACATGAGCTATCAGTAGTCGGCTGATATTGGGGGTACCCCTGGTACTCACTTGAACATACTCTGTATTTGACGATGTACTGCACACAGGAACTCTATGTAAGACATTCCAGCTGGATTCTTGTCTTCCACCAAACAGTTGTAGAACAGAATCTCGGCAGGGTCCCCGCGCTTGAGAACACGTATTGACATGAAGGCACAGCGGTGCTGCCTGACAGCATCCAGGATGGCATGCAGAGCTTGGCTCAAGGGGTTGTCCAAGATCGGAAGCACAAGAGACATTCCCGGCGCGTGGGCATATGCTTCCAATGTATCAACACCTGCCATGTCACACCGGTTTGTCTACACATGCTGCACTCAACACCCTTTGCAGGCTTGTGAACAGTGCCCCCTGATATACCACCTGGATGTGGCAGCTAGGTATATCAACATCATTCTCACAAACAGGTGACTGTGGACCAGAAGGTGACATGGTCAGTGGTGTGCATGCCTGGTGAGCGCATGACCCAGACCAGGATAACAATGGCAACATGGCATCTGTGACCCTTTGCAAGGCAGGTGCAGGCAGTGCAGGTCTCATTTGCCGTCTGGCTGTGGAGTCGTTTGCCACTTCTCTACTGCAGCAACAGGATAAATGAAAACATGGATCTGAGGCTGCAGCATCACCTAGCAGGGCTCTGACAAGCTGTGGATTGACTTGCTGAGCAAAGTAGATGTAGCCATCATAGCCATTCTCTGCCAAGTAGATGCCATCCTCCTGGAGTTTTTCGCTGCTGAGCGACAGTGAAGGTGGCAGCTGCACAGGCTCACTGCCACTATGCTGCAGCAGCATGCGGTGCAGTGGCAGCAAGCGAGGCACCATGAGGGGTAGGGTCTTGGAGAGGGACAGGGACAGAAAGCGGTGCATCCATACCACGCGCACATCAGGCATGGTAGCCAGCCTGCAGGTCAAGCTCACTCAGGTGTTAGCTGAAGCCGTGTACTCGACAAAAAAGCTAACAAAGTCAACAACATGAGCCATGGGTGCAATGTCTGAGCAAGTACAGTGTCATTCCTGTGCTGGGGTCAATGGCCCCTGTACATGCACACACAGCAGACAGTCACATATGTTACCTTGATGCTGAACTCAATCAGCTGATCATACATCTAGATTAAAGCAGAGAATTGACTACTCCAAAACGCTGTCATGCAGTAATGCACGCCCATTGGTAGTAGGGGCTACTGCAAGACTGTCAGCCAGTATGCACCTGAGGCAGGGCGACTTGGACAAGCCCAAGCTGTAGAAGGGCAGCAGCTTGAGGGCTTCTGGCAGAATGAGCTGACCACTGGAGGGCGCTGTGGTGCAGTTCTTGCGGTAGCTGAACAGCTGATTGATGCACTGCCGCAGTAGCTGGTCCTGACAGCTGGCCAATGTGCCGCCTGGGATGTCTCGGCACACGCGCCGCGCTGACAGGTTGGTCTGCGTGTCCAGATCTGCGCCTTTGAAGACCTGCCCTAGCAGCTGTGTAGTGGGCAGAGCCAGATTGTGCACCCTACGAAGAACAGTAAATTGTCAGGTCCTGCTTTTGTCTGGCTGACCAAGCACATGCACACTACACAGTCACATTGTGAGCACCACTGTGGGCCTCCATGCTGGTTCAGACAGCCAGCTTTCGAGTTGATCACACACAGATAGTACAAAACTTAATCATGCTCTCCAGACACAGAGAAGAGAGCAGTCATTGTCATCCAAATATGGTCTGCAAGAGTCTTGGGATGTGCAAATTACTCATTTCACCGGACCCTTGTCATCAATTAGTGTGATGTGCATGCAAGGTGAGGCGATGGCAGCGCAAGGCAGACGCAGCACGCACCTGATGCGGCGCTCCCCTTCAGTAGTGGTGTACAGCACCACAAACTGCAGGAACGCCTCTTTGTCCAGCTTGTCATCATGCCGCAATTGCACTGCTATCGACTGGTCAGCATTGATGGCCGGCAGGTCAATGTCTGTGGCAGTACGGCGGTGGAAGCTGCCCAGATACCTCTCCACCACTAGCCCTGAACTGCACCTCATCCTTGCTACTGCCTCCAGGCCCTGAATGGAGGTGTTACATGTGAAAATAACCACAAAAGCCGCAGGGAAATTCATGAGCCCATAAAAGATTCAAGCACAGAATACCAATTGCCTGGACAACCCTGGAAAAAGGGGCATTGAATGTCCAACCATACACACCTGTCTGTGCGTCTATTCAGTCAAGTCACTGCACGCAGGGAGACAGTTGATGGCCTGACTTGCACAACCTGCGTTCTGTCAAGAGGCTGCACAGCAAAGTCCATTGTGCGGACAGCAGGCATTGATGCATCTGTAGCAAGCATGAGCTCACAATGGGCCTGCCAACAAACTTCACAGAAATAAAACAGGGCAACCTACATGTCTATGAATGCGCTGCACTGACCTGTGGTCGCTGCACATTCCAGCGCAGGTCATTGTAGAGCTGATCGTCATCAGCAGGACTGAGAAAGGGGCAGTAGTGATACAGCTGCCCTGCTGTTGGCTCACAAAGCTGTGCAAGGCTGGCCAGTTCTACTGACTGAGACCGCGTTACCACAAACAGGTCTATTGACACCTACAACAGCATGTTGTGACACCCAATTATACGAGTTCTTTGCCTCATCAGACAAGGCACTTTTGGCAGCCGGCAGCTTCAACAGTAACACTGACAAACTCAGTGACAGTAGCTGAAGTGTTTTGGAACAGACAGGCAGGGCTAGGTGGCCCAGCAGGACAGGAGAATGCAGACCAGAAGGCAGCAAGGTGCAGCCTATACAACGGGTGCACAAGCTGCTGCACCTGGTGCTCAGCTGCATCTTCAGCCATCTGTTGGTAGCCCTTGTGGGCAGGCAGCAGAATCGTCTGCTTTTGCTGGTTGTCTGTGGCAGGGCCCGCCTGGCGGGGTGTCAGGCCATGCAAGCCCAGCTTAGGCAGACTGCTCATGAACACATGCAGCTTACCACCCAGCCCTTCCTGCAAATCAGAAAAAATGCAGAAGGTGAGCGGGCTGTCAGTATCAATAACTGATGTGGGTAGGCAAGTCTACTGACTGTAGTCCTGAGTCCAACGGTTGTTGACAACAGGTTCCACTCCTTCACTGTGTGACATTATATGTACTGAAGCCACCTGTTTCCGCTCAGCAGGTGGACCCAGGGCTGCTAGGGACAAGACAGTCCTACAGCCTGCCTGGAAGATCTGGCTGCATGCTGAGGAGGTATGCAGGACAAGTGCAAAGGCAAGGCAGACCTTGAGAGTGTCTATGGAAGCTTGCACAGCTGCGCCCACACACGCATCTGCATGCTGCGTCTGAGAGAACATCTTGGGTATGCTCTCCAGCAAGCTGCTGGCCTGCAGTGCAGCATCTCTATTGAACTCTGGCATCAGTCATTTGAACAGCCAGCAGACAGTACGTGACGGAGTTGTGTGAAAGATCAGCAAACAACGAGTGGGGCCAGGTGCAAACAGGTCGCTTAGGTGGAGCCTATTATGTACAAGAACAAGTGCTGAACAGCACATCAGCACCAAGGCTGACATTGTGTGATAAGCATGACTGACTGCGCTGAGCCCCATTGCCAATACAGTTTGTTCATGGAATTGCATAGGCTCACATTGCTGTACTCAATGTCAGCTTGAATTGAGCAGTAAAAGTATTGCAACACATGATACAAAAAAAAGGAAAAATGAAGTTCGCACGTGTAATTCTGCCAGCATTGTGCTCAAATACATTTCACCATTAGAGCAACCATTGCATGCATGTTAACAGCTGTACAGTCTCAATTACGAAGGCGTCTTATCCTAGGCCATGGTATGCACAAGGTGTTCTGTGAGCAGCAGTGATTGGTGTTGGTGTCTGACGTAGGTGCTTTGCCAAACAAACAGCTCACCAGATGATGAGAGTCTTGCAAAGGGACCACCACACTGGCAGAGCTGAGGCTATACACGTCCTCAACGTCAGGCATGACCAGCATCTGTGCTTGAGACTGGCTGGCACTCAAGGTGTAGAAGTGGACAGTCGTATCAAAGGTTGCAATGCCTATCTGTACCGCCCCATTGCCTGCACAGTCGGCATGACATTGTGCTCACACAGATACAGCTAAAAGGTGATGAGACGCATAGTAGACATTTCAGCATGTGACTTTCCATGCCAGATGATGTCTTAGGCTTGGATGAGCAGACCGTGGCAATGGTACACAATGCATGCTACGTGGCACCTGGTCTGTGCAGCTAGAACAACAGTTGTTAAGAAAAACACGTGCCATGCAATATACCTTGCAAGTCATTCAAAGTCCTAGCAACTGCCGAGCATGTGGCTTGCAGTGCTCCAGATGTGACTGCATTGTAGGAGACATCTATGAGGAAGAAATGCACAAAAGGCATTGGCGGACGCACTGAGCGCCTTCAAGTACGCAGTATTCCTCATGCTGGTGACCGCCTACTCCCTCATCCTGTGCCAATACAGACCCAATGTCCCAGGCTTTCATGGCACAGTGCACATCTTCTACGACAGGCTGGTGGACATTGCCATCGGTGTACTTGTTGTGTTGCTGCTGGACCTCATTCTCCCTTGGTAAGCCTTTGCATCTTATATGCCCCCAAAGCATCATGCATTGCCATGTGTCTGTCTCTAGTGGCCACAGTTTGAAATGCATGTGGCTTAACACAATCAAGCTGACAATTAGAATGCTAGCTTATGACCAGTGTGTTGATCCTTGCTTGTTTGCCCTGTGCCATCATGGCTTGGCAACCACTCCAGCGCAACTCAATCCAACTAAAGTGACAGAACCATTTAATCAGATTGTCAATTATACTGCCTCGTTAATTGGGCTATTACACCTTGTGCTCATAAGCCAAACTTCCCAGGCACTCCAGTGGTATGCTATGCAACACCTGACAATGCATTATGTGACGATGTAATGCTGCTCAGTGATGAATGTCGTACAGGTATGTGTCGTCTGCTTCCTTGGAGACTCTGGGACAAGCTTTCAAAGACAGTACCTTGCTCATGCAGCGCAACTATGACATTTTCTATGAGGAGCTCAAGCTCTCATGCTATCAGCCTGAGGTACACAGTCCTGCATTGGCAAAGCAGTCGATCAAAATGTCCTCATGATTCAGCATTCTACCTGTATGTACCTTGGTGGAAGAGTTCACTCATTCAGCATTCAACCTGCCTGTACCGTGTTTGAAATGTTCACCAAGCTCATATTGCCGTACAATGCACCGCAAGCCTGCAAGTTGCAGTGTGGAATTTGTTGCCATGCCCCAATCTGCTAATCCCAGTGGCTTCACAGGAACAAGGTCCAGAATTGAAGGCCTTCAGCGCCAACCTAAGCAATGGGACTTTGGACAAGCATGAGCCTGCTGGTGACCCCAGCAGCATGCAGAAGCACCAGTCCAGCACCACTGACAACGGCCTGCACTCTCAGAAGTCTGCACTGTCTTGGAGTCAGCGGCAGCAGCTCAGGCACACGTCCGCTGCCATGAGACATGCCAGTGCTTCTCGCCAGCTGCTACATCAAGAGAACCGAGTATTTCCGGGTTGGTTCCTTCCATCGCTGCTCGCACTTGTCAGATTAAACAAAACGCCAGGAACTGGCCCTCTCCTGGCCCCCTTGACTTTGGCTCAGATACTGGTGTAAGCATCATCACAGAGGCAGTATCCTGACCATACTGCTGCACAGTCATTTACGGATTCAGCTCCACCTCTGGAAATCAATCTGTTTACATGTTCTGTCTTTAGGACTCATCAGGGGAGTTCACAGACTTCAGCTGGGAGATCAACGCATACTAAGCACTAGATGTTCAACGGCATTCGACATTAGAGCACCACTGAGGCATGCTTGTCTGCAAAGCCATGTGAGATTAATGGGTGATGTGCCAATGCAAGCTGTGTTCCCCCGTTTTTCTGCGGACTGTTTAGACGTGATAAACACTTAGCACTGATGTTTTGACCAAGGTACTGACAAACCTGGCACATCTGTACAACCTATACAGTTGGCTGAAGATGCAAATTTTCTTTCTCCCTCCCTAAATCTGCATGCATTTAGCACATCAAAGTTCTGAGATCGGTATGTGTGTCAGACTGGAAGTCTTGATCTGATGCAGTTCAAGCACAGCCTCTCATTGCCGCATGTTGTCATTGCCATGTACCTTTTTTGATTCTAGAATTCTGCGTGCACCCGCCTCGCTTTGCTTGGCAGTCGAACGATACTTACATGATAGGCAACAGACTCAGGTAGCTTCTGCATGGAGATGGCGTAAAAAGATATGGTGTCTTCAAGGGAATCATGACAATGCAGGCGCTTGGAATCAGGTGGAGCTTACCATCCAGCGCAGCTCTCAGCTTGCAGACCATGCCGCTGGCCACACCTCTGATGACCACGCTCAAGACACCAGCAGGTCTTCGCCGTCTCTGCAGCATCAACAACTGCAGCAAGAGTCGCCTGCAAGAATGCAAGGCCCGCATCAGCAACAGCAGTGACAGGAGCCACAGGAGCAGCACAACATGGTCAATAACAATCTGCATCACCAGCAGCCTGTTGCCAGCCCCTTTGCTGCTGTATCCTATGGGCAGTCTGCACCACCCAATGGACATTTGCAAGGACCCAATGAGCAAATGCAACCACCCAATGGGCAACTCCAAGCGTCCAATGGGCATCAACAGACATCTGATGGGCATCATCGTTTTTTGCCCGGGGCAGGATCACAGCCTGTCCTACTACAGACACAGCCTGCAGACCAGGCTCAAGTGCAACATTCTCACCTAGGGCAGGGTCAAAGGCCAGGGCCAGATCTGGAGCAGGGGCTTGAGCCTGCGCTGGCCCCAGGGCAGGGCCAAGGGCAGGTCCCTGCACAAAGACGAAGGCAGACATCAGAAGAGGAGGATGGGGAGAAGGCGGCCCCTGGAGGGTTAGAGAAGGGCGCCGAGGAGAAGCTGAGGGGGATATCTAGGCTGGAAGAAGATGCTCTAGAGGCTAAAGTGGCGGGCCCCATTGGTCAGTCCTCCTCCTTCACAAAGACACCATCACACATCCCAAAGCAACCATTTCTTTCAGCACAGAACACGTCTCAATGTATCCATCAAGCTCATACAGAGATGCAACATGTGATGAGAGTCACAATGACAGCCTAGGTCACTCAATCCAGTGTTTGACGAATTGGTACAGCACTGCAGCCACAACCATACTGCATGCTTGACTGCCTTTGGCAACACGTCAGGCGCTGTCTATTGCGCTTCAGTTGATGTGGTGGTGTGATGCAGGGCAGGTGCAGATTTCATTGATAGCAGAGGCGGTGATGTGGAAGCGTGGCATCCTGGTTATGCCTCCCATCGTCAACCAGCTGGTCAAGGCCATGCAGGTCAGCCCTGCTCTGTTTGCCATGTCTGCCAATGTCATGCTTTGTCAATCATCAGGAGCAGCGTGGTACGCTGTACCAGCTGTGAGAGGCATCCTTTGGCTGCTGATTGAGCCACACAGAGCCAAGCTTGCACAGTGCTTCTGCAAGTGTCTGCAAACAGGCTCAAACAGCTTTGACTGCATAGCGTTGACGTCACTCCACACCTTTTTCAGCGATGTCAACTGCACAGTAGCAGGAATTCGCCTGTCTGCTTGTTATCCACAAAAGGATCTGCCAAAATGCCATCCCTGCTGCATTGTGCTGCATGCGTTTAAGTGAGCCGCAATAGGGCATAGTGCCATGGCTGCATGATGCCGACTGCAGGTTTTGCTGGACAGGCTAGCAGCACAGGAGCTGATGCTGCTGCAGCGGCCTGTCGTCAGCGGCCGCTACAGCGCCTCCCCCTTTGTGAACATGCTGTCAGGGCAAGCCCTGCGGCCCATGTTTGTTCAGCTGGTGCACCTTGGGGAGCTGGTCTGCTGTCTCCTGTCAGAGGAGTCCCATTCCCATGCAGACCAACTGGCTGAAGTGGACTCTGTTCTTCACAGTATAGAGGCGCAGAGGTATGCCTTCAACCCCATGTTGTGTTATGAAGACCTAGGTCAATATTTAATGCCCTGACGACTTGCTAGTGTAGCAGTATCCTGTGCTTGGCCGCTGCTATGTTCTCTACTCACTGTTTCTGGTCAGGCAGCACACAGTGTAAGGAGTCAAAGATTCGGCACCCCATACAGCTGACAAAGTTGCTTTGCGTGCTGGAGCAGTGTTGATCGTATTTGCTGAATCTTGTTGAATCTATGTTACAGCGCATCCATGTCACATCAAGTTTGTCAGCTATGAGAATGTGTTGCAGGCAAGTGGTTAGGCAAGTGTACTTGGCCAAGCAGAAGAGATATCACATTGCTTTGCTTGAAAACGACACTGCCTTCCCCTTCATAACTTCAAGAACATCAGATGATTCTGTTAGGTTCTTGAGTGTCTTCTTCGCCTTGAGTAAGGCCCTGGACGAAGCCACATTGTTGGCGCGTACTGCCTGCAATGACCCATGGATCCAACAGCAGGCTAATCAGAGGAGTTGGACCCAGTTTCGCTTGTGGTTTGGTCGCTGATGTACTGACTGCTTATTTAATTTAATACTTGTTGTGTATGTTCCTGTGCTGTGTATACATTGTGGGTCACCGCTGCAACAGCATATGCAGGACAGTATGTAGACATGCCAGGATGTGTATGTGATGACTGCAGCTTGCAGTTTTACCACTCAAGTTGAATGTATGTATAGCGCCTCGTCAGGTCGGTCTTAACGAGGTTAGAACCGGCGAGCACAGTGTTGTACTTCAACAATATATTGAACGAAATAGACCAATACACCCAGTTGGTCTGAGTTCTGCTCTTTCATAGCACGACGGTAAGCTTTTCATGTCACCCTGATCTGGAATAACACCTTAACCAAGTTGAGTAGAATCCAACACTCCTGTTCATGCTATGCTACCATCAACGCAGTACGCAACGTAACTCTGAAACCCAAGCCTGTTCATGGATAGCCAGTAAAAAATACGTGATGTACACAGCAACCCGACCAAATAAGCTCTCGGTCTTACCTTTGTCCAGCTTGCAATACAGCAACTTGTTCGAAGCCTTCCATGACCTATACACGGCTGCACTAGGTCCGAAAACATGTCAAAATGTTGGAGTAGTGTTCATTCTCGAGGTTCATTTGATTTGCAAGAGGCAGCAGCAGCCCTGACTTTAATTTTCAATCACACTCACAAGCGTCGCGTGAAGTTTTGCAGCTTTAGGGACTGTTTCAAAGCTCGCCCAGCAGAATATAGCGGCATGCAAGCTGGGCTAGCTTTGAAACAGTCCCTAAAGCTTGCTGCATCAAATTTGGGCGTTTCCCTGCTCAGCATGTCAAAGAACTTGAACATGTCTTGGCGCCTCACAGACACAAGTCCATCGTTGTGGGCAGCTAACTTGACTGGAACCAGATGCTGCAAGAAGTAAAGGACAGCATCTCGCACAAATCCTTGATGCCGCTGGGCACTGCCGTTGCCCCTGCCCACTGCAACCTGAATACACGACACCTTGTTAGCCTCACTATTTGATGTCAACATTGTGAAGTGGTACTGACTGGATACACAAAGTTCTGACTTGTAATCCTTCCCTTGGCACAACGTCTGTGTTGGAGCAACACTAACCTACAGATACATGCAGGAAACGTGCAACCCAGCAACCAAAGGGCACATGAAGATGTCCTTGAATGCAAAGATGTGATGTGTGAGCAGGCAGCTGCACAAGCTCACCACTAAATCCGAGCTGGGCCATCGCCAGTCTGGCCTCATGAACTTGTGATACAGATTTCTGAGGCCAGCCAGCAAGGCCAGCTGGCAGCTCCAATGGCCGTAACCATGCAGGTCTATATATGCACTCCTCCAATCCCTGCAGCAGAATTGTGTCACCAAGAAATCAAGTTGAAGGCTTGTCTCTGGCCTGCAGTGGTCAGAGAACACCCTTGTGATGAAGGGGATACATGCACACGCACATTCACATAGCGCATTTGCCACTGGTGTGCATGTGCTTTCGCAGCAGTGCCTGAGCACAGCAATTTTAACATGCCATGTGTCTGTGCAATGAACCAGTCAAAACAGAAATCTGATTGTCGCTGTCGGACCATCTTCACTCTACACAAAACAAACCCAGCAAGACAGGCAGTTCTCCGATGAGAAGCTGAGCTTGACCCAAGCTGTTCAATGACAACCCTTTCTGTTCACCTGCTGTCGTCACTTCTGAAGATGGGGTACAGGTCCATCACATTTGATTCCTGAAACAGCTGGTCAGCTTGGTCCAGAGCAGCAGCAGGACGGCCTGCCTTAGCCCAGGCCTCCATGGCAGCTTCAATGGCAAGGAGCTGTGTCACCGCATCAACCTCCAGCCCTTGCTTTGCCATGTCTTGCTGCAGAGCCTGCAACACACATACTTGCAAGTTACGGCACAGCGTCTGAGCTGTACTGGCCAGCAGCATTCAAGACATGACAAGAACACATAGCAGGAGAGAGAAAGGAAAAAATGTGTATCATGAACTCTTGCGTGAGCCAGCCTGCCCTACACGCCAACACCTGTGCCAATATGAGCACTTGCATAGACCTGATCTGTGCTTGTACAGCATGATCTAGCTGGGTACAAGACATGCGGTACTAGAAATGCGCTTAACACAATTTTGCTGAAAATCATAATCGCGATGCTGCAACTAAAGACAAAGGCTGCAAGCAAGATTAGTTGCCATGGCCAGCCTCTTGCTGCTGTGGAATGTCATATGACACAGCCATGAAATGCATCTATGACCTCCCACACTGGCTGGGAATACAAAGAGCATATACTGCTGACAGCATGACTTGCCTGAATCTTGGCAACATCCCCAAGCTGGCTGTAGTAGCCCATGAGGGAGGTGTAGGTGATGCTGTTAGGCTTGATGCCGGCAGCTATCATGTCTGTCAGCACCTGCTGCGCTGCTGCCATGTCCCCTGCTGCACCATAAGCATTCAGCAAAGTGGTGTAGCACACCACCCCTGGGGCGATGCCGATGCTGGCCATCTCTCTCATCACCTCAGCTGCTCTGCAGGGGACAAGCCAACATGTACACAGTTGCCTGGCAGGGGGGGTTGAGGGGAGGGGAGGGGAGGGGAGGGACAAAGGCACATGATAGGGGTGAAGAGTCACACAAGTAAAGGGTCACACAGTAAGGGCGGCAGAACTATTAGACAGCTCCTTGGGACGTGGTCACCCCAGCGCCTGTATCATGCAAACAATGATCAGTACGGCTGCAATGATGCTGCGAGTCAGTACACCCTGATAAAAGCAGCCTTCATTGCACAAATTGATCTTGCACATGCACAGCCTCAACAGAGTCTCTGCAACTCTCGTTTGCGGGAGCATCAGAAGCGTGGCAGTGGCGATGATGTACCTGCCGGTCTGGCGGGCGACAGCATGAGCATGCACGAGGCTGGACCAGGTGTACACATCCGGCCTCATTTCCAGGAGGCGCATGCTGGCCATGACAGCCCTGATCTCTCCAGCCGCTCCTATCTTGCTCCACGCGTTTGTAAGCTGGTTGCAGAGCACCAGAGATGGCTGCACACAGGCCAGCAGCATGTTGCATGCAGCCGAGTTGACCTACATGTTCTGATAACAACAATGCTGTTAGGAAAACGTGACAGGGCAGTGGTTGCAGCAGTCAGGCCAGAGAGTGGCAGCTCACCTTTCCTCCAGAGTCAACAAAGTCTTGCATGACAGCTGCTGCCTTACGGGGCTGCTTGACCGCAGCATATGCGCTGATGAGGGCACCATAGGTCAGGCTGTCTGGTGGGATGCCCATCTGCTGCATCTGTGTGATCAGATACTGCAAAAGGCACAGAAAGATAAGGATTGGAGGGGAGTCTGTACATGCAATGTACCATTTGATAGCTTGACAGAAGTATCGAGCAAAGGGTGAGCACAGCCATTCTAATGCCAGCAAAGATCTCAAATTGACGTGTCATGGTGACAAAGCCACGACAGCGCACATGACATGCACCGACCAACAAAGCACTGAGTGCACACAAGCAAGGGCAGAGACAACCTAGCCCAGCAACATAAGCCGACATAGCAACAGTACGCCATGCATCTGTTTATTACCTCTGATTCTGCTGGTCGGTGACTCTGACCATGCGCCACGATAGCTGCACAAAAATGGAGCTGGTTGGGCTGCACGCCGTCTTCCACCATGTCAACTAAAACACGGCGCACATTGACCAGGCTCTTACGCCGGCCCCAAGCCTTGATGAGACTGGTATATGCAGACATGACTGGCGGCAGGTAAGCAGCCTTGGCCTCCTCTATCATATCCTCAATTGCCTGCATGCCTTTGCGCCTTGGTAGAGTTACATGGGCTACAAGGCAGAGACAGGTTCAGAGGGTGTGATCAACACGCCACAAGTGCCAAGCCAAGCATATGTCTGCCAAACAGCATATTGTGCAATTGGCGGGGTTGGGGTCAAGTTGGCTGCTGTGCAGAGCTGAGATGCATTTTTTACTGATGGGCTTGCATGGCAATCCTGCAAAGAAGCTGAATATCCCAAAATGACTACGATGTTACATAATTAAGAGTATACAGTCCAAGATACAGCATTGCAAAACAGGCTTGATGCTATGAAGACAATGTCAGATATCAGCAAGGAGCATGACAAGCTACAATGCAGGTATTGGAATTCAACAGATGTCCGCAGGAGCTGTACCTCTGCCTTGCCAGCAAGCCCGTAGGCACCGCACAACGCACCCATGGTCACAGGGTCCAGAGGATTACCGTTTGCCTGCACATAGACAACTTGTAGTGAGCATCAGTTTGGCATAGCTTGAACCAAGATGGAAAGGTGGCCCTGCATGCAGGCCTGCTGTGCAGTCGTGATGATGACATGATCATGCTTACAACAGCAGGGTAGCTTCCATGGGATAACCAGAACAATGATGAGATTGATGCTGCACAGCATACCTGCCACTCTTTAAAAACAGCCTCAGCTTGTGCCAAGTTATGCAGCTGACCAAAGGCACGGATGACAAGGGCGATGCTGCTTGCATTCGGCTGAATGGCCACTTTTTCAACCATTGTGTTATAAAATGCAGGTACATCTCGGGGCTGCAGACTGAGGAGAGCTGTGTTGAGAGGGTGTGGAGCATGCAATATCTGCTCCTGCTGGAATATACTGGTCAACTCAGTCACTTTGCCTGTAAGCAGATCACCTAGCTATCAGCAGTACATTTGAGTAACTACTATAAGCCACTGAGGCTTGGGTTTGAGACTGCATACCTTGCCTGCCCAGGCGCTTTATCAGGTTGAACAAAGAATGTGGAATTCCAGCTGTTGTATCAGAGCTAGAGCTGTCTGTCTCTTGAGCTGATTGCTCGAAAACTTGTTGCTCTGTGTCATGTGACAACACAACCTCAGGTGTCTGAGCTGGACGTGCTTGCAGAGTTGCGGCTTGCGTTAGAGGCCTAACAGGAACCTGTGCAGTGAGCGCGAAGGGATGGGGCTCGTAAGACCTTCCCTCGTGAGCACTGCGAGCCCTGCAGAAGCACAAGTCGTCAGCGTCTGTGCCCTGAAACACTCGAATCTCAGCAACGTGTTGATACAGATCAACTGGAAAACCCACCCCCTCGGCCAGCCAAAAGGACCGACATTCCAATTTGCAATTGACTGCGCTGCTCTGCACAGCGAAGTGGCAAACAAAGCGGGCTCTGGACCGACAGATGCAGGCGTTGAGCCAGAAGCGACAGGGGTTAGCTGTTTTACCAGCTGTAGCGCGATCGCGGTGCGTTTGGCTGACATGCGGTACGATAGAGGCAAAGTGAATGAATTTTGTCGTCTCACAGATTGACAAGCGAACCGCTCGTCAGCAAAGTATATCGATGGCCGACGTGTACGAGCAAAGCCTGCTGGCGTTATCACTCACCTTCACCTCCCTCAGTTAATCACCTTCACCTTCACCTTCACCTCCAAGTAGCACGCATTCCTGGTGCAGAGTGACGAAGCCCTCTCCCCTTCTGGCACAGCGCTCCCTCACAGTGCACCAGGTCCGCCAAATGTGTCGGTGATGTTCACAAAACGTGCATGACCACAAAAAACACGACGCTACTGCAACGGTCGCCGTATGAGCAATAGCGTCCTAACCTTTGTCATCGTTGGCCACAATGATCATCCCATTTTTGAGTCCGATCTGGCTCCAAAGCCGGATGGTAGAGAGGTGAGCTGCTTGTTGGAAGCTCAAATCAAAACACCATTTTTCCAAGCGGAGCATGCTGACTTGTTTGCAGACTCAAGGAGTGTACTTGCATCAGTTCGTATTGCATGCCGCTCTTGATGCAGTCAATGAGCAGATATGGACTACTACAAACATGCATCTAGGCACAGTTGATAAATTCAACAACTTGATGGTAGCAGCTTATGCCACGGCTGCTCATGTCAAATTTCTCTTGCTTCATGATGGCAAGAATGAAGAGACAATCCGCTTGTTCTTCAAGGACGTGTACGATATTTACGTCCGGGTGAGTTGGGAGAGTTACTGTGAGTTATTAGCAACAAGCTTGAGAAGTTACTGCTCCTACACCACCCTCTCTGCTACAACTTGTCCCAGACAACATCTTTGATCGCATGGTGCAGGTATGTATGAATCCCTTCTTCACAACTGTTGGCCGTATTTCATCTCCTGGATTTGGCCAAAAGGTCAGGATCTTGGCCAAGACGCATTTCAGGACATAAGCTGCTCAACATGTTGCTTTGAGCCAAAGGCAAACAAGCTAGCACAGGAAGCACTGATGGCAGAGTACGCCAAGTCTTGCTGCTCAAGTGCACAAACTCTGTATAGCCAACATTCTGGCTGCATTCAAAATAGTCCTGCATCTGTGACTCCTTAGGTGTCCATAAAGGACCTCAGTGCTCACTGCTTGCAGTTGTAGACATGTGCGGTCATCAAGGAGCATTGTCAACACCTGAAACGGTAAATCTACATGTGCCGGACTGACTGCTATCTTTGTTTTCTGTGTTTGGTTTGAGGCATAGGTTTTGAAAATGTGACAAAGTCTTACAAAACAAGCCCAGCCCCCCTATGTAAGCAATGTTTTGAACAGCATGTTCAAACTCAAAACCAGGGCTGATACAAGGGCACTTGGGCACAAGAGCCCTGTAGTACTGCAGCCTGTAGGGCAAGATTAATCTTGAATTTGATGGTACCACTTCTCTCCAAACTGGGATTGGGACTCATAATGAAAATAACAATTCAAGTAACAGATATAGTAAAGACATGATGTCAATTGTAGCGCATACAGGTGTGCCCAGACACTGCCTACACGTCTCTTCACAGAAATCTGAGCAATCCCATGCCCTGACAACGTGTTAACAGGCACCCCAAGCACCGTAGAGGCATGTGCTGGCAGGGCAGCTGCCATAGACGCATTTGTAAAGACAGATGTGCCCCTCCCCCTCAAGTCGCTGAGTGTGTGCCATATATGTCATGCATTCATGTGCAGCATCAGCATGCATGCAATGCAACCACTGCTGACTCATTCATTCTTGTGGTCAGCACACATGAAATGCTTTGCCGATGCTAGTACATGCAGACATCAGCTTTGCACTGCAGAGGACTGGTTGCAGTGTCATGTGGCCTGTCTGTGCCTGAATGCACAGCTCTGGGCGCCAAGCAATTATGTGATGTACGTGACAACTGTGAGATTGACATGTTCAGCTGGGATTGTTGTCAGTCAGGCCTATTGTGCAATCAGCTACTCATTGTGTGGACCTGATGCGCTTCCTAGGTCTATATCAGCCATTCGTGTAGGTTTCGAGGCCCACCTGTGTGATCTGCCCCCTAATTCAGAACAGGAGGTACATTATGTATTTGATTCAAATGTGCACGAACTCGTTGGTGTGTTTTAAACATTGACATCGCATGATGCATATTCTGTGCATCACTTGTAACCTTTTCCATGATGGATGCATGAGCTCGGAGGGGCAGTGTCTCACCTGCCTGCTTTGATGCTTTCTGCCCTGTCTTCAGCCTCCAGCCCTACGCCCTCAGCCCCATGCCACTTGATCCCTGCACATGTCCAACAATTCATCGGCCAGTCTCTTGCATTTCCCCTGCTGAACAGTGATTAAACATGTGCAGGCAAGTGCCATGTGACATGTCTGCTGATACGCTCCTTCACAGTAATTTGAGGCATGCACATCAGCACAAGCATACATGTACTGGCTTTGAGAAATGTTGCCAGGCCCTGTGAGTTGTGTTCTGGTTCCTGTTTGGAGTGCTACATGCATGTGTCCACAGACCTTGGCTGCAGATGACCCGGACTTCGGTGCTCTAAATGGTGTGATGTGTCCAGGTACCCATGGACCAACGCATCAATCGCATGACAGCAGCCATGCGGCGCTTCACAACTGGCGCAGTTGGCAGTCTGATGCACTCTGCTGTGGTACACAACACCAAATTCACAACAGGCCAGTGACATGTTCCAGGGTGCATCATAGTCCTCCTGCCTGTAGTAACAACAGTTACTTCCCATAAAGGAAGATGACAGCTTTTAAACACTAGGCTTATGGGCTTTCTGCTGCATTTGCCAGGCAGTGCTTTGCAGTGTGGAGTAAAGCTGTCATGGATCAGCGGCAGGTAAACATGGTAGGCATGCCTAGCAGACACACTTAGTGGGCACACCTGATGCCCTTGGTGCACTGAATGCTTCAGGAGCTGACCTTTGCATCAGGAAGCATGTGGGCCAACCTAGGAGCCAAAGTTGGTATACGTGCCTACACTGTTGCACAACTGATGCTGCATGCACTTGTACATCTAGCACACAATAGGAAGAAGATCTGATATATGTCCCATACTTGTCGCTGTTGTAATGACTTCTCGTCATTGCTTGTTGCATCCTTTCTGCTGTGCCATTTTTGTTCAGGCGAAACGGCCACTGCAGAGCTAGCAGTGTTAACTGATGGCTTGCACCTGAAGATCCTTGACCTGTACACTGAAGCACAGCTGCTGGTGCGCTACTTACACCAGAGGGCAACCTGGAGACAGCTACCAAGAGGTCAGAAGCTGTGGCAAGTACACCTCACTTTGGCAATCAGTGTAAGCTTCTTTGTGTACATACGGTTTGTACATACATAAAGGTGACACCCAGAGAACCCGTAAATCAAAGCAAGACCCTGCCAATATATATTCTGCCATCTGTTGGCAATTCCGCCCCTTGTCCCCGTGACCAAAAGCATACTCTTGCAACAGGGCCCGTTACATCAAACCTTGCAACCCTGCTGTTGCAATAACACGTGTTTGATTGATACACCCAGTCTTGACCATGAATATGTCGATGTTGTGGCACACAGATGTTGAGCACATCAGAGGCTGGTCAGGCATTTATAGTGTAAGACACATTGCAGCAACATCGATACCCTATCCATTGCTGGCACATGCTTGCTGTCATGCCTGCTTTCATGGAGAGCACCACCTTCTGCAATGCAGTGCTTGCTGCTGGTGCATGCGGCTTATGTATGAACACAATGTATATCAACACTCTGCCTTGCTGATCAATACTTGGTGTAAGTTTGTTTGCAGTGTTTTGATGAGGTCATCCCCTAGGCTTGTCATGTGGTAAATCACACCTCTTGACTTCAGCAGCGGTGTGTTGGAGGACACTGACATGTACATGACAGAATCTGCTGCCTTCAGCAGAGCCATTCAGACTGGTGATGATAGTCCAATTTTGACACCCTTTGCGGACGCAGTCCGCACATGTAGTGCCAATCATTGCATCACAGCAGCTTCTTACAAAGACCATATGACACTGCCCTACAACAGTCTGGTGACAGATCTGGTAAGCTGGCCAGAGTCGAAGCCTTCCAACCCTGCAGGAAAACATGGGGCTCTGTACTGCTCAGAGGCATAAGCCTTATCTGGCAGGTATTCAGAGCAGCTGGTGGGGTCATACAGCTTGTCAAGCGCTCACAGTCTTGCAGCCTTGCATACAAAGTACCTCAACCTTCTGATGTACTGCAGCCCACTTGGCATGCTTTCCTGGAGGAGCTGTCAAGCAGAAGAGCTTGCTCTTTGTTGTTGAAGTTAAAAGCAAGCTCTTCTGGTGTAGCTTACGCAACCGTGAAATGCTGTGTGTCAAGCTGTATCATATAGGCACGGCGTTTTATCCAGCTTTTGGCTGCACCAATGATGCTGCCAGGGCTTCAGACCTCAAGCCAGCAGGCCTGCAACCATGTCACATCTGTTTTGGACTCAATTGGCATTCAAACAAGAAGTCTTTGATTATCAGGCTTGCTAGGCACACCTCAGTTCTTGGCTTGTACAGTATTAGGTAGAGCAATCCCTTGAGTCTTTTGTCCTATCAGCTTTCTCCCATGTAGCTACCCAGTAGCATGGGCTTGTAAAGTGATCTACAGTATGGGGCAGGACTTGTTAGCTGCAACAGAGCTGTGTAGCAGGGCAAGATGGGAAACAGCATGAACATGATATGAGTGCTGCAGATTATGACACTCTGTCAGTGTACATTACCCTTTTGCGGTGTGCTGTAAATAGACTTGTAAAGTCCCATCTTATTGTAAACCATGTCACTAGGTACATCTGTGCATCAAATTTTCATTTACTCGTTAGTTTTTGCTGCACATGATATGCAGTTCTACACTCTGTTGCCTACTGCCAAGCATGTAATTACATGGTGACTCCGTCTGTCCTCTTCCTGCTCTATGTGTTGACTGATAATCCAAGTTATTTGGGGTTGTCCAGTTCTGCAAAGTTGTACATGCAACGTGCAAATCAGTAGCAGTGCATGCCATCATGCTTTTGATGAGCACTATGATAGCAACACAATGCCTCCGAACGGAGCTCCTGATCTCTGCAAATACTGTCTGACTTGCAGTGCATTTTCTGACACCAAGCATGTGCTTCATGAACTGTCTATGAGACACCTTAGCACCTTCAGCAATGCTGGAATTGCTCAAGAAATACTCAGAACAGGTGACTATCACTTCGAATAGCTTGCAGATTGTGGCAGGACTACAGAGGCACAAGGCAGTACAGCGCTGGTGCATTGCATGCACAGCCTTCCCTACAGCATGAACGTTGTATTTGCCCCATGCTCCATGTTCTTGAAAGCTTAGAGTGTGAATTCTTCCTGTCACTGCCCCAGCTCTGCCATTGAAGAAGACGTCATCCTAATCAACTAATTTAGCCTCAAGAGTCACACTCATGGGTTTTGCAGAGCTAGATTGTGAATTGAAGTTGCTTGCATAAGCTAGCTACTAATAGTGCCTCAAGTTGTTGCTGTATTCTTTCTGTGCTGATGGGCATCAGGGGTAATCACAAGGTCATCAGCAAACAGTGATAATGGCCTAAGACGCCTGAGAGTTCTGTTGCACCAATGCCAGCAGCGTCCAGAAGACGTTTCCCTGAGCCATCAACATAGAACCCAAACAGTGTATCGGTAAGGCTGAATGGAGAACCCTGCTTCACCCCATGCAGCACCTGCAAATTCCAGACAGGCCATCCCGACATGCATACTGTGGCACTGTCATATGCGTACATATGTAGGCTTGATGATGATTCCCAACATGTATACAAAATGGTCACTGGATGTTAATCTGGCAATTGATCTGAGTGTAGCAGGTCAGTTAGCAAGTTGACACCCGATACATGAGCTCTAGCTCATGCCTGCTAGAAATGGCTGATTTTGTTGATTGAACCACAAGCTGGGCATGCCTAGCACATGAGTATCCTAACTGACAGAGTCAAGACTGCTGTATTCCATGTCACGCAGGAATTTTGTGCTTTGGCTACGTAGCAGATTAGGTTGTCCACTGACCAAAACTTGCATTGACTGAAGACGAACCGTCAACTCTAATCTGCATGTTTGACTTCAATTATTGCTTGCAGCACCTTCAGCTTGGACTTTCACGAGTATGTATAGTATGACTAGTCGGTGCTTGCACTCGGTCTCGACAGTCCATCGCCGATGCTCATCCCTGCTTTGGACAGTGAGACAGAGCAGAAGTGATCCATTGACCACTTTGCAGACCGTTCGAATTGCTCAGGCGTGCGGCTGCTCCTCACAGCCTGCTGCTCGCAAAACCGCACGGCAACTCCCTTTTCATGTCTGCTCGAAGCACAGAAGCATCGCGACACGAGCTACCGAGGCTCAAGTCACAGGTGAACACATATAGCAGCGCCTGACTTGCAGCCCCAGGCACGTACAGTACACATTATGAAAACTGCAACTGCCTGCATGAATCGCAAGAGGCTGTAGCTGTGGCTGGTGACTGGTTGGAGGCACAGAAACTGGACATTCGTGTTGGCAAGGTCATATCAGCAGAGCTGCATCCAGACGCCGACAGGTTAGTCACAGATTTTGTCAAACAAGCTGCGGCAGCAATTTCTGACTGAGATGAGCTTTGGCTGCTGTCAGTCTGTATGTGGAGCAAGTCGATGTAGGGGAGGAGGGACCCCGAACCATCATCAGCGGCCTAGTCAAATATGTGCCAGTTGAAGAGATGCAGGTATATCATGCAAAGAATGCTTTCACGCTGCTTATACACAAATGGATGCCAGCGGAATCATTGCGCCATTGATGTCTTACATGTGACTTGATTGAACGGTGCACAGGGAAGACCAGTGATGGTCCTTTGCAATTTGAAAGCTCGCAATATGCGAGGCATCAAGTCTGATGGCATGCTCCTTTGCGCCTCAAATGATACACATGAAATTGTAGAACCGCTGATGCCTCCAAAAGATTCAATGACCGGCGAGCGTGTAGCTTATGGTGACGATGAAACTGCTACCCAGCCAGAACCTGAAACACCCAACAAGGTGTGAGTAGCATCCATCAGTGCATTCGGTAATTTTAGCTGCCGTAGGATACACTAGAAGTATGCAGATGACGCTGATGGGGTGGGTCAATGCATGAAACGCATGGCATGCCATTGTCTTTGTCTTGCAAGGTGTGTATTATGGTGGCAATTCCAGACACAGAGCCAAAGAGCTGTCTCCAATGTTGCTGCTTGTGCAGATGTTGACTTTGACCATGCAGGTGCAGAAGAAAAAGATTTGGGAGGCTGTGCAGCCGCATCTCAAAACAAATGAACAAAGGCAAGTGGTGTACAAAGGATGACTACTGGAGCTGGCCCAGTTATGGCCCCCACCCTTGCGAATGCCAACATATCATGAAGCTATCCTCATGATATGTGTGATGTCAGCAGGGCACACCTGGACAGACAAGGCCATCTGCTGCAATCTGCTTGCTGTCATTTGGCTCTTTTAACAAATGTGCCCTCTCTTGTGTCTACTAAAATCCGCTCTCCTATGACAGACAGATTCTGTCAAGCAAGCATGTGCTACCTGAGGACATAGCTGCACCCCATGCAAGCCATACCTGTAGCTATGAAAGGTGGCACCTGGATCTTACGGCCAGATCCAACAATAGCTGGCTTATACTGGGGGGACTTTTCATTGCCCTTGGCCACTGTGTCTGTGCTGACAACATATAATAAAACTTGCTGAGGCAGAGCACCTGTTAAAGAAGCACACGCTTGAGTCCGTCATAGCAGAATTCTGTGTTCAGCAACTAGCGATGACAGCAATATGCCCTGAGACTGATTGAGCTTTCATGCCAGCAACATTGGTACCTGCCACTAACTCACCCTCATGAAAACTAAGAAACGCTTCCATGTCCTCGACTAAATAATCGTGCATGTCAGTAAACAGCTCCTTGTCAACGATTTCTTGTTTGTATGTGTCTGGGTGCATGAAATGCAGCTGGCTACCTGCAGCACCTCACATGATGCCTCAGGCAATAATTGCCTGTCGTAGCCTGCCTGCTTGTTTACAGCTTGTACTGACTGCCTGAGAGGTTGTAAGTTGTATAGGCATTGTTGCACTAGCAAGGCTGGTTTGCCAGTGTTATGACAGATATCATTCAACCAGTAAGACACTGGCCTGCTAACAAACCTTCCAAAGTGAACACATGGACCCCAAGACAACATTAATATTGCACACTGCAAGTCACAGGCTCATTACAATGCCCTTTAATGTCAACAGAGTGCAGTTCGATGCTCACCTTCTGTGTACAAATACTTGTAAGTTCGGTCATCCAGTCTCACCACATCCACGGTATCATAGGACCTGTGCACGCAAATCTGTCAGCACAGCTGATTTGCATTCATGTCCTGTGTTTGCATATGGCTCACCTGCAGCGCTGCTGGTGCTTAGACCCGGATTTCAGGTCCCGAAGCTCTAGCTGAACATAAATTGTCTCTTGTGGTCAGACCAGGATACACTACAACTGAGCACATGGACAAAGGCAGGGAACCACCCAAGTCATGAAGTCCAAACTTGCCTGCACATTCCCTAGCTGGCGGCCTGAACCTTGGGTATGCTGGTACTTTTGTATTTGCATCAGCCTACCCTTGAGGTCAATGATTTGGCCAGATCGAATCTGCATTGATGCATTTTGCTGGAATGCTCTTGTTTTTGGTGTAGACATGCGTGCTGCATTGACTGGTTCTCTGACACTTCTCGTCACGTGCCTCAGTTGCCTGTTGTTTGACCTCTCTAGTTTGCTCAAATTGGTGTGCACCTGCTAGTTGCAACCCGCTTACTGCGGATTGCCTGCAAGTCGGGCTGCCGAACGCTGTGACAATTCTGATACCCACAACCCCTTGTATCGAGCGAAGCATAGCTGCTGCTTCTGCTGCAAGCACTTCTCAGCTAAGCGGTGACGTTCAGCTGTGACTGCCTGTCTGACAGCTTGCGTAAGCATGTGCTCGATAGTTCGATGGACAATGTTCCGGCACGGACGCGCTTCCACTCAACCTGATTGCATTTTTGCAAGGCGTTGACCACATGCTGCATGCATGGTCAGCGCCTGGCATCTGGACATAGAAATCCCAAGAATGACATGATTTAATGAACTTCTGAGCTTGCCCGGTAATGGCGTGTTTCACATGTACGCATGGCATATATGTGTTTTGCATGTATGCCAATGCATACGCTCACAGCAACGATGTATGGGCATGCTGAGTTGCAACTGTTATGTTGTCTAGAAAGTACATGCCTTTGTGAGTTCAGACGCAATTGTCCATGTATGTCGAGAGCGGTGACCTTGATGCCTGTATGCCATCACAATGAATCCTGCTCACATGATATCCTCAAGACAGCAATGACATCATCCTATGTTACACACAAACCAGTAGAATACATAAGAACCTCATCACTCACTCTCAAGAGTTCAGTAGGCAGCAACAATGATTTTTTTGAAAAATGCATCATACTGCTGCATGATCATTGGGCACACAGAAATAATCAACACACCAAAATCTGATGAAGACAGATACTGACAAGCATGCACTCACAGAACTGGCCCACAGGAGTACACAGTAGCACTCAATCTCTGAATCTCTGGCAACCTTGCAAAACGGGAGACGCATTTATTGTCATCCCGCTGCAGCAGCTTGTTGGCTAGTTCTGCCACTCTAGGGCACAACTTTGCCAGCGGCTTTTCCTCGCCCTTCATTTCATTATGTAGCTCGTCTGCCGCAACTCTGGCAGACTCTTGCACTGCTGCCTGCAAACGCAAGTCACACAAATGCTGTCACCAATCGCCAACTGGACTCCACAATGGCATCCTCCCCGATGTGTGCATTGCTGACCACGCAGCAAACAATGCTGCCTGTGAGATGTGTGTTGCTGTGCAACCCAACCGCATACCATTGGGTCCAGGCATACCTGTGTGTCTGCCAAAGCCTTGAAGGGAAAAAAAACCAATGTAGTGATGTCACTGGTTGAATCTACACACTAGTGTACGCCCAATGCATGGAGGACCATACAGGGACCATGCCATGACAAACTGTCATACAGCAGTGTGAGTGTGTTGCAGCTGCTTGACCTTACCTTGAGGGCCACTCCAAACTTTGCGCTTCCTATGATTTGGCGCACTTCTGTCAGCAGGCCATCAATGGCATCATCATCAAGACCCCCCAGGGCCCCTGGTTGTAGAGCTCCATTGTCAGGAAAGCGTGCTGCACTGTGCCACACTTGCCTGTGCTCAGGACTGGGCAGCAGGAACACCTCAAAGCCTAATCTGGACAATTCTGGTGCCACTCCTGCATGGCAGCAGACAACATAAGCTTTCTTGGCCCTTGAGCACCTGCTGCTGGTGTCTGCTGTACAGTACCCGTATGATACTGCAAAGTCACGCTGCTTGTGAGCATTCAATCTTCAAGATTACAATGCACTACTCAGCAGCAGGAGGCAAAGCTCTGCTCAAGCAGCTGTTTGCAAGCATTCCACATCCACAGGCCTTTCCCATATATATATCAACAACAGAACAGAGAGCAAACGAGACACAATCCACAATCCTGGTGACAACAGAGCTACAGATCTGCCTCAAAGCACTCGCGAGGGACGCTCACTCTTATGAGCATCTGAGAACATTTGCAGAACCTGGTCTGCGCCCAGCTTGGTGGTCAGCTCAATGTTGCTAACTGCATCAGTGACTGCCTGCTTGACAATGGGTATGAGAGGCTCTACTCCCCTCTCCCCACAGTAGTGAGCATAAGCCAGGAACAGCTCCTGAGCTCGCTGCGTCATCTGCAGTGGCTGCTCCCTGCTGCCAAGCCCACTATGCTGAGGATGCCTATTAGCACAATCAATTTGTTGCCACTGCAACATCGATCCTGATTGCCATCAAGCATGTGAAACCTGATGGTCTCAAAAGTCAGATGCACACAATACTGACGTGATATCGACAAGTGCCTGTCACAGTGAAGAGCTTAGTCATGCCATTCATGCATGCAAACAGTGCCTGACGGTACAGCACAGCACAGCACTGCACAGCACAGCACAGCACAGCACAGCACAGCACAGCACAGCACAGCACAGCACAGCACAGCACAGCACAGCACAGCACAGCACAGCATGTCTTTGTTGCATGTCAGCCAGACACATATGGCTGATAAAGTCATGAACATGACAATTTGTAGGGCAAGGCTATCTGAAACTGTTTGGTGGCTTGATCCCTATATTCCACCTGTTGACCGTCTGTATCTCATCGTTGCTTGAATGCCCATGCTGACTTGCGTTGCCGCTAGCAACAACAGTGCAATGCACTATGCAATTACCTCGCATCTAGTATGTTGGATTGCAGATAGAGGTGGCGACCCAGTATGTTGAGCTGTACACGGTTCATAAGGTCCAGCAAAGACACCATCCATGAGGCAGCAACTGCACGAGTGAATGTTAGCACTTTGATCTCCTCCCAGGCTGCATACTTCTCATCAGCAGCCATTCCTCCTTGCCTACACAAGACAAAGACTTGAATCAGGCAGATTGCATGTTTGTGCTGCTGCAGCTATGATGGGTGTGTGAGCAGGTCCTGATCTCGTACCCAAGTACCATGTGATGCAGACAAATTAGTCAAGAAGAAGATAACATGGAGGAGACTGGATGAGTAGTCTCAGAAATGATTCACAACCAGAAGGCCTTCTGCTGCCTTAGGCCCACAGCTTTGAATGAGGTGATGGCACAGAGACGTTGCTTGCAAGAGTTTCTGACCTGAGTAACTCCAATAATGGCTTGTGGTCTGTGTTCCTGGTCAAGCTCTGCAGCAGCATGGGCAGAAGACTGGGAGTTGTGGTTGTTGTTGAGATAGCTTGCACGCTCTCGAAGTGTGTGACAAGGTGGCGATCTGCATCCTGCTGAATAGTTGCTGCAGAGGTTGGCTCGGTTTCAGAGACCAATGGGCTTGCAGGTGCCACGGTGGCAGGCTCAATGCTTGAGGGTGCTTCGCCATCTCTGAAAGAAGCACAATGGACTCAACTGACCCTGGATATGGATTCACTGTTTGGAGATATTCATAAAATGCACAACGCAGTAGTACAGCTCCGCGTGTCAAGCAGTCATTGAAAGCCCCGCTGATTGCTGCTGTAAGTAAGATGTGAAGATGCAGAGAGTGAACCCAAACATGCCTGGCCTCAAGCTCCTGCAAGCTTGCCCTGGCTTCTTGTAACTTTCCCCACCTGCACAGGTGTTGACACACTGTGACGTCGGAATGGCAATGCGTATGCACAACAGGACAACTGTCACTGCACCTGTCGTAAACATAGTATGCAGCGGCTGCACCACTGGCAGCTACTGCAGCTGCAGCAGCCCAACGCCTCCTGTTCCTGCAAGGCAAGCGGAGATATGGATCTGCTGATACAAACACGAGGTGCAAAGGTCAGACAATTTGTATGCGTACCAACTGATCATCGCCGGGACAAGAAAGGATCCATCGAAAAGCAAGATCAAGAGTGGTGATGCCTTTCAGACTTGACGAACCCGGGATTGAGTGCTTGAAAGGAAGTTGTGTCACTGCGGACGTCTTGAACACGCAGTTTACGCTTGGAGAGGTTGTCACCGCCAGATCAAGCTCAAGCAAGATCAAGAGCTAGATGGCAGGAAGGAGCGCAAGCGTCATGACATGGCCAGATTCCGGAATGTTGTCCTCCAGGATTTCTTTGCATGCTATGACTGAGCTAAAGCGTGTAATAAATGTTCTCGAAGTCAGTCATGGGTATGTCTGAAGACTTGACCATGGCACAGCGAGCTTGCAACGGCTGTAACCAGCAGCTGCTTACGAGGGGGCACAACGCATTGGTTGATGTCAACATGCTGCAGCGCTGCACGGTCTGAGCTCATCATAATCAATACTGGGCAACAATGTGCTTACCGACCAATGACAGGAAAGCAGCAGTTAAAACTGAAGTATGTGTGCATTTGCATAGCATAGGCTTGAACATAAATCACAAGACAATAGCAGGCTGACATAGGCATATAATGTTGCTGAGCTGCAATGTCTGCTGCTGCACCTGCTGCTGAGAACCATGTGTGCTGATCTGGCTTCCAATGGACTATGGCTAGTAAAATTGCTGCACGCGGGCTGGGAAGGCCACAGCTTGTTCACGCTTCAGCGTGGCAAAGGTGAAAAGCTGCCCGTAGACCCAGGAAGCAGCTGTGTTCGCGATGACGTCAAACCAGGCAGAAGATGTGCCTGTGATGATGACTGCAGTGCTGACAAATCCCCATTTGGTGCCTGTGGGAAAGCCGCTGGCTTTGCAACATTGCCAGGTGCAGAATCAATCAAAGGCTGTGCGTCCACCACTGTGCTGATTGCCCAGGCTACATCAGACTTCCTGCACAAGCCAGCAACCTAGACCCACACCTTTTTATACACACACACATTCAACATGATATAGGTGCATTATAACGGCCTAGAAGTATCAAGTCCAATCCCACCATTGTCTAGATGACCAACCACAGGCACGGCTGTTTCACATGATGGTGTGCAGCTGAGACAGCAATGATATGAGTGAATATGGCATGAGGCGGCACAAGGGTGATTGCAACTGTGATTTCTCACCCGTCTGGCTGCTCAATGAAGAATGCCTGCTTCATCGGCACAAGCTGGCTCTCAGCATCCTGCAGTGCTCGTAACAGCAGGTCAAGGCAGGCAAGGTCCAAGGATGCTGTGAAACCTGACACAGACATATTCTGTACGGTTTCAAAAATCAATGTACAGTTTCAAACTGATGGTTGCACCAGACATGTGTCTGGCTATCTAAAATTGAGCTAAAGTGCATTTGTTTGCTGGATTTGCATGCAAAGCAGCAGTCAAAATTGGGCTGCATATCAGCAGTCCAGTGCACTGAACTGCATACCTGAGCAGGCAGAGCTGGATTGGGCGGGTTGAGCCTTTCAAGACGCTGAGCATAAAGGTGACAGGCATAAAAGCTGCTAAACATCAGAAGCAGCACCAGGCCAAAAATAGAGAAGACGTATATGAGTAGGACAGTATCTTGATGTGGCATTGGCTGCGAGCATGATGCAGGAGGGCTAATTTGTGAATTACAGGCTGAGGGAGCATAGTCGTATGAGTCCATGGTTGTCACACTGCCTGGTACATAGTCAGAAGGCAGTCATCAGAACCTGCATTTCCACAAGTCTGTTGAGTGCAAACAGAGATTTCGCCACAGCAGAAATTCATCAGCATGCAGAGCCTGCCAAACCGCAAGCACAGACCATCAAGTACAACGCCTGCTATAAAACCTCACCGCAACAGGAGCAACGGAGACTCAGCGGGAGGAGGCAACCTGAAACATGTCAACCTGTGCAAAGGCTTGCACAACTTGAATGGGGTCCTGGGTCAGCACTCCGTGCTGGGGGGGACTTCGCCGGGCCTGACTGAATTAGGTCTCTGCCCAATAGTCATAACGCCTACATTAGAAGACGCATTTCGGCAAACAAAGTAGTTTGTGTGCTTGAAGTATTGAGCGCTAAGGCTTGTTGAGATCTTGCAAAAGAGCACGCGTGTTCTGTAATCTGCGCAAGCTGTCACGCTTCAGAACGCAACGGGCAGGTGACTTCACATTTGCTGTTGTACTCACACTATGGAGGCAAAACTGCAATCCACATTCCCTTTGCAGAGAACAATCTGTAACGTAGTGGAGAATCCAAGTCTCACGCGGGCTAGACTGACAGCCTGCCCTGGTTCCAGAGGCTGCCCTGCTTGGCATTTGCTGTTGCCAATTTGACATGCAAGCAACAGGTCCTCAAACTGACGAAAGACTTCATCAGCTACAGGTTCAACAGTGTTGCAGCCTAAGATCCAGTTTCCATCCCTTTGGCAGGGTGCTGAAGAGTCAGAAGAATTGACCGTGCTGATTATTATTTCAGGAAATGGCAGAGCAACTGCAGTCTAGCATTGCCAAGCACTCACAGCTGGCATCGTCACACTTGCCTGTGGATCTTCGTGCGGTCCTCAGATATGCACATAAGATTGCTTACACAAGCTATGCGCCTCTGGGGCATGATCCTAGTCAACCACTGCCTCAAAACTTCAGGCCACCAAATCCGCAAGAATGGCAGCTGAGGGCATCACAGCTACACCAATTCCAAGGTGTTCTGTGTGACACAACTTTGGATGCTGTTTGCTGCAGACCTTTATTGGCAGACGCAGTCTGCTTGTCTCTTCTGCTCTATTGATCGAACCTCTTAGTATGGAAACGGTTAAAGCTCAAGACAGTCTTTGCTGCCAGCATATTGCCTCAGCTTACTGCACCACCTGATCACCTGACTTCCTCGTGTTCTATGCTACGGCTAAGACTGGTCTTGACCGTTCAGCCGAATGTGACCACAAGAAAGCCCGAGCACAAGCAGACTCTAGGCCAATGCCTTCGGAGGCAAGCCAGGGTGCAAGCTCAGGTGTCACCCCCCAGCTACCCCCAGGCCTGAAGCTACCGCCCATGCCCAAGGGCTGGAAGCCTGGCATGCCCATCCCAGGTGGGTCTGCCATCAATTGTCTTCTGTCATGCTTCTCATGCTATCTGGCAAACTTGTCATTTGCTTGGATCAACCACAAGCAAGTGGGGCCAATTTGCACTATCCATGCGCGTCTCACGACTGAGCTCTGAGATGCCCAATTGTGCAATTCTGACGCTGGCAGTTGGCCTCACAGGCAGTTGCTGTGATTCAAGTTGTCAGCCAGAACTCGTTTGATTTGCAGACATTGTGATGTTTACTTCCTCGCTGTATGATGGGGCAAGCAGCTTAATATGTCTGCTGCATCTGTCAGCCTTTCATGCGTTACTAGCTACCACGCTGGCTATAGGACTGGATGAACTGTTGTCAGCTGGTGGTATGGGCCTCCAGACCGCTGCATTGCCAGCAGCAATGCCAGCAGCACCTCCGCTGCAGCAAGGCACCATGCCTGCTGCCCAATCAGCTACTGGACAATTCCCAGTTGCTCAGGTCCATGAGACTCCTGCCCAGGACATGCAGCAAGCAGCACAGCCTGCAGTGCGGCCTGCGCCCTTTGTTCCAAACTTTGTTTTGAACCCGACTCTAGAGGCTGTGGAGGAAGAGTACAGCAGTTCTGATTACAGCGATGAGGAAATATGATGTGACGTCTGCAGATGCTTGTACCTACAGTACAGCAGTCTTACATGGCAGCATCTGGCAGACAGTGCCATGACCAGCAGAGAATGAACTCAATGGTCTCGAGTTTGCCTGCATTGATCCTGGACAGCTGAGACGATCAGCAAAATCAAGGGTGGTGGGGTTGCACAACAATCAGAAGCCTGGACGCCTTGCAGTCATTTATTGCGCTCAGTGATTGACTTGAGGCAGACACACCAGTGTCGCTGCAGCGTGTTATTTGTACATGAAGCAACTGTAGATGTAGCTTCTCACAAGCAGCATGGCTGATACATGGCTCATTCTGATGCAATGCCAGCAGGGCTGCTGAGTCAGTGCTATAGCAGGCTAGCTAGTCAGTGGAGCAACATTCAGTAGCCTGTCTGAACGCATGCCTGTGTTGCTGTGTGCTGCCTGTCAGCCACTGATTGTAGCGTGTGCATACTGGCAGACTGGCGTGTCCACTGTCAGCTATGCCAAACGAATCTTGGGACGAATACGTCTTTTAGGAACAGCTAAAACTCTGGACAAGTCAAATCATAATTGAAACTGAGAATACCTACAATGCCTGATCCTTTGACAGACCAATAAGCGCCAAATGTTGCTGCCCATGATAACTCGCCCAGAAACCAAGGCACGTTTGCAAGGGCTGAAACTTGTGTCATGAAGTACAGCTGGCATGGCTTTTGAACGAAGTTGGCAGGTCTTGGCATAATCAAACTGCAAGCTGGCTGTTACATCACTGACATGTTTGTAAGCTTTGTTGTTGTTTAATATATGCGTTCTGTGACGTGTGCTGACAGGCTGAGTGGGAATCAAAAGGGGTTCGCAATCCTGCATAGAAAGCCAATGTGTGGGTTTACCGGTAGCTGTGGCAGACAACACTGCACCACCAGACAATGTCTACAACGGCGAGGTCTGCGGAGAAATGGTGGACAAGGAACCTTTAGCGGCATACATTTTTTTGTGGTTTATACACATCATTATGACAGACTAAGCTCTGGACTTAATTTCTGGCTTGTTTCCTTTCAGCTTTGTATGGCAGGGGTATGGATATTATGGCAATGACTGACTACTGGACATAGGCGCGTGTACGTGACACACTGTAATACTGTGTGAGGACCCAGGCATGTGCTCGTGACGCATGTCTGGGCAGATGCTTGCTGCATGGTGGGTCTCCTGATTATCAGAAAACCTTTTTTGGTTTTTCGAAACGCAACATCGATAAGGCATCAAAGCTTTGTCAAGCAAGCTCCAGACAACAATGTCTCGTGTCTTCAGTACGCTTTTCAGGAAAACACCGCGTGAAATTGTCAGTCGGCGCATGAGCTCCGACACTTCCGAGGCTTCGAAGTGGGAAGAAAGGAAACTGCAGATGCAGTTACAGCACGAGCTGACGATGAAGCGACTAGAGCTTGATCAGAAGGAGCTTGAACTTGCTCAAAAAAAGAGGGCTGGGGTAATTTGGAGTCAGTCGGGAAACCGCAAATCTGTTGACAGTTGGCGGTACATGTGTGGTGATCGTGTCCAGTGGAGCTTGGCTTGCGTCACAAATATTGACGGACATAAAAGTGAACTTGGTCTCTCTTCAGCGAGAGGTGTTTAGTCACGAGGAGAACTTCCGAAGCCTGCTGAACACTACCCAGAAAAGTCTTCATCAGAGCAGCCAGACAATAAGAAATGAGAGGCAAATTCTCAAATGCCGATGCCCCCTCACGGGGTAGTGGCAGGAGTGTACACGTATGCCGGCAACCACCGGGGTATGCCTTGTACACTAGGCCAATCACGACTAAACTAAATGAGCGGCAAAAGTACCAACAAAAAGAAACAAGCTTTGCAAGCCAATGTTTGAATTTGGTAATCCCTCAATTAATTCGAAAGGTACAAGGTTGTGAGACTGTTTGTGTGTGTGTTGATAGGCATATAAGGTTATTCTTGAGATATCATCACCAGATGATGGCCACTTTCTTTGCAATCCTGAATTGCACATCAGCTTATGTCTTACCAACAAATAAACAATCAACTAAGGCCTCAAGCATCTACAAACAGCCAGCAAAAGAAGTTTCAGCGCACCAGTCACGAGCCTGTCTGCCCTGTGCCTGAATCTTTGGACGAGCATCTGCCTGTGCGCATGCCTGATTGCACTCTTCAAAACAGCCTCGATACACATTGTGAGGGCTTTTCACCCTGCTGCTATAGTTGACACAACCTCCAACCTCAGCTGTACATGCGTTGTGCTTGCACTCGTGGCCGGCCACAACTGTCAGCCTTGACTCAACAGTCAGCAACAGACGCCACGAATATTGCTCAGCGGCTTTCAAGTCAGCGACTCTACTTACCATAACTGTAAATATAGCCTCTAAGCTGCATTACAATGCATTTCAATATATCGCGCAGGCTAACACAACCCTGCATGACTGCATACTGTGCCACAATATCTCCATGACCCAGTCATGTTGTTAATCTCTGCAGGCCAATCTAATCTATCAAAATATATACAATCAATGCATGACCAGAAAAATGTCAACACCATAAGCCTTGTGCACGGGATCCCCTAGCTGCACACAGTTGCATTTACTAGGCTGAGTGTGGCTTGTGCCTGGAACTTTAATCTAAGATTGAGAACAACTGTGCTAGTACCATAAGATGAGGCAGAGACTTGTTTAGAATTTATCGGCATGCCACATTTAGAAGGTTGCCTGCCAGCTGACATAACCAAGGCCTGCTGCTGTATGTCCACCAGTGAGCATGTTTCTGAAAACTATACAGAGTGACACAACGATAGTACCAGTCAACAATAATTACAGCATAGCCTGCCTGCCAACGCATAGGTGGCGCAAGTAAGGCTACATGACTACTGCATCATGTGACTGCCCCTCACACCGACCTCATAATAAAAGGCTGCAAGCTGACACCACAGGTCTGTCATCCATAATTTCTGACAAATAGACCAAGGAACAGCACTAGTACTAATGCTGCATCAGGTCAGTAAACAATGTCATAGTAAGTGCTGTACACCAAATGTACTCCAGCAAGGGAACACTCAAGACTACAGAGCAAAAAATGTCGAAATGCAGCCAACCAGGCAGCATCAACAGCAGAACAAAACACACAATGTACTGCTGGTAGGTTCTTTTGGCAAACACAAACCACACCAGATTAAGGCCACAATTTGCCTTGATGCAAAGGGAGCTGCATTGCATTCAGGGGTGTGGCAGCACACTTCGATGACTGATTAGTTCATGCATTATCTGGATGGGCAGGATGTCTGAAGGCGACAGGCACCACTCAACAACAGATGGTATAATCTACAGCCACTGCTGCATAGAGCATTGTAATCCACAGACTTAGGTAGAGCCCTCTTCAGGATACTGACGGTAGTAATAATCTGAGGGTAGACATACAACAGAGATGTGCAGGGGACAGACCCCAGGACTTGCTTGGAAAATACTTCTAGACCATGTTGCCGCCAGGCATTGCCTCAGCGCGTGCACCATTTCTGACATTGTCTGACATGCCGTTGTTCTTACCAATGGACTGTCGCAGAGATGCAAGCTCGCTTCTGATGCTGTCCAACTCGTTCTGCACACACGTACCAACTGCAGAGTCAGCCAACCGCTGCAGAATACGCAGCTCATGGTCAACACTACTAAAGCAGCTGCAGCCACGACAGCCCCAGAACTGGTGTCCATCCATGCGTAAGATGCCTGTCCACACGTACAATGCCTGTCCATGCTTGACCCATAGGTGGGCAGCATACAGACTTTTCACTGTGCCCCACAACATGCATCTGCCCCACAACATGCATCTAACTGATGCCTTGTCTACACAAGGTGCTTGCAAAACAAGGTGCTTCAAAACAAAGCAACCCGAGGTGCTTTCAAAACAAACTGACACACACAGCTGACACTGCAAATGCAGAGCAGTCGCACACCTTGTTGTAACCACTCTGGTTGCCGTTGTAGCTGCTGCCCTTGTGAGATGCATCGTCATCCAGGTCCAGAGGGTAGGCACTGCCACCGTGGTGGCTGGCATCAAGACCAGCAGCTTCGTCAGCAGCATTCACACGGAAGTAGCCCAACAGCTTCAGAACGTAGAAGAAGGTAAACATGTTTGCCAACACCCAAGCTGCAGAAACAAGCTAGCAAACCTCGGCATTGCAGCCAGGCACAAGGCAGCATGTTACGGTCAGACACTGTGTTCATGCACTTGTGAATGCAGGGCATTGCAGAATGAATCAACTACAACAGATGGCCTCTGTACAGGAGCTGCTGACACTTTAACAGCTGCACACAGTACCTTGGCAAGCATCATATAGCATTTGAGCACTGCCAAAGGGCAGCCATGGACTGCGTATGAGCTGAAGCAGGACAAGCAAAACACAATCTGACAAATCAATAAACAATCAGTCAACAGCAATGACAAGGCAACCAGTCGTGCCGAGCATCAATGCCAAGCAGCAATGCACAGCATGGCAAAGTCAAAACATGCAGCTCACCTCCAAGCCAGATGGAGTAAACAACTTGAGCAGCCAGCAGGTTCCCTCCTCCACCCATGAAGCAACCGTAATGACGGTCACCCGTGGTGTAAGGGTTGTAGCCGTATGAGGTGTTGATCAGGTTCTTGGCTCCAAACAATCCAACAGCCCACACACCCCATGTTCCATTGAAGGCGTGCACCGCAATGGCGTCCAAGGGGTCGTCAATCTGCAATGTGGCACAACACAGTCAGCACAGCAGACTTGGGACGCCGCAGTTTCAGATGAATCCGGCTTGTCACAATCGCATGCACAATAGACGAAAGTAACATGCATGCGCAGTAGCCTTGTGCCACACAGGCATGCACATGAAGATGTTTCTTGTAGTACACATTGAGGGGCTCAGCATAATGCACTTCCAGCTTTTTCAGCCAACACATCCAGAATATGGCATCGACAGACCAGTGCCCACCAAGCAACCACATGCAATTATTGGTCACACTGCATGTCAGAGAAAAAGGAGTTTCCAGAAGGGTACGCGAACACACCCTGATGAGCACCATCAAGCGTGAGGCCAAAGGGTAGATGAATCCTGCCACAATGCCAATGGTGATAGCAGCCCAGGGGTACACTGTGGAGCATCCAGCAGTGATAGCCACCAGCCCAGCCAGGGTAGAGTTACCCATAGCCATGATATCCCAGTGGTGCTTCCCGGTCTTCAACTTCAGAAGTATTGCTGTGACGAACAGGCCAGTCAAGCCAGCAGCTGCTGGGGCCAGGGAAGTAGTGACGGCTGCGTTTGACACGGCTGAAGCAATTGAGTAGGTGCTGCCAGTTGGGGTGACAATGGCGAGCTGACTACCGGGGTTGAATCCGTACCAGCCGAACCACAGAATCATGACACCAAGCACAAACAGGGAGGTGTTGTGGCCCGCCATGTCCACGGACTGCAGCACCACCAAACACATTGTCTAGAGGATGCGCATGACAACAAGGTAGGTGTGGTGTAATGGCCAGGCGGACAAACACTGCGTCTACACAATGACTGTTACAACCTTGGAGTGAGTGAAGGGCATGGACAGAGCTGACTGGTGACATCATAGCAGCAAACACAGGTACAGGTGGCAAAGTGGATGACATGACATGGTAAGTAGGCCTGGGCCTGGTACAGTAGCAGGTGCCTACCGTGCCATCAGGGAGGAAACGTCCAATACGAGGACCCAAGACCCAGGCACCAGCAAAAGCTGCATAGCCTCCAACCATATGCACAGCACCCGAGCCAGCAAAGTCAATAGCACCGGAGCCAAACAGCAGGTAACCGCCCCCGACTAGCTCATTGATGTCGGTGCCCTTCCTGCAATGAGTAAGTCTTTCATCAGCAACAATAAGCACAGCATCACAAGGTGCTGCCACCAGACACTGTTGGCCTTGCAAGCAGTCTCTTGCTTTGCAGTATAAGCATACAATTGAAAATGGGGCAGTTATTGTCACAGCAGAGGCATTTGTTTGCAGCAGCAGCAGCCCATTGTTCCCAAAAATTTCTTCAGTGCTGAGTGCAAGGTGCTTTGCGCAGTATGAGATGAGTCACCTGAAGGCTGAAGCCCATCCTGAGGAGGACCAGATGGAGTGGATGAGGACGGGGTACACCCAGGAGCTCATGAACAATGAGTACAAAATGTACGCCTCAAACCGAGTACGCTCTGCGATGGCTCCAGAGACAATGGTGCAGGCAGTAGCAGCAAACTGCAGGGCATGCAGAGTTGGTGTCAGGGGCTGGATCACACATGATACATGCATAACAGAGTGCAGGAAAGGAAACGAAGCAATCTGCATCAAGACTTTGCATCATTTCAGAATGCCAGGTCTTATCAGCAGCATGCATATTGCTTGCTTCCGGTTCTTACGTGAGACCAAGACAAGACTTGTGCGCTTCTGAGCAGATTTTATACTAATTATGCAGAAAAGAAACTCTTGTAGAAAGATGCTCAACTCATATACTGCATGCACAGTAGCTGGACATGGCTTACCGTCCACTGAAAGACCCAGTTGTAGTAAGCAGTGGGTGCCATGTTGTCCATAGCAAAAAAGTTCTTGCCAATAAAGGCATTTCCAGCTGGGTTCAAACCATCTGCACTGGCGTCATCACCGTATGCAAAGGCAAAACCAAACAGGTAGAACCCAAGGGCACTGGCTGTTGCGTCCACCAGAATTAGAATAGCAATATGCTTTGCAAACTTGGCTCTAACACACCCAATGGAAAGCTGCAGGAAGAAGGGAATATGAGCTGCAGAATTTGGGTTCCAGAATGAAACGAGAAGCAGCGCTGCGTGTCAGCATATCGCTGTGACTCACCATAGCGAAACCGCAGTGCATGAAGAACACTAGGTAGGCACTGCTGAGCAAGAAACTCTCATTGAGCTCCTGAAATGGGCCTGGCAAAGTGGAAGAGGTACTGTACAGTGCACCGAGCAGCTCCTCTGGCGTCGAGTACGGTGTGCCCGTCGACATCTTGACGGTTCAGAAAACGTCAACCTGCAAGCAAGCCTATGCACTGTCAGCCAGATAAACATAGCTGTAACATGAGTTATAACTTATGGTTGCGGCGAGACCAGCTGGGCCGCCGCAAAAGATCACAAAACAAGTAAAAGGCTTGCAGTGCCCGTCGGACTCAGCGCCTGCTACAGAAACAACATCACTATGACGCATCAAGCATAACTCAGCAGTCTACTACTATGCTGTTTGTTCAGTTGCACTCACCGAAATAGGTAGTTCAGGTGCAACTTACGATCTCGGGGCAGACAGTGCCACTTAAGAGTATCAGCTGCCTAACGGGCAGTACACTGGCTACAAAGCCCAACTGCCACTGCCTAAATTTGAGCCGCCGCAGACTTGGACAAGCTACTTGTTGCCTGCTAGAGCAAGCGGTAGACGGTACACGGTGCAACCGTTACTACCAAGGCGCAAGGAACATAATTTGTGACCTTTTGCTTGAGGCTCAATGTACAGTACTGCAGTAAGTACTATGCATGATTTGTCATGTCATATGGGCCCCTCGTGGGCCCTTAGCATAGCGGGGATCCCGGCCAAGCATTTTTGCCAGGATGGATAAATGGATTTTCGATAGATTGGCTCATGGTCCTGTCATTATCCAGTTGGTGCCAGCGGGACTTTCTGCAGCTAGGCTTGCAGCTAGAGACTACTGCAGCAAAGCCAATCAGCGTCCACGCTTCTGTCGATTGCTCTGCTGTCAGGGTACCATGCGACTCGCCGCGTCTCACGAGTGATCAGGGGGTTTGCCCAACAAGCCCATGCAGCTCAGCTATGTTGGCCTTCAGCAAACGCTGCTGTCCCAAGAAGGGCCATGCAGGCACGTCATGCACCTGTGGGTTGCATCGAGGCTAGAGTAAGCTTACATGACACAGCTAATAATGACTCATTCTACGAATGTGTGTAGCTACTCACTCAACTCAATTCATCCATCAATCCGCTGCAGCTAACTGACTACACCACTTTGTGCATGCAGACTGTGTGCATGAACTCATAAGCATTATGGCAAGGCTCACTTGTACGATCGCAATTTGCAACTGCATGCAGGCCAGAAGGCCAGCATACCAGAAGCTTCAGCAGCTAGATGCAATACCCAGATGCTGTTGGATCAAGAGGCTAATACAGTCCAAACACATGCTTCATCAGGCAAAAGTGAAGTTTGCAGTACTTACGGCAAGGCAACAGCACAAGTTCAAACGCTGTCACGTTAGACATCCCTCACACATCCTACATTACTGATCATACTCTACACATCTGCTGCCAGCAAGCTCTTTAAGCTAACTCAAAATGTCAGTGTTCAGTGAAGGGGTGCAGGCTGCCCAAATAGAGCCACACCATATCAGATGGCCACATTTGTTGTACAAATACAAGGGCTGCACACGCAGAACAAGGTATATGCTCTGCACCAAGCAACTGCCAGAACAGACAAGCTACTAAACTCTGAACACTTCCGAAGTCTGCAAGCATAGCAGGCGCTTTTTACACTATACTGCTCAGTGGACAACCAGCTGGTTGTAAGTTATGCTGACTTGACTGTGGAGCTGACGGCCGAACCATTGGCAGCGACATGTGGAGCTGGAACCAGTTTGCTGGTGCTTGTGTGATGACGGGCATATGCTGACTGCTCCTTGGACACGACATGGGTGATGTCCCAGGGCTTGGCACGAGGCTCAAAGCATTGGTCTGCTTCGGCACAGGCTCCAAGAGAGGCATCCGACAAAGCGGACAAGTAGTGACCTGATGCTGGTCTTGTATTAGCTTCTGGTAGCAAGTTGCGCAGACACCGTGCTTGCATGGGAGCAGCAGCCACTCTTGATTTTGAGTGATCTCTTCAAAACATATAGGACACTCGCGTACAGTGCCTTCATCTTCCGCTGCAGGGGTGTGTGTGGCAACTGGTCTGAGCTGGACCAGAGGCGCCGGGTAGCTGGGCATATCCACACTACCTGCAGCCAACCAAGTTATGAGCTGCACATGGCAAACTAAGACAACGGTTTCTTGATCGCGCAGAATGTCGCGCAGAATGTCGCGCAGAATGTCGCGCAGAATGTCGAGCATGGGCTGTTACAATCTATGGGTGGTGGTGACACTGCGTTGGGTTCAACCTTAGCGTCGACTTGGAGGGCTTGCAAACCGTGCTGGCCGTGACTAAACCAGTTTAGCAAGCTAATGCCGTCTAGGGTGAGAGGTGTGCGTTGTGAGCAACTATTTATACAGCTCATCGCACCTGTTTGCCTTGCTGCTGCGGTCCGTTGCAAATATTGGCTTCTCAAGGCAAACTGTCTCACTCTGCAAGCAGAAAAGCGTTCGCAAGTTTCGAAGGCTGTCGCATGCGGCAGCAAATACGCGAGCAACACCTCTGCGTTACCTGCAAATATATGCAAACATGGCAACGCCTCCGGTAATCGCCAGGAGCACGAGAACGAAGCCTACGATCATACGATCTTTTGGTTCCCGGAAACTTCGGTACGGTTTGATGATATGCACACGATACAATTCAGAGGGAAGAAGAACCGACTTGGTTCTCACGAAGAGACTTGGACGGTAGCCTCCTTGTGTCTGCCGAAAAAGTCCGAAACGCTCACAACGCGACGCTCACCCAGGTCGGATTTCTTCGGCTGGCGTACAGATGCTCCGTGTGGCACGCGGGCAGTCACCTCAAGGGACCTACCGTACGGTCGTTGCCAGCCTGACTCAGCAAGCTTCAACTGCAAGCAGCCCAAGGGAGAATGCTGTATTGAAGCCTACTGAAGTATTGACAGAACCCCAAAAAATACACTCGAGCCAGCTAGTCTGACTGACGGTCTACATTCTGCAGCTCACAAGCAAGTACAATCTTGAACAGTGCTAAATTTAGTATAGCACAGAAGACGTCATACACACGTCATGCCAGGACGACAGGATGACAGTCATGTATGGTCACGACTCTTTGACCTCAATGATAGCTGCTGTGTGGTTGAACCCACAAGACACATGCATCGCCTTCCAGCTTGATGCCAATATAGGCGTTGTAGGTTCAGACTCAGGAATGCCATTTCCAGACATCAGCAAATCTGTTACTTGTGTTGGCGTCCAGTAGTCAAACTCGTTGCCCAGGCCAAGCTGCCCGCCACTAGATTGTCCTGTTTCAAAGCTGGTTGCTGTCCCCACTGACCCACCCCAACCCCATGAATATAGCTCACCAGCATGACCCACTGCTGCGCTGTGCTTCCAGCCAGTAGACACCTACATGGCAGAGACGCACAGTCCTCCAACTGTGTCATTTGCCATCAAGGTTGTGCAGCTTTCAATTCAGCCATTGTGAAAACTAGCCTAAACGCAAATAGGCCCTGTCTTGAAGCTGAAAAGCCGCTCCTCTTTCATCATGTTAAAAAACAGTCCCTCTGGATTACAAAAAGAAAACATGACAGGTATGCAAGATCTGCCAGGCACAGAATGCCTACACAGACTGGAAGCATGAGGCCTTTTGCCACCAAGACAAGCTCGACAAAATAGGTTGAGAGGCAACTTGAGGCAGAAGTTTCTGTGTTTGGACAATGGTTACCTCTCACATATGCAACACTATGAATGCTTGCTTGGCACAATGCTTCATGCACAGCTTGACACCTGGATCGTTTATGAAGAAACCAAGTGTGTATAAGTCACTGCCAACATTCACCACAAGTAACACCTCACCTGACTGCAGCTTAGCTTAGGCACCCTTGTTGGAACTTGCGCATCCTGACTAACTCCGATACCCATACCAAGCACTCCGTTCTGGTTGGCGCCCCAAGCCACTACATCATCAGTCTGACGCAGTGCCAAGGTGTGCGCACCTCCCATGGCAAGCTCTGTCGCTCCATGCAGCCCATCAACCTGCAACAGCGCGTCTGCTATTGTGTCTAAGCAATTTTCTCAATTTCTCTCCCTCCTTTTCCCTCTCTCCCTCTCTCCTTTTCTCTACTTTGGCTCACATACCTGACAATTGTAGCAAGCTGTGCATATCCATTTGCGGAGCAATGTGCAACAAGGTATCTGCTTTTATGCTGGGAATCGGATGTCTTGGAATTTTGAGACCCTTCAGTGTCATTGATGGGTTCTTCTTGCGGCAATGCATACAAAACAGTTGCCTAAACAAGGCAGTGCCTCAGCACACAGCGTAGTCATTGTCGGTTTAGGTGGTACCTTTTTAGGCAGTCCAGCATCCAGTGTCTGGCCTGTCCCCAGCTGCCAATATGAGCCATAACCCCAGGTATACACCATCCCATTTGCATCAACGCAGCCTACAGCCATATTCCACATTCCTGTGCATGGTGATATCATCAGATGTAACTTATATTCTCAATAATGAACCTTCAGGAAACAAGCATTTGGACATGAACGCCCAGTGACTGATGTCAAAATGCAATAATGGTTGACGTCAATATGTTTGACACAGACATCCCAACATAAAAACAGCTTGTTACAGTTTTGCGTTATAGGAGCCATGCTTAGCAGGCCTTTGGCAGACAAGGGTGATTGAACCTGAAGTTGAACTGTTTCAATAAGGCCTAGTATGGTCGACAAGCAATCTGCTCTTTACACAAAACCCTACACCATGAGCCATGCAGCGCACCAGAATGCATGTGGCCGCAAGATATGCCAGCAACCTTCTCTGTCATGCTTTGCACCAATCTTGGGTAGCTCTCATCCTTGTTCCAGAACCAGAGGCGGCTGCTGCTCTGTGCATGCCCCAACCTGCCATTGCTGCCACAGCCCCAGCTGAAAAGCTGTCCAGCAGCGTTTGTAGCCAGACAATGCTCTGCTCCAGCAGCTATGCTTACAATGTTGACACCTGTGTCAACAGTGTGTGGATATTCAGAAACAGGAGGACACATGCGTTGTCTAACTCGATAAGTAACTTCATCTGCTGTTGGAATGCCTCAGTGAGGAGCAACTTATCAGCCCACAAGTTTGGGTAGTGTGTTAAGCTCTGTTTGTTGTGAAGCAGCAGCTTGCTGGTGTGTGCAATGCAAGACCGCAAGACCATGCAAGCTGTTGCCAGCAAATTCGACATGAAGGCATGATGCTGCAAGCAGGGCAGCCTGATACAATAAGATGTTGGTACATTGATACGAGGCACCAATATAAGCATGGTATGTTAAAGCTCTGCACCAAGTACAGCTGGATCTGCTGATGTGCAAAACTCTTGTGCATGCACGCAAATTGCACACGCATTTGTGCATGCATGCACACAAACCTGTCAAAGCTTCTAAGCGTTGAGGGATGGTGGCAGAAGCCCCAGCTTTACTGCCAAGGCCTAGCTGACCACGGCTGTTTCGTCCACATGCCCACACATTGCCTGACTCAGTCAAAAAGAGAGTGTGGTGGTGACCAGCAGCAACTTTGGTGACAGGCTCAGGTAGCACTATTTCTTGGGGGACCTGGGCAAGCAATTGATCACAGGTGATGCTGAATGATCATGGCATGTCCATTTGCTTGGCCAATTGGTCACTAGCAAGCAAGTAGCCCAGCACCAGCAGCCACAGTCCTGACAGGGTGCCGATGAGTACCTACTGGAACAAATTGAGCTTCAGAGGAATGTCCTAGCTGACCATCCTCGTTCAGTCCCATGCTGAACGCAACTCCTGAGTCTGCAACGAAACAGCTTTGGGCCACGGCTCCAGGTATGAAACGAGTGGCTGGCGTTATACCTGTTACAACGACTGTGTGTGCACCTCCGCATGACGCTTGGGCTATAAATAAGTCAGAGAGCAGGCCACAGATCATTGGTACGGTTTCTCCAAAGCATCCTACTCCGTGGCCCAAGCGGCCGAAATCACCGTTGCCCCAACACGCTAGCAGCCGAGAGCAGGAGGCCAGCGAGGACCTGACCATGCGTCACTTAATAGCAACCCACTTCGTGACCCGATATTTGCACATCACTGCTGATCTTTTTGCAGCCAGAACGTATCCGAAAATTTGTGTGAAGACGGGCACCGCATGCAAAGCATTACCAGGGTAGGGCCCAAGAAATTAGGTCAACCCAGCACAAGCGCAGTGCAGCACAGCATACAGGAGACTCTGTTCGTGCTTGCCGACCGCTGAAGGTTGTCTGCTTTGTGAGTGCATCACCCGTACTCGTTGAGTCGCCCGTAGCGACGGCTACCGCCTTGGTTGACTTGTAGATCTCTGCGTAGCATGGCTCGTACGAAACAAACAGCCAGGAAAAGCTCAAACCATTTCGCATCAGGCAGACCTCTGGCCAAGGACACCAAGATTGTGCGCAAGACAGCACCTAGTACGCTGGGAATCAAGCGCACAAGGACGAGACCCGGTGCGAACGCCTTGAAGTAAGCTCCAGCCTTTGTAGCGGTTGCTTATGGAGTAGTAATATCACTGTTTCGATGCCTCTTGTTGCCGCAGGGAGATTCGAAAATACCAGAAGAGCACTGAACTCCTGATACGACGGGCACCTTTTCAACGACTAGTGCGTGAGATCACTCGAGACTTTCAGGCGGACTTTCGGTGGCAAGTGCGGGCAGTTGAAGCCCTGCAGGAAGCTGCTGAAGCTTACCTAGTGAGTTCAATTTGATCTTTGAGTGGGCACCTATCTTGTTGTGGGTTCAACATGTGCATTTATTTTTTGGTGTGACGCAGGTTGGGATGCTTGAGGACAGCAACCTTTGCGCCATTCATGCTAAGAGGGTGACCATCATGTAAGAAGCCATTATCATCCATCATCCTTAATGTTGCAAGTCTGTCTCACAAATCGAATTCACTCTGTGCTCTTGCTCTCTGCAAGCCTAGAGACATGCAGCTGGCAAAACGTATCAGGGGGGATTTCCAAAAGATGTAGATCTGTGGATGCAGTAAATACAGTCAGTATAGTTGTATACAGGGCTTGGGCACATTGCAAGCTCTGCAAAGTCTTGGGAACACTGGACTAGATCTAAGCAGTGGTGGGTCACAGGGCAAGAGGGTTTGGCAGTTAAAAATGATGCAAGTCGCGAGATTAATGGCAGGTTTTGTTCCTGAAGATGGCCCTTTCTGCTGCCATTGGCTGCATGCTGTGTTGCACATTTTTTGTTAAGTTAGTTGAATGAAAGCCTACTTGCTTGAATTGCGGCAGCATTCTGCCCTTGTTCTCTGTGCCAGCGCGGTCTGTTGAACATATCAGGCACCTTTTGCTTGTACGCCTTTTGTGTTGTTGCCCCGTATTGACTGCCAGATTGTAAACTTTGTGTTAATTAAAGGTATGAACGTGTGAGTTACTTGCAAGCTGCAACTGTTTCTGGGAGTGTGGCTCTGGCACACATAGTATGGAAAGTGACTGATGCCCTTTCACATGTTTGGCCACTGGCACTTTGTAGAGATGAAAGATGTTTGTCATCTCAGCCAGGGCAAGTGACTTTAGATGCAGCCAGCTGTGCCGGAACGATGTATACAATTTAGCGGCATTAGATTGGATTAGGGGCTGAAAGGAGCTGGTGCACTTTTGATAAGTTGCGCTACAAGTGTTGCATGGTTGAGCTAGCAACAACATCTTGGACTGCTCTTTACTTGTGTCTGTAATACTGTACTACATCTGCTTGCATGACATAAGGTCATAAGACCTGGAACACACGCTGCTGCAGGATGACATGCGCCTCTAGAAAACTCTGCTCGATCCAGTAACAGGACCACTGTTGGCAAACGCAACTTAATCTGCATATCGGCCCATATGCATGACTTATGGGTCACACAGCTCCTCAACACATTGATACAGCCTACCATTGTCTATACAATAGTACTTCTACACAACTATTTCTCACATAAACAGCTTTTCGCATACGATGCATGTCTGGCAAGCAAACAGATGTGCATCTTGGCTCACTTACTTTGCACCAGCGAACAATCCTATACCCAACCCAAGAACCTTAAGAACAAAGCCAACAGTAAAACAACTATTGCCCAGAACACAAGGGGATGCTGCTTAAAGAATTGCCTTGACTGTGTTGCCAAGGTGTATACAGGTATTCCATATGCTGAGACCCTGAGCAGCCTGCGCATGTTTGCGGGGCTGATTCTCTTGGCATAAGTCAGATACTGAGCAGCCTGCAGAATAACAGAATGAACACAGTCAACTATTGCCTGTCAATTGCAATGACAGGATGTAACTGGTTGCTTCACAGCTCATCCACACACCAAAACGCTAATTCGCAATACCCAAATGATCAATCTCAAACCTGTATACAAAGCTTGCGGAACCCCTTTCCATGCAACAGCAACATTGTTTGAAGCAGCAAAGACAACATAAGACTTGTGGCCACTACCAAGCTCAGCAAATCATACATAGCATGGTTTGCAGGAGATGCTCCAGCACATGACAAGCCACAGGCCTCAGCAGGCAAGCAGAGCGCCCTTACCTGTTTTGGCGTGACATCCATCCCGCCTGACTTGAGCAAGCCTGCCAGGTCTTCTGGCTTCATGGTCTGAGTGAAGGCGCTGAGCAAGTCTGCCGTGGCTGGATCACTCAGACGCTGCTGGATCTGGTCCATGACCTCTGGTCCCGTCTGTGGCCCACCTGCTGGCATCTGCTGGCCTGCATGCACACAGGCACTGTTTAGATGCATCATGACACACAGAATGCAGGCGTCACACTCACATAAGCCTTGCAGAATGGCAGACAGCGACTGCATTGCCTGACACGCTGTATACAAGTATGCTTGTTGGAAACACGTGAGATGGCTAGGGGATGCAGATCAAGCCTGACTACACAGGTGCAAGATTGATGATGTGCTGAATGCCAAATGTTCATCTGTTTGCAAATGATGCACAGCACAGTCAAAGACGGCATGCCCCAGGAGATGTGATGATAAACAACTTACCAGGTGCAGTTTGCTGACCAGAGACACCAGGAGCTCCAGAAGCCGATGCAGCACCAGTGGCAGCGCCAGAGCTGGAGGCCACCGACATCATGCTTTGCATCATTTCTGGGGACATGCTGGACATCATGGAGCTGATGCTCTTCAGCATCTCTGGCGAAATCTGCATGCCCGCTGCAGGCACAGTATGATGCATCAGACGGTTGTCACGCAAGCAAGCCCAACATGAGCTGATGGAAACAAAGTATGATATCAGCTGGATTAACCAGACACAGCACATGCAGCTTAGAAGAATGCTAGCGCAAAGTACAAATGATATGAGCAACATGGACGTGGACACAGTTTGCCTGAGTATGTATCAGTCAGAGCACGTAAACATCAAGCATGTCCTCAGTGTGAACTCATCAATCCCTAGCATACTTCAGTGAGCCATCAGACTCTTCAATAGCGCAAAAGCTGACCTGGAGCGCCAGCCATTCTAGACATACTCTCCAGCTGCGCAGGGTTCATGCTGCCCATCATATTTGCCGCCTGCCGCATCATTGAGGGCTCCTGCATCATGCGGCGCAACTGCTCAGGGTCCATCCCAGGCGGCATACCTATGGGCGCCCCACCCGCCCCAGGGGGCATACCCATGGGTGCCCCACCCATTGCCTGTTGTCTTACAACCTGTGGCTGGGCTGCAGGTATCTCCTCAACTGTGTCTGAATCAGCATCTGACACGTGTCCATCCTCAACTGTGGCTCTTTCTGCTTGGCTGCTGCTACTTGCAGCATCGTTGCTGCGGTTAGAGGGCCGTTCTGCTGGTGCCCCAGGGGTGGTAGAATCTGGCTGGGGTTGGGGCTTGACAGCAGGGGGGTTCTGAGATGCAGAGGCCTGATTAGCTGCGCCTTGTTGAGCTTCTTTGAGCTTAGCTGCTACCACTTCTTTCTCGTTTGCAGGTGACATGTCCAAGGCCTTCGTCAGATCCTGTACTGCTTCAGCGTACCTGTCACGGCAATCAGAGTAATGGACTCAACCTTGCAGGCTGTTCACACTGTTGGTGGAAACATCCAGTGGCGACGTGTTGATCAGGTCAACATCACCTTGCCAGATGCATCAATGCAGGCGCACACACAGCAGGGCACAGGTTACAATTTGCAAATCTAGTGAGCAAATCTAGTGACTGCTACCGATTGCAGTCCAGACAGCAGCCTTGCAGGCTTGGCCCTGCTGGCATGCAGGAAACAAAATGAGAGACGGCTGATTGACATGCTGTGTACCTGGAAAGCCCACTATATGCTTGCCCTCGTCTATACAATGCCTTGCGATTGCTTGCATCAATTGACAACACCTCAGTGCACTCCTTAGCACAATAATCGAGCTGTCCCAAATTTAAGTGACAACTGCAGATGTTCAGCATGCAAGCCTTTCTGATGTCTTGCGCTTGGTCAGAGGGTTGACCTGCAGGGGTAACATCCATTTCCATAGAAGTTGCGGCCCAATATGCTGGGAATGAAAAGCTGTTTTTCCTTACCTGTCAGGTTGGATTTGGCCTTGGTGTACTTGTCTATTGCTGCTGCATACTGCTTGGAACTGTGTAGCTGATTGCCAGCAGCTTTCAGGCCATTAGCCCCATCAAGCTGATACTTCTCATGAGCTGACAAGCTCGCGCTTGCTTGGCCAGCAGCCTGCTTGAGTTGATCAGGAGTCATACTGTTCATCTGGCTTCTTGCTCGTCTAATGTCATCTGGGCTGATGCTGGCAGCCTGTTGTTGGTAGGCTTGCATTTGCGCTGGACTCAGATTTCCCATGGTCCTTTGCATGTCGGCCATCTGCAGCGTGCAAAAAATGTTAGCAGAGGTATGCAACTCACACTTTGCGAACAAGCTGGCAGCCAATGGCATCTGTATAGCCTGCGCCGACCTGCTCCGGCGACAATTTTGACTACAAAAAACAGACACTGCGTTAGCCTCTTCATCTTGGATGCGGAAAAACATAATTCTCAACAGCAAGAGTCCTGTTTACCATCTGTTCCATCGCCAGCTTCATCATCTCTGAATTCATATTGGCTGCTCTTGCTGTTTCTTGTATGGGCAGGACTTGACGTGTGGGGCCAGACAATCTGTCAACTCGGAGTGCGGACTCGTCAGTCGAAATCGGTATAATTGCGGTTTGAAAGGGGTTCGATTTGGACAATTTGCCTTGAAAATTCACCAATGATTAATGGGTGACACCATACATAGCACCAGCAGTCCAGCAAAGCAACACCTCTGCAACTACCAGTGCACCATATGCATTTGAGCTTTGGATGTCCTGAACCGCATGGATGACACCATGCAGTTCAGCTCCCTGCCTTGAGTTGAAGGGCACCTGACAAATGCTTGCTGTGACTAACGCATTTGCTCAATCAGTGGCAGATGCATACCTGACGAGTCTGCTGGCAAATCAGTGTTTGAAATCCCGCAAGCCTTTAAAAGGTCGGCTGCCATCTGCAGGCGTAACCTTGGAATATCATTTTGGCTGAAAGCCTGGGCTGGATTTGAGCCTGCTAGCAAATGCTTTGCATACAAGCATGCGAAGACTCCACAGCTGCCACCATCATGTTGCTCTGGCAGCTCCTTGACTGTCACTTGGTGCCAATCTGTGGTCTGCAGGCACAAACATTGGACCATGGCCATGCAGACTCAAGGCATAGTGAGTTCTGTATTGACAGCTGCAACACTACCACAAGCATCATACCTGTGAGAGCTGGCCTTTGTTCATACGCTCCTCTGAGAGCCATTTGGCAAGCGTGGGCAGCACTCGATGTTCCGCATGGCCTGCCAGACAACATCACAACCTGACCCTCAGTCACATTTGGGGTGTATCAATCAGACTCAGGCTCAAGTAATGTGAATCTGCCAGTCAATGACAAGAGGCCAAAAGGAGAGTGTTTTGTGCTGGAAGCAGGACAGCTGTCATGAGTGCAGCTAGGCATACCTGACAAGCCAGAGCCATGCATACTGTCATAGTAAGAAATGGACCTGCTGCGCATATCCACCGTGGCCAAACACCAGTGCAGACTGTCATGGTTGATGGGGATTATGAGCAGATCCTGGCTGAACACATTGACTTTCTTTGTCCACCTTGCCACTCCTGCAGCCCCCAGCTTGGGATATGAAGCCACTGACTGGCTCTAACATAAGTATGAAGCACAAAAGCTGAGCATTGGAAATTGTAAAGGGCATCATTGGCATAGTGCAAAGGAACACCTGCGTAGTCAAAATCATTGCCAAAGCAAGCCAGTCTTGTCCAGAAGAAAGTTCTGAAAACAAATGCCTTTGGCACCACCTTCCCTTGAGCTTGCTGCTGCAAATTTTGTTCCTGCAAAGGGTGTCATGTCAAAGAGTTTGCTCGCTTTGCCTCAGCAGATAGTCTGGGCATCACTCGAGCTGCTGAACAGCTGCGGATTCTGACCTGAAGAAGCTGCATGTATAAATTGATGACCTCATCATTTAGCCAATGGCACCACTTCAATGTCCTAAAGTCTGCCCTACTAACCTGCACCAGGCAGATTGGCTTACTTTGTGCAGCCCATTTTGAACACTTATTACCGGTTTAGATATGTTGTAACAGGCAAGAGCATAGTAGACTGACATGGATTACAAACCTGGCAGGATTTAGGGCCCTTCAATACAGCGGTTTGGTCTGCAGACTGCTCTGCAGGCTGGAATAGCTGATGAACTTGTCTATCAACCATCAATGTGCTGCCTTGCACACCAGCGCTACATGCATCAACTTTGCTTGGGAACCACGGGAGCAGCACATGCTGCAAAGCTTGCAGCAATAGCTGCCAGCAGGTGTCCTTGGTCATTCGCTGGGTACCGGCTGATGTCACACCTGATCTGTAAGTGTCAGTGCCTGCAACTACAGTCTCAAGCCCCACGCAATGCAACGACGAGGACCTGGTCAACCATACGGAAACCATGTTTCTGCAAGCGTTACAACTTCTGCTCCAATTCAACCAGGTCAACTGCGCAGGACAGCATCTATTTGCATGATGGCGCTCATAATTGGAGCAGTCCTGAGGTGTCGCAACCACGATTGCATGGACGTTACACCATGAGCGGCTGTGTGCGGCTGGGATTTGTGAGGTCGAGCCAGATGCTGTCATGACTGCCGGTACTAGTATACTTGTGACTGTCCCACTTTGTAGATTGCAAAGCTCACAAGTGCAACTCGCTCTTCTCATGCATAGCAGCCCGCGTGTTGACTGCCTGGACCCAGAGGGTGCTGACTGGTTTGCGTCACCCCATGACCTTCTGTGACAATAGTTATGAAGTGGAAGGAGACAGCAACATGGACTTGCAATACGTACACGTACTTGCAACAGTGCCATGCAGCTTTATAAGTGAATGTTACAAGCTATTGACAGAGTGTATGCTGTGCACAGGCGCAACTGTGTGCACCTTCAGCTGGCCAGGATCAACTGAGCATGTTCAGCTCTGCAGGCAGCACAAGCAAGCCTCGACCTCCTCCTGTTGAAGTGCCAACCACCATTGCTACAGATGATGATGAAGGTGATACTGATGCCAACACTTTGCTTGCTGGGGAAGCCATCAGAACGCTTGGTGCAAGCCACGCCAACACACCTAGCACTCAAGCTCAACAGCCCTCGACACTTGTCAGAAGCACATCAGAGACAGTGCTGGCAATGCCTGACCACAGTGAGCAGACGTCTACAGTTCCAGACCAGGGAGTTGACAACCAGCCACTGTTAGAATGGTTGCAGTCAAGCTCGCATGCTCAGCCCTTGCAAAGGCGGCGCTCCGAGCAGCAGTCAACACCCCTCTGGTCTCCCCCAAGCATTCACAGAAGCACGAGTGAAACAGCAGACGCATTTGTTGACAGCAGCCACCAAAAGCCTACGGTCAACAGGGCAGCAACACAGCCTTTCTATGGTATGGAGCCACGCCAGCCTGTAAGGAGGGAATCCACCCCCCAATTGCTGACCAACATGCGAGGTCCAATGCGCAAACCGTACCGGCAGCAATCTTTGTTGTCTCGAGGCTCCCCTCCAGTTGCAAACACAGGTCGCAGATGTGTATCACATGATCATGAAACCGCTCATTCAGCCCATGTACAAGAGATGATGGAGATGAGCAGCAATCCCCTGTCAAGGATTGCTTCTGATGCGCCTGAGTCCTCTGGAGGCTCCATTCTTGTGGAGGTGTCCCCTGATAGCTATGAGCCACTGCAGGCAGCCATAGCAGAGATGCCAGGTGTGCTGAAACAGCTGCCCAGCATGCTTGAAGAAGAGCCTGAGGTACAATCTGAGCACCTCATATACATGTGCACATGTGTGTGTTTGAGGCCCCAGCCTGTTTACCTGCCGCGTACGGGTGGCTGCATGTGTGAGAGGCTCATAGACTATGATGATCTAATGAGGGTCGTACATGGGCATATGCATGTGTATGAGGCCCAACTAAAATGCCCTGCCTCATCAGATGTTATGCATAAGCAAGTTTATTTAGCGCACTACAGCCTCTGTCCAGAACCAATGGAGATGTCATGCATGAGAGTACATGCATACGTATATAGATTGCCAGCATCCAGCTGCATGTGATACACAAAGTAGGTGCAGCAACTTGAACATACCAATCAAGTGTCATTTGTGCATGCAACGTCTTGGCTCAATGCAAATATCACATTACATTGCTCATGTAGAGCTGTTCACATGACTTTCAGCAGCCATCATGCATGCAGTCACCACATCGTGTTGCAAGTGCACATCACATTCAGAGGGGCTGAAGGTGTGATGTGGCTGCCTCAGAGAGGGTCCATTCATGAGAGCCAGGGGGCTGAGGGAGACAAGCTGTACAGTGTCAACTGGGCCCAAGACCAGGAGGCAGCTGGCGTTCAAGAGGAGCCGCTGGTATCGCGTTTTAGCAGCTATGAAGCTCCGCTTGGTGGTGTTGCTCCCCTACCCACTTCTGAAAATCGTGCTCTGGTATTGCGCTGTTTTTTTTTTTTTTTTTTTTTTTGGCCTTGTTCTTTTTACAGGAAGAATGCTATGAGAGTCTGGCATGTGAAGTCAGCCAGTACCAGCGTAGAATGGATCCTCCTTCTTGTCTGCCTGTGCCTGTTCCTGCTTGTTCTTGCTTGTCTAGAATCTGCTTATGTCTGGTTTTAGAATTCCACATGCTTGTGGGTAAGCGCATGCCATACAGACCAGACAGCGCAACAGCTGTTCTGTTGGTTCTCATTGCTGTACAGGTCTCCTGCAAACAATCTGGCGGTGTTGCACTGCAGCAGCAATTTCTTGTTGATGTCTGTTGTGTTCCAGCCTGTACTGCTGTCTTGTGTGGTGTTCCAGCCTGTACTGCTGTCTTGTGTTGTGTTCCAGCCTGTACTGCTGTGTCATGTTGCGCTGTGCTGTGTCATGTTGTGCCGTGCCATACCATACTATCCTCTGTTGCGCTGTGCTGTGCTGTACCGGCTGTCCTGTGTCGTTCTGGGCTGGATTGTGTTTTGTGCTGATTTTGCTATTCTCAGCGTCAGTGCTAGTCACGAAAGAGGTGTGCAACATGCAGCCAAAAATGCGGGCCAAGTTCAAGGTGTCATTCCAATCTGGGGACAAGCACCCAGAGGCTGCTGAGCACATCAGTCATTCTGTGTCTGATGAATCTGAAGGTTGCTTGTCTTCCCTTGCTGCTTTGCTGCTTTCACATCGCTTCAATGCTGCTGTGTTATATGCATGGCACTGTATTTGTTGCATATTTCTGCCGTTTCTCGGCATGACACATGCATGCACAGGTGTCCATGCTAGAGCAGCAAATGAAGGAAGGCATGCGCAACCAGAACTCTTCCATTCGACAGCGAGACATCAAGCTAGATGTGTCATGCATACCAATCCATTGTGTCTTGCATACTCATGTCCGGTGACTTGCCTCCCAGACATAGGTCGCGCCTGCGTACTGCACACCAATACCTTGAATCTGTCTGGAAGTCATGCAACATAACACAGTCACTTGGCAATGTAGGGCAGCCGCTGTCTGGCAGCCAAACCAGCTCATGGGTAGAAGGTGAAATGTCTCAGGAATTCCAGGATGACTCCTATCAGTCGTCTGGCGCCATCCGCGGTGCAAACATGAAGGGTCACAGAGGCGATTTCCGGTCAGTCTCTGCCTACGCCGATGCCCACACTGCTGCTGCTTCGCAGTGTGGCGTGTTCTGTGGCTACTGCTAGGAAGCCTGACTGCACTGCCTGGTCATTAACTCTTGACTACACGCATGTGGCTTCTATGGTTGCCTGCGCTGCAAAGCACATCTCAATGTACCACCACTGCACATTGCACATCTTAAGCAAAAGTCTGTGCAAAGTGCGTACAAGCATCGTGGAAGTGCATATCTGTGATGTATCTATGAGACAGATGGCATGCAGGGCTAATTTCCTGCGCACGACACACTACCTGACACATCATTATCTCACACAACCAGCAGGACACAAGGGCTTGACCTGAAATTCTGCATCTGTTGGCTGCAGCATCCCTGGAGCTGCTTTTGCTCGCCTGCCTTCCCTCAAAGAAGGACAAGACAACTCAAAAGGGGCGGCAGACAGGAAGAAAGCGTCTATGAAGCCCAGCGGGGGTGTTCTCACCTTCCTTCATAGGCTGCGACCCGGCAGGCCCGGCGTCAACCGAGTGGCTAACCGCACACCCTCCACGTCACACCCCAGCCTTGACAGCCGGAACGCCTGGCAGGCTCTGAGCGAAACTTCTGGGTCTGAAGACAACAAAGTCAGGTTAGATTTCGTTCCAACATCTTCAGCTGCTTTGAGTCAGGTAGCAAGCATCTGCATCACAGATACAGAGCTGAGCCCATCCATGTCGTATGGCATGCTGAACATGCTCCCGTGCAAACTTTCAGATTGAGCTTTTATCGTTGTAGCTATGTTGAAATAGTCATTGTTCCAAGCATGGGACTTTGGGCCTTGAACAGCGAGGTGCTCTACGTATTCTGAGCTAGGTGGCCTGCAGGCTCAGATCGACATCATCATGCATAATGATGCAGGAGGAAGTCGCATGGATGTGAAGGACAGCACAGTATTTCCTGTCTTTCTGAACATGCCTTGTGAGTTTGTTTGCTGTGCAATGCAGGCCTAGCTGGATATCCAAGATAGTATGGTCAGGGCCACGTGACATGAGTGTGACGACTAGGCGCAAATCAATCCTCATCACATCAGCAGGGCCTCCTCCTTGTGAGACCCACCCCCTCCTCATGCACAAGCCTCACACTGTGTCCCCTTTTGCTGGCAAAACCAGCATATGAGGTCCTGTCTGCTGTCAATTTGCTCCAAACCCAACTATATATAGATCGTTCATTGCCAGACAAGGTCAGGTCTGGTGACTCACAAGCCCTACAGCACAAAGCTTTTGTGTGGATTCCAGTGTCCCGGTCAAACTCGGCCAACCTCTTGAGTCCCACAGCTTGCCAGCGACTTGCCTGCATCCTAAGCACCTGCAGTGATCTTTACAGGTCACACTCTTTTGTCATGTCATCAGGGTCAGCGTGCTTTTGCATGCAGTTCATTTAGACAGCGCACCGGGCTCAATGTCCTACGGCCAGATGAAGCACCCCTCACTGCACAACCTGGGTCTGCGCAAAGTGAAGCATGTGCAGTTTGTGCGTGATGACAACCACAAAGACCCTTTGGAAGGGGGCGTGCTGAACAGCCTGCTTGCCATGTTCCACCCGGCTGGTGTAGTCATGAGGCGGCTGGACGAGCTGAGGGTCATACTGTGCCTGTATGAGGTCATCATGCTACCGCTACGACTGGCATTTGGCACAGGCTATGGCCTCATCTCTGGTCCAAGGTATGTTCTAGTTCACAGTAATCAAGCATCATTTAGATCATCATATGTGTGCGTCAGACTGATTCTGGATGCAATCTTGCTGCCACTACTACTGACTTATGGCACGGGATAGTGTGTGGTACTTGGTCATGTTGCGCGTGATGCTGTTGACTTGATACATGGCTAAATCTGCGCAACCTCCTTTTCTCTGCACTCTGCAGCTGCATCCGGAAGTTTGGTGCTAGTACTCAGCACCTCTGGCTGTGGTTTGATGTCATGGCAGATCTGCTCTTCCTGCTGGACCTGTGCCTGCTGCTGCTGTCAGCCTACTACACTGACAGGACAGCAAACGCCATAGTTGCCAGTCAGACAGCGTCAGTGGAGGCAGGCCAGCATAGCCAGACTTGTCAAACGCATCAGCAGGCAGGATTTGACAGGAAGCTGTCAAAAGTGAGTCTCGCTGAGGCTGGGAGTGTCTCCAAGAAGGATCTGGCTGCCAGAACTATGTCACGTAGCAAGTCCAAGAGGGACATGGTGTTCATGCCTGGCCCCACAGGAGGTATGAGCATGCAATGTGAACCCGACAAGACCTCCTTCCAATCCTGCATGGTTCCAACACGATGACATTGTATGTGTGCCAGTCACTCAGAACGCCAAACTGCACTGCGTGCTGTGATGCTGTCATGTGGTTTTTTCTGTCTACACCTCACAAAAAACGGGGCCAGAGCACTGCGTGCACATCACTGATGTGCCAAAGGGTGTACTGGAGAAACACTGTCACACCTTGGCACAGCTGTAGCAACATCCTGCAAGTCACCATCTGACTATGTGCAGGTCCTGACATTGAAAAGGGGTGGTATGGGCTAGCACCTGTTGCACGTGTCAATTCTGCCAGTGAGAACATGCAGCACATGCGCCCCAATCCGGCCTCCAGAATGGCACGCCTACGCGGCTTCACTGACATTGGGTAGGCGAAATCTGGGCTCTGGGCGCTTCATCAAGCTGTGCCCAATTGGCCGTATGCTCTGCGTTCCTGCACTGTGTGCAACAGCATTGGCATTAGATAACAGTATGCGTGTGCCAGCACATACAACGCAGAGTCACTGCATGATCTCTGCATCATCTGTGTTCTCAAGCAAGTTGAGCTGAGGTATGCAATATCATCTGCTTGTCTTGTGTAAGGCCACAGAGAAGTTGTGCACAGATGGAATCACTCTCACTGCAGGTATGTGCTTGACTACCATGCCTATGCAGGATTCAGCAGTGGCAGAGCAACATCGTAGGGCATGCGCGGCGGTGGCCGCAGGTGTCACACTGTGTGCAGCGCCGCCTGCCAGCAGACCTGCTGGCCTGCTGCATGATGTACCTGCCCATCATCTTCAGGTGGCCCTTATGGGTGTGGTGGCTCATGCAGATCTTCAGACTTAACAGGTACCCAAAAACAAGCGCCTGTACCCAATGACAGTTGGTTTGTAACATACAGCAGCGTTTTCGGGCATGATCGCATGGGACATGGAGTACTTTGCACTAGGCATTGAGCACATTCTTGTTGCAATCTTGCTACAATGTACAGGTCTGACATTTACCTTCAGGCATTGCTATCAGCATGCGCTGTCTGCCTGACGCTCTTTGTCTTCCTTGCCTTGCTGTGCGCCAAGGTACATATCACAGTCAAGGCATCAAAAACGTCAGGCTGCAACTGGCTGAGTTTTCACATAGCCTAAGGCAGCGCGCATTGAATGTTGTGTGCTGATGTGATGCTGCCAGCTGCAATGCTAAATGGTGTCTGTCTGAAGCACCAGCATGTTGCATCAGCTGTAGTGAGCCTCTGTGCTCATGGTGGATGTAACATTGTGCCACAGTCCCACCCTTGGACTCTGCAATTCCAGTCTGAAAGAACTTGCTTGATGGCTGGTTCTTGTTCAACCCTCGAACAGGCGTGTTGACGGTTGTCCATGGGGAACGCTTGCAGGATCAGCAAGCTGCACCAGTTCTTTCGTGCCCGCGAGCTGATGGTGCACGTCAATATGCGCCACATCGCCGCCTTCAAGTTTGCAGTCCTAGTCCTGGGTGTAGCTCACTGGGTGGGGTGCCTGTTCTACTTCCTAGCTAGGCTGGCAGGCTTCAGCAGTGCTGACAACTCAGCAACCTGGCTGCAGCAGTTTGATATGGGCACGCCCATGGACTACACCTGTGCCAACAATGGCACCATCTTTGACCTGTATGGTGTCACGCTGTACAAAGGGCTGAATGGGATTTCCAATCTGGGCTATGACCCTGTTGTGCCTGAAAGGCAAGTGCTTCTCCTGATGTGTTGAGCTTGTTGACTCAAACGTTCAGAGTGCAAACCCTTGTGCCTTTGTTCATGCATTCGAAAATGGACACAAGGCTCATCAGGAGTGTTGAACGCTGATGCATGAACTCTGCACAATTGATAAAGGCTGTCTGCATGGGGTCAGTTTGAGGTTGGCGTCCGCACTACAATTGTAGAGACGCTCACAACTGACCCCTGCTACTCGTCTCATGTATACCCCTGTTGCTCATCTTGTGCATGCCCTTGTTGCCTTGACATCACAGCTGGTAGGCGTGGTGATTAAACCACATCTGCAGAAGGCCTCCTGACTGCAAAGCTGCCCCAGATGCGGACAAGCTCACAGGCCAGTTGCTGCTGCAAGCAGCATTCTCACAGCCGTACTGCCATAACAGTGGTGACAATTTCACAGGGCAGTATGCAAAGCTTTCTTTATGTCATGACATAATGGCAGCTTCACAGAGCAGCATGCAAAGCTCTCTGGTTCACAATTGGCATGTATGCAGGTGGGATGAAATGATATTCAGCATCTTTGTGATGCTGGCGCAAGTGGGGCTGGAAGCCTATATTCTGGGTACACTGTTTCACTATGTCGTCAAGAAGGATGCCAAGCTGGAGGAATTCAGGTGACCCAGTTGCACACACACGCAATCATGAATTTGCCATCATACTTGCCGTTGTTCTCACCCTCATGCTCACATTCACACTTGCACTCACACATTCATATTCGTATTAAACCCTCACACTCACACCCACACCCTTACTCCTCCTCACCGCCATTTATCAACGACAAACCCCTGTGGCCAGACTTGCACACAGGTTACACACTTTGCCTTTTGGATGTTTGGCTCAATAGCAAAGTAGCCGCTGTTGTCAGTACTGAGCTCAACCAAGCGAGTCTCAAATGTGCTTTGCAGAGCCACCTTGCAATTGCCGCGTCCATGGCTTATTCTTGTTTGGCTGCTTGCCAGTGGCTTGATGCAGCACTTCAATGGACTTCAATGAGTCATGCTTGGCTGTGCTGCACAGCATACTGTACCAACAAAGCATGTTGGCCTCATGACTGCTCTGATTCACTGTGAGTCACCTGCTGACACTACTGTCCTGCACAGGCGCATGCTGCGTAACGTGAGAGCCTACTGTGAGACTCGCGGCCTGCCAGCAGACCTGCAACAGAGGCTGTTATCTTATTTTGAGTTTCAGCAACAGAAAGCCATGGACTCTGACGGCTCTCGCATACTCAGAGCCTTGCCAGACTCGCTACGCATGAAGGTGGCCAGTCGTCAGTACAGCTACGTGATTCAGCGCAATTCGATGCTGTTCAAGGGCTGCAACCTGCAGTTCTTGAATCAGCTGATGCTGAAGCTGAGGGAAATGTACCTGATGCCAGGGGAAACCCTGATCAGGGCAGGAGACATGTCCAGGGAATTAGCATTCGTGGCCCGGGTACGCAGCAGTACTGCCCATTGTTCCATTACTATTGCTATGACCCTCATGCCGCGTGGTTCTGTGCCATCAACACAGAAAGAGACGACTACAAATTGGCCATAGCGTAAAATACAATTTTCAAGCACAATTGGCCTGTTGTGCTTCATGTTCTGCATTTTGTCCAGAGCATACCTGTCAGGAGTGTCTCAGAGTCTGATTTGCAATAACCTGGGCTGCCCAGCTGCTGCTGCTTATACACACCAATTTTGCATTTCTCCTATGAGCAGCAACAATTTGAGCCAGGAGAAGACATAGCTGCATGCTTGGATTCTGTTGCAGGGCGTGATAGCAGAGGTGCGGGAAGACAATGTGATACGCAGTGTGCGTGAAGACTCAGAAAGCAGCTGTCTTGGGGAAATTGCTTTCTTCATGGGCATTGCTCAACCTCGCACCTTTCAGGTACTCAGGTCCAAGTACATCTGGCCACATACACACATAGCTGTAAAACGCCATGCACAGCTTGCGCGCATTTCAAACATTGACAGCTGAGTGGCATTCACTTGCTCAATGCCTTAACATTTGCATATCTTACTTGAGGCAATCTCTTAAACATTTTGTGTTCAGGTTGCAAATCACAGATCCATATGCTCCACACAGGCACAACCTGCTCAAGTAAGCTGTTTGGTGCACAGGCAAGGTCCACAAGTGATGTGACTCTGCTGGTCATCTCCAAGTTTGACTATGAGGAGCTGGTGCATAACTACCCTGAGCAGAATGACATCATTGTGACCAATGTGCTGAGCTTGTTTGGGCTGGACAAGGATGGCAATGACAGCAGCGTCAGCAAGGAATCAGCAGACACCATCAGCGATGATGCCAAAGAAAAGCTCAGGTGAGAATTGCTCTGTCCGTAAACCTGTAATGCTTCCATTGCTCTGCTGAGCCTCTATCTGCCCTGTGTTCTGCCCTGCCCTGCCATGTCCCATTACATAAATCCCTGCCCTGCCCCTTCATGCTGTGCCTGGTACTGCTCTGTCCTGCCGCATGTTGCTGCGCCCCTTTGCTTACCCTAATGCTGGCTTGCGCCCTGGCTTGACCTGGCTGCTAGCTGTCTTGGATGCCTGGCACTTGCAGGCAACTAGATCCAGCTGGCAACCTCAAGACCCTCCCACTGGACATTCAGACCTGGCGCCTGTTGTGCAGGAGATACTCTACATATACATGCATAACAATTCAACCCTACATGCAAGAAGCACTTGCCATCCATCAAGCAAACACCCTTCTGGCATCATGATGAATCTTGCACATGCATGAAAGTACGGCGCTGTCGCTCTGCAGGACCAAGAACATTGTCAAGGCTGCTGTACAGAAGCGCAACAGCGAGGCCCTGAGTGCCATGACCTTTGCGGCCACACTGGGAGATGTGGACTCCATGGAGCACCTGCTGCAGCGCGGCCTGCTCATCAACACTGCTGACTATGATGGACGCACCACTCTTCACCTGGCAGCTCTGGAGGGCAACGTCAAGGTGCTGGAGCTGCTGCTGCAGGAAGGAGCAGACCCTAATGTCAGGGACAGGTCAGGCATGATACCATGTTCTCATAACCACCCTGCTTTTGTATCAGCACTTGTGATACGACATCGTGCCCTACACTCCTTCCTCATGTTGTCTATTTCAGCTCAGAACATAGCTGCAAAATAGCAAAATTGTAAGCAAAGTGTGCTGAATCATGGCAGCTGGTTGGTCACGCCTGGGGTTGCCTAGAACTACAGGATGTGGTCTCTCAGGTTGCTTCTTGCCTGCATGCAGATGGGGCCACACTCCTTTGCAGCATGCAGTCAGCAGGCGTCATGGCCCTGCCATTGAGGTTCTGCAAAAGTATGATGCAAGGCTGGGGTGAGTGCCCATCTTCCTCACAGCAGTGCGTCTGAGTGCTCTTGGCAAAGCTGCCAATGGCGGCCAGCATGCATCATGACTTGGATAGTACACATGAAGTATTAGCTTGCAAGTATCAAAGTGTCACAACTTACCTAGCCATGAGTCAATGGTGCATCAAGCAAGGCATTTGTCAGATCGTAGCAGTCAAGTTGCGTATCTCTGTCAAACCCCGCTCACTCTGTTATGTCACATGTTGATGTTGATACAGGTATGAGGACGCATCCAGTCACTTGTGTGCTGCAGCTGCTGCTGGTGACATGCGGCAGCTCACCAGGCTCATTGACAATGGGGTGGACCCTGATGTGCGTGACTACGATCAGCGAACTGCCTTCCACATTGCTGCGCGGCGAGGCTGTCTGAAGGTGGTGGACTACCTGGTCTCATGCAAGGCTGAAATCAATGCTGTGGACAGGTAAGCCTCATGCTGGCACGAGCCCATTTGTGTGGACTGTTACAAGGCCCAGCAAGCAAATAGCATCAGGAGCTGATGTTGGAGCACAATCATGATTAAGTCCGCTGCAGTGATAGCAGCTGAAGGGCTGTCAGCCCAAGAAGCCACCGACACAGCATGTTTTGCAGCTGTGGTGACGGACTCTTGGCACAACATAGTGTTAACAGCATAAAGCAATGCTTGTGGTTGTGATTTGCATATCAAGCACCACTTCACTCACACCCATGCTTGCGCAGTTTACACAGCTGCTGAAGTGTTATGAGAATATGTTGGCTACTGCAGGTGGGGTGCCACCCCATTGCAGGACGCCATGATGGGGGGTCATGACCTGGTCTGTGACCTCATTCGCAGCTTTGGGGGGCGTCTAGAGCTGGAGCATGCCCCTAAGGCCCTAGGCCAGGCTGCCAGTGCAGGAGACATCCGCAGAATCAGTCTACTGGTGGAGAACGGAGTGCCTGTGGACATGCCAGACTATGATGGCCGCACAGCCCTGCACCTGGCAGCTACTGAAGGACAGCTGCTGTCTGTTTACATTCTGCTGCACAGGTATACTCTGACGCCTCATATTCTCGAAGGTCATGCTGTGAACCATTGCAGCAGGATTGTGCATTAGAAAAGAAATGCAAGGAAACGTTTATGCTTTTCAGCGCTCATAACGGGAGCCTCGCAAGGCGGCAGCCTGGAACTGGATTGTGCATTATGAGTATCCTCTTCTTCCCAATGTCACCGGCAGACCATCTGAGCAAACCCACACATGTTGGGAGACACTTGAGGTTGCGGTAGCAAACTTCATGGCACCTGTGCAGACATAGCCAGAAACAGTTTTGCATTGGCACCGGATACGTGGGTTGGGACCAGTGCAGGCCAGCATGCATTTGCTCACTCCTTGTCATCCTGTGGATGCAGATATGATGCTGATGTGAACATAGCTGACCGCTGGAATGGCACGCCTTTGACAGCAGCCCTGCGTCATGGCCACCTAGCCATTGCCAAGATGCTCATGAGCTGTGAAGCCAAGCTGGGTGACAATGCAGACCCCACCTTGGTTCAGGTGAGCTTGAACAGCTCGTACACAGTATCCCCACAGTAGCAGTCTTCATGCTGGTAAGCTGTTACAGCCCTTCATCTTTGCTTTGATTCCATCGCAATGTGGGACAGCAGGGAACCACCACTGCGTGACCATCTTTGCTTGTGTGAGTTCCTGTGACAAGCTGCACCGCGTCTCTGTTGCTTGACTGGGCTGTCAATCTGAGCTTCTGAGCTACACTCATGTGTGGAAGACCTGCATGCAGATGATGCAGCAGGTGCACTCAGACCCAAAGGTGCCTCAGCTTCAGGTCATGCGCAAACAAGTGTCCCGCATCCTGCAACGCTTCACCAGCAAAAGGTACTGCCTGCCGCAGCGTTGTCTTGTACATTCTTTCTTGATGTTCCTGCCTCCTGGCAGGCAGACTCACTGGCTTCTTCAGCATGGCCTGTGAAGCACACACACACAGACCTCACAGAGCTGTATTGCTAGATGCAGCTTGGAGGTGTCAACCTATGTACTGACTGAGAAAATGCATCACATTTGACAGAAGATGTTGGGTTGAATTTGTGGTTTACAACAGGGTAGATGGAAGCCAGCTTGCCCTGCTTAGTGCCACAGAGGATGACAGCTTTCACCCCTTGGCCGTCATAGAGACCATCAAGAGGCTTGGCGACCTGCGCTCTGCGGCGTTCAGGTATACATTCATGCTGCTTTGTACCCCATGCTCATGCTGCGCTGCATGTTGACCTTAGGCATGGGGCAGGTTTCTGAGCCCTGAAGATGCTGTTCTGGAATCATTGGTGTCAATGCGCATGCTGTAGCATAGGCACAGCTCACAAGCTCTTGCAAGTTGACCTTAGGCATAGGGCAGGTTCCTGAACCCTGAAGATGCTGTTGTTGCACACATCCTCCACAGCCCCTCATGCTGTGTTTATACTTGATGGCATTTGCAGCTTGCGTACATGTTCAACATCTCCAAAGCACCTGCGCTTGGCAAAGTTGTCTGAATCCGACATTTTCACATGCAGCTTGATCTCCACCCTGAAGCAAATCTTGGAGGCTCTGCAGCCCCTACAGAAGCTGCTGGAGCTGCTGAACCCGCGGTATGACAGCGTGCTGCGCAACACCTTTGAGCAGGGCCGCCTGAGCAGGATGATACCTGCATCAGGAACCACACTCTCGTTCAGCGCAGCCCGAGCAGGAGCAGCTCTGGGGTCAGCAGGGAGGTACCGCAATGCTGCAGGCACTGCTGGCAGCTTGCTCATGTCCAGTGGACCTGGCAGAGAAGCTGGGCAGTCGCTCAGGAGCATGCCTGGCCTGTCCAAGGGTCTCAGGCGTGCCAGGGATGAGCATGGAGGTCAGTGCATGCCTGTCATGAATGTGTGTGCACTTCTGCCATCAGTGTTGCCCAAGTTGATGCACCTGGCAAGGTAATCACCTGATAGTCGTTCACATTGCTGCTGGACATTGAAATGCAATATCTTGTCAGCTGCTGATCGCATGTGACAACACAGTCACTGCTATGATGTGAATGCATGCAGTGTCGGTATGGAAGACAACCAGCAGGCTGGACAAGAACAGCAACAAGGATGGGCAGCCTACCTTCAACTGCCTGCTGCTTCAGTTTGGCGTGGTGGCTCAAGGGGTACAGGATCTAGCTGACCTCATGCATGAGGTGGAGAACCAGCCTGCCACCACAATACTGCAGGTCTGTTCAGCCTGTGCTCAACCTGCAAACATTTTTCACTTCTTCTGACTGCCCTGCAACTTTGTGACACACTGCCATTGCCTGACTTTGATATGTGCAACACATACTGTCATGCATGTGGTGCAGCACCAGCCTGCCAGCACAGTAGACTGAAGACAGCCACAAAGTATGTTCTATGCATAGCAGTTTGCTTCACAGTGCCCTGTGTTACGGGCAGATTAGGAACTCAAATTGGAAGCGTGAGCAAAACCATTGCAAGGATCACATCAGCACTGCTGGGAAGAGTGCACAGATTAGCATATATTGCAGCTGGCTCTGCAAGTTGCATACACAAACGGTTTTGTCATTGACTCCTGCAGGTCATAGCTTTGAGGCTGAATGTTAAGCTGAGCCCTGACCAGGAACGGCAACTGCTGGAAAGCAGCATGGTGCCTATTGACGAGCAGGAAGATCACGTCCTGACTATTGAAACAACCTCGGCAGTCCCAGCGCCGGTAGCACCTGTGAAGACATCTGCCCCACCGGCAATTCTTGGACCCACAGCTTCAGGTATGAAACGTGCAGCTGAGGGCCTCCAATAGCCATGTTGAAAGCAGCATACGTGCTTTGTAAAGCTTGAAGGCCACCATGGCGAGATTGAGCCCAGTTCAGGTACAATGCTCAGGTGGTGTTTTAAGGCATTATGCGCAGCAGCATACGCTATCTGCCTGTGTTGATCACAAGCATGTCATACAGGAGCAAGTGGTCAGCGCATGCTGTTAGGTGCTACACAGTCAGGCAAGCTGGTTGTTCCTGACTGGGCAGGCCCCACTGGTTCAAAAGCTGGTGCACCTCCCGGTGCAGCTGATGATTCATTGCAGCAGCATAGGGCAAATGCTCCTGCGGGTCCTTATGGCTACCAGCCGGACTTCATGAACAAACAGAGTGTTGGGGGAAAACAACAGAATTCTGTATCTCTGTTGCGGGGCAACAGCGCTGCACAGATGTCTGTGGCAAGCAGAGCAGCTGGCAGTAGTCATGACAGCGAGGGAGGCGGTCTGGTCAGCAGGTCTGGCTTGCCCATCTCTCGCCAATCATCGTCATCTGCCTTGCTGCCCAGACCGCCCTCTGCATTGGGCGGCCGTGCCCGCCGCCCCAGTCTGTTGGGAGTGCCTCCTCTGCACATGTCCGGCTTGCATGCTCTACCTGAGAATGATGCCTACTTGGGATCACCAAAGTCAAGGTTGCTTCGACGCACGAGCAGTTTCCTCACCGGGCTGCCTAGCGGCATCGTCAGTCGCAACGGGTCTCTGGAGAGGGAGTCCACCTTGGATGCTATCGTGCCATTGCTGCAAACAAAGCCCAGGTCCCCTCGCCGCACCAGCAGCTTCCTCACAGGCCCTCCAAGCGGCACTGTGACCCGCAAGGGATCTGCTGAGAGGGAAAGCATGTTTGATGCTACCATGCCGCTGCTGCCTCAAAGCAATGTTCTGGATGCCAGCCTTACAGAGCCTGAGATACTCAACCATGCCGTCATGAACCTTTCAGTGGAGTTGTCCAGGCAGACCACCTCAGCCAGCCTGGAATCTGCATCAGCACCCCTTCAAGGCCCTGTACCAGTCATACAGGTCACTTTGCTCCAGACTTGATCCAGTACCTTTGGCTGCAACTGTGCATTTGGCGCCTAGTGCCTTGGTTTTGCACATGCAAATTGGCCCTCAGCATTTGCTTGCAAGCCATGTTGCTGTTCACCCTGACATGATGCAGTACCAACCAAGCAAGCAAGCAAGCAAAAAGAGTGACTTTAGCTGTTTGGTACAGGGAGCGCTGTCAGTGCCACACCTGTTGGTGTGTCAAGTGTTTGAGGAGTTACTTCACATGGCAGCTCCTTCAGAGGGAGGGCAAAGCTATTGCGAAGGGGTACAAGATGAGTTGGGGGACACCCTCATGCGTACTGTCAACATCATTTCCTCCTTCTTTGAGATGCTGGACTTGGACAAGAACGGAAATGTGGAGTTGGCAGACCTGCATCGCATGCAGGTAAATGATAGCGCACTTTGCAAGTGGAGTCACTGTTTTTTGCAATGCATTGCAGCAGCTTGCAGCAGCCTGTGTCTGAGATCTTATGATGTGCCCAACAAGCAAAACGCAAAATTGCATGCTCAACATTTGTATGCACAGTTTGATGAGCTGGTGTGCCTTCTGTAGCATCACGCATGGCACCATTGACATGATAGAGACTTGCTATGTCTCTGACTTGCCCATTGCAAAAAAGCAGCTCTGCAGAGTGCCCCTGGTGTACGCTCATACCAGCTCTCATTGTACGCCAATACTCTCTCGACACAACTCTCAAGCAAGGCCTGCCTTGCACACATTGATGGCCATGCAGATGCAGAGCCATGTTCAAGCAGACCGGTGGACTTTGCTTTCAGCACCACAGTCGCACAGGGTTACATTGCTTGCAATGCAGGATGACATGGGGGAGCTGGGTTTGCTCATTCTGGAGAAGGCCTATGGGCGTTTTGATACCGGCAGACCAGCTTCGCTAGACAAGCTGCAATTCACCCACGTAAGGTCCAGCATGTGCTTGATTCTTGCAGCTTATCATCAACCAACATCCAGCTATACATCATCTTGGAGACTGTTGCACACATGCAAGCCAAGTGTCATGCTGTGCTGTATGTTGATGGTCTAGAAACCTCTGTCAGCCTGTGTTGTTGGCTACCAAGTGGCACTCAGGTTGGGCACATCAAAGCTGACAGCCAGTCTAGCGCTATGCATCGATAGTGATGGGCTGTGTTTGCAGGCCTTCCTGTCTTGGTTGGGTTTCGAGCAGACTGTTGATGGCGACCTGGATGAGTCATCAGACGAGGCATTCAACTTGCAGCGTGCCCTAAGTCTATCCTCCTGGCCCACAACTCAGGCCTTAGGTCCTCAGAGCACCTTCAATTCAAGTATGGCATGAAGCCACTGCCACATTAATGTATATACAATACGGGTTTAGGTCTAACATGCTGAGGCCTTCTCACCAACCCCCCCACTCATGCTAAACATCTGGTCTGTGCATGGTCTGAATGCATCAGCATGCAGTGAAAAACTCGGGAGCATGCCTGCTGTGTCTTCAGAATCTGACCAACATGCTTGCATCACTATTGCAGGATGCATCAGAAAAGAAGATTTACAGTTTCTCCAGCCATCATGTATTTGCTTGCATCTGTGGTACAGCTGTCTGCAAGCCAACATGACTTTGACTCAACAGAATAATACAGGCATTTTGAATGCTGCAGCTGGTCCGCCCAAGGGGATTGCCAAGCTGCTGACAGTATCAGAAAGTGGCCGCATGCGCAGCCCACCTTTGGTGGAGAAGTTCAGGCGTGCCAAGGAGAACATGCTGCAGAACTGGCAGTCCCAGCCCATCAATGGCAAGCTGCTCAGCCTTGAGCGCATGTTCCATGAGGTCAGCCGCTGTGTCCGTCACACTGTGTGTGGGTTACTTGCACCCACTGCCTCACCCTGTGTGGGTTGCATACACCCCCTGCCTCACCCTGTGTGGGTTCTATACACCCACTGCCTCACCCTGTGTGGGTTCCAAACACCCCCTGCCTCAACTGACTGATCCTGCTGCATTGCAAGACAGGTGCAAGTTGCCAGTATGAGTTCCTGCGTTGAGAGAGGTAGCAACATGTGTTGATAGTGTACATTAGCTTGGAAGGTGACTCAGGTGGTCCCTTTAGCAATTTTAGCAAAGCACAAGTGGACAGGAACATGGCAGGAGCATCAATGTTTCAAAACAGGAGCTCCTTTTGGAGTGATGACAAGCACACTCTAGACGGTCCACTTATGGTGCAGGTGGACAGCAATGGCAATGGCAGTTTGGACTCTCGTGAGATTGAGGTGCTCCTGAACAGTCTGGCTGCTGATACACTTGGGGAAGGCCGGAGGGTGAGCAAGGCAGAGATCCGCAATGTCATGGAGAAAGTGGACTCTAACAAGGACAGGCGCATTGCGTTTGACGAGTTCATCAGGGTGAGTGCCAGATGCCCACGTGCTCTGCTTCAGGCATGAGCCATACAAAGGGTGCAGACTAGGTTGCCTGTGTGTCTCATGCGATCACCTGGGTAAGTGCGTGACGCCAATCAGAGCTGCAGTTCACTAGCATTCAAGCAAGTGCTCATGACAGGGTAAGTTTGGAGATCGGCGAGCCTTCACAGTTGTCCTAATCTGGTGGACATTCAGGTCCTGATGGTCCTGATTGCACATCCTGATCGATCTGATTTGGGTTTTGTCTCACTATGACTGCTGATGAGCAGAGCTCGCAAGCAGACGCAAGCAGACTCAGCGCACTTTTGTGCTGACTGGCCAATTGTGTGCTGCATGTTAGACAGCATGCTTGCCATGCTGCAAGATGTCTCACAAGGTGTTGCAACCCAGTAGTGCAAGCTAAGTCCTGGAGTGATTGGTGGATGCTTGAGGTGGTGCAATGGTTGCAAGCAGCAGTATGTCTCCTGTCTGTACCGTGTCGGCAGTGGCCTGTCCTGACTGTGTCACAGGTGATGGCACCATTGCTGGACGACAATCATGAGCTGAACTGGCAGGCCAACATGGTGGATGCCATTGAAAGGAAGACAGCCAACCAGCATACCGAAGGTGAGTCATTTGTGGCAGCTTTGAGCCTCTGCACCCGCGTCTACAGTAAAAAACAAAATCACAGGAGGATGTTGACATGCTGGATTGAGGATGGCATACCAGTCAATCTCTGTCAGCTTGCTTGCACATCATTTTTTGGTTTGTGTGGCATTCCAGAGTCCCATTCTAGAATTCCAGTCCAGAATCACACTCAGTCTTGTTTGTGTGGTCAGACTGAGTGTTACTCCAGAATTTCAACACCTGAATAGACACCGGGGCATGTTTGCATCCAGACGAGAAATGTGACCCAGTGTGATGCTGGGGTACTGAAGGCATGCCGCACATGGTTGCAGGGTACATGGTACCAGACGCTCTGCCAGTGTGGATCCTGCTGCCTAACAGTCAAGGCCTGTTTTGGTGGGATGCCATGATTCGCTGGCTGGCAGTTGCCTTCTTCATTCAGATTCCCATTGACATCGCTTTCAACATGCAACAGCGTTTGCCGCATTGGTACTACATCACCATCCAGGTTGGCTCTGCTGTCCATTGTCATCTTCTCGCTGTGCCACATCACTGTCCACATGCCCACCAACACCAACCTTCCAGCTGTGCACAATCTGGCTGTCCACAATCACATTTCACGCTGTGCTAACATTATGCGGCACTGCTGTCGCCTACAACAAACTGCTCACTTGCCCCTTCTGCAGCACCTTTCATAGCTTTTTTGAGCAGACGCATGGTATTAGCTGCTTCGATGACTTGTTGAACAGCTTAACTGAGATGGGATCAGATTGCGCCATGCAAAGCAATGCGCTTCATGGCCCTTCAGGCTGAGCAGCATGGGCTGAATGGCCCAACCTCCACAACACATGCATGTCCACAATGCTGTATGGTCCTGCCTTTGAATCGCATTGCCGCAACAGTGGATACATGAAGTTGTTGGGTGCAGGTGTTAGACTTCCTGCTGGTGATGGACATCGTCCTGCAGTTCTTCAGGGCCTATGTCAACAAGAAGAGTGTGCTGGTCGTGCAACTAGCTAGAATCAGGCGTAACTACCTAGGTACACGGCTTCATTGCCTGTAGCCAGAGGCTGCACCAGGCTGCCCTCTATGCATGCCCTCTCATGCCCTCTAAGCATGACATCTATGGGCAGTCTTGCTTGTGCTACTTGGGCGAGGGGCAACATGCATACAACAACTCTGGCGCTTTGTGCTGACCTAGACTTGCTTGAGCACATCCACTGCATGTACTTCTTGCATGCATTGAACGGCGTGACATGCTGTCAGATTTGACATGCGCTCCTGTGACAGTTCAAGGCTTGTCTTCCAGGTGACTACATACCTAATCCTTGTGTTCCCACTCACAATACTACTAAACATCACCTTACACCTTGATAGCCAATCAGTCAGGTGTCCTTGGTGATCTGACTTGAGGTGAGGTGTCTGCATTCAGGCAAACACTTCCTGGTGGACTTTCTGGCGGCATGCCCATATGATCTGTTGGTCAGGACTGCTGGTGGCAGTGTGCGCTACCAGGCATGGGTCCGCATTCCCAAGCTGCTGCGTCTGCACCGAGTTGTGGTCTGGTACCAGAAGAAGGTACAAGCTTCTGCACCCTTTTCTCACCTGTGCCTCCATCAATGTAGTCCAGATATGCTATAAACTCAGTCTGAAGCCCCACTTATGGTGTAAGCCTTGTTACTGAATGCACCACAAGACCGCAGAACGGTGAGCATGTATTGCTCAGGTTTGCATGCATATTTGCAGGAGTCAGAGATCGATGCAGACTCTATCCGCTCCAGGTTCCGCTTCCTTATTCCAATCATGCTTGGGGCCTGCCACGTCATGGCATGTGTGCTGTGGTACGTGGGCACCTACAAGCTGCCTTCAGTTGCACAAGCAGATGCTGATGCTGCTGGTACTGACCCAACATCCATGGACAATGCCCAGAACTACCAGAATCTGCGGAACACCACCTGGCTTGGAGGCTACTCAGGCAAGCTTTTCAGGGCATGACAGTTGTCACACCACCATTCCCCTTAGCATCTTCAAAGTCAGAGTATGGTGTCCATAGCATCCTACGTGCCTCATCTATGAGCAGGCATTACAGTGACTCGTGTAATGCTGTCACACAGCAGCTCTCATATGTCCTAATACATCGACCAGCACAGGACTGCTTTTGCTCAATTTACAATGCAATGCCAGGTTGGTATTGCCTTGGGGAATCACAGTGCTGCTTTGTGTGAGTAGCCAAGGGTAATGCACCATGTCATTTGTGTGTTTTGTTTGGTTACTCAGCCACAAATGGAGCATTGCTTGGGCGTCACAGGAGCAATACACCACATGTGATGGCCAGTGTGCTTTGAAGCTTGAATAGCCGGGCTGCAGACTCTGACGCATATTGCAAAAAACAGAACACTGATTTGTTCCTGACAAAAAATCTTGTCCTCATGCGTTTTGTGCTTTGCAGGTTTTGGTGACTCAGACATCTACCTTCAAGGGAACATCGGACAGCAGTATCTGCTCTGCTACTATTGGATGGTGGCTACTCTGACCACCAATGGTCAAGTTGGTTCTATGACACCCAAAAGCATGCTTGAGGTCGGCAAATCCACGCATCACACCCCTCAACCAGCTTACTGCATTGCAGCACAATGTCAGCAGAACATTCTGCCTGAACGCTCCTTGCTGTGGCAACAGCAAGAAACAGTTATGTCTTTGCTTGCCATGCTTGTCCTGCATGCTTGATGTTCATCGTGTGTGATGCATGCAACAGCTACCGTTACACATCCTGCTTGGCATCACACAGTACTTGAACTCTGCTGTTGGGGCATCAGCTCTTCAACAGTGTCCTGACATCTGAAATGCTGCTGTCAGCGCAGCTGTTGAAGGTCAAAGCATTTGCATGTTCAGGCTGTTTCAATCATTATCTTGATGAGCTTGCAATGCAGATGATGTTCACGTGTGTGAGCATGGTGCTGACCCTCACTATCTTTGCCTACATTCTGGGTGAGATTTCTAACCTGGTCATGGATCAAGATGCAGAGCTGGTCAAGACACGCTCACAGGTATGCAGCTTGCTCTGATCCCCCTCTTTGTACAGATCACCAATCCCCCTTGTATCCTTCTTGATGTGTGCCGGCTTTTGTCTGCTTTGAGCTTCTGCCCAATGTGACATTGTGCCTCCCTGTTGCGCCAGCATACTGAAAGGCAAGCACCACTTGTGAGCCTCATGCTGTGAATGCGCTGTCTTGTCGCATACATGCAGCGCGCATCAAAGCAGAGCAGATTTGACAAAAAAAATTTGGGGCAAAAGTGCTGGCATGCAATGGCATCATGCTGAGGTTGCTTCAGTATGGCAGGTACAAGGGGTGACCAAGTTTGTGGCCAACCGCAACCTGCCCTTGGCTCTGAAGGAGGACATCAGCCGCCACCTGGAGGGCTCTCAGGTCATTCACAACGAACAGGTGGAGGGTGATGTCTTCAGCAGGCTTTCCCATACCCTGCAGGTAACTGTACCAGGATACTCATCACATCCACATCTCCGCACAATATGGGCTGTTGCCTGCAATAGCGTGACGCGTAGTGTGGGCTAGTAGCTACAACTTCATGTACATTGGCGAAGTCTGTTGTTGGTGCTATGGTTGAAGTTAGCACTGAGGCAGCGCCAAGAAAGCTGACAGCATCACAATGTTTGGCCAGGGAGCGTTGCTTCCAACACTTCATGCAGCTGGAACGAAGGCACTAGCAGTGATTCTCATACATGCATCTGAGTAAATTGGACTGAACGTGCCCATGTTGCCATGCATGATTGCAATCTGCTGCAAGCTCCTGAAAGGTCACAGACTGGACAATTCAGCATGTTGTTGCTTGTTAACAGGTTGAGGTGGGGCGGTACATGAGCCGCAGCCTGATCAGTGTCGTGCACATCTTTGAGGGCTGCAACGATAACTTCCTGGACTCCCTCTCCATCCTGCTGCATGAGGTATGTGCAACCCCATGCTAGAATTTCTGTCCGGTCCACCCTGCATTTCTACACTGCTGCCGCCAATGCTCCTATGCCATGGGACATACTAGAGGCTGGTGTACAGACTGGTCAAAGGATTCCCCCTAGCTATGCCTGATCATGTCTACCTGATAAGATAGGTGCCCGGCTATAAAATATAATAGCTGCTATGCCAAACGCATAGCCAGAGCATGCTCTTCCAGTGTGTGCTGAGCTTGCTGCTGCTTGAAGCTGGCTGCCATGTACAGGCATATACTGCCCTGTGTGCCACTGATGCATTGTGCTGCAAATGCTAAAGAGATTCACAATGTATTGCCACGAGTCTATCATGCAACACGCAGGTGAATCTGAGCCCAGACAGCTATTTGTACCGCATGAATGATGTGTCCCGGGAGTTGTACATTGTGGCAGGTGGTGCAGTGGAGCTGCTTATAGAGCAGGATGACCAATTGGACTTCATTGAGAGCACCAGGAGTGCCGGCCAGGTGTGCTGACATGGGCAGCTGCACACAGCACCTCTTTACTTCTGACATGCTATGTGCAGCTTCATGTCCATGACCAGGCCATTGTGGCAGCCACTCCTTTTTGACATAAGTTTTTTGACATGCACTTGCAGTTGGCACTGTATGGGCTTTCACTTGAGGTGAAGCTCGTAACATACAGCCTGCTGTCTCACAACATTGACTGCTTGCTACAAGTATCATCTTCATAAAAGCAACATGATTGGTAAACCGACAGGCATCTAAATATCAAGTCCTTGTTATGGGCAGGTGGTGGGCGAGATGGGTTTCTTCTTTGGCATGCGCCACATCACACACGCACGGGCTCACAGCAGCATGCCCACCACCCTCTTTGCCCTCCCCAAGGCAGACTACAACCAGCTGGTCAAGCTCTACCCTGACCAGGTACACCATTACACAAGCCTCATGTTAGCACGCTCAATCAGCTCCCATTCGCACATACCCCTCCTTCCTAATGGTATCAATGCTATACATAAGCTGTCCATCATTCAATGTTTACAAGCTAGGTTGTTATTGAGATTGCTCCATCAACTTCAGCCAGATCTGTGGCTGACCAGCGGCTGTCTTCAGCCATCAAATGTGACTGTTGCAAGCCTTTGGCATCATGCATGTCTATGTGCTGACTGAAATGCCCGCCTCAGCACATGTCATTGCTGACATTGCTGATGTGATGCGTGATGCTGGCGAGCAGGAGGAGCAGATAACACGCAACATACTAGCAAGCTGGCAGGTGCAGCGTAGCATGCACAGTGAGGTGAAGAAGGTATTGGAGGTGGCCAAGCGCAAGAAGCGCAACGAGCGTGTGGTGCGCCTTGTGGATGCTGCTGCCAGAGGAGATGTTGCTGAGGTCACACTTGCTGCCAACGCTGCCCTTTCCCCCTGCCAGTAGCTGGTCCCCTTCTGCCTCCAACACTGCCTTTGACAGCTGCCTATCCTACATTATGGCTGCTAGTGCTGATGCCTTCGATTGGTGCTACAACAGATGCACGAGACTTGTTTCCAGTTGCAAAGCATGCTGGCTGGACAGATCATGGTGTTCTTGTCAGAGCTGTCGGCTGATGAGCGCTTCAAGTGGGGAGGCAGGAGCACATGATGTGTGCATGTGCAGGTGAACTTCATGCTGAGTGGCAATGATGTGGAGGTGGATGATGGAGACTACCATCAGCGCACAGCGCTGCACCTGGCTGCCAGCAGTGGCCACATTGCCATGGTGCGACATCTGGTCCTCATCCATGGAGCCAACATGAATGTGCTGGACAGGTCTGCCCTCTGTATTTTGTTCATCAAGCATGAGCGTCTCACCATGCAGTCTGTCTGAGCGTGTTGTCCCACTGCATCATTGTTACCTGTCTGCCTGACTCCTGCTGTGAACTTCAGCTCAGGCTGCAGCAAACAGGTGTGGCAACGGACAATACACAGTTGGTCGATGCATTGTAGACTGCATGCAGCAATGGCATCTGATGTTGCAGGTACAATGGCACCCCTATCATGGATGCTGTCAGGCACAAACATAGCGAGGTGGTGGCATTTCTGAAGAGGAACGGAGCTGTGTTGCACCACGACAAGGCCAAAGGTCTGCTGCCTCTGCCTTGATGTGCACAATACAACCACCCACCATTCTTGACATTGCTTGATGCGGATAAATTGCACGGCAGATGTCAGCTGCATGTCACCCTCATTAACAGTCAGACGATTACTGGTTTGTCACTCTTGCAGTCGAGCTGTTGAAATGTCATGTCTGCATCCATAGTTCCTCTAATCAATGACTCAGCACTTACATCACCAACAGCTGCCTACTATTGCATATGATGTAACATGGCAAATGTGGAGGATCAAGCCTTAAGTCTGGAAAGGCAATGCTGCAGGAGCTCTGTTCAAGGCTTGTGTGGACGGTGATGCCAGCTATGTGGAGCTGCTGATCAACAACGGCATGTCCCCCAGCACATGTGACTACAATCAGCGCACTCCCCTGCACCTGGCAGCCTCCAATGGTCACACCCACATTGTGCACTTCTTATGCAACCAGGCGGTATGTCCCACCTCACTCAGTAACTCTTTTGAATATGGGCGCTATAGGCTTGCAGGGGTGAGTCTCTTCCAACATGTTGAGTGCATGTGACTGCACAGTGGACATCGGATTGCATGTGTCCAATGCCCAGATATGTCCAGTGTCAATTGATTGTCCTCTTGCAAGAGACTTGCTCAGCAGATGCCGGTGTGATGACCAAGGCAAGGCTGCCTTTCCACATTGTAACCCGCCCACGACCGATGCTCCCCAAGATACTAGCTGTGGCTGTAAGCACAGATATACAGCTGGCATCACCATTCTTGTATTGTTTGAACACAGCTGTTTTGGACTTCTAATGTGGTGTCTGTCTTACACAAGCATACAACATTACATGTTGCAATGAATCCCCTCTGACATCCCACATGATCTTGCAGGTGGTCTTTGTGCCAACAGCAGGTGCATGCATTTACACACAAGTGTTCACCAGATTCAGCAATGCCCAACAAGTGGCAGCACTGCCTTGATTGAGTGTGAGGTGATGGGATGGTGCAGGGGTTGCAGCTGAATGCTGTGGATGGAGCAGGCAACACAGCCCTGCTGGACGCCATCAGGCACAGCCACAGGGAGGTACAGGCTGCCCTCAGGGCTGCAGGCGCCAATCTGGCTGCTGTCAACGTTGCTGACAAGCTGTGCCTAGCAGCTGCAGAGAACGACACGGCTATCTTGCAGGTCTCCATCCTGGCCCCTTCCGGCATGCTGTTCTGGCTTTGCTGTTTAAGCTTGTAGACTTACTAGTGGCAGCTGCACACAGCTGGTCTAGCTTTCAAAGTTGTGAAAGTCATGTTTACTGCAGCGCAGTGATGAAAAGCTGAGAGCAATTGCTGGCATGTCATAAGGCCTGTTTCACATGGTTAGCAGCTTGCTGCAGGCCGCGCACATGCTGCGTGTCCTCACAACCATGATTTGCAGTTGTGACTCAGTCATTTGGCTTGCTGAAAGGAAGGCAAGTCAACAGACTGTTTCCCAGCAATGAGTAACTGGCATTTTGCATTGCTGCAGGTGCTGATAGAGAATGGCGTGGATGTGAACTGCGCTGACTATGATCAACGCACAGCTCTACATGTAGCAGCTAGCCGGGGCAGGGCTGAAGTGGCCTTCTTCCTTCTCAACTGCCCCAATGTTGATATCAACCCTCTAGACAGGTCACCCTCCTGCTTCTGGCGCCTTGACTTCATGTCCATGCTTGGCAGGTCCGCTAAGCACTGCATTGCAGACCTCTGAGCATACAGCTACCACTGTGTGCCATGTGGGACATCACTTACGTAGAGTACTACAACTCGTCTGTATGCATGTCAGCAGTCAGGCCGTGCAGCTAAACAAGGCAGACATGAAGCACAAGGGCTGCACCAAGCGTTATGTGCCTGGCTGTGTGAGATGTGCATGTTTAGTTAGGCCATCATTTCAGTGTGCCATCTTGCAACATGGTGCTGTCCTGCTGACTGTGGGGTGGTGGATACAGGTGGGGCGCCACACCCCTGCAGGATGCGTACTTGAGCGGTGACCAGGTGATGTGTGCCTTACTGGAGAGAGCAGGCGGCAAAATGGCTGATGACCCAGCCATCAAAGACAAGCTGCCTGCTCAGATGGTGTGTTGCACTGTTGTCCCCCTTTGGTAGTTCCTTGCCCAGACCGCACATCCTTTGTGTACATCACTTCTGTCTTGACAATGGTGATCATTGTCAGCTTTTAAGAATTGTCTTGTCTGCATCGTGGGGCTATGGTCAATGCAGACTGCGCAGCTATTTACTGGCCTCCTGAGGCAGTATGTTGGCAGCAGCATGGATATGAGACAATGCAGGCAGCTGTCCAGAACGCTGACTCATGCTCAAACGTGACTCATGCTCAACAACATAGCATTGCACCAAACCCCTTGCTGTGAGACACCTTGTTTGCTGATCTCTGAAGCTACTTGAGTTGTGATGGTGGCAGACAGCTACAGGCTTGGTTGTTGTTTACATGTTGATGTGCTGCAGGCTCGCCAAAGACATGAGAAGGCAGCCCGGCGGCATGACAAAGTGCAGCATATTGTGCAAGCTTGCCCAGAGGTTGCTGCTGCCAGTCAGCTGCAGCAAGTTTGCAGCGCTGTGCAGGATCATGTACCAGATGTAGAGCAGAGCTGCATCATGGTGCAATGGATGTTGCAAGAGGTGGCTGATCTTGGCATCTCCGGCATCTCATGGAACCCAGCCAAGGTGAGACTTGCAAGCTCATGAGCATTGCATGCCAAGGTAGGACTCTCAGCATGCTACATGAGAAATGGCTGGAGGCTGAGTTGTGTATGTGCCAACTGCTAGTAGCTGGACCAATCAGCAAAGATTTTGAAATGGAACATATACACTGGCTGAGGCAAAACCATGCAAGTACTGGTAAACGTTTCCACATTCAAGAGTACAGAGCTACATGACTGATTACATTGAAGGCGCTTCGGGAAACCAACTTGTATCTGCAGGAAGAGATGGAGGCTTTGCTAGGAAAGGCATGCAAGCAGGCCATGAGCAGTCTGGGCCAGATGAGTGCGGTGTTGGCAGCTGACAGCAGCCGGCATGTGTGTGGCGTGTCCACCACCCGCATGCTGTGCCCAAACCTGACTCATCAATTGGACACTGCAGTCACCTGCCTGGCCAATATACCCATTATTCTTGAAAAAACCATCCAACTTGGAAGAGAGAATGAGTTTTTCTTTGAGGTGACCAGCAACACTGCTGTGACAGCTAATGAGCTGTCTGCATGAGGTGCTTTTACGTCAGCATACTGCGTATCGTGGCTCAGTCCTGACTGCCTGCTGCACACTTGCAAATGGATGGTAAGTCTGCATTCACAACCGAAGCCTGGCATTGTGAGGAAATGAGTTCTGTGTTGCAGGAATGGGAGAAGCGACAAGCACAATGGAAAAGCACGCTGCAGAAGATGCGTTTTCGTGGAGCCAGCAGCCGGCGCTTTGACAGCACATTGCCATGATGGAACATTCAGGAGCTGGCTTGTGTGACATATGCATACCAGATGGTCTGAGTAGGAATAACAACTACTCCTGTGCTCCTTTTCACGCTCTATATGCACTGAATAGTTTGCAGAGACTCAGCAGCTTCTGATTTTGCGCCAGTTCTCCCCGCTGCTTTTGCTTCAGTACACATTAGAGAGTCATTTCAGCATAGATACCACCAGCTTGTATGATTTGCCAGAAGTAGGTTGCAGGGGTGCAGTATAACACTGTTATAGGAGCTGATAGCTATGCCACCGCAGTGCTTCCTGTTGCAACTGTCGTTTGTCGTGTTACTCCTTGTGCTGATTTGCCACTTATTGAAGCAAAGCTGGAAGTGTTGATTGGTGACAGGACAACACCACCGTGGTTGCTGTGAGGAACTGTCACAGAGCAACAGTTCTGGGCAAGGATTTGACCAATTGGAAAGAACATGCGTATAAGAGACAACGTAACGACCGCTATACGAGACACTACAGTTTATAAGTGTGTGAAGGAGCGCAGCGGGTGTTACGTTGCAGAAATGTGTTGCAGGGGGGGTGAGGGGATCTATATGTGCACGCATGATTGTCCTGGCAGAGTATGCAATTCGCGTACAGTTCTCGCCAAGACGCAGGCAAGAATCTCTGTGGAAGTGTGTAGACCTCGTAGACCAATATGTACACCTGTTTGTACACAGGGAAAATAAGAAAATAACCGACCCCGCTGCGTTGTTCTTCTTGGGACGTAAACGTAAACCACCATTTCATCAGGTGTCGGTGGAAAGCACACCCCTGACAGCAAGCCACAGCTTTGGCCCTTTTCGACGTTTCGGCAACAGTCCATAGGCTGCAAGGGATTGGTGGCAAACAATTGTTTCCTCGTTCAGTGGTTTGTTCCGGCCAGTAGCATCAGTCATCTCAAACAACTAAGCTTCTGTCAACGGCAACATGAACCCTGAATAGTAAGTTTGTGATGTTGCTGCTTTGTTTGCCTCTCTAGGTGTATGGAATGCTGATGCACAAAGCTTGCATATACTGCTATCTTCACCTTCCAAAATTATGCACTGACTTCCTTTTGTGCTGTTTCCTTGCTGCAGCGACTACTTGTTCAAGGTGAGTCGGTGATCGGATGTTTCAGTGAAAGCCTTGCTTGCTGGTTGGCAACAATTGCTTGCTCATCCGCTTCTGCTAACGCTGAGTTTGGTTGCAGCTGCTGCTTATTGGAGATTCTGGTGTGGGCAAGTCTTGTCTGCTGCTGCGATTTGCGGTAAGTTGTTGTATGCGGCTTTTACACCATAGTTATCGTGCAGTGTCTTTGCTCACCACACGCTCGATGTTCAGGACGATACCTACACCGAGAGCTACATATCCACCATCGGAGTTGATTTTGTAAGTGATCTTTGCTTCTGAGCTCCCACCTGACAGTCCTGAGAGCTGTTCGAGTATGATCATTCGATGATGTTGCAGAAAATCAGAACAGTGGAACTCGATGGGAAGGTTATCAAATTGCAGATTGTAAGACACTGAGAGCCTCTTGTGTCCTTGCACTCTTGAATAATTACAGACTCAACTTGTTATTTGCATTTCGCAGTGGGATACAGCTGGACAAGAGCGCTTCAGGACCATCACCAGCAGTTACTACCGGGGTGCCCATGGGATCATTGTGAGTTCTGCCCTGCTGTTTGTCCCTTGATTGCAGCTTGTTTTCAGACAACTGCTTTATAATGCCTCATGCATGGGTGTTGTCCAGGTTGTGTATGATGTGACAGATCAGGAAAGCTTCAACAATGTCAAGCAATGGCTTAATGAAATTGACAGATATGCAAATGAGAATGTCAACAAGCTGCTTGTTGGCAACAAGAGTGATCTGACAGCCAAGAAAGTAGTGGATTACCAAACTGCAAAGGTATGACACATTGAGCGTTTGATAGCTGCCATAAGCATTGTGCATTAAGCAGATATCCTCAGATGCAGCAGTTCTAGGCAGCTTTCAACAATCATCACAGTCAGGCTTCAGTGATTGACAGATCCAGTACTTATTCAGCATACATTGTGCCTGTCTCTACCCTTGGCATAGACATGTGGCAGGGTATTGTATGGATGCTGCTTAAACCCTGCATAATTCTTCTGCTCTGGTATGTACGTGAAGTACAGACCACTCCTCTCTCATTCCTTAAGCTTTTGGCAATTGCTGCTGCTGCATACAGGCCTTTGCTGATGAAATTGGCATCCCATTCCTTGAGACCAGTGCCAAGAATGCCACGAACGTGGAGCAGGCTTTCATGACAATGGCTGGCGAGATCAAGAACAGGTGGGTTGTGATCGCTGTGCTTGATTGTGTATATGAGCAAAAAGGTGTTGAAACTCCACAGGATGGCTCAAGTGCTGAACTTTGCAGGCATTAGTTGCATCCTTTAGTACTAGTGCATGTGTTGCTTGGATACACATGCATGGGGCTTTTGACTGCAAGAGCTGCAACATTTGATAGACTTGTATCATGTCATCCAGTTATTTCCATGGGGCAGTGGTGCTTGACCTAGTCTTTCAGCTTGACTTACCACAAGCTCAATGATGTTTTAATAATTCAGGATGGCAAGCCAGCCAGTGGTGAACAACAAGCCTAGCACCATTCGGCCAGGACAAGGGAAGCCAGTGACAGCCAGCAAGTCAGGGTGCTGCAGTTGAGCAAGTGACCACATGCTGGACATCACAGCAGCAAAAGAGGATCCTGTTAGTTCTGCTGCACCCTGCAAGCACAGCTGCAATACTGCTCAATGCGCTTGGCATATCGTTGTTGTGCAAGGAAGCGTGCAAGTGAGCAGAACATGTCAGCTGATTCTAGTATGGCTTCTGTCCTGATTGGAGTACTGTCTGCGTGTACCATACCTTAGATGTTGAAATTGTTAGGTCTATGTGCAGCTGGAAGATGTGTGTGCTTGCCACATCAATGTGGATGGTGAAGTTACAATGCCACCATGTAATGCAGACATCCCTTTGCTGCTGTGGCATCAAATGGCTGCCAGTGATGCTGCTCCCTTCACACAGTGCCCTCCTCTGCTCTAGATGACAGTGGTCATCAGCATTGTCAAACTATAGCTATGTTGTAGTACACAGTGCTGCAGACCCTGTTTGTGAGGTTCGGAGTCGGGGTGAGGAACAGAGATTTCTTGTGTTTGGTCAACTGACTAAGGTGGTTGATTACTTGTGCTCTAGTGTTCAGCATGAAATATTGTTGTGCAGATGATATGGGACTGTATCTTGTGGCACCTCGCATGAGCATCTGTGCCATAGCGTGTGGGGCCTGACAACTGGCCTATGGAACAGCTAAACCCAGCAATAAGGAAGAAATGAAATTACCACCAATACAACCTCCACTTTCAGCTCGGCATGCATTATGCTTGCGCTCATGGCCGGCCGTCAGGACTGTCAGCCTCGACCTAACAGGCAGCAGCAGACGCTACGTTTGTTTCTCAGCAGCTTTCAAAGTTAGCAGTTGTACGTGACTGGAAATATAGCCTCCGAGATGCGTTCCATTGCATCTCAGTGCATGGCGCAGCCTAACACAACCTTGCTTGACTGCAATCTGTATCTGACACAATATCTCTATGATCCACGCATTTTACCAAGCTCTGCATATGAGTGCATCCATGGGAACGTATATCTGAGATCCAATCAAGGCAACAGTGAAATAGAGGGCCTCTTAGTGAAGAAGAGAACTAGTCAACGCAAGCTTTAATGCACGGTGCCGACTTGACCTCGACTTCCGCGAACCTAACGCCATAGCTACAGGTGCATGTTTGTACCAGATCTCGGTTCGGGATGATGTCAGATTTGACGTCTGCATTGATTGCCACATGCCACGTTTGTTTTGTCTGAAAGCAGCCTTCGTGCCTGATCAATCTGCTTGAGACGCGAGCTGCTTGAGCCAATTCGGCCCAGGCATAGACACAGTTGTAAGACTGTTTTTGCGTGTACATCGGCGCTTTCTGCATGCTGAGCTGCATGAGCTCGTTATCTAGGTCATCAGTAAACACAGCAATCTGACGTTGCACAGCCATCGTCCGTTCATCTTGCGTCCATGCGTCCAAATGGTTTTGGTGGAGCACAATTCAGACCGCCCTCAGCTCAGCCAGCCCTAGCGTACCCACGACAGGACACTAGTGCAGAGCAGGCAGGTCCTGACTTGCTATCACCACCAGGATCAGCAGGTCCTCAACTGCCTGTACAGAATGGCTGGCCAGCTTCTGGCAGCAACTCTACTGCTAGAGTTCCTGGGCCTCCACAATTTGGTGCACCAAGACTGCCTGCTGGGCACCTGGCTGGTGACCTGAACAACCTGTCTCTGAATGGAGGTCCAGCTCAGTCTGCGTCTTACTACAGCCAAGCTCCTATAGGAGGTGGCGAGTATGTACAAAAACCAAGCAGACAGCAGCAGACAGCTGCGCTACCTCCTCCTAGACAGGCAGGAGCACCAGGTCAAGCCCCCATGCAGCCCAGGGCTGGTCTTCCTGGGCGAGGTCCACCTGCCTTTGGCAAGCCTGCGCTTGGACAATCTCAAATAGGCTCATGCCCTCCTGGCCCTGGCAGACCAGCATCCCCAGCCAGTCCAAACAAGTATGCTTCCATACCTATGCCTGCTTCTCCGTCACCCACCACATCTGGACGGCCAGCAACTTCCTCACAGCAGCAGGCAGCTCAGATGCCTGTGCCCCCAAGTCAAGGACGCTCCCTTGCACCTCCGTCATTCAGCAGGCCTCCACCGGTAGGTTTTGCCTGTAGTTGCAGAACACCAATTGCATCTGGCACTTTGCGTGTTGGACTCGCCCAAATGCAGGAAACGCGTTTGCATCGTATATGCATGTATCATATATGTATGCACACATGCATGCAGACTTCCTGCAAAAGAGCATCATGGTCTAGGCAAGGTGCAGCAAGCCTTTCAATTCGTTGTGTCATTCTCACGATATTGAGCGTGCCTGCAGCCAGCGTCAGGATTGAACAGGCCTGCGAGTCAAATGCATCAAGCACCTTCGTCAAAAATTGATCCCACTCAAGTGCCACGCCCTTCAGCCAAGGGAGATGCACCAGAGGAGTATCGAACTTCTGGAAACCAGTACCCCAACCCACCCACCACACAAGCTCGCTTTGTGGTTCGGGACACAGGCAACGCTAACCCGCGGTTTATGCGCTGCACGCTCAGCATGGTGCCATACAGCAGTGACTTGCTGAAGCAGAGCGCCATGCCATTGGCGGTTGTGGTCCAGCCCTTCGCCCTGCTGGATCCGGCAGATGATCCCACACAGGTCAGGCTTGTGTTCACCTGTCATCTGCTTCCCTTTCTATGAAGTTGTCTTCCATGTCAGCGTTGGTGATGCTGCATTGCGGCAGCGAATGCAGACTGACTGTGCAAACTCCTGTCTCCATACCTGATGTAAGTACACTGCTGACTCCATCTTTGGCTTTCAACTGCATGCGTTGAAAAGTGTTCACCATGACCTGCATCATTCACCAGCATCAGCAATGGACAAGCAGCCGCCCAGATGAGTGCTCAGTCAGCCTTTCCTGTGCAGACAATTGACTTTGGGGAGTCTGGCCCTATCCGGTGCAGGCAATGCAAGGCGTACATGAACCCCCACATGCACTTTGTGGACAGGGGCCGCAAATTCAAGTGCTGCTTCTGTGGCACTTCCAATGCCACTCCTGTTGACTACATATGCAACACTGGCGTAGATGGCCGGCGGCATGATGCCAACGATAGGGCTGAACTGTGTCGGGGGAGTGTTGACTTTGTGGCAAGCAAGGAGTACATGGTCAGTACCTTGACCCTGCTGTCCCATACCATCAGCTGCGCGGTCACTCATCTTGCATGTTTGCTTGCTTAGGAATGTCAAAACCACAGTCAACAGTTGCATTCATCTATCAGTATCATATGTGTTCCGGTGTGTGATTGACTGTCGGCCAAAGCCTGGCAGGACAGCAGTCACTACATTGCCATGCTGACCCAGACTGAGTAGCTCACCTATGCTCTTCCGTGCTCTTCCGCGAGCGCTGCAACAAACGTAAACAGGGACACAAAACACATGATGGCGTATGGGTTGCTAGCCACAGGGGATCCTAGCATGACGAGATACCCTGCAACAGACAGACAAGGTAGGTCAAGCCGTAAGTCATGGCACCTCATGTCAACATGGGAACCAACTGGAGCAAATAATATGTGCTGGCATGCTGCTTGCTGCTGTGTATTGATTGCTGGCTAAAGCCAGAATGACACTTGCTGTTGTGACTACCACAGCACACCGTCTTTGAGAGCATCTGCTTGCTGCCAAGGCAGCTTAAGCTGCTGCTGAGTTGTGCACAATGTGTGATGGCAGACAGGTGCCGACACCAGCAAGACAGCATGGCACAAGTGTGTCCGTCATAGTGCAACCAGGTACACAATGTGCAGCGAGAGAAACACATCACACAGTGCAGTGAAACCATACAGATGCCAGTATGGTCGCAACAGGAAAGCAGCAGTGCTCAAGATGTTGAGCTCCACAGGAGAGGAACACAACCATGTGCGATCACAACAGACTCACAACAAAGATGACAAGCCAAGCAGGTCAGCTGAATGCTGGGGGTGAGGAAGTGTGCCACACCATATGTGCCACCAAGGACAGAGGCTGCAACACGCAGCACTCCTTTGCTGAGGGTGGTGTCAACCTTCTGGGAGCATACAATGATGATAGTGAGGACGAGGTACAGGGGCCGCCAGGCTTGGATGGCCGGCACATCAGCTGATAAGGACAGGCACACCGCCATCACTGCTGATGTGCCAAACCAGAACTTGATGCCATACTGTAGGTACCGGTTCAGCCTGCAGATGGTGATGACTGTGGTTGAACAGCAGCCTGGTGTGTGTAAGGCTTAAGCCTGCGCCTGCTGCATTGCTTGCTTGTGCGGTTTGCTGCGCTGTCAGCAGAATGGCACAGCACTGGCTGGAGGCTTTTCTGCGCGTGTTACTTTGTGGCAGCAGAGCAGGCAGGCAGAATTACTGTAAGAAGCAGCAGGTCTGCATTCACTGCATTGAACTGGCATGCTGACAGTGTCTAGTACACTGCCAGGTACCAACTTTTGCAATGCATGACTGTGAATGTTGTGTGACTTTTCACAGCGTATAGGACACTGAGTATGGGCACACACTGACCTGAGAGTTCTGCAGAACTGCTTGCGTGAGGAGCACATGTGTGGCAGCCAATGGCGAAGGGCAGCCCACCAGACCATGAAGCTGGCAGAGCCCAGTAGAAACTTGATCAATGGCCACATCCAGGCCGTGTCTTCCTTCACCCTCTGCCAGGCTTTCTGCATCATGCCTATACGCACAACACGGTCAACATGATACAATGAGCTGCTGTCATACTTTAAGCACAGGCATTTTGTTGTACAAAAGAATGGTGAGTTGGGTGTGATCAGTTGCTTGAGTGGAGAAGGGCGTGTGCAAAAGGAGATTAGACAACAAAGGAAAGCGCATTGGCAGTTGTCTGTGACACAAGATAGTTGTGTGATCCGCATTGGCAGTTGTCTGTGACACAAGATGGTTGTGTGATCCCTGGATGCTTAACTCCTTGGAGATGACCATTCGCCAAACATGTCGACCATAGCTGAATGGATGCAGCATCTGTGCGCAAGGGTTGTCTGTTTCTGTGTAAAGTAGAGTTACACTACTTGTCTGCGGAATAACAGCGTTTCCTGAGCAGCTGCTTGTCAGGTAGACAGTGTTGGCAACTTGACAACGTGATAGGTACCCTTTCTGAAACTTGCCTAGGTATGTCTTTGCCTTTCAGTCTATATCTGCCACATGTACACATAGTGATGCTGAGCTGTAGCTCGTAAAATTGCAGTTGGGGCATGAGGGGGGTACCTGGCCTTGCTTGGGAGTCAGCACTGTTCGTCAACTGGGCACTGTCAGAGGTGCCAGGGTCTGCTTTAGGTGTGACAGCGAGAGTGTTGTAGCTCGTGCTGGCAAACAGGTACCGCTGACTGCCTGCAGGGGAATCACACATGGTTGCATCACACCCTTTCAAGCGCAGCATAACCCACTTGCTAGCACGTACACCAAGCTATGAGGTTGGCCATGGCACACAGTCTCAGCAGGTCAGAAGAAGCAGCATTGTCTTACTCTGTCATAGGAATATTGTATGCATGAGGGCTTGCTGGGATGTGTCTGGTGGAGCTGTCAGACAGACTAAACAGCTTGATGGCATCAGAGAGAGGTGCAAACCTTTCCAGGCACAGTCCTCACACTCATGCAGGGTCTTGAGAGCCTCACGCACAGGCATGAGGATGGCAGCCTGCACTCTGAGCTTGCGAGCAGATCTGGTGGTGCTGTTGGCCGGGGTGTGGGGGTGGTGACGGGTGGACAGGGCTGCAACCACTGCATGGTCCACATTGGTGACGGCCTCCATGATGCCTGTTGCGTTGCTATGTACAGTATAGCTCTCACCTGCAGCGTGCTGCTGCAAGTGGGCCATATGATTGCATCAAGGACAGGTCACAAGTTGAAGACCAGAATCTGTGCAAGCAGGCGCATGCACAATTGTTTGTTAGGCATTTTTGTGGGCTGATATTGCTTGTACGCTGGCTGCCTAAATGCAAAGTGATTGCAGCGGCAAGGTCTGATCTGTGTGCGCATTGAGAGCAGAAGTGCAGCTGTATGTGCCTACAGCTATTTTGGTCAGGTGCTTTGAGCAGTCAATGCAGCAGCGGTGAGTCACCAGGGTATCAGGGCGGAAGGCATTGTCGGGTTCCATCTCCTTAAGCTTGTGGAAGTACTGCTTCATTGTGATGTGAATCTGCGCTGCCAGTTCATGCTCCAAAATGGCCCAGGCAGGCTCAAAGGAAATGTGGCGAGGCTGCAAACCACATATTGCTGGAGTCAAACAGAATGCTGATGGCGTCATTCGGGCAACTAGCCATACAGGGGTGTGTTCACACAGACACAATTTGTCATCATGAGAGACTGCTTCTTCCATACATATCCGGCAAGGCCTGATGTGCGCAGGTTTGAGCTTCAGCTTTGAGCTTCCGGCAGCTGTGCAAATTATCACGTGCACATAGCTGTGCAGATGATGCACAGAGCTCCATCCAGGAGAGATTGATGCTGCACAACGATTTGTGCATGGCACCTCAGCTGCAGATACATTGCTGCAATGGTGCCATGCACAACCAACAAAACCTGCAGCACGCCCTCCTGCATAGCGCACTGTGCATGCAACAAAATTCCCAGCAAGCAGGTGTCCACACGCGTATTGGGCATCCCATCTCCCCAAATAGCCCTACAAGATTCAGCTAGATGCAGCATAGTGCAGCAGAGGCTGACCGGGGTGTGACCAGTAGCAAGGCGGATGTTCTTGGCCAGCACAGCAGCAGCTGCTGCCACCTCAGCATGCAGCAGCCTGAAGACTGGCAGAACGTTACTTCCCAGAACAGCTTGCACATCAGAGTCGCGTAGCAGTGGCCCACTACCTGCAAATCCACCACCCAACCTCTTCATGCAAGAAGAGGAGAGCAAGTTGAGGTAGCGGCAGCTCTGTTGCATGGATGCATGTGCAGCAATGACGCTGACATCAAGGGGACAACAACTATGGGTGTAGCAGCACGATGGATGCAGCACAGGCTGCAGCAGTGGTCTGCTCATTAGATGATTGGACAGACCTGCCATTGGTGTCAGGGGCAAGCAATGTTGTATCAAGCACAATGTCTGCTTGCGGGGTCTGACACAAGCATGACAAGAGGAGTCAGCCTGCACAGCATACAGTATGAGCCACACAGCGTCTAGCATGCCCAAAATTCTACCAGCAAAATATGCAAGTTGACCACAACATGACCTCCCGGGTGCTGTAACGCATATCATGACCTGACTTGGGCGCGGCCTCAAATGTGGGGCAAAGCCTGCCAGCTGCCTGGCAGTTCAAGAGCAAGTAATGGTATGCAAATCATCAAGAAGTGGAGCTTTCACGGCCAGTTACCTTGACCCTCAAGAACTGACTCCATAGCTGAGGTCTGTAGCACTACGTCCTCCAAAGCATCCAGCACAGGCTTCCACTTGCCCAAAGCCACGCGATGCCTCAGCAGGAAGGGGGGCTCCAGTGCAGCCTGCAGTCACACCACCAACTCCTTGTACCCACAATCCAGCCTGACAGCCAATCCAGCCTGCCAGCCTGCCCAGCCTGGCAAACTTGCATTGCCAAAGAGCACACGCAGGCAGCGCAACATGTTGAGGTGTGATGGCAAGCAGCAGGGGTGCCTACCTCCTGCAGCAGGCCTGAAGCCTTCATGAGCAGAGGGCGAATGGAGCTGGCCGAAGGTATGGGTTGCTGTCTGGGTTTGTCGTTCTTCTTGTCGTTGTCTGCTGAAGTTGTGGCACTCAGAAAGCTCCTGAAACACAGCAGCTGCATCAGGCTTGCTTGTCCAGACATTTTACTTTCAGGCACCAGGTAACTTGCTTAGCTAGCAGGACAAGCTGTACATGCTTCAGCCAAGGTGCAGCAATACACGTTTGACACCATGCTATAGTATTGCACAGCATGAGGTTGTCAAAAGCCACAGGTGCATCAGGAGGTTTGTGCAGCAGTCATTTTGCAAGCTCACATGTAATCTGTGTCTGTGACCTTCTCTGCATCAAACTCCATGTGGTCCTGCAAAGCTTTCCGGGTGCTTGTCATGCGTTGCTCTGCTTCATGAACACTATTGCTGCCCTGCAGGTGTTATTGACATCCCTTGAGATCGGCAGTCACCATTTTGATTGTTTCCGCCTCACAACCAGCAAGTCAGCCACAGACGCTGACATTGATGCAAGCAAACTTGGGTTTCTTCATGCCAAAACAAACATGTTGTGCCATACGTGATTGAGTTAGAAGAGCTGGCTATGATGCCACAGGCTGGCACCAGCAGTTATAGCATACAACACAGCGCCCACAAAATTGATGTATAGACAAACACAAGCAGAAGCAGCATGTCCAAAGCATCGATTGTCACAAGCAAGTGCTCATGACACAATCGGCACGTATAGTGTCTGGATCTCTGTCAGATGGTTGCATGTTCACCTGTTCAGGAGGAAAGATGCGGCTGGCATATCCAGAGATGGAGTAACCACAAGTCTGGATGATGTCTGCAAGCACCTCTCTCAGCTCGTCTGTGGCTAGGCTAGGCAGCATGAGGGTGCCCCCAACAAGGCACCCCAAAGCCGCAATGAGCCCAATCAGAATCTGGTTCACCACTATCTGCATACAGTGCAATGCAAATGCATGACTTGTCTCAAATGCCTGAGCTTGGCGCAGGCGATCCTTGTCATGCAAGCAAGATCATGATCTGTAAGATGGCACTTGATCTTATACACTTGCATGTTGCTACCTGCTTTGCTAACAACAGCATTGTGTTGCTGTCCAGTATCAATATATATGACATCTTGGCTGACCATGATCATCCAGCACATCATGCAGTTCTGTGCACCTAGCTTGGCACAACACTCAAGTGCTATCGCGAGAAGCATTCGCAGAAACATAAAAAGTACCTGACGCCACATAACACGTGCTGGCCAGGTGAACTCCCCAGTCAAAATAGAGATTGTATATCCCAAGACACTGAGGATTCCAGAACCAGGATCTGCCTTGGTGCGCAAAATGGAAAAGAATGCTGCCCCTAGGGCAGTAAGCAGGCATAATGCTGTGACATAGGCTCCACCACAGGCGCGGGCAAGACAGATCTGCATACATGGAAAGTACAGCCATACTTCTTGTAGCTTAAGGGAAGGCAATGCAGCCAGATCATGGCCTTGCTTGCAGTTCAAACACAAGGCATGTGGTTACAGATGCATCTGTGAATAACAGCATGCAGGCGGCGACGCAGCTCACTTGCGCAGACACAGGACAGACTTGAAAATAGACGCATGCATACCTTACCACAGGAGGTGAGTGTGGACAAGACATTACAGTGTTCATGCATGCATCCATGACTGACAAAGATCATCAAGCTGCTGCCTAGGCTCCATCCAGCCAGTGTTGCTACACAGTTGTACCAGTACACTGGCAGAAGATGATACAGCCGAAGAGAATGCGTGAAATAGAAGCAGAGTGACAAGTGACATCTCAGGGATACTCACAGTAAAGCCTCCACAGACACTGCCCACCCACCAAGCTCCTGGTATGACCACCATAGCCTTCAATCGGCTGCCGATGTGGCTATCTTTAGCCACCATCACCATTCCAACAGAATAGAAGACGGTGGCAAGACATGAGTTTGCAAATGTCAGACGCGGAATAACCACCCACAGTGCTGTGACTAGCTGCCCTGCAAGCGTGGCAATGCACTATTAGCCTGCGTCAGGCACATTTGCAAAAGCACCTTGTCTGGCTTGCAAGTGCAGCTGCCTACTGCTTGCATAGTGCAGTTCTGATCAGGCACAGACATGTGCAGGCCAGGGAAGTGCCTGTTGTGACTTGCACAGAGCTTTGGAAAGGCCGACTCATGAGCCAGCCACACAGCCTGGTCCATGCTGTTGTATTCACAATCTTTTTCACTGTCAAGTGAGCTTTGCTAAGACGACTGATGTCGCTTTGACTACCTGCAGTTCAGCTAAAGTAGTGTGCATACACTGAGCTGCAAACTGGTGGTGCTTTGTCAAACGCATACCCTTCTCTTTGCCTTGCAGAACGTCAACAGTGATATGTGGCTCGTATTCGTTGTTTGCAGGGGACGCAAATTCTAATGCATTCTCAGTGCCAGGAGTAGCCTCGCTCGCGGCGTGAACGCCACGTTCAGACATGCTTTTCGATTGTATGCAGCTCCTGTGCGCTTTAAGTCATCCGGTGCTATGCTCTGCAAAAGATGCTTGCAATCTCATCTCAACACTATACAGATGTCTTGGCTGTACAAGCGGGGCGACAAGACCTAAGAAGGCAAGTTGCACGTAGATGCAGGGCCCGAAAGTGTCCCCGGCGGTCGCCGCAGAAGCATGCACAGGAGTCCGCACAGAGGTTAGGCTCGTCTGAGCGATGCGACCAATTCAGGGCCAGACAGTGCCGCGACACAAAAGCAAGCAAATTTTGCATGACCCCATTAGGGTGCTTCACGCAGCTCGTATAATTATGATCATGAGCAAGCCCACTTAGCTTTGCTTGTAACAGCAGCATCATGCCTGGCTCTGGGATACTTCTTGCATTTCTGCGAGAGGTTGTTTAAATACTACAGACCGACCTTGCGGCAACCGCTGTTCCTCGGCGTTGTATCAGGTTCTGCACCGAGATCACCTGGCGTGCAGCTTTGCAGGATCAAGCTGTAGCATTGCCACAGACCGCGTCATCAAGCGGAGATATGAACCAGCAATCACCTGATGATGAAAAGGAGGAGGCCTTTGTTCATGGCACACTCCAGATTCCAAGACTTGAAGATATGTGCCGAGCCCATGCTTACTCCAACATGCGTGACAGCACATGGCCCACACTTCGATTAAATTTGCCTGAGGAAGCCGGACAACCTGGATCGGTTTCTTGGGGGTAGTTCGTGCACTGTATGCAAACTAGAATGTATTGGCATGCATGCATTAGCGGTAGCATGCATTGACACTTGCATGCATTATCATTAGCAATGATTGCCGATTGTTGCTTGGGCAGCCTACTGACGGCATCGTCTGTTGACAGGCAAGGTAGATCACGCCATAAGATCAGTGCTTTTCAAAGCAGTTCTGGCCCACAGTACAGCCTATCACATGGTAAGTTTCTTGCTGATCTCGTGGTGGTGTGGTTCCCATCAAAGCTGCTGCAAATAACACACTTAATGGTCGAAATTTGATTGCAGATCAACGGCACTGATGGGCAACGGATATATTTCCTGGTGACTCCTGCAGTACTGTTTTGTTACTGGACTGACACACCTGCTGACTCCTTCAGTCTGTTGCAAGCAGGGTGGGCAGTCAGCATCAATCAAAACTTGATGGAGGACAAGCCCGTGCCCATTGCGCTTGACAAAGCAGTGAACGTATTCAGAGAAGTAGTTGCACGACACAACCTGACAACCCCGTCAGTCCTTGAGGCGTTGTCCAACCATGTGTTGTTCATCTGCAGTGCTGTATCTGTCTAAGTCATCTACTTCAGTCCCTGCCTCACATGATCTCTTTTGTTATGCAGGTTGCCACTACAGCTTACCACGACGAGCTAATTGTACTGTGGGGGTTGAGCAAATCCAGCAAAGATCTAGCCTGGCTTGCAACACAGTGCGCAGACAAGCTCTTGCACAGGTCAGTATACAGATTTTGTGCTTTGCTCATGATCATCTCCCTGCCACAAAGTCTTGTGCCCATGTGTTACAGCTTGAGCGAGGATTTAGATGACCAAGTACTGCTCCCGTATGCTCTAATGGTTGTACTAGCACCTATGAATGCTGCTGGGAAACCATCCAGACCTGCAGGATTGCAGGTGAGTTTTTGAGTTTTGTCTGCATTGCGGCACAGATGCTGTCAGAAGATTGTGTCTATCTGCATGACTGATCGTCCTTGCTGCTGTGCACCGATTGTAAATCTGCAGTTGGTGCTGAGTTTGCATAATGAGCTGATGTTGTGCCTTGTCAGGTTGGCAACATGACATCGTGCAACTGCGCCCGTCTACATGCCAACACTGAAGTAGCTGACCTCCCGACTCAAGCTGAAATAGACATTTTTGCAGCGCCAGCCAGTCCAAGCAACAGCCCTTGCCCCTCCAGCAGCTGCAATGTTGTGGCAGCATCATCTTCACAGCAGGCTGACTCTATTCAAGGCGACATTCAGCACACCAACGAGCAGGCATGCTCAGACTCCAATGTCACTGAGACTGCAGCATCCAAGCATTGCAAAGGTCAAATGACTCTAAACTGGACTCTTGGGAAGGGCTAAGTGTGGGCAGCAGTTTTGAGGTGCTTGCAAGATGGCTGGAACCAAACAGGTCAGCTGCTGCAGGTGACATGGACACAAGCGTACTGGTACACAGTTGGCCACAGATGACAAATTGCTGTGTGAGCACCTTTCATTAGTCACCACAGATGTGCTTGACTTGTGTACATTGCCACCACAGCCACGCTTGTTCAGCTTCTCCTTGCAATATGACACAGTGACTTTTACTTAAAACAAAGAATCAGCTGTCAGGGTCACTGAAAAGAGGCTGCTGGCCATGGCTTCTGTTTTGCCTGCTTCGCAACATGAGCTGACTCCATCCGTTGCATTTGTGCAAGTCTGACAGATTGCTTGCAGACAAGCAAGGGCATTCCTGGCTGCTTTGCCATATACTTTGACCGGATCTCACTTGACAGCTAGCTCAGGTACGTCAATCTTGCAACTGAGAGCCACCCTTCCTGGTGAGCAAACCATGCCGCTTTTGGGCAAAATGTCTCAACCAACTGTGTACTTGCTTGTCAGTCGGAGTCGCTTTCCTCTTCTCTGCACACAAAAAAACAGCGTGCAAATGCGCACAGAACTGCCATGTAGACTATGAGTCTTTACTCACCTGTATGCATCCCTGTTGAAGTCTCGAGCATTGGTTTTCCAACCCTCTATCCAGACATTGCTGGAAAAACTGTGCTTGGGGGCAAGAAAAGCAACCTTTTTGCGCTGCAGGTCCTGCAAAGCTGGGATGTTTTGCAAGGCAGGCAGGTAGTTGCCGCCTAAATGCAGGCGTTGCACACGCGAGAGTAGGCTTTTGATGCTCGGCAGGATATCATCCCATTCGGCTGCGTAGATCCGGTTCAACGAAAGGTCCAAAGCATACAGGTGTAGGTTGTTCTTGGATAGCCAGTCCGCCAGATATTTGACTTGATCTAGCTTCAAGTTGTTCTCGCAAAAATCAACTACGAGATTGTGCGGCGAGTTAGCGATACATTCTGTCTCAAGCTCTTTCAAGACGGTACTCAAAGCTTCTTCAGGGGCGCTTTGGTCAAACACAGAGGGCAGACCACAAGCTCTTCTGGAAAACAACCGGGGCTCGTCGACCATGCTGCACAGGCAGTGCGGTCATATAATTGTCGTCATTGCGTTGCGTGTGAAGCAAAGGCCTCGCAGAAGAAGAAGATACACTCTCGCAATGTGACTAACTTTAATTTTGATGGGTCCACCCTGCAATATACATGCAAGTGGTGATGGTCGCGGTGGTGAGATCCCTTGACTGCAGCAAAGTGTGCACTGCCCTTGCACACTTTCCTTGCTTAAAGCTGCGAAGACATGCAGCGGCTGCTTAGTGCAGTGCTGACAAATGCGCTGAAGGACTAGTGGTTAGCCGGATGTTGTCAATACGGCAGACGCCATCGATGGGACAGCAGAGGTCACTGCTTTATTGCTGATGCCACTGCTGTGCTGGTACACTTGAGTGCAGCAGCTATGTTGTGTGTGTGGGATTCCCTAGGGAAAGGCTCTGCCCAAGTCTGGTTGCTGCTGCTACTGTCAAGTCGGAGCAAATGCTACTTTGGTTAAGGGCAAGAGCAGAAGGTAGCCACTCCAAGCGGACTCAGTAACGACGGTTGTTGAAATCCAGGGCGGCAGCGCACACCCAGCCCTGCACTGTAGCGGTTCATAAGCATGCTATGAGCGTATAGCTGGGTGTTCATCTTGTAAATTTGATAAGGAGTGGTCAATTGGTACATGCCAATATTGATGTATGGGTACATTGCCTGAAACTTCATCTGCAGAGCGCTCTTTTGTCTGATGTGTGCAAGCAACTCATATGCAAGGAATAATAAATGTGTCTCATAGATCAAAGACAACATCTAGGCAGAAGTCTGTGTCGAAGGTGACCATATTCCGCCTACCCTGGTGGCTAGGATGAGCTGGTTGAGGATAGATTTCAGATGCTTGTGGCACTCTAGAGCCTGATGAACGCTGATCTGCGCGCTGATCTTGGTAGAGATGTTGTACAGTTCTCCTGAGGTTCCTTCCATAGTCCTCAAGGTGTACTCGTACTCTCCACAGTGCTCATGCATCAGGAGATCAAGCACAGCTCTATGATTCTCAGTAGTTGTTTGATGCGGTACTTATCCTCTGGGGCCATTAACGACGTTGTATTTACTGTCCCCCTCAGAGAGTCAACGATCTGCTCAGGAGTCATCGAATTTGCATCGGCTGAGTAGGAAATCTGAGCTCGTGTAGGTCCGTGACTAATCTACGTAACGCTCGCACCTCTGCTTGTAATTCGTAAAGAATCTGGAATAATTCGGCTTCTTTGTACGAATTCATTTGTTCAGCAACTTACCGAACAACTCCTCTACACGTTCTATCAAATCTACAGCTAATTCAAAATCAAAGTCCTGGTCGTTCTTGATCAATTGCTGCAGTTGCCGGATGCTCGTTTAAACTAAACAAATTTGCATGTGTTTCACGAAATTCTCGAAGCACGTGGCCATCGCTTAACCGGAACTACAGAAAATGCAGTGTTATGGTAGACTCCTGCAGACTCAAGGTTATGTCATCATACAGGATTAGTAACGTAAATAGAAAAATGTTTATGACTCACTCTGCAGGAATCTGGCCCAGGTTCTGTAGGATCAACACCAGATCACTGTAGGATCAATGCTTGATCACTGGGTCAGGGCGGGGGTGGGTCAAAATCATCGTAGTTTACTAATTGACTCTTTAACAGATTTACTCAGACTCCTTGCAGAGTCCTGAGTTTCTGAGTTTACCTGGGTTCCTTCTAACTTTTGATGTTAATCTCTTTAGAAGTACTACATAAAGTACCAAAAGAGAAGAAGAGAGAAGGAAGACCTTTACAGCTGGTTAATTAGGGTTCTGACAGTAGGGACAGGGGCTGCAGGGGTTAGGGTACTTGCTTAGAATGACAGCTCTGTTTGAATGCTTAAAACTGACAGTATTACTAAGCTGGATTCTGATAGAAATTAGTCACACTCCCTTACCCCCCTGCTTGACTCATCCTGTGACATAATCCTGCAAAACCCTGGAATCTAGCCCATGGTCAGTGGTCAGACAGGTAAATACATATATATCAAGAGCAGCACAGCAGCCAGCCCAGTCACAACTCCGTGCGAGCTGCGGGATTCGGATGGCTGTACATTCCGGCAAATTCGGATTGCGGATGGGAAAAGATTTATGGGCAGGTGATATTACATACATCACAGGTCACAATATCACATAGCGTACGGTAGCAGACACAGTTCGCGCCGTCCTCTTGCTGAGAAATCGCGCGTTGCGGCGGATTTTTTAGAAGGTGAACGTGGTTACCATCAAGACATGCAAGACACTGAACGGACGGCAGTGCGCATGTCTTTCGCCGGCCGGAAGCCAAACGAATCGACGCTGCCATGCGTTGCCGTAGGCGTTAGGTAAAGGATTCCGCGTGAAGTAGTGGCTGTCTGAAAATTGAGCCCATGCAGTGTAGCCCAAATTTAGCACGAGCACTACCCCAGACGCGGCGCTGTGGTGTATAGTACAACAGCGCTACTTGCTCGCCGTGCACAAAATTGTAAAAATGCTGGGCTGTGTGTTGCCCACCACGTTAAGACGCTCAAGGCCATTCAAGTAATTATTGTGTTTTCCTCACCGGTAGGTTCTGCGTACAGAGCACAACTTCAAATTGTTGTTCACACTACTATCATGCTGACATTACTAGAATGTCGTTTCCTCAGACATCATGTGTGCTGCAAAGCATACAGTACATGTAGCTTCACACTTTGTCTGTCAGAAGTCTACCTGAAGTTTAGGGGTGGGACTGTTTACTGGCTGTACATCGTCACCATGATACTGCGCTTGCTTGAATACAGTTTAGTAGTTGCTTCACACCGAGTATAATGTCTGAATGTGAGTCACAATTAAAGATAAGTCAAGATGGAAACAGTTTATGGTAAGACTGAAACCCTGGCAGCAGAGAATGAAACGTCTGCAACACATGACACCAGACTGAGGGCAACAATGACACTCTGTAATCAATTGGCGTCTAAGAATAACTGCTAAAAGGAAGCTATGCTACTGTGACAAGATTGACTCACACACTCAATGACTGTTGCCCTCACAGCAGCATGCACACAGTGGCTATACTGCATGTACACTGATCAACACTAGACATCATTATCACTAGGCTTGGTCATTACACACGAAATTTAGTGAGGGAATATGCTACTTCAGCGTCATGCATTTCTAGACTGGCATGGTCTATGTGCCTTGAACTTCTATTGGCAACACTGGTGATGGCTCATCCATAGATGAAAATGATGCTGACGCCCCATTGCTCTTGAAGCCACCTTCTCTGGTCAGCATCAACCCATCTGACTTTGCCCCACCAGGTGCATCTACAACAACAGTGTCATCCTCCCCAAATTCACCTCGTAGCAGTGCCTTAGCTAGGGCTGTCTCAAGCTCACGCTGAACTGCCCTCTTCACAGGTCTGGCACCATACACTGGGTCGTAACCCTTCTCCTGCAAGAACATCAGCCTGTTTCGACACATAGTGGAAACTTGTTTAACACGCACAGGCTTGCACTAGACAGAGTCATGGATGAAGCAGGCATGCTGCGATTCTATGTGCCTGCTCAGCTGCTGATGCTGCTTTATCACTCAGTGCATCCTGCAAGATTCCTAACTGAACATGTGATGCTCATTGGTGAATGTGACCTTGAATGACCAGGGGTAGATGCAAAGAACTGCTGCAATGGCCAAAGAGCACTGTACCGCTAGGAACTCAATGGCAGGTTCCAAAAGCTTCATCTTCATTTTCTTGGCTGTCAAGCGCTCCTCCACACGCTTGGCTTGTAATCTGACAATACCCTTGATGTCTGCCCTGTTCAGAGGGTTGAAGACTGTGAACTCATCTATCCTATTGATGAACTCTGGTCGGAAATGTGAGCGGACCTGCACAACACCAACCGTTAAACGGTTAAAGCGTTTGGTATGCTAAGGTATGCTAAGTAGGCCATGTGACTCAAGTGGGCAGAGGCTGTGCATGACCAAGTCTACAATTTCAAGGCATAGTTCACAAATTAAGGTTGCAAGATTTGACATGCATTGCAAGCATACGTGACCTGAGGCTGAGGCACACCAGAGAATGATACCTGTGACATGACCATATCCTTGACTCCTTCAGGGTCCTTCTGCATGCCATCAACAATGTACTGGGAGCCCATGTTGGAGGTCATGATCAGGATGGCATTTTTGAAGGACACCTTGCGACCTTGACTGTCTGTCACATGGCCGTCATCCAGGATTTGCAGCAGGATGTTGAACACATCTGCATGGGCCTTCTCTACTTCATCAAACAGAATGACTGCATAGGGCCGCCGCCTGCAGCACATCCAAGCAAATGCATCAGCTGAGCAAGTGGAATAGCATTGGTATCTGCTCTCCGCTGACAACTCAAGACAAATGCTTAGTTTGTCTATTGCAATCTGACTAGCATTGCCCACAGTTGGGTTACAGCGAATGCATGTTCTGACTTCTGAACATGTAAGCCATTGCATGATGCCTCTTAGGCAGAAAAATGGCAATTTCTGCAGTGGGATTGCAGGACACTCAAAGTGCTCTACAGTCCTAGCACAGGGCGAAAAGCTATTGCAGACACCTTCATCATGTGCATGCAGCATTGCAACATTGCTGGCAGCAAACAAAGTGATTGCCCTACCTGACATGCTCTGTCAGCTGACCTCCTTCTTCGTAGCCCACATAACCCGGAGGCGCTCCCACCAGCCGGCTAACAGAATGCTTCTCCATATACTCTGACATGTCTATCCGCACCATTGCATCCTGCAAAGAGGGAAATTTTGACACAGTCAAACCTGACTGAAGAGGGTGGGCTTCATTCTAGATGTTTGCAATGCCTCTACCACACACAGCATCAGCTTCTGAAGTAATGTGCACATCCTGACTGCTGATTGCAGACCTGTGCATGCTTGCTTGCCGCTTGCTCCTTACAATCAGTCCAAGAGGCACAATAAAAGGCTGATGAGAGCTTACATCTGTGTTGAACAAGTAGTTAGCAAGCGCCTTGGCCAGCTCTGTCTTGCCCACACCAGTGGGGCCTAGGAACATGAAGCTGGCTATGGGACGGTTAGGGTCAGACATGCCAGCCCTAGACCTCTGGATGGCATCAGCCACAGCTTCCACAGCTTCATCCTGGTTGATGACACGCTTGCGCAATTCATCAGCCAGCTTCAGCAGCTTCTCACGCTCTGTGGCTGCCAGAGATTCCACTGGGATGCCAGTCCATTTGCTGATGATCTCGGCCACATCTGACTCAGTGACCTCCTCACGCAGCATCCTTGATGAGCCTGCTGTCTGTGAGAATCAAAGCACCTGGTTAGCGTGTGTAGGTGACTGCTGAATGCATAATCAATATTCGCAGATAACGTATCCCATCCAGCTTGAAGGCTGTGGATCTTCAGCAAGTCTATGCACAGACAACATGAATACACAGCAGGGGGGGCAAACAAGTGCAGATGCAACATTCTGTAACTGTCTCTTACACTTTTTGCAAGTCAGCGTTTTGCATCAAAAGCAGCAGCTGACTCTGATGTCCATCTCTGAGCAGACCTGATGCATCTGAGAACAGAGCAAAATTCATTTCAGGCAGGCAGAAACTGAGGTGAGCCATAGTGCCAACCTGTTTTTCAAGGGCAACCTCAGCTCCCTTCAGCTGCTTCTGCAGGTCCATGAGGCTTCCATACTTAAGCTCTGCAGCCCGATTCAGATCATAGTCCCGCTCAGCACCCTGAATCTCCAAGTTCACCCGGTCAATCTCCTCCTTGACGCTCTGTAAGCGTTCCATGTCATCCTTCTCCCCTCGCCACTGCTTTGTCAGGTCTGCCTGCTCCCCCTTCAGCTTCTTGAGCTGGCCATCCAGGGCTTGCAGGCGCTGCTTAGAGGCTCTGTCTGAAACTGCTTTGGCCAGAGACAGCCGCTCCATCTCTAATTGCAGAATCTGCAGCATGCAACAGAAGATCACTAATACACGGGGGGAAGGGGGGGGGCGGGGGGGGGGGGTCATGCATACCAACTTGACTTTGAGTGCTCTGATGCCTTGTAAGCAAACATAGCAGTGGCAAACGCATCCACAGAAGTCGGCATGATTCCATGTGAAGGGCTGTTGCATCAAATATACGTCTGGTAATGACACGCGTCCAACGTTACACATGTTTATGCAGAGATGGCGTGGATGACATGCAAGAAGCAGTGCTAACCTTACGGTCTATCTCATCTAGATGCAGAGGCTTGGAGGTGATCTCCATTTTGAGCTTGGCAGCAGCCTCATCTATCAGGTCAATGGCCTTGTCTGGCAGAAACCTGTCTGCGATATATCTGTCTGACATGATGGCAGCCTCTACCAAGGCAGTGTCATTAATGCGCACTCCATGGTGTAGCTCATACCTGCATTGACACAAATCAACATGAGCTCTGTCACCAGCGAAGCAAGCCTAGAATGCACACAGCTGAACAAAAGCTGGTACATCTGTCAGTAATCTGAAGACTGACCATAGAAGACTGTGCAGCGAGTCATGCAATGCATTGCACAAATGAATGAAATGAAAGGCAGATGTCCACACTGTGCCTGAAGCCTCTCACACAATACACTTTAGATGTGGCCCTGTCTAGTGCCAGCAGGTAGTCAGAGCACATGTAGACACACGTTCAAAATTGTACCTTTCTCTGAGGCCTCTGAGGATAGCAATGGTGGAGGTGACACTTGGTTGATCCACGTATACCTGCTGGAAGCGGCGCTCAAGGGCAGGGTCCTTCTCAATGTACTTACGGTATTCGTCCAGAGTAGTGGCACCAATGCATCGCAGCTCACCGCGTCCCAGCATGGGCTTCAACAAATTGCCTGCACCAGAAGACAACTGCCTGGTGAGCAGCAGGCGTCAGAGATGGGGAGAAACCACTTCACAGGGCAGCCCGGCGGCAACACAGCAAACCATGCGCAATGACAGGAAGCAATCTGGGACACATTGTATAAGCAATGCAGGATGTGTAGGCAGAGCCTGCTGCTGCTCTTCACTAGATTTGTCTCACCCATCAATAAAAGCTTTCATTTCTTGTTCCAGAGCAAAGCCATGCATAATGAGAGCGATGGCATTAGGATGCAGAGCAAATCAGGCTATGGGACGCTGAGATGTGCCTGCCAGCAAAGAGCTGGACATGAAGAAGCAAGCAAATCATAAAAAAATTCTGATGCGTTATCCCTTTATCTAGGCTGAAGGTCAGACCTGCATCCATGGAGCCCTGGCTGGCTCCTGCTCCCACAACTGTGTGGATCTCATCAATGAACAGCACAATGCGGCCATTGCTGGCAGTCACCTCCTTGATGACAGCCTTCAGCCTGTCCTCAAACTCTCCCCGGTACTTGGCTCCCGCTATCAAGGCTCCAAGGTCAAGCGACATCAAAGTGCGGTCCTACAAGGCAATGCACACCATCAGCTTGTGTTAATGCTATGACAGCCTCTGCAGGCTGCGCTCTCGATGGCTTGCTTTGGAGTCAGCTGGATCAGCAGCACCGAAGATGGCAACAGACATCCTCATGCAAGGCTGTGCACAGCAGGAGCTCCAACACATACAAAGTCAGCAATACTAGCAGAAGCATTGCTGCTAGCACCAGCAGCATTGTTATAGGAAAATGCAGATAGCAAGGGCGAACAAGCTCACCTGTAGGGCTGAAGGCACATCGCCTGTGACAATGCGCTGAGCCAAACCTTCTGCCACAGCAGTCTTGCCCACACCAGGTTCACCAATGAGAACGGGGTTGTTCTTGGTGCGCCGCGACAAAATCTGGATGGCACGCCTGATCTCGTCATCACGCCCGATGACAGGATCCAGCTTACCATCCCTGGCTGCGGCTGTTAGGTCCCTTGCATACTTTGACAATGCCTCATACTTGCCTTCTGGGTCCTGCACAGTCACATTGCACTTTTCAGCTGCTGCAGCATTCACTTGTTAAACATGTGTCTTGCCCAAGGGTCAGGTTTGTACAGTCCTGAATAGCTGCCTATATCACATCCTGTTTTGACAGCCAACATGCCAAAAACAATGTGTGTCGATGGGCTCTCAAACAGACTGGACAGCTTCAGGCCAACCTTTGTGACAATGACCAGGGTGTCTGTCGCCCTCAACTGCAGCAGGGTGAGTACTATGTAAGAAGCAACAGAGTCACGCTCCCAACAATGAATTGATTGTTCTCTGTGTTCCTCTTGATACTGTGCAACAGCAATATCATGGGGCTTAGAAAAGCATTATGTCACAAGTAGAACTACAGATTGACATGCATGCAGCCACAATATCCCCTCGTCAACCTGAGCTTACTGTATGGCCACTGGCTGTAGCTGAAGGCTTATAGCTGGACAACAAAGATGCAACATACATTGTGTACACTTGGCATAAAAAATGACAGCAGAGAAGTGGGAAGGCTACCTGGTCAGTCACTCTGTTGCTACCCCTAATTTCCTTCACAGCTGCCTCTATCTTGCCCTTGTCCAGGTTTGCATCTTTCAGCAGCTGTGTGCCAAACTTGGTATCGTCAACAAAGGCAAGCAGCATGTGCTCCACTGAGACAAACTCATCCCGCCAGTCTGCCTTGACCTCCTGAGCCCTCGTCACCAAAGCTTCTAAATTGCGTCCCAGCACCTGTGCAAATGCAGGCATGCATGCATGTCAGCTTTTTTGAGCAGACTGTAGGACATCATCATGACAGCGGGGTGTAAAACCTTATAGTCAGTGAAGGGACAACAGTTGCCAGCACAGCTGTGATGACATAGAGATTGGAAAGGTGGGCTGAATCTGCGAGCACCAAGCAGTTTTAGTCATCAAGCAGAGTATGTGTAATGCTAGAGCTGCTGGTCAGGTCAGCACTCCAGCTGCTGCAACATCTGACAATGCTTGTTGGCGCATGCAAAGCAAAGCAGGCTGGTAAGTCAGCTGGCCTACCTGTGAGGAGTCCCCAGTGACACGTGGCTGCTGCCGTATGTACTGATCAGTCTTTTCCAGGAGCTGTGTAGGATTGCTACCAGCTTTAGCTAGGATGCGCCTTGCTAGACCATTTGGCTGCTCAAGCAGAGCCTTGAACAGGTGCTCTGTATCTACAATTTGCTGACTGGCATTCTGGGCAATGTCAGGCGCTGCAATGATGCTTTGCCATGCTTTCTCTGTGAACTCATTCTGGCTGATGCGCTTGCCTCCTGATGCTGATGCTTGTGTGGCCATGCCTCTTCTGCCCCTGACACACGCAGTGCAACCAGCATGAGACTTCCTATGCATTGTTTCACTTTCTGATACATAAGTATATGACTCCAGCCATGTGCACAGAATGTACAAGTGAAACAGATACAGGCCAGAGGGCAGCAGTGCATGCAGACTGTGGGTCTGAGTACACGAAGTAAGCGAACTTGACCTAACCACATTGGAGATTAGGACAGGTGCACTGACATGATCCTGTACCTTTGGACATTGTTTTGCTGTAATAGGGTTGTTCGTGCTGCAGTTTTGCTGCCCACCAGAGCTGACACATCCCCGAGCAAAGACGAGCTGAAGGTCTGCAGTGCAGCAATTGTGCAGCGTCTAGAGTTGAGCCTGACTAGGCTCGCCTGTCCGGGACATGAGCTGAACGCCGCTCTTCTGTTTGTGCCCACGAACCTCGAAAAGGCTTGCGGTGTCGTTGTACGCCCTGTACGGCCATAGTCCGCACTTCCAGTACACCCTGATGTGTTGTGATCAGTAGGGAACTTTGCACGCAGTCCAAACGCTATGACTGCATATCGTCCACGGCATACCTGCGTTAGCTTGCATGCTCCTGCTGTATACGAAAACAGAAGGTCCTTGTCTAGCGAAAAAGGAGGTCACGCACTGTGTTGCACGCTGCATGCACGCGTCTTGGCACCGCTGTAAAAGTAGTAGACGTGGACTGAAGTGCAATCACAAGCCTTGAGGCTTTGAGAAATCAGCGCATGCACATGTCGCTGGCTGTAGCCCGGTGTGTTTGCTTTCGCTATTACTAGTGTTTACAGGCTTCCGGAAGCTGAACTTTCGAGACAGCCGGTGGGGATAGAATCGTCCTCAACATGTGGACAAGCAAGACAGCAATCCCTGTGGCTTGTCAATTGCAATGCCACAACTTTGCTAGCACGTGCAGGCCTTCAGGCTTCCAGGCATTTACATCAAAAAATCCCTTATTATGTTCTGTACGGCACTGTCGCAACGCAGTTAGTGAGCACCACTAGCTCAAAGCATGACCAAAGGGACCTCTTTTGCACAGCAGGTGCTGACATGTTGCTGACAGCCTGCCTTAGATGCAAAGGGGGTCTTGTTTTTGCACCACGAAAACATTGCTAAAGCATAGTGCCAACCTATTGATTCATCGACCCATGTTGTGATCAAGGGCTGTCAGCAATTCTTGAAGGCTCCTTTGCATCTAGGCTCCTGTGGCATCTGCAACTTTGTTTCACTGCTCCATTTGGCAAAGAAATGTTATCTCTATTTATTTTGCCAGTGTTGCTGTCGCGCCTGTTCAGCAGCTTCCTCCAATTACTTTTGCAGTGAGCACAGCTGGTGCCCCCTGGCATACAAATCAGGATCAGTACCGTGGTGCACCCTGATGCAGGCACAAAGCAACATCGTAACAGCAAGATCCAGCTGTTACGCAGTGCCTTTCCTGCATGTCTTACCTTCAATCATCATATCTGGCATTTACATTAGCAAGGTGCTGAAGTCTGTGTTGCAGATCAACAATGAGCTCAGCTTGCTCAGATTGGACGGCCTGGCGCTGGGCAGTCAGCTTAGCAGAGTTTGTAACATCCTGGCAGTCTACCTGCGCAGATAGCCTCAATCTGAGCTGAGTTCAAATGACAATCTGCTTTGCAAAGCATGATGGTGCATGCAGTGCCCAGAAGGCCAGCCAGACGAGCAAGCACAAGGTCGTTGGTACAAGAATCATTGATGTATGTGGTTCTGGTGGGCTGAGGCTGTGCACATGAATGACTGTCAGGACTTCATAGGCGTCGTTGACAGTCAAACTATGCTGTTTAATGATGGTGCGCATTACTATGATGTCAGTGACTGGTACGTTTGTGGGCAACTTCTTATGCAGTTGCAAATGCTGTCGAGTTGTTAACAGACACAGCTGCATACTCGCCTCAGCACAGCAAGTGTGAGCCAGTTCATTCTCCTGTAGGACGCACATAGCTTGTTTATGGAGTTCCAACTTCTCGCGCTCAAGCTGCATCCCAGATGTGCAGCAAACATCACGTCAAGGACTTACAAGCAGTCATCTGACACTGAGCTAGTCAACTGTGTGATGATGATGCGATACCTGCAGCTGGTCAGTTTGACTATTCAGATCTTCTACACTCTGACCGCGAAACACTTCAAAGGCTTCCCTTTCTTCTTCTAGCTGCTGCCGCTCGCTTTCTGCGTGAGTGAAAACGTAAAGCACTATGTGAAGAGGACTTCCGGCTGCGCAGTAGCCCTACCAATCGCCTGTCGTTCCTGCCGAATCGCTTGCTTAAGCCTTGCTAAACAGGCTTCCTGACCTGCAACCTGCAGTCCGTTTCCTTTGATGCAAAGTTGGTTGTCGGCACGAGACTCAAACAAAACACAACCGACCCACCTCAAGGATCAGTGCTTGCTTCCGCTGTGCGTAGCTTATGTACTCTTTCTGCAGTTGTTTGAATGAGGAGTCAACACTCTGTAAGCCTGCTGGCATGAGGCAAAGCTGTTAGTGTCAACATTCAATCGTGTAGGCTGGCGCAGCACCCTGAACTCATGAGTGATCACCTTTCAAATTCTGCTTTGTACACTACCAACTGACGGCGTATCAAAGGACAGCGCCACCAAATACACTGGATGGACAGTTCTGCTTCAGCGATCTGAAGAGCGCCATTACAGAAGATATAGGTGCTGGTTGCTCTGAGGTCCATATGGGTGCTTACCTCTTCTGAGACAGCACAACCTGCTCTCGTGCGAAGCACAATATGTGCATCGTCTGCCCACCGTCCACTGATCGGTCGTCTCTTGCGCCTGTCGGCAACATCGATCAGACCTTTAGAGGCAACCTGGTCACCACAGATGCCGTTGCGACTTCCTCTTATGCCCAACAAGACTCACTTCCGCTAAGAAATAGGTCACGATCAGACGGCGCTCTTGCTGCCACCCCTAACGGCGATCAGCAGGTCACCTCCGCTCAACTTGCTCAGCACAGCACAGAAGACGATTGCTGGCTGGTTGTGAAGGGCAAGGTCAGCCCTCAATGGTGTTCATGTAGGACAGAGACGCTTGTGTCGGCAAATCTCTGACAATCACGGGCTGTGTGCAGGTATACGATGTAACAGGCTGGTCTGCACAGCACCCTGGGGGACGCGTCATAGCTACGTATGCTGGCAAAGATGCTACAGACGTGTTCGCATGCTTTCATGCAGCAACATCCTGGGCACAGCTGAAGCAATTCTATGTAGGCGAGCTGGTGGTAAGCTGCCACTCCATAGTAGCGCTGTGAAAGAAGTAACAGTGCCTTGAGTTCAAACACTTAACTTGGAACACTTCTGATTGTGCAGGACCCTCAGCCTGTGCCTCCACTTCTGGCAGACTTCCGTAAGCTGCGAAGTCAAATGCAGCAGCAGGGCCTGTTCAGATGCAGCAAGGGCTACTACATATTTAAGCTTGCAAGCAACTTCCTCTTGCTGGGGTCTGCAATTGCGTTCTTTGCGTTATGGAACGACAGCCTTTGGGCCTACATACTGTCAGCTTGCCTGATCAGTCTGTTCTGGCAGCAATCTGGATGGCTAGCGCATGATTTTCTACACCATCAGGTCTTCCGCAGCAGGCGCACAAATGACCTCATGGGGCTATTGATAGGGAGTGTCTGCCTGGTGAGTACATGAGTTGGACTCCAGCCAAATTGGTTTTGCTTCAAGCATTGCGGGTGTGCATTAATTGTAATCTTGCCATGTCTTTGCAGGGCTTCAGTGCTGACTGGTGGAAGACAAAGCACAACACCCATCATGCTGCCCCCAATGAGCTCGATCATGACTGCAAAGCTGCCCTTGATCCAGACATTGACACACTTCCACTCATAGCCTGGAGCGTTGAGATGCTGGAGACTCTGCCAAATGCATCGCATAGAATGCTTGTGCGAGCGCAGCACTACTTCTTCTTCCCCATTTTGCTCTTTGCTCGTCTCTCGTGGTGCCAGCAATCTGTAGCCCATGCCTACACTATGTCCAAGGTATGTCACTTCATTAATAACGCTGCTGATATTGACTATCACCTTCATCTGCTGTATGCATGCCAGGTCTGAGCCCCACCATCAGCTTCAAGTTTAGGCCATGCCCTCATCTGTGTAGTCTAGAGACTCTGCATCTCATACTTGTCTGCGCATAAAGCTCTGTCACCTGCAGCACCCATATTAGTGACCATAAGCAGCTCATGCATTCTCACCTGTAGTTCTTGCCTGGATCTATGTACACACACAAGTTTCCTGATGGTGAGGTGTTCATCGCATAGCACTCTCAAGTCACGACTTGAGTCTGGTGGTCAATTTCCAGAACTACTTCTGTCAGCAAAGCTGAGTAAATTGTGTGTTGCCTTCGCAGAGTCAAAAGCATGGATGGGACGAGATGTTGTGTTTGACAGTTCATTACATTTGGTACCTTGGTCTTGTCTTCAGCCATTTGTCCCTAGGCAGAGGGCTGCTGTTTGTTCTGATGACTCAAATGATCTGCGGCTTCTTCCTCAGCATAGTCTTTGTGCAAAGCCACAATGGCATGGAAGTCTACAGCACGGAGAAGGACTTTGTCACAGCACAAGTTGTCTCTACAAGGGATATTGTCTCTGGCGTCTGGAACGATTGGTTTACAGGTGAGCACATTCTTCCTCAATGCAATCTCTTGGTTGGTTGCGCTGCATCTGAACTATGTCAGTTGTACTGCGTTCAGTCTTTGCTGAAGTGGAATTCCATGCAGCATGAACCCCAGTGCTGCAGGCCCTCGCACATCATAGTACCTCACTGGTTTGAAACAACAGTTGCCAACTGACTCGTGGCATTGAGCTTTTGCCAACAAGCTCTCTGTGTGCAGGAGGACTGAACTACCAGATCGAGCATCATCTGTTCCCTACACTTCCCAGGCATAACCTTGGGAAAATTCAGAGTCGTGTGCAGCAGTTGTGTGAAAAGCATGGCCTCCTCTATGAGAAATGTGGGATGGCAGTGGGTACTGTCCGGGTTTTGCAGCGCCTTGCTCATGTGGCTTCTTTCGCCTAGGCAGCTGGCATCAGCGCGGTTCAGAGTGTGCATTTGATTTTTTAAGACTGCTGAGGACGCGTTTCTGTACTGAGCAAACTGAGTGTTCTGTGCGGGCATTTGTTAGTTTTCAGTGCATTCTAGAGTAGCGAATAGCAAAAAAATGAGACTAAATATATCTGAACACCGGAAACACTGTACAGTCTAGTTTTGCAGACACACTCATGCCGTGGCAAGTTCTCTGTTGACGCCTTGACAAACAACCTGCTTTGATTAACTATGCATAGCTGTTGCGTTGCAGCCAGATCACGCACAACCAAAAAGGCACCCAATGTTGTTTTGTCGGGTGTCAGGGGAAGGGCAATCTTGCATGCGCCCTTTTGGGTATATTGACATGTCAACTCAGGGTCTGGAATGTGTTTACCGATCGTGTAGATTCCTAATATACCAGCATGCAATGCTGACTGCTATTCAGGGCTGGTACTCAAGCCCTTGGTGCAATAACAAATGTTGCAGGGATAGCAGATGGCCTACCTTTAGTAATGGCTGTTGCAGCATATGTCCATCATTTCTGCATTTATTAGCAGAGCGCTTTGTGACTTCCAGCTTGCACGGGACAGGACATGGATAATAGCATGTGACAGATATTGTCAGGACAGCCACACATGACTGCTGCGTCCTGGTGCAGATATGCATCTTGCTCTGGATTCCTTCCTTGTATCTCTTCCAAAACAAAGAAAAGGAAAGAATACGTGCTGTGAGTTGCAGTCCAAAAGTCTGCACACATCGCCAAGTCTGGCATCAAGTAACATTGCAAGTAGCATGTAGATGTCTGGTGTGCGCCAAGCATGTGAAGAAAGCATTGCCACATGCGGCATGTACAGTCTGCATGAGTCATGTCAACGAGCTGGGTCGTTCTGTGCAGTCATGCTCAGCTGCAGTGCAGCACCAAATGCAACACTGCATGGTACACAAGCTTTGCAAGAGCTTTGCCACAATGTTCTATCAACATGCCCGTCTACGCGTGTTTTGCCACACTCTGCTACCTACTTTTAATAACAGTTTAGTACGTTAAGTTGATTCTCAAGTGCTGACACAGCTACTGCTCATGCATGACCACCACAGATGAGTCCTCCACTTTTAGCAGCGGTTCTGATCTGCCGCCAAGGTGCTTTGCCAGAAACTGCTCTACCCGAGAGTAGAAGTCGAACTTGTTTGGTGGGCGAGCAAAGCCATGACCTTCATCCTTGTACAAGTAGTACTCTGCTGAGACGCCCTTCTCCTGTACGCATGTGAAATACACTTGAGGCAAACGTCATTGACAACCACCCAACCCCTTAATTGTCCACACTACAGACAATGATACAGAGTCATTGAGACTGTCCACATGTCAGTGACAAACAGTTGCTCGGTCAGGACAATGTACACATGTGCAATGACTAAGCCTGAAGCATAAGAAAGGGCGCCAAACATCAGCTACTGCTGGCGCAGAATGCCTGTGGGCATCTTTCTTTATATGACCTGCAGCAGATGCTTTTGAGCACAAGCTAGCATGCCATCTTGCAGAAGTTACACAGGACCACTGCGTCTCGGCATGCAGGTCAGCCTGACTCTGCATCTGGGACTAGACAAGCTGAACAAATGCTCATCATGGGAGGCAAACATTGCCATGTGCAGACCAGTGTCTGCACAAGAGACATGGTGCCAGCAGGTGCATTCACAGGCCTATCATCACTGCACTGCATATGACAGCATTCACCTGCATCATGGCCAAAACCTGCTGAAATCGTTTAAGCCACTCTGCCTCACCAACTGAACTGCCACAATGCTGATGCATGAAACTTGCTGCTGTGCATACCTTCATGGCATTGAAGATCTGGTCTGCTTCTGCCTGCTTGACCCTGGGGTCGTTTGCACCCTGCCCAATCAGCAGAGGCGCCTTGATCTTGTCTGCATGATAGAACGGGCTGATGCGCTCATTCAGCTCCTGGTCATGCTCCACATCCCCCACTCTGTGGACAAGCTGCTTCTTCATGGGAGCCCAGTAGGAAGGGATAGACTGGAACAAGGTGGAAATATGGGACGGTCCCACAACATCCACGCCACTGCAAGAACACTTGCTGTATACTTAACAGGATATCAGATGGCTCTCAAAGAAGCAAAAAATGAGGGCATCATGCCCATTGCAACCAGGTGGAAACATGGGCAGGTTACAATGTATAAACTGCATGAACACTCAATACCAGATGCAAGCGCCCAAAGAAGTCAGATTGCTTTTTGGACAGGAAAAGGGAAGTTTAGGTGAATGAAACAACACAGTCAGGGTGCTGATTGCAGTGAATCGACAGGAATGAAGCGAAAAGGGAAGTTTCGGCAACATCCTTTCCACTGATTGTAATACACTACAACTTTGTAGGTGCTCAACAATGCTTTGTGTGAGGCATGCAAGCAGACACTTCAAGACGTGCACCCTGAACAAAGTCCAAGTTGCACTGCAAATGCAATAGCCATGGCACCACCACCACATAAAAGCAGCAGAAAGGGAAAGACAGAGAATGCAGATGGCCACACAGGCAGGATGTACCACAACAGCATCCCAGGGATGCCATTGGTGATGGTGCCACCAATGGAGTTAGTGATGCAGTTAGTGATGCTGGCAAGAATGGAGTTAGTGCGTCTATTGCATGAATCAGTGCTTTGTATCTGCTCACTGGGTTATCATAAAGTGGTAGCAATGGTGGTGCTACACAGAGAGGAGCATGACTACTATGCTGACTGGCATGCAGTCAGAGATGCTGCCGCCAATGGCGCCCAGTGCATTCATTGCATGACTCAGTGCTTTGTATCTGCTCACTGGACAAGGAACAGCATCTTGACAAAGCATGCTGTTGAGAGTGACTATATACTCAAGTTTTGAGACATGCTGCTTGTGATGCTTTGAGGTTGACAAGGAGTGCTGACTCAGCACAAATGCACAGGGTAAGCTACTGACCATGCGTATAGGTCTGGTGTGAAGCACATGCCTGCCAGGCAAGCATAGCCGCCTGCAGGCACAAGAAACATGCTCAATTCATTCCTGCTGACAGGAACAACCTATCCCCCAATGGAGAGCAATCTGAATGCCTTGCAAAGCAGCATATTGCTTCACAATGTAGAACGCTGCATTTTGTTGCATTCACAATATACATCAGCACAAGCTGATCTGCAAGTGACCAATGTGATGTCAATGCCTTCCATGGCTTTGTCAGAGAGGCTGTGCGTGTGTGTGCTGCAGCAGTATCCCATTGCTAGCCCTGATCTGCCTGTGCAAAATTGTTCTGGGCGATGTGTGTAGACAAACCAGCAAGCTGCTGACATACCGTAAGAACCACCGTAGATAGCAACCCTCTTGGGGTCAGCAATGCCCTGGTCTACCGCCCACTGGACTGCATCAGTGAGGTCGTCCTGCATGGGCCCCACACCCCACCCCTTGTCCCCAGCATGCAAGAAGCTCTTACCAAAGCCTGTGGAGCCTCGGAAGTTGACCTGTCATCAGCAGCGCTTTGCCATCAGGGCCAATACACAAAGTGCAGGGCTTAGGCAGGGCTAGGGCAGGGCCATGCAGAACAGGTCATGCGGAGGAAGCATACGTCTGCTCTGGAGGGGTTGTCACCATGCCATGTCACAAGTGCCCTGAGGAGGGAACCACCAACACCATCAAACATAGGAAGCATATGTCTGCTCAGGAGGCTACCTAGACCAGCAGTGGCGCTGCAGCATAGCTCAAACCAGCGTGTAAACGCAAAACATTGTGTATGTGCCGCTGGCCCTAAAGCATGGCAAAACACAGAGCACAAAGCTGATGACCATGCAGATGGGTTTTCTGTTCGCATCTGCTGCACAAACAAGCAGCAAGCTTGCACATGAGAGTTTGCATATCCTCTGCTTTGATGCATCTGAACACCCAGACACGATCCACAAGGCAACACGTGAACACATGCAGCTTCCCACTGACCTGCAGCACGGCATAGCCTCTGTTGGCAAACCATTGGGTATCAGGTCTGAAGCCCCAGGCATCCCTGGCCCAGGGCCCCCCATGCACATTCAGGACCATGGGCAAACCCCCTGATAGCTTCACATCTGCTGACACAGGCAGAGACAGATAGGCAGGCAGCTCCAGTCCGTCCCTGGCTTTGATGACTTCACACCTCATGCTGGACAGCTTGTACTTGGACAGTGCCGGCTGTGTCACAAACAGGAAGTCTGCCTTCTTTGTGTCCCTGTGCACCGCAGATTGGGTGTTGTGTTGGAACTTGCCAGTCTTATGGCGTTGCAAGCACCTGCTGCCTGTTGGCTGAGCCCACATTGTGGTTATACTATTATTGGTATTTTTTAGTCTTATAGCTTATACGTGCCCCTGACAAGAGCATGACGCAGTGCTCTTGCAAATCCTGATTAGCTGAGAAGCCACGTGCACAGCCAATTTGCAATTCGTTCTGGTATAGATGACTTGCACGATCGCAGCGCACAGCACAGCACAGCACAGCACAGCACAGCACAGCACGGCACAGCACAGCACAGCACGGCACATTGCAAGACCTGCTGTAAATGTAGCTGGCAGATGGGCCGTCATCCTTGGAGAAGGTCACAATCCAGGTGCGTTGGTCAGCAGTCTCGCTGACAACGCTGAACTCTGCATCTTCAACCTTCTCCAGCTGCTTGAAGTCTTCAGCCAGAGCAGGATCCAAGATGTTCCATTCCCGCCGCAGATAGTTGAAGCTGACAGCCTCTACTTCTCTGCATACAGTCATCATAACTCAACCTCAATCTCAGCAGGTGAACAGCATCAAACAGTACATGTTTGCCATCAAGTGTCTTTGCCACAAAAGAAAAAGACACAGATCTCTGCAGGAAGCATTGGCACAATGCAGGTGGACTCTGGAACCTGGTGTACCAGATATGTTCTAAACCATGCCTACGCTATTGTCAGCATAAGACCATGCAATCTTCTAGCTCATACACTCGCTTCCATGCTAGTCGATTGTGCTTCCAGGCAAGAATGCACCACCAAGTCACAATACAGACCTGGTGTCATCATTCATCATCACCCGGCCAATGTCTGTCTTGTCACTGAAAGCAATCACCTTCTGCTCTTCTGCTGTGACGGCATCCACCTACATCAACCACGACTGCGCTCAAGTTCTGGATCAACAGTTATGCATGGGTCGCTGGCCAAAGCATGTGCAGCTAGCTCCTCCGCACAGCTATCCTTGTAAGCTGGGCAGAATCTTGCTGCAAAAGACGATATCTGCAAGACCTTCCCAACAAAATTACAAGTAAGATCCATAAAACATGGATCTATTCTGGGAATAATTCACAGATGCTGTTCTTGGGTAGAGAGACAGACCATTGTGTCTCCTACAGAAGCAATCCTGTTCTGAATACAGTTGTACACGCATCATGGCTGCTGTACTTCGCGCCACTGGATGTATTTGCTTTCTGGTTCATGCAGTGATGGCTTTGATGCTGTGTTGCATTTGATTACTTTATTCAGCAGCCTGATGCATGTGAAGAATTCTAATGCAGAAGAAGGTGAAGGAGCTAAAGCATTCAGCAGGGGCAAGTTGACTACCGCACACCTGGAGCAAGCGAGTGGTGTCATAGCCAAGAGATGATTGCACATAAACAGATTTGCCATGCTTGGTGAATGCGACTGGCCCTCCATTCTCTTCCTGAGGCCACGTCATCAGCTCTTTCCACTCACTGCATTGTAACAGCTTCATGACTGCGTGCATTGGACGAGTACAATGTATGCAGGAGGTCTGAGGAAGGTGTCTATCAGCAGGATATGCAGTGGGCTGGCTTGAAGCAGTGACAGCAGCTGGTTGAGGCAACAACTGCTAGATTGGGCGGTATGTACCATAAGCCTGTTTGCAACAAGCAGTACAGCTAACATGAAACTGCTGCTGTCCACTCAGCGTACAGATCTCATTGTTTGCGTTCACGGTGTGCAACAGAGCCATGCTGCGCATCAAACCTCACCTGCAAAAGATTTCAGCTGGCAGCCTGACATGATAGGGTTGGCACAGTGATGGCCCACAACTGGGTGTAAGGAGAGGGATGAGCTGCCATGCAAGAGGGCGACTGCATCACCTGTCCAAGCTTTCTCTGGTTCTGAAGGTGGTTGAGCCATCTGTTGGGTTCATGGCAATGGCTCCCCTTATTTGAAACTTGGCATCGGTCAACCATCCTAGCACATCCCCAGGATTCTCAGTGTCCAGAGTCAATTCCCCAGTCTCAAGCTTTACTCTGTACATGTCAAAAATTTGAGGGTTCCTTTTGTTCAGACCCACCAAAACCTGCATGCACATGCTGCTGTTCACAAGTCAGCGTCTGTCTCATGGTGTGGAATGCAGAAAGCAGTGCTATCTTAACTGGTGTTGAGGTCGTTGAGAGGGCCAAAGGCCAGGAAGCCTTCACAGCATGTGAACGAAATGCATGTCTGTAGTCAGGCATAGCCTGCATACTTTTGTTGTAATCAGATTTCTGTTAATCACTACAGTTTCTGCTCGCTTGGACGCAGGCTGTGCAAGCTTGCCCTAAGCGGCCTCACTGCAGATTCGGTAGGTTCAAGGGTGACTTGTGACCACAAGCACATGTACTGACACAATCTTCTGCTCGGGATGATGATTTCATTCAATGTGACAAGCTTGCATGCGAAGCTTGTGCATGGCCATGTGTCCCGCAGGCATGCGCATTCTTCACCACTGCCGAAAAACAGAAATGAGAGCTGTGGAACTCAATTGCAGGTTGGCTTTGATCAGAACCTCCTTGGAGCAGTAGTTAAAAATTCAAAAACAAGCTATGCGGCACTGGGTGCAGCACTCAAATGAGCGTATGCAGCATGGCATTGCATGAGTAGAAGCAGTGCAAGCAATATATAAATCGTGCACACCAGTGTACCTCTTCTGGGTAATGCTTGTCAGTGACCAGGTTCTGTGCCCTGACGCCTTCAAAATCTGTCAAATCCTTTGCAGGCTTGCCATCTAGAGGTTGAAGATAGAGGTGGAAATTCTCATCGCCCCCTACATCTTGCAGGTACATGATGTACTGGGAGTCCTCAGACCAGCTGAACTGTCTGAAGCAGTATGAGGAAGGTCGACGAAGGGTAAGTTGTGCTTATGCGCCATGATTTACAACGTGTTTTGTTGGCAGGGCCAGACTAGGCAACAGGGAAAGAGGGTGGAGCTATTGCTGGCAGAAGCACGGTGGACTGTAACTTCTATCTGACTGACTGTGACTTGTCTCGCCTGCTGTACTTTGGAAAACGCAATCAAGATGTAATCGAGTAATAGCATCCTAAATGCAGCAAGACATGCTTGCAGGCAGTGCGGGAGCAAACTTGCAACATTTGGCCCGTGTGGTGTGTGTGTGTGTACATGTCTGCTACGCATTTCTCTTATCTTTGCAGCATTGATAAACATGATGGAGTGTCACCTGATGCCACGCAACTCATCCTTTGTGACAATTTTTGCCTTTTCACTGTTGATGGGCCTCACCCACACATTCAGCACATCTTTATCCTCTGACGGGGCCAGAAAAGCAAGACTCTTGCCATCAGGTGACACCTGTGTCACACGTGCAAATCGTGGTTGCACCGCCAGACCTGACGGTTGTTTGCTGATCAGCCTTGTTTCAGCAAATGAGCCCTTACGTCTGGTGAGGTCTTTTCAGGATTGCCAAAAAGTATTTTCAATGGTACCAGCTCTGGCAAAGACTCCTGCAAACCAGGTGGTAAGCTCAGATTGACCAGGCAGGTCAAGTTGGCACGTGCATCTGCACTTGTGAGGCCTCACCATGTAATTCGAACTGGGAGCTACTGATGCAGAAGAGCTGGCCAGCGTCCTGTTCCGAGATCTGCTGCAGCACACATTGCTTCAGAACAAATTTGTTCCAAAACGGTGATCTTACGTTGACAGGACGCGCGACTGATGACTGTACACCTGCAGTGCCTGATAGTGGGCGAGGCACGCCTTGCCGCTCGCAGGTACGCTGCCGACGCCAACTGTCTTGAAGAAAGCTTGTATATGCGAAAGGTCTGCAACCGGCAAGCGGGGCTGTGCAGGCAAGCGTTGGTCAACCGACAGACCTGGCTCAGACTCGCCATGCAAGTGCAATCACAAATACAGTTGCTTCGATCACAGCAGCAACAGCAACTTTTGGACCTATGTTAGAACCACCTGTGCCTTTCTTGTGCGTCGCACTTGCCAACTCCTAGGCGCAACTCTCTGCTGCCACTCCACCTCCACAAGCATACGTCCATGTGGATCATGTGGTGCCATGTGGTTCGCCATTTATGGCTTCGGTGTCATCTATCTCCCTTATGGCAGTCAGACTGATCCCAAAACGCTTGTCGGAAAGGCTGTGATATGTGACGAAGACTTGGAGTGTCATCTAGCTGCACTGAAAAGCACAAGACTGGCCTGCGCCAATGGTGCTGCAAATGTATTGAACCGCTACTGTTGTTGCGCTGAGCATGCGGAGCATCCAGTGTCAGCATGCTGGGCATACAGCAGCTGGCACCGTTACTACGTCTTGGCTTCAAACACCCCGTTGTGCACGCAGATCGTTTTCACGATCATCCGCACTTCCACACGTTTCCAAACTCCCGGCTCGACTGCTATACCTGCAGCCCAATATCAGAGCAAATTCAACTGAGCAGTCACGAGAACAGTCAGTGCAGGACAACAGCAAAGCAGGGCAACCTGATCGGCGGGGCCTCCTAGCTGGCTCGGCCGTATTGATAGGTGCTGGAGGCTTTTTGGCAACCCGGTCCGGGAAAGGAGCTCCTTCATTTGCTTTACTGGAAAAAGGTTCTATTGACCTGGACACTGCACTTGCCAACGGCAAACCTACCATCATTGAGTTCTATGCTGCATGGTGAGAAACATGTTTTTCGCTTGAAAGCTAAGACCATCGTTCAAGCACAAATCATAGGGCTTGGAAACCATGTAGACTGCATTACAGGTGTGGAATCTGCCGAGAATTGCTCCCTGTCTCTGCTCAAGTAGGTCTCGCTTGTCTTTTCCTGAATAGTTCACACAGGACAGCAGTCGCAGGCCACATAACTTCCGTTCTGCAAACAGGTCCAGTCAAGCTTCAAAAACAGCATAAATTTTGTTGCTTTGAACATTGATAATACTAAATGGACTGATGAAGTTTCTCAGTATAGAGTGCGTGGTGTTCCGCACTTTGTCTTCTTAGACAGGCATGGCAAGCAGCAAGCTGCTGCTGTTGGCAGAGTGCCTCAACAGGTAACCCAATGCTGTCAGTAAGGTGTTGCCTGCAACACTTATCAAAACATGCAGAACTCAAGTTCAGCCGTTCATGCAGATGCTAGAAGACAACGCAAGGGCACTTGCCGCTGGGGCAAAGATGCCTTTTGCACGTGCAACTGGCACCACCTCAACCCCAGACAATGCTGCGGGGACAGCACTGAAGCAAGTCATGCCTCGTGATCATGCTTGAGGTCTGAAATGCATGAATGTCTGCAAAGGAATTTAGGGCCCTTTCAGACATGTTCTACAGGCCAATGATTTCTCTCCTGACGATGTTGTTGCCGTTTTATCAAGTGCAGCTGTGCACAGTGTATGTACTGCTCATTGATGATTTTGCTCCTGATGATGTTGTTGCCGTTTAATCCAAAATCAAGTGCAGCTGTGCACTGTCTATGTACTGCTCCTTGCAAGGCAAGTTAGACAGCAACATCTGTGCATCACAAACTTTAATTACGCAACCTTGGTGGGGGATCCCATGCATAACTCATGTGTCATACCTGCTTTGATTGACCAATTATGTTCAATGGTGCTGCATAATTCTTCCAACATCATGCCACGAAGCACAAGCTCCCAAGCAAGGTGGCTTCTGTGCCTGTTCATCCCTGTAAGGCATCTGCAACAGTGCTACAAGCAGTGCTACGATGTACACCCATAATCTGTGCAGTTTTTCCGTCAGACAAATATGTAGCTGATTGAAAAAGGTTCAGCAGATAACTAGTTAGCCAAGCACTAGCTGCAACCATGACAAGCAGGATTTGAATGTCACTCCTCACATATATGCCTAATCACAATGGCAAAGTTTTGCTCAGCTGGCAGTATATGGCAAAAGCACAAGAGGGATGCAGGACTCAAAAGCATGTGCCCACAGACAAGCATGACCAGCAACACACAAGAAGTACCAACCATGCTATGCCTCAACGTCATCAGTCAACAAGCACCTGCTATGCACAATCATCACTGCAACAGCAACGTGATTTCTGAGTAGCCTTGCACTCCCAGCAGGACAAAGGTTGGTCAAGCTCTCTGATCATGTTTGTTTCGTTCATTCATTCATGTGCCAGACACTCAATCACGGTGATATCGGATGTTTCCCCCGTGGCGATTCTGTGAGCCTTGCAAACGACTGTTTGAGTTGACTAATGTGACAGCTGCATAAACGCCAGCTGCACTTGTGCCGTACATAGCGGCCAGAAACCCGGTGATGACACTGACAGCTCCAAGTAGCGCAACCATGAAGAATGTGAGGCCACTAATCTGCAACCCACATACAGAGACATGGGCCCGCGTGACTACATTTAGCCAAAGCATAGCAGCCAAAGCAAGCTTGGTTGAAGCAGGCACAGCAAATGTGGACTTACCCAACCAGGATTATAGTCTGCTAATATCCACGGTAGCTTGAATGTGAACACAAAAATGCTTGAGATCATGCCGATTGTGAAATTGACAAGCGCTGAGAAGACCACTTTCAGCAGCAGGCCCATGGCGTTGCGTTCCTGGCCCCCTATGACAGTGATCACAGCATCCCAGAGGGTCTGCCGCCGCCCAAACACTTTACCAGCCTCAAAAGATTTCCTGCATGACATACACCCTTGGCAGCTATGCATGCTATTTGACGTGCAGCATGGATGACATTCAAAATCATGCAGTAATTGAATATGGCAACACAGAGCAAAAAGGTGATGTACACTCAACACATCTTCCAAAAAGCAGACGTCTTTGGACTGTTTACAATGATCCTGGCTGTAAACAGCACTAGGTTTTGATTTGAAACAGCTTTACAATGCTTACCAAAATGATTGACGAGATTCCTCAATGCCAGCATCTGACCACAGTCCAAGCTGTGACTTAGCTTCAGACATGGTGGCAGCTCTCTGCCTGTTCAACTTTGTGACAGCTGCTTGTGCCTCTGATTGCTTTGCCAGTCGTTCCTTGACAATGCCATTGTGTGGCGACCTGAATCTCCAAAACCAAACCTGAAGCGCACACAACAATGCAAGACCGCAAACAACACCGATACACAGCAACTGTCTTTCCTTGCTGCAACATGATTGCATGATCCTCACTACATTGAGGCTTGCAGTCTACTCTGTCACGTTACTTGCACTGGACACAATCACAGAAGTAGACATGACCAGAAGGTGAATGAAAAAGACTTCACAAACTGTGCAGAAGCACAATCTCATTTAAACTGTCAACAAGGTCAGTCCAAATACATGCAGCGTAGTCCTTGCCTAATGTCAGCCAAGCAGACGTTGGCAGCAGATCAAGGAGCAACCTTAGCATCTTCCGTATACATTGTGGCTTCCCACAGTCTCTGCTCAGCTACTGCTTGAACCTTTGGGTCACCTTGCGCCTGTTGAAAGCATATGGTGTTGAGCGTTGGCTTTGTTGCAGAGCCACACGGCTGGCTGCGCGGTATCGAGCCTGACCTGTAAGACTAGCTGATCATACCGAGCAAGCTTCTCAGGGGTAATCTTGACAGGTGCAGGAGACAGGAAGACAGCGAACAGGCCAAACAGCCAAAGCAGCAGTAGCCCGGTCACTTTCGGATATCGACGCGGCCTAAAATCAACGAAAGCTCTCCACAGAGATCCCGGAATGTCCGGCACTGTGGCCACACGAGCCTCAGAGTATGCATAACGACTGTTTCGGTCCGATCTGTGACGATCTGTCATAACGGCTGCAGGGTGGCTGCGAGTAGCCAGCAATCACAACCCAGATCACAACCTTGTCCGTCTTATTGCGTTACAGCCCAGCTGTGTGCTGCGCGCTGGGCAAGTCAAGGCTAAAGCAGACCTAAGATATGTTACACCGTACCGGTCGAAGCTTGTTACGGGAATGCCGCCTGGTTGACTTTCAAGTGTTGGGTCTCTCAACCGTTGCACATTCTACGTCAGGAACTAGAGCACAATTGCAAGCGTGCATGTGACTGAATAGACTTGCACTCACAGCGGGCATTGCGACAACATGCTTGCAGCTTTCACGCATTGTACCCTGGGACCTCAGACAGTACTCAGCCTGAGTCACATCCCCATCGCAGCTGCCACCCAGCTGATCTCGCTGCAGAAGGCTGCTTTTGCAAAAGGAGCAGCGAAGCCAGCGTCGACCCCAAGCAAAAGCGCTAAGAAAGCAAAAGATCCTGGAACAAACGATACCAGAGCACAGAAGTTTTTGCTGGCATTGACCCCCCAAGACATTGGCGATTTGAATTTGCCAGAAGAGCAGCAGGCTGAAGCTGCTGCAAGGTCTAAGGAGTACAGCCGAAGAAAAATGGCACAACACAGGCGAGCCAGGCTTTATTTCAACTCTGGCACACAGAGCTGTGGTGCCTTGTTGGCAATATGGCTTGTTGTCTGTGCATAGGGAATGGCAACGAGATTTGACAACCAAGATCAAGCTGAGGGAAGCAGCAATTGCTGCACTTCCTGAAGAACTAAGAGCTGCTGCAAGGCAGCCCGACAATGAACCCTTCCCTGCAAGTCGCCAGATGTGGACACTTACACCACCCATACCTGGCTTCCAGGAACAGCAACAGACAGCTACAGCTGCTACATTTGCAAAAGGCAACAGACGGAGATAACAGATGTCACTGACAGCAGAAGCATGTTGTTTCTTGGAATAGTGTCCACGCATGGCCAGCTCATTTTCCAGCACTTATGAGGCTGGACAAAACTACTTGAAGTTGCACATACTGGCTGAAACAGGAAGACCTTCCAACATATGAGTCGCAGCCAACTGAAAAGCTTCAGGGCAAGCATACCCAACTGGTGAAGCAACACCAAAGATTTCCGTACTGCCTGCCTTGACTTTTTCAGATGACCCTTGCCAGCACCTCATCGTTAGACTAGCACTCATGAAGCCTGTGCTGTTGGCCATGTCTAGCCCGCTTTATGATGGTGCATTCTTTTTGCAACCCTGCTGCAGGCTTGCACAAATGTACGTTTTTTGCTGCAGTAGACATGATTTTGTGCTCATCCACTGACCAATCTTCCTTTCTGCAAATATGTCAATTCTATGTGGTCATGTTCATTGCTTGGCAAGTGGCTGTTGGTTTATCAAACAGTAGCACTGTAGATTGCAATTTGTATGCCTGAGGCTCTGTCTAGTTGTAGCAGGCGCATTTGATTGGCCCTTCCTATGACAACATAGTGTATGTTAGCAGACAAGCACCGTCGGATGATCTGCCTAAACATTAACGGCGCAGGTGCATTATGACTCAGTTGAGGTCATGTATTAGAAGCATCGAGGGGGGGTGCATAGCTTCACCAGCTCCCCTGGGCTCAAACTTTCAGCACTCAAGTCGTGATCTCCATTGAGTGACGTGAATTATCTCGCTTGCACTCTTCGACAACAGTTCTATTTTGGCTATACAGTATCAAAGAGTTTGGCAGTCTCATGTCGCAGAGTTTGCTGACCCATTGCAGCGTCTACGCACATCGATCGCCCGCTCAGCCCAGGTATGCCACACATTCAGCTGATGGCTCTTGATTGCCTGCACAAGTTCGATCCAGACACACCCGAAACGGATTTTGATACACGGAGATTGGTCAAACGCTACAGCAATTGCAATATCGTGGTATGCAGGCATCACACACCAGCCTCTCAGCTCGGGTCCACCGCTAGACCCAGGTTTTTGCAATTGTCGAGACCGCCCGCCTCAAGGACTTTCCGTCCTGCGCAGTTTCGAGTCAACATGGCAGCCGCTCAAGCTGAGGTGCGATACAACACTCTTGCTTGTGGAGTCTGATCATGCCAGCAGTACCAAGGCCACCCGCTTTCAGCGCAGGATCTGAAAATCAACACCACTTCCACGAAACCCATCGACGGGCAAAAGACCGGCACCAGCGGTTTGAGAAAGAAAACAAACGTTTTCACTGGTGAAAACTATCTTGCTAATTGGTAAGATCTTCGTCTTCTCTTGCTGGGTCCTGTACAACAGCGTGAGTCCCACAAGTGCTGGGTATCGAGATGTGCATATCCTGTTCAGTATCACAAGGAATGTTCACCTCTGCCATGTATAAGCTGATTTGGATATGCGGGACATGCTGCAAGCTTGACTCTGCCTGTGTCACAGGATCCAGTCCCTTTTCAACTCATTGGGTGATGAGGTCAAGGGCAAGACTATTGGTCTTGGCGGTGATGGCCGGTACTTTAACAAGCAGGCTGCTCAGATCATCATCAAGATGGCAGCTGCCAATGGAGTCAAGAAGGCATGCTCTTCAGTGTCACTGCATTCTGCTGATCACTGAGCTGGTCTCGACATGCTTTCTGTTGAGAAGTATGCCCAAGTCTATGAACTGCACACTTGCCAAAGGTAGCTAATGCCTGATTTACCTGGATGCTCAGGTGTTGGTGGGGCAGAATGCCATCATGGCCACCCCAGCAATGTCAGCCCTCATCAGGCGCCGCAAACTGTATGGTGAGATTGCCTCTGTCTGCCAATACTTGCTGCAGACCATGTTAAACTTGTCATGATAGATGCAATGCACCCTCTTGCCCAAGCATTCGGCAGCTGTTTACACATGAAATAGAGGCATGCTGAACCAAATCAGTTGCAGTGAACTCCATGCAGTGTGTGAACCCCCTACATCCTTGCAACAGTATCATTGAGGTCAACACTCTGGCGGGCAATCAAGGCTGCATGCTGTCTTGTCCAAGCACAAGTCTGTCCAGGTGCTATCACCATGGCTCCCAGGTGTCGCCTATACTGTCATTCTAGGCCAAGGTACTGCTGGCACCAAGACGTCATGTTGTTTCAGGTGGGCTGATCATGAGTGCCAGCCACAACCCTGGAGGTCCCAAGGAGGACTGGGGCATCAAGTTCAACTACAGCAGCGGTGAACCTGCACCTGAGCGTATCACAGATGCCATCTACAAATACACTCAGAGCATCAAGGAGCTGAAGACAGCTGACCTGCCAGACATTGACCTTGCCAAGATTGGCAACAACAAGTTTGGCAGCTTTGAGGTACTAGCTGGCCTTCATCTTGCTCTAGTCTTTCTCAGAAGAGCACTGCTGCTTTGCTTGTCTCTTGTAACTGACATCTCGTCAGCGCTGCTCTCACCTGTTTGACATAGCCAAGTCAAGGTATCAAACTCAAAATATCATTTGCCTCGTCACCATCTGGGTGTATGTTTTGGCATGTTGTGCTGTTATACTTCTGGCTTTTAGGGTCTGTACTGCAGCACAAATTTGTTACATAAACAGGTTGGTATACCTGGTGCAGGTTGAGGTGATTGACAGTGTGACAGATTACTTAGCCACTCTGAAGGAGGTCTTTGACTTCCCCACCCTGAAAGAGTTTGTGGGCCGCAAAGACTTCTCCTTCTGCTTTGACGCCATGAATGCTGTCACTGGCGCCTATGCTGCCCCCATCTTTGTCAACGAGCTTGGAGCTGACAAAAGCGTCGTCAAGTAAGCCCAAAAACCACCTTCACATGACCAGCAAGCAGCGTTAAGCTGGCTTTAGCTGACTTCACTGCCTCACAGCACCACTCACAGGCAGTAGTGTCGTGTTCCTTGTCATGTGTCAGGCACTTCTTGTCTGCATGATGGTGCCTTTGTGTGTTGCCTTCTGATTGACTGCACATTGACTGTGCATTTCATTGATGCTTCAGTTGAATCTGTCAACTGTGAACTTCTACTGGGTAAGTCTGTGAATAATCCAGGCCAACAAGTAGTCCCTGACATGCAGGAATGGGGTGCCCATGGAGGACTTTGGGGGTGGACATCCAGACCCCAACCTGACCTACGCCAAGGAGCTTGTGGACATCTGCTGGAGTGACAATGGCCCAGACTTTGGTGCGGCTTCAGATGGTGACGGTGATAGGAACATGATTCTGGGCAAGAAGTTCTTCATCACCCCTTCAGACTCTGTGGCAATGATTGCAGCCAATGCGGATGCTATCCCCTACTTCAAGTCCGGTCTCAAGGCATGTGCTGCCCTTTTGCAGTTCTGCTGTCACTATTGCACTCATTTCCTTGCGGACAGGCTGTCAGCATTGACCTTGGTGTATCAAGGGTCAAGTCATAATTGATGCTAGTTGAGTTCATGGCTATTGGCTTCACAGACAAAACCCAGTTGCAGTGCTGATCACTTGTAGGCTTTCCATGCAGGTTGCCAGGGTCACGCACCTTGCAGCATGTTACATGTCTGTATGATGCCATCCAACATACCCCTTGCCATCAAGGTGTGGATCAGGTCTTGAGCATAAGCATGCTTGATCAGTCTCGCGTTGTCATTGTGCAGGGAGTGGCACGCAGCATGCCCACCAGTGCTGCACTGGACAGGGTAGCCAAGAAGCAGAACCTGACATTCTTTGAAGTGCCCACTGGCTGGAAGTTCTTTGGCAACCTCATGGATGCAGGTGCGCACCTGCCACTGCCTGCATGACACACTTCATGACAGCATGTATGTGGCAAGCGGTAGACTGCTTGCTGTGCTGAGCTTGACATCTGGGCATGTGTGCTGTCGGCAGATGATTTCATGTTCTTGAAGTCAAGTCGTGCATCATCTTGTGCACATGGAGGCTGTCTGCTTGCAATCACATTGACACAGAAGCTCAAGCTGCTGTTTGCTTGACTTTTGGTCCCTGGTGGACTTTTGGAGCCACAATCACCTTCTGGGTGCATGCACGCTGCAGAGAGGCACAGCAGAGTCTGGAAATTCACAAAGACGAGCATGCATAGTATGTAAACGTCAGCAATAGGTAAACTCAAGCAGGCAATTGTATACCGCCCTGAGGCCGTGATGCTGAGGGTTTTCTGGCCGATCTGCCATCAAATTTATGCTTCTTCAGGCAAGTGCTCTGTGTGTGGTGAGGAGTCCTTTGGAACTGGCTCCGACCATGTACGAGAGAAGGACGGCCTGTGGGCAGTCCTGGCCTGGTTGTCAATCTTGGCAAAGAAGAACAAGGGCAAGAAGGACGGTGCTGGCCTCTTTACTGTTGAAGATGTAGCTAAGGAGCACTGGGCTACCTACGGCCGTAACTTCTTCAGGTTGAACCCACTTCACAATGAGATCATATTTTGCTGACATTACTGCCAATATGTTGCATATACTGCTGGTATGTAGCAGCAGAATGCTGATCTAGGATGCTATAGCAGCAACTTGGGTTTGCTCCCAGGCCAGGACACCCTTGGAGCATGTGCCGTTCATGATGACTAGGTCCAGGGACTACGTTGCTGCAGCATGCATTAGCAATGCATCAGCATGCTGCTTGTCTCAATCTTGTGGCTTCCACGCCTCTCCTGCATACAACTGCTGCCTCACTTGGCTGTCTGGTCCTGGCCTTCACAAGCTTTGCTTGTATGGCAGCCGGTATGACTACGAGGGAGTGGAGTCAGAGGGTGCCAACAAGATGGTTGAGCACCTGGAAGAGGTGATTGCCAAGAGCAAGAAGGGTGACAAGCTGGGAGAGTACACCCTGGAGAAGGCAGACCAATTTGACTACACCGATCCCATTGATGGCAGTGTGGCCAAGAAGCAGGGCGTGCGTTTTATCTTTGATGACGGCAGCAGAATTGTGTTCCGCCTGTCAGGCACTGGCTCAGCTGGCGCTACTGTCAGGTGAGATCCAACCATCACATCTGATCTCCATGCCAAAACAACAGGGTGTTTTTGGGTAGTACCTCTTCTGCTTAGATCTACCAGCAGTTGCGTGTGCAGATGATGTTCTTGGCGGGGTTTGTGCTCCTCAATGGAATGTTAGGGCTGCACTGTAGATTCTATATGCAATGTGAAGTAGCTGAATTGTGAGTGTCTGCTGCAAAGTGGTGTGCATACTGAAACTTTGCACTGTGCTTTTAGAAAGAAATGCATGCATTTAGCATTCTGGCTGATACTGACAAATCAATGATATGTGTCTGACACCTGTGATGTGTGTACAGCCTTATTAGTGCATCTGTGTGCAGCAATATCCACTTGATTCATCTTCACGCATGGTTTTGATGTAGGATGTACATTGAGCAATATAGTGATGACACTAGCAAGCATGGGCTGGATGCCCAAGAGGCACTGGGGCCAATCATCAAGACTGCTCTGCAAGTGAGCAAGCTCCAAGAGTTCACTGGCAGGGACAAGCCAACAGTGATCACCTAGATTAGTTGTCACGGGCAGCAGTGATAGCAGCAAACTGATGAGATAAAGAGTTGTGCAGGTTAAATGAATGATGCCAGAAAACGTCTTGTGGTAATGCATGTAAGCGTCAGTCTGTCTGATCGTTGGTTGCAAAGATTACTGTGAGATAAGTGTTGTCACCTTTCCATACTTAACTTTCAACAGCTGCCTGCATATTGACGAAAGCAAGCTTGAGTAATACAACTGTGTCACACTGACTGTGCAGTGACTGGGGCAAAAACAAGCTCGAGTGCGACACTGCTAAACCATACTACGTGCTAAGATCTTGCAGCAGTTCTGCATTTGCTGCAAATGTAGCAAATAACTAATAAGAGCGAAGAGCCGAGCATCAAATTGCTAATGCCTGCTGGATGAACTCAGATTCAGCCCTGAATTGCGATCAGAGGAGCTCCACCGTCATCCTCCCGCACGACAACTACAGAATCACGGCCGTTCCATAGCCCTGCCTCCTGTGCAATGACGCGTGCTTGTGCCACCAACCCAGTTATGTCATCCATGTCATCGACTACCAGGTCATATATTCCGAACGCCGGGCTGCACAAGCGAGCTGTGGCCTTGCTGTCGGTGATGAGTATCTGAGGGACAGGCGGCCTGCCGACGGCGATGGCCAGAGGCAGTTGTGACCCACGGCTGAGAGTCACAATCAGGCACGCATGGCAATCAAGTACCGTACCAACAGCCGAGATAGCTGCCGTGTACACCGCTGATAGAGGCTTTGCAGCCTGCTCTTTCAGATATGACAGCATCGCTGATGCATTGAGCGCTCCTTCCGCACACTGCAGTACAGAACTCAAAGCCGCCATGGCAGCGTTGAGGCTGCTTCGTCGTGCGAAGGTCCCGCTCTGTCTGGCCTTCACATCACTGTCGGCTCTGTCGTCTGCCAGGCCGTCCGTGGTGCACCAGGAGCTGTTGCTATCGCTGGCTTGCAGACGTCTTGTGCTGGCGTGTGGAATTTGCATTTGTTGCACCGAGAGGGCAACACAGTCACAGCCGTCCAACACCGCGTTAGTGACGTCTGCCACTTCTGCAGGTGCAGCTTTGGCCTGAGCATGTGAAGAGGCTAGCAGATCTGCTGAGCAGATTGAGATGCGTCCTGCAAGCTTGGCTCTGCTGATCAGAAGCTTCTGCAGCTGTGGTAGGTCCTGCCGCAGCAACTGACTGGGCAAGTTGCTTCTGCTGATGTACACTCCAGCTACTCGTTGCAGCAGCTTGTCCAGTTCTGGCAGAGCCCTGACGTCTTCAACTCTTGCCAGAATCTGGATAGCAGTCCCTTCTACCTGATCCAGTGCCTGTCTTAGTGCCACAGCATCTGCCAGCGATCTGATGGGAGCAGCAACATACTCCACAAAATGCCTGTGGACAAACTGCTGGACTGCCTTGGTATCAGCAGCTGTCAGCTCTGATACCCCTGCTTGCTCTGTGGCTGCAGCATCACGCAGCTGCTGACCAGCTGCAAGCGTCCCTGCTGTGAGAGCTTTCACCTGTACTTGCTGTTTGGCTGCGTCCCTGATGACTACTTCAAACTCTACAGATCCATCACCTGTCACCAGCTTGTGACCAGACTCAAGCATGATGGCAGCCATGTTGGTGCAGTGTACAGCAGCAGGACTGCTGCTGGGCGGGGTGTCCTCACTGAGCCTCTTACTGACTCCTGCACCATCCTTGCTGCTGCTGTCTATCAGCTTGAGCAGCTGGCCTTCTTGCAGCTCTATTGACTGAGATGCTGTGCTGATACTGACAATGTGAGCATCTGAGCCGGCTAAGTTAAGCACGCGCGCAATCTGCTTGCCAGACTGCTTTGCGTGCTGCTGCACCTGAAAGGGACCATTATCTTACTTGAAAGGCAGGTTCAGAAACATGTTTTCAAGGATGCACTGATCTGCAGAGCCTGGTAAAATGCCTGGATCATGGAGGGTCAAGCCAGATGTTGACATATCACAGGCTTCATTGTAAGGGTGCCAGTCACAAGGCTTCAAAATAGACAGTATCACAGCAAAAATATGAAACAACCTTTCCTTTGGTGCAGAAAGGATGTGTTGTTGACAGAGCAGCATGACAGACTCAGCTGAGTCTGCAGATTCGACAGCACAGCATGTGCAGCAAATGTGCCCACCATAATCAGCACATCCTACATCAACAATGTGAGGACCAGCAGCTGCGCCAGCAATCTCAGCAACAAATCACAATGGTCTCAAGTCAATGCACAAAAGGAAGTGTGTTGTCTCAGGATCGCACATGTAAATGCCACATACCTCAACGAGGTGGTCAGCCAAGTCCAGATGCTGCTCCAGGGTGCCTTGAGACAGGTCAAAACAGGCCACGTCCATGCCAGCCTCCATCAGGGCTGTCAGCTCATGCACAAGCTCACCGCCCTGCCCTGCCCCAAGCTGCCCTGCCTGTACTGCCCCAATGGCACCACTCACAGGACTGGCTGCTGCAGTCATCTGAACCAAGCAAGCGTGAAATTCGGCAGACGTACTGCTCATTGTGCACTGCCACTTCAGAAGGTCTTTTTCCAGGAGGTCAATGGTGTCAGCCAAGCTTTGCACACGAGCAAGCAGGCAAGCAGGTTCTGCTTAATGGGCATCTCAGTGTGAAGAGACATAAGAAAAGGCTTCACCAGCATTTTGAAGCAACGCAGGGCCCAGATGCTTCACCAACAGGCACTTCAGAGATGCTCATTTGAGAACATACAGACTGGGTGGCAGCAATCAAAGCAGGCTTGAGCCATTTGATGCAGGAAATGCCATGCCATCCAGGCAGCCATCATGATCTGCCTCAGAGCAGCAACTTCATCTGCCACGCCACACTCAAGTAGCTTCATGCTGTGTGAAGTAGCATCAGCAGATTTATACAAACTCAACTACTCAGCCACAACAATGCGGCCGTATCTGGGCACTTGCATGCGAGTACTGCATCTAAGCCCAACCTAGGCAACCCACCTCAGATGTGCGGAGTGCAGAGTGAACCTCTTTGCTCATTGGTACAGATGTCTCCTAGCATGATATTATACATTGCACATTTCAATCATGTCATGCATGCTACAGTGACTGACCTTGATGGGTGATGACTTGAGGGGAGTCCCACTGCCTTTACTGGGCGTGTTTGCCGCACTACCCATGCTGAGGCGCGCAAGCAGTCCTTCAGGCCGCTTAGGCTTGTGCCTGACACCAGTGCTCAGGGTGAAAGCCGCAGGGTCCAAGACACACATGATCTTGGTGTGCCTTGGCCCTGGTGCTGTTGAGACCACATCAGCAATGGAAAGAGAGGCTGTCTGGGGACACAGGGTCCTGTGGATGCGATTGTCTGCTTGCCCATCCCACACCTGCTGTGCGTCTCCAGGAGCTACCTGTTGCACAACGTGGCCAGCCATTCAGCAGTACTGTCCACGAAGCAACATGAAGAGATTAGCACATCCAGCATATGAGCTGACCATGCTCACATACATAGTGAGATTTACACATATGTGCACAAGGGCTTGCAGCAAACAGCAGTGCAGCTGCCATGACACGCAAAAGGCATTACTGAGCATGATACAGAAAACGTGCTTAAACAAGCTGCAAGCTGATTTGCATGCATGCTCCACAAGACCTGCCTGTCAATCTCAGCATGATGCAGTTATGCATGCATGCAACAGCATGTATGTCCAGCTGCTGCCTCAACCAGGTCTATCACAGATCATCAACAGTATGCAGCTGCTGAACACAGACATGAACTTACGTAAAGCTTGCATGCAAGCCAGGGGTGCTGTCGTCTTTGCAAACTCACCCTAGTAAACAGCACAGGGAGGGTGTCTGGACCATCTGCCAAGTTCTCTGCCATGACCACGACTCTGCAGCCTGAAGGGCACAAGCCCTGGTCCCTGGCATGCTGCAGCCCTTCTTGGAGGGGGGCCTCCAGAAGGTCTCCAGGGGCCTGAGTGATGGGAAAGGGGAACAAAGCTCGCACTGTGTTGCAGCGCCTCATCACCTGCATCATCACTAGGGTCAGGCTTTTGTCAGAGGCACTGTGCATGTTTCTGCATCAGTACATCACGCTCTGCCATTGCCTACTGTGTCACTGTACAGATGAAGGTGCTGCAGGTGACTATTCCGAGTCGCACCTCGAAGCGCCCAAACTCAGATACGTTCAACAAGATGTAGTTGGAAGCGGTCATAGCTTGTGAGCTGTTGAGAGATTCAGGTATGCTAGCAGCTTCTTGATGGCTGCACGGCAGCTGCATCCCTTGCTCAAACCCGTTCCCTATCAATGCTTGTTCAGGACTACCCCACATAAAGCACTAGTTCTGATGAAAGGTCCTGCTGCAGGAAAGTAGCTCTGATTGAAGGTGTATGCAATGCAGTGTCAGCCGCATCCGGCAGTAGTTTGAGCTCACCTCTTCAGACTGACTCACAACCAGGATGGGCAAACCCAGGCGATAGCGAGCCAGCAGATAAGCGCTCTGCCCTGTGGTGGTGAGCACCACAATCAGTCCTGCCCTCATGTCCAGGGCTGCTCTGGCAGCCCCACTCACAATGGCCTCAAAGGGCTCTATCAACTCAGAGTCTGAGTCACCCATGCCAGTCCTGTGGATGTGGCGGTAAGCCTGCCGCCCATCCAAGCTGTGGTCTGCTGCAGATATGACTGCAGCTGTGCATCGTACCGCCTGCACCAGACTTGGCAATGCTCACTATGGGTGCCTCTCCAGGATGTCCACCAGGAGTCCTTACTGGCATCACTGCTGCGTACGGGTCATACGCACGTATGCTGAATAGAGCTTTGTTACATGCAGCCTTGGCACGGATGTATATTGTAAGCAACACAATTGTGAGGGTGCTGCCTCACAAGCTTGTATAACAACTCCAAACAGTGAGCATTGCTCAAATCAGCTTGAAGGCTGCATGGCAGGTTGCATGATGCGCAATACAGTCACCAGCTGAAACCATGCAATTACCATGCAGTTACAAGTTAACTGGAGGGCGCCTTGTCACCTCAACAGGGCTGATGCCTATGGAGGTTGCAGTGCCCAGCAGCAGCCCATCAGCTCCATCAAAGATGGCGTGGGCCACATCTGACATTTCACAGGGCAAGGGCTGACGCTGCCACTTCATGGATTCCATCACCTGTCCCTCCACCACCATGAACTTCCCTGCACCCCACATGCGCCATGTCTCACTTGCCGCTGTGAACATGCTTGCAAAATTGTGCAATCCACAAAGCAGAATGATGAGAGTTGCCAATACAAGGTTAAGCTTGCTGTCTGCCAGCAGGTGATGACATGCTGCAGCGCCAAATATCTTGTGCTGTGCTGGGGATTTGTTGTTTGTACTGAATGTGCTTGCCAAATTCTGCTGGTGCGACTCAGACATATTGTCTATACTGCATGTGAGCCAGGCATGAGGACAGCAAAGTTGCCTCCCATCAATCGGTGCTCAGCTTGCAAAGGAAGCAAGTAAGCAAAGGAAGCAAGTGATGAGTAAAGGGCATGAGTCAAGCTGCATGAATCACCTGCTGCTTGAGCCTTGGCAGCAACCAGCTTCTGCATGAGGCCAAGCTTATCTGGTCCCAGCTCAACAGCCAGGGATGACCGACACAGCATGATGCCATCAGCCTCCCCAAGAATGTCATCAATGTTGCGCAGCCCAACCTCATTCTCAATGCGTGCAATCAGCCTGATTGTATCTCCATGGTCGCATTCCACCATGAAGCGCCGCAGATACTGTGCATCTTCAGCCGTCTGGATGTAGGCTGCTGAGACAAAGTCTACCCGATGTGCACAGGCAAAGTTCTTGATGTCATTGAAGGTGGGCTGGGCTAGGCAAGGGCTTGGAATGGCACAGCCAGGGAATATGACCTGCAAACACATGACCAGATGAGTCACCCAAGTGTCATGACACCTACAGTGTGAATCACAAAAAACAGCATGCATTAGTGCAGTGTGCATGGAGTTAATGTAGGCATGGGTGCTGATGCGAGTGATAACAGCAAGCTGTCTGACAGCAAGGTGTAGATAGTGACACAGGCATGTGACGCTTCGGCAGGTAGCTAGCTTGTGTGTGCCAATCTTTCACGCAATTCAGGGCATCAACATGATAAGAATGGCCATCACCATCAAGCATGCAGAGAGAAACACGTACACAGCGTTCATATGAACTGCGCAACATGCCTATTGCAACTCTGCCCTGACCACGCAAGCAATGCAAATCTTGTGTTCAACACACACCTGACAGTGCTCTCCTAGAGGCTTCAGAGCCTTGGTCACAGTGGCTTCACACTGCTTGTCAGACGAGATGCTGGTGACTTTCAGCACAATGCTGTCATCTCCTAAGATGACAGTGCTGCCATCCTTGACAATCTGGCACAAAGCATCTGTTGTCACAAAGATGGTGATTCTGCCAGATTTTGCATCCAGGCCGCCTTCAACATGGCCGTCTGATGATCCCCCACGCAAGCTGACAGATTGACCTGCTATGAGTTGTAGTGGCTGACGCCCAAACAGTCGGCCTGTGAACAGGTTGGGCCGCTTGGTGTTCATGCACACAGCTACAGTGCATGCCTGATCAGCCTCCACTCTGCGTATTCTGTCTAGCACAAGCTGATGCTCCTTGTGATTGCCGGTGGACAGATCCAGCACCCCAACATCCATGCCCGCAAACACGAGCTGCTGAACTAGTGCCTCTGTGGCTGATGCTGGACCTAGAGTGCAAAAGATCTTGGAGTGGCGAATGTTGTCTGTGGAAGGTTCCATGCCTTCTGGACTGGCAGGGATCTGACCCAGAGTAGCCAGATTAAAAGCTACTGGCGTATAAATTGTGAACACCTCCTGAAGACGCTGAGCAAAAGCAGATGCCTGCTTGACTCTGTTCCTGGTGTAGGGACTAAAGTACGGCGTGGCTGGGGCCAATCCACTTGCCATTGCAGTGATGCGGATTGTCCCTGCTTCATACTTCTTCGTCAGTGAGTGCTGGTGCTGAAGAGTGGAATTGCCGCAACCCATGACGGCACAATCGACACTCTGACTGTTGCTGTTGACCAGACTGCTGACTGTGCTAGCAGTTCAATGCACTGTCCATGACCAAGTTGGTGTTGATTAACTGCTCGCTGTGTCTGCCTGGACTGCCTGTGAGGGTTTTGCCACACAGCACACCTCAAAAGTCCCGGGTGTCCTGTGTATGACAGAGAGAAAGGCTGGAAACATTATCAGGCATCATACGCACCGCACAAGTCTGCTGAACTTTGACTACAGCTGTCTAAGACCAGCCTCAAAAGTGTCACGGCATGCTGAAAGTCATACTCCTAGCCGACCAGCAGACGTCGCGTTGTCGTAAGAACGCAAGCTATTTTTACAGGTAGTCTGCATCAATCGAAGCGCAATGGCGTCGCGTACCTCGAGTGAGCTTGACGAAAAGTTGCCAGGGCAAAGGTGCCCTTTTACCAGGTCTGATATTGCTGGGTCTATGACTGGGTCGAGTCAAGCCTGTGTAATCCAGCTACAGACATCACTGATGCGACCCTGAATGTCATCGTACTGGATCGCAAAACACCTTGTAAACGGTAGCACTATCAAAGCAGCGCCTTCCAGTCAACTATGCGGGACCCCTAACCATACATATTTCGTATCTGCCTCGTTTGCCTGATCAGGCAATGACCACCAGCTCTCTCTCTCAGTTGAGACTTGCAAGCTTTAAGCTTTTTAGGCGAAGTCTCTGGCCAGAGCCTCGAATATTCCACTACAGCGTCGCTGCAAAGCAGTAAGCCCGATCAGTGCCGTCTGCAGATTCCAGTCCTCAACCAAAGCCTGCCCTGCACCCTTGATCTTGACCTAGAAGCAGCGAACCGAAGCTACTCAAGGAAGTTGCACAAAGGTCAAGTGACCTTGTCATGGACGACGCTCTGGCTTTTCGTGTTCTACGACTTGCTAAGCCCGCTTTTGGCATACAACAACCCCTCAAGTTCCAACTCGACGAGGACATGACTTCTGACTTGATCAGAAGGTCAAGTCACAGTACTGCAGCCAGCAAATTTCAGGAGCCCTTTGCAGACAGAACGGAGCTACAAAGCGCGTTAGCGGCATGCGGCGTTGGTGGTCTGATGGTGCTGACTAAAAGCTTTGGAGAAGCATATCTTGGTGAGGTAATCTGCTTGCATGTCCCATGCACCTGTTGGATGCCAACGACACGCGTTTGAACAGCTGCTGTTGTAGAGCTTTGTGGGGTACATCAGTTTGGGTAACAAGGCATCATACCGGGCCACTGAGGTCATTGTGAAGGTCAGTGTATTGCATGGCAGCTGCTTGTCTTTTGCCTGCGTTTTGGACTGCTATCCTTTGCAGTGTTGCAGACTCACAATCTGACAATTATTGCACAGGTGGAGCTGCAGACTTCACGGCAGAAGGTTGTCCTATATGACAACACCACGTCACCTTTGCCTTTCCTTGGTCCTGGGAGCAGACATGATTTCATTGTACAGCATGACATCAAGGAATTGGGCATCCACAACCTCATCTGCTCAACTGTCTACACTGCTGCTGATGGAGAGCGCAGATACACACCAGAGACCTTCAAATTCACATCTGCAAATCCGCTTTATGTCAAGACAAAGGTGAGCTTCAAGTCACATGTACTGATGGAGTAGGACTTGCCTTATGCCACAGCACCACCTGATCAGCATCTGCCGCCACCCCATGACCTTGTGTGCTGGTTGTTTCAGCCGCTTTACACTTTCTGCTGCTGTCTGCACACACCAGCTGCGGTCAAATGGTGCACATGCTGTTATTGTCAAAATGTGCTTCCATTGCCAAGGCATGCTCGGGGAAAGTGGGAGTCAGGACAGTACTTGGCCTTCCCTACCAACTTGGTCAGCCCAGGACTGAGCAAGCAATGGAACAATATAAGTTCAGTGGTACTAAATAGAGCTAGCCTTGCTTTTTCTGTCCTCAATACATGTTTGCTGTTGTCATGCCCATGCACATGTATGCCAACGTATGTGTTCTGATGCTTGCATTGGTACTGCTTTTCATGCAGACTAGGCAAGTGGGAGGTGACACGTTCATGGAAGCATGCATAGAAAACTTCAGCAAGAACCCAATGGTGCTGGAGTATGTACGCTTTGACGCTGCGTCTCCACTATCTGCTGTCAGCATTGACATCAGAGACGTCCTCATGACCGACTTCACCAGTGATGTCCCATTAGGCAGCTACATTGACCAGCTGCAGGCAAGTCTTTCCTTTGTGCCTGCTGCACAGTGACTCACTTGAATGAGATGTCAATGCATGTGTGCGGCACTGGCGTTGTGCGGTACTGACTGACTCGCAGTGCATTATGTTGGCACAGGCATTGCAGCTTGCAAATTCGACCCACACACGCTGTTGGTGCAGTACATGCATTTATGACCTTCTGCTGATGTGCTTAGGCAGTGTTTGAGGAACCGCTTATAAACAAAGCTGATGTTTCTTGAAGCCAGGCACTGACTGACCACATCTTGCTGATGCTGCGATTCAAAGTTAATCCAAACACGTATCTTTTTACAAGCTCCTGTGAGTCTACAGGCCATCCTTGCATAGCTTGAGACTCAGTGTTTGCCTGATAGACTGTAGCTGGCATCACGCTTCACCAGTCTGAACAAGGTGTGAAGCATGCATGTGAAACCCTTAAAACGTGTTGTGTAATGCACCAGGTGCTTGACGTCGGCTGCGGCTCCAACTACCTGTTCAGGCTGACACAGCGAGGCGGAGGTGCAGCAGCAGACAGTGCAGGCACCGCCCTGGGCAAGCTGGAAATCAAATGGAGGGGTAGCCTGGGGGAGGTGGGGCGGCTGCAGACCCAACAGATCCTTGGGCCCCCTGCGCCCACCAAGGTCAGCGCTGTACAGTGGGTGATGCTGCTGGTCAACCTGTTCAGCACTTTGGTTGCTTTGTTGCCATGCATGCTGGAGTGAGCAGACAGCAGGTATGTTAGTGGAATGCTTGCTTGATACGACTCATGTGCACTTGCACTATGCCAGAGCTGCATGTGTGAACACTGGTCATGTGCTCCCAGCAGCAGCACCAGCAGCAAGGGCTGCGGACCACACTGCAAGTCTTTCAGTATAGAAGCAAGTAGACGCAAAACAACAGCAGCCTTCAGACGCGGCATCCCAGAATCATGCCATGAGCGTAGCCAGATCGAGGTGCCGTTGTATAAAAATAAGCATTAGAGGGATTGCCTCGGTGACATGTGTGCAGGAGGTGGAAATCAAGATAACATCAATATCTGAGCAGATACATCTGGAGAGACCCTTTCAAACTGTGGTGAAGCTACAGAGCCATGTGGACCGCCAATTGGGACCCCTTACCCTTACCATGGCTTCTGGTCAGAATCTGCTGCTCTTCCATGCTGCACCCTGCTTAATGGTCAAAATTAGCCTCATTATCACATGGCTTGTCACATCAAGTATGAGCTGCTCTATGATATCAAGGTGATGCATATGTGGTTTCATAGCATGGATCTGTGTACACATTGAAGCGCTCATCACCAATCAGTTGTGCAGTATTTAGTATGTATTGCCAATCCTGCTTGTGACCTCTTTGACGGGTGGCACCATGAGGCAGAGCTATCAGGTCAGCTCAAGGTATATTGTTGCGAAAACGCAATGTTGCCTGAAAGGGCTGCAAGCTGTTTGTAATCGCAGGAGCAGAGAGCGATAAGACCCAGCAAGCTGGTGCATTGCAAGATAGGGGTATGTTGCGGCCCTCTGCAAGTCCTTCTCTCAGGGTGACAGCTGATGGTGGTGATGTATTACTTTCCAGCGATGCAGCCAGCAGTAGCATTGTTGCATGTGGCATGACAACACATACAATTGAAACATTGCCACCTCGTGGCACAACACATTTCACCCTGTCCTTCTTGCCTCTTGCATTGGGCGTACAGCAGTTGAGCGGACTCTTGTTGCAAGGTGTGGATGATAGCCACGTGTATGACAGATTGCAGCCTGTAGACATTCTTGTTGCTGCCTGACATCAAGACTTTGTGCAATAGCAAAAGAACACTTCTTACATTTGGTGCTTTGAATTCGTATTTGATTGCTGTAAAATTGAGATTGCCTGTAGAGCATTGAGCAAAAGCTAGCTCATCAAGTTGAGTGCCTGGTCTCAGCGACGCAAATTATGTAATTCAAACTGATCCAAGCTGCTTCTAAATAAACTGGTCGTTTGGCCAAACGCCGCGCAGGACACATCAAGACTTTGAGCTCAGCTGCAACTCCCCACCAGCTACCAGTATGACTCTGATCAACATTCTGCAAGGTCTCGTGGCATTAGGTGCATGGAAATCTGTAATGCTCTTGTTACATGTACAGCTGCAGGCCATGTGGGCACACGGTTGTTGCTTACAGTGGATGTGTATATGAAGATGGCGTTCTGGTATGACTACAGGGCATTATGCCAACAACTAGACATGATATGTACGATAACAAACAGCAGTCTCACACCTCAATGTCACTTTTGCCCCAAAACATGTCAGTGTCCTAAGTATACAGGCGCAGTTCACACAATGATAAGTATATGCTGCTAAACAGGGCAGATGTATAGCCCTAGCTGTCTTGAACTTTAGTTAACCATCTACTTGCAAGTAAAGAGTCACACAGATCATGAACCAAGCATCAGCACAGAACAAATACTGTACACAGCTGACATACTTGCCCAGTTCAGACAAAACTTGAGCCTGGTAATGCAGGCAAATTTACTGAAGAAAGGTGCAGAAGCATGGCAATGGCCCATTGAAGTTGGAAACGTTTTGGTCGCCCTGAATGCTCTTTCACTCGTCAGACTGATCAGCAGCAGCAGCTTTACCAGCAGTTGCATGCTGCAAGTAGCGTATATAAACAGAACAGAGGTGTGGCCAAACAGAAAGTGTATGGTACACTGAATATGTTCAAACTTGTCAGTGAGCGACAGCCGCTCTCCTAGCTGCTGCATGGACAAACATGGCTATGGCTCTGTTCTCATCCACAACCTGCAGAAGGCAGTGCAACTGTTACTGCCATGACAGGTGTCAGCTGAGCGCATGGGCTATTGCAGCACACAGCAATATGCAACCTCCTCACGCACTGCAAGAAAACGGGAGCCAACTTATGGTTTTGTAGTAAAAATAGTTGGCGGTTGTTTCTGCAGGCTGTGTGTTTGCCTTTGACACAGTCCCCACAGCAGCCGAAGTGCTCAAATCTAACAACAGTGAAATGCAGGATGCAGGGATGTCCCATGAGTGCCAACCAGCATACCTGAGCAGTGAAATGCTTGCCAACAGCTGATACCAGCTCCTCCTTGGTGGGATTGGAGCCCACATCATCTAGCTTGTGAATGCGCCTATACCGCTTCAAAGCCACTGTGTCCAGCTTGTTGAAATCAATTCTCTGCATGAGCAATGATAGCAGACTATGCAATGCTGGACGACCTGAGTGTCAGTTGGCAATAGACAGTAGACTCTGTCCATACACCTATGTGCTGTGACTGCAGAGCTTGGTGCACAGCAGGCTTGTGCAAGGTACAAGGAATTTCATGTGAATTTGCTGAGCGTGTAATGGCCTGAGCCCAGGTTGGCGTCAAACAGGACTTGCAGAAAAGAGTTGCATTTATGCTTGTACGAAAATTGTTGACTGATAAGTTAGCTGCGCACCGAGCCATTGGGATGCGTGACCCTTGCAGACTTTCTCTGTTGTTGGGGACCATCAGGAGAAAATGAGATGGGTCTTGGAGGTGTCCTGGGCCTCACCCGGGGTAGAAGCTCTGCAAATTAGCGCACAGAGTCTGCACAGCTTAGAGAGGTGGAGGATGAAACAGAGTGACAGACCATTGGAACGAATTGCTGCTCATTTGTGGTGTTGCTATGCAAGGCATGCAGTTGAACTGAAGAAATTTATTACTCACAAAAAGCATAAGGCTGATGTACCAGATCATGGAACCAGAGGCGAAAACACGTGGTGAGTAATGGAATGAGGCGGGCTGAACATGAACAGCTGTGCAGCCATAAGATGCAGAGAAATGCGCTTGATGGGTGTGCTTGAGGTTATGATTGTGCTGAATACCTGCTTGGTAGCCTGTTGTTGTGTCCTCGTCCAAGTCAGAGAAGTCCTGCAGACAGCAACAGGTGATGGTGACATCCAATGTCCAACATCACAACGTGCCTGTCCGACATCCGGGCCGACAGAGATAATGTGATGCAGACAGAACGTTGCACATTCAAGTACACATACAATGTCGACACACCAAAGGCGCGTCTTACCGTCTCGTTGCCGGTGGGAGGCTCAAGAACAGCAAGTGCATTCCGCTGCAAGCGACACTCAACACCGTTGCTGAGCACCTATACAACAAGCAACGGTCCCTCAAAACATAGATGATGGCAACAGAAACGCTTAGGAAGCTAGAGCGGCATTGGCTGACAGCCTTACGGGTCAGCAAGACGTCGGTCATGCATCGCAAGCAGACGAAACAAAGTTAGGTTCAGGCCCACAGTCCTAGCAATAAAGCACCTTCCAGCAAACAAGAAGGTGTGCCGTGCACATCAAAATCGGGAAGGCTTACCAACCAATGCCATCCGCCAAGCCCCACTGCCTTCCTGACCACACCAGTGAGTCCCACCAAGCTTTGCTTTGTCCTGTTGTTGCCTGTCACTGTGACCTTGGTATGTCGAGGCAGCAATGCTTGGCCATCGTCTTCCTCATCTTGGCTGGCATTGTCGCTGCCGGAGCTGCTGGCAAGATTGGTCTCCAAGGGCAAGATCGGCGGGACAGTGTCATGTTCTTGCTCGCTCTCTGGATTAGCCATCCGCTCTGTCAGCCTGAAGGTCCTTGTATTGGCTAGCTATTGACTTTTGCTTGTGGACCAATGTAGTATTGCTTCAACGAGTCGCAACTCGGTATCGGAATGCACAGAAGAAGCTGGTTCCGGCAACACTGCAGCTGCTGAGTCCAAAGTGCTTCGTTCATGCCTCAGTCTCGGAGTAGCTCACCTTTTACTCTTGCTTTCGATCTGACGTAACCAATCTGTCGATGCAGTCAAGGGAAAATGGGAAATGTCAAGGGTTTCATTGAAAATCTTGGCTGCGCAAAGTACTGATTTTGCCCAAAATTTGACAAATTTCAGGGAATGCCAGTTCTGAAGATTGCTTTTATCTTAGCTTTTACGCCGTATGCAACGTTTGTTGCAGCGTTGCTGCAGCCTCTACGCCGTACACTAATACTAAGTCGAGGCCTTGCAAATCGCCAAGCTAGAAGACGCTTCGCGCGGCGTTGCGCTTGTGCATGCCCTCACTGTTGCCCACTCGCATCGTAGGTCATGCCATTGAGGCTGAAATATGGAAGTTGAATGCCCTGACGGCACGACGCTTCCCGTTGAGGTAGGCTGCACGTATGGCAGGAGGAATCTTGACGCCGCGGCTGACGACAGCATTAGCAGAGAGCAATTCAGATTGGACCCCGTGGACGGCCTTGCCGACGTTGTCCAATTGCAGATTCTTGGCCGAAACGGTGACGCATCACGACTGATCACACTTGACTGCAGCAGCTTCCGACACGTCCAGCTGAAGAAATGAACGGATGATTAGGCCATGCGTTTTCTTTGCTGCAGCAATGGTCCTGGAGAGGCAGGTCTCGGCCCCGGCTGATTCGTTAGCAGGTGTGTGTACACATCCTTTTCTGCATGCCGGAGTCGACAAATACAAGCTGGCCTAAGTATGACTGATTTTAACATCCTGCTTTAGGTGGCGATCACTGGGAACTGACAGACTACTTGGACCAGGGCATGGTGAGATATGGCCCTACTGTATTTGCTCAACTGACCTTGGTGTCTGATACCACATGCGAGCTTGCAGAGTTCAGTTGTAGCCACAGGTGCAAGGTTTTATGTGGCTTCAAGGTATGCTGCACTTGCTTACAAAGTCCTAGGCCTCCTACTACCAAACATTTTTGCAGTGATTTTCCACCGCAAACCTCAAACCAACGCTGTCAGTTTCAATTCACAGGAAGGCAACCATGATGTTCAAGCTGCAGTCATTGCATGCCAAAGCCAACTTTCCAGCAGGCACCAAGCGGCCTCACTCAGCGACAGCAGGACCTCCTGCAGAGGAGATTGATCAACCTCCAGCAGCAGTCATAGACACTGGCAAGTCACAGCCAGATGGAGCTGATGACAAGGCATGTTTCCAACTGCTGTATGTGAGGGGGATCCCTGATTGGGCAAACAGGTATACTGGCTGTTCTTGTCTTAGCCTGTGCAGGTCTGCTGGCTCTGCGCGTGTGTCTCACAAGTTGGACCTGGACTCTGTACATCGGCACTCCCAACAATGGTTGCTCACAGCAACACATGCTCATGTGTGGCGTCAGCTCATGTCTACTTACCACCACCAAAAAGCTGTCAGGTTGTATGACCTGCATATCATAATCCTTCTGCTGTCTTGCTGAGCAAATCAAACTCCCAATCATGCCTCTTGCAACACCTCTAGCAGTATAATAGGCAGTCTGTAAGCTCTGTAGGTGTCTGCAAACTGCTGCAGTTTGCAGACACCTACAGCAGGTCATTATGTGTGCCCTGATGTGACCACTTGCATCTTGCTTTGAGCTGAAATGTGCAATGCAAATAGTGGCTTTGAGCACTTACGGCAGGTGTTGAGGTGCCATCGGATTCACATCACACAAATGCATGTGACGATTTTATAGATACTCATTGCAGCAGACAGCACTGCTATGCAGCAAGCAATGCAAGCTTGCACTCAATGGTCCCTCCTGTGACAAGTGTGATTCCTGCACAGTTATCAACATAATAACACAAGCACATGAAGCACATTCCCACAGCACATCACAAGTGCGCACTGGTGCATACAACATGGCCTAAGGACATGCTACAGCCCTCTTGTCATCTGAGCCTTTTGTACTCTGAGCAAATCAGTCAGGGTGCAGGGGAAATGGCCAACAAATGCAAACTGGGTCATCTGGGGGAGGAGAAGACGCCAATCCGGCCTCTGACAACAGATTAAGCAGGCATCATCACCACACATGACAAACTTGAGGTGCATCCATGTATGATTCCAGGTATGCTGTGTGTGACAGGGCGCCAGGGGGATGCAGGCTGCGAGATGTGGTGCATGGCAGCATGAAGTGGGTGCTGGCCTCCAACTTCATGGTGGACATGACCTGGCTGCTGTCGGCCTGCCCTCACCTGCTCCAAGCCCAGCAGCTTGTCATTGTGCATGGAGAGAGGACGCCTGACAGGCATGAGACATTCACTTACACATGCTACAACACATGCTCTTTGACCTAGTGCAGTACTATCTGCATGCAAAGAGACCACTTGGCAGGCAGCACTGACAGGCGTCGCAAAGGCCATGGCTCTAGCAGTAGCAGCTGCAGGAAAACCGACAAACAGGGCTGGTCTGTCTGTGTGTGTCTTTGGCTCATCCTGTGGTCACCCGGAAGTCTGTCAGCAGCCTCCCTCTTGCAGCATCCAGCATGATCCAAGTGCTATATGTCAGCTGATGCTCAAGTCAACAGCCACCGGTCATGCCTGTCGCAGTGTGTGTGGGTGCCCATGCAGCTGCAGAGGGGATGTAGTATGTTTTGACATATGGGTCCACTCTCAACAGTCAGAACAGCATCTGCCTGCAATACATCTCTGTGTCATGCGAGCTCAACATTCATGCAGTGGCACAATGTCTGTCCACGGTAACGATGCTCAGACAGCAGCATGAGCAAGGTATGCAGGGTGGGAGCCATGAAAGCTGTGGCAGCCTCTGCTGGCCTTGCCAATCTGGTGGTGCATGCTCCACCGCTGCCTGTGCAGTTTGGCACCTACCACAGCAAAGCCTTCATGATTGAGTATGAGAGCGGAGTACGAGTGGTGGTGCACACAGCCAACCTCATTTATGTGGACTGCAACAATAAGAGCCAAGGCCTGTGGTATCAGGACTTTCCTCGCAAGGTGGGCTTGCCTTGCTGTTGAGCACACGTACAAACCTGTGGGTGTGCTTGTTTAGCCTGATGCAGATAGGCTTCTTCAGGCTGTTTGGAGCTGTAGCCTGCTGACTGTGCCTGCACCCTAAGGCAATCACAAGCCTTTTCACCAAGTTGGGCTTTTCTTCACTGCTGGATGAACCATGTCCTGAACGCGACCTAGCCTGTGCCATAACAGGCCTGCTGCTGTGCAGCAATGCCCACACTGTGTGTTAATCACAAGCCATGCTGATCCCATTCAACACAGCTCTCAGGGACTGGGTCATACCACAGTATCCTCATGTGACACCCTCCTTGCAGAGATGTTGATTGCTGCACGCAGAGTGATACATCTCCTGCCATGTCTGAGTTTGAGCAGGAGTTGGCAGATTACCTGAAGGCACTGCGCTTGCCGCAAGCTCCAGCCCAGAAGGCTGAAGCCCTGTGCGCGCAGCATGACTTCTCATCAGCTCGTGCACACCTCATCATCTCTCGCCCAGGCTACCACTCAGGTACCTTTGCTTTCCCCTGGTTTGACCTATCTTGCCACCAAGTGACCATGCAAGCAGCTGTCACCAAAAGTTGTTGCAGCCAAGCCTGGGCAGTAAGGTGCAAAAGCAGGTGACCAAGCCTGGCATCCAGGTGCCACAGCAGTTGACATTTTTCATTCTAGTTTAGCACCCTCAGTAGAGATCGGCGCTGTATGGCATCCAAAAGGAATTCAAGTGTTAAACCCTTGGGAAATCCCATTCTTAAACACTATGATTTTACTTTCTTCAGGAGCAGCAGTAACATGGGCTGTTTTACGCTGTGTTTGGCTGACACAATGACAAATGAGTCCATGCCTTGATGCTTCACATCACCAAAGAAGGACTGCGACAGAGCTTCTACATCACATTTGCGTCACATTGCGTCACAACTATGTTTTCCAATCAGAGACTGTCCCATCGTGCTCTCAATTCTTGTCCAGGGCCAGCACTGAAGAAGTATGGTCACCTGAGGATGCAAGCTTTGCTGGCAAGGGAAACATTCCCCGCTCATTTCCAAGGGGCCCCTTTGGTAGCCCAGTTCTCCTCTCTAGGATCCCTAGATGAAAGGTGGCTCAGTAACGAGTTCAGAGTTAGCCTTTCTGCTGGCCTGAGCTCCTCAGGAGGTGAGTCTCTGAGCTTGTACAGCGCCTGAAAACAGCCAAAGCACTGCATGCTCCAGTACAAGAAAAGACAGTGTTGCCTACACGTTGCAAGGGGGTACGTGCTTGCATCAGTCAACCCAGGGCATGCAGGAAGACAGCTCTGCATCCTGCTGCAGCATTTAGTCTCCCAGTACGTGCATATCTACACAAGAGGTGCAGGTGTTGGCAAGCATCGGAGACTAAGCATGGGACTTCACACACTGCTAGGTTGGCAAATTGGGTATCACCTGACCATGAATGGCATTGTCACCAGGCCTCAATACAGCTCCAGCTCAGCAACTGAGCATCTTGGGCATTTCAGCATTCACAGCTGTCATCAGCAGCTCATCATTGAGGAAACGCTTCTGGCATCCACCATTCATTGTTTTGGCGTCTTGTGTCCATATTCATTGGTTTGCAGGGAAATTGGGGCCAGGTGCAGCAGGGGCCAAGGGCCTTCAGCTTGTTTGGCCTACCGTGCAGGACATCAGGGACAGCGTGGAGGGGTGGAGGGGGGGTGCCAGTGTGCCCGGCCCAGCCAAGAATGTGAACAAGCCCTTCCTGCAACCCTTCTGGCACAAGTGAGCCCTGCATCTCGCCAATATGTGCATGCAGACTGGCTGCAGGCAGGTATGCATGATAGGTATCTCAGTTGACACATGTAGGCTGACTAGCAACATGATGAACACATCTGCAGCTGCTCATGCAGCAGAATCTGTCCCTAGGCGCAGTGTCATCTGCCATGCAAGCGTCGGCATACAACACACCCCAGCAGCCTTTGCTTTAAGACTCTTGTTGCTCTGCCAATGCTGTCATGCAAACTTTTGATGGTATGCGAGACAGTTGAAGGCAAATTAGCCAGACATATGCTGAAAAGACAGGAAGACACTCAGCACAGGCTTGGGGTGCAGGTGGGGCGGGGAACCCTGGGGGAGGCAGAGAGCCATGCCTCACATCAAATCGTACACACGCTACAAGTAAGCCCTCCCTCCATCATGCTGTATCTGCACCAGATCATTCCTTAAGATGGGGCAGCAATCACACATGCGCAGGGACATTGATGTCATGCAAGCAGGCTGCCAGTTGCGCGTTTTCACTCATAAGCACATTGCTGGTTGCAGTCTGGTCAAACACATGCTTTTTGCTTGTCTGATATGTTTACAATGTCTTTGAAGCAAAAGCTGTGCGTTCCGAAAGTCAGAGGGGCAAATAGCAGCATCCATGTTTGAACCTACATCCGGAATAGATAGAGAACGTGGACGAACCACTCATACTGCATTGTTACACAGTAAGGTCCATCTGCCCTCAATGAAGCTGGTGCCTATACCATGGGCACCTGACACCCTTCCAGATTCCACTCTAGGGTTTGGTTGTTTGGTTGAGGAGGGAAACCCTGGCTAATTACCCCCTCGTAGGGTTTGCCGCCAAAGTCTGGCGCGTGCATGACTATATTTAGGGTTACTTGGTGCTACATGAGCAACCTTGACGAGGTGACAGCCATTCAGGGTGTCATGGATGCGTGCTAAATTGGGCTGCCAAGCAACATCATATAGCATGATGTTTCTGTGGTGTTCTGGGTATGGGACCTGTTTTGTTGCCCCCAGCTGGCCATCTTGCCTGCTGACGCATGGAGTGTATAGTGTACAAGCTGACAGTGGGCCAATGGAATTTCTGGTCGGAATGAGTAATTGTCTTCAAACACACAATCTCACATGAAGCCAGAAGCTAGGGTTCCCCAAATGAGCACAGACCCTAAGGCTTGTGCCAGGGCACATTTGGCCATACTGGTCACGATGGAAACACACAGAATGTGATGCCAAGAAACTACACATGGTCACAATGTGAAATGCTCTGTTGATGCATCTCAACCTGCATTGCTAGATGTATGGATCACAATGATGTCATCATGTAACATAATGTTAAGGCATGTGCAATCAGTGAAGCTAGTGTAGGGGGTGATGCAGGGGGCAGCAAGTGGCTTGGTTCATTCTGGCATCCCATAACCTCAGTAAGGCAGCCTGGGGAGCTGTACAAAAGCAGGTCGGCTTCTGCAATAGCTTTGCACCCTAGTGCCTCACCAGCCGACATCACAGTGTCAGTTTGCCATTGTCAGTTCTCAGACTTTTTCACTATTCACAATTAGTGCACTTTCCTGACTCAGTGAGTGTTCAATTCACAGCGTGCATATCAAGGTTGAAAAGGCCTGTTCCAGATGCAATACCTACCTCGATTTTTTCAGAAGTGTGGAACCTGCTGCACCCAGACCCTGAGCAAACTAGCAACCCTCTGAAATTTATTAAAGGTCAAATCTTTCACCCCTTCACGGCCTGCCTTTCCATTTGCAGTCCTGTGATGGAACACAGCCTGTCTCACTCACATACCTACTACATGCTAGATGCATCTGGGCCAAGGGCACATTGAGGAAATAGCCCTTTAAGGGTAGCTGTCATCGCTAAATCTGAGAGTCAAGTCACTGGCAAGGACATATGAACCAGTCATGCATGCAAGCATCAAGGCCTTGCACTTACGTCTTGCATTTCTTTGGACTTCACAATGAGAAGCAGCAGTTGCAGACAGTGTAATGACTCTTCCCTGCATTCCCAGTCTGTGAGTACCTCTTCTTCCGTGAATATCATTTATGGCCATGAACATGCTGGAACGTATGTGCAGGGCACGCAGCTATTCATCAGGTCATTTGAGCTGGGTGTCATGTTCCTGCCTTCCTTGGAAGCCCGCTACCGGCAGCACCCCAATAGGGGGTTCAGCTGCAACCCCCAGGCACCCCCCGCCCACCCCAGTGCAGAGGATGCAAGCACATGCAATGCTGTCAATGAACCACCAGCTGATCCTCTTGCTGCTGCTGCTGCTGGTGAGCAACTTTGTCTTGTCTGGCACATGTCACAAGCAATCAGCCACCAGCACACAAGACTTCAGCATCGACCGCATGAAGACCCCTCATGGCTGCGTGGGACAGATACTACAGCGCACAGCTGCTGCATGACAAAACTCCTAATTCTTGCACTTCCTTCAGCACTTTGCCAGCAGTAGCCCCAGCTTGCAAGCAGTATGTATGGTAAGCTAAAGCGCTGAGCATCATTGCTGTCAACAGGCAAACAAGGAGATGCGCCGTTAGCCCAAGGTCTTCCTGCACCAGAGTTCTGGTCAAGCCAAGCAGGCACAGATGATAGCAGTGGGGCCAGCAGCAACATCAGTCGTGCCAGCAGGTGCGATGATCAGTGAGCATCATGCTTGGTTCCATGCCCTACATTTTTTGTCAGTGGACTCTTGCAAGCACAAGTAGTTGCATCCAAAAACACTGCAGCATCCACTGCGGGGAACAAGCCATCACTGCAGACCACCCAGTCTTACAAAGCATGCCAACCACTTTGGCAGTGTAGCAGTGTTTGCTTAGACACAGCAGCCTTGTTTGACAATGTAGTTTTCCTAAATCACTGTCAAGAGTAATGACAACAGTGTTCGGTAATAGCAGTGCGCGCTATGATGACGACCACTTGTGTCTGCACCACAGTTCTCAGTGCTGCATTTGTGTTGCAGGTTGATGATGCCACTACCCTACATGCTACCTCCCAGGCCCTACATGTCCACTGACCAGCCCTGGTGTGTTGACATGGAATACAGTGGTGTAGACTCCTTGGGACACAATATCAATGACCCAGTCGAGAGTTTTTATGGACATGTTCAACCACCAGACTGAATGATATCATCTCACTTGGAGGAGACTGAGTAAGAGCAGTGCAGCACGTCTGCGATGATGTATGTTATGATTGCTGGCTATACTTACAGTCAACTGCTGCACAGGAATTTTGAACTGAAGGCTATACACAAGGTGCCTAGCAACTTTATAAAGTCATGCATGGTGTGTGCTGCACGTCACCAGGCAGTGGCCTGTATTGCAGGCATGGGTCTGAATTGCAGATAGGCCAAAATTCAGACATCAGCGTAGCACCTTTCATCAATCTATAAGCTGTCTTTTCTTGCTTACAAAGTCAAGCAAGGTACCTACAGTCACATGTGCCAGTCGAGCCAGTAATGCAATGGCGCAATAGCTAGCAAATTTTTATGACTCCATTGATATGCCATAACAGCAGTTGCGCCAGGCAACATTATGTCACTATATTTGTATCAAAATTTGCAGCAAAGATATTTTGTCCGCATGTGGACTCTCTAGACTGTATTGCTGCTGCACTTCACATGCACAGGAGCAAAAGCAAGTACCAGGTTGCAGGCAGACTGCAATAGCTGAGGCCACCCTGACTTCGTGCCAGGGACGTCATTTGAATTTACGCAGCACTGCCTTTGCAACGACGTCCTTCAACGTCAGACAGGCGCTTTGTGCTCAAGCTGTATGGAAGCGGTTGCATCAACTAAATACCGGCGTCCGACCAGCAAGCACCAGCGCATGCTGGGGTCGGGAGGGTACGCTAAGGTGGAGAAGTACGAAGCGATGAGCTCATTCACGTCGAGCTTGATTGCATCGAAACTTTAGTAGCTGAAACCAACAGGACTGGTTGTGACAGATGGTACAATACCGAGTCTGGCGAGTGGGTTGCTGCTAAGTGCGTCACTGACTTTAAGCTTGCTCAGTGCGAGACCACACTGCTGCTACTCGCTGAGAGCTCAGGAGTCCCCAGAGTGGTCAGGCTCAAGGACAATCTTCTCCATTTGTCTCGACAAGATGTCATGCTGCTTGAGTAAGTCTTCAGAAACAAGAGGCACATCCACATCGTGTTCAGCTGCTGAAAGATATCACATTTGCAGGTTGGTTGACGGAATTCGTCTGCTTGACTACTTTGAGAGGAGCGCAATTGACAAGCATGTGCATCTGACTGAGGCAAGAATGGTCGCAACTGCAGCGCCCCTACTAGAGGTCAGTGCTGATTGTATGTGCTGTCTGTTGCTTGCTTGCTTGCTAGCCAGGCAGAGGTTGGTGGCTCTTCAAAGTGAGTTGTCAAAATGCAGACACTGTGCAAACTTCACGGTTCTGCTGGTATTGCGCACATGGACGTGAAGCCTGAAAACATTCTATTGGCACATGCGGAGGATAATGCCTGGAACAGGTTGCGTTTGATTGACTTTGGCTTATCAGCAAAATCAGGTACAGCTGCTCACAACCGCATATCTCACTCCTCCAAATTTCAGCAAGATTACAACTCAAGCCACCTGCCAGCTTCTTGCAGGGTCAAAGACTTCGGTGACATTGCGCTTGCCTGTCAATTTATACCTAGTATTGTCACATCCTTAAAGAGGAGCAGTGAGCCATGAGAGCTGATGTCACACAATACAAGTCAACTGTACTTTTACAGAGTGCATGTTTGCAGACACTGGAGCCGAGGATGTTGTGCCAGCTGGTTCCTCATTGCCGTATGCTGCTCCAGACGTCCTGCATGCCCTTAAGCTGGCAACTCAGGTCCCTCAAAGGTCTCAGAAGGTCAATGGAGCTGCAGCTGACATGTGGTCTTCTGGCTGCACCTTGTATTACATGCTAACTGGAGACCTGCCGTTTGACATGTGGGACTTCATTCACGCACCATTCAAGCATGGGTGGCAGAGATACAAAGAAGCACAGAAGGTGCAGCACTCTTGGGTAAGCATCTGTTGGTCATCTGCTAACATACTTGCTCACCTCTTCACTGCTTGTCTGTTGCTCTGTAGCAACATCACCAACATGTGTTCTACAGCTTGTGTGTAATGTCAGTTGCACCTCATGCCTTGCAAAGTTGCCTGTCAATGAACAGCATAGTGTCCTGTGCAATCTGCTCAAAGTTGATGTTCTGCCTGCAGACTAAGGCTGTCCTGTTGGCAGAAGCCACACAGACTCCAGCAGAGCACCCTATCCTGAGTCAGATCAGAGCTTGCAGTACAACCCCAGAGGCTGCTGTCAGCTTTTTTTGTTGCAATACTGCATCCAAAGCCCAGCGCTCGCCTGACTAGTCTCCAGGCTCTAGACCACCCTTACCTCAAGCAGTGCGTCCATCAGATGCAGGACCACTACCATCCACCCCCCCTTGACCCCCCTTGCAGCTGGGAGGAGCGCCTACATCAAGACTGCCTTGAAACGAGTGCTAGCCACAGCAGCATGCTGCGCGGTCTCGGTACAGTTGGCAAGGCTGCAGGCTTGGCAGGGTTTGCTCTGTTGAAGTCTGTGGCCAAAGCAGTGAAAGGCAAGCGTCAGCATGACATATCACAGTACTTCCCAAACTACACACACCCAGAGCGAGACTCTGATCTGCTGACTAGTGCCCCACAGGAGAAGTTGACAGCATTGATCAGTAATTCAGGCTTGTCTGTCAACCCACAGCAAAGCACTGGGTGCAGACACATCAGATGCAGGCCTGGATGAGGTGCCACGTGCACTTGCTGCACAGCGTCATGCAGCCTCTCTGCAGCAATGTGATGCTTCAGCTGCTGCAGTGGGTCTCAATCAGCAACGTCTAGCAGCTGCATACAAGGCAGTAAATGAGCAGCGGCCAATGCCAGCGGCTCAACACCAGATCAGAGCGCCAGCTTCAAAGGCAAAGAAGGAAATGCCATTTGACCCACTTCTTAGGCCTGGTGCTCGTCTGAATCGTCACCTTCACCACCAGTTCAGCGCCCGCACCGGCAGATCAGCGCCAGATGCAGACTCAGGCCCACAGCAAGCGCCTGATGCTGCAGTGGCAGATGCCGCTGCCGGCACATCTGCTGCTCCCCGTCATGCAGAGGCTCAGCTTCCCATCATTGCTGCGGGCAGTACAGATACTGCCAAGGCTGCTGTATCTTACAGCACAGGGGTTCAGAGCCCATGTGAGGTCTGCACATCCACAGCAGCTGGACAAAACCGCTTGCCTGCTGCGTCTGCTAGTGGCCAAGCAGAGCCTGTCAGCACAGAGCAAATGTCCTTGCCAACAGCTTAAGGTGCAGACCATGCACTTGGTGGTGCTGCTGGTCGGTCAGGAGCTGAGAGCTTACAGCAGGGCTATGCAGCCACAGCAGGCAGTGGCAGTTGGTCTGCTGTGCTTGCTAGTGGCAATACAGGGGCTGAGAGCACACGGCAGGTCACTCCAGGCACTGCAGCAGCAGCCAACACGACAGCAGCCGACGTAACAGCAGCTCAGCACAGCTCAGCCAGTGCTGCAGCGTCAGTCAATGGAGCTGCTTCAGACTCTGTGAAGAGCCACAAGATAGAGCTGCTGCCTATGGCTGCAGAAGACTGTGGCCTGACATTGGCACAGCAGAACCTGCGGAGCCACCAGATCAAGCTGCTCCCTGAAGATGAGGAAGAATACTACCCAGTGCCACAGCAGCTGCAGGAAGTGCCAACTCACCCCATGCCACCTCTGGAGAATGACAGTGAACCAGCACAGACACAGAGTCAGACTCAGCCAGAGGGCGCACAGGGCCACGCAATGAGCAGCCTGTACAATGCAACAGAGCAGGACTCTGACATGGCTGATGTCAGCAGCCAGCAGGTATTGGTGGCCACAGCTAGCAGCCTTTTGGCTGGTGGCGCCCTGTCTGGGCCATTCACCAGCTCTGAAGGCAATTCTGGTCCCTTTGTTGTTTCTGGTGAGGGGGAGATGAACATGGACATGGAGGATGATGCCCACAGTGAGGCCATCAGCAATGCACCTGCGCTATGCATTGAGGATGTACCCATTGCAAGGTACAGATCTACGACAAATACTGGCAGCGTTCAGTGCTGAGTGTCAAATGCATTGCTGGAAATTGTGAATTATTCCATTTGACTGGTTGTCAAATAGAATAATTCACGATTTCCAGGGGCGCTCTCAAGGTGTAGGAAACATATTGATGGACTGCACAGAGGTCAGCAAGGAAGCATGCTAGTTCTCTGTGTTTTGCTTGTTGCGCTGCATTGCTGCTGCCATCTTGCAAATTGCTTGCTATGCATGTTCTGCTGGCTCCAGAGGCTTTGCTACTGACATCAAATGCTTGCTTGATGGTGCTTACCAAATTGGGCGGCTGGTACCCTCTGGCAAATGATGCTGGGAAATTAGTTTGATCTGCACCAGTTCTCATTCACCTGCATGTCTCACAAAACGCAGTGCACTTGATGCTTCCTCACATTGACTTTGCCATCATAGGGAGGAGGAGGGTGCAAGGCAAGGCAAGGGCAGCTGGCTGCGTAGGTCTGCTGGGGCCTTTGGCAAGACGGGCAAGGGCTTTGCCCTGACTGGAGCTGTTGCTGGCACAGCCTTCCTGGCAGCTGCCTGCTGCCGCCGATAGAGAGCAGCAAATTGCATATACTTGCTGGCAGGTAATTGCTGCATTTACGCACCTTGTTGACTATCCAATGGACTATACCAACAACCCAAGCAGTGGCTCTTGTTGCAGTCCAGCATGCCAGCTGCTGAATTTGAAACCAGTCTCACTGGTTTGCAATGACAAAGCTAATGATTCAGACAGCCTGCTTCAGTTCTGATGGTTCATTTGTGAGCTGCCATGTGTGTTCCCAGCATGAGCATCCCAGCCTACGCTGTGATGAGTACTGTCCCAACTTTTTGCCTGACACCTCTGCATGCTGGCAATACCTGTATGTTCTGTACAACCAAGCTCAACTCGCAGCGACATCACCTTGACTGTGGCATCAAGTATTGTGCTCCCAGCAGCAGCTTGTAGCATGAATAGCATCAAAGTTTGCTGTACCACTTGGCCATCTCCCATCACCACCAACCTCCCATGAAACCTTGATGGCAGCCTGTGCCTAGCACATGCAAACAGCTGACACCATACTGTCTTGCACGCTGACCTGACAAGTGGTCCACTGCATTTGGTGTGTGTCAAGCATGTTTCCTCCTGCATGTGCTTCTCTGTGACAGCACGATGACGAACTTCGCCTGTGGTGTGCAGGCATGATGCAATGCCCTGCACACAGCTACTGCCAGTGTGGCAGACATCACCAGGCAGAGAGCATTGCACCGTCTCTTTTTGTGTTGTAGCTGGTCTTCTGGTCATTCTGTGAGCAGCAGTGATTACAGCTGCTGTACTCACCACAGCTGCACCACGTCTGCCATCTAGAGCAACTGTCAGTTAGGGTCCATATCACCAGTTACAGTCAATGTGTTCTAGGAAGCAGTATATTCCTGCTGCGTCTTCCAGCAAGCAGCGGCATGGGTCTCAGCCTCAGCTTCAGCAACAGAGCACTTTCAGCATAGATAGTCAGGAAGGCCAGCAGTCCTGCATCTTAGCGGGGTCACCTGGGCTTGAGGCCATTTCAAAGTGTCATCTGCTTGAGTGTCAGTGGCTCAGTAGCCAGCACAGCATAGCCTGATGCTGCATGGATGGCAGCACAGAAGTTTCTGCAAATGTGGAGCTACCCTGTGTGCAACATCACACTGGGCAGCAGCACAACTACTATGCAAGATTACATCCTCAGAGCAGTCTCCCACTGCAGCATGACAGAGCAGGCCACCATGTGACCGCAGCAGCAGGTCATCGTGTAGCAACACAGCACAGTGGAGCGAGGGCCTTCTCAAAAGGGTGAACCTCATTGAGACCACAGTGCCCCTATGGAAATGCCAAGTCGTGAGGGCCATTTGGACAAGAGATGATTGGCCTGGACCATCAAGCCTCTATTTCAAGAGGCATCTGAGTGAGATCATGCAGTCTGGCAGGATATCCTGCCATCGTTTCATATTGATTCCACACATTTGCATCAGGTGAGTCTGTTGCAACTCCGCTTGCATGCAAAGTGATGTCACATGTGTACATCACCTGCTAGGATCACATTGCTACCAACATGAGGAGAAGCTGATGCATGCAACACCTGGCAAGCAGCCCCATTGTTCCTCTCACGGGCCATGATGCAAGTGGGCATGCACCTTGTGTACTGTGTCCACGCTGTCATCACGGCAGCTACACAGAGACTCACAGTGAGATGTGATTGCAGACCATGGCAACAAGAGCAGCAGATGTGCAGCTGCACCCAGGTGGCAGCAGGTGTAGAACCCCAAGGTGTCTCTTGTTGGAGCCTGTAGTGGACAGGTTTGACACCCAGCAGCTATAGACTTCGTCCCATAATCACATATCCAGCAGACACAGCTACATGATAGTCACATAATTATATATCCAGCAGATACAGCTACAAGACCACTGGTTCCGCCGAGCAGTCACAACACCACAGCTGGCCTTCAGTACGTGAAGCTACAGTATAAGGACCAGCCAGTCACAACACCAAGCTGGCTTTCAGTAAATGAAGCTACAGTACAACGACCAAACAGTCATAACACCACGCTGGTGTGTTGTTCACTCCCAGAGGCTAAGGTCTGCCACACGCTTAGTCCATTTTGCTCCTTTAGCATCCTCAATGAACATAGCAGCCATTGAGGATGCTAAAGGAGCAAAATGGACTAAGCGTGTGGCAGACCTTAGCCTCTGGGAGTGAACAACACCATGCAATTGGCGCCTTGCATAACTCAGCTTCTGCTTCTCTTGTGCCTGGAGAATATTGGCTCTTGCCTCAGCCTCCAGCGCTGCCAAGCGTTCAGCTTGCAGCCAGAACACCCAGGCGCAGATGACAGTGTGGCTTTCAGAAGGTGAAGATACTTTCACTTTCAATAGTCAGACTAGTCATGCAGCCTGGCTTCTGGCAGACTGAGATGTCCAACACCGATCACCTGAATTTGCCAGACAGCCTGGTCATCAGCAGATCAAGGTATGCAAGTCTGTATCTTGCGCTCAGAAGAGAGTCTGGCTTCCAGCAGACTAAGCTACTCAAGATCATCCAAGCAGGCCTGACTAAAAGCCTGGCCACCAGCAAATCAAGCTATGCAAGCGTACGCTTTTCAAGCTCAGCGCGGAGTGTGCTTTCCAGCAGATGATGCCATGCAAAATCATAAAGTCCAGCACCTACCACAGCTTAATTGTGAATTCTGGCATCTTGTGCTGACAAATATCAAGTGAGTGTCAGCAAGATGTTTATTGCTTGCTGGTGAACAGTGCATGCGCCTTGTTGTGCTTGTGCATGAGCTTGCAATACATGCAGAAGTTTCTGCCATTGCAACTTGTGAGTATTGCACCAGTAGGTGTCCTGCACACTCTGCACTGCTATGCCATGTGACCTGCCATTGTTGAGCCTGCCATTGTTCCAGCAAACCATTTGGCCGACAATTTCAATGATGCAAATGCAGGAATCGTGCAGCACCAGTGACATTCCAACTGCTCGTGGTGCTTGTGGGAGAGTCAAGCAGGGAGCATATATATGACGGCTGCCGGCGTCATGAAGCTGCAAAGGTCCC
>JAABUP010000091.1_pt1 | contig 202442 bp, 117 predicted proteins | sample 5559201 | NCBI WGS metagenome assembly JAABUP01 (sample SAMN10711887, study PRJNA513373) | rock metagenome | isolation source: Antarctica rocks | place: Antarctica
AACCCTAACCCTAACCCTAACCCTAACCCTAACCCTAACCCTAACCCTAACCCTAACCCTAACCCTAACCCTAACCCTAACCCTAACCCTAACCCTAACCCTAACCCTAAGCCTAAGCTACTAGTAGTTAAAGTAGATGATATTACTAGTAAGATAGAAGAAATCCTTCGGATTAGATATTAAGATATAGTTAATACTTAGGAAGTTATATACTTACAAGCTAATAAGTATAAGAAAGCTATTAATATTAAGGAAGGTAACTAAGTTATACTAGACGTAAAAGGCCTAGATACTAAACGGCCTTGTAAAAAGCTTAATAACGTCCGATACAGTCTATATACTATTAAAAAATTACTAGGAACCTTATTCTAACTAGGACTTCTAGTATTAGCTTAGATTTATAATACCTTTAATCTTAATCGCCTAACTAAGTATCTAAATCCTAACCTTCTACTACTACTAGGTTAGACTAATTTACCTCTACCTCTAATTATTATTAATAAATAGGACGAATAGGAAGTCGACGACGTACTAGATAGCCGCTACTATTATAATAGGCTCTAGTATAAGGTTAAATAGATAGGTTAAAATAAAGATAATACTTAGTACTATATAAATAATAATAAATTTAAGAACTTAGTAGATATTATTAATATATACTACGTTAATTATCTAACTAAGCTTAGATTTAAACTAATAAAACTTAAAATAGGCCTAAGTTAAGTTAACTTAGTTATAAGTCCTAGAAAGCTTAGGGCGAGCTAATCCTAAATAGGGGAGTAATATTAGAAACTAATACTAATATTTCTAACTAAGTACAGCCTAACTAATTAGGACTATTAGTCTACTTAAGGGTTACTAATACGGCTAGTATATAGGCGGACTAATAATAGGTTAGAGGGCTTAATATAAGGGCCTATTATAAGGATAACTATATATACCTTCCTCTTTTTCTTCTTCTCTTTATCTTAAAGTCCTAGTTTAGTAATTATAATACGTCTATTAAGTTAGAACGTTAATATATAGCTACTAGGATACTAGTTTAATATTCTAATACTTTATCTAGACTAGCTCCTAACGCCGTATAGTAAAAAACTATCTATATTATCCTCTTTTCTTCTAGATATTACTCGAATTCTTTAGAAAGATATCCGAGCTTAAGAAAAAGAAAATTCGTTTCACTTTTATAAATTTCCGTCTTTCTTCCTAGGTATAAAAGCTCTTCTTAACTACCCCGCTTTATATCTTTATCTTTTAGTTAATCTATATATCCGGATAGATATTCCGGTATAGATAGACCGATTATAAGGAAAGAGAGTAGAAAATTAGGGAAAGTATACTCTTTCACCTTATTATCTCGCTTGAACCCTCTATCCCTTTTAGCTAACTATCGACGATAGTAGTCTTAAGGTAAGAAATAGTAAAAGTAAGCCGTATAACTAGCGATAGACTTACTAGTCCTAAGTCTATCTTAAAACTAATAGACTTCCTATTAAAAAGCTCGACTTTCCCCTTAAGTACACGTAGATAGCGAATACCCGTCGTCCTTTATAGTACTATAAAGTAAGTAATAGGGACACCTCTTATAGTACGTAAAGATAAAGGACCTAATATCCTCTAGAAGGAGTACGTTTTATTAAACTTTCAAGTGTTTTTTAATAGAAATCGACGAAATAGCTACTTCTTTCGCCCGAATTTCATCTAAATCTAGAAAGATATTAGTACTATAATAGAAAACTATAATATAGAGAAAATATACCGATTAATTTAAGACTAGGGCTTAGAACTCGTTCTTCTTCTTTAAGAATTTCTTTATTTTCCGAGTTATAGAGGTCTTCGTCGATTCTTTTATCTCGTATTAAGCTCGATATATCTAAAACCTATTAGAAAAGTATAAATATAGATAAAATAGACTTACTTTCATAGTACTTTAGGTAAAAATCGCAGGGAATAGCCGGTTTTTCGCATTTCTCTACCTCTTTTCCATCGAGATAGCTGGAAAAAACGGCTTGTCGATAAGTATTCGATATATAGCGTTAAATAACACTATTTTCGAATACTTCTACCTTACTAGGCCGAGGTCCTAGTTAAGTCGAAAGAGTAGAAGAATTAATAGAATTCGAAAGAAGTAAAATAGCCTCGCTATTCTTTCCGTCCCTCCCTACTTAGCCTGTCTCCTAAGCGTAATCATATAAATGATAAGGTAGACCGAGGTAAAAAACGACTCGAATATTCGGAACGTCGATCCTATAGCTTAGAGAGCTTATTAAAATAAGAATTCGAATATTTCCCTTAAGAAAGTCTGAAAGAACTCGTTCTTTTCCAGGGCTATTAGAGTAATAGATAGAGTATTTCAGCTCTCTATTTAACTCTCTAGCCGCCTTAATAGTCTAGGTATAGATAATAATTCATTTAAGGGGAAACTCGTTATCTTTTTCTCGAATTATCGAAAAAGCCTCTTCTTTAAAGACTTTCTCTTAAACGATATATTAAATATTTATTTAAATAATTAAATTTCAATAGATTTTCGTTTCTAAAGACTCTAGACTAAGAGTTCGAAGAAGGTCTCGTTCGTACCTCGGAGGTAGCGTGGCCGTAAGGAGGATAAGCTAGGTTTTTAAATCGACTACCTCCTTAAAACGGCCTAAGACCCTTTAAAAAGACTCTTTAGTATTTAGGACGACTTGAACTTCGTTAATAAATACTTAGTCTAGTCGTTAGACTATTCGTAGTCGATTTACGAAATTTCGAAAATCTAAAGATAGGAAAGTCTCAGGCGTAGTAAAGACGAGGCGGGCTAAATCCGGAGGTATTCGAGTATTAAAAATAGCCGAAGAAATTCCGAGATTCTTAGCTCTAGATAGCTGGTCTTATAGTAAAGAAACAAGTAGTTCTACGACGATAGAAACTCTATTCGAGCCGATAAAAGAAGGTAGTTAAAAAAGAAGACTCTTTCCAAATCCAGTAGGTAGTATAGCTAGTATAGGACTCGTCCTAACTAGTATATCTCCTAGAATTTCTCGTTAAGAAGTTTAAAAACGAATAGTAGAGTCGGAAAAAAGTCTTCGTACTTCCCTATTAAGATCGATATTCCGTAGGGAGTCTAGTCGTATAAGACGTTTATTTTCAAAGTCTTTCTTAAACTTTAGTATATCGAGTCGATAATAAATAATTTCCTGAGTAGAACTCGTAAAACCGAGAAAGCGGTACTAGTTCTATTATAAACTCGTTAGTTATTATACTATATAGACGCTTATAGTAAATATAGATAAAAGATTAAAAATATAATAGAAAAATAGTAGAAATAGAGTATACTTACTATACTAGCCTCTCGAAATTATCGTTTCAAGCCTTAAATCTCTCCCGTCGTTTTAAAAAGACCTCGAGCGTATACGATTCCCGCCGTCCTAGAAGAGTATCCGGCCTATAGATCTAGGACGTCGTCTTTATAATCGACGTCATTTTTATTATCTATTTCCGTAGATTCCTCGGGTTAGAATTAAAGAGATTTCGAAAGAAAACGACGAGAGATTCTAATAGTTATATAGCGATAGTCGCTAGGATTAACGGCTAATCCTAAACTAGCTAGTATCTCCCTTTAAAAAACCTTTTAAAATTATTCGGAAGTAATCCTCGTAGCTTTAGAATGTCGACCTTTTAATAGATTCTTAAAAAGATACTCCGGAAGCGTTTTTCGAAAATTCGTTAATAGAATTCGCTCTAGAAAAGGAACTACTAGTTATAGATAATAGACTAGTAGTTCGCTAACCTCTCGAGGTAGATATCGATAAATGATTTTCGTAGTACCTGAAATACTATACCCCTTATAATAAGAAGTAATAAAGACGAGTAAACCGTTTTCTACGAAGATATTCCGAGTTCCTGTCTTCGTAGAATTCGAATATCGTAGAGATAATAGCTCCGGAGCCCGGGCCGGCTAGCCCCCAGTCACGTGAATAAGAATAAGAAGGTTTTCGAGGAATCGAGAAAGAAAGGAAATCCAGTCTAAAAGCTCCCGGGAGTCCTAGTAGAATTCGGGCCCTAGAACTATAAACCGGCTAGCCAGATCGGGACTAGTAGCTATACGACTATATAGAAATCGTTCCGGGTTTTCTAGGCTAATATTCGTACGAGAATCGTTGAGAAAATTTAAAAACGGAGTAGAATTAAGAGGATTATCGTAGATTTAGCGCTAAGGAATATCCGGAATCTTTTATAAAGGACTTTTAGCCGTAGATATACTATTTTCGAATAGTATATCTTAAAAGAGTAGTACTCGAGTTAAAGAGATAAGCTTATAAATAAATTCTCGAAAATTAGCTATTAAGAAAGAAAGGGTTCTATAGATAATAGTCTCTCCTTCCTAGTCGATATAACCGGAAGAAGTTATGCTTCGGGCTATCTTTAGTCCGTAGCTTCGAAGGTCTAATATCTATTCGAAAGGTAATCGAGAACCCTAAACGAGAAATTAATTTATAAGCGTTTCTAGTTATAAAAGAGGTCCGTTTCGAGCTCCGGGGCTAGGAAAACGTTCTTCTATAGTACTATTAGTACTAGAAACCGAGCTTAAGTCGTCTGGTCTAGACTCGATAGAGGAAGAATTTTTAAAAGCGAGTCGTAAAACGAGAAAACGTCCGATTTTCAAAATATAGGATAAAATTAAAGGATAGCTATCGATACCTTTAAAACCTCTTTAGTCTAGACCTAATACGGCTAGGGCGTCGATGAAAGGGAGCTCGTATTCGTCTTTAGAAGCGGATTAATCGAGAAGAGCGATTAAAAAGTATAGTAAAGCTTTTTCTAGACGAGAAAGAGGAGCGATCTTCCTAGAATTTCGGGCCTAAATCTAAGTATTCTTATAGATACTAAACTCGTCTTCGTCGCTAGTCTCGATTTGGCTAGCGTCGTCGGAAGAATCCCCGTCTTCCGATGTTTTCCGAAGGGTTTCGACGAATTCTTCCAGGTTTTCGATTTCCGAGGTAATTCGGACTAGACGACGATATCTAGACTATTAAATGGACGTGAAAGAATAATCTAGAAATAAAGCCGACGTCGTAGACTCTTAAGTTCAGACGAAAAAGGCGAGAATTTACTTAAAAGAACGAGAATACGTCGGAATTTAACTCGGATCCTAGTACGCCCGAAGGGGCTTAGCTTAGAACTAATCGATTTTAGTCCAAACTATTTAAAAACGTCTGAAATACCCTATATTTAATAGGCTTTAGGTTGATTTTCAAGCGAGTTCGTTAAAACTAGCCTAGATAACCTTTAATAAAGGCGTATCCGGCTCCCCTACGAGGGCGACTAGCTCGATCCGGTCTAGCCTATCTAAATATAAAGCCTATCGGGTTCTTTCTAGCTAGGGACTAGGGTTGTCGTAGGGGTTTTTCTCGATTTTTCGGATTTCTTTCATTCGAAACTCGAGGATTTTAGAGTCTAGACGAGACCATTCGGATTCCTAATTTCGAGGCTCTATATATACTATTAGTACTACTATTTTATAAAAAAAATATTAGAGAAATACCTTAAGATAACTCTGAAAGAGCCTTAGACTATTCGGAGCGAATTTCGCTTTTATCTTCGTTTCATTCTTCTTCCACCGAACTAGCCGTTCTAGGCCTAGTCTATCGATCCGAAAAGGGTCTTTTAGAGTTGACTCTAAAGTAGGATTTACCTAGGGGCGTATAGAAGAATTATTAATAGCTAATATTCGAAGCCTAAGGGATACTTTTCAAGGAAGTTTTCGGAATTCAACCTTTTCCGCGAGGATTCTCCCACTCGTGTTCGTCCTTATAGTACTTCGAAATAGTCTTTTCTAATCTTACTATATACGAATAGTCTTAGTAGGCTAAACCGTCTAAGTATAAAGCTAGGTCTAGAAAGAAAAAGGGGAAAGAGCTAGGAATATCGCTATCCTTAATCTCTTCTCAACTCCTAATTAAATTAGGATACTTTTAAGCTTCGGAAAGAATTTGTCCTCGAACTTCTAAAGCTAATTAATGTGGTTTTAGATAAAAGTACGCTTTAAGACCTAAAAGAATAATAGAGTATTTATATTACTTGCAGGCTATAAAGCCGGTATCTCCGAGAATCGAGATATACTCCATTATATCGAAAAGTAAATAATTGATTTTCTATCTAGGTTTTACTTATAGATAGTATCGATAAAATTTTAATGGAATAATTAAGAAAGAAGAAGGAATAATAAACGAGGAACCTAGATATTAGCTACCGCTAGGTAGCTTAAACGCTCCCGGCGCCTAAAAAGCTTAAAGTACGGCTCTAGAGATTAAGCGAATATAAATCGAATCTAAACGTAGATCTTTTCTAGTACTTTAAATATTATTTTACTTTCTTATTATAATATTACTATTAATAGAGGGGTAGATAGAGAATTTAGCGTAGATCTTAAAAATATATAGATATTTAGTATTTTAGCGTATATTTATAGAGCTATATTAGAAAGAAGACTAAAGTTTAAAGTACTTAGACGTTTTTAAAGGTTTTACGAATAATTATTTTTTAATCTATAATACCTTTATTATTCCTAGCCCGATTCAGCTAATTTAAATTTTAAATTTTTTCTAACTTTTTACTCTATAGTTTGTCTATAGATTACTAAGCCGTATCTATATTATCTAGAAATTCTCTAGTAGTAGTAAGGAATAAAGCCTTAGTAATACTTATAACTTGAAATTTTACTATCTATTTTCTATAAAATTTAGGTCTATTAATAGCCCTAAGTTTACTCTATATATTATTATATTTTATATAAAATTATAGTACTAAGATCTTGTAAGGAATTATTAAGAAGTATTAAGCTCGTACTAGTCGCGGATCTCCCGTTAGGGGCGGAATATTAAAAAAAACCTTAAGTTAGAAAAATTCTCTACTTATAAGACTAGGCCTAAATAGGCTAGGAGATAGATTATTTTAAAGCGCTGACTAAGTTCTATTTAATAATATTTTTTTTATAAAAATCGGTTAGGGTTTAACCTTAAGTTTATTTAATTCTAAAAAATTAAATGAATCTTAACTAAATCCTTAGTAGTAAATAAATATACTTAACCTTAGATTTATTTATCTCTAGATAATAGAAAATTATAGAAATTATTCTAAAACCCTAGCTTTCCTCTTAAGTACGCTCTAATAGAGTATACTTTAAGTCTTTACTAGAATAACCTACTATATACTAAGGATATATATCGAGATTAGCGTAGATATAATCTCTTATATCTTCGAGGTTAAGGGTTTCTTATTAAATTTTCTATTATTTTTTTATAGTAATTAATAGAATCGCGGTCTCTATTACCCGGATCTTATTAAGATCTTAAAATATATTAGTTTTCTATTAGGAAAGAATATAAGATAGATAATATACTAATTAACTCTAAGCTAAGGCTTAGTATAATATCTTCGAGATTTTTATTTTTATTACTTTCTAAGTCGTAGACGTTTTTATTAGTATTATCGCCTTAGTTAAAGCTCTAAATATCTATATATAATTAGAAAAGTATAAATAAAATTTTATAAGACTTATCCTTATTATCTTCTAGGTAAAAATTATAAGAAATCGCTAGAGATATATATTTCTCCTCCGGTTTTCTATTAAGATAGCTATTAAAAATAGCTTAGTAATAAGTATTAGAGATATAACTTTAAATAAAAGTATTCTTAAAGATTTTAATCTTACTAGGCCGAGGCCCTAGTTAAGTTAAAAGCGAAGAAGAGGTTAAAAAAGGAAGTAGTAAAATAGCCTTACTTTTCTTTCCGTCTCTACCCGCTTAGCCCGTTTCCTAAGCGTAGTCGTATAAATAATAAGGTAGATCGAGATAAAAAAATAATTCAGATATTTAGAATATTAATCCCGTAGCTTAGAGAGCTAGTATAAACTAAAGTTTAAATTTTCCTTTTTAGAAAATCGGAAAGTACTTATCTTTTTTCTAAGTTATTAGAGTAATAAATAACTAATTTAATACTCTACTTATCTTCTTAATAAGCTCGATTATTTAAGTATAAATAACTATCCTATTACTATAAAACTTATTATCCTTTTCTTAAATAAAGAAAAGAGCTTTTTCTTTTAGAATTTTAAAGTAAACCGAATATTAAATATTCTTTCTAAGGGTTAAATTTCGGTAGATATTCGGCCTAGTAGAGTCTAGGCTAAGGGTTTAAAGAAGATCGAGTTTATATTTTAGAAGTAAAGTAGTTATAAAAAGAACGGGCTAGGTTTTAAAGTTAACTATTTCTTTAAACGGCTAAGCCTCTTCTAAAAGGACTCTTTTAAGTTAAGAACGACCTAAACCTTATTAATAAATACTCGGTCGAGTTAATATATTATTTATACTTAGTTAATAAAGTTTTAAAAATCTAAAGAGAGAAAGGTTTTCAGCGGAGTAAAGACGAGATAGGCTAAGTCTAAGGGGCTCCTAGCGTTAGAAATAGCCGAAGAAATCCCGAGGGTCTAAGCCCTAGAAAACTAGTCTTATAGAAGAGAGACGAGAGGCTTTATAATAATAGAAATCTTAAAAGATCTAAGGAAGGAAGGGAGTTAAAAAAGTATACTTTTCCCGGATCCCGTAGGTAATATAGCTAGTATAGGGCTAACCCTATTAAGTATATCTACTAGTATTTCTTATTAAGAAGATTAAAAGCGAATTATAGATTTTTAAAAAGCTCTTAAAGTTTCTTATTAAGGTTAATATTCTATAGAGACTCTAGTTAAGTAAGACGTTAATTTTCGAATTCCCTTTTAAAATTTAGTTTTTCGAGTCGATTCCTTACGAATTCTTAACTAGAACTTGTAAAACTAAGGAGATAATACTAGTTCTATAGAAAAGTAGTTAGTATTAATTAGAAATAAATAGCTAGGAATAAAAAATAGACGCTAGTAGTAAAAAATATATAATATATAGTAGAGAAATAGAATACTTACTATACTAGCCTCTTAGAATTATTATTTAATACTCTAGATTTCTTCTACTATTTTAAAAAGACTTCTCGCGTAGACTATTCTAGCTACTCGAGAGTTATAACTAGCTTATAAATCTAATAACTCTTATATATATACTATTTCTATTACTTTTAACTCTTATTACTTACTAAAAAGTAGTTATAACTAGGGGTAGAATAAAAGAATCGCTAGTACGCGATTCCTAATTTCTAGGGGGTTTCTATTAACGCGTTCTTTAAAACCTAACCTTTCCTCCTAGGATTTATCTAATTATACGATTTCTTAAGGTGTCTTTATATACCCGATATATCTCTAGTAATATAGGGGTAGTCTTAGTACGCTAGCCCGTCTCGATAAAGGGCTAAATTAGAAAAGAAGTAGGGAAAAGAATCTGGAATTAAAACCTTCTTTTATTTAGTAATATCTTAGACTAAATAAGAATATTTAGTCGTCTTTAAAAAGATATTTTTATATTCTTTAAGTAGAAGTTAATATAGTTTTTAACGGAAGTAATAGTTAACTCTAGAAGGTAGAACGCTAGTCTTATAACCCTTATAAGCTAAGAAGCCGGTATCTCCTAGTACGCTAATAAACTCTATAGTATTTAATAGAGAAAGGTCGATTTAATATCTAGTATTAAGCCTAGATTAAAAGGTTAATATCTTATTAAATAATAAAGAGAAGAAGAAGAAGAAAGATAAAGAGATATTTAAATAATTACTCTAGGTACTAAAGGTAGTAAGATTAAGGCTTAATACGGCCTATTATTAATTCTATATCTTAGTATAATATAAGGAATATTAATATAGATCCTTACGCGTATTTCTTTATATATTTACTTAACGCTATATCTTAATAAGGTTAATAGATATTATAATATAGTAAGATCTCTATAATAGACTTCTAATACTAGGCTTATTATATATATAAGAAAATTAAGGTTTATAATAAATCTTCTAGTATAAATAATTAAATTCGTGCGTATCCTCTTTATATACTACTATTAAATAGAGGGTTTTTAGTAAGTATTATTACTTTTAATTCTAGATATATATATATAGGTCTAAAAATAGATATCTAAGTATAAATATAGTTATATAATAGTAGAGTTACTTAGTAATAAAAGGATATTCTTACGTATTTATTCTACTACTATAAACTTCCGTATTATTCCCTAGAGATATAGATAACTTAGAGTACTACTAAACTAATTATATTAAAGAACTATACTAGAAGTACTTTAAGACGAGTTATTAGGCTAAGATAGCTACTTTACCTCGAGAGGTATAGTAGTAAGTATATACGAGAACTTATCTCGTTAATAACTTCGGCGATACTAGGCCGATTTAAGTAATTTTTAGATAATTAGAAAGGCCTTAATCTTAGCTTTAAAATGTAGTCCTATTTATAAGATAATGTAGAGGTTTACTTTCAGGGTAAAGGTTCGCGTTTTAGCGCTGAGAAGGCCTTTAAGGTTTTAAATATTAATAATCCCTAATCTTAGAAAATTAATAACTTTACTATACTAGGCCTAATTAGGAAGCTAGTAAGCGTATTTTTAAGCGCTAAACGCGCGCTTTTCAATGATATTATATTTATAAAAACCGGACTAGGTTTAAAGCGTATTAAATTTAACTTTATAATTCTAAATTAGACTTAACTAAAACTTAGTACGCCGTAAATTAGATACGGGCGCATCTAATTTATCTCTATAAGATAGATAGGAAAAATACTAGGTTATTCTAGCTTATCTTAATTAATTTAATATAAAGGTTTTTATTTTAAGTTCTTTATATATAAACTTTAATAGTATCTAAGTAGTCCTTTAATCTAAATACCTTAAGATTAGCTCTAGTCCGGGTTTATATACTTTATTCTAGGGGAAAAATATCTACTTAATAAAACTTATCTAAATATCCCTAATATTAAGGTTTTTACTCTATTACTAAACTTTACTTATAAATAACTTAAAGATTATCTACTCTAATATAAATTTTTAATACTTATATCTATTAATTAGATTTCTAATACTATAATTCTAGAAGTATAGAAATCTAGATTAAAAGTAATAATATAAAGTATTATAAGTTAGAAAAGATTCTATTAAATTATCTCTTAATTAATAGAAGATATCTTAGAATATTAAGATAAAAGTAATATATTCTATTAACTCCTAACTCTTATATATAAAAAGCTATTTAGATACTCTTTCTTTCTTCTAATACCCTTAATATCTCCTTTACTACTAACTTAGACTTCTTTAATAGTTAATTCGTTTTAAGTCCTCTCTTTTTTATCTTTCTTCTTAGGTAGATAGCCTCCCCTAGGTATCCTCTTTTAACTCCCTCTTTATTAAGTCTCTTTATATCCCCGGAAAGGATATTAGGAATAATTAGACCTATAAGAAAGGTACCCTAAAGAAAATTCCGAAAATTATAGAAATTATTCTAAAACCCTAGCTTTCCACTTAAGTACGCTCTAATAGAGTATACTTTAAGTCTTCGCTAGGATAACGTACTATATACTAAGGATATATATCGAGATTAATATAGATATAATCTCTTATATCTTTAAGGTTAAGGGTTTCTTACTAAATTTTCTATTATTTTTTAACGGTACTATTATAATCTAGACTTACGGTCCTTATTATACACGTATAAAGGGAATAAGCTAGAATAATTAGTTACTAAGCTAACTAGACTAATCGATTATTTATTAAGTAGAATATAATTAGACTAATTAATTATTAATTAAGTAGAATATAATTAGAATAACTAGTTACTAATTATATAGAATATACCTCTTAGTAGGGTTTCTTATATCTATATAGATAGCGTTATTTCCCGCTTAGATAGGAGCTTCGTACTTAAGTTATATTATATACTAGACGAATCTCCTAGATACTAAATATAATTCTATACTAGACTAGTTTAGTATAAAGCCTACTTACCTTATCCTTAATCCTCCTCTCTATAAGATCTACTTATAAATCCCTATTAACCTTCTAGAGACTAGGAGTTATAATAGGTAATTAATAGAATCGCGGTCTCTTTTACCTAAATCTTATTAAGATCTTAAAATATATTAGTTTTCTATTAAGAAAGAATATAAGATAGATATTATACTAATTAGCTCCTAGCTAAAGCTTAGTATAATATCTTCAAGATTTTTATTTTTACTACTTTCTAAGTCGTAGACGTTCTTATTAGTATTATCGCCTTAATTAAAGCTCTAAATATCTATATATAATTAGAAAGATATAAATAAAATTTTAGGAGACTTATCCTTATTATCTTCTAGGTAAAAATTATAAGTAATCGCTAGAGATATATATTTCTCCTCCGGTTTTCTATTAAGATAGCTATTAAAAATAGCTCGGTAATAAGTATTAGAGATATAACTTTAAATAAAAGTATTCTTAAAGATTTTAATCTTACTAGGCCGAGGCCCTAGTTAAGTTAAAAGTAAAGAAGAAGTTAAAAAAGAAGGAAGTAGTAGAATAGCCTTATTTATCTTTCTATCTCTACCCGCTTAGCCCGTTTCCTAGGCGTAATTATATAAACGATAAGGTAGATCGAGATAAAAAATAACTCGGATATTCGGAATATTAATCCCGTAGCTTAGAGAGCTAGTATAGACTAAAGTTTAAATTTTCCTTTCTAGAAAATCGGAAAGTACTTATCTTATTCCTAGGTTATTAGAGTAATAAATAGACTAGTTTAATACTCTACTTATCTCCTTAAAGAGCTCGATTATTTAAGTATAAATAACTGTCCTATTACTATAAAACTCGTTATTCTTTTCTTAAAAAAGGAAAAGAGCTTTTTCTTTTAAGACTTTAGAGTAAACCGAATATCGAATATTCTCTCTAAGGGTTAAATTTCAGTAGATCTTCAGCCTAGTAGAGTCTAGGCTAAGGGTTTAAAGAAGATCGAGTTCGTATTTTAGAGGTAAAGTAGTTATAAGAAGAACGGGCTAGGTTTTAAAGTTAACTATTTCTCCTAAACGGCTAAGCCTCTTCTAGAAGGACTCTTTTAAGTTAGGAACGACTTAAACCTTATTAATAAATACTAAGTCGAGTTAATATATTATTTATAGTCGGTTAATAAAGTTTTAAAAATCTAAAGAAAAAAGGTTTCCAGCGTAGTAAAGACGAGACAAGCTGATTTTAAGTGGCTCCTAGCGTTAGAAATAGCCGAAGAAATCCCGAGGGTCTAAGCCCTAGAGAACTAGTCTTATAGAAGAGAGACGAGAGGCTTTATAACGATAGAAACCTTAAAAGATTTAAGAAAGGAAAGGAGTTAAATAAGAATACTTTTCCCGGAACCCGTAAGTAATATAACTAGTATAGGGCTAACCCTCTTAAGTATATCTACTAGGATTTCTTATTAAGATAATTAAAAGCGAATCGTAGAATTTTAAAAAAGCTCTTAAAGTTTCTAATCGAGGTCGATATTTCGTAAAGGCTCTAGTTAAGTAAGACGTTAATTTTCGAGTCGATTCCCTATAAATTCTCGACTAGAACTCGTAAAACTAAGGAGATAATACTAGTATTATAGAAAAATAGTTAGTATTAATTAGAAATAAATAGCTAGGAACGAAAAATAGACGTTAGTAGTAAAGAATATATAATATATAGTAGAAAAATAGAATACTTACTATACTAGCCTCTTAGAATCGTTATTTAATACTCTAGATTTCTCCTACCGTTTTAAAAAGACTTCTCGCGTAGACTATTCTAGCTACTCGAGAGTTATAACCGGCTTATAATCTAATAACTCTTATATACGTACTATTTCTATTACTTTTAACTCTTATTACTTACTATCTTATATATTATTTAAACTCTATATAAATAATAGATAGTAGAATATTAAATTTTAGTTAATATATAAACTTACTATCTAGTTTTATACTTTAATTTATCTATACTCTATTTAAGCTATAGTCTCTACGAAAATATAGATCTAGAAAAAAAAGGAACTTTAAACCTCTAAAAAACTTATTTTACTACTAGATTTCACTCTAAAAATAAGTAAGTTAGAGGGCGACGAGGTAGATAATTCCTTAGAATAAAATTACTTTAAATTATATTATAGTAGTACTATAATAGCGTTAAATCCTAAGTTTATATAAATATAGTATCTATTATTAATTCTAAATAATTAACTTAAGACTTCTCTTCTTTACTAGCTTAGAATATCTAATTCTTTAACTCTCTAGCTTAGCCTATTATATTATACCTTATTTAGAGTTATATATCTTAGTATATAAAGCTTAGTAATAGAGTATTAATAGTATCTACTAGTAAATCTTAAAGATAATATAGTATCTTTACTTTTTACTCCTTATAAGTATTCTAAAGTAGTCTATTTATAAAATATTAACTCCTAACGCCTAATATAACTAGCTACCTATTTCTAATTCTAAAATCTTAAAATACTTTAAGAACTACCTTAAGGGCTAGAGAGAACTCGATAAAAAGTCGATTCGTCTTAATTTCTCCCTAATCTATTTTTCGTCCTAGATAGAGATATTCCTCTTAAGTACCCCGAGTTATTCCGTCGTTTCGTAGTCGATCTAGATAGCCGGACGAAAAGCCCTCTATTAATAGCCCGACTACGAAGATTAGAATAATAAAATCGGGGTATAAATAGCTCTCCTCAGCCTTATTTCGTATAAAGCCTCTACCTCCCCGACTAGACTACTTACGATAGAGCTCCTAAGGTAAATAATAGTTAAAATAGGCGGAGTAAGGGGCGATAGTTATATAGCTTCGAAGGTACTAATAAAACTCGTAAACCTTAGTTTTTAAGCTTCGACTTTCAGCTTTAGAACACCCTAATAAGGTATGCCCTCCGACCTCGAGTTCCTTATTAGCTAGGTACTAGGGATACTTATTATAACTAGCCTGAATAAGGGTTTTCGTCTCTTCTAAGTCAAGGGCTTCTTCTTATTTATTTCTTCGTTTTTCGATTAAAATCGAAGAAATAGCGACCTCTCAAGCTCGGATCTTATCTAGATCTATAGAATTTATTAGTTTCATATATTTATTAGTAGGGAAAAGGGGTCTTACCGATAGCCTGAGGTCTAGGGCTTAATTCTCGACTACTTTCGTCGCTTTCTTCGTCCTTTCGTAATAATAGAGACGACTCCACTCTATTATTAACCTCCGAGGTAGAGAGACGTACTATTCCCTATTAGTAAATTATTATAAGAGAGTAATATACGTACCTTCTTAATACTTGAGGCAGAAATCGTAGTAAAACGTTTAAGGAGCGTATTTTTCCTTAGGTTTTCCGTCGAGGTAGCTATTTAAGATAGCCCTTCGATAATTATCCGAAATATAACGTTAAATAATATTATTTTCAAATATCTCGTCTTTACTAGGGCGGGGCCCTAGATAAGATATCGTTAAAGAAGAAGTTGAAAGTAGAAGTATCGCCTCACTTATTTTGAAATCTCTACTAGCTCGGCCGCTCTCCTAGGCATAGTCGTATAGGGTATAGGGGAGTCCTATATAAAAAACCACTCGAATATTCGGAACGTCTAGACCTAGCCCTAGAGAGCTAGTAGCGATAAGTACTCGAATTTTCCCCTTAAGAAAATCAGAAAGTACTCGTTCTTTCTCGCTACTATTAGAGTAGTAAGTAGGGAAGTCTAAGAGCCTACTATACTCTCTAGCTAGCTCTCGAGTTCGGGTATAAATAAGAAGTCGATCTTGCGGGTATCTTTTCTCTTCTTCGCGAATAATCGTTAGTATCTCTTCTTTTAAGTCTACCCGACGAATAGAGTAGCCGATATTTACCCGTTTAGTTAAACTCCGGGTAATCTTCGGCCTAGAAGACTCTAGGAATAAATTCCTAAGAAGATCTACCTCGTATCGAGGTGGTAGCGTCGCTATAAGTAGAATAAGCTAGGTATTTAACTCTATAACTTCGCTAAGCCGAGCTAGCCGCTTCCAGAAACTCTATTTAGAGTTTAAAATTACGTAATACTCGTTAATTATAACTCGATCTAGCTATTAAGTTATTTAAAGTCGATTAATAAAATCTCGAAAATCCGATAAAAGGAAGGTTTCAGGCGTAGTAAAGACGAGATAAGAGGAGTCGGGGGGGTTCCGTGCGTTAAAAATAGCCGAAGAAATGCCGAGCTTTTTAGCTCTCGCTTGCTAGTCCTGAAGTAAAGAGACTAGGGGTTCTATAACGATAGAAACCCCTATCAATCCGATACTAGCTAGGAGTTAAAAAAGAAGACTCTTTCCGGCGGCGGTAGGAAGTATAGCTAGTATAGGGCTAACCCTTACTAGTATATCTCCTAGGATCTCTTTTTACTAGGGTCGAAACTGGGAATTCCTTCTTAGTAGATCTTGAAGTTTCGCATTTAAGTCGACTTTTCGTAGACGATCTAGCCGAGTAAGACGCTAAGTTTTAAAGTCGTTTTTAAAGCTAGGAGTACTCAGCCCTTCGAGAACTAAGGCTTTACTAGAACTAGTAAAGCCTAGTAGTTAATACTAGTTCTAGTATAGAAGTTAGCGATATATCTTTTAATTAAAGAAATAAAGACTCTATCTTCTTATATCTTATAAAAGAGATAAATATAACCCTAAAAAGATAACTTACTAGACTAGCTTCTTAAAACCTAAGTTTCAAGCTCTAAATCTCTCTAGAAGGTTCTAGAAGCCTACGAGTATAGGTAAGCCTAGCGACGTAGGTAGAGTGCCTAGCCTATAAATCTAGTACTTTATCTTCGTAATTAGAGTCGTTTTCATCTCCTATCTCCCCTATATCTTCGGGTTGAAAGTAGTATAGCTTCGAGAGAAAACGCCTAGAGATTCTAATAGTAATATATCGATATTCGCTCGGATTAATACTTAGCCTAAGCCCGGCTAGTATCTCTCTTTAAAAAACAGTTTAAAATCGATCTAATTAAATTTTTAAAGCCTTGGAACGCGTTCTCCTAGCTAGGTTTTCGAAGAGATATTTATTAAGGGGTTTTCGGAAGACGTCGAACGAAATCCTAGCTAGGAAGGGAACTACTAGCTATAGATAATAGACTAGTAATTCACCGATTTCTCGAGGTAGATATCGATAAATAATCTTGGTAGAACCCTGAATAGTATACCCCTTATAGTAGTAGGTAATAAAATAAACGAGGCTACTTTCTATAAAGATATTTCGTACCCTAGTAGTCGTAGAATTTAAATACCGGATCGAGGCTAGCTCCGGGGCCCTCGGCGGTTACCCTCCGATAATATGAGCTAGTATAAGAAGTTTCTCGAGAAAAAGCTAAATATTCGAAATCTAGTCTAATAGTTTCTATAAGTTCCAGGTAAGCTAAGATCTAGGGATTGAAAAGCGACTAGCTAAATTAGGACTAGTAGCTATTTAATTAAATAGCCACTTTTCTAGACTATCTAGCCCGAGCTGAGTACGTGGATCGAGGAGAAAGTTTGAAAAAGGGGTTAAATCTAGAGGATTATCAAAGATACGCTTCTAGGGAATATTAGGAATATTCCGAATAGGACTATCTCGCGTAGATACCCTATTTTCGAAAAGAATATCCCTGAAAAGGGTAGCTCGAGTAGACGAAGTAAGACCGTGAAGAAATGCTCGAAAATTAGAGATAGAGAAAGAAAGACTCTTATAGAGTATCGTATTACTATTCCAGTCGATTTAGCTACTCGTAGTAGTACTCCGGTCTATCTTTAATCCGTAGGCTTAAAGGTCTAGTAGAAAGTAAATTAGCGAATGCGTACCTCGAATAAGAAATCGATTAACGAGATTTCTTAATCGAGGTAAGGTACTATCTCTAAGATCGATACCGGAGAATAGTTTTTCCGAGCTAGTCGAAGACGTACTAGATTCTAAATCCGATCCGGAATCGATTTACTATTTAATTATCTCCTCGAATATATAGCGAAGAACGAAAAATCGACTTATCTTTAAAATAGAAGATAAAGAACGTTATGCTGGTTGTGAGTCACGGCGCTGTATATCATGTCGATTGCGGCAGGTGCACCTGAGGGGGAGATATGGTCCAAGGTGCGTTGTGACGCATTATCGCCCATTTCCACTCCGGTAGCATCAAGAAGACTCTGCAGTACCGAGACTCTGCCCGTCTCGCAGGCTTCCATTATTTCCAGCTGATGATTGGGTATGTCTTCATTGCAAGAACACACGGGCAGATGACAGATACACAAGATCGACATATTGCGTCCAGGAAGAGAAGAAGACAAAGACGTCCAAAAAGAACCGAGTCTGAACAGTTAGATCAATCATTTATCCAGATGAATAGGGAAGAGATGATGTTGCGGAACGTTGTAGGTTGTTGTCCCTCGTCACAAACGCAAGGAGTATCTATCCCGTGGTGTGCTGTGGCACTCGCCTCGGCTGCGCCTCGGTGAAAACCCCTGAAACGGATGCTGATGAGGGGTAAATGGACTAGCGTTGGAAGCATGTATTTAGGGAGGGAAATGCCCCTATTCTTCCTACTCCTTAGCAACCCCTATAGTAGCAAGATAACATCAGACGATAAGATACATCCTACCTTTTCTAGCGACTACGGTGCGATTGACGATAAAGTTATAGTCTTTTTAGTATTTAAGAACTATTTATACTATGCTATCCGGGGGGGTTACTCCTTTATAACTTATAACTACGTCGTATTATATATCTTAGTAACCTACGATTTTACCGGTAATAATACCTTCCTATAATTACTTATAAGAAGCCTAGTATACGACGTACTATTAAGTTAAAGAATACTATACTACGGCGTTTATACTAGTTATTAAGAGTTAGAGCTTAGGGTTAGGTATTAGGCCTAGTACGCCTTAATAGAGGTAGATTATCTACTTCTAAGAGTTATAAAGCTTTATAATAGGGTTCCTATAATAAAGATATTAAGTAGGAGTTAAGATATCTTATTTATAAAAGGCCTAAATTAGGAAGACTATTAGTACTACTTTATAAGGGCGCTATATATATATTCTCTAGAGCTAATAAGGGGTAAATAGACTAGCGTTAGAAGTATATATTTAGGGAGGGAAATACCCCTATTCTTCCTACTCCTTAGTAACCCCTATAGTAGTAAGACAATATCAGACGATAAGACACATCCTACCTTTTCTAATGCCTTGTCGCAGGTGGAGTCTTGGCGGCGCTTATTCTACTTTATTTCCGCTCGGGACTTGCCGCAGCCGTCTCGGCTGTACCTCGGTAAAAACCCCTGAAACGGATGCCGTGCCAGCACATGGCATACTGTATACAATATAGTGTATGTTATAAAGTAACTTTTGGCGCAGTGATCCCAACTCCTAGTACACTACAACATCGTTTGGCACCCTTCTGAAACTACCGCTACGTACACATAGCCCCCTTGCATCGCGCACAGAGAAAGGACAAATGGTAACATTGAGAGTCATATGCACGACTGAGGTGCCGCAATCGCCGTACCAACAACAATCGGAGACGCTGCCTGGGAGCAAGGGATGGGACACGATCCCTTTCGTTGCCATGGGAGGCTGAGCTATGCGGCCATGTGGCTTGGGGGTTGGCAATCACTTGTTGCTATGGATAAGCCATGACGTGCGCTTCAAGCCAGCAAAGAGCCTTCGAAAGGGTATAAAAGCTACTAACATTATCTTGAGCGATTTGATATAACATTCCTCGTTGCCAATGATTCCCCAAATCAATTTACGTTGTTTTGAAGCACTTGTACGCTAATCACTGGCCAAAGCTGACTGGCCCCACGATATTACGCATGGTGCTTGTCCCTCAATATGCCGCCAGAAATTATACGCCTCTTGCTCGCACTCCCAATCCTAATACCACACACGCTTGCAGGACAAGCGATCGCAGGAATGTGTCAGCCAAAAGAACCAAAAGACCCAATGCCACAGCACCAAGATCCATACCCATGTGCAAATCGATTACGGCCTGGCGAACGTTAGGCCTGTCAGGACGGTGAACTGCAATTTCCCACGGTTGAGTGTCTTGCTCGGGATATAATTACCTGCGGAAATGTAGGGAACAAGGCGTGTGTCTTTTACAGCATAGGGGCCAAAGGTATCGACGCCAGAAATTTTGCCGCGCAGGAATTGAACGGCCAGGGTGTGACATTCCATATGGCGCTCGACGGAAATTACATGAAGATGGTCATTGGAGATTCGAGGTTTCACATAGACGCGCCCGCTCGAAATGCTGCCAATTTGAACAGAGCAGACATACTTGTTCGAAAAACGTCTCAAGCTATGGCCTCACTTTGCAAGAGCGACGCTTATCTGATGGTATTGAGACGTAACGGCGACGGCGGTGGAGTTGGGATAACCCAAACACCCTGGGTGCCAAGCAATATGCCCTCTCAGTATCGGAAAGACAATGTGTGGGAAGATTATGATTTTCCATCTCTTCAGCTCAACGATAGAGTTTCCAAATATACAGTGTCGACATAAGCAATGGTAATGAGCGACACCTCGACTGGGCACGGGATCGAGATCCACAGACGAGACAACTGGCAGACATCGAAGCTATACCATTACCGCCTTGGCGATCAGCCTAATCATCGACAATTCCGTCTCTAGGGTGGTCCAAGACAAGTCATATATTGCGTTCAAGCAGACGATACAAGCACAATTCAAATTGAAGATTCCGCATAACGTTGTGTATTAGAGGTCGATAGATATGAGGGTCTTAAGAGAGGTATTTTGCGACATCCGAGAGAAGGTAGGGAAGGAGGGGTGATTAGTTTTCGCCGATGATCAAATCTACGTTGTTCCAGGACTATATGTGTACGCAAGCGCAAGCCTTGTTCGGCGTTCAGTTGCTCAGACTTTTTTGTAGATTTCCTAACTCAAAGATTGATCGTCGTTCTATAATATTTTCAACTTTACTAAACCGTCTAAGGCTAGGGTTTTGTTATATGTTGTTACAAGACGCTGACATATCACTGTGACGTCCATCTCCAATACTTTTATGTATTTCATACGGTTGTAGTTATCTTAGTAATAGTATGGAGAAGATAACACTTCTCAAACTCGTAACTTCATGGCGCTCTATTTCTTTCAGTATCATAGATCACAGAAGTCCTACTATAAGTATAATTTCATCCCAACGCTCATTATATGAATTTTCATAGTACCGAAGATTCGATAAGCTGCAGTGATAACAAAGAGTAACACGAGGCAATGTCATTATATAGCTCAGCATCCTCGATAGCGGAAGTCGTGCCTAGGCTAGGTATTACTAACGATCCTACTATGCGTTTAACATATAGACGAGGAAGGGAGCCGTAACTCCGAGTGTTTGAGAGCGATAATTGACACGGATTGCTCCTCGTTGTATTAAAACGCTACCATTACACACTCCTATCCAGCTACTAACCTTTCTCACAACAGTAAGTCCGTTCCTTCATTGTCAAAGGACTCGGCTTACACTACAGGTCGAATGAGCTAGCCTTACCATACTACAATATCCGGACCATACATTCATTAAAAGTTGTGCAGTCTCGCATATGGCACTGTTGACTACAACAGCTCTAAAATTCAATTGTGTACGCTAGTCCGCGGTCTGATTCACAGACGATCCGAGTGTATATAGAGGTCTTACCATTGACACTAATCTCGGTCATGACGATGAGGGTCGAGTCGTTATTAACTGGAATGCAATTGACTTATCGAAGCAATGGAGCTAAAGTTGAGAGAATATACAAGAGGCTTGACGAAAGGAGGAATACACGTAGCTGACGCCAAGGTTATCGACCTTACAGGAGCGTAAGGTTTCTTATTCTTTTGATTTCGGAATTTGCGATGTGGCTCGATGCCTTTCAATTGCGGTATCATCATAGCTGATACTTTGAAGAGTCTATATTATGAGTATCTCTAGCACAGCCTTGCTCGTCAGCACGGGCTACGTAGTCCGTAACAATGATGGATGTATATATTGCGAGAGAATATTCTAGCTGACAGCAAATTTCAAAATCTGCTTAATCTCGCATCATTGCTGCCTTCTCCACAGTGTATGTATGATTATGAAGCAGCTATCCCGACAGGGGCCTGTCCGTGTCCTAAAGCAAAGGAACCTTGGAATTTATCAACGTCCGTTCCAGCACCGAATTCAAAGGCAGTCTATCTATATCCCCATCGTTCGAGTAAATGGTCAAAAGTTGCTATTGCCCTTATGCAATGGCCTACGGTGAGCAGAAAATGCGGGCGAGGCTCCAGCTTTATGAACGAACTCCCCTTCTGTGCTTCGTAAGGCGGACAAGGACGACTCTCGTCGAGCTCTGAAAGTTTGAGTAAGAGCGCTCCCAGATCCCATCCGAGGCTGATGCCCTGGATTTTGCCGAAACTGGGTCCGCCATAGAAAAAGTGGAGCCATTCAGGATCGGTTGATGAGCGTCTAAATTTGAACGGCATTGCTGGCCAGATGTCCCTGACTATTCATCAGTAATTCTGATGATATAGCATCAAGCGGTCTGGTGGTTCATACTTAGCCATCCGGGGATCTGAGACTGTCAAGTTCAATGGCTGAAGCACAGTGAGAGCTGCGCTTAGTATCGAGCTTGGAAGAGACAGATTGCTCGAAAAAGGTGCCCCGTCCACGCGATTGCAAATCAAACATAGGACCAGAATAGAGAGCGCAAGAGGCCACCTTCTTCCTGAAGGTATTGACATGCTAAGGCGCATGGCTTCTATAACCGGCGCGGTTTTCTATCAGATCGACTCTCATTCACTCTATGGTGAGAGCGTCGAGGAAGTGGAGCTACATATGCGAGTCTACCATATAGTTGAAGATGCACTGCGGCTACCGCGACAGGAAAGAATTCCACGAGTCGTGACTATTGCTGATAGGCACGCATCTGGCGCTTTGCAGCGACAGCCGCCTCGCGCAAGGGCAAAGCTGTCCCCACACTGGCTCAGTCGATGTCAGTAGTTGACTTACTGTGCACATATGGCTGCGTCCTTTCGTCTCATAGTCCCAGCATCTAATATGAACCTTGACCAGGCTATGAATGCTCGCTGAGACTGAAAGGCGCACTAACTTGATCAGATCATGGTCAAACATCCCCCAAAAGCTATGACTTCGACAAGCTTTGTTTTTTGATAAAAGCCAATAAATAGCAACAGTGAGAGATCTTGAACCTACTTAACTTTTGTAGCTTCCATAGACGATATGCAGTATCCCACTGATAACGCAGTATCTTCCAGATCGTCGGTTATAAGCCTCGATCCCTTTCTCGACCAGAAGCATACAAATCAGCAGTGATACTGTAGGCGTCGGAATATCTCCATCATGCATGCATATCGATGGCATAGTGTTCTGACTTACAGGAATGCGGTTGAAGTTGGGCCATATCCTAGCGCCAAGCGAGCGCTCACGTGACAAGGCTAGAAGAGTTCACCTAGTAACCGTCCACACTTAGTAATCGTCCGGCCTTATAGGGTTAGTACCTTATAAGGCTACCCTAGAGCTTCAGATTTTATCATTTATAACTTCTTATGACCTGAATTCTATAAAATCGCTATCTATAAATCTATTTAGTATATTAAACGCACCGCTACCGTCTATTCCTCTATTATACGAGACCGAACTAGGTAGGGAAGATCGTATAGAACTAGCCTACACGGCCTGGATCGAGGCTAGAGGACACGGTAATAGAATCCTATTAATTATAAAGGTAGCTAAGTAATATAGTATATTAAAGAGTATACTCGCTAATAGGATTAGGGGCCGTAAACTAATATCTAATACTTATAAAGGCTAATAGCGAATTACTCCTAGAGAAGAAGTAGTACTTCTAGCCTAGGTTCTCCGTCTTTATATATAGGGTTAGCTACTAAGGATAGAGTAAATACGCTTTATAACGAATGAAATCCTTCTTATAAAGGATAATAAAACCCTAATTAGACTAAACTAGCCCTAGAAATTTATATTATAATACCTAGAGGTAAAGATAGCTTATATTCCGCTACTTAATAAGGAACGTGCTATAGTATAGGATCCTAAGGTACTATTAGGCTGGTTTAATCTCTACCTACGTATTAAGATAGAGTACGAGGTAGATAAGAGGGATATTTATAATATAGATAAAAAAGGTTTTATATAAGGGGTAATTACTAAGCTTAAAGTTATAATACCTAAGTATAATAAAAAGAAGGCTTATATAATATAATATAGGAATTATAAATAGGTATCGCTTATTAAGTATATCTTAATAGATAGTAGATCTCTACCCCCCTAGATTATTTTTAAAGGCAAATTAATCTAGAAATCTTAAAAAGAAGCTCTTAAATTAGGCGAAATTTATATAAGCGAGAATAGTTAGACTAATAATACGATCGGGTTTAAATAGCTTTAAAGGGGATTTAATTAAGAGATATAAGCGTACTAAAAAGGAGAATATTAAATGCTACTAGTTAATAGCTATACTTCTTATATTACGACTATAACGATTTAGTACTATATAGACTATAAGATTATTATTCTTTACTTACCGCTATATATAATATATCTACTTTAGCTATTAGACGTTAGTATTTTTTCTCCCTTAGTAATAGCTTATAAATCCTACGTCTAGCGAGTTATATATCTAGGGGTAAGCTATTATATTAATAAGGTAGACTTCTTAGATATCTATTAATAGGCCTAGTAAGAAGCGATAATAGTAGTTAATATAAAGAAGGCCTAAGTTATAGTAGGACTATTACTATTTAGGCCTGAATTAATTCTATAATATTTTCCTACGACTTAGCTACCTTAATAGTATAATATTAAGATCCGCCCTACTATACCTCCTAAGGTAATAATTACCTTAATTAGCCTTAACGGGAAATTTCACCTCGTATTAATACTAGCTAATACTCTATATATTTAATAAATCCTATAGTATATTACGTAGACCGGAGTTAAGACGTAATAACCTAATCTATTAAATATTCTATAAAAAGTAGGTAAAGCGGCTATTTAAGTAATAGCTAAGTCTATAATCTAGGGCGTTACTAATATAGAACTTATAGAACTTAATAGACGGAAGTAATAGAAATCTAATTATCTAAAGGGGAATTATAGGGCTACTAGATTTATAAATAAAGCGGTACTTATAGAATAATAGACTAATTAGGCTAATAAAGCGTAGAAAGCTATCGTTACTACCCTAAATAGACTCGGTCTAGAAATCTTTAAACCGAAGGAAAAAGCCGGTCCTAAATCACGTCCTACTCCTAGGAAGAAGCCATTACCTCCGGTAATTAGGCTAGTAGTTATTACCCCTTTCAGGTCCCTTATAGCTACGTCCGTAACAGCGATCCTATATAGAACTAGAGTACCCCTAACGACGGCGATATAGGAAGAAATACTAAGTAAAGGGGACTATACTATCGCCCGTATAACGACTAAGCGACTAAAAAGACTTATTATCAGGTTACCTATTAAAATAACTACGGCGGAGTTAGAACGGGGCCTACGAGGGTAAAATAGCCAGCAAGGATAGGAAGGATAGGAAGGACACGTGATTAGAGGAATCAGCTAATTAGGACGAGGCATGCGAATAAGAAAACCTCGTAAAGGATAATTTAAATAGCTTAGAAACAGTCGCTTTATAGATTTATAGCATGAAATAGACGTTATAGACTATATTTATAATGTTCTAGGGTACGCTTATAGGGGTTCAGCCCTATAAGGCCGGACGATTACTAAGTGTGGACGGTTACTAGGTGAACTCTTCTAGTCTAAGAAATTTTCAAGTCTCAAACATTGTCGAATCTTTTCTCCCCAATCACACCATCCAGGATCCAGCTTATCTCTGTAATTGTCGATGGCCTGGCCCAATGGTATATCGCATCATCAATGATCAGAGTGAATCCACTCTGTGCGATAGCGATCACTGTGTTCTTTCAGTCGTTGGAAACACCCTGTGCGTTCACGCGGAGTCCTCTACTCATGTTATAACATGTTTTTGATTATATCTGTCATTATACTAACCTGGAGATCCATCTATTCACATGTTAAGTTGATCGAGGCTACATGTTGCTCGGTGATGATGTCGAAGTCCACCGCAGGGCTTCCACACCTAGCCTGCCTCTCAAAGATGGCCCCCTCCTCGTTTCACATTCTCTACAGCTCAGCCTTCCGGATACAGATATGATCAGTTCCTCGCTGATTCTCGTTGCGGAGCGGGACGTCGTGCGTCCAAGCACCAAGCCAATCCCGTCTCTTCGGCATCTGCGTTCTTGCCGCACCAATAGGAGGACTCCAATTGCACTTCTCATTCCCATTGTGGCTGTCGACGAAACTTCAAACAGCACCCCGTTCCAATATCGCACTCTTGGAGGGGGCCGATATACCTCCCTGGCAGTCTTCGATATTCCCCTTCACGCAATGTTTGCAACGATGCTTTCTTTCAAGATATCCCGTATTCTCTCCACGGTATCTTCGTCTCCACTCACTGTACCGCCGCCATAGGGTTCGTCCCAAAGATGTTCCATGGAAAGTCTTTCATTACAAAGCGAGCCGTTACTAGGAGAAGTCCACCAGCTTTCTCTGTTGCGCCGGTACGTGACTTCATGCGGTGTTTCCCTGTTGAGGCAGAATTCCCACGAAACACACTTTCCTCGTATGATATTGCTGCTCGATCTTTCCCCTTGGACAGCTATACGCAACATCCGGCTGACTCCGAAGTATGATAGAGTGGTAATTGGGATGGTAACGACGGCGCGTGGTCGACTTTCATAATTCGGATTGGAACTCCTGCCCAATTCTTCCGTGTTTTACCGTCAAACACCCGGCCAGAGACATTGATACCGATACCGGACCATTGCGAGCGAGGTCAGAGCTGGTGCGGCAACGCACGTGGGGTAGAGCCCTTCAACGGCGGTTCATCTGGCCCTTACTCGGGATCTCCAAATGAGCTTCTCACTACCAGCCTTGACCCTGGCGCCACTTGCACAGCCAATAGATCCCCGATGTGCGTAAATTGCCCGGGCAGTATCAATGGCAAGTGCACATTCGGTCCCTGTACTGGTCGGAATTGCTGTGGTGATCCTGCTGGCAGCTGCAGCGGCGTGGGATGCAACGGCCTGAATGGTATATGTACCGGAGCGTACATCGGCTGCCCCTGCATAGGAGTCAACTGGGATGCGAGCACCAATGTCTCCTCTAGCACGGGTATACTCGACGTCGCAGCGGCATCAGGCTTCCAGCCCAATCAGTCCTCAACCTGGTTGGCTTCAGGTCGCAACCAATCTTCAACAGAGGGCGATCTCAATACTCAAAACGGTAGCCACAATGACCTCCCCGGTTTTAGCTACTATGGGACGGACGTTGTAGGCCTCGGATTGGATGCAACTACAGGGCTCAATTCGAGCAAATCCTTGGTAGCTGGTATCCTGACGGAGCCATACTATATCGGCATTTTAGGCCTTGTACCCTTCCAGTATCAGAGTTCGAAGAACGCATCTGCCAGTATCATGGTGCAGTTGAAGCAGCAAGACCTCATACCAAGCCTATCGTACGGATACACAGCAGGCGCCATATACCGTAAGTTTCTCCTGCTGGGTTTCGGGGAGTAAGGCTTAGATTGTTTTAGGCCAGCCGCCTGTCTTAGGAAGCCTTACTTTAGGAGGATATGATTCGTCACGATTACCGTCAAATCATTCGGGCTTCGACGCCCCTCATGCGGGCAGGTTCGATATTGGCAGCTCTCATCCAGAAAATCTCATGGTTGGTATCGAAAAAATCATGGCCTCAGATACGCTCACAGGTAGCATTACAATACTCTCGGAGAGAGTCACGGCCTTGGTAGATTCCACATTGCCATTCATTCATCTTCCTCTTTCAGTATGCCAGGTGTTCGAGGAAGCCTTTGGGCTTACATGGCAAGACTCCAACGAATTCTATGTCGTCAACGACAGCTCCCACCAGCAATTGCTGGACAAGAATCCTTCAGTCACCTTTGTTCTCTCCAAGAACTCCACCAGCCCAGCAACCAACATAACTTTACCCTACGCTTCCTTTGACCTGCAAGCGTCAAACCCCATCTTCTCAAATGGCACGAATTATTTTCCACTCCGGCGAGCAGCAAATGAAAGTCAGTACACGCTCGGCCGGACCTTCTTCCAAGAAGCCTATCTCTTCGTCGACTACGAGCAATCCAGTTTCTCAATTTCGCAAGCGCAATTTCCCGCTAGTCCGACTCCTGATCTCATCACAGTTGATCACTCCCCGCAGCCATTCTCGTCCAAAGCCAATAACAATAAGACACATACAAAGGAGATCATCGTCGGAGTCGTACTCGGGCTCTCACTCGCCATCGTTAGTCTATACGCACTCTTCATCTTCCGCCGCCGCCGCCGTCACAAGCAACCCGCTCGAATACATTCTGGTGCTAATACCAGTGAAGGGACAAGTAGCTGGCCAAGCAGCTCAAATGACAGCCATGACACAAGACCGCTCAGTCCTCAATGGGGATCCACCTTGATAAGCGAGATCGACGGCTCCATCTCCAAGCCCATCGGAGAGCTCGAAGCTCCAAGGTCAACCGTCATCAAGAACCCCACATCGAACAGAAAGCCATCGGGGAAGAGAAAGCCACGCCAGGAATTACCTGGAAGTATGGCTGCATACGAGTTGCCACAAGAACCGTCCAGGTCGAAAGAGGTGTACGAACTGGCCACCAACGGTAGAAAAATTCCACAACGTAAAGGACTGAGGGTACGCGAGAAAGTCTAGCAGGTCTAATCCGAGCACGTCAAGGATATCCGGAATCTTTTCCCAAGTCATACCGTACCCTTAAGATAAGATACCCACAGTGCCAGATCACAAGACCTACAGCCTCACGATGCCGAGACTCCTCGTCTACTGCCCAGGAACATTCAAATACGACAAATTGCCTGAGTTCACCACACTTTCCTGCAAAAAACTGCGGAATTGCCACCCTGCCTTACTTGCGCAGCTGAGTCCCAAGGATTTTTAGTCCACTACACGTCCGTCACGTCCTGAGCTAAGCGCCCTAAACTTTGGAGGAGGTTCCCTGGGACTTCATAACTTATTACTAGGCATTCCAACGGTCATGATCAATCACAATATCAAGGCGGCTGATGCATAGGCTCTGGTGCCGATGTGCGGAAGGCGAGTGCTCCGGGGCAGATAGGGGTCTTTGGTACCCAGCAGCACAGATCTTGCAATATCTACACATGACCATAATCCTATTACAACCTTCTCCTAAATAGATAGTGTGTCATATCTACAATCCGCCCTTCATCATATAACTAAAAACAAGAGCAACAGCCATGCAGTGCAAGGAGCCATAGCAAGAGCGACATATCCGATTTCCAGTAGAACTCGTACGACTGTGCCATTCACACACTTCAATCATACACATACTCAAGCAACCGATCCAAAAACCTCTATCAGTCTCTCTCTCCCTCTCTCTCCAACCTCTTTACCTTCTTCTCTCTTTACCTTCTTCTCTCTTTACCTTCTTCTCTCTTTACCTTCTTCTCTCTTTACCTTCTCCTCTCTTTGCCCTCCACCTCTCTCACTCATCTCCACCCCTCTCACTCATCCCCACTCCTCTAACTCCACCCCTGTAACCCCACCCCTCTCGCTCCACCTCTCTCACTCCACCCCTCAAACTCCACCCCTCTCCCCTCTCCCCCCACCCCTCAAAGCCCCAAGTCCCAAGTCCCCATCCTCCCACCCCACACCCAGCACCCCACCCCACACCCAGCACCCCATCCCTCTCCCATCCCTCCCCCCCCACCACCTCTCCCCTCCCCCCCCCTCACAACAAAATAACCCCACATCTCTCTCTCTCTCCCAATCCCCACATACACCCAACAATTAACAGCCACAAGATGCTCTGGCCTGAACGTTTACGATCTGAGTTTCTTTCTTTGGGGGTGGGCAAAGGTAGAGAGAGAGGTGGAGGTTGCGAGATGGGTTTTTCTAGGATGATGGTGGGATGATGGATGGATGGGTGGGTGGGTGGAAGGGCTGTTGTTGTTGTTGTTGTTGGTCATTTGATGGTGATGGTTTTGTGGAAAGGGTGTTGGGGGGGGGAATAAGGCACTTGGAGGCGCAAGTGGGTGTTCAATGTCGGAAAGAGGACTGCGAGGAAGTGCATTTAAGATTATGATCATGATTAATCGAACTCATGTGTATTTGCCGCCAAGTGCACATACAGATTATTGGTGTCCGCACTAGACGGTGGTTAGAGACAGCTGCAATTATCATTATCATTAATGAGTTCTATATGTATATGCTGTAAACTAACACGCTACTAGGTAGGACTGTATTTACTTAATTGCCGGATCCTCTTCCCATATATGAAGAACAATATCGGTACAGGGATGAATGCAACAGTCAGGAATCCGAGCAGACTGGTCGCCCACGCAACACCCAAAGTATGATACATGGCTGTCGCGAAGAGAGGGAACCCCGCACCGGCGAAAGATCGTATGAGTGTGTTTCCCGCGATGGCACTATTGGCATACATCAGGTACACGTCGATGATGTAGCTGATACCTTGTAAGAAGATCATTAGCACGCCCGCTCCGATGGGTATACCGGCAATGACCTGCGGTACCCAAGTGATGTGCGGCGAGCTGGTCCATGCGAACCAAAAGAGACCGATGGGGAGGAGGAAGGCTCCTATGATCATAGGGATGAGTCTTTCTTCGGGGACGGGCTTGCCGCCATTCTCTTCCATTTTTCGCTGGTACCGAGAATGCGACGTGTACGTTATGATTCCAACGCCGATGATAACTCCGATGGTGATGCCGAGGAAGGGAAGGGCAGCAACGCCTCCGTTCCACCCTCGTGTTTCTTGGAACGCGATGGGGTAGGCTTCGAAGAATAGGTAGAGGACGCCGTAGATGAAGGCCATGTATATCGTGATCAGTATCAGGATTGGCTCCAAGGCCAACATCTTGAAAGGTCGCAACAAGTATTTATTGACAATCTCCTTCATATCGACCTCTTGTTCGTCCGCTAGCGCATGTATGGCCCAATTCCGCGTCTCGTACTTCCTCTTCGCGGCCCTCTGTTGCAACAAGACGGGCGCGTATGACTCGGGACATATTACGACAGCGAGAGAGCCAAAGAAGGAGGCCATGATCAGGGTAATCCAAGCCGTCCACCTCCAGCCCAGGTAGCTTTGCGTGAGGAAGCCGCCGACGATGGGTCCTGCGACAGGGCCGATGAATGTGGCGCCAGCAAACAAGCCCAGTGCGAACCCTCGATCGACCGGGCCCCAAAAGTCCGCCAACGCACCGCCGACGATGGCCAGGGGTGCAGAGCCGAACATTCCTCCGAAGAATCGGCAGATCATAATTGTGTAGACATTCTGCGCGACCGCAACCGGGATTTGGAAGATGGCAAAGACGGCGAAGCCGAAGAAGAGGGGTTTCTTTCTGCCGTAAAGCTCGGAGAGTGGACCCCAGATGATGGGTCCTAGTGCGAACCCCTGGCGTCATGGTAAGCACAGGCCCAAGACAGCAGGAGAATGGATGATGCTTACGAGGACGAAGAGGCTGGTGCCCAATGTCATGACCTCGTTGGACACTCCATATAGCTTAGCCGTGACCATGGTCGCTGTGCTGAACACGCTACTTGCGAAGGTCAAGCAGAAGGTCAGGGAAGCGTAGAAGACGGTGACTCTGTATTTCTTTGACCTGGGCCAGTTCTGTGGATTTCCTGGGTCGTTTGGTCCATCCCACACAACCAGATTATTGTCTTCCTCTTTCGTCTGGGGCTTGACCACAGCTTCTTGGTCGACAGCGGTGTTCTCTTGTGAGCCTGATTCGCCCTTCTCGAGGTCTTTCTTGACATCTTGCACCGAGTACTTGCTGGTCCGGTGTGAAGGCGTTTCGTGGACTGGCTGTGGAACTGTAGGAGGAAGAGTATCGGCGCTAAAGTCGGCCATGACGGGAACGGCGCGCTGTTGTTGTTGGTTCTCTAGCTAGAACTAATTCTAGTGGGTAAAGGCGAGGAGCTGAAGTGAGAGATCGAGAGGTAGAAAAGCATGATGATAAAAAGGAAATCAGATTGTAAATATCGAACAATATATTAGAAACAATCCTCCATCCTCGCCCTCGGCACTTTCTACTATCCCACGCATTCATAATCCGTTAATCACCATCCCTTGCGTCATACAGTGGAGCCTCGGTCTTCGGCTTTACCAATATCTCCACCTGCGGGCACTACTGTGGTAGTCAAGTCCGCTCTAACCGAGGACCTATCTTGAGTCAGAGCGCTGTGATTGAGCAGCCTACCTGAATCTGTTCCTGTACTACATACTATGTAAGGTAGTAACTAGTAAGTCCTAGCTTGGAGAGTCGATGCTAGGAGAGATAACCCAATTACGGCGCTCCAGCTACCAGGCGAAGGATCTAGCGTCCAGCAATATGCCTTGACTGACTGACTCATAAGCGGAATCTCCCGCCGCTAGAACACTAGGTAAACAAGCGACTTTCGCATTGCGCATCAGATTTGGTGCGAACGCTTCACAGTACTAGCTTTTCCACACCCATGTGTGCTTCGATCTCAAGTCTATTAGTCAACCGAACCCCATTCATACACAGTATCTTCTCCATTACTCAGACTATGATTCGCTCCAAGATGACCTCAGCGTAGGCTAGCCATTCCTAAGATTGCAAGGTCCGATCAGTAATAACAATAAATGCCCGGCAGTCCTACATCCGTCTTTCTAATCCCGACCAATGCTACAACATTATGCTCTCTTGATGCCGCTGATAACTATCATATCCCGACAGAGTCCGAAATACTCGGATAGTCGGAGAGAAGCAGCCTCAAGCTCACTCCCAAGTCCAAGTAGTGGAAATAAAGTGTGGGGATGCGGATGGCGAAAAGTGTACAGAGGGTTCTTGTCACTGGTAACGGATCGAGGCCAGGGGTTTTGTCGTATTGGTGATGGAGTGTGATAGCGGAGATTAGAAGCCAAGGAACGGATGAAGGGGATGAAGCTTTGATCAAGTACGAAGATCTTTGTGTCGTCGCTCGATAACTACCATGATTTTTAGTATATTTACAATCCAAATGCTGACATGCGTGTCATGACAAGTCCGACCATCCTCTCCATCGCTTCCCCGTATGTACCATCTGTAGCCAAGGCCATCCCACTCCCATTCATCTTCACAACATGGCTCCCTTCCCCTTCACCTCTCGAACCCGAAAGTTCCACCTCGGATGATGCACCCTCACCTTCTCCCCCTGCAAAACACACTCCGCCTTCGTCAACCCCACCAATCGCCCCCGATCCCGATGGCTCCACCCGCTATCAACAGGCCAGCTCTCAACCTCCATCCCCAGCTTCAAACCAACGGGATCTCTCTCTTCCACCCCTGCCTCCGGCTCTGCATAGTCCGCCTTCAGAATCTGCGCAACAGCGTCGGACCCGCTGAGAGTGGTGGGCTTTGGGGCGGATGACTTGGCGGCGGAGATGGCGGCGTTGAAGCGGGCGATCCAGGCGTGAGCTAGTGGATGGGTTTTTGGGGAGACGAGAGCGGGGGGTAGTGCGGTTCTCATGGAGAGGAGCCAGTGGAAGGGCCAGATGGCTGGATTCAACAGGCGTCAGTGATCTAGAACTCGTATGAGGGAAGGAGGAGAGCAATGGCTACCAACCTTCTATATCAGCCAAGCTGGGTTTCTCCGTCTTGAGGATCCACTCTCGCCCATCTGCCAGCAGCCCCGTCTCAAGCATATCGAATCCATCCCTCAAGTGCGCCAACGCCCCAGGTCTCAGAGCCCTCACGTCTTCCAGGCTCCAGCTTCGGCCCGTGTATTCCTTCCGATCCTTCTGGAACTTGGGATCCTTGAGTAGCGGCAGTTCTGGCGGGATGGCCTGCGCTGCGCGCACGAAGATACCCCCATCGATGGTCCAGGAGGAGAGGAGACGCTCGATGGCTATTTGATCAGGGGTGCTGGCGGAGAGGCGAGGGTGATTGGGGAAGAGGGTCTCGAGTTTAGTGATGATGAGGCGGGTGTCACAGTAGACGTCACGGCCGATGGAGAGGAGGGGAATGCGCCGGTAGGAGACGCCTAGAGCGGAGATGTCGGGTCGTGGGAGTGTAGGGGGTTGGATCTTGGGATGTCAGGTTTTTTGTTGGGGGACATTTGGGAGTATATATGTACACATTGCGCATAGTCGATGCCTCGGAGAGTAAGGTACCAGATGATCTGTCAAATGTGTCGTCAGTGGGGGCCGATGTTTTGGTATTCTTAGACGACGTACTCTTCGGGCATATGGGGAGAATGGGTAGTGGAAGAGGACAATGCCATTGTGAGCGGCCATGGCAGGAACAGAGGAATAGATGGAGACTGGCCGAGTCTCTCTTTGGAGGACGAGACGGTGATTGTGTAGGCTAAGACTGCATTCTATTATGTACAAATATAATTGACCTTCTCCGCATCCATTCTGCCGAGGCACTGGATATTGGGGGAGATTAGATAAGATAAGATAAGACAGACTCATAACATTTAAGGATTAGTCACCTTGAAAAAGCCAGGTGATTTGAAAACCGGTATCGAAGATACCAATATGTTGTTCTCCTGCTCCAGCCACATGCTATTTATTCACATTTACTCCTGGCTACGAAGACCGCCTCAGCCATCCAAAACACCTTCGGAGAGCTGTACGAGAGACTCCGAGCTCTTATGTATAAAGTTAACATGGCAGTCCCTCTTCACAGAAGTTTCCAGGAACAGTCCGTCTAGATATTTATGGGTGCTGAAGCGGCAGTAAAAAGCGTCGACTGCGGCGAATGAACTCTCACAGCTGGCAGATCTAGGAGACGTGCGGGAAACAAAGGATAAAAGCCAGTCGAATTTTCTCTTGAAAGCCGTTATGTGGCTTTCTCCAAACTACAACCAGACCATGTCATAAAGAAGGTATTCATCAACCGCTGGCTCGGACTCTTTCACCTATAGATAGACTCATAATCGTCTGGTGCACGAGCTTACCTCGCACTTGTAAGAGGCGGGACGATGGCGAAGTCGGCGAAGATAAAGTGGCGTTGGTACGTGCGTGTGAATGCGTACCATTCGTGTTGAAAATAGGTCTAGTGGCAAAGGAGTATGTTAACTGTTGTCGACAGACGAAGGGACAGGATACGGATATACCCAAATGACCTTAATCTTCTCATCTCCCTCATAACCTGATTAACCATATTTGGTGGAAACGAATAAATCCCTGTCATTTTTTCCCTCAGGACCCGTCATTTGATCAACAAGGTTGGCTGGAAGATAGCTGGAATGAGTTCCAACTGTACCTACAATATTCACCACCGCATCTCCAGCCCTTCCAGGTCCCAGTAACTTGACAAGACATGTCATTGCAGGCCGAAGAACTGTATCACACAGTCAATACAGAAAAGATTACGTTTCAAAGATATCGTACCCGCCACATTTCGTTCATATCTAATCGATTGTACAACATAAGCAAAACCTTAAAACCCATCTCGACTCGAGACTTAACATGCCATAACATCCCCACACACAACACCATCAATCTTCAATCCGACTCACAAGCTAAACATGCAAGCACCTTCATCACCTCCGCAATCGCCATTTAACAGAGAATTATGCCTCATCAAACATCACATATACAACGTGAACCTCCAATCGATATATCGATGTTGAAGATAGATACCAATCACCATGCAATAGCTGCCTATCACAACGTAATTCAAGCCTCAGCCCTCATACTTCAGCACCCTTGATCTGAAGGACTATCATGTCCCCAAGACTCCCGGCCTCGACGCCCTCAATATATGGCTTCCTTGGCTTCAACATGGATGTATGACACGAGACTATTTCTTCATGGCTTTCTCAAGGCAATCAAGAGATGAGTAACATCTGCAGTTACATTTACCGTCCTTAAATGCTAGCTAACCTTGTGTAGAGGAGTTAATACTACCGCTTGCTACCTTGCTGGGACGAGCATGGGGTATGAGCTGCAACAGCCGCCGTTCACAGACAAGTAAGGTGGGCTGATGGGTATAGAAGTTAATTTGTTCTCTTGAGGCCATCAATGTTCTCCTCAGGGTACTGAACACACCACCGTCTTCGATCTTGGACAGCATGGAATTGACTTTGGCAATCGACTCGATATAAAGGACTTAGTCAAGAGTCGGCAAGAAGCGTACAGCGACTCGATCCCAATGGAGTGATTCACGAGGATATTCTTGAATATGAGTAATGAAATTGACATCTATGGAAACTGATCGACTCGCTCTTTGGGGGTATCTCGGCTATGCAAGACTTGGTAAAAATACAATAAGAAACATCGCATGCAGCGAGGGACGGATTCCCCTCATCGCATACATACAGGCACCCTTTTCACACACATCATGATATCCACATCCTTTTCCTCACACGTAGGATCCCTGCTCCGAAAAGCACAAGCCCCGTACCATTACCCACACCACCATCCACCTCCGGCTACCCCAAAAGGGGCAGCAAGCGATGAAAGCAGCCGTCATCAACCCGCACTGTACCCCTTCACATTGAACACCCCGGCTTCCGAAGAAGCAAGCGGATCAAAGTGGCAGAGACTGCAAGGAAGAATCGGACCTTTCTCGAACCCACAAGATTCCGTTTCCTAAGACCCTCCGTTCACTCCGAAGAGCTAGAAGCGAGCCAAGAAAGAAGAATCATGCAGGGAGGGAGAGAGGGAGGGAAGAGGGCACAAAAGGGGAAGATACCCATCAACATAAACACTCTCTCCTCGAACAATATTGACTCTTTCTCGGAAAATCAGTACACAACGCTAAACGCCCGCTAAGAATGAAAACCATTGGTTGCCAATTAGGCAATGATGGTTGGAACCGAAGCGTCCTGATTCTGCATCTCGCTTGCTTTGAATGCCTCGTAAGCTTCGTCAAATTCACTGATACCCATGTCTTCATCTTCACCCGTGACGTTCTCATCAATCAAGACTCGCACCCGCGCACTAATGTTTTCCTTCTCATACGACAGCTGATCAGACTCAATCACAGTATTTGAAACGTTTCCGCCATCATCATTTGCTTCTTCCGGGTATTCTTCCTGCTTCCATGCTTCGAAATTAGCTTCAAATTCTCTATCCCCAAGGCCAATCAGGAGGTCGTCTCCATCTTCGTCCCATGTAACCTCAATGTGTGCTTCGACGTTCGGCGTTATCGTCTTACGATATAAATCATATGAGAACCCCATCCCATCCCATGGAGTAGGACGATGACGAACAGTTGTATTTCCCTGAGCAGTCGTAGCCTGATGTCCATCCAGGACTGATTTGGGGTGATTTGATGGAGTGAAAGCTTGCAACATGGCAGGATTCCTTGGGTCGTACTGCGACTCGTCAACTTGAGCGTTATCTTCTTCGAGAGGCTCGGTCTCGGCTTCAGATCCCACGGTTGAAGATGAGAGACGGCTGGACTCCCTCAGTCTGCTACCATATCTTGGCTGATGCTTCAAGGCTTTTTCACGAGCCCTCTCGACAGGGTCAACAAAGTCCAATGATGGGGCTGATGGTAAAGTATTGTGGCTAGGGTTGGGTGTTGGGGGTGGAGGCATTGACTTTGAAGGTGATGTGGTAGCGACTTGAGGTGATTGACCCTGATGGGATGGTAGTGCTGCAGCGTTCGGAGTTTCTTCCTCGACTGTCTCTTCGTCAGAATCGCTGTCTGTCGGCGACGGGACAGTGAAGGTATTCTTGGAAGGACCTGATGGCGTCGTCATACTCGCTTCTGCATCGACGGTCGCTCGGCTACCAAAAACATTCCCAGGACCACGAGACCTCAACATGCCAGTTCCAGCGAATGACTCGCCAGTATACTGTGAAGCTACAGAATTACCCCATATGTCCATGTTAGATGAGCTGAGACGAGTTTTCCGGAATGGGTTGCTCGATGAGGCAAGTCCAACCAATGTTCCGCCCTTGTGTTGTGAAGCTCCGGCCTCCTCATCCGTGTCCACGCTAGACGAGCTGAGACGAGTTTTCTTGAACGGTCGTGGCCTCGTTGGTGTGTCCTGCTCTTCCTCCGATGACTCCTCGTCCGAAGAGTACTCAAATATGGCGTCAACCAAGCCAAAACCAACTGCTGGCAAAGGATAGAATTCAGGAGAAGGCAGACGCTTGCGCTTCTTCCCTGGGATCTGAACCCCTTTCGCTCGCCCTCGCTCCTCCTCCCACTCTTTCTTTTCCTGAGTAATTCGAGCCTCCTCCTGGGCCAAACGCTCCTTGTCAGCCCGGAGTTTTTCCTTCTCCTCTTTGAGCTTGCGACGCTCTGCCGCCTGTTTCTTAGTCAATAGCATTCGCTGTGGCTTTTCTCTATGGACCCGCTCTGCGAGAGCGCTGGAGGTCGCAAGGCCTTCGCCGCCGTGCCGAGTCTTTGTTGCATCGCTTCGCTGTCGTGGTTCCGTTTGTGCGCCAAGTCGAGATCCCAAGGGCTGTTGGCTAGCTGCGAGATCTCTTGGACCCTGCTCGTTCAAGGTCGGGCTGTCAGCTGCTAGATCTCTTGGACCCTGCTCGTTCAAGGTCGGGCTGTCAGCTGCTAGATCTCTTATACCCTGCTCGTTCAAGGTCGGGCTGTCTGCAGGCGCTTGAGTATTAGGCAAAACATGAAGTGGGGCTACGGTGGCGGGTGGTGTGCGACGGGACGAGAACGGAATGAAACGGGAGACAGAGGGGAAAAGGCTCGAAAGGCCCCATCCGCGCGCAGTGGGCGTCTCGGGAATCTGGTCCTGATGAATTTGTTCCTGGGGAACCTGGTCCTGTTGAACATGATCCTGCGAACTGGTCGGTAGCCCTTGCACTATCCGTCTATCAGGGTCCGGAACCTCGTCGTAAGTATAGGGATTAGGATCTTCTGAGATCTCTCGGGGATCGATCCAATGTTCCTCGAAATCTTCGATTACGGGTATTTTGGCTCGAGGTCTGGGCTCCTTCAATGCGGCGCGCCTCCTCTCGTCGGCCATTTTCGCGAAAGCACGGCGCATCGTCTTCCCAACAGTCTTCGCCGTTTCATCCGTGATGACAGTCTCCGGTACCTCTTCATCCTCGTTACGTTTGCGTTTCTGCAATTGAGATCTGAGCGTATCTATGGGTAGTTCACACGTAAGCTCAGGCTCTATGACAGTGCTCGGTGCAACTGGAGATTTATTCATCAAATCTTTCAACTCAGGGACGTATTGAGATGCCATGGTCAAGAACTGGGTAATCTTGGACGACGGAATTGCAAACGCGATGTTGGAGTCTTGTTGAGGAACACCCCCATCGCCTGTGGTGGCGGGTAATGAATCTACGAGGATGTGGATCAAAGAATAATTCTGTGCACGCTCTGTAGGCAAGCCGTGGACCTTGGGCATGACTGGATGGGGTAGAGAAGCCATAGGACCTCGGACCACAGGCTGTGCACCTAAGGACTGGGAATCACAAGCGGGAGGAGAGTGGGTTGTCTCCAGACTTGCACGAGATGCGTGATGTCCAATGGGGGTTCCATCATCGGTGGCGGTGGGTGGGCAACGAGGAGTTTCCGGATTTGCACGCGATGCGTGACTGCCCAATGGGGACCTGTCTTTTATGACAGAAGTTGGGGGAGATGACGGGGATGAGATGCACTGGCGAAACAGCTCGGATGTCTCAGAAGGAGAGCGCTTTCCCTGCATAGACTGTGCATTTGTGGGGGTGGCGACAGTAGCCTGTGTAGTACTTGAACCTGGAGATGAAGCTTGGCTGCCAATGGCTATCCCATGATTTGTGACAGGAACGGTGGGAGATGATTGAGACGACATGATCTGACGGAACAGCGGAGATGTCCCAGGAGGAAAAGGCTTCCCCTGTATGGGCTTTGCACTTGTGGGAGTGGAAGCAGCGGCAGTCACGGGTTTTGTAGTACCCGACGCCAAGATATTTGCTTGATTCCCGTTGGGGGTCCTAAGGTGTGTGATCAATTGGGTGGGAGATGTTGGGGAGAGAATTTTCTGGCGAAATAGCTCAGATATCTCGGAAGGAAATCGCTTCACCTGCATGGATCGTGCACTTGTGGGAGTGAAGGTGGCTGCATACACGGGCTGTGTAGCACCTGAACCAGCGCGAGATGTTTGGGCCTCACCATCTGCGTCCTTTACCAACTGCGTCATGGGGGGACAAGCAGACACGGGATGTGTAGCTTCCAAAACTTTAGGAGGAGTCTGGGTCTCACCAGCTGCGTCCTGTACCAAATGCGTCATGGGGACGCCAGCAAACACGGGATGTGTAGCTTCTGAACCTGTAGGAAAAGTGTGGGTCTCACCATCTGTGTGTCCCATCAGATGCACTGCGTGTCCATCAACTTGGGCTGAAGCGACCGAGTCTGCGGCGAACGTCGATTCCGTAGAGATCTGCGAAGGCTGTGACACATCGTCTCGTACGTGTATTTGGGCACCAGCAACAGGTCGAGCACGACCTTTGCCCCGAACCCCTCGCTGTGTAGCTTTGCTGCCACGTTTCGATGTAGAGGCTCGTGCGGTTGTGGATCTCTGATCTGATGCGGCGGGTGGTATCGTGGGTGGATCGTGTGATGAAGCGTCGGCGCTGGACTTGGTGGTTCGTGCGCGCTTGGCTCGTGGTTCGTCTATCAGGGATCGTGGTGGCGACGGCTGAGCGCCAGCCTCGGCCTCCTGCAACCTCTGTTGTCGAGTTTTGATGACCATGACGGCCGGTCAGTCCAGAGGAGGACCTCGCCTAGGGCGGAATGCTATGAGGTGGGATATGATGTCCAACAGTAGTGCGTGACTGTGTCAGCAAGATGACATCGTGCAGATGCTAAAGCTAAGACGAATAGTTGTTGTCAACATGCGGTGAAAGTTGTGTTGGTGTTGATAATAAGTGGTGTTGTGCGTTGTTGATGATGTGCCGATCAAAAACTCCACAGGGCTGACACTAGCGCGCCTTCCTTTTAGAGCCTGTTCAATCTAGTTGAACCAAGGATTCATCACAATGTTGTTGTATGTAGGTTGGAACTGAGATTGTGTTTCTGTTGTTGTGGAGATGATCAAGTCTATGTGCATTTGCTCAAATGATAAAACCCGTCACGTAGCACAGAACCCATGTTGACTTGGTCGCACAGATTTTCCTTTGTCTTACCCGGTACCATGGTACCCTCCAACCTCGTTCACCCGAAAGCCAGATAGAGGAAGACGAAATCTTTCATATGTTTCGTAAAACTTTGAATGGAGCCCACCCAGATGCCGCATTTACTGCTTCGAACAAGCTCTAATGGTGTTTCGGCAAATATCCCCACATATACGCTGTTGGTGACACTGTCATGATCTAAAATTACATGAACGACACCTGTACGGCGGGAAAACGTAGAGCGGTCGACCATCACTCCACAGCTATTTGACCCTTCCAACATGCTGGCGTCAAACCCAAGGTCGTGATCATGTTCTGCCATCGCCCGGATCCCCTCTCCTTCTTTTCCATGTAACTGAGAAGCTTCTGCCGCCGATGCAGCAGCAACCTCAGATTGCGCTTGTTGATCTTGTCGTTGCGATTCTCGCCTTCGTAACGATCCGCCAGCACGCGGATTTTAGCCGTCAGGATACCAATCTGAACCTCTGAAGATCCAGTGTCAGGTCCAACTCTTGGTGTTGGCTCTGCGACTTCGGCGAAGATGTTTGGCTTGACGATCGCAGGTGCCTTAGGCTTCAAAGTCTGATCAGTATTGTGTCGTCCGAACGTATCAATTATTCGTTCGATATTCTTCTTTGTCCGATGTTTGCTGCTCCCACTGACAAGACTAACGATACGCTGTACCGCTTCTGCTGCGTTTTGATTCCGCGCTTCCCAGTCCTGACGATCGACGTTGTGTGAAAGGGGATCGGCCCCTTTCGTATCTTCAGGTTCAATCAGCAAGCGGGAAGACTCAATAGCTTTCGCCAATTCTTCATGCTTGATGCCGTGATCGAGATGATTTTCATTCGAGGCCTCAGCTGGCGATATAGGTGATTGGTCTGAATTCGCTCTCAGAGTTTCGAGATTCACCTCGTTTGCATCCAGCTGTATCTGCTGAGGCACGACGGTATCGAAGGATTTGACGAACGGCGTTTCCACGCCTCTTATTGGATCTCCCAGCTCTTTCGCTCTTTGCTCCTTGAGCACAGCTTGCCGACTGAGATTGGCGTCTTTACGCTGCTTAGCTTGGCGAAGCGTGTATGTATCACGGGGGTCTCGTCTTTTGGTCCTCTTGATTGTCGAAGCAAGGCTTGCGGATGTAGATAAGGGATGGCTGCAGGAGGCAAGAGCAGGTGCGAGGAAGCTCGGCCGTCCACCTGTCCACAGCAATTCTGTAGATACGCAATTAGCATACTTCTACATAGATACAGCCATAGTGAAGGGTACCGCTTGTCGCATATGTAGTACACCGATTGAACACCAGGAAAGCCATCGTGGGTGACTGAGTGCATAGCATTGTCCGGCTCAAGAGACCAAGATCAATGATCGATACACAATTAGTATACGCTATTTTAGCGTCATACCCGTGGTTACGCTAGCTTGGCGCACAAACTTTTGGCGAAGCTCTGAGATCAAGATCATCATCCAAACATATATCTCCAACCTCCTTCTCATATCTTGAGATATCAAGGCTGCCAAAATGGCGCCCAATAGCCTCCCCTCAACTTTCAATGCCACCTCCCAGGACATGGAGATGCTGCTTGCAGCGCAATGCCATCTGGGCTCCAAGAATTTGCAAGTCCATATGGAGCCTTACCTGTGGAAGACTCGCCCAGACGGTATCAACGTGATCAACATCGGCAAGACATGGTGAGTGATGAGACTTGGTTCTCTCATCTGATAATGCAGGTCGCTGAACCAACACGCAGGCAAAAGATCGTCCTAGCAGCCCGCATCATAGCAGCAGTCGACAACCCAGCCGACATCGCCGTAATCTCAGCTCGACCCTACGGCCAACGCGCCGTGCTCAAATTCGCCGCACACACCGGCGCCGTCGCCATCGCCGGCCGCTTCACCCCCGGTAACTTCACAAACTACATCACCCGCTCCTTCAAAGAGCCCCGCCTCATCATCGTCACCGACCCCCGCACAGACGCACAAGCCATCAAAGAAGCATCCTACGTCAACATCCCCGTCGTCGCCCTCTGCGACACCGACTCCCCTACCGAATTCGTCGACGTCGCGATCCCTACGAATAACAAAGGCCGTCACGCTATCGGTCTGATCTGGTGGATGCTGGCTCGTGAGGTGCTACGTCTACGCGGCACGCTCGCCGATCGTGAGACCGAGTGGGATGTCATGGTGGATCTGTACTTCTACCGCGACCCGGAGGCTGAAGAGAACAAGGACTCAGCCGGTATCGAGGAAGAGAAGGTCCCTGGTGTCGATCAGGTCGGTACACAAGCTATCGACCAGGGCTTTGCCGGAAATTCGGAGTGGGAGGTTCCAGGTGGTACTCCCGGTGGCACGGCCGCTTTCAGCGCTGCGTCCAACACTGCAGGGGCTCAGCCAAATTCTACGTGGGAAGCCGATGGTGCGGATTGGGCTGCTAGCAGTGCGCCCATCCAGACTGGCAACGATGGCTGGACTGCCGAGACGAAGAAGGAAGGTGAGACTCAGTGGTAGATGGGAAATACGGAGATTACGCGAGCGATGTGATGGGGACAGAATTGACGGCACTCATGAGGGAAAGATACCTGGTAGTCTGCTGCTGCTGGGGGAAAGCCCTGTGCTATCAAAAAGGGTTGCCATAATAGACACCCATCTCTAATCATACGAAAGCTTTGCTCAAACTGTTCCATCGGTCATCATCACAAGTGCATTGACAACCTAACCTCCTTCCCCAAGTTTCCCTTACCCTTTGTATCCATTGTTCCTCGATTGAGGTGTCCACAAAGAATTTCTATGTCGCCCTTCCTTTTATAATCAACAACAGCTTTGTCTCTTTGTTCGGCCAATCCAACAACTTACTTATACAATATCCTCTTCTCTAGCATCCCCAACCTTCTCTCCACCCTCCCCATCCCTCCACCCTCCAACCACGATCGTCCTCTCCACCACAACCATGCCACAGCCCCTCAACCTTACCTTCGGCATCGAGCTAGAATGCATCGTCCGCTACCCACGCGCCACATACATACCAGCACTAGAAGACCTCGGCCATTTCGTTTCCTCGGCCTTAGACAGCAGATACGACCATATCATCGCCAAGCTCGTCCGCAAGCACGTCGCCCTCTCCCTCCAATCCAGTGGCTTTGCAGCCCCGCACGCGCCTCAAGAGCAAACACCAGAAGCGTGGATAATTGACGCCGACTCCTCCATCTGCAGATCTCCCCTCTTCCAAGAAGAGGATGCTGGTTATGGCTGCTGCGATATCGTGGTCAAATCGCCCTTGAGTCCTATCTCACAAGAGGCTTTTACCGAGATAGAAGATGTGCTAGACAAGCTGTCCAGTATCTCAGATCTAGAACTCATCGTCGACACCTCAAACGGTCTCCACGTCCACGTCGGTAACGAAAATGCAGGTTTCCCTCTGCAAACACTCAAGAGCATCTGCATACTAACAGCAGTCTTCGAAGCGCAACTCAGCAGCCTGCATCCTCCCGAGCGAGTGGTCAACAACCTATACGTAAAGCAGCAGAGCGCTGTCTTCGCTGGCAAAAATTCTTGGGAGATCGCCAAGGTGATTCAACTGTCCCAGGACGCGCAGGAGCTGGTGGGGTTGTGGAGGAAGCAGAATGGTGAGTTGAAGGAGAATCTTACAAGTAATGTGCTCCAAGTGGTCTCTGAGTCAGGGTTCGGCACGATTGGGTTTCGACAGCACAAAGCTACCATGGCGATAGGTGAGATTTGCAAGTGGGTGGAGCTGACAACGGCTTTAGTTCGATATGCGCACGAAATCCCTTTCGAGGGGTTGGTGTGCGTTATTGAGGATATCGCTTTCGACCCTAAGAGAGATGTTACTGATTTGTTGCATCGTCTTAGTCTGACCGATCTAGCAGATTACTTTGGTAGATGTGAGCGGTATGAGCATCCGAGACTTGAGGGGGCTTGGGTTGATGAGTCGTTCGTTGGGTCCGGTACGCCTAGGTTATAAGACTGAGAGGAGTGTCGTAGGTAAGGAATCCCTAGGGTAGGATGTGTATCAGGTCAATTGAAGGAACAGTTCCCAATGATTGAGCTCATTCGGTGGTCAGTGCATTTGAAGAGTCGTAAGGCATGTCGTAATAATGGCATCGTTTGACTTCAGAACAGCCATTTGCAAAGTCTCTCCATATAGAGCTTGATATGTCATCCGAGCCATTGATTTTTATTTCCATGCACAGCCCCATGATAAGGTAGACAAACAGAAGATCTTCCTCTTGCTTTCAAAAGACTCTAAGGGGTGCCACAGTTGACCCAGAAGTAATGCCACGAAATATCATGCGCAAGCACTCGAGCTTAGGGTATACTGTAGGAAACATCCACCTTGGAAGCCAACTATCCTCTCTAAAGCATTTGAGAGTGAATGGTCCGCTCTCGCTGAGAAGACATTGGAGCAAAGCCAGCGGCTGCTTGAGATCTGGCAGTGGCTCCAGAGAGGTCGCGCTCGGCACAGAGAGGAGGCATCACTGGGTAGCCAATTCCTGCATCTTCAGCCTGCTCGACTTGCTCTTTCATTACGAAAAGACGTTGAAGATTGGAAAAGTGAGCAGGAAGAGTCTGATTGGCTAAAAGAAGGATTACATAATCGAGTCTTGGCATAGGACCTTTCTCCTGTCAACTCGCTCTATACACAACATACTCTTCCAGTACACTTACCATGTGCAACCTTGTCCCTGCATGCTCTTGTGTGAGACACATTCAGGTCCTCTTTCGTCCGCCTCAAGATATGTCAACATGGAAGGGTAGAGCTGCGACTGTATCGAGGAACAAAGTCTCGACCCCTGGCTTCGTCCAACTCTTCGAGCGCCTATCATGTCGCATGTGTAGGATACCTGGGCCGTCGTACCGAAACCTCTATGCCCTCGGCACGGACGGGAGATCTGAAGAATCGGAAGTTGAGCGCCTGAAACATGCCATGTGTCGCTAGCACATATTTTACCTACAAGCGACGGACGTTTCGTTGACCGTTTCAAGTAACTGCCGATATGCTATGGCCAACATGCAACATGACGGGATCAATGTGATAAAAAAGCCATCTTGTTCTCTCATATTCATCTCCCTGTCAATTTGTTGATCTTGTGTGTATGTCCAAGCGATAGGGCCAGCTTTTACTCTGCTTATAGTTCACGACTTTTACCATGTTACGCAAAATCATCTTACCAACACTTCTTGCTGCCGCTATATCCAGCGTGAGCAGCCGAGCGACTCCAATTGACCACGATACTCCACAGATTCTCGAAACACGCGACAACAAGTACAAGTTGCATTGCAGTAATGCACCTGGCGTAGTCGCCGGAGGGTGAGTCAATCCTTCAGTAGACATTTCATCACCAGTGATACCGGGATCGAGAGCTGACACAAACTCTACTAGTAACATCACCCAAGCCGACCTCGTCCTAAGCACAAATCTCCCCGAGTCCGGCTCGGACCAAAAATGGATGAAATACCTGTGGTGCAGCGTCGATACCCAGACCTACACCTTCTTCAATTTTGGTGACGTTAGCGCTGCTCCAAAACAATACTACAACGTGTACGAAGGACTGAATCAAGCCGCCGTCAACGCCTACACACACGTCCAAGGTTGGGGCGATGGTGGATTGGTGCTCGGGAGCTACTTCCTCAAGCCTCCAGACACCAACGTATACGTCAAAGTACAAGATTCGGCCGGGAAAATGACATGGGGGATAATGGGGGCCGCGTTGAGCGGGCTCGCCAACATGGTCCAGAACTTCGACAAGATGAACGCGCCGCTGGTTTTCCAGATCAACGACGGAGCATACGGCGAGGTGGGGGTTGGTCTCGTTGGCTTGCTTCGGGGTGATGGGAACGGTGACGCGAATTGTTGCTACGAGTTCACTGCGAAAGAGGGGTGCAAGCAGTGCATCGATCTGTACAACCACAAGGTGCAAGGTCTGAATTGAGGGTGTGATTCCTGTTCAATAGCTATGTAATAACAGTCTGTGAGCTCATTCTGATCGAATATGATACCGTCCGGAACTCTGCTAGGAATCCTCCAAACCGGTCTCTATAGCGTGGCCTTCGATGTCTTCTCACCAAATCTGCATAGAGCATTATAGATCCTCACCCCTGGCTTGAATCTATCATCTGAATATCGATCCCCATACCAACCGCACCTGCCCCATCAGCAGCTCACCAGCACACCAACAGACGTGCCAGTCTCAATCCGTCACTCATATCACTGCTATCATCTGCCATCTTGCATTCTACAACCAGCTCTGGCCTCGAACCTAAAGCAATACGTCCGAACCTTCCATAATCCTTTCATCTATGAAAGAGAGGGATACACCTTCCACCATCAATGTAAGTAGTGTCATTGTGATTGATACCTGTTATGGGATAGATGTGTTGTGCCGAAGATGGATGTATTACAATTCTACTGGGTTATGAATGTATATAAAAGATCGTAAACGGATGAACAGGGGCAATACGAGAGATAAGGTAGAGAATACTTGTAGAGGTCTTCTACAAACTACAATACAGTATCATAATCCTTCAAGTCCATCGTAGCGACACGCTCACGAGTAAACCGGCATACCCATACAGTAACGATCCTAGGGAACGCAGATATCAGGGGTACAAAGACGATGTTCTTCGATGAAAGGTGAATCATTGTATGTGGTTCATTGTCAACAACCGCCACAACTCCACTCGACTCTGATGATAAAGAGAGCATACCTATTCAGGAGCTTCCTGGTCTACATCTACTTTCTCTTCCGATACAAACAAAACTCCCATCCCTTGAATTCAAAGACACACGACCACCACTCTCCACTTCTCCCATCTACCTCGTCAACTGCTGCGGCGCCATGAACCACCTCATCTCCTCCTTAACCACCGCCGTCCCATCCCCAGTTAACCCGGGCGTCTCATCCACATTAACCCCCCCAGCATTCCAATTTCCACCGCTCGCACACTGATCAACGATAGCTTTCAGCACCGCCGAACAAGCCGCCGCATCCGGCACGGGTGCGTGCGCAGGTAAGTACCATCCCAACGCGCAATCTTCGCGTCCGAACGGCTCGGTCCATATCCATTGGTCGCGCGGGGTGGGATGCGTGGTCAGGGTGAGTTTTTTGCAGGTGGGGCGGATGGCGGCGGTGCAGGATTTGGGTTTGAGGACGGGTTGGGGCGGGTTGAGGATCTTGTCGCAGTGGGGGTCGAGGTTGGGGGTGGTAAGGGCGGAGGCGGTCAGTGGAGTGGTGGGCGGGAGGTTAAGGGCAAGGGAGGACGTGAGGAGAGCGTGGGGAAGCAAAGGGAGGAGATAAGTGGTGAGGCGCATTGTTGGAGGCAAGGGGGCTTGGGTTGTGATGGTGAGTTTGGGACTGGTGAGAGGTGGGATTTTGATACCTGGGGTATTTGATGAAATAGATGGGCGGCAAGACGGGTATCAAGGTGCGTGGCGGTTGTTCGCATATGGTGTACAGACATCATCGCAGGGCGAAGGTTTTTGCCGACCAGAGAACGTGTGTCTGTTCTAAACCGTCAGTCGTTGAAGAATTAGCCAAGGCTGAGAGGTTTATCCAAGCGGGCAAGAGCTCAGTAGCATCGCTACGTTCGCATCCAATTGTTCGGAAATCCGTGGCGGCATTTGCAACCTTAATCGAGTACGAGCGACAGGGTGAAGCAACCATGCTCGTACAGTGACCCGCACAAAAGGCGAAGCACGATGGCATCGGGTTTTTTAGCGTCTGCACAAGCCATCGGAAGGCGAAAACTGCGAGATGTTTGAGCGAGCTGGGTGGAGCTCAAGTCGGAGTGAGATTGACCTTGGAAGGAGAGTGGAAGCCTTGGTCTGAGTGTCATAGTAAATGTAGAGTGGAAGATGTAATTGACCCGTGATGCAAACATGGGCTTTCGGCGACACTCATGCTCTCGATAAAGGCAGCCGATCCACATTAGTGAATCAGTGGGATCTCGTCATCAACAGAATGCCGGCATCAGAGTATGCTCGCTTCATTGCCCTCTCCTTTCCTGGAGTCGCACACAGACTTTGGGGAAACTGGATAGCCTGAAGGTTTGGTACATGCTCCCCTTTCAACTCGGGCAGACCAGCCAGCATAGCTACCGTTTCACTCTTCTTCACTTCGTAATTAAATTCCACACGTAGGATAGAGGCGGGAAGCATGTCTATCAATCTGTGAACACGAGCGGCTGGCAGAAGAACTTCATAGGGTAGTGCAATTTTATTTGCTGCCGATTCCATGAGCATAGGGCCGCCTACTCTAAGGTATTCCAGTACCTGAAGAGCCTTGAGTGTGCCGATGAAGTAAAAACCGCCATGAGCGGACGTAGAGCTGGAGAAATCCACGGTGATTTCTAGACTCTGCAGGCTGTGGCTAGCAAATCGAACTAGGCTCTGCACAAAACGAGGCAGTGGGCACTCGCGGCCTGCCCATTCAATCGTAAGATGGCGATGAAACCGAAATTTGCCTAGACTTTCAATATCTTTGAGATAAGTGTCAAAGCTTTGAGGATCGATGAATGATTGGTCAAAATCGAGCTCTTCGATATGAGATCGAAGTCGGGCGTAAGACCAGTCATTACCAGAGGCATTGATATTTTGTCCGCGAAGCGAGCGTAGTGACGGTAGGTGGAAGAATGGCCAAAAAAATGCAAGATCCCAATCGTTGCCAAACGCGGGTCTACCGCTGCGGATAAGACTCATGTGGGTGAGCTTACTGAGACTTGGAATTCCAGATCTCCCAGTGCTCTGACCAGCGGCTACAATGTTCCTTACAACGGTATTGAAATTTTCACTCCCATCCGATGTGCAGCCATAGTCAGTGATGTATATGGATGCCAGGTTGGGCAGTAGTGTGAGAATGAAACCCAATGTCGCGCCTATATCTCCTTCTTTCAAAATGCAATGCTTTAAGGCGTCCTGTTCTTCGAGGTATGGACATGCCGTCAAGAGTGGCTCGAGATCCCGTAGCATTGGCACTAAAGCTATGTCAACTTCTGACGTGCCATCACGACTCCTATCCACATTGAAACGTCGCCTGTCGTATTCTCTACCATCATCCCATCCTGCACTATGATGTGAGTGATCACCAATGTATATGGACGTAGGATAAGACATGAGATCGCTGGTAAGGAGATCGCGAAGCATAAGTGTCGGATGAATCCAGGTCGCGCTATGGCGCGTTCTACGCAGGATTCGAGTCAGAATTATCTGACAAGTATGATGTAAAGGGTCGAAGAAAACATTACTCCAGAAAAGAGACAAGCTCAGCGTGAGGGACATTTCCCCGAGAAGGGATTCATAGCCAATTACATGTGACAATAACGTGCTGGGATATAGGCTTCATTATCGTAATCTAAAGCCAGTGATAAACATGCTAAGCCAGGGAACGCGGAAAATAGGCATGCTTGAGCGACGTATCTCGCATTCTGATAAGAGTGTCAAAAAATTGGTCTTACATTGTGGGATCGCCGTAGACGATCTTACTATACTTCTTTTTCCTGATGTGGTGTTTGAGCATGATATCTGTAGCAAGATTGCGAATAGCGCTGCAGCTTGAGGTGAAGCTATCGATGTCTTCATTAGCCACGTTGCCGAGGATATTAAGAAGGAGTTCGTTCGGAAGGTTTGTCATGGATGACATATTATTCTATGACAGATTTGGGCGATCGTGGTAGGATCCAGATGAATCTATATGAAGGTTGAATTTGTTGAAATATAAGGCAATTTAGGTGGATCCAACAGTATACTTTTGGTGTCTGCCTAGTTGTTCATGAGAATTCAGGCACACGGATATCCAGCCAGCGCTAGAATAAGCTCTTTTGGGTTAATATATGATAGTAACCTAGCAAACGCCAGACCGTAAGGAGCTTAGCGAACTATCAGGGAGGTAGGCGAAGTTGAACTTGTTAGCCGGTGTACCTCAACGTTGTATGTCCAATGAGGAGGTCAAGATACGTCTGCCTGTTCGCTTGAAGGATTGTCCCTGTAGTGGGTGCGGCAAGGAGCATCATTCGATGGAAATGGCAAATATCAAGGCGACTGCGAGGGTATCTCTCTACTCCTACCCAAACACACTATACTCTGAGTGCCTCGCACATTGACATACGCCCCAATCACCAAGGATGGGGTAGGCGTTGTCAAATACGTCGTGCCTGTGCGGCCTCTGGGCTGCTCTCGACTCAAATGGCCAAAGACTTCATACATCACACACGCCTGGGCGTTCTCGTACAGTGGTGACTGTCACCATTAACACTCAGTGAATGGCTTATTGAAAACTTCATAGTCATACGAGTATCCAATCCGCAATAGGTACTTTTACCAAGAACCTGCTTCCTTCTTCTTTACCTTCTAGCCCACCTTGCGTTTCGACCAACTACCTGAATGGGGGTCCTCTCATCCCCAGCTGACGATTTGAGCCTGCTCTTCGAGTACAGAGATCAAGCCACCTTCTCCGTCAGATTAAACATCACAGGCTTCGTCGCCTTAAAGCTCTCCCTCTCCTCCAACCACTTCCAGTACTTTACCAGATCCGGATAATCCTCTTTCCACCTTATGAGCCCGAACTGCGTTTCAACCATATCCATCATACCCAGCATCGCACCAGCAGCAATATCAGCGATCGTCAGTTCGCCGCCAACGAGGAAGTCACTTCCGTTACGTGCCTTCACGAGCTCGTCCAAAGCCTTAAAGGTGCCGTTTACCTTTCGTAACTGTCGCGCCATCCATTCCTCGCTTTTTCGCTCCGCCCGGCCGGTTTCGAAGAATACCAGACCCTAATTTATACAAGAAGAATTTGTCAAGAAAAGTAAAAAGCGATAAGATAATAGAATTGCTAATTATCATATCCAAAAATCACTTTGACAAACAACCACGAAAACAATGACCACATACCATGGCATCACAAGCCCCATCCGCAATCACTTGAATCTGCCTCGCCTTCAACAGCTCATCCACGCCCCCTTTCGGGAGCAAGCTTGGCCCCTTATCTGCGTACTTCTGGGTGATGTACTCTTGTATGAACCAAGATTCGTAAATGGGCGGTCGGCCATCGTCGAAAAGGAGGATGGGAAGCTTTTCGAGTGGATTGTATTTGGGGGTTTCAGTGGCGCTTTCCCAAGGTATCTCGCTCTGCAGCTGGAAGGGAATGTCTTTTTCGAGGAGGGCGATGCGATTTTTCCGCGCGTATGGGGATGGGGTGGCGCTGATGAGGGTGAGCATATTTCCTACCTCAAACTTTGGATCTTGGGATGATGTGACGTTGATACTGACATTTATATGTTAGCATGCAAGATATCGCAATACCCGAATTTGGACTAGTGAATTTGCTTATCGGTATTGATAAGCTCTCTCATCTGACACTATACTGCAGTCTATAGGTAGCGGCCGCGGGGCATAACTCCGGCTGGTCTTGTTGAAGCTGCCTACCTTTTGTCCATACCCATCGATACTCGTGTGGAAAACCGACTCTGTCTCTTCTCGATATCAGCGAGGGATACGTGTCTGCAACATACTAGATGAAGACGGAATTTTCGACATTGTACATACGAGCGAGATACTCGCACATACATATGAACTCAGCAAAGCTATCGATGAGATGGTAAGGCTTGCAAGGAAGAGTTACGGAGTGTCAGCCTTGACGAAGGCAAATGAGGCTTGAGATTTGCACCACGATTAACCCGGGATGAAGGTACACACTCAATCTTGGGCAACTGGGCGGTGACGTTCGACGTGATGCGAGAATAATTCAAGATGAGTGTAGGTGCTTAGTGTTATCCCCAATGTACCAAAGCAGGAAGAATAATGTAAAGCGGAACGCTAGCAACTTGCTGTATCAATGGTCTAACGCGAGAGAAAGTGATCGAGCTTCGGCCTAAACTGGAGGAGATCGCTAAAGGGTTAGTTTCAGTGGACAGAAGTTTAGGAAATCGTTGCTTTCTAATGTTGGGCGAGCTGTAAGTGGGAAGATCGTTTGGTTTGTAACTTTGGTGTCTCGAGGGAGTCATCAGAAGTAATAGGATCGGAGACAAGCTTCATATACACAAGGGCTGGCGAAAATCTTGATTTCCCCGAGTTGGGGATCCAAGTCGCCAGGATTCGCGATATCATTGTCTATTCCTTTGAAGCGATGTACTGGAGGTCAGATAAGAACATGATCAATTCCAGTACTATTGTACACAGATATCGCAGTCTCTCCACCTCGTATCGCGTCATGCGGCCGAAACCCCGAAAGCACAACACAGACACATCCCCTCATTCCCTTCCTCTTTCAAATTTCACTCATCCGCCCTCTTTCTCTCTTGCTTCCTCTTCCCGACCATCCTCCATCGTAACCCACCATCCAATTCCCAACCCTCCAAGTCCCTCACACCATCTGATATCCAATCTCTCGTTCTAAGCACCAACGATGGGTGCCTACATCTCAAAAGGCGGCCGCTGCAACAATTGCGCCATGAAAGTCCGCTCCCTCATCACCCAAGATCACGATCTCGGTATCTAAGCACCCATAGTCATCTCCAACAAAATACTATCACTGACCATATATGACAGATAACACCGTTCTTCTTCCTTTCAAAGTCGTTTTCTACGCATTGGCCATCGCGTTGATCACCGTCATGATCGGTCGTCAGATCGCCATGTATCGTGATGCGAAGAAGAAGCATGCTATGATGGTGAAAGAGATCCAGGACTTTTCTGATGAGGTGGTGGATTTGGAGAAATGTTGGTGATGTCCAAGGTTTTGTGTCGATGATTAGCTGATGAGTGTGTAGCTGACCTGGTCTGAGCTTCTGGTGAACATTGAAGGGGAGGAGTCAATACTGTTCTGTGATGAGCTTGCGTGTCGAAAGATGGGTTTTGGCTTGTGGCATTGTGGTTATGAGAGTGAGCATGGCGGCTATCAACTTGAAATAGTAGCCTGCGCATATTACTAGAAACTACCACTCGAAAACAAGAAATACTGCTGAAAAACTGTTAAGCTCCAACAGCTCGAGTTTTTAAGGTGATAATAATGTACTTCGAAATTGGATACTGATCATTCAATGGCCTTTTGGCAACACGTACTCGCCGAAAGCTCTCCGCCAGTGACATGTAATTCATGATGGCGCTTTCAGCTATCGTATCAATGGTCGACTGATATGTATTGGGTTACATTGTGCGAGACAATCATGAACCTGGCGGAACCACGGATGTCGTTATTGACGGAAAAGCAGAGGATTGCTCCAAGAACAAGCTTGAATGAAGTGCACAATCATCATCGAAGGAAAGTCTTCCACGAGGGAGACTTACATCTTGGTGGCCGGATTTGCTTACCTCTATATCAAGATTTCTACCTATATCGTCTGTATTGGTACATTACGTTGCAGCTGCTGTAAGAAGAGACAGATAGGCACAAAGGTAGCTCAGAGAACGATATCAATGTATACGGAGTTGGGGGTCTTGTTCCAAATATTATGGTTTCTCCGCAGTATTTGGACGTCTCTTCTCTTGGTCACAAAAAGAGGTCAGGTATGAGGCTGGTATTTAGCTATGCGTAGCAATATAGGTAGGCCCAATACTCACAATATGACCCGAGAATAGATGGTAATCTTAGTCTCAAAGTATCGTGAACGCTCGAGCATGACGTCGCACTTATCGCTGGAAATCTGCCGTTTCTTCAATTACACTTCATAGCCTGTCTTATTAAGGTATAAGGTATCGCTCGGAACCTGCGTCATCAACATTGTCTACAATTCCATGGATATGGAAAGGGTCAGGAACATCCTAGATCAGTGCGAAACGGAGTTCCGATGAACACCCGGATCACAGATTCCTTCAGAGCTGACACTGATATTGTGGGCAGACCACTAGGCTTTTGGTATTGTTGATAGAGACATGCCCTTGAGCCCTTCTAGGATAGAGAATTGACCAACAGCTCCAAGCGGAACGTTTCCGCCATCAGTTCTCGGCATACCTCCGTAATATATTTCCACTACACACCGGGTTTAATTAGACGAAGACCAGATACGATGTAGCTGCATGGCTATTAGCTGGGAGCAATGCACCGGCAGCAAGAATGACTCGGTGATGAATCCCATACAGTCGCAATGACAACAGCAGCCGGCTACTTCGACCGCAAGCCCTCTTCCAGCATCCGCCCTGGTCTCTCCCACCTTCAACCTGATCCCTCATCCCCACACACCCCGCAACAACGAACCTTCTCCTCGACCTTCTCCTCGCCATCTGTAAGCTACCGTGTTGAAGAAGCCGCTCTCGTCTTCGAGTTTGGCGCCAGACACTTCAGTGCAGGCTTCACGGGCGAGAGCTACCCACGATGTAAGCTGGGCTTTGGTCCAGAGGAGTCAAGGAGGGTAGGGGATTACAGGAAGTATGTTCTTGGCAATGAGGAGAGAGCTGGAAAGAAGGGAGAGATGGCTGAAGAAAATTGGGGAGAAGAGCACGAGCTTTGGCGCATGGATCTGAGAGGGTTTGATCTGGGGATCGTGGAGGATAAAATTGAACGCGCAGTGAGGGACGCGTATACAAGGTTCTTGCTGGTGGATCCCAAGTCGAGACGCCTGGTAGTGGTAGTACCTTCTGTGATCCCGCATCCGTTGCTGAACACATTGCTGGGGACGTTATTTGGCAATTTCTCAATGTCGAGTATCACGCTTCTGTCAACGCCAATCCTATGCACAGTGGCGGCTGGGTGCCGGTCTGGGCTTGTAATAGATATCGGATGGAGGGAGGCAACAGTGACTGGGATCTATGAGTATCGCGAGGTCTTACATAGGAGGACGACAAGGGCGATGAGAACAGTCAATCTAGAGATGGCAAAATTGCTTCAACGCCATGATAAGCCGCGAGGACTACAGGCGCTGCACGGACACGAGGTTGACAGTGAAGAAGCAGCGACTCTAGCTGTCAATCTTGAGCAAGCGGAAGAGGTGACAACGAGAACGGCCTGGTGCCAATCCATGTCCGCCAGGATCGATGCAGCATCAGCCCATGAGTCGGGCCCTGAGCAACCATCCCATATCGCTATCGCCGAAGACTCACCCTCAGATCCACCAATATCGCTTCCCTCGCCCTCCTCACCGCTGCAAAGCATCCAAATCCCCTTCTCCCAGCTCGCTCAACCTATCGAATCCGCTCTACTAACCAGCTCCCGCATTTTAGACGACCAGGAGCAGCCCCTACAGCACCTCCTTTACAAGACCCTCCTCTCACTACCTCCAGACGTTCGCGCTATCTGTATGTCACGCATCATGTTCACAGGTGGAGGCGCAAATATTCCAGGTCTTAAAGCGCGACTACTCGCGGAGCTATCTAGAATTGTACGGGAGCGAGGCTGGGATCCAGTCCATGGCAAAGCTGCCGACGTCAGGAGAGAACAGCTGAAAGAGATCAGCAGCAATCGCCCATACCTTGCTAGTAATACTTTGAAGACGATTCCAGAAGACGACTTAGCAAGTATACCAGCCCATCTGGCGTCGCATGACCCAGACGAGATCGGAGACAAACTCCGACACGATCAGCAAAAGGAGTCGAAGCCCATGGTCTCCGGCGTCATCCGGGGTGTAGAGACACTAGGTGCCTGGGCTGGCGCGAGCCTGTTGGCGAATCTTCGTATCAAAGGTGTTGTGGATATCGATCGTGATTCGTTTCTGCAACATGGTTTGGCGGGCGCGAGGAAGGAAGCAGAGATGAACGTGGTGCCTCAGAAGAACCTGCCAAGAGCTGGTATGGGCGAGAGGGGCGGGGGGTGGACGCTTGGTGCGTGGGCTTGATGTTAGCGATAATCGCGAGGTCGCATTTGGGGAGATGCGATGATGATGAGTCGAGTTTGCTTCATTGAATATAGGTGGGTCACTGAAAGACCTTGAAGAACCCCCACAGGCCCAGCCCGCTAAGAACGGGGATCGTAACATTATCATCCCATCCAAAAATATCGACCACCTCGCTCGCACTCGCGATGATCCCGCTCCACAAACTCACAACCCCCAACGCAGCCCACCCCCCTACCGTTCCTCCCCCCGGCGCCAACCCCATCGGTCGTCTAATGAAAGGAGGCAAGCTCAACGTCCCCCTAAATAGAAAATCCTCATCGTACCCGAACCGCGGCACCGCCCACCCGTAAAACATCCCCGCCGTCAGCACGCCCACAACCGCCGCTGCCGCACTCCCCGCTACGCTCTTTCCCTTCCGTATCCTCGGCGTATACCGTCCATACAACCTCCCAAACGTGCTGGCAGCCGTGTCGCACCAGCTAAGCAACAGCACAGCCATACATCCGACATCCTTCGGCATCCACCTCAACACCGTCCACGCGCCCAGCAAATACCAAATCACGCCATTATACCCCTCGACCTCGCTCTCGCGCATCAGCGCCCCCAGACACCGGATGTAGAATCTATTGAAGGGTGGAAAGGTGTGGCGCGCGTAGTCGACGCTGGCGATGGGAATCAGGGCGCCGAGCAGCCAGGGGTGGATGGAGGCGGGGCTGGTGCCGCGCGTGTAGAGGTTCAGGGTGAAGAAGCCGATGCTGAGGTGGAGGGCTTTGCGGGGGATTTCGTGGCGGTGGATGAAGGAGCGCCAGTGTCTGTGGATGGGGATGAGGCCGAGGGGGGAGCGGGAGCGGGAGAGGGTGCGCCAGTAGGAGGTGGGGGAGGCGGCGGAGGTGGGGGAGAGGTGGCCGTTTGGTTGGGGAGGGTCGGGATCGGAATCTGGGGGTTTCTGGTGGGCGGGTTGGGATGGTTTGGAGGTGGAGGTGGAGGCTTTTTGGAGCTTGGCGTGGGTTTTGGGACTGCGGCTGCGGGCTCTGGCTCGTTTTTCGAGGCTGGAATCCGAGGAGGGCTCGTCGTCTTCTTCCGATATAGGTGGTGGGGAGGCGGCGCGTTTGTTGGCGGATCGGGTGATGGGTGCGAAGTAGCTGTCGCTCCCGGTTTCCACGGCGGTGGGTGTGGAGGGAATGACGTGCGGTGTGCCGGGTGTTTGATATTGTTGCGACATGGCGAGGATCGCTGTGAAGGATTGGAAGGGCGGCAATGCGCAGATGGCGGTCAAGCCAAGGTGTGATATTCTAGGAAGCTTCGTATATACTGTAGGAGAGTGAGGAGAGAGAATTGTTGGGTTGAAGCTTGCTATCGTGACGGTGGTTTGGGTTTATCGCCTATGCGTACCCGGGGTTTTGTAGGATTCCGCCATAGCGGGGCGCAGGCAGTCTTGGCTTCTATATCGCTTGCAGATGTACATTATAGGTTGGTAAAGGCAGTCTTCGCGAGGCCACCGCCGGATCGATGTTCGTGTCTGTTTAGATTGATGATGAAAAGACTCAACCAAGGCACGAGGTCTGCCAAACGCCAAGAGATCCGATTAGATAACGGCTGCCAAGCTTCTACGGATCGCAGCCGAGCCTTATCCCGAGCCTTTGACACTTCTTTCCACCACCTGCTCTGATATTCAGGTACTATTACCGTTCGGCCGCAGTAGACAATGGCTCCAGAAGGATTGAAGCAGCCGGTCAAGGGTATAGCTGCATCCTCTCGAGCATGGGATGCTTTGACGCCGCCACTCGCAGAATGGATCCTGCAGGCAATCGAGAGCCAGGGATTCAAGAGAATGACGCCTGTACAAGCATCTACAGTCCCACTCTTTGCTGGAAATAAGGATGTCGGTATGCAGCATTGAGTGCCGTTTTCCAAAACACAAGTATCCTTCAGGATACAGGATCCACTTTATACTCCCTACCCACCTCTCGTACACTGCTGACTTCGAATTGTCACATAGTGGTCGAGGCAGTTACAGGATCTGGGAAAACACTAGCCTACGTCCTGCCAGTCGTGGAGAAGATTCTGCGCTTAGAGAGGCGGACTAGAAAGCACCATGTTGCATCCATCATTGTCTCTCCCACGAGGGAGCTTGCTACGCAGATACATGGGGTCGTTCAAAGTCTCCTAGCTTTTCATGGCCCCTCAGCTGCAGCGATGAAGCTCCCAGACGAAGACCCCGATGTGCCGGACATCGAAACACCTACACAGTTGTACCCTTCGACAACGCCAGTGGTACTGCCACAGATCCTGGTGGGTGGGGATACCTCTGTGGCTCAAGATCTTAGCTATTTCCTTAAACTCTCACCAAACTTATTGATAGCCACGCCGGGCCGGCTTTTAGAACTCTTAGCTTCGCCCCACGTTCACTGTCCGCAGTCGTCGTTTGAAGTCCTTGTGCTGGATGAAGCAGATCGTCTTTTAGATCTGGGATTCAAGGATGAGCTACAGAAGATACTGGGTAGGTTACCGAAACAAAGAAGAACAGGGCTGTTCAGCGCTTCGGTATCGGAGGCCGTGGACCAGATCGTGCGGGTGGGTTTGCGAAACCCGGTGAAGATTCAGGTGAAGGTCAAAGGCGCAAATGGCGAAGCAGACAGGAGAACCCCATCTAGGTAAGAACACAATGAGCGTCTATGAGCCCTTGCACTAATAAGTGAAAGTCTCCAAATGAGTTATTTGCTCGCTGCTCCGTCCCACAAGCTTCCAGCAGTGTCCAAAATCCTTTCGTCGCTCATACCAATACCAAACAAGACCATCATATACCTCTCGACATGCGCTGCTGTTGAATATTTCCAGCATGTTCTTCCGTCTGTTCTCCCCATACACAGTCAGCAGGCTTTCAGACTTGTTCCGCTCCATGGCAAATTTCCTGCTAAGGCAAGGCTGAAGAACTTCGCCGCCTTTTCCGATTCTGCCGCACCAACCATTCTCCTAACCACAGACGTTGCAGCAAGAGGACTCGATATCCCGAATGTCGATCTTGTGTTGCAGATCGACCCGCCGAGCGATCCCAAGGTCTTCATACACCGGTGTGGGAGGTCGGGAAGGGCGGGAAAAAAAGGCATGAGCATCATCTTTCTGCAACCCGGTCATGAGGAGGATTACGTATCTTTTCTCGAGATTCGCAAGACGCCCATCACGCCTTTAAGTAAGCCTATGATCACGGTCACAGATGACGATGCTCAAGCCGCCACGAGTGCGATGAGGAAGGTGGCATTGAGTGATCGGGGTATCCATGACAAAGCTCAGAAAGGCTTCGTCAGCTGGCTCAAAGCGTACAGCAAGCATCAAGCAAGCAGTATCTTCCGGGTCGGTGACCTTGACTGGGCGGATCTTGGGCGGGGGTGGGGCTTGCTCAAGCTCCCAAAAATGCCAGAGACCAAACGATGGGAAGGGGACAAATCTCTTGGCGTTGATCTTGATTGGGACAGCTATGCTTACAAAGACAAGAAGAGGGAAGAGGCGAGGAAGCTAGTAATGGGGGAGAAGAAGCACATGTCAACTCAGCCGGACGCTAAACCGCGACCTGCGAAGAAAGAGCTCAAGAGGGCTTGGAGTGACAAGCTCGACGCACGCGATGAACGGGAATTGCGCCGGAACAAGAAGCACAAGAAGCGTGATCGACAGCGGTGGGAGCTGATGACACTCGCAGAGCGCGAAAAGCACCTGGAACTGGAGCGCATGATTGAAGAGGTCAGGGCAACGAATGTACAGGATGAGAAGTTAGGAGAATTCCAGGGATTTGATGACTAGCTCTACTGCGTTCTGTGATACCCAATGCGAGACACAAAGCCAACAGTGCCCAAGCTCTGTTGGTCTGACTGCGAGTCAACAGCATCCATCATAACAGCCACCCCCTATCGTGATCGCCTCGCACTCCTGCACCGCCCGACGCCACACACCCATCATCAAGACCTCGGCCTCGCCCCATTCTCATCCCACCCCAACCTCTCCGGCCCAAACATGACCTCCCACTCCATCTGCGTCGGCAACCGTCCACTCCCCCTCTCCCACGTCTTCCCTCCAACCCCCCACGCACCCCCCACCCCCTCCCCCTCCTCCGGTACAGTGTCCAGCGTCTTCTTCCCCCTCACCTTCTCAATCTGCTCATACTCCCCCCGCTGCCAGACAACGCTCCGTTCCAACTCCTTTCGCCATTTCTTCATCGATCGGATCCGGTCGCGGAGGGTATAGATGCTGCTGTTCGAAGACACGCGCTCTTCGGTCGTCAGTGCGGCTTCGGGTGGAGGGCGAGCTTCGGGCGTGCCGGGCGTGTTGAAACGGACGATTGGGGAGCGTGGGCCGGGTTGGGGGTAGATGGCACGGTAGGGAGGTGTTGTTGGGTTTGCTGACGCTGATGCGACCTATTCACTGTGAGCGATCTATATCGTGAACTACAACAGTACCACAGGGGAGAATGGGATGAGATCCCCTCACAGCCTCAGCCCTCTCCCTCTCTTTCCCCCTCTCGATCTTCAGCGTCATCTCATCTACCAATCTCGCCAGAACGATACCGTCCATCTCGATCCATTCGTTGACGCTCTCGGTACGGTCGGCTAGCTTTTTGAGCTGCGAGGCGTGGTGGTTTAGGAGGCCTTCGAGGAGGCCGGGGTCTGTGGGGAGAGGGTCGGTGTTTGGGAGGGGTGGACGGACACGGGGGGTGGGTTTGAGGTTTGAGGGGGGGTTAGAGGGGGTGGTTGTGGTTGTGGTTGTGGTTGGTGGAGAGGGGGCGAGGGAGAAGGGGGATGGGGTGGTGTTTGGGGGTGGAGGTTTCTGTGGTGAGGGATGTCAGCGTGTGCTTCTTGTTTTATGGTTGAGTAGGTAGGATGGATGTTTGTGTTGAAGTTGGATCATGGAGGATGTTTCGAAGTGCAGCAGGTTCATAAGACCTCTTTTGTGGTGTTTTCATGAGGGCTTGGTCTTTCCTTTTGACATAGCTCGTAGTACTTTGTGCGTGGGAATGCAGCCAGAGGCAGTACAATACCGACCAAGTTCAAAATACAGACCTTCTCTCCAACACTACTTTCACTACTACCTCGCTGCGCAAGGTTCTTCCGACGGAGGAATTCCATCCTTGCTCATTCGCTGTGCTGTGTTGTATCTATCGGCTTAACCATAAAAAAGTATCCGCATTTCCTGACCGACAAAAGCAATAGGTAGGTAGATATAAGGAAGAAGGTGCGATGATACAACCAACCAATATATACGCATGACATTTGCATAATAGCAAGCAAGAGGCAAGATCGATCTTCGTTTCGGAACCGAGGCAAGAATACATATCGTGATTGTTCTTATTGTCGTGGTCGTACCCTGAGGGAGAGTGAATGAAGTGGATATGGTAGCTCGATCGCTGAGGCGAGATGTCGTGGTCTAGACCTGGATTGTGGATGGGAATGAGAGGTTGAGGATGGTTTGCCTTGTTTACCTTCTCCGGTAGATAGGAAAGCACGGTGTTTGAGGTTGGGGTACATCGCGGCCTCCATAAATAGGATCCTAGCACATAATTGAGAAGACGAGTATAGTTTCCAGCGAGCCATGATTCACAAAGCTATTGATGGTTATTAACAAACTGCAACCATAACGGTTCAAGATCGATCCCGTACGCCGTACGCGTCGATCTCTTGACTTATTGTACGACCTATAGGGCAACAAAGCCAGAGACCTCTTCTCTGATGTACAGCACCGACAGCGCCGAGGTTTTGATTCTAGCAGATCATCAACGACCGCAGAGGTTTCCATGGTTCCAATATGCGCATGATTTAGAGGTTATTTCTAGAGATGGCTGAGAGTATCGCATCCGGCATTACCGTACAGATTGATACCGATCAGATGCATCAGAATACACATCAATTGATCCACTACGTTTAGTATCGATCATCTTCGTGAGTTTTAGAAGACTAGTGTTTACCTAACCTACTTAGGTCTAGTATATATTAGCGGCGGACTAGAAATGTCTGATACAACATACGAATTTCACAAAGAGTGTTTGTATCACTGCGAGCCGTCCGAGCAGCCATTACCTTCAATATCGTGTCCATGTCTGCATGCCATGATCTCCTCATTGCTAACCAGCATTAGCATATCAATGCTAGCAGTTCTACAGAGAGAAGAAAGCACAAAAATTGAGAGATCAAGATGAGGACCGAAAGTACAGACACAGGACCAAAGGTAATCAGTTAAATTGAAGATCCATCGCATGTATTTTATCTCTGCTCCACACCAAATCCACCATTACATTCCTTTCGAATTCTCCAAGCCATATGTATCGTCCAGGTCTCTCTCGCAAAGAAGAAAACTCGATCCGCCAAATTGTCATCTATCGCTTACGCCTCTATGGATACCCCCGCAGACTCCTGATGGCCACCCAGAGTCTTCGTCATCTTCTTGCTGACAGAGACATTTGCGGCAACTCCTACTCCTTCACACGGGATCCCAATGTTCCCATATCTTCTTCTCAAGCTGACCTCGTTCGTACCTCTCAGCTTCTGCTTGCTGTACTAAGCTGTTCCCCATCTTCTCAATCTTCGCTTTTAAATCCGCTCTCTCCTTAGATCCCATTTGGCGTTCCTGCTGCAACTTTGCCCTGGCCCTGTTTATCTCGTCTTCGAGTGGCTTCCGGGAGGGGTATTTGACTTTGAGCTCCGCGTGCTTGCGCTGAGCCTCCTTCACTGAAAATTACTGCCGTTAGCATTACCATTCGAGACAGAGCAACGACGTCAAAAGGATTACATAATTAAATGACGGTAATAAAGAAATTGCGAAGGATATAGCTTACGAGTATCGTCGCAGCAGTCGGAAGTGTATGAGTAGATGGTTACGCTGTTCTCAAAATCGATCGTTTTGGTTGTCTTGGAGGAATGATCACGTCTATTGCGGCACTGATACACATGGTGGTCCGGTAGAGAATCCATTGATCTATGATGCTAACGATGGCTGACCTTGGAGGCGTATGTGGTGTGTAGAGTAGATGAGGCGGTATGATCTGAATGGGTGTATCGTTGTGCCGATCGTTTATGATAGCTGATGGCTTAATATGCAGATCTCTCGAAAGACTTGGTTGAAAAGTGTATGGTGTCTAAGAGAACAAGAAAATCCGAGGATGAGGAGGGGGTTTATATAGATACAACTCTGCTCTTGGTCTCGGATTCCAATTCCGAAAGTAGTCGCGCATACGTACTCATTATCGTGGCTGTGGTATGGGACTCGGCAGCGCGGTGTATATAAAAAGTTGTTTCGTTCCTGGGTCACCAGTCAATAGCTAGTCCATCCTCCTTTGAGGACTTGCTGGTGCCCAACATGTCTGGAACGTACGTAACACCTTCAAGATGCTCTTTGACTGAAGACTTACAGGTCAAAATCAAATGCAGGGAAGCGATGATTCCTATCCAGCTGGAGGCTAAACGTTCCAGATGCGTTCAAGAGGGAACCGAGTGTACCGATATATATCGTACATATCTACTTCAAGACGCTTAGGAATACAATATTAATAGGCTGGGAATTGAAAACCCGAGAACGATAGAAACGAGTGGACATGATGAAGCCTTAAGGATCCAAACGGCAACGTACGGATCTATGCCAGGACGCTTACGAATACATAAATCCAGGCTGGGAAAGAAATCCTCCGCTTGACGTAAACGAGTATACGAAGTTAATCACAGGCAACAGGAACAAAGTGCACGTATCTACTTCAAGACGCTTATGGATACATGAATTACCGGCTGGGAACAAAGATCTTGAATTAGTATGAATGAGTGGACAAGATCAAACCTCAAGGACCCAGACTTCAACGTACGTATCTCCATCTCGAACCCTTACCAATTAACGACTTACAGGTCGGGAACGGAGATGAATGTTCCGCATCAACATGAATGAGTGGTCAAGATAAAACCTTAAGGAACCGAACCAAGACGTACGTATCTCCAACTAGAACGCTTACAACTTAACGACTTACAGGTCGGAACCCAATGTCCCACATCGACATAAAACGAGTGGACAAGACGGATCCCCCGGAACCAAAGAAATACCAGCAACCAAACAACAGTCCCGAAGAACAAAGCCCTTGAACCAAGAATGGGAATATATTTACCCAATCCAGCTAGAAGCTGGAGGACATATCACCCGGGTGGGTGGGTTTTCCGACACAGATCTCAAGAACAAAGAAATGCAGACAAAGAAATCGGAAAAGAAACCAGAGCTAGTGTCGGATTAACTTCAGTCCAAGAATGCGTTGCCACATCCACCTATCCATCTATCAGCCAAATGTTCCCACGTCATACTTCCTCTCTCAACGAATCTCCTTTCATACTCAACGCGCACGGCCTAGAATGTTCAATAACGGAAAAGGCGGTATTTGTCAAAATCCCAGAGAACGATACTAGTGAATTCCGAGAGTTTGGACTGGGATTTGTGTATCCGCTGGGGTTTGATGAATATTGGATCACTGAATTTATGGGTAGGTTTGGTTGGATGATGTTTCTTTGGGTTTAAGGTGCGTATGTTTGTTGTTGGTTGAGGAGGGGTATGATGTTATGAGCTGAGGGTGTATGCTGGAATGAATTGTTGATCCCGATAATAGGATTCCAACGACCGTATCTGGTGATAGGTCCTCTGGCCCATAGGTGGACGAAAATTGAAAGGGACGAATGATGAGAATGATTGTGTAGAGAGAATTCGTGTATGATCTTTTCAGTCTGGAGTCATTTGCTCGCGAAGGTACTTCCACTTCCACAGCCCATTACTGATATCACCGTCTATCTCCCTCCAAGCTGGCATTACTATCATCCAAGTCCATCGCAAGCAAGACAGAAAACACCCCGCCCATTATCAGTCCACCACTCGCCATTTTCTGATGACGTCGAACAACCCAAATGAAAAATCCTTCAACCCCTCATTAAGATCGCCACCGTTCATGCTGTCAAATCCATGCTCCACAGAACTCGTCTCCCCACCGCCTTCGATAGAGAAGCTTCAGCGATTCCCGGTCGCTAGTCTCTTTCACCATCTGAGCAGAATACGACACTTGCATCTCCAATAGGCGTTTTCTAACCATAGCATCCGCTGCAGTGTCCTCCGAGACTTTTTGACGGAATCTGTATTCATTATTGTCCAACGTCTGTCGCCACGGAGCCATGATCGCTTCATGATGATCGATAATTCTTCGCTGCTGACGCCTGTATGCCGCGCCTGTATTGCATGCCGTCAGAATGTTGCTACACAACAATGGAGATGGAGGATATCATTGTTTCCAGGCAAGGTGATTGGATAGCGCAATCAGAGGGATTGAAACGAAGGTACTGACTTACGAGCGTGCTTGCTGCATTCGAAATCATAGATCCATACCCGTTTGCCACTTCGAAACTCCTCATATTCCACTTCTGCGTGAACAGGCTGTCGCTTGTTGGACTCTCTGCAAGCTCGAAAGTAGAATTCCGGCATTGGAATCGTAATGCTGATAGCGTGTAGTGTAAGTGTGAGTGTGGAGTAAGGAGGTTTATCGGTGTATGGTTGTAGTGGAACTAATATTGCCGAAAGTCTGGTAGAATTCTTGCAGAACGCGCTCTTGTGGTAGTATCATGAAAAAAGCGTTGCTGAGACTGGGGTTTATATATCTTCCAGCTGCTCCCAAACGACTGGGTCTGTGCTATTATCGCCATTGGTACGCACTCAAATTTAAGGCTATGCCTTGTACGTCAGCTGGAACCGAACTGTGTAACCTCGCTGCGGGTTTCGGTAGCCACTTGTTACCACCCGTTGGGTATCTATCCCGAATGCTGGCTGTAAATAGTGCACTTATCGTACGGACTTGTCTGCAGACATGCAAACTGATAAGGATCCATAGGCTGGTGATTGATCATTGTTTACGGATGAGTTCCGAAACTTCGAATAGCAGCTCGTACACCCTAGCTTATCATCGCCCTAGACAAGGTAAGATAGGACCATACAACATAGAGCCAATAGCAAATGCAGCTTCCGAACACATTCGCAAACCACAACCCAGATGAGATGGATACACACATTCTTTCTGCACATTGGGCGGACGTAAGAGCGACCTGTTTTCGTCCATGTCAGGATGGTTGGCCAGTATCCTAGCGTTCTATCTTCAGAATCGACGTGAGAGCCCGAGGGTATCGAAAGATCCTTGTGCAATTGAAAGGGCAGGAGAGACCGTTTGAACTTCCAGCACCAATCTGTACTTGAATATCAGGCACTATCTCCATGGAAGGACATCTCCCACCAAGGGGCACACCTATCTCTCGTCAGCCCTTTCTGGGCTCACGCCACCTCCTCGCACATAATTAGCGTATTTCTCGAAACCCAAGAATCTTCCGTTGGCGTCTAGTATTGCCTCGTTGATGGACCTTTCTCGAGGGATCATACCCGTGGCGCCCTCTCTCGATAAACTCCACTTCGGCCTCCGGAACTCTCACTCGAATTCGATCACTCTGCCCAACATTCACGTCCACATCCCAAACATCGTTCCACCACTACCCAGATTCACATAACACAACACCCGCCACCACTCACCCCACCCCCCTCCGTCGCCGTCTTCGCCGCCACCCTCGCCACATCCTCAAAGACCTCGTTCATAAGCTCCCCCGTCAACGCACTACACTCCGCATACCGCTCACACCTCATCTCCTGCGCAACCCTCAGTCCCTCTTGCGGGAACACCACCCCCGCCTCCCCTTCCCTCCTCAGATCCCTCTTCAACCCCAACAGCATAATCGGAACCTCATCGCCCATCTCCCCATAAACTTCCACCATCCGCTTATACCACACCCCCTGCACGTTCTCCAAAGTCCTCCTATCACCAATACTATAGCAGAGTATTATAAAATTGGGATGCAGAAGCGTGTAGTTTTGAGGTGAGGCGGTATCGGAGAATTCGAAGCGGTAGGCGCGGTTGTACATGCGTATGTTCCAGACGAAGGGCTGGTCTAGGTCGCGGAGAAGGGGGAGGGAGGTGGTCTCTTGGCGGGTGGAGTTTGCGCCATGGCTTATATTGCTGGGAAGGGGGGTTAGTGCTTGGGGGAGAATGTGAGGGAGGAGGGTACGTACGAGAGGAAGGTCGATTTGCCACATGAGGGGTCACCTAGGAGAAGGATGCTGATTGTGGGTGGTGAGGCCATTGGAGGAGCTTTCGCGAGGGGGCATTGTGAGGGGGAAGGGCGACAGGCGGACGTTCTTCTGAACGATCGTCGTCTTGATATTTCTGGGAGTTCGGCAAACCTTCCTTGAGTCAATCCGCGCTAGTGCAGGAGGTTTTCATCGGTAGTCTTATAATATTAAGAGCTCAATCCTCGCAGATATCAGAGAAACAAATCAAGTTGCCGTTGTCTACACGGTTTTCAAATATCGCCTCAAGCAAACTGAAAGATAATGGCATTGACACTGGGTTTGTTGGATTGAAGAAGTCTTACAAATCTAGATAGTACTACATATACACACTAGCAATCGAATAAACGTTCACAAAGACTCCCTTTTGATTCTAGGGCCCAAACTGCGCAGCTGCATACGCTGCTAAATCACTCTTGGCCGCAGCAACCCCAGACCCGGTCATTGTAGCCAAGATGGCACTGTCACTCGCGATGACCTGCACCAGGTTCACAGACGCCGCAGAAATAATCGATGCTGCGGGGATGTTATTCGGGACAATCTCCCCCGTTCCATCCGTTTGGTTTCTCGGCTGATATGGCGTGATGAGGTAGGACCCATAACCGGCATTTACCTGCTGACCTGTGCCCTTGGGGGTATTGTTGGGAATGACGGGCAGATTGACAGCAATGGTGTTGTACTTGTTGCTACCCGAGCCGGTACAAACGCTGAGCATGGAGCCGTAGATGAGCACTTCGCAATTGGCTTGCTCGGGCCATTTCGCTGCGCCAGTAGGAGTCCCGTCTGCCTTGTTCTGTAACGGAAGATACGAGCCGAGACTGCATCCGTCGTTGGAGGCCCAGACCCACTCGCCCGCATGCTGGAATTCGTTGGAGCACATGACCTGAATGAGCTCTTCGCAGCTGTTCGTGTTGAGGACTGCACCTGAGCCGTCGTTGAGGCAGGAAGCGTTGTACGGCATGGCGGGGCCGGTGGACACATCGACGTAGGAGTCGCAGGAATCCGGTACCCTCGGATCCGGGATTTTGGGACCGCACGCGTCGGGCCCTGTGATCTGTGGTGCGGCAGCACCGAGCACGCTGCTTCCGGCGGAGGCGCTGTATAGAGCAGCATCGGAAGCAGCGGAAGCGGATGCAGCAGCATCTGAAGTAAACTTTGCTGCTGCTGATGCGGCGGCGGCAGATGCTTGGGAAGCAGCGGCGTTACCGGCCGCGATTGCTGCTGCGTTTGTTGGTTGGGGTTGAGGAAAGGCGATGGCACTGCAGGCAGCGAAGCAAAATGGTAGGAGTGCTATGAAAGAAGGCATGTTTGCTTGAAGAATGGATTCGGCAAGCTTTTGGTGAACGTGAAATAAGGAGCGAATGAATGACTTGGAGAGGGAAAAGGATGCAGGATGTAGACCTGCAGTTATAGACAAGGCGCATATTTTCCCGTCCGTGGCAGTGTCGTTTCAACCTATTGCGCATCTTCGCATTGGATGTTCTTGCACCAAACGGTTCGGATAGAATGCGCGTGCGGATAGAGTGTCCGAGAGTTCTTCATGCCACGCAGCACTCTTTTGAGGGGATAGCCGCGCATAATGCGGCGCGCCAATATGTGTCGAAACAGCTTGGCCGAGCTATCAATAGATACACGGGAAAGACAGAGACTATGGGATGATATATATTGAATGTCATTGAATGTTCATAAAGCATCAGCGCGTTTTGATTACCTAGCACGATCGCTTATGACGGCCACTTTAGTCTACCAAGAGACATCAGGCTCCCTGAAGTTCCCGAATAGACAACAACCTGGTCATGCAAACCGTAGTAATAGGAAGCAAGAATCATTACTCACCACTAGAACAAAGTACTGAGAGGGTTCTGCAATGTATTGACTCTCAAAGGTGGTGATGACCCTGCAAGACTTGCACCAAGAGGACTGGCCCAAGGAAGAAGTGAACGAAGGGCCATGCATATCGCAATGAATATTCAAAGTGGAAAGCTTCGAAGGGGTGAATTCCGGTAAAGTGCACTTCGAAAGGTCTCAGGCTGGTCATGAGAAGGGCTGTAGTTCGAAATCAACCTTTGTGGCGGCTCGGTCGCCTACTTCCCAATACACCTGATCCCTAAGCGCACTTCTCTCTCGTTCATTCCGATTGAACCTAAGTATGCATGACTATTGATCCCAAGGAGACGCGTGTTGTTAAGGGTGAGGTTACAAGGACATGAACGGTGCTTGGCCGTAAGCTCCCGCCAACATTGCACCCCGATATCTTACAGTGGAGATGTAACCTGATACACATCACAGCTACCCCTGAGCAGTGTGGTTGTTCTTCCTTCCTTGTCTCGTTATTGAGGTGTTAGGAGTTCCATCTCGGTTGTGTCTTCCTGATGACACGTTGCGGTTTCAAAAAACCACTCGAGTATTATAGTCCGCCAATACCTCTCGATTCGATACTTATAACAGTCAACAGGATGGAACTCTTGCATTCTCGACCTAGTCTCGAGTCTGACTCCTGAGATAATTTCAAGATATGCATGATTGGTTTCGCATCTGAACATGACGCTGAAGGGGTTGACATAAGAGATTAACCACAGGTAAGAGATAGCCAGCTTCGCGAAAGGAACTTTACCATGTCTTTTGCTTCTTTTGCTACGCCGCATTGATCAACAGCCGGACATTTCATGTTGGTCCAGGTGTCCACTGTTGTGTTGGACACAAAGGTTGCTCAGTGGCTAGAATAAACGCCAAAGCATGTTTGCAATGAATGTAACAGGTTCATGATATTGAACAGCCGGAGCAGGAATCGCATGCCACCATGTCATTCCACCTCTGAGCCGATGGAGAAGTCTTCACCACCAGATGAGGACCAATATCGGAGGCATGGAGACAATATTGTTGAACAACGTGATAATAAGCTATATAAATAATACTCTGAGGAAGTAAGAATATAGGTATTACAAAAACAATTAGTGTTTCTATTGCTAAGCCACTAGTATAATAGGGCTGACTACCTTAATTTCCAACACTCCCCCTTAGACAGATCCATCCTATACTTTAGCGACAGTAACCTTAAATAGAATTATATAGTAACTTCTATCAGTACTTAGTATTATTCTAAAGATATACTAGAGTATATACTAATATAAATTAAATAGGTAGTTATTATATAATTATATAATAAGTAAATCCTAAATAAGAACTATTAGAAACCTTTATAACTATACGTTTTACTAGAATAGCTAGGTAGGCCCCTTATTAATAAGTATTATATTATTTCTAAATAAATTAGGTTAATACAATTATAGTAGGCCTCTATTCTATAAACATCCTTATTACTCCCCCTATTCTATTATCCTTATTCCTATTATTTTAAGAAATTACTAGAACTTCTATTTTACTAGGGGCTTAGTAAAACTATCTACTATTATCTTATTAATTAGAACGTAGCTAATATTAATCCTTTTCTTCTATTATAGTTCCTAAATATAATAGTATATTATATTAATATATTTAGATCTTTTACTAACTTAATAGTTCTTTACTAGTATAATTACCCTATTATTATTACCCTTAAGTTTTATAGTTATATCTAGATTTTTATTTTTATTTATATTTATCCTTTTACTAGTAGAGCTAATAATTCCTAGATATCTAAGCTTAATAAATAGGTTTACTAGCTAAATAGATTATCTTAAGTATTCTAATAGAGCTATATATTCAGCCTTAGTTATTAATATTAATACCGATCTTTATTTCCTACTTAATTAAGAGATAGGTCTACTAGCGAGTATAAAGACCTAGCTTATAATATATTTCTAATTACTCTTATCTACTATATAGTCTATATTAGAATAGCCTATTACTTATAATAGTTTATTATTCTTTCCGTAGTAGGTAATATAAAGATTTAGATATAATCTTAAATACCTAAGTAGGTATTTTATCCCTTAGGCGTATTATACTATTAGATCGCTTATAAACTAACTAAGCTTATATAAGGTAAAGGTAATATTAGGCTGAGTATATACTATTATATATATTAGCTATCTATTTACTTATAAGTAGCTAATTCTATTAATACGTTCCTTATCTAATATAGCTAGCGAGATATTATTATACTTATTAAGGGGAATATCCGTAGTATAATAAGTATCTTATTTTATATTAAGTCCTTTTAGTACCTTCTTAATATAAGCTATCTAACTTAGTCTTATTATCTTATTTAGCCTATCTCTTTTAATCTTAATGCCTAGTATCTTCTTTATTTCCCTTAGGTCTTTTATCTTAAAGGTTTTAGTAAATTAAGTCTTAAACTATAGGATTTCTACCTTAAATTATAATACTATTAAAATATTATCTATATAGATTAGTACTATTAATTTTCTTCCTTTATAGATATATATATATATATCTAACTTAGATAAGATAAAACCTAGCCTAATTAACTCCTTATTATATATAAAGTACTAGTTATAAGCTACTTATTTTAGGCTATATAAACTCTAAAGGAGTCGTAGATACTCCCCCTACTTTATATCTATACCCTGAAGGGGTTTTATATAGATGAGATGATTAAGACTAGCCTCTATAAAGGTATTATTAACGTCGATCTAGCCTATTTCTAGGTCTTTAATAGCGACTAGTACTAGTACGGCATATATAGTATCTATCCTTACTATTAGAGTAAACGTCTCGTCGTAGTTAATACTATAAATCTAACTAAAACCCCTAGCTACTAGCCTCGCCTTAAACTTTTTAACTATCCTATCTTATTAATATTTAATAGTAAATACTTATTTATAGGTGATAATATTTACTCTATTAAGTGGAATCTTAGCTATATAAGTATTATTACCTTCTAGTTAAGCTATCTTATTCTTATAGGCCTAGAGCTACTAAGGTCTATATTTAGGATTATCAATAGCTTCTTTATACGTGTCTAGGATATAGATATACCTAATAGATATTTTCTAGTCCTCTATCTTAATAGCTTTTATTACTAGTAATACTCTAATATATTTAAAACTCTATTATCTTCTATAATTTTATTATCCCTCTTTCTCTTTAAAGCTGGTAACTAAGGTATTAATACCATAATCTTATTTAGTATAGGAGGAGGAGAGGGTAGATTAGGAGCCCTTAGTAGTAGTATAAAGGGAGGTAGTTATAGCGCCTAAGGAGGAGGTAATTATAAAGGTTTAATTAGAGGTAAGGATATCTAAGGAGGTTTAAGTAGTATTAGTATAGGTTCTAATACTATTACCTTTAGTATAGGTAATATTAATACCTCTAGCGGAGCTTCTAGTAATACTAGTTAAGATATTATAGTATTAGCCTATATAATTAGTACGTTTTTAGAAGACGTTAATAGAAGACTTTATTACCTAAACGCGTTATAAATAAGTAGCTAATTTAGAGTTATAATTTTAAGCTTTAAGTCGATTTTCCTACCTTTACTATTCTTATTAAAATTAACTGATAATAACTTAATATACCTACCTAAATCGAGTATATATATTCTATATTACTTCGTCGTTTCCGTATTAAACCCTATTAGGATAGCTTCCCTTCCTACTAGTATTAACTTATCTTATCTTATCCTAGAAGGGTAGGCGTTTAAATTAACCTTAGTAAAATACTTATAACCCTATATTTAGATATAATTAATTAATAGAGTCTTTCCTATTTATACCTATTCTAAATACTTAGCTTTCTTATTTATAACAGGTCTTATTAGTAGTCTATTCTTTAGATATATACTAGTTATAATAGCTTTATCCTAAAATTCTATTAGTAGTTCTATATTATATAGTATTACTCGGATATATCCCTTAATTATTTATATTAACCTCTTAGTAATCCTATTCTAATATAATATATATAGCTCTATATCTTAAAGTATTAGTCTATATTCTTTAACCTACTAGTTAATTATTAATAATAGTTCCTTTACGTTATTAAGTTAAACCGCTTTTAATCTCTTACTAGTTTATAGTTTAACCGTTCTCTTCTATATATTAAGTTCCTTAGTAATTAATTTCCTATCTTTAATATAGATAACCTATATCTTCTAAGACTAGTTATCTACTATCTAAAGGAAGTATATATTACTAGTAAGACTAAATAGTAATAGACTATATATATTAATTAAGATTAGGTCTAGGATATTATCCTTATAAGAGACTACTTCCTAATTAATCTTCTTCTTTATCTTCCTAATAGAGTATAATAAGTATAAAGTCTTTATCTTTAGACGGCGTACTTTCCTATATATTATAACCTTATATAGCTTAGCTATTAAGTTAGTTCTAAAGTAGGTAAATTATTAGTATATAAGGAAATAATTCTTAATAGACTATAGTTTCTTATTAGTTATACCTAAAGGATTTTCTAACTAATTAGGTAGCTTAGTATCTAAATAGTTAGGTATAGTCCTTATTAATAAGTCTAACATCTTTTCTAAAGGAATTAAGCTGTTAGGAATATTAGAGACGCGTATATTATTATACTCTAATACTTTCCTATTAGTATTAGTTATATTAGTATCAAGTTCCTTAATAGTAGTATATACTATCTTATATATACGTGATATTAATATCTAATCTAGTACTAAAGGAAATTTCCTTAATATCTATAAAAGTATATACGCTCCTTCCTAGTAGATAGCCTTTAGTATATCTTTTCTATTAATATATAGGTAGATAGAGTTACTATTAAATTACCCTTTTATTCCTAGTATATATAGTCGTCTACTTAATAATAAATTCGCCCTAAGGTTAGGAATATAGTATACCCGTTTAATTCTAATTAGCCTACCCTTTTATATCTTTAGAATTACCGTTCCTATATAATCTATATATAATACTCCCCCTCTAACCTTAATTATATATCTCTTTATTCTTATAAGATAGCTACTAAAGAGTTAGATCTTATTAGTTATATAGGAGGAGGCCGCTATATTAAATATCTATATTAAGGGGGCGAGTTTACTTACTACTTCCTTAATAATATAAGCGATCTCCTTATCCTTATCCTTATCTATTAAATTATCTTCGCTAGGAGAGGTAGAGTTATTAGAGCTAGCCTTATAAGCCTTATACTCCCTCTTAGTCTTATAGAAGGTTATATACCTAGTCTTCTTTTTCTTTAAGGTGTGGACTAATTTCTTAATAGCCTTAAATATATTATAGTCTTAAACCTTATAACTATCTTCTTTATAAATATAATATTTTAGTACTCTAGTATTTCCTTCTAGGCTTTATTAAGTAGATAATCCCCTCTTAAAGGTAGGACGTAAGGTTAAGCGTAGCCTATATAGTTATTAATATAAAAAGTCTTTATAAGTAACTATACCTATCTTAATTATAGGAATTTTATAAACTATAGAGTCTTTAGCTTTTTAAAGGATTTAAAGAACTTTATTGATATTTATCTCTTTATAAGCTTTAAGAGTTACTACGGTAATAGAGTATTTAGGTAGTAAGGAGTTATATAGGTAGTAGAGTAGCTCCTTATTAGGATATACTTACTTAAGAGCTAGTTTAATAGTAATAATATTACTATAGATCTTATAGAGTACTACCTAGGTATCTTAAATTATATATCTACTCTTTTTTATATAGTTAACTAGTTCCTTTTATTTATAGGCTACTACTTATTTATAGTTATTAATATATTTCCCTTTTAATACCTCTTATTAGTCTCTTACTATATCCTTATTAATAATAAGATTAAAATCGATAGTATTAACCCCTTTAAGAATAAACTATTTAGCTATTCCTTTAAGCTTATTATATTCTAAAGGAGGTATATCTAGGAATAATATAAGGTATTCTTTCTTAGATTTTTTAAGAATATATATTCTACCTTTTACCTATAATTTTACTTAGTTAATTATAAACTATTTTTCATAGTTAAGGGAGGAGAGGATTAGGATCTTATTTAGCTAGTATATATCCTTTATAATATTATCTATTATTTTATTAGTTCTACTATAAGTGAATATATTATTAACTATTATAGGTAGATTTTCTTTACTACTACTAGTAGACTATTCCCTACTATAGGTAAGGTACTACGATACTTATATAGGAGAGTATTATATAGGTAGTAATATAACTAGGCCTTATAACCTGTTAAATAACGTGATAATAAGCTATGTAAATAATACTCTAAGGAAGTAAGAATATAGGTGTTACAAAAACAATTAGTATTTCCATTGCCAAGCCACTAGTATGGTAGGGCTGACTGCCTCAATTTCCAACAAATATGATAACGTCTGGCGGGAGATCTAGCCTTTATAGACCTAGCCTCTCACGCCTTTGTAGAAAGTAATCCATCACTTTGTCTCCTGTAGCTTCGACTTGACATAACCACATGTCATGATTGTTCGTTTTGGTCGAAGGCTCGTTGATCATGTTTTGCCACAAACAAAGACAAATATCATCTCCTCAATGAAAGGTCTTAGATATATCTACACCATGGAGCAGCAACCAGACTACTCAGAACGGAGTACCCATGAGCTGATCAGTCGTATTGCGTTCCTCGAGCAACAGCTGCAGGCCCAGAAAATAAGGCACGATGACCATCCAGATTCCTACAGCAGACTCTAATTGAGTAGGCAGAACGAGGTCCGCCCAACAACCAGCCCCAGTCCGCAAGCCTAGAAACGTTCGAGTCAATCGCGAATTCGATGCCTCTAAATACTCCACTCGCCTTATAGCCCTGAAGTTCGCCTACCTCGGTCAGCGCTACAACGGTCTCGAATTTCATCCCAACAACAGGACACCGCTGCCAACGGTCGAGGAAGAGCTCTGGAAGGCGTTGAACAAAGCAAGGCTGGTCTTTCCGACGCCGAACCCTCTTCTCGAAGCTGGAGAGCCCAATTGGGACGGATGTGAATACTCGAAGTGTGGCAGGACGGACAAGGGGGTCAGTGCATTTGGACAAGTTGTGGGGATCCGCGTGAGAAGCAATAGGTCTCGTACTCAAGAGCAGACTGTACCCTCAAAAGAGGTGGTCTTAGATGCCGGGGATAATGGAGAGGCTCAGGAGTCGCAGCATGCGGAGGTTGTTTCCCCGTGTCTCAATCCAGCGAGCGATGCAGCCAAAAGTGGGCAGACTACACCCACATCCCCAACGATGGACTCAAATCTGGAATCCTCATCTTTCCATCATGTCAAGGATGAACTACCCTATTGCCAAATCCTCAATCGTCTCCTTCCCCCAGACATCCGTATTCTAGCATGGTGTCCGGATCCACATCCCGACTTTTCAGCCCGCTTCTCGTGCAAAGAGCGTCAATACCGCTACTTCTTCACTCAGCCCGCTTTCGCACCCAGAGCAGGGACTCCCACCCTACCCACCAAACAAGACGCAAAGACAGTCATTCCCAAACAACAACGCAGAACAGAGGGACGGCTCGACATCGACGCCATGCGTGTCGCCGCCCATAAATTCGTCGGCCTGCACGATTTCCGCAACTTCTGCAAAATCGACGCAAGCAAACAAATCGAGAACTTCGAGCGGCGAATCTTCCACGTCGACATCCAGCTCCTCAAACCCAGCCAAAGTCTACCCAACACCACAGACACAATCAGCTCCTCTACCTCCAAAAACCCTAGCCCAGATACCGACCCCTCACCTCCAACACAACTCTCCACCCCAAAAATCTACGCCTTCACGCTCCACGGCTCCGCCTTCCTCTGGCACCAAGTCCGCCACATGACCGCCATCCTCTTCCTCATCGGCCAAGGTCTCGAGCCCCCCTCCCTCATCGACACCCTCCTCGACGTGCAGAAAACGCCTTGCAAGCCCCAATACGAAATGGCAGACGACGCGCCCTTGGTCTTATGGGATTGCATCTTTCCGGCCGAAGGCAGTGGGAAGAGAGAGGATGCGCTACAATGGGTATATGCTGAGGGTGTGGGTGGGAAGGGAGGGTTGGTGGATGATGTGTGGCGTGTGTGGAGGGGGAGGAAGATGGACGAGGTGCTGGCGGGGAGTTTATTGGATGTTGTGACTTCTCAGGGTCGTAAGAGAGTAGAGGAGAGCGGTGATGAAGAAGCGCCACATGGTAGGGTAGGGGAAAGTAGAAGCCAGAAAGTGTTTCAAGGCGGAGACGGACCGAGGCTTGCAGGAAGATATATTCCCGTCATGGAGAAACCTAGGATGGAGAGTGTGGAGGCCATCAATGCCCGGTTTGCGAAGAGGAAGGGTTTCGAGACGAGTGTGGAGATGAGGGAGCAGGGGTTTAGGAGGGTGGGTGTCGAATCTGCAGATACCGCAGCATCTACACCATAAATAGGATACTATATAATAAATCGGCTATCCAAAACCTCATCCATCCATCCATCCACGCTAATCCCCAGTCAAATCCAAAACCTCAACCCCACCAAAAACCCCCTTCCTCGCAGCCCACGCCTCCACTTCCCACGGCTCCAAAAGCTTCCATGCCCCTTCCAAGCTTTCCCTAAGCGCTACGAATCGCCTAACTTTCGCTTGTTTGCATGGCGAAGCTCGTCTTCTATCTGAAGGAGATATGGGTTCCCCAGCCATTATCTTCGCAGGCTTGGAATCTGGTGGCGAGAGCAAAGTCGACGGCGAGGGTAAGGAGGAGGTATCTGACATGGAAGAATCTCTTGTGGTTGTGTTCGGGGAGTCAGCGAAATCAATCTTCCGATTTACTTTCTTCGCTGTCAATTGCTCTATATCTCCAGTGGCTAAATCGTCGATATCTCTTTCCTTTCGATTAGAAATAGGCGTCTTCAGTTGTCCGGCTAGATACAATTCGTTGGCCATTTCCAGCGGGCTGCGCTTCTTCCTTGGTGACGGCTTTGCCGAGTTTCGCGTGCTGGGGGTGGCGAGGCCGGTATTCTTTCGCGGGGTGGTTTGACTGCTGTTTTTCATGGTGGGTTGGCTGGGCTGCTCGTCGTTTTCGGCGTCGGAGATGGGTGTGGTGGGTCTTGAACGTCTTTTCTTTTGTGGGGTGGGCGATGCGGGTGGTGAGGCGAGGGTTGGGGGTTTTTCGTTTTGTGCGCCTGGCGGCTGGCGAGGTTCGTCGTAGGACTCGGGATCGCCTGGTGCGTAGATTCCGAGTGCGGAGTATCTTGTGGGCGATTTGAATCTTAGAGTATCAGTCGGTCGTTTGGACAGTGTCCAGGGGTTTTTAGGGCTGTCATTTGGTGACGATGACGGTATTTGGCTTGGACCAGGTTTTTCCCTTGTCTTCGGTCTGTTGGTTCTAACTTTTGTGATTGCTGTATCCTCTTCCTTCTGCATCAAAGGATCAGCGCCCTCGGATGACGTTTCTTTCTGCGGACTGCGCGGTATTCCTACGGTAGCTGGCGCAAAGAAGACAGGAGGCAATGAAGTATTCAGTAATTGCTTGACCGGGTCCTTGCTGGCAGGAGGCTTATGCACACCAGGCTTCGAGGTCTTGACGAATTGATCCATTGCTCCAACGGCCGTACCAGCTTTCGCTTTGGACAGAACTTTCTTCTCACGCGCCTTTCTCGACGCGAACTTCTTTGGATTCCTCGAGTCTTCCTCCCAGGTCTCGACCAGCAATGGCACTCCCAACTTCACATAGGTTTCCAGCACCCAGATCTTCTCGACCTCAGTAGGATCGTAGGTTGACGGCCCACACCTTTTAGTTGGACTTCTTGACCGATCTCTTGCATCTTCCCCATCAGAAGCTGACCGCTCGTTATCAAATCCATCCTGACCGTAAGTTTCAACATCCTCGTTTTCCTCTGCACTCAAATCAATACCAACGATGTCATTCGGGATATACGCAGTTCTCAATTCGGGGGTTCCATCTGTGTTCCAGTGAGAACGCCGGCCACAGATAGCTTTTATGACTCGAGACTCGGATAACTCCTTGGCTTCGAGGCTTTGCTCATCTCCAATGCTCAACATGCTTCTCTGAACAAGCTGGTGAGCTAGTAAAGCTGGAGCAAGACCTCGGATGAACTTTTTCGCGCCGATGAGAAAGGGCCAATTGAAGGCTTCAGCTACAAATAAACGTAATTCGGAGATTTTAACTCCCTCATCCCAAGTGACTTCTTCCTTCAACCTCTTGACCTTTTCTATGGATGAGACTGCTGGACGCACATAATATCCCAAGACTGTCATATCAGGGAAGTTCTCTGGTATCGTCATAGCTTTGTGTTTTTGCCGGAACACCTTGCTCTCGTTCGTCTGCAATTCCATCTGCAGCCTTTTCCTCCATTTACTGAAGCCGTCCACATCCCCTCCTGCAAGACTGCACAGATCTCGCCCAAAGCCAGCTTTGGCAGCCTCGCAAGCTATTTTCGGACCACAACCCGGAATACCAGCCGGTATATAGTCTCCACCACTCATCAATGCGACCAGTATCATCCCTTCACTATCGAATCCTGCCGTAACTTTCGTAACTTCTGCATTGTAGACATTGACATGCGTTGGGCTCTTGTTGCCTCTGGCTCCCTCAGCTGTCCAGTTTCGCAGACTCACGCCGCAGCCGAACATGAGTGTATCCACATCTTCACTCAGAACAGCGTCGACGAGCCCTTCCTTCTGCAAGAGCGCACACTCTGCTTCCGCCTCTCCCGGCGCAGTATGGTATGGAAAGCCGAAGCGCTTCAATAGCTCTTTGGTCAGAAAATCTGGAAGACTTGCTGCGCCCGATGGTATCTTCTTCCCTCTCTTGAACAGTGGCTTATGTGGGCCATCAAAGACGAACAACGGCTGTATAGCAAGGGCGAGAAGACGTAGGAGGCGATAGTAGAGCGTTCGGAGAGCCGGATTTCGCCCGCCTTGCCCAGACTGAATCTGGAAGCTCCAGATCGATATGTCGATTGCTATACGAAAACGTCTACCGGTGTTCTCGAGGTGCTCACATGCGAGCTTGGAAAGAGCGACCCTTTCGCCTGGACCGATCTGTTTGTATATACTCCGAGCGTCTCAGCGTAAGCCTGTGTGAGCATGAGGCGAATTTACCCTGGGATACCCATTACTGCAGCTACTCATATATGTACTGTATGCCATCGAAGAGGGAATGTAAAGGAAAGCATGCTCCTATGCTAAGTACTATTAGTTGCGGGCAACTCCTTGTTGCTATTCTATGTTTACAAAGCGGAAGACTTCCGCTCAGATGTTAGTTCTAAGCGTTAATACTTCGCCAATTCTCAGATACTGTTGACCGTTGAAGACCAGTGTATACTAGTAAGGCTATTGCATTCTCTTGTATCCGCACCTTCCAGTGTGCCATTTGGCTGAGCTACTCAACTAAGTAGGACTCCGGTATGGAGAGCTACACCTCTATTCTAGCCATCGCTTGAGAATAAATGCGAGAAACGGCTCCACCAATTCTACAACCTGTCATAATCCCAAAATAATAAGGCTAAATTAGAGTATAGTATGTACGAGGGTCATGAGATTTATACTGATAAGAGTCAAACATGTGCGCAAAGATTATGCAGGAAAACTTTTCGTCCTCACACAAAGGTCTACCATGTTGCTAAGTGGGCCTGCAGCATAGGCTTGTCCATTCTGCAGCCGAATAAGGTAGGATGGCTCGAGATGGAACTAGCTTCAAGTGTAGAAACATCTTTTTTTCGTTCCCGATTTGATCTTATGTACTTGGCTGTCACCATGTTCATTACAATGCCAATATAATGAAAGACTCCTGTATCTTCACGTCGGACCAGATACACTTTTCATGATTTCAGAAGAAACAAGAGACATTATTATTGACTTCTATAGCTTGACATGTTGCTCCTAAAGAATATGATTTCATCTGCGTTTATCTCCGTCCCTAGGTACGGCACCGTAAATTTTCTCCAATTCGACATGATAACCTTTATGATCGTTCAGCTCTTGCCAGCCTTGGGTCTGGACTTCCTCACATGAGGCTTCGTCACAATAATGGATATCAACAGACCTCATATCTGGCTACTCCTACGATCGGCCTGCCCGTGGATCGTTCGGTTCGTTGTAGAGCCATTGCACTGACGTCTGTCCGATCGCCTAGAATTCGAATGTTTCGCCTTGGGTCCCAGTATCGTCACGAATATCACTTCTTGCCTAATGTTCAATAGCGCAACCTAACAGATCGAGTTGCAATCAGACCAAATCATGCATACTCAATCACGAATTACCACTTGGAGAAGCTTGCGTTCGTGGACTATCCACGACTCTTGACCTGTAATCTCCACAAGAATATACATTCGCATACCTAGCCCGTTCACCAACCAACTCGACAAGGGAAGTCTTCGGCTATCTCTACACTCAAATTTGAAGACGTCAAGCAATTGTAGGTACTTTCCAGCTATCCTAGCCACTTATTCTAGACTACTTATCATGGAATCTGCGAGATGAGCATGATAATATGAGTCTCGTAAGCTCGACATTGATTTTGTGATCGACAGGGACCAGATTCGATGCTTTTTGTCACATAGGTGATATTTGAAGTGAGTACACCGACTACTGGCCGAACAATCACATTGCTAATACCAGAAGCTGTGACCTAACGGTGTGGGGAGTAGCCGCTCCTACTAGATGCCATTGGAGATTGGCCATGGCTGTAGAGGAGACCCACGTAAGGAATTCCAGTTTGCGAAGATCATACTGAACTCAAAAAAAGAACAGGGTCCGGTCAGTATCTCGAATCGTTCATATTACGCAGGTCATATCTTGAACCCTTCTGCTGTCCTAGAATAGAAGCATCAAATCACAATGTTACGGATTTATCTCATCCGCACGTTACCTCAAACGCAACATATTGGGAACCCAGTCCCGAAATAAATCTTGTCCGGGCACTATATTTGTGCTCATGCTGTATTCATCAAAGTCTGCCTCCTATTCTCACCATGCAAGCCTTCCTTACAGAGTAAGGAAAGCCTTCAGTCCTGGCCAAGTTCATCTTTCCACCCTCTATTGCGTTCACCCAGATACTCAACCCTCTCTAAGTAGCTCACCCTCCGTCAACTCACTCAATCAATCTTGATCCACCCTCCCAAAGCGCAAGCCACACCATCAATATCCCCATACCGCAACGAAATGAACTCGGCCCTCACCCCTTCTCCACACCCCTTTCCAGTCAAGACAATCCCCAACGCAGAACGCGCAAGCCACTCCATCAGAAGTAGTCCGTCAAGGCTCCCACCCCTCATATCTTACAAAGTTGACTTACCACTTTACAGACACTGATCTAATACCCCTGTACATAATCTTCATCACAGTCCTCCTGGCCGCAATCCTTGTCCTTTTCTATCACCAGAAAGATAAGCGGAAGGAGTTCCCACCTACCACTGACGAGACTAGATGGATCAAGGTTGATATCGTTAGTGATGAAGGTATACAGACGACTACCTTTATGTATGGTAGTGTTAGCGAGGAAACTGGGCTTTCGGCAGGGAATATGAGCGGCTCAGATATCGTGTAATACATGGCTCAGGGTGTGCGAAGGTGTGACGGAATCCGAATGTGATCTCGTTGATGGACATGGAGGGAGATTTGCCAAGGCGTATATATCGAATCGAGAATAGACGTTTTGGCCTATGTTTTCAATGATATCTGCTATTGCAAGCCATAGATTAGTAATATTGCGTATTACAAAACAATTCTAGGGCTTCCCTTAGCTTCCCGTTTCAGAGATGTACCTCCCCTAACAGTAGTACGAGCTCGAGTATGTACTTGGAAAGTAGACAAGGCCGCCAGGGGTTTACTTAGCGCGAAAGCTGCGACGTCTCCGGATTGTCCGACTTGTTGTGCAACGTAACTTTGACATTTTCGCGGACCGAGGTTGTGGGCGCAAAGTTTGTTCAAGCATGCTCCCACTGATATATCAAGGAGTAAGTCGTTCCGGATAATCTATACAGTATCACGCACTTCGAAGGAACACGATATACAAAGACCGATTGTCCAGCTGCTTCTGCGTTGGAAGGGTGACGAGGCGTGCTAAATCGGCAAACGAATTTGGCTCCTCGTTACTCCAAATTATCATCATCGGTTCATTGATCTGGTTAGACATGATATAGCCTGTATTGTCCAAGTGTGTTATAAGTATACTAAAAATATATCATTTGTGCTGATGGCTTTGAATTGCTCTTCGTCAAAGGGTCGAACCCCGCCGTAATGTTTCCTCTCTCCGGTTGGGTTGAGTGCTAGCGAAGGGAAGAGGAATGGTCTTGGCTCGAGGCAGGATCAGCAGAATCCACAATAGAGTCTAAACAAGGCGTATCGTAGGATTGTCTATACATTGCTGTAGCCTTATCAGGTCGAGGTAGTGTTATGCTGAGTGTAACTATATTGAGTAATTCTGAGAGTACGATAGGTCCTTTGCAGGGCAGCGGTCATCATCCCATGGTACACTTAACAAGCCCGATCAGTGTCTGTGTTTTAAAATGACACAAAGGTAATTAAAGTTTAACTTACAATTCACTAGTCGGTTGATTGATACTTGCGAGTTGACGAACTTCCGTCATAATATCCTCTTCCTGACCATGCCCATAAAGTCGCGGAGCAGTGGTCCTCCATCTTCAATCATCAACGCTTTGAAATTCTCATCTCTCATCAACATATCCATCTCATAGCCAACATAATGCGTCGTCAGTGTCCGCAAGTCCTCCACGCCAGGCACAGATTCTCCGGAATTCGCATAGATGTAGCGCAATAGCTCGACGATGTCACCAGTGCGTTCGCTATAGAGGGTGAATTTCGCAAGCGTGATCTGGAGTTCTTCGAGGGCCAATAACTTCAGCGAATCAATTTGATACTTGTCGGCGAAGACGTGCAGTTGCGCATGAGATAGGAAGATGTTAGTGTAATCTTCGGAGGGGGCTTGATTTGGGCGAGGAGGCGGTATTACGATTGACTCTTGGCGGGCGGTGATCTTGCGGTTTTTGAACGAATCCTTGAGAACATCTTTTGAGGAATTTTTAGTGGTCGGCTCGTTGTTGTACGAAAGTTTGCCCTTCATCTTGCTGGCCCTCTTAGAATTATGACTGCCACCGAATGAATAGCCATGGAGGTAAGAATCTTCTTCGACCGGCATTACCTCTTCAGCGGGCTTGTCTTCATAGGCTGCTGGTAGCCAATCAATCGCGGCGTCCCCGTCTGTACTGGGTTCCTCACAGGACAATCTAGTAGTGACTGTGTCGAAATCAGGAGCCGAGTAAAAGCCGCTGTATGCCCATTGGATAAAGAGTGCAAAAGTTTTTGCATCAACGTCTTCAAAGACTGCATATCCTTGCTGAGCCTCCGCCATATGACCATTCATGAGACGGTCAAGCGGCTTGGAGTGATGCGACACGAGATCGGCATGGATATATAACGGATGGCTGTTGACGATGAATTTGAATGGCATCGAGGCGTATATACTACATTCCGTCAATCAGCTTTGAATCAATTCCTACCAATCGTAATGTATGGTAGTACCTCTTATCTTGACCTTCCATGACTTGACAAGTCGTTGGGATTTCAAAGCTGTATTTTCGCGTAGTATGTATATATGTCACATGGATGAGGATAGTTCCCTGTCGAAGAAGTACATATGGTAGAAGATAGTTGCGGGGTAATTGTTGAAGTTTGCTACGTTCTCGGCTGCCTGCAGCTCAAGGCCATCACCTCAACTACGACTCGATTCTACGTGTCTGGGGTACAGTAGTTCCTTCACTCAGATTCGACCCCTGAAGTGTGAAGTATCATGCCTGTTCCATTCTGCAAACTCAAGATAGAGGGATGCTTTCACCCAGAAATAGCGAGACGGTAGAAGGGTTCACCCCATTCTGGTCCAAACTTACTTCTGGTCCACGCCCTGTAGTTCCACAACGACCAACTTTTTCAACTTATTTTCGCAATAAATATTATAGAGTACCTTAGGCCTAATAATTCTTATAGTGTTATAATTAATATAATAAGGCTAGTTAAAGACTTATAGAAACGAATATTATTAGGCTTAAGGGTACCCTAGAGCTAGACCTAGGAGCATGGAGTTTCGAAAGCTCCGGCCCGCTAGCCGCTTAGGGTTAGACCAGAAGTAAGTTTAGACCAGAAGGGTGAACCCTTCTACCAAGGAAGGGCGCAAGTCACCCGGATCACCCCAAAGTCACCAAGTCGCGCGACCCTCGCGCGACCCTCGCGCGAGCGTAGAGCGGCGATCACCCTAGGCTCGGCGGGGGGTGAGGCTGGGCAGATATCCGTCACCTTGGCAAAGAAAAACATGAGAGAGAGTCCTAAGTCTAGGGAAGGTCACATGATCTTCTCAGTATCTGTTGCTGGCAACGGAAGCATTCCACAACATCAAAACTGCTTTATCATTCATGGTATTCGGTATTCAGAAGTCCGAGCGTTGTCTTTGTAAGCATCCGTTGATTCCCTTCCAGTCACTTATATAGTATTGATCAGCACTACGTCATTATGATTTTCCAAGAGCTTGACTCTTCTTCTGTCAGTTGCCGCATGTTCCCGATTTCTACACATCATGGTCAAAATACGAGATGACATCGCTTCCGGACGTGCGGAAATGTCACAAGAGCAACAGGCTACTATCATTCAACCTGGCAAATTGGTAGAGATCCGGGAGAGCGCCAATGCCAATGATGCCGGTACCCATTCGGGAAGCTTGGGCAATCCCCCCAGGAGAGCCCAGTGGAGATTCTCCCGCCGTCCAACCTGGAGAATTGGAAACACCCCCCATGGACCCGAATGCCAGAGATGACACGGAGTCCGGTGCCTCAGCCTCCCCAGAGACAAAAGAAAAAGGCCCCCTCAAACCGCCCTTCTCCCTTCCCCACGAAATTGCTTTCGTCGCCATAATCTGTACGTCACAACTCCTCGCCCAAGGCGGCTTCACGCAAGTCATAGGCCCCCTCCACATCATCGGTTCCAGCTTTGGCGTCACAAACCCTGGCCCCCTCTCTTGGTTCGCAGCCTCCTACTCCCTAACCTTCGGCACCTTCATCCTGCTTGCCGGCCGCCTCGGCGACATCTACGGGCATAAACGTCTTTTCACCCTCGGATTCCTCTGGCTCGATGTGTGGTCTTTGATCGCTGGCATTAGCGTGTATGCGAAGAACGAGATCTTCTTCGATGTTTGTCGCGCGGGACAGGGGGTCGGGAGCGCGATGTTAGTGCCGAATGCGTTGGCAATTTTGGGGCGTACGTATCCACCTGGACGCAGGAAGGAGATGGTGTTTGCGCTGTTTGGGGCGACGGCGCCGAATGGTGGATTACTAGGGGCGACATTTAGTAGCTTGCTTGGACAACTTGCTTGGTGGCCGTGGGCATTTTGGTGTATGGCCATCGCCTGCTGTGTTTGTGCTGTCATCGGTTATTTTGTCATTCCTACGGCTCCGGTACAGATGAAGCCTGCGCGGGGGAATCAGTTCGACTGGGCTGGGAGCTTTACGGGGATTGCGGCGCTGGTGCTGTTTAATGCTGCGTGGAACCAGGGGCCGGTGGTGGGGTGGAGTATGCCCTTTGTCTATATCTTACTCATTCTCGGCCTTCTATTCTTCGCCGCCTTCTTCTTTATCGAGCGGAAAGTCGCGCAGCCTTTGGTACCCTTGGAGGCCTTATCCGGAAAAGTAGGCGGTGTACTCGCATGCGTGGCCCTCGGGTGGGCCAGTTTCGGTATCTGGATCTTCTATCTCTGGCAATTCTGGACAGAGCTTCGACATCAGACACCCCTCAATTCGGCGGCGCAAATGTCAACAGTGGGACCATCCGGCCTCGCGGCAGCCGTTACGACGGGTTTCTTGATTAGTCGATTGACCACATCGTATATCATGTGTATATCTATGACCGCATTCTGCGTCGGCAACATCCTCTTGGCTACCATGCCAGTCCACCAAATCTACTGGAAGCAAACATTCATAAGCCTTATCATCACTCCTTGGGGAATGGACATGAGTTTCCCGGCTGCCACGATCCTTCTCAGTGATCATGTGTCGGAAGAGCACCAGGGGATCGGCGCGTCTCTGGTCAATACTGTGGTCAACTACTCGATCGCTATCGGGCTGGGCATTGCAGGGACGGTGGAGGTGTATATCAACAACGGCGGAAAGACTCCGTCGGACATACTGAAAGGATATCGCGGAGCGTGGTATTCTGCGATTGGACTGAGCGGGGCGGGCATAATTGTGTCGCTATATTTCGCGCTTAATGAGACTCGAAAGCGTAGGAGTCGCTTGGAGCAATAGAGGAGCATATGGGATTGAACATTTGGAGAGTACATGGTATCCTAGTTATATAGCCCACTGGGGATCACCAGATGATCACGCTGGAACCACAAGGTCTAAAAGGTAGGTGACGTGAAGGTGGGTAGTAGGTAAGCAAAGCGGCGGCAGCTGACTAACCCGACTAGGCGGGCGAACGCATCTTACTAGGCCACCCTTTCAACCCCCTAGCGCCCTTAAAAGTAAAGTACTTAGGTACTTTTAGGTAGACTAACCGTCGAGTCGGGATTCGGTACTAAGATTTGGTACCGACCGAATACTCGGGTTAGGGTCTTAGTACCAACCGAAATACTCGGTACCTACTTCCGGTACCGACTCGCTAAGGCCTCGATACCTTAGTGAATTAGGTTAACCCGACTTAAATCGCTAAGGTATTACTAAGACGCTAAGCCCCTAATAAAATAGTAAGGAACCCTAAAAATTTTCTAGAGTTACCCTTATACTAAAAATAGATTTTTTTTAAATTAGAATTTTAATATCCCTTCTAATTCCCTAGGGATATATATTACCTTTTTGTATTACCTTAAAGAATTACCTAGCCTAGGCTAGGTAATAATAATAATAATACTTAGTAGTATAATAGTAAATACTACTATAAATAGAAAACCTTAGTAATATTATAGTTATTATTTCTATAGGAATAGCTAATTAGCTATTATCTTTTTATATTATCTTATTTACTATTAAGAATTACCTAGTTAGTAATAATAATAATACTTAGTAGTCTATTAGTAAGTCCTATATATAGTACGAAATATTATAATAAATTAAAAATATTCCTGATATTATAATCGTTATTTTCCTAGGGATATATATTACCTTCTTGTATTACCTTATTTACTTTTAAGAATTCCCTAGGTAGTAATAATAATAATACCTAGTAATATAGTAATATATCCTATATATAATAGTAAATATTACTATAAAAAGAAAATATTATAAATATTATAGCCGTTATTTTCCTAGGGATATGCATTACCTTTTTACATTACCTTATTTACTTTTAAGAATTCCCTAGGTAATAATAATAATAATAATTAGAAAAAAAAAATAGAAAATATAGTAAGAAATACTACTTAGAATAGAAAATATTACTAGAGAAAAAAGTCTTAGCGATTCGAGTTAATACTTCGGTACTAATACTTAGTACCTACCTAGGTACTGACTCGAGGTACTTAGTACCTACCTTAGTACCTACCTTAGTACTAACTTAAGGTACTCGGTACTAGATTTTAGTATTAAATCGCCAAGACTTAAGTCGGGTACCCGACTCAAGTTCAAAGTACTAACTCGACGCGGTTAGTCTACTTTTAAGGCGCTAGGGGGGTAGGATAAATAATATAGGGAGGATACTAGTAGATACTTCCTACTAATAGATTTTTTAAAATAAAGTATCTAAGGGTATATATATATACTATCTAGATAAAGATATTTATAGTTAAGGATTTATATATATACTTTATTATTAGAAAATATTAGAATATATAAAGCTATTTAATATAAAAGGATCTTATAGAAATAAGATTAGATAAAATAATTATTTATATATAATAAGGATTATATTTATAGATCTTACTATTATAAGATCTTATAATTAGATAAGGATGTTAAATAGAAAGATTAGTATATAATAATATTTAAAAGTAGAATTAATTTAAAAGTATTAATATATTTAGATCTCTTAATTATAAAATAATATAGGGATAATAAGAGGAGGCTTACTTAAGGTAAATATCCTAATAGCTTTAAAGACTACTAGTATAAACTTTAAGGTATAGTTAGTATATATATAGATATTATACTATATAAATAATATTTATATATTAAGTAGTATACTAAGCTAACTAATCTATAATACTACTAACCCTAATAATCCTATTAACCCTAACTAATCTAGCTTCTTTATAATCTAGCTTCTCTATAATCCTATAATCTCGCTTCTTCTTAATCCTACTAACCCTATCTATCCTCCTCCTTAGTAACCCTACTAATTAGGTTACGCCGTAGTCTAAGCGTTATATATACCTAGAAACCCTCTCCTAATATTATAATACTAGTAGGGATATTATTAATATTATATAATTAGTATCTCTTTAACCTTTCTAGTATATAACCTTAGTAAGGATAGAGTAGTAAGTTCATAAAGAGGATAAGAGGATTATAAGGAGGTAGAAGTATATTAATAGTACTTTATTAAAAAGGTATTTATAATAAGAGAGGGTAACTAAGTATAGAGGCTAGTCGCTAGTAGTATTAGTATAAATTTAGTAGAAAAGCTATATTCCCTAGAGAATATTTATAGACTAATATATTAGATAGCTAATAACTATAAACTAGTCCTTTAACTAGCTCTAATATCCTTCTAAGCTCTTACTTTTGACTTAATATAAGGTAGGTAATTAAGTCTTACCCGCTTATACTATTTTATAGCACTATTAGAGGTATTTATAGAGGTAATTAAATACTTATAAATAATATTAGAAGTAGTAGTATAGCTAAGGAGGATTATATACCTAGTAGAAGGGGTAGGAGAGGCTAGATATTATAGAAATACTATCTTATTTAATACTATTATTAGTAAGCCGTATAAGTAGTAAGTTAGTATAAGGACTTATAATAATTAGGTACTTTACTTTAAATTAGATATTCTAACTTTTTTTATATTAAGTTAGTAAGTACCTTTTTAATACTTACTTATTACGCGTACCTCTTTAAGATTTAGAATATATTTCTTAATAAGCCTTATTAATATTCCCTTTACCTTTACTTTATTTAGTTAGTATACTTAGTACTTTATATATTAACTTAGTAAACTTACTTAAGTACTATCTTACTTAGCTAGTCTATATTCCTACTATTATCCCTAAGCCTACTTCCTAGCTTTATATTTAAGTTATCTTCTAATTATACTTTCTAATAATACTACCTAATCTATCTTTCTCTAGTATCCTTATTAATCTAACTTTCTCTTATATCCTTATTATATCTAACCTTTAATACTACTACTAATACCTTTAATTAATTCGCTCTAATAAATTTAACTTAGCTATATCTTAAAATAGTTCTTAGTTATAATATAATATTAATATTAATATTATACTACTATTATTCCTATATCCGGCGCTATCTCTTATAGCTAGATATACTATCCTAATATAAAAATTTTACTATTAGTAAAAGTTAGAAAGTTAAATATAGAGTATAAAGAGTATAGGAATTAGAGTAAAAGTATTATAGAGAAGAATAATAGAGATAGAAATATTAGAGGGAAAAGAGAAAGCCTAGCTAATATAAAGAGTCTAAGGAAGATAGGGAGAATAATAGGGAGGCCTAGCGCTAGCGCTAGGGATAATTAAGGGCTATAATAGGAAAAAGTTAGTAGTAGTAAGGTTATTAGTAGTATATATATTATAATAGGTAGGTATATACCCTACTAATATAATACTAGGTACCTTATAATAGAATAGTAGAATCTACGAATTAATAGGTTAGGTTAAGGTAGGCTAAGATAACCTAGGTTAAAAGTAAAGAATTCTAAAAGTAATTATAAGTAATAAAAAGATATTAAAGGATCCTAAAGTATTAGTAGCTTTAGAGGATAAGCTACTAAACTATAACTAGATCTTAGTAATAGTATATACTAGATACTAGAGGTCTTATAATCTACTAGTAGCTTAGGCTAGTAGAGCTACCTACTTAGGCGCAGGCGTATATATTAGGCTACTAGCTACTATTATTACTCTACTTATTAGCTTTAATACTTATAACTAACCTATAAAAGTATTTAATATAGCTATCTAAACTTTCTTATTAAATACTAGAAAGATAATTTTAAAAGAAAAAAAAACTTCTAGAATTAAGGTTTTATATACTAAGTTATAAATTTTATATATTAAGACTTAACTTTAAGATATTTTCCTTATAATCTAATTATATTTTAGATTATAATCTTTCTATTAATCTATTCTTTAATCCTTATAAATTCCCCGCTTCTTTATAACTTTCCCTAGAAGCCTATATATATAACCCGTTAATATCCTTATAAGAAATTAATATCCTAGTTATATTATAGTAAAAGCTTCTTTATAGCTATTACTATTACTATTATATTATATTACTACTATTAGTACTATTTATATTATTTTTAATACTATCTCTACTAGAGATACTATAGTTATAGATAAAGCCCGTAGAATTAGTAAGTTAAATAAGTTATCCTTCTCCCCTTAAGCTTATATAATTATTACTATTATAAATAGTCTTTATTAATTATCTTAAAGGAACTTATATAAAAAGATCTATTTAATTCTTATATATTACTATACTAGACTTATTAGAAAGTAGCTTCTAAGAAGTATAATATAGTTATTCTTATAAATTAAGACTTTATAACTAAAAACACTATAAATATTAAGTTAAAAAGGAGTTATAATATAATTAATTAGACTTATAAATTAAAAAAGCTAAATTATTAATACTAATTAAGGGGCTTTACCTTAAGAGACTATATTATAATCTTATAACTTATTATAATAATTTTTAATTACTTATAAAAGGGATTTAAAGTATCTTTAGTTATATATATTAAAAGATTAAGAGAGTAAGTATAAGATTCTTTAATATAATTATATATAAGAGGATATAGATACTTCGTATTACTAATAAATTGTAATTCTTCTTTAAGATCCTAGTTATCTTATAAAGTAGGTAAATTTATAGTTAATAAGACTAAGTCCTAGAATAGATTAAGGTATTAGTCTTTAAGGGTTAAGATTATAAAAGATAGTACTAGATCTAATATATTAAGAGCGCCTTATAAAGTAAGTCTAATAGTAATCTAAATACTAGATTTTAATAGAAGTTAGCGCTCGACCTTTTAATAATTAATATAAAGTATAGCTACCTTAAAGAATTTATATATTTATTTACTAGGTAGAGCGTTAATATTTTATAATAGCTTATACTCTATAATTAAGTCTATAAAATAAACTATAATATAGATATTTAGTAATACTAATATTTTATCCTCCATTAACTCTAATTAATTAGTAGAGACCTCTTTATTAATATTAATCTAACTTATAATATTACTAATTATACTCTCCGTATTACTTATACCTATAATATTAAATTCTTATAGATTCCGGCTTACTTAGCTTTAGGTTTACTAGGCTTTCTTAGGTACCTTCTTTTATTTAAATTATAAAGTATTTATAAGTATTTAAAACGCTTATTAGCCTTAGATAATATAATCCTAGAGTATAAGCTAATCTTACACGGTTATAAAAGCTATTATAACTAGGCTATTACTTTTTATAATCTTATTAAAGTAATAAATAATTAATTTAGTTATATTAAGTCCTTTAAGCTTATCTAGGTATTAATAAAGTAGTACTATTTAATATTTAAACTAGACGCTAAAGTTAATTAATAGCTAGTACTATAAAAGGACTAGAATAACTATTAAAGCTTAAGCTACTTTAGATATTATCTATAATTTTAAGTAAGTCTCTAGTAATTATATTCTAACCTAACCTAGGGGAAATTAAAACGCTTATAACTTCTCTAAGAAGGTTAATAGGGCTTTTAGAATAAAAATATTATTATAAAGGACTAGTATAATTCTTTAAATAATACCTATAAATTTATTATATATTAGATCTCCTAGCCTACTTATAATAAGGTCTAAAGCTAGTATTATAAATTCTAGGGCTAAGGGTTCTAGTAATAGGCTATATACTATATAGAATTATTTCTATATAATTAAACCTAGTATCTTAGCCTTTTCTTATAAGCTTACTATCTTATAATAATTTTATATATAGATCTTAAGATTTAAGTTTATATTATCCTAGTTCTAACTATTATAATTATATATTTAGTAGTAGTATTTAGCTCTTATACTTATAAATCTAGTAGCTTTATTAAGCCCCTTTATATCTCTAGTATATATAAGGATAAGTACTTAAATAATAGTCCTTTATCCTTTAATATTAAGATTATAACTATATTTTAAGGTAATAATACTATCTTAAATAGCTTTAATAATATTATTTAACTTAGAGCTGTATAAGCCTAAGGTAATTAGAAATATATTACTAGACTTTTATTATTACTTTAATAAAATTCTAGTAGGTATTAAATATATCTTATAAAGGCTTTAATATATATTTTAATATAAGCTAAAGTTATTAATAAAGTATAAAAATAGGAATAATATTATACCCGCTATTAGAGTTTACATAAGGAACTCCCTATTAAAGTACTTAATTTCTAGCTCTATATAAAGGGGCTTTAACTTTCCTACTAGTTATATCTTCTATAATTTACTATTAAAAACTAAATAGATATACTTATATAAAAGGTCTAAGTCCTAATAGGTATAATCCTTATATTTATAAAGAATTATAATAGACTCCTAATAAAGAATATCTACCTCCCTTAGCTTAATAATTTAGTCTTTACTAAGAATATATACTAGACTTTCCTAATCTTATATAACTATTTATACTTATAATAGTACCTTATCCTTTATTAGGGATTATAATTACTAATCTTAATTAAAGAATATAACGCGGCTTAATAAATCTAATCTATTTATAACTTAAAACTTAATAATATTTAAAGGGAATATTAATAAGCCTATTTTAGGGTATCTAGTAAAGTCTAATTTATAGGTTTATATACTTATACCCTAATAGTTAACTTCTTATAATTCTTTAAGGCTCTCTATAATATTAGCTATCCTAAAATAAGTCTACTTAAAAATATCCCTTATACTTAAAAGTAATATAATAAGGACTTAAATATCTAAAAAGTAGATTAATACTATCTTTCTAACTATATTAATTAGCTACTTCTTTATAAGAATTAATACTTTAGCTTTACTTAGATTAAGTAGTAGTAATCTATCTTAACCCTAGCTTAATAATATTAATAATCTTATAAGTAGACCCTCTACCTCTTATAAATTTAAAAGGTATAAGACTTATTATAAAGTTAAATAATCCCTTTACATAGTCCCCTTACTCTTATACTATATTATAAGCCTAAGAATAAAATTAGAGACTTCTTTATTAGAATACTAAGTAGGTATATTATATACCTCGCTATTATAATAATATAGCTTAGAAGTAGTATACAGCTTAAGAGAATTAATTAATATATTACTCTTTAATTTAATAGATAATTCTAAGAATATAACCTTCTTTAGAGAGTAAGAAGGTAATATATTATATAAAGTAGTAAGGGTAATAGTTAAAGCGCTTAAATTAGGGATATTTTATAATATAATTATAAGGGTTTTAGGCGAATTATCTCTATAAATTATTTTATATTAATTAGAGACTTATCTATATCTAATTCCTCTTTAATTATCCTTCTTATATCTTCCTTTATTTCCCCTATACTACTAAGGTTTTATAAATTACCTATTACTATTAATCTAATATTAATAGGACTCTTAACTATTTATATATCTAGCTAGTAAGTATTATATAAACTAAGAATATTATATAAAGGTACTTAAAGAGGAGGTATAGTTAGCTAAGGGTAAGGGATTAGTAGTAGTATATCTTATATAATTAAGCTAGCTAGGAATTATAAAAAAAATATCTCTAAAGGTACTATTTCTAATAGAAGCTTAATATTACTTATAAGTAATAATTAGCTTATATATAATCTTATATACTAAATATCCTACTAGATATACTATTATCTACTATTATCTTAGAGAGTATACTTTAGTCTACTAGCTTTATATTAAAGAGGTAGGGAGAGTTAGTCTATATACCTAGGACTACTAGCTATTATAACTACTCTTTATTACTTTTAAGCTATTTATAGAATAAAATAGTCTTTTATATTTAAATTAAAATCTTATAATATTAATATAATATAAATAATAGATATATAAGATTATATTAATACCTTAGATATTTAGACTTCTTAAAGCTTATAACTATTAAGGAAAGTATTTATAAGGCTAGCTAAAAGTTAGTCTAGGGTTATCTCCTTCCTTAAAGGTAACTTCCCCTTATTCCCTAGTATAGTTTTAATATCTTATAAGTTACCTTACTATTATTAGAGCTAAGACTTATATCTTATATCCTTTATATTTTACCTTAAAAATTCTCTTATAATAAGTATTCTCTATTAATAATCCCATTCCTTTCTTAACTCTACTATCTTTTAAACCTCTACTTTAGCCTTACTACCTAACTTCTTAAATCCTTTAGACTTAGAAGTATAAGATATATATATATTATAAATAATACAACTATTAATATACCTTTCTTACTTAAATTATAATTATTACTCTACTATCCTCCCTACCCTTACTACTTATACCTATTATAGTTATATAATAAAGTATAATCTTATAATAGATTATAATAGTATATTATAACTTTAAAGGAATAATTTTTATAATATATAAGAAGTTATAGAATATATTAGAGATAGATTAAAATATACTAACTAGATATAAAGGGGAGGAGGGTATAAAGAAATATAATTAAGGTAGGAGAGCTCTAGGGAATAGCTAGGGATTACTTAGGAATACTAGGAAATAATAGGATATCGGCGGGGAACTATTAGGGTTAGTAGGGAGCTATTAGGGTTAATAGGAAGGTATTAAGGTTAAGTAATAATAAGGTTAATATTATATTATATAGGAATATCTAGGTGTATCTAAGGGTATTTTAATATATTATAAAATTAATATAAAATTTAAATAAGATTATAAAATAAAGTAAATAAATAGTAGCTTTAAAGGATAGATTACCTAATCTAAGCTAGAGTAAAGCTAGATCCTAGAATTATAAATAGATATTCTACTATATAATAATAGGAGTAGTAGGAGCTTTAACTAGTATACTAGTAGCCTATTATAATCTATTATAAGGTCCTACTATTATCTATCTAAGCTATCCTCTTATGTTTCGTCGCGTATATATCTTTAAGTTATAATTTAATATTACTATCTACTTTATATAAACTTTCACGTTAATAAGATTCTAGAATTAAAAATTAGTTTTTATATTATACCTTATAATCTAAGTATTTTAACTTATCTATTTTTAGATAGTAACATTAGTAGTTTTACTAAGCTTTTTTACTACTTTAAATCCTATAATCCCTATATCCTACCTTCTCTTAATCCCTACTATCTATCCCTAACTATATAGATCTATTAATTTATCTATTAAAGTAATCTATTTATTTATCTTATAATATTTATAAGTTATCCTTACTATCCTTATTAATTACTTATAAGTAAAGTACTTATTAATATAGTTATCTTTCTACTAGGTTAACTATATCTTCCGCCCTTTATATTATAATTATAGAAGACCTATTATAATCTAATATTATATTATAATAAATATTTAACCTAGTTATATTTACTTTAATAAAACCTACGCTAAAAGATAGCCTCTATCTATAAATATTTAGGTACCCCTACCTCTTACTAGAAATAATAGATAAAATTATCTTTAAGGTATTAAGTAGAGTAGTAGAGAAAATAGATATATACTATTAAAGAGTATATAAGAAGGTAATAGGTAATATTTTAAGTTAGAAGTATAAGGTAGTAGAAGTAGCTATTATATATTTAATATTTATATCTATTTATTAAGGCTTTAAAACTAAGAGTTTATAGGTATAAGTTATAAGGATTTATAAGAGTAATATTATACTATTTAAAATATATAATAATAAAGCTATATATACCTAGTTTAATATAAATTACTCTACCTAAGATATAAAGGAAGTTTTTAAATTCTTCTCTACTAAGTATAAGATATATTATAAAGTATTAAATCCTATAAATTAATAGGTTAGAGGTATATTTAATCCCCTTTAATAGAGGATTAAATTAATACCTTTAGATTTTTATATAAATTTATATACTATAATAAAGCTATATATTAATAATAATTAATAGGAGGATTTTAACTAGAAGGTTCTACTTAAGTTCTTTAATAATTTTAGGTGCTTTAAGGATAAGGATAGATTTTTAATTAATAATATAAAGCTTACCTACTTTATTAAGTTATAGGTAGGTAGAGCCTATAAGCTAAAGCGCGTAGTACTAGATTATAAAATCTTTAGAAAGTAACCTTACTTATTACTATCTAGCTCTAACTAATATAGTACTTATATAGTCTTATACTACCCTCTTTACTAGTCTTACTCTTTATTTATATAAATAGGGGGAGCTTTCTTTATCTAGCTTTATATTACTATAATTTAGTAAGGCGCTTTAAGAGATACCCCTAGGTTTACTTATCTACTAGTATTTAGTATAAGAGATTTATAGTAAAGCTACTTTCTTTATTAATTATATTAATAACTATATTATAGTTATATCTAAATAAGATAATATTAATAAGTTAAATATATTATTTATCTACTCTAAATTATTAAAGTATACTTAAGTATTATTATAATATATAATAATAAGAAGTAGACTCTTATTAGAGGTTTATATAAAGCTGTAATATTATTTATAAAGATTCCTAGTATTAAACTAGTAAGCTCTAGTTAATAGTATATCTTATAATTAATACTATAATAATAAGCTCTTTATATACTCTAGGAATTAATTCTTATAAAAGATCTTAGAAGAGTATAATATTATAAGACTAGTAGGCTATATATTATCTCCTTATTTTTAAATAGCCTAATTATATAATCTTCCTATTTATAAAGCTCTTAGTATAAGTATTATTATAGGATCTTTTTAAGTTATAAATATTATTACCTTAAGATATTTTAATATAATAAGGTAACTTATATTATTATTATATATAAATATTCTATCTTTATAATAATTTATATTATATAGCTAGTAAACTAATAATAGTAGGGGTAATACTATTAGCTTATAAGATTTTTAGCGTAAAAATATTTTTAATTACTAAGGTTATAAGAGTACTTTTTAATTAATAAATTATATATTTAATAATACTTTTCTATAAATATTATTAGTTTATTAGGAGTAGACTAGTAGGATTTCCTATATAATAAGGTCCTTAGAGTCTTTTCTATAGGGAAACTATCCTAGTATCATTTGTCCTACCCCCCCGGCGCCCTAAAAGTAGGTTTTACAGGTCTTGGCACTCGGTCATTAGCGCGTCGCGCTTAACCTCGGTCCTGGACCTCTGGTGTTGACTTCGACTCCTCGTCAGGGCCCATCATGACGATAGAGCCTCCCTAGAAGAGAACAGTGACACCGAAATCTACACGGTAACGCATCCTGCCTTGTGGTCAGCAACACGAAAGTGTGGCCAGACTTGCGTTTCCATCCCAAGCTAGTGCCTCCCATATATAGCATTCATGGTATCTCATCCACCGCCAACACCAGACCGTCCGCTCACCCACCGCACCGCCTCCGCCTCCATCGCCTCCCTCACCTCCCGAACTACCACCACGCGCCGCCATCGCACCTCCCGCTCTCACACCGGCGCATCCTCATACAGACCCCAGAATGAATTCCCCAACTTTGCACAGACAGGCGACGTCGAGATCGTCATCAGCGCCGATGGGCAGGAGAAAAGATACACGCTACACCGTCTGATCCTGGCGCAGAACTCCGGATTTTTCGAGGCCGGCACCAGCGAGGACTGGTCGAGAGCTCAGGCGCGGGGCCAGAGTTCTGGGACAGGGGTCAGGAATGGCTTGGGCAGGATCGGCGAGGATGAAGATCAGGGTAGGTCCGCTTTCTCAGGCACACAAGGCCAGCGCTTCATATGGCGCTACGAGCTGGACTGGGGGAAAGACGAGGAGGTGCCCATGCTGGTGCAGAAGCAGACCCAGAATACCCTTTTCGGTGGCGACCACAACGAACCGCCGCCTGTACCGAACAAGCCACCACCACCCGCCAATGGCTTCCTACGCTCAATGTCAAATTTCTCCGCCATGCAATCCGCCTCGCACATTGCGAAAGCCAATCCCGCGCATGGCGTAGACAGCGACATCATACGCGACTACGACAATATGTTCCGCATCTTCTACAACTATGCGCCTTCGCTCGACGCGGTCAACATTGCCGAATCTTACATCCAGTGCAAATCTCTGCTCACGCTTGCGGACATGTACGACGCGCTTGAAGTAGTAGGGCCGCGCATAGATCACCACCTACTGCAATTCCAAGGCCGACTGTGGAAGCAGATCGCCAAATACCCGCCGAGCTATCTTAAACTCGGATATCTCGCGCGGTCGAAAGTGATCTTCGCAGAAGCGCTAGTGCACGTGGTCGGTCAATGGCCATCAGGATCCAGTCAGCTGAAGCATACAGTACCCGACGCCGTGCTCGAAGTCATAGAAGACAAAGTCGACGAGTTGGCCGAGCGCAAGATGAAAACCGAGGCTCGCCTTTTCCGACTAGCCTTGACGACCGCAAGGGGTGAGCGCGTTACCCCTACAAACGCATATATGGACTGGCTCGCTCTGTCGCTATTCCGACAATGGCTCGCCGAAAACACCACGCCGCCGCCCCCACCGATACCCAAGACCCCCGAAGCCGGAAGACCACCACGTAGCCAGCCACCGCCCGTAAGTTCAGGCAATCTGTTCCGCCTACTCGGCACGGGCGGCTCGTCCTACCTAAATCGCGACGAGCTGAAGCGGTTTGTGAAGCTGCGACCTGATGAGCATAGCAGGGATACGCTGAAGAAGATGGAGAGGAAGATGGATGAGATCAAAGCTTTGGCGAGGGAGGTGGTGAGGCCGTTGATGAAGAATTGTTTGGAGCTGGATATGGGGCGGGATGCCGGGGGGTTGGGCTATTTGACGTGTACGAGGATTGAAGAGGGGGATTTTCCGTGGGATTGAGTTTTTGGTGGAATGGATGGATGATTATGAATTATGTTGGGGGTCAAGGTGCTTTTGGATGTCTAGCGTTGGTGTTTGCTGAATACCCTGGGTTTTGCATTATTCGTCGTTTTGGATTTTCATAACGCGGCGTCTTCCAGCCTCAGAATTGAATTCAATTTACTCACAACATGAGATGACTGCGACGACCCCTGGGAATGTTCTGTACTCTTCCTTTAACACCGACCTTGGCCTGCGTCGTCTAATTTGGAAGCGTTGCCTGTTCCGGCAATGGATGCTTTGTCAACGCGCCGCCTCTTCCGTTTCGGGCCAAATCCTTCTGCACCACGGGCTTTAGCAGGCAAGGGCCTCGATTAGGGTGCAGACAAACCATGTATGTGTTGGGGTTGAGCCATTGATAAAAGCTACAAACACCATGATGGATTGATTGCTTTCACAAAAAGACGCCGTGCAGGAACCAGGCCTTCTTACCTAGATGCCATGGCACTTGACTGGCTGTGAGTGCCACCCTCCAAATGAAGTTCATACTCAATCTCCACTACAATCTTGACCAGCCCCCAAGAATAGACGCCCTTTGAAATCGATAGGCAAGCTCGCTGTGGCAATGATGGTAAACTGATATCACTCACCCCTTTTGCGGTCCTCAGCTCGATCCAGAGCGCTGTACTGCAATATCTGGCATTCAGTCATGCAGATCGGGTGGATTATGAGCCAATGATATCGCCATAGAGGCTGTTATTTGCAGCACTTCCCAATATCTCCAGACTCTCAGCAGGTTGTGTGTTCTCGGCGAACTTCGGCCGTAAACATTCACCGTGCGAACCTCAACGCACGATGAGTCCGCTCCCGGAGTAACCCATGTCTGTGTTTGCCAGGGCCTAGCCGAGATGAGTAAGGTACTAGAGCTGCCTGGATATGGGATGGCTCCTCTCCCGTCCGAGGATCACCATAGGTCGTTTGAACGTGACGCATTCCAATCATAGCAATGGCCTTCCCGTCTGCTTTGTCTGTTCATCACAACCCACCTTCTTTACTTTCTTAGACCTCCAACGCACGGTAATACTCTTACGACTTGAATCCAACCAGCAATGGCAGTAGATGCGTTCTCCCGAAGCATTTCATTACCTCCGCTGCGTTAGGTCTCCCAGCCGACCTTGTCCGTCGAAACGCCTGTCCGCTCTGCACATAATGATAGATTGCCAACGTAAGCTTTCCCAGATCCTTCGCAACCTACCACAAGAACGACACTCACAATGCTTCGCAGTTCTATAATATTACAAGTCCTCCAGCAGGCGTTGGTAAACCTCTCAACATCTCTCAAACTGTATACCAAAGCTTCAAATACCAAGGCTTCAAATACCAAGGCTTAGTAGTACAAACACAGCCCGCCATATCCACCCTATTTAGACCATACTCTGATAATATCTCAATTAGGCTCAATACAACTTCAGGCACACGTTCGCACTGCTCAGAGACTAAGGGACTCTTGCAAGGATGCTCGAAACCGAACCAGGACCAGGACGTGTATTGGCTGCCATTACGAGATTAACGTATGATCGTCTGCGGGCTATGTAACCCGTAAGCAACAGATATTGTAAGATGAGAAAAATGCAAAGGAAGCAGCTAGTTTGCATCTCAAGGAACATAGGGGCACATTATATCTCTCAGATTGAGCCAGAACACGAAAGACTCGATGGTTTCAACAACGCTGGGACTAGGGGTGAGTCGCTCAGGTCCTCCAGATTTGATATGACTGCTGGCTAATCGAGACCGCCCAGTCGCCAAGGTCCTGTAGGAGCTCGTTGTGTTGAAAGATCTTGTCAGTTCCAAAGCACACACGTCGGTACATTAAGGTAGTATATCTCTACTCTTTATTTCGCAGACGGTGCAGCGTTAAGTTGCTGCAGGCATGTTGGCGTGCTTGGCACCTTTCTCGGCAAAATATTCTCCCGACCTCCGGATATAGCTCTAATCTTTGCCCTTATGATACGGTCATCCGCTCGTTCCAATCACACCTGAGGTACCTTAATCAGCGCTGCCTAATACCTCTCCCGATCAGTACCCTCTACAATATATACAAAGCCGACAGAATGCCCCAATAACAGACCCTACCTTCCCCCAATCACACCGACTACACCACCGCCATCCTCCCCCAACATTAAAAAGATGCACGACCCCTTCCCCCTCGCTCCACCCTCCCTCCTCGTCAAAGCGACACAACCTCTCGCGGACAGCTTAAACCTCACCACCCTCCCCCTCCACATCCACGAACTCCTCCTCGCAACCCTCTTCTACCACCTAACATGCCGCTACATCTCCCCCCTCCTCTCTAGCTACCTCTTCCCACGTATTTACCCCCAGCTCAACAAACGCACGAAGCTCAACTGGGACGTCCACGTCGTCTCGCTCGTGCAATCTCTTTTCATAAATACGGCGGCGTTGTGGGTGATGTTCAATGATGAGGAGCGGGGCGGTATGGGCTGGGAGGAGCGGGTGTGGGGGTATACGGGCGCGGATGGCATGATTCAGGCATTCGCGGCAGGGTATTTTCTGTGGGACTTCTGGATCTGCGGAATGAACATGGGTGTTTTTGGGTGGGGATTGTTGGCGCATGCGGTTGCGGCGCTGGTGGTGTATTCATTGGGGTTTGTAAGTATTCTTCTCTCGTTTCTGGCCCGCCGATTCCTAGGAAGGAGAGGCCTTTGGCTGATGAAAGCGCCACAGCGACCATTTGTCAACTTTTACGGCCCAACGTTCATCCTCTACGAGCTTTCTTCGCCCTTCTTAAATTTTCACTGGTTTTTCGACAAATTACACATGACCGGTACGCGATCGCAGTGGTATAACGGGGTTGTACTTCTCGCCAGCTTTTTCGGTTGCCGGCTACTGTGGGGCACGTATCAGAGCATCCGCGTGTCGCTGGACGTATGGGCGGCTCTGCACTACGATCCACTCACAAGATCGAAACCCGTATTTGAAGCGTCAAGTGAAAGGCTGGAGATGACGAAATACGCAAGCGCGCGTGAGGTGCCGGTTTGGCTGGCCGTGGTGTACCTGGGCAGCAATCTTGTGCTGAACACGTTGAACTTCTACTGGTTTGGGAAGATGATTGAGACGATCAAGAAGAGGTTTACGGAGGTGAAAGGGAAGAAGGGCGAGAAAGTCGTTGAAGATGAGGGGGTCCTAGTGGAGGGCCTTATGGATAGTAGCACGCTTATTACTAAGGTTGTGGAAAACGGTGGAATGGTTTTGTCGGGTGAGAATGGGAAGATGGAGATGGGGGTGGCGAATGGGAGGAATATTATTGAAGTCGAAACGACCGAGGTGAGAAGGAGGAGGGATTGATGGATGTTTGCTGTATATGTACATTGGGTCAAGCGTTCGGGGCGGGTTTCGATTAGGTGTCTACACTTTCCAGTGCAGCGATCGATCCTAAGCGTAGTTCATATGTGGCTTGATGGCATGATTGATACATTGGCCACTAGCAATTTTGTACATCTGGAAGCAAGATGGCCAAGCTATTATGTACAGAACCTGTGCCTTAAAGCTGGGTCCCTCTTGGTAGCTTTATTTTTTCGATGGTCTGTATCCCATGCATCCAGGGCCACAGCACCTCCGGGATGCGTACAAACAGCTGTTGCTTCTGATGCTCCGTCGATATCCCTTCTTGGGGGTTGTCGTGGCAGTTATACTCCAACAGTGCAGCCAGAACCCGTGGAATAGCCATCGCTGTACCATTCACCGTGGAAGGAAAATCCATCCTGACCTGGTTCTTTTGCGCCAGGATCTTCACTCTTGTATTCATACGTCTTGTCTGGTAATCCGTGCAGATCGACGTAGATGTGACCTCGCCCCATCCCTCATTCAGGCTGCTGCGAGATGGGAAATACACTTCAATGTCCTGCTTGCGGACGGCACTAGCTCCGAGATCTGTCGAAGGCATTTCGAGGATGCGGCAGTGCAGGCCCAATTCTTTCAGGATTTCCATCTGAACTTTGAGCATCAGGTTGAACACTTCGATCTCTTCGCCTGGTAGGGTCCAGGAGAACATCTCGACCTTTGTAAATTCATGTACGCGGTATAGCCCCTTTGTATCCGCACCTCGCGCTCCTGCTTCTGCCCTGTAGCAGCGACTTGACCCGACCACCTTCAATGGCAGATCTCCGGCATCGAACGTTTTGTTGGCTCTCATACCAGCAAATGGTATCTCTGCTGTCCCAGCCAGGCTGTGAATGGGCTTACCCCGTCCCGAATCTCTTTCACTTTGCTGGATGTCGTAGACCTGCTGCTCGCCGCTTTGATCACGAGGGCGAAATCCACACGCAGAGGCTATATGAGAGTATACCACGGAAGGAGGCGAGACTACTGTGAAGCCATGTTTCATGGCAATCGAGAGGGCGTATTGGACCAGTGCTTGCTCGAGCAATGCTGCCTCGTTCTTGAGGAAATACCATCCCCACCCACTTGTTGTTGCCGCACCAGCGAAATCGAGCAAGTCCAATTCTATACCTATGCTAGCATGATCTGTGAAGGTTGCGCGATGATAGGGATCGTTGAGCTGTATACGATCGGGTCTGCGGTATTCGTTGATGTAGCCCACCACTTTTTGCTCCTGCCTTGGTGTGTCAACGCTGGTAAGATTAGGTAGCTCGGCTGCAAGAGTCTCGATCTCCGAGGTCAGCTGTGCTTCGTATGTCTCCGTAGTCAACAGCTCATCTTTTAGCTTCCGAGCTTCCTCAATGAGATCCTGCCTTGGCGTACCCGGAGTCACTTGGCCGGAAGTTTTCGGTCCAAGCTTATCTGCACGATGCGACAGTTGAGCAAGGATAACATTGCTCTTCTCTCTCAAGCTGAGGGTGTCTGACTGAGACTGTTTCCATTGGTCGAAGAGCTTGACGATCTTGAAGGGATGCTTGCTCTGAGCTTCATAATTGCGTTCGAGGCAATTGCGGGAGTGAGCTTCAGGGTTTTGCCGTATGTATTTGATGTCTATTGAAGGCTTTGGAGCTATGGATGGCAGGTGCTCCTGGGCTCTTGATCTGCACTGAGAGAAGTAACGGGCGGCTTGGAGAGCTCGTAGTATATATCTTGGGTTGGTAGTCAGGCCATGGCTACTCATAGTGTGGAAGTCCGGCGGCTTTGCTCCTGTTGGAAGGAGTCTGCAACAATAAGAGGTTGCTTATGTAGTCGCGAAGATTGCCGTAGTGGTAGAGCTAATGCTGCTAAGTTCTACGGTGACCGACGAGTATACAAGCGCTGTTGATATACTTTACTCATTTGCTTCGGCCAAAATTTCATATCGTCCCACGCACCCAGAACACGAATTGTTTTCATAACCTCGCTTAAATCGAATGCTACATGGGTGGCAACATCCTACCCTATTCGTTATTTTCAGAGTCGTCGCTCATACCAAGCACAAAGTCCTTTTCCCAAGCCCAAACTGGAGTGGCCAGACAGAACGGGTGGCGTTAACAATTGACTTGCATATATTGTACAACATAGCCAACCCACATAATGTCGGCCTTCTTTCTTGAAGATACTGTAGCCTTCAAGGCCGATCCTAGTATAATCGGATCGATCAAAAGCACTTGGAGCGATATCGACCACGACTTGTGCGAGACCACTAAAAATTGTTTTGTTCACAAAAGCCTACCTTCCAATGTCAAAGTTTCCTGGTTTGAGGATATGCGCTTACTCCCAGGATATGTCGTTGTCGGGTTCTTGCATGATTACGATGACTACTGTCTAGTGTCCGGAGCCTCGCTGAGTCTCGTTGACCGCTCCCTTGCTGTTGGTGACGTGGTCAGAAAGTGTCCATCAGATACCCAGAGCGGTACGATCATAAGCACGTCGCTTATGTGTAATCTACGGCCACTCTGTACCGAGGCAGATTGCAACGCTAGAGAATGTATCCCTGCTCAAGGCTACACCCCTTCACATCGCCCAGGTGCTCCGCGGCACAACCCAGACAGCAATCGACTTTTACATGGCTTTCCCAGAACAACACGTAGCCAGTCGGTATCAGACTCTCATAGGCAACAAGTCTCTTCAGATCCGTCTCTTCAGGTATCGGCTCAGGAACTGACCCATTGGAACATCTATCGCGAAGAAGATTTCGTAATCTACCGAGACTGGGTTGGACAGATTCGATCAATCTACGATGAGGTCACCGTCCGTTTAACAAATGGTAGTGTAGTTGTAGTCGAAGATGCTAGCGACCTACATGAACCTCATTGGATCCCTGGCACAGCATCTTACGAACTTGTTCAACGATTCGACCGTGCTGGTTACTACAAAGTTGGCAAATATCTCCAGGGAAATGTGAAACATTGGAGACCCAGATCAAGTCCTGCGGAACCTTGCTATCCTGGGCAGCATGTGCGAACTAAGAAAGGGAATCTACGCTGTGGAAGGTGGACGTTTGGGGCGTACGATCCCTCGGTACCGCCCGAAGGACTGGTCGTTGATGTACGCTGTGTTGAACTTGAAGTTCGTTGGCTGTACTCAAATCAGGTGCGTTGTCAGAGATTTTTCTTCTTTTGTAAAGAGCCTGAAAGCACAGCATACTCACGGCGTTCTCCCTACTATAATTACGGTGAATGTGTCAAGAAATAGGATATCACTGCTGTAGAAAGTGTCAATGTTTGGTCTAATAATTTCATAGAATTTATCTCTCCGGAATCAGGCCACTCCTCCGCCGAGTTCGCTCAATCTCGATGACCTAGGATCCGGGGAGATCAAGGTGTACAATCGTAGCAGACTACCCGTCAATAGAACAACTGGCCAACTACCCAATGCTTCATATGGTCCAGACACTGGGTTTGGTCATCGGGTGCGCTTCAGAGACCCAGTGGGCGCAGCAGTCAAGTACAGCGAAAGACCCATAGATCAATATATTGATGGCGGAACATCAGCCGCAAATACTGACAGGCTACGGGCATCAGGCCAGTACTTTAAACGTATACCACGTGCAGCCACCCAAGGGTATGACATGAATGTACTCCTTGTAGCCTCGACATCAACAAAAGTCATGGTCCGGTGGCAGGACTATGCCATAACAGAAGAAGAGTCCATCCAGCTGCATCCATATCTGAATCCTGATGAAGATGATGTCTGGCCTGGCGACAAAGTCTCAATGAAGGCCGTAGAAGAGAACTTGAAGGGCGATAGTGCCGGATCGGTGCGTGCTCACAAAGTAGGTGTTGTTCAGTCGGCTGATGCAGCGGGGCGAATTGCCCAAGTCCGCTGGTTCCAAGACGCGAAGATCGACATGGATGAAGGGAGATCATGGCAGATACATGGCTCATCATATGGAGAACTAGGGGATGAGACAACTGAGTTACCCCTATATGATATTGCTGCTCACAAAGCTATAATGACGAACCGAGGAGATATGGTTATCTTACTTACAAAATCAGATACAAGTCAACCGCTCCCCAGCAATGGACTGCGAAACGTACTACACTCCTTTCTTGGGTTTCGTCCGGATCTGCCAGTCGCCCAAGCGTCCGATCCGAATGAGGTTGAGCAGTCTTTCTTAGGATATAATTCGGGTGCTTCATCTCAAGAACTCTCCGCAGATGGCGTTGAGTGGTTTGGGGAGATCACCGAAATTTGCCTTGATGGTAAGGTCGTGGTTCGACTCGGAGCAGCTTACGAAGCTCGTGATGTCAAGGTCCCGCCAGAATACATTCTTGTAATTGCTTCCGATGATACGGATAGCACTTCTGATGATACTGGCCATGAGCATGATGAATACAGTGACTCATCCTGGAGCGATGAGATGGATGTAAGTACATTCCAAGATACAGCATCCTTCATGAATCAGCAGTTCAGAGGCCGGGGGGACCCGGTCGTTGATCCCGCGCTATTCTGTTCGAAGGCGCTATGGAAGGCACACACATTTCGTTAGCTCACATTTATGGCAATGATCTCTGACGAAGCGCATCCTCGATTTTGGCCCTTCTCTAGTACTTATCGTGCTTCATAGACTGTCTTTGGCTCGACAAGAAATACTGACTCAATTACTTCCACAGGTCAGCGGCGAGGACACAGACCACGATCCTGATCTTACGTCTGCCGTGGGTATCTCTTACGAGTATGAAGGGGGCGAGAAGATCACCACCACCGATGATGAAGAAATGTGGTCCACAGACGACGGGGACGTCGTCATCCCCTCCCCTGCACCAGAGTTTGCTCGTGAAGAGGCTAGGACTTGTCAAATGACAGATCTTCCTAACCGAGATGTCACCGAAACGCGGCATTCCGGCATGATTGACGGAGCCATCTCGTATTCATCATACACTTCGGTCCCTTTACAATTCGCTATCCTTGATTGCTCAACACCAATAGATCACCATTACATCGACCAAACAACGCCCTTGACTGCTAGTCTGATGCGACGGATCTCGAAAGAGAACGAAATCATGCGTAAATCCCTACCAGACGGCATTTTCGTTAGAACGTGGGATTCACGACTCGATCTACTCCGGGTGTTAATCGTAGGACCCTACGGTACGCCTTACGAATTCGCCCCTTTCGTCATTGACCTTCGTTATGGTGCTTCATTTCCACATTCGTCGCCGGATGCTTTCTTCCACTCTTGGACAAATAATCTTGGGCGGATCAATCCCAATCTATATGAGAATGGCAAGATCTGTTTGAGTTTGCTGGGAACATGGGAAGGAGATAATGGATCTGAGCTATGGTCGTCGAAGAACTCGACTGTTCTACAGCTGTTAGTCAGTCTTATGGGGCTTGTGTTGGTGAAGGAACCATATTACAGTAAGTGAAATTTGATCTCCAGGACCCTCCATTATCTTGATATGGTCGGACAACCAGCGATGACTAGGGTACATTTGACTCAAATGCTCTTTGTAGCAAATGTCCCTATCCGGCGAGAATCTAGAATCCCAGCTACCTTTGGAATTGTTATCTGATACCCCTCCTTCTCGAATTCACATTAATCTTTGACGTGTCATCAAGGCGAAGACTAATCGTATTATTACAGACGAAGCTGGTTTCGAGGCCCTAATCGGTAACGCAGAGTCTCAAGTACCGTCCGCACTCTATACCGAGAAAGCGTACGTGGTATCAAAAGCATTCGTGAAGACAGCATTGTCCGACCCACCGCATAGTCTAGGAGATATTATCGACTGGCTCTATTTGAGATCGTCGCCGCCAGGTCCGATGTTACTACGCCGCGTGGTGGAGGATTCAAGGCGCTTGCTACCCGAAAATTCCGAGGTTGCTACTACCTCTGGGGAAACGAGTCTGGCGGCAAGGCCGGGTAACTCCTCCAAGTTGAGTGCTGGGGCGTTGATTCTACTCAGGAGAAATCTTGCGTCGCTAGAGGTCTATTTGAAGCATAGCGAAGAACAGATTTCATGATATCTTTTAAACAGCAAGGATGTAACGCTAAGATCCTGATCAGGAATCCTCTCAAGGAAAGGTTATGGTAGCTAATGGTAGCACGACCGACGATTACACCCTTTCGCAAAGAATCGATTCGGGGATACGAGGTCATTTAAATGATTAGTCAAGATACATTCGAGTAGATCGCAGAGCAGTCACAGCTACTGTCCATGTGATATCCCAGGCTTACGTGTAAGCTAGTCTTCCCTTCATATCTGATATCGGACCTTTCCGTCATGTTTGTTATAGATCAATATTCGAGTAGCTATGCAAAGATACAATGAATATGAGGTATATGACATGTCCTAGTTCAACACAGCAGTACAACCATTTGCTCGCCTAACAAAGGCGACAGCAGTGCATTGAACGATTTCCTACGGTAGGACCTAGATTGCTTCTCCTAGAGGCAAATACTTTGCTCAGACCCATCTTGAGGGCACGTAGCACCTCCCCTACTGTTCGCTACAATGAAACATTCCTCTTATCTCCCCGTCAAGCTTGTTTACGTAGCTCGCATCAATACAACCCAACCATCCCATCTCTCACCCCACAGCACTCCGGCGCCACAAATGTCGCATTGCAAGGACATCTATACTCCCATCCTTTCTCATCCACATACCGCTTTCCATCCCTCCCTCCTAAGCCTCCAATCGATACGCTCAGCGCCAGACCCAGGCATACGAAGGGACTCGCGACCGGATCTAAACCCAATCTGTATGCATCATCAGGCGAAGGGAGAGCACAGAAGCAGTCTACATCCGGGTCCTGAGATCCACAATCCCGAGGACCATTGCAGGTATTACCGCAGATCGTCATGTTTTTCGAGCCAGGGGCGTGTTCGACTTCCGTCAAGAGAGGAGGAGATTGCGGAATCGGTCCCAAGACATCTGTCGGCCAAGCTACGGAGCAAAATTGCTTGCCGTCTGCACCGCAGGATCCGGCTGGAGTACCTAAACGATTTTGAGGCGGAAGAATCTGGCCTTCGCTAGCTTTCGTTCCGGTCTTCTGGTAAGTGTATGAGCCGTCCATGTTGTGGCTAATCTCATGATGCTTGACAAACGCCCATAGTTTCGTCGTCGAGGGCGTGGATGTTGTGTTTTCACGGGTTGGAGAGGACGAGCAGACGCAGTGCTGCCAGCAGTAAAAGCGTATGGAGGCCGAGAAGAAGAAGTTGTGCCACGTCCAGTCTAGTCTGGGTGTGAATTCATCGGAGAACCAGACTGTGTGTGCGAATTCGCCCGTGGCGAGGGCGGTGCGGTGACAGTAGCCGCCGGCGTTCGCGGCACTAGATGAGGGTCTTGGATTAGATGTATGAGGTGTGCAAAATGTACGTGAAGTGGGACGTACAAGTTGCCTCCGAAGAACTGCACGGCGCACAGGTCTTGCAGTCTTCCAAATTGCGAGGCTTCGAATGGATGGGGCAGCGGGAATGAGGGCAGAGAGCCCCTGCATTCGATTCTGTTCTGTTGATCTACAGATATGGGCGTCACGTCGTAGTTGTAGTGAGATGTGCTGATCTGCGCCTTTAGCAGGGCGGATACGGAGATGATCAATTGTCCCACGAGAGAGCCCATATGCTGTATCGACGGTACATCGAAATCATCCACAACGTCTATCTTGATCTCATACGTCGATCTCGACTGGCGATAACCACCACGCAACGCTACATCCGTCGTGACAGGTTGCACGGTCAGATCTGCACCAGCGGCAGAATTGCAGTAGCATCTGAGGAGACAGCCGAGCAGTACCCGAGGAACGGCAAGCGCAGCATTGACCTGGGCGCCGGGGCTGGGATCGTACGCTAATCTTCGTGGTTGGCCCCGTTGGCTCATGATGGGAGCGCACCATACGCCCACGTGCTGGCCTGGCAGCCCGCCATTGTACTGTGGCTTCGCGCAGAGCTCTTGCATCGTGACCAGGTTGGGATTGAAGCCTGTAATGATAGGAAGGTCGATGCCATATCTGTCTCCCAAGCAGGTGATGTTACCTTGGGGATCGGCTTCGGCGGGATCGAAGTTCTCTGTTTGGTGCGGTTGGTTGGGATCGTAGACTGCAGATACAAGTAGGAAACACAAGCTGATCAGGAAGAGCGGTGCGTGCATTTCTGATTAGGGGAGTGAGAAGTAAAATTTTTACCACGTTGAAGACGATTCGTTACCGAGAGCTTTCAATATTTTGTATATTTCGTAGAGCATTTGGCCAAATATTTTTACAGTTTGAGGGGAAATTTCGAAGTATGCGCTTTGACTCAAGTGAAGGTTTCCCATCAGGATCAACTTCGGACTAGTGAATCCAGCTCCTGCCGCCCATCCATGAATCTATAGCCGCACCGCCGTCATTGCTGCTGCTGAGAACCCCGTTGCGATGCCGTTTTCATGACCATTGAAAGGTTGCAGACTTGGTACAGACTATCAATGATTAGTAAAGTCTTTGGATAAGCTACCAATGGGATTCAAAAGAGTAGCACGAGTAGGATGCAGAATCTTACTGATACTTTGTATATAGACTGAGGCTTTTGAGGGAAGTAACAACGGCATCATGTTAAATTGTAGAGTTTGATATGATGCCGATCCACTGGTATACCTGTGACGTCCTGTTTGGATGATTGTGTTCGGTGAGAAAGGATGAGGAAAAGCAGTACCGAGTCCTTTGGCGAGAATTGATGAGATAATGGCTACCAGGATGAGAGGGATGTACCTCCATAGTTTTGACAGCAGGACATGTGTCGCGACATTATAATCAGCTAATCTGTCCTCCGATCCTTGAGATATAAGGTGACAGGGCCGTTGAACGCCGGTTCATATGCAATAAGGGTTTGGATAGCTGCGCATCTGCAAGAATGAGCTTACTGACAGTGTGATTTCTAGGACTATGTCGTCCTTCCTATCCACATTCTTCGTACATAATTCAGGAAAGACAGTGGGTATCAGGCTCCACACTTGAATCAGTCTTCAAAGACTCGTGGCTGTTCATCAGATACCCAGCATGTAAATTGAATGTTTTCCCGAGCAAAAGCCGCTTTCACCTGCGCTTCTCTCTCGCAGCCATTGATAATTTCCCAGAAACGGTAATCAAAGTCAAAAGCTTTGGACTCCCCAACGACAACTCTCGTGAGAAACGGAAGATAATCTGCTTTTTGATGGGCCAGCTCTTCTAGCGTGTCGAGCAACCAATATACGTCATCGCTCACGATTGTGTTGGCGTCGTCAGCATACTTTCGAAACTCGTGATCCCCAATCTCCAGATGTAATTGTTCCAAAGACGGCGGTAAAACCTCGGGAAGTTTTGGGGGACGTCGGTTGTCTGCGAGGTATAAATCGCGCCAAGAACGAGCCATTAGAAGAAAGTCATGTCTTATGCACAATCGCTTGAGTTTTGAGAAGGCGCGTAAGTTGATTGGGCTTGAAGTTCTCGGCGCGCCTTTGCAGGACATGATTCAGTACTCGAACTCCTCATCAATCAATAAGAAGCACCCACCGTCATTGTGACCCACAAAGCAACGGATGCTCAAATCTTCAAGAGCATTACGACATTGTTGAAGTGGCTTTATGAAATCTTCACTGCTCAATTTTCCCGGCATTTGATAATGCGCTCCCCATCCGAAATATGGATAACACTCGAAATGGAACAATCGCAACTCTCGCGGCCAACTCAGAAGTTCATTGAATATGTGTCCAGGGGGCCCCAATGTCCACACACGCAGTATGGTGATAGGTGACGTCTTGGCTCGTAAAGAAGGCGCGTTCGGATCCCACAATGTTTCATTTGTTACCGATCGGCTCCCATAGAGCCAGCCATTGATCGAGATCTCCTGGAGGGACGAAATGCAGCATTGCTTGTAAAATTGATCGAGATCTGGAACAACGTCTTCATCACGGCCGCCATAATGACCTTTGTGTCTAGTCCATAAAGTCGTGACTGCGGCGTGCGCGGGGACTTGAAAGAACAAACTTGGAGGAGTGAGAACGAGAGTCTTGAGCTGCAAGCACTTGGCAGCATCAAGAAAGCGTAAAACTCTTTTCTCGTCCTCCATACCATCGTCAGCATCCCAACACAGCTCTACATTTCTGATAAGTGAGGCGAGCTGTGGATGACGTTGTAGGAATATCGTGAAAGCCCCTAGATCAAAGATCCGTGATGCATCTATGGGTGCCTTTTGAGTATCATACAGTTCTCCATATTTTCCCGCCTCGAACACTCTTTCCGTTTTATCTTTGTTGCCAGTGCCCCAAAAGAAGATTGACTCGTATAACTTAGTGATGGCGATCTTATGGAGTCGTCGATTTGTGAGTAATAGAGAGAAAAGTACGGCTGAGGGTAGGTCAGAGATGATTGCGAGTAGGAGCTCGGTCGAAAGATCTGATAAGTTTCTCATACTGTATGATCGCAATGTTCGGCAGTCAATGAAAAGATTAGGCTCAGCGACGATGATCAAGCGCTATACAAGGGCTATGTAGGTGGGCCTTGCTCGTGATACACGAGGTTTTTTCTGAAGCTTTAATTCCCAAGCTGTCAGAAGTAGTATATTCAGAGCGGTGAGTACCTCTACAACAAGGCGGGAGATGCCGTTAGTCCTTGACCGTGGAAACCTGCTATGACGGATGGAATGATGAAGCGCTGGTTGCAGCCAATATTAATGTGATAGGTGGCTTTTCGAGGCCTGATGCAGCTTGTTGGGATTCCATGAAACCAGCCTGCATCTCCTAGTTTCCGCCCTTGCTCACTAGTTGTTTTACCTATGATTCTACCAAGCCGCTGGCACGCGCGAGGCGGTAAGATCAACAGACCGATCTACTACGTATCAAGGGAATTTCTAGTCGTTAGCGTGAACGGGATTACGCAGGATAATACCAAAAGTCTTGAGTTTTCTCTTTAATACTATAGCCCTATATAACTAAGTAAAATTATCTTAGTATATCTAAATATTATTATTTAGTATCTTAGAATAGGCTAGGATATAATTAGGGGTAGTAAAAAACCTTCTTTATAGTTATAATATCTACTATATATAAATAGATAATACCTTTAAGTAATAATAACCTTACTATTACTAGGTAGATAGATCCTTATATAATATATTATTTTAATACTTAAAGACTTTAAGCTTTTATCCTAGTATTATATAATATTAATAAGAAAGTAGCTACTATAATAGTAGGCCTATTACTAAGTATAAATAGCTAATCTATATAATATCTTATAGATAAGGCTAGGAATTATAATTATAATTTAATAATATTATCTATTTTAGTAGAGGAATATATTAGTAATAGCTTATAAGTAGATAGGCTACTAATAGTTATAACTAAGAAAGAGGCTATTATACTAGAAAATAGTAAGGTCTCTCTAGTATTCTTCTAATTTTACTAATAAATTAGTATATAAGGACTAGAATAGATAAGAGAAGCCTTTTATATATATTAGATATAAATATAGTATCTTCTTATTTATAATCCTTTAAGTCTTAAGTTAAAATAGCTTAAAATTAGTTAAACTAATTATAAAACTAGGCCTTTTACTAGTTATAATAGATACTTATCTTTAGTTTACCTTATACTTTTAATACTAGATATTAGAGGATTAGAAGAAGGTAATTAAAACTAATAAGATATCTATATACCTAGGGAATAAGTATAAGAAAGTAAGAGTCTAGTAGATATTAAAGGAGTAATATTAAAAGATAGTAACTAGAAATTATTAAGGTAAATTTATAGATTTTATATTCTAGGGGTATTTTTCTTATAATAAGAAAGGGCCTTATTATATCTAAAAAGAAGAGATTATAATAGAAAAAGTAGTTATAATAGTACATATTAATACCTTAAATAAGGAATTAAAGCTAAAGATAAAGGTTAAATAGAAGCTTAATATAATAATAATAAAAATAGGCCTAAGGAATAGGCCTAGTAAGAAGCCTAAATAGAAATAGAATAAGTATTAGGATATCTTAATATATCTAGCTAGTATAGTACGGCCTACTAGTAATATCCTAGTAGTAATAGTTTAGCTTCTTATTATCCTAATAGATATCCTTTTATCTAGATATCTAAGAGGCTAGGTAGCTTCTTTAAGGGGTATTTAGATAGTCCTCCCTCTACCTCCTTAAAAAGTAGAGATTAGTTCTTCTATAATTATAAATTTATTAGAGTATTAAGTCTACCGTTATAATACTACCTACTTACTAGTAGTTTATACTATCTATTCTAGCCCTTAGGAACTAGCCTTCTAGTCTAGTTCTTAATAGTTCTAATCTCTCTACCTTTAAAGGGAGATAGTTTAAATTATAATAGTATAATAATATAAAGATATCTAATACTAAATAAGATAAAAATATATTAAAAGTCTAGCGTAATAAAATTAATATAATACTAGAGTCTAATATAAGAGATATTAAAGTAATAAATAATATACCTAATAATAGAATTTCTAATAAAACCCTTACTAATATAATTATACTTAAAAAACTTATTACTACTATTAAAATTAAAGAAGAGTAGTTAATAAAGGAAAGAAAGCTTTAAGGTATTTAAGAAAGGGTAGTTTAATTATAAGTAGAAGTAGATAAGGCCTTACTAGATCTATAATAAATTACTAAGGGATTACTAGGCGGGATATAATAAGGGTTAGGACTAGGCCTAATAAAGGACTACCCTCTAAATTAGGGTGTTAATATATAAGGTATATTAGACCCTAAGGTAGGATCTGTCTTTAATAATTTACTTTAAGTTAGTCTACTAGAGGCTAGTTAGAAGAACCTAGTAGTTAATACCTTAAGAGCTACTTAAAGTCTAAGAACTTATCCTTTTATAAGGGAAGAATATATATAAGTATAGGAAATAGTACTATATTATAGATATTATATTTTAATTAATATTTAATAAATTCCTAACTAAGTTTATAAAGGTTACTTAGATTATATAGTTCTTAGAAGGTAAACCTACTAAGTTATAAGATTATTATAAAAAGCTATTATTAGGAAGAGTAATTACTTAAGAGTACTTTACTTAGTATTTACTAAACCTTATTAAGGATCTAGTAAACTACTAGCTTTATAATATATAATTATATTTAGATATATGATAGAACTCTAACTAGTTAATATAAAGCTTTAATATATATTTAAGTAGGATTAAATTATAAATCCCTCCTTTTCTAGAGGAATATTAGTAGATTAACTTCTTTATAAAGTTACGCCTAGACCTTTAAAAGGCCCTTATAAACTATTAAGACCTCCTTATAATTAAAGAAAGCCTAATTACCCTTACTACTTAGTTAGAGAATAACTAGTAGTATTATACTAGAATAATAGTAAGTAATAGTTATATTACTAAAAAAGAGGATTACTCTAATAGGCGGAATAAAGGTTAAAAGAGGGAAGGAAGTTAAGATAGAGGTATTAATCCTTCTATAATAGTAGGAAGTATTTATCCCGCTAGTAGTTATAATAAGTTACTAGATACTAAGGAAGGGTTAATATATTTTAATTATAAAAAGAAGGGGTACTGTAATAAGGACTATTATAGGCCTAGGATACCTAGGAACCTAAATATAATACTTATTAATACTATTAGAAAAGGGATTATTAAATTAAAAAAAGGAAGCGCGCCTCTATCTAGATCTTAATACTAGGGCGCTTACTTATTAAAAGGGGTTTACTATTAATTTATAGTATTAATATTAATAGTTCTATTAATATATAAAGTATATAAGGCTATATAGACTTCTTAATAGATATAGGAGTAGAGATTAATATTATCTCCTAAAGCTTCGCTAAGTAATATAACTTAAAACCCCTAGAGGGCTATTAGCTATTAATTCCTAAATAGATAAATAGTTAATTAGTCTATTATTATAATATATACTAGGTAGAGTACTATCTTATTAATAGCTAGGGATAGCTAGGTCAATATACTAGCGTATTCTATATAATTAAGAAGAAGGGGTTACCTATTATTCTTAGTATACCTACCTTATTAGAAGCTAGGGTATAGGTAGATCCAAGGAGTTAAAAGTAGTAATTTTTATTAGACTCTATTAGTATATCTATCTTAGAGCTATAATTATTTATAAATACCCTTAAAGGTAAATTAGTAATTTATACTATTATTTATACTAGGTTATCCTAGGCGGAAACCTAAAGCTTTAATAGTAAAGTACTAGAGCTACCTAAAAGTCTTTATAACTTTTTAAATATCTTTTTAAATAAGGAGGTAGGATAACTACCCCTATTTAAGCCTAGGGACTATACTATTAATATAGATAGTTATAAGCCTCTTTATAAGCCTATCTATAATTTATTATAAAGGGAGTTAGAAACTCTATATATCTACCTAGATAATACTAAGTTAAAGGGTTAGATATAAGAGTCTACTAGTCTTATAAGGGCTCCTATTTTATTTATATTAAAGAAGGATAGTAGCTTTTAACTATATATTAACTATTATAAGTTAAATATAATAATAGTAAAGAACTATTATCCTCTCCCTCTAATTAGTAAAATACTTAATTACTTATAGAGTATAAGGATATTTATTAAGTTAGACCTTAAGGATACTTATTATAAGATTTATATCTATAAGGGTAATAAGTAGAAGATAGTATTCTATACGCGGTATAGTTATTTTAAATATATAATTATACCATTCAAGTTAGTAAATACCCTAGTAACTTTTTAAGCCTATATTAATAGAGCTTTAATAGGCTTAGTAGATATTACTTATATAATATCTTCTTACTATAATAGAATATCTAGATATTTAAACCTTAAAGATCTTCTAAACCCCTTATCTAATAGATTTATCGCTTTATACCCCTATTTAACCGCTTTTAACTTAGCTTCCTTTTATAAAGAATATTAAAGTCGTAATATTCTTTATATTCTACCTAACTATATAACTACCCTTCCTATAATTTTTTAACTAAATAAAGTTATTCGTATTCTTTTAAGGGACTTAACTATATTAAAATACTAAAAATCTATTTAGTAGTTAGGAAGATATATTGTAATAAATAGATTTACCTACTAATATTCCTATTTCTTAGTATATTTTCTCCGCGTCTACTTTATTAATAAATAATTTCCTACCTTCTATCTTATCCTCTTTCTTTAACCTACTTCCTTATAAATCCTAATATTCCTACTTATTCTTTATAGCCTTTACTACCTATTAGCCGCCTTTATAACCCTTAGTATTACCTTAACTACGCTAAGCTAGGCTTATTACCCTCTCCCTTATTCTTAACTAATTAACGTCCCCTTTCTAATATTAATCCTAATATTATAGGTAACTAGAAAATACCTGTAAAAATTCAAGATTTTTACTTCGGAAAACTACCCCTACTACCTGGCGTTTAGTAGGTAACGTAAATAGTAGGGAGTATATTAGATACGTTAGTAGGTAGGGTAAATAGTAGGAAGTATATTAGATATAGTAGGCTATTAATAACACGGATATTTCCCCCTATTTAAACTAATATTAGACATGTTGATAGGTAGGGTAGATAGTAGGAAGTATATAAGATATAGTAGGCTATTAATAACACGGATATTTTCCCCTATTTAAACTAATATTAGACACGTTAGTAGGTAAGGTAGATAGTAGGGAGTATATTAGACACGTTAGTAGGTAGGTAGCTTATAAATACGATAGTATTAGCTATATTATATATATATACTAATAGACTAATATAGATTATTCTAATAGTATTCTATACCTTTACCCCCTATTTAGACTAATATTAGATACGTAGGTAGGGTGAGGTAAATAGTAGGGAGTATATTAGATATATTAGTAGGTAGGTAGCTTATATATATAATAGTATTAGCTAATATACTAATAGACTAATATAGATTATTCTAATAGTATTATATACCTAGTAATAAGACGGATATTTCTACCTATTTAGACTAATATCAGATATATTAGTAGGTAGGTAGGTAGGCGGCCTATAAATATAATAGTATTAGCTAAATTATATATATATACTAATTAACTAATATAGATTATTCTAATAGTATTATATACCTAGTAATAAGACGGATATTACCCCCTATTCAGGTTGATATTAGATACGTTAGTAGGTAAGGTAAAAAGGTAAAATATAAATAATATTAGGATTTTAGCTATTCGTAATCTATATTCTAGCTATTAGTATATAGAATTTAGTAGGTAAATCTACTTATTCTAAAATATCTTTTAAACTACTATACTAATTTCAGGTATTTTTAAAGACTTTAATACCTTAAGATAAGGTAAGTAATATAGTTTATCCTGAAAATAATATAATAGGTAGGTATATATATAGATAGAATACGAAGAAAGTTAGGACTTTTAATATTCACCGCATTTTACGCTAGTCCTAGAGGGGTAACTAGGGGACTTTTAACTAATTAATAAGGTAGGATAATAAAATATAACTCCTATATTAGGCTAGCCTATAATCCTAAAAAGGTAGTAGAACTTATTTTATTATAGTAAGAAGATAAACGCCGGCGAGTATATAGGAGTAAGGGTACTAGGCGTATTAGGTAGTTAAGGAATACCTTTATAACTACTATAACTAATATTACTTATATAATAGTATTTCTCCTTTACCCTAATACTAATTAATTTCTTTATAAAATATCCTACCTCCCCCTTAATTCTAACGCCCTCCTACTATCCCGTAGTTTATACTACCTTCCTATTCTACTATTTAAGTTATTATTCCCCCCTAGGATCCTTAATAACTAAGCCCCCTAATCTTTTACCACGCGCCTAAAGAAATTATACCTCCCCTAGCGTTAGAATATAAAGGCTGTACGTGACGTAGATACGCTTAGGGCGAGGGGGGAAGGGAATATAATACTAAGTATTAACCTCCGCGCTAGTAAGGCTTATACTAGCAGTAGAATAATATATATTAGGGGTAGATACTAGGCTAGGGATATTAAGTATATAAGGATTCCTATATAATAAGAAATATGAAGCTCTACTAGGTTAATAAATTATTTAATATTAATAGTAATAGGTATCTATACTATAATATATTATTATAGGAAAATAAATATAATAGCTTAGGGGATTAATAATAGCTATATTATAATAGTAGAAAGAATAACTAGCTAGCCCCTAACTAGTTATATAAGCTAGCTAATATTAACTTATTACTTAAAGGGCTAGGGAAGGAGGCTAAGGTTAAGGTATAATTTATTAATAAATTACTAAGCGACGTAGATAATATTATTATTAATAGATAGTTTATAAGAAGGTAGACTATATATACTTTAGATAATATTATTAGTTATAATAATTATCTATCCTTTACTAGTAAGGGTACTACTAATATTAATACCTATATTAATTAAACTACCTTCTAGATCTAGGGGTCTATTTATTATCTAATAGGTCCTCTTATTACTAATAATAGTCTTAGGCTAAAATTCGCCTAAATCTATATACTAGATAGTACGTAGGAGTAATTAGATATTTACTATTAATATTTTAATAATTTAAATTAAGATACCCTTACTTCTATTTAATATACCCTCTAGTCTATTAACTTATATATCTAGGGGTTTAAATCCTATTATAACTACTTTAAGGAGGATAAATTATAATATCCTATTAATATTATAAGCGTTTATATTTAATAGCTAAATCCTTAATAATAGGATAAGGGTACCTATAATTACCCTACCTTTATAGAAGTCGCCCGTATTATAATAACTCCTAATAATACTATGAGAGGCCGGATTAAGCGGGATATCTATATTAAAACTATTAAGGGGGGCCTTATATTAATCCCTAATTAATATCCTTCTTATATAACCCTCTAATATCTACTCCTATTTTTATTTAGTAAATAGTCGTAGTATAACCGCCTCCTATTAGCTAGCTATTAGCTTCTAGGCGACTATCTACTATATATATTATAACGGAACCGTATTACTAGTATACTTACCTAGTATACCTTAATTAGTAGTAATAATAAATTAGAGTAGGAAGAGGATAGTAACCCTAAGTAGGAACTAGACTAATATATTACCGGCGAGTATATACCTTAAGGTCGTAGTAGGTCTTAGCGTATAATAAGACGTTAATTTTATATAAAATAGATATAAGTAAGACTATTTAATATATTTCCCTAGTTATTTTCTAGACCTAAATCCGCTTAGTTATAAATATTTCTAAATAATTTAGATAACGGCTAGGGGATAGATAGTTAATATAATTTAAATAATCGGCTAATTAATATCTAGATCCGGCCCGATTTCTTTAATTATACTATTAATAGCGGATGTCTATTTAGCTACTAGGCTACTAATATCTAGATATTAATAGAGCTTAATAACCTAAATTAGTATTATTAGAATTAATAGACTATTTAAGCGGACTACTACTCTAGCCTAATAGATAGGCTTAGTACTAATCTAGATATCTCGCTTAAAGATATTAGTAGTAAGGTAACTATCCTCCTATTAATAATACTAGGAAGCCTACGTATTATAAAAGCGAGAATATAAGACATTATAATAATAGTCTAAAAAGAGGTAAACCTAAATTTTTATTACCTTTATATATAATCTTAAGTAGCCTAAAATTTAGAGCTTACTAGTATCTAGTTAGATATTAGAGTATTATTATAACCTAATTACCTATATCTTTAATTAGAAGCTCTAGGAGCTAATAAAAGACCTCTTTAAGTAATACGTCCTTAGTATTTATATAGCCTACTATTATATTATTAAGTTTTAGAAGCGAGGTCTCCTATATACTTATATTCTCCTTATTATATAGGAAGAGGATTAGATCTAGATAGTTAGTAATATTAATAGCCTTATCTAAGTATTTATCCCCCCTTTATAATAGGGTAATACCTTATATAAGTTAGTCTTATAGTATATAGTTTATAATTACTATACTAGGGTCCCTAGTAATTAATATTTTAGTCGGGAGAAGATTTATTATAATAAGGCTTTTTTAAAGGATTTTTACTAAGAGACGTCTTTTATATCTAATAGGAGTTATCCTTTTTATAAGTATCTAGTTAGCCCCCTTAAACCTAATTCCTCTATTAATAATAGGTAGGTTATCCCTTATAACCCGTACCTATTAAAGAAATATAGTACCTATATTAATATTAAGATCTATAGCTCTATTAAGTCTATTTTCTATCTATATAAATATATTTATAAGGGACCTAATTAGGCTAATATCTCCCTTACTAGGAATTATACCTATAATAATAATAATCCCGCTCCTAATAGCTAGCTATAATAGTAAGGGGAGTTAGTAGATAAGATTACTAAGTTCTAGTCCGCTTACTAAATTAAATCTATTAAGGCTATTTAGAAGATACTCTTATTTAGTATAGGTATTATAAAGCCTTATATAGAGCGTTTATAAATCTACCTTCTAGACTAATAGTATACCCTTTTTAAGCCAGCTAATAACTAGGCTACTAATAAGGCCGCTAAATAAAAGTTAATAGATAGTAATAAGCTTTATAAGACTATATTAATAGAGTTTTTTTAATATAAACCATCTCGCTAAGGAAGCTTATAATAATAGTTAGCTATTACCTTTTATAAAATAGAATAGGAAATATCCTACTATTATAAGAGATCTACTCGATTATTTATACACGGATTTTCCTAAGGTCTTTACGTAGAATAAAAGAAATAAATATTAGAAAATATATAAAAGGGGGGAAACTCTTAGGCGTATTAATTTTATTAGTCTTAAAACTAAGGATCTCTACTATTACTAACTACTCCTCTATTATATTAAGGGGGCTATATTATTTAATAACCTCTAGATAATAGATAGCTAGCTAATAGGATAGAAGGAGGCTTATATAAAGCTTAGGTTAACTAAAAATAATAGATATATTAATAAGATCCTTAATAAGGGAAAGGACTTTTATAGAGGTTATAAGCTATATAGTCTTTTTATATTAGTATTAATTAAACTCTAACCTACTAACGCCCTTACCTTATAGAATAAGTATAAGGAGTATATCTTAAATAACTACTTATACCTCTTATAACGGGATTTTTTAATGCTTTAGATCCTAGATAATTACTATAAGTAATAGTTATTTACTAAATAGTACGCCCTTTACCTTATTAACAGCTAATTAGAATATTAATTAACCCCTAAATATACTAAGGATCTAGCCTAATATAGCCTACCTATTCTAACTATCCTATTTAATAATTTTAATAATATTCTAAATAGACTTTTACGGGAAGAAATATCTTACTAAATTACACCTAATAAGGCTAAGGTCTTATAGAATAGGTTAAATACTAACTAATACTATACTATTAATTAGATTATCGCCGCTATTAATATTAATACTAATAATAAATTCAGGGCTCTAGGTATACTATTCTTCCTTAATAGTACTAGGGGGACTAGTAAGATAATAATTTAAAATACTATTATAGAAAGGCTATATTCCTAGTAAAAAGTTACTCTAGTAGTAGTATCTTCTAGTATTATATTAACGCTATTATAGGGAGGTTAAACTACTTACTTATAATTTAAGATACCCCTAGACTCTAATACTACCTCCTTATATAGGATTAAGAAGGGGATTAATCTTACTAAGCTAATTAAGCGAGCTTATATTATCTTTTAAGATAAGTCTCTTATATAGAGTTAATATAATATAGAAGCTATTAGTTATAACCTTTAAGATATCTATAATAATAACTAGGCTTATTTTAGGGGTAAGGTAGTCTACTTTTATAATAACTTCTAATAAATACTCCTAGTTATTCTAGGAGGATCTAGTAGCTAGGTTATTAAGGCGTGTCTTTAGAAGGCCTATTTCTAGAATAAGGTTATATATTTAAATCTTACTATTAATAAGTGATTTAATAATCCCGACCTAATAGATATTATATATTATAAAATAGGACTCTTTATAAGTAATCTCCTTACTATTAGTAATAGTATTAATATTTATAAAAGCCCTACTATTAATAAAGATATGTTATATTAGAAATATAGTTATACCCCTAAAAATGCTATTAATAATTTAATTAAGAATATCTATATTAATATTAGAATAAATATCTCTTAGAGGGTTTATCTATTAAAACGGGCTATTCTTACTATTACTAATAAAGACGTTACTAGTATTTATACTAAGATAATATTATATATCTCTAGTAATATAATAATATACTAGAGTATTAATTATACTATATTAAAAGAAGATAATAAACTCTTCCCCCCTAAGTACTTTTACAGGTTTTATAAACCCTCCCTACTATCTTATAAGCTATATATTAAGCTAGGCGTACTAGTTATACTACTAAGGAACCTTAATCTACTATATCTATATAATAGGACCTAATTATAGGTAATAAGATATAATAAGTATATCTTTAAGGGGGAGATTATAAGTAGTACTTATAACGGCGAGAAGGTAATACTATTTAAGATACTATTATAGTCTAAAGAAAATAATAGGCGGATTCCTACCCCCTTTATTTATAAATAATACCCTATCTAACTAGTATTTACTATAACTATTAATAAATTATAAGGTTAATTAATAAAGTATATAAGTATTAACTTATAAACTAGGCCTACTTTTAATTATAATTAGTTATACGTAGCTCTATTATAGGTAATAAGATAGGGAAACCTTTATATTATTAGGTCTAAAACTCCTAAATATATATCTAGTTAAATAATAAGAAATATTATATATAAGTAGGTACTATTAGATAATAGGTAGACTACCCCTAATATATTAGTCGTAACTTATTATTAATACCTAGATCCTATTAATAGCTACTTAGTAGCTTATAAGAATACTAATTATAATATTAGAAGTATAAAAACGGCCTAATACTATACTTAGTTATATAGTTATATCTTTATATTAGACTATAATATTAGACTTTCTAATAATAAAAATAAGCTATTCTACTATTTAGTTTATTAAATATAACTAGTTAAACTCTAGAGGACTAGATAAATACTAGGCTATATAAACTCCTATATCTAATAGATTCCTCTATATTAATATAATAAATCTAGTATAACTATTAATAATTATTACAAGAGTATAAAAGATATATTATAATATAAGAGATATAATAATTTAAGAATTACGTTAAATAGTCTAGTAGTATAGAAGTTATTAGTAGAATAGAATATTACTATACTAGATATCTTATAGTTAGTTAGGTACTTAATAGATAGTATTAGTCTTTTAATACTTCTATCTTAATAATAATAATATCTTTTCCTAATAATAACTAATATAATAAGTTATCTAATAATAGTATACTTAGTTATATCCTATTAGTTCTAAATAGTAGTATTATAGTAAAGTTATAATATAGGTAGGCCTAATAACTATTTATTAATACTCTAGTACTAGGTAACTATTATAAATAATCCCTTAGATCTAAAATTAATATTTTTAGTAACGTTTACCTTATATCTCCTATAATTCTTAAGGGGAGTCTTAGTATCTATAAAAGTTCGTACGAATATCTATTATATTTAGACTTAAATTTACCTTATAACTATTATTACTTACTAATAAATAAAAGAATTATACTTTTAAGTATACTTTTCCCAAGTAAAAATTTTGAATTTTTATAGGTATTTTCTAGTATACTTATAATATACTTAAAGATAATTAAAGTCTATTATAGAGTATTACTATATATAAAATAGTAAAGGATAACTAGTAGAGACTTACCTTAGTTATTATTATAGTTATTAACTATTTAATATATAGTATTATATTAGTAATTAATCCTTTATATTATACTTATATTTTAATAGTATTTATCTTATAAAGTATAATAATATTAAAGTTAAATATATTAGCTTATATTATTAATATATTAAGATATAGCTTAAGGTAACTTATAGTAGATTAGTATTAATAGTAGTAGTTATAAAAGGAGTTAAAAGTAAATAAATTATAACTTTATTATATATTATATTATATATATTAACTACGCGATTTAACGGCGTAATATTAATACCTAACTTTTATAATTACTTATTTATATTACGCGTTTATAAAGTATTATAATAATAAACTAGATTAATAATTATATCCTACTACTAATAATATTATAACCTAAAGGTTATTATATATTTATAGTATATAATATTAATAGTATATTACTATTATTATAATATTACTATCCTTAAAACTCTTTCCCTTATTTTCCTACTAGGGTTTTAAAGGTTTTTAATAAGTCCTACTATAAATAGTAATAGTTAGTATTTAAGGATAAATACCCTTAAAGGAGAGGTAATTATTAGGATATCTTAATATATCTAGCTAGTATAATATAGTCTACTAATAATATCCTAGTAGTAATAGTTCGGCTTCTTATTATATTAATAGATATCCTTTTATCTAGATATCTAAGAGGCTAGGTAGCTTCCTTAAGGGGTATTTAGATAGTCCTCCCTCTACCTCCTTAGAAGGTAGAGATTAGTTCTTCTATAACTATAAAGTTACTAGAGTATTAAGTCTACCTTCGTAATACTACCTACTTACTAGTAGTTTATACTATCTATTCTAGCCCCTAGGAACTAGCCTTCTAGTCTAGTTCCTAATAATAAGGAAAATAGGAAAATTATATATAATAGTAAAAAAGGAGGAATTAATTAATATTAATATTAGATAGTTATTTTTATAAAGAAACTTATTCCTTTTACTATTTCTTATAAGTTAGATATACTTATCTAGGAGGATAAGGCCTCTTATTATACTTTTAAGTATTAGAATAAAGTCTTTATAAATACTAGTATATTTTAAATAATATAGTATAAGAACTCGTCTAATTTAAATACTATTAAATTATACTAGTAATAGATAAAGTAATATACTACTTATAAAAGCTACTTAAAGACTAAGGTACTTCTAATCTAGATTTAAATATATTATTAGGAGTCTAAATATTATAGTTCTATAGTATAAATTAATATATACTCCTAATTAGGCTTAGTATATACGCTAAGATATAAATGCTATATTTATATATAATATAATATATAGAATAGTATAATTAATATTCTTCTATAAACTTAATATTAATACTATTTAGATTTATATTAAGTTCTTAATATAATATTAACTATCCTTTTTACTTATAATATTCTACTTCTAAAGTATAGAGGGTAGTAGTAATTAGAAAGATCTAGTATTATATTAATACTCTTATAAAGGAAACTTTTACGCGATAACTTTAAATTAAAGTTATACTACTAGTAAATAGGAGATTCCTATTTACTAGAAAGGAATACCTCCCTTATACTAGGTAAGTATTATAATTATTAAAATAAATAAACTTAATAAAGTTATTATAATAAAACTCTAGTAGCTAGGACCTTTTATACCTTATAATCTAAGTAGCTTATAATAATAAGTACCTGTTAAAGAGTTATATAATATAGTTCTAAAGATAATATAATTAGTAAGATTCCCTTTAAAGTTTACTTAGAGTAAGACTATCCTTAGTAATCTAAAAGTATAGGATCCTAGTAATAAGATAGATAATAAGGGTACGCCCTTAAACTTAGACTAAGAAGATTACCCTAAGACTTCTTATTATAATAAAAAATAGCTTAAAGCTACTAATCTTCTTAATTAATAATAATATAAGAGAGCTTCTTAAGAAAGAAGGATAACTATTAAGCTAGAAGAATTTAAAAATAAGTTAATCCTTAAAGATATTAGTTTATAAAGTAAAGTTAAAGGTATTTTAATAAAAGTATAAATTAAGAGTTCCTTATAAGTTATAATAAAATAATATTTAAAATTTAAAATTTATTATAACTATACTACGTAAAGATACTAAGATTATAAGTAAAGAAGTAGTAGAGTTAAGGTTTAAGGCTAATATATATATTAATTAGCTTAAGAAATATTAGAAATAGATATTTAATAAGAAAAAAGAAATTATATAATTAAGAGGCTTAAAAGATATTTACTATTAAAAGTTTAAGTTACTAATAAAGGAGTTAAAAGTCTTAAAAGTTAAGTTATTATTAAATAAACCTCTCTCTTTTATTAACTTAGATAAAGAAGAGGAAGTATAACTAGGAAGCTAAGATACTTATTATAATTAATATTAAATACTAAATATAATTAACTTATATAATATATTAACTAGAGTAGGTATTAATAAGAGGTATTCTAATATACCTAATATTAATAGGATTATTAATTTAAGATAAATAGGAGTTTTAAAAGATATATCTATACTTTTAGTTCTAATAGAGTACTATCCTATTCCTAGTAAAATAGAATAAGATAGACTATATATATAACTATTATAAATTAGATATATTTAATATAATTAGTACTTATACTAATCTAATAAGTATAAACTTATATAAGTTAGTAGAAGAGATAATTAAGAAGTTATATACTATATTTAATAAATTTAATAAAATAGTTAAAGTAGATAGTAATATTTATAATCCTAACTTTAAAATAGGTATTTAAGATAAGAAGGAAACCTTTAAAGTATTTTATATATACTTCTTATTAGCTATTACCCTACTCTAGTTAAATAATACTCTTAAAACTATAACTTAAAATAGCTTATTTCTAGTTAACTAAGATACTAGGTATTAGGTATAATATTTCTTACTTTCTAAGCTTATATAAATTATCTTTAATAGATAGACCTTAATTTATTATAAGTAGATAATTAGTTAAACCTATAAAAGAGGGATAATAATATATAGATTATAAGTACTTAAGAAGCTAATACTACTAATAGTACTAAGCTTATAAGTAGTAAGGATACTAAGGTAAATAAGACCCTATTATTAATAAAATAGTATAAGTTTCTAATATATATCTAAGCTTAAATTTATAAAGATAGCCTGTACTAGAAATATCTTAAACTAGGTTATATCTTAAAAGATTTAAATACTCCTTATAAGAATATACTAAACTTAATAAAGGAATAAGTAGATACTAAACTAACCTTTATAAGTATAAAACTTAAAGGTAATACTCCTTCTATTAGCTCTAAATAAGAAAAAGAGTAATCTCTTGTAAAGTTACTACTAGGGATAAATTAGCTTATACGTGTAAATATATTAAATAGTTAGAAGAGATAGAAAATATAAACCTTATTATAATCTATCTCTTCTTAGTATTATATAATAAGTTATAATATAAAAATAGCTAGATTTTCTAGGAACTATCTTCTTAAAGGAAGGAACTATAAAAATAAGATTATTAGCTAATATAAGTACCTTAGTAAAGTATTTTATAAATAAGAAGTTTATTAAACTTTATTAATTACCCCTTATAATATTAAATAAGCCTTATTAATTAAGATTAGCTAATAATAACTTTATAATAAATATTACTTAAGCTACTTAAGTTAGATTTATAATTCGGAATTATATAAAAAACATTAGTATCTAGTAGCCTCTCTAAGGAAATTTAATATAATACTAGGTATATCTTAATTAGAGTAATATAATCTTTATATTCCTTTTAAAGAGTAGTCTATTACCTATTACTCTAACTATTATATAATATATTATCTTACTTATAATAAACTAAGTTAAGTCTTTAACTCCTTAAAGAAAGAGAAAGAATCTAGGCTAATATATAGGTATAAAGATATATTTAAAGTATCTACCTATATATTTATAAAAATAGCTAGAAGGGATAAGAATTAAACTATATCCTTCTAGCTAGAAGATTTTAAATACTTAGTAAAATAACTAGTTAAAGAGATATATAAACTAGGGTTTATAATAGATATTATAATAATTACTATAGAAGATTATAAGAAGGTTTTTAAGAAGATAAGGAGGTATTAGGAACTAGAATAATATTAGTTTCACGACGTAGTATTCTAGTATAATAAGAATAAAAGCTATAGTATTATAATATATCTATAATACGACTAATATAGTACGCGCCAAGGCTACGCTAGTCCTAATTAGGCTAATATAGTAATACTAGAGCTATAATAATACCCTTCCCTTTACTATTAGGAGCTCTAGTAACTATTCTCCTTCTAAATTATTAATATCTAATATTTTCTTATTTAATAATATATATTATATAATATCGCGTATTATACCCGTTATCCTAATTATATAATACTATTCATTCTACCTATTACTATTATCTAGGCTAATTCTATTCCCTTATATTTATAGTCCCTTATAGATCTATTAATCTATAAATTAGTCTACCCTATTACTTATCTAGCTATCCGGCGTATCTATATATCTAGTAGGCTCTATTACTATACTTATACCTACCGTAAGGTATATCTTAGGGACTTATAAGTAGGTAGGTAGGGAGGGAGGTAATATAAAGGTATAAGGAAGAAGGTATTATTCTATCTTAACTACCTTAAAGTAGGCTTACTTATTAACTTACTTAGTAAAGAGGTCGAACCGTTTAAGTAGGTAGGCCGTAGTAGGATAGCTAGTAGGTAGATAGGTAGAGTAGGTTAAAACTCTATAGTAATAGGCTATAGTAATAATATTCTAATAGATAATAATAGGGCTGTAATAAATATAACTAGGGTAGTAGATAGCTAATTATAGTCTAGAAGGATAGCTTTTATTATATTATAAACTAGAATAATATTAGTTTAATAATATAGTATTCTAGTATAATAAGAATAAAAGTTATAGTATTATAATATATCTATAATATAACTAATATAATATATATTAAGGCTACGCTAGTCCTAATTAGGCTAATATAATAATACTAGAGCTATAATAGAAGGGATCTAATTATAATAGATAAGTTTAAAAAAGAAGGTTCTTAAAGAATATTATTAATAGATTAATATATAGAACCTTATAGAAGTTAATAAGCTTCCTCCTTATTACTCTATTTATTATACTATTAACCTCTAACCTAGATTAATTCCCCCTACTAAATAAGTATATAAGATATTAAGAGAATAAGTAATAGTTATAAAGAAATATATTAATAAAATACTTAGTAAGAAAATTATTTAACTAAGTATATTACCTTATACTACTTCTATCCTAATTATTAAGAAACTAGATAGTAGGTTATAAATTTATATTAATTATAAGGCCTTAAATATATTAACTATTTATAATAGAAATATACTACTATTAATAAGAGAGACCTTAGTAAAATTATATAAGTATATAAGTATATAATAGTTTTAATATTATTATAATATTTAATAGTATTAGAATTAAAGAAGATAATAAGAAAAAGACTATATTTCTTATATAATATAAACTTCTAAGTATATTATTATACCTTTTAAGTTATATAATACTCTAGGAATATTTTAAGTATCTTCTTACTATAATAGAAAATACCTAATTTCAGACCCTAAGCTTATCGCAGCTTATTAGTTAGTTAATAAGTCCCCTAATTACCCCTCTAGGACTAGCGCGAATATTAGAACTCTAATATTTCTTTATATTCTATCTATATATATACCTACCCTTTATAATATTTTCCATCTAAATAATATTATATAGCTTACTTCTACCTATCTAATACTTTAAAAATAATTAAAATCAGTCTATTATATTAGAAGATATATTAGAACTAATAGATTTACCTCTTAAATTAGTCTAACTATATTATATCTTAGCGCCTCCCTACTATATTAATAGTTTTTTCTTCCTACCTTATTTTTACTTTTAATACTAATTTATAGATACTAATACCTCCCCCTATAATTTATAATATATAAACTGTACTAGCCGTCTTTAAATAATATAGTATTACCCCTCCTATATTAAATTCAGCTCCTCTACCCCTCTACTAATACCTTCTAAGCGCGTAGCTCTTTCTAAGCTATACCCTAATACTATTAATAAGAGGGTTAAATCTTATAAGAGTAATGGTATAAGGCGTATTAGACGCCTAAAGAAGACTAATATATGAACCTAGGTTAAATCTAGGAACCTACTAGTAAATCCTAGAGATATTACGTTAATAGAACCTTACCCTAGAGAAATACTATTAGGTACTCGCCCTTATAATAACCTTAATAAGGGTATTATCCCCTAGTAGTATATAGTTATTACTAATATAACTATTTAAGTAGTTATCCCCCCTAGGAACCCTAAATAACCTACTCCCCCTATCTTTAAAGAGACCCCCTAAGAAATTACTCCTCCGCTAGCTCTTAAATATTATCTAGAAACGCGTCGCTAGTATACTTATTACTAGGCTAATAAATATAATAATACTAAGTACTAACTACCTATTTAATAAGGCTTATACTAGCGTTAGAATAATATATATTAGGGGTAGACGCTAAGCTAGGGATATTAAGTATATAGGGATCTCTAGAAAGTAGGAGATATAATACCCTACCTAGTTAATAGATTATTTAATACCCCTATAAATAGATATCTATACTATAACGTACTATTATAGAAAAATAAATATACTAGTATAAGGGGTAGTTAATAGCTATATTATAACGGTAGGAAGAATAATTAGCTATCCCCTAACTAGTTATATAAGCTAGCTGATATTAACTTATTACCTAAGGGGCCTTAAAAGGAGGCGGAGCTTAGGGTATAATTTATTAATATATTACTTAGTAATGTGTATAATATTATTATAAAATAGATAGTTTATAGGAAGGAGGACTATATATAGTAAAGAATTTATAGATAATATTATTAGTTATAATAATTATCTCTCCTTTACTAGCGAGGGTATAACTAATATTAATACCTATATTAGTTAAACTACCTTCTAGATCTAGGGGTCTATTTATTATCTAATAGGTCCTCTTATTACTAATAATAGCCTTAGGCTAAAATTCGCCTAGATTTATATACTAGATAATATATAGGAGTAACTAGATATTTACTTTTAATAATTTAATAATTTAAATTAAAATACCCTTACTTCTACTTAGTATACCCTCTAGTCTATTAACTTATATATCTAGGGGTTTAAATCCTACTATAACCGCCTTAAAGAGGATAAACTATAATATCTTATTAATATTATAAGCGTTTATATCTAATAGCTAAATCCTAAATAATAGGATAAGGGTACTTATAATTACCCTACCTTTATAGAAGTCGCTTATATTATAATAACTCCTAATAATATTATAAGAGGCCGGATTAAGTAGGATATTTATATTAAAACTATTAAGGGGGGCCTTATATTAATCCCCTAATTAGTATCCTTCCTATATAGCCCTCTAATATCTACTCCTATTTTTATTTAATAAATAGTCGTAGTATAACCACCTCCTATTAGCCGGCTATTAGCTTCTAGGCGACTATCTACTATATATATCGCGATAGAACCGTATTATTAGTACGCTCGCCTAGTATATCTTAATTAGTAGCGATAATAAACTAGAGTAGGAAGATAGTAGTAACCCTAAGTAGGAGCTAGACTAGTACGTTACTAGCGAGTATATATCTTAGTGTTATAGTAGGTCTTAGTAAGTAATAAGATATTAATTTTATATAAAATAGATATAAGTAAGACTATTTAATATATTTCTCTAGTTATTTTCTAAACCCTAATCTACTTAGTTATAAATAGTTCTGAATTATTTAGATAATAGCTAAGGGATAGTTAATATAATTTAAATAATTAGCTAATTAATATCTAGATCCGGCCTAATTTCTTTAATTATACTATTAATAGCGGATATCTATTTAGCTACTAGGCTATTAATATCTAGATATTAATAGAGCTTAATAACTTAAATTAGTATTATTAGAAATAATAGACTATTTAAGTGGACTACTACTCCGGCCTAATAGATAGGCTTAGTATTAATCTAGATATCTCGCTTAAAGATATTAGTAGTAAGGTAACTATCCTCCTATTAATAATACTAGGAAGCCTACGTACTATAAAAGCGAGAATATAAGATACTATAATAATAGTCTAAAAAAGGGGTAAACTTAAATTTTTTATTACTTTTATATATAATCCTAAGTAGCCTAATATTTAGAGCTTACTAGAACCTAGTTAGATATTAGAGTACTATTATAATCTAATTACTTATATCTTTAATTAGAAGCTCTAGGAGCTAATAGGGGACCTCCTTAAGTAATATATCCTTAGTATTTATATAAGCTACTATTATATTATTAAGTTTTAGAAGTAAGGTCTCTTATATACTTATATTCTCCTTATTATATAGGAAGAGGATTAGATCTAGATAGTTAGTAATATTAATAGTATTATTTAAGTATTTATCCCTCCTTAATAGGATAATAATATATTATAGGAGTTAGTCTTATAATATATAGTTTATAATTACTATACTAGGGTCCCTAGTAATAGATATTTTAATTAGGAGAAGAATTATTATAATAAGGCTTTTTTAAAGGATTTTTATTAAGAGACGTCTTTTATACCTAATAGGAGTTATCCTTTTTATAAATATCTAGTTAACCCCCCTAAACCTAATTCCTCTATTAATAATAGGTAGGTTATCCCTTATAACCCGTACCTATTAAAGAAATATAGTACCTATATTAATATTAAGATCTATAGCTCTATTAAGTCTATTTTCTATCTATATAAATATATTTATAAGGGACCTAATTAGGCTAATATCTCCCTTACTAGGAATTATACGCGTAATAATAATAACCCTACTCTTAATAGCTAGCCGTAATAGTAAGGGGATTTAGTAGATAAGATTACGGAGTACTAGTCTACTTACTAGATTAGGTCTACTAAGGCTATTTAGAAGATACTCTTATTTAGTATAGGTATTATAAAGCCTTATATAGAGTATTTATAAATCTACCTCCTAGACTAATAGTATACCCTTTTTAAGCCGGCTAATAATTAGGCTACTAATAAGGCTACTAAATAAAAGCTAATAAATAGTAATAAGCTTTATAGAACTATATTAATAGAGTTTTTTAATATAAACTATCTTACTAAGGAAGCTTATAATAATAGTTAGCTATTACCTTTTATAAAATAGAACGGGAAACGTCTAGCTATTATAAGGGATCTACTTAACTATTTATACGCGGATTTTCCTAAGTTCTTTACATAGAATAAAAGAAATAAATAATAAAAAATCTATAAAAAGGGGGAGACTCTTAGGCGTATTAATTTTATTAGCCTAAAAATAAAGGATCTCTACTATTACTAACTACTCCTCTACTATATTAAGGGGGCTATATTATTTAATAACCTCTAGATAGTAGATAGCTAGCTAATAGAATAGAAGGAGGCTTATATAGAGCTTAGGTTAACTAAAAATAATAGATATATTAATAAGATCCTTAATAAGGGAAAGGATTTTTAGGGAGGTTATAAGCTACGCAGTCTTTTTATATTAGTATTAGTTAAACTCTAACCTACTAACGCCCTTACCTTATAAAATAAGTATAAGGAGTATATCTTAAATAACTACTTATACCTCCTACGGCGGGATTTTTTAACGCTTTAGATCCTAGATAATTATTATAAGTAATAGTTATTTACTAAATAGTACGCCCTTTACCTAATTAACGGCTAATTAGAATATTAATTAACCCCTAAATATACTAAGGATCTAGCCTAATATAGCCTACCTATTCTAACTATCCTATTTAATAATTTTAACGATATTCTAAATAGACTTTTATAGGAAGAAATATCTTACTAAATTACCTCTAATAAGGCTAAGGTCTTATAGAATAGGCTAAATACTAACTAATACCATGCTACTAATTAGATTATCGCCGCTATTAATACTAATACTAATAATAAATTTAGTACTCTAGGTATACTATTCTTCCTTAATAGTACTAGGGGGACTAATAAGATAATAGTTTAAAATACTATTATAGAAAGGCTACGTTCCTAGTAAAAGGTTACTCTAGTAGTAATATCTTCTAGTATTATATTAACGCTATTATAGGGAGGTTAGACTACTTACTTATAGTTTAAGATACCCCTAGACTCTAATACTACCTCCTTATATAGGATTAAGAAGGGGATTAATCTTACTAAGCTAATTAAGCGAGCTTATATTATCTTTTAAGATAAGTCTCTTATATAGAGTTAATATAATATAGAAGCTATTAGTTATAACCTTTAAGATATCTATAATAATAACTAGGCTTATTTTAGGGGTAAGGTAGTCTACTTTTATAATAACTTCTAATAAATACTCCTAGTTATTCTAGGAGGATCTAGTAGCTAGGTTATTAAGGCGTGTCTTTAGAAGGCCTATTTCTAGAATAAGGTTATATATTTAAATCTTACTATTAATAAGCGACTTAATAATCCCGACCTAATAGATACTACCCGTTATAAAATAGGACTATTTATAAGCGATCTCCTCGCTATTAGTAATAGTATTAATATCCGGAAAAGCCCTACTACTAATAAAGACGTATTATATTAGAAATATAGTTATACCCTAGGAAACGCTATTAATAATTTAGTGAAGAATATTTATACTAATATTAGGATAAATATCTCTTAGAGGGTTTATCTATTAGAACGGGCTATTCTCGCTATTACTAATAAAGATATTACTAGCATTAATACTAAGATAATATTACGTATCCCTAGTAATATAATAATATACTAGAGTATTAATTATACTATATTAGAAGAAGATAATAAACTCTTCCCCCCTAAATACTTTTATAGGTTCTATAAACCCTCCCTACTATCTTATAAGCTATATATTAAGCTAGGCGTACTAGTTATACTACTAAGGAACCTTAATCCGCTATATCTATATAATAGGACCTAACTATAAGTAATAAGATATAGTAAATATATCTTTAAGGGGGAGATTATAGGTAGTACCTATAACGGCGAGAAGGTAATACTATTTAAGACGCTATTATAATCTAAAGAAAATAATAGGTAGATTCCTACCCCCTTTATCTATAAGTAGTACTCTATCTAACTAGTATTTACTATAACTATTAATAAATTATAAGGCTAATTAATAAAGTATATAGGTATTAACTTATAAACTAGGCCTACTTTTAGCTATAATTAGCTATATATAGCTCTATTACAGGTAATAAGATAGGGAAACCTCTATATTATTAGGCTTAAAACTCCTAAATATATATCTAGCTAAATAATAAGAAATATTATATATAAGTAGGTACTATTAGATAATAGGTAGACTACCCCTAATATATTAGTCGTAACTTATTAAGACGCCTAGATTCTATTAATAGCTACTTAGCAGCTTATAAGAATACTAATTATAATATTAGAAGTATAAAAACGGCCTAATATTATACTTAGTTATATAGTTTAATCTTTATATTAGACCGTAATATTAGACTTTCTAATAATAAAAATAAGCTATTCTACTATTTAGTTTATTAAATACCGCCGGTTAAACTTTAGAGGGCTAGATAAATACTAGGCCGTACTAACTCCTATATCTAATAGATTCCTCTATATTAACGCGATAAATCTAGTAGGACTATTAATAGTTATTATAAGAGTATAAAAGATATATTATAATATAAGGGATATAATAATTAAAGAATTACGTAAAATAGTCTAGTAGTATAGGAGATATTAGTGGAATAGAATATCGCTATACTAGATATCCTATAATTAGTTAGGTACCTAGTAGATAGTATTAGTCTTTTAATACTTCTATCTTAATAATAATAACGTCTTTTCCTAATAATAACTAATATAATAAGTTATCTAATAATAGTATACTTAGTTATACCCTATTAGTCTTAAATAGTAATATTATAGTAGAGTTATAATATAAGTAGGCCTAATAACTATTTATTAATACCCTAGTATTAGGTAACTATTATAAATAATCCCTCGGTCTTAAATTAATATCTTTACTAATATTTACCTTATAACCCCTATAATACTTAAGGAGGGTCTTAGTATTTATAATAGTTTATACGAATATCTATTATATTTATACTTAAATTTACTATATAACTACTATTACTTACTAAAAAATAAAATAATTATACTTTAAGTATACTTTTCCTAAGTAAAAATCTTGAATTTTTACAGGTATTTTCTAGTTTATTAATAATATCTTATAAGAATATTTAGATATATTCTACTCTACTTACTTAGATAATATCCTTATTTATAGTAATAGTTAGACTAACCGCGTCGAGTTAGTACTTCAAACTCGAGTCGGGTACCCGACTCGAGTCTTAGCAATTTAATACTAAAATCTAGTACTAAGTACCTTAAGTCGGTACCTTAGTAGGTACCGAGTACCTCGAGTTGGTACCTAGGTAGGTACTAAGTATTAGTACCGAAGTATTAACTCGAATCGCTAAGACATTTTTCTCTAGTAATATTTCTATTTTTAGTAGTATTTCTTCCTATATATTTTTTCTTCTATTATTATTATTATTATTACCTAGAGAATTCTTAATAGTAGATAAGGTAATATTAAAAGGTAATGCATATCCCTAGGAAAACTATAACTACAATATTACTAATATTTTCTTTTTATAGTAGTATTTACTATTATATCTATAATTTACTACTATATTACTAAGTATTCTTATTATTATTACCTAGGTAATTCTTAATAGTAGATAAGGTAATAAGAAAGATAATAGCTATTCCTATAGAAATAATAACTATAATATTAATAATATTTTCTATTTATAGTAGTATTTACTATTATATCTATAACTTACTACTATATTACTAAGTATTATTATTATTATTACCTAGCCTAACTAAGGTAATTCTTTTAAGGTAATGTAAAAAGGTAATATATATCCCTAGGGAACTAGAGGGGGTATTAAATTTCTAATTTAAAAAAAAATCTATTTTTAGTATAGGGGTAATTCTAGAAAAAAATTGGTGTTCCTTACTATTTTATTAGGGGCTTGGCGTCTTAGCGATACCTTAGCGATTCGAGTCGGGTTAACCTAATTCGCTAAGGTATCGAGGCCTTAGCGAGTCGGTACTAATAGCTAGTACCGAGTATTTCGGTCGGTACCTAGAGCTAGTACTAAGTATTCGGTCGGTACTAATTCTTAGTACTAAATCCTAACTCGACGGTTAGTCTAGTAATAGTATAGATAAATATATTAAATATATTAGTACTATATTAGAGAAGTTATTATTATAGTTCTAGTATATATTAGCTAGGTATAGCCTAATAGGGCTTAGTACTATCTAGACTTAGTACTTATATATACTAGATTTATTCTATCTAGCTAGACTACTATAGTTAATATTCTATTTATACTAATAATATTATTACTATTTAGGTCTATATTAGGTCCCTAATATAATATTAACTATCCTTATTAGTAGTAAGCTTGCTTTTATAATTGTAAGCTTACTACCTTACCGCTAGACCTACTACTAGCCTACCCTACCTACTAACTACTAAACCTACCTTAGCCTACCTACCTACCGCTAGACCTACTACTAGCCTACCTACCTACTAACTGCCGGACCTACTACTAGCCTACCTACCTACTAATCGCCGGACCTACTACTAGCCTACCTACCTACTAATCGCTAGACCTACTACTAGCCTACCTACCTACTAACTAATTAGCCGCGAGGGATTTCTAAGAAAAAGTTAACTTCTTTAATATAATAACGGACTTCCTAGCTAATAACTTAGATAATAAGACCGGACTATTACTCTAGTAACTTAAGACTAAAAAGATACTCCTATGTAATTTATATAATATTTACTATATAGAATATAAGGAAACTCTTATAGTAAATATAGAACTAGACTAAGACTATCTAGAGAAGAGCTTAGAAAATAATAGTAAAATTAATAGATAACTTAGTTATTACGTCTCTAGAGTCTCTAGTAGTAGTAATATACTACGGGGGAGGGATAATAATAGTAAAATATTATTAATAAGAATATAGATAATTTTTTAATTTTTTTTTCTATAGATTCTACTTGTAGAGTAGATGGCTCTATATATTTATACTAGTACTAATATGAAAATAATACGGTATTATGTAATATATATTATAAAAGCTAAATATACGTCTAATTAACTCCTTTTTATAAGTCTAAATATTAAAGAGTTTTTCTAAAAAGTACTAAGATTATATTAGTAACTATTTACTAACCTACCTTAAGTAATAACTATTCTATAATAATATATCCTATTAATATACTAGATACTCTTATTACTTAATATAGCTATTAGCTAGCCCTAAGAAAGAAGGAATAGTTTAAGCGTATTATAAATACTACTATTTAAAGGAGGGAGTAGTATTATAGTTCTAGTATATATTAGCTAGGTATAGCCTAATAGGGTTTAGCGCTATCTAGGCTTAGTACCTATATATACTAGATTCATTCTATATAACTAGAATACTATAGTTAATATTCTATTTATACTAATAATATTATTACTATTTACGTCTATATTAGGTCCCTAATAGTTATAATAAGTAGGCTTATACTTAGATATTAATAAATAGAAATTTTATATAATAGAAATTAAATACTTTGATCTTATTATTATAATTAAAGGATTAAAGATAGATTTAAAAAAGATTAAGAATATTTATAATTAAAAAGTACCTAGATATATTAAAGATATCTAAGTATTCCTTAGATTTATTAACTTCTATTAAAGGTTTATAAACTAATACTTATTAATAGTAGTACTACTATTTAATCTAACTTAGATTATAGATTAATAAGAATTTATATTTCTATAAGTAATAGATAGTAAAGAATAGAGAGTATTTAACTTACTAAAGTAAGTATTTATTAATATACCTATTAGCTTATTTTAACCCTAACTGAGAAACCTAATTAGAATCTAATATATTAGATTTTATAATAGCTTTAATATTATCTTAAAAGGATAGTAAAGGAATTTTATAACTTATAACCTTTATATTAAAAAAGATATCTTTATAAGAAATATAATTATAAGATATATAATAAAGAAATATTAGCTATTATTTAAGTATTTAAAGAATAGTACTCTAAACTTATAGGAATATCTATTAAAGAACTAATTTAAGTTTTTATAAATTATAAGAATTTAGAATACTTTATAATAACTAAATAGTTAAATAGAAGATAAGTCTAATAAGTAGAGTTTCTTTCTAAATTTAACTTTAAGATAAAATATTAGCCTAGTAAATAAGAAATAAAGCCTAATAGTCTTATTAGAAGGATAGGAGATCTACTTAAATTAGAAGATTATAATTAATTAAAATATTAATAATAAATCTTATTAAAGGACTACTACCTAGATTAAAGGATAAAGAAGGCTTTTACCTTTATACTTATATTAATTAATAAAATTAAGGAGTTAATCCTTAATATAATAATTATAATATATAATTTAAATAAATGAATAAGATAGTACTAGTAGTAATAAGTTAATAGAGTATTTACTATTAGAAGTCTTAGAAGTTTCTAATATTAATACTTTTATTAAAGATTTAATAAAGAATTTTATTATTAAATTATAAATTATAAAGCTTATTAAGGGTTATTATAAAAATAATAAGTTAGTATAATAAAGTATTAATATTAAAGTATCTAATTAAAGGAAAATCCCTTAAGATTTAATTAAATAATTATAGAGAATCTACCTTATATAAACTATTAACTCTATATATTAGATATAGTAATACTTAGGATAAAGATAATTAAGGATATTTATAAAATACCTTTAAGAGAATATACTAGATAGGTATCTACTTATAAATAGGTTACTACTTACTATTTTTAGCCTTAAATAATAGATATAGTTTTTTATTATATAAAGAATTATTATACTTATAAGAGGTCTAAGACTATTTATAAGGATAAGTATAAGTTACTTAGATTATTATTAATTCTAGACTACTATTAGTAAGATATCTTAGTAAATATTTTATTATACTACTTCTAATATATAAATAATATAAAAGAAGGTTTTAATATATAATAATAATAGTAGACTAATTATTTAAAAAGAAGAAATTTATAATACTAGATTTAATAGAAGTTAAAGTTATAGTATAAGCTTTTATAAAATAGATATAAAGGGAGGAAGAATACCCCTCTATTATTATTTTAAATAGGGGGATATAGTTTACTTCCTACTTCTAGTAATATTTATATTAATAAATTAGGATAAAATTAAAGCTATTAATAGTATTATACCTAAAAATAGATACTTAAATTAAGAGTATAAATATTACCTTAAAATAGTACCTCTATATATATATTAGTTATAATTAAGATAATTAGATTAACTTCCTATTAATAGTAAAGTTTAAAGCTAACTTAGATATTAATATATTATTAAGTATTACTCTATTTATAATAACTAAGGGATATATACCTAGATTAGGATATAAGCCTAAAATACTATAAGATTAAGATATAATATAAAGATCTAAGAGAGAGATAAGGTTTATAGATATATTTATTTAAGATATAAAGAATTTATAAGGATACTTATAAGATTAATTAAAATAGATATAAGCCTTATAAATAGAATAGGCTAATAGGTATTATTACCTTATACTAGAATTTAGAATTAGGGATTTTATAATATTAAATATAAAGAATATTAGGATAACTTATCTAAATAAGTTATTAAACTATAAAAACCTAGGTCTTTATAAGATAATTAGGGTTATTAATAATAGAGCTTATAAGCTAGGTTTATTAATATTAATAAGAGATATATTCCTAGTATTTTATCTATTACTATTATACCTTAATAAAAGCGACCTACTCTCTAGATAAGTAATACTACTACCTCTACTAATAAATATTAATAATAAAGGCGTAGATTATAAGGCTAAAGAAATACTAGATTCAACTATTAATAGAAGAAGGAAGACCTTATAATAGGTAAGAAAGAATATCTAATATATAAGATTAAGTATATAAGTTATAAGAATAATATTCTAGAATAGTAACTATTTACTAATATAGTAGAGTATTCTAATTTAGTAGCTAATTTTTATTATAAGTATACTATAAAGGACGGACTATATAAGTTATTTAAAATATTAGAAGGATAGGAACTACTATTAGCTCTACTTATATATAAGCCTAATACTACTATATTATAAGACGAGACTTATTATTAATATACTAAGTTATAATAACTAAGAAAGTATTAGCCTAATATAAATATAGATACTACTAATACTAGTAAGTAAAGGGCTAACTATAATAAGCTAGTAGTAGAGGATATAGAGTTAGGTAATATCTATTATTAAATAAAAAGAATATATTTTTAAATAATTTAGATATTCGCTAGAGCTTTAAATTAATAAGGGGGGAGTAATATTATTATTTTATAGTATAAATAGACTAACCGTCAAGTCGGGTTTTAATACTATAAATTAGTACCGACCCGAATACTTAGTACTACCTCCTAGTACTAACCTAAATACTTAGTACTAGTTTCTAGTACTAACCTGAAAAGCTCTTAGTACCTTAGCGAGTCGGGTTAGACTAACCTAACTTACTAAGGTATTACTAAGAAGCTAAGCCGCTAATAAAATAGTAAAGGACTTTAATATAGTTTCCTTATAATATAAATTTAAATAGTTTTATATAATTAGGATTTATCTTATACCTAATATTCTTTACTTATTATTCTATATAATATAATAGTCTATATTACTATTCTATATTACCTTTAATTCTCTTACTATTAGCGCCTAGAATATATTAGTCCCTTTAAGTCCTTTAGGAGTATTAAGTTTTATAGGCCTTAGTAATAAAGCTATTTAATTAGAATTTAATAATCTTAATATAGATAATTTTATATCTAGTAGTCTTTATCCTAGCTAATCTACAAGTTAGGTTAGATAGGGTATATTAGATAAATCCTTTTAAGAAAAGAAAGTACTTCTCTAGAATACTATTAAAGCTATTAAGGAAGATTTCCTAGACTTAATTCTAGTAAAGAATAATAAGTTTATTAAATAGAGTTAGTATATTAAAGTCCGCTTTAAAGTATAGTAGTAGTTACCTACTATTAGTTAAAGTATTAAGACAAAGTCTAGTACTAAAGTTACAGATCTACTTTAGATTAAGAAGATTATATTAGGTAAATAGGCTAATATTTAAAATAACTTTATTTAAATTACTTTAATAATTAAGGGATTACTAAAGATTACTTATAAGAAGTATAATAAAATTCTAGACTACTTAATAGCTACTAGTAATTTAAGTATATCTAATATAAGGAAATATTTTAAAATAAATAAATACTTTCTTTATAAATAGCTTAACCTATTATTATAAATAGAACTTTTATTAAGTTAGGTATATTATTTATAGTAATATAAATTAATAATACAAAACTAATTATTTAGGAATTACTTTAGAAGAAAAGTAATATTAGGTTTTCTACTAACTTTTATTAAGAGAAGTAGAATAAATAACTATATAAATACTTTCTTACCTTAAACTAGTCTTTTTAGATTATTAACTAACTAGAGCTTTAGTAATTACTATTAATAGCTTATCTAGATTTAACCCTAATCTATTATACTAAATTATAAAGTATAATCTTTTTAGATTTTAAAGGAATATATACGAAAATTATAGTAGATCTAGAATATCCTTAATATATTTCTCTTATATTAGATGCCTAGTCTAGTCTATAAAAAGTTACCTACTTTAGAGTACTAGTTTACTAGGTTAATCCTAATTTTTAATATTAGGAATATCTTATTACTTTTATACTACTTAATATCTAGTATTCTAGGTATTTACTTATAATAGAATTAATAAAGATATTAACTCTTCATAGAATTAAAGATAAGCTTTTTAGGGTTATTATAGATAATACTAGTAATAATAGAACCTTAAAAGATAAACTAGAGAAATCTCTAGCTTAATAAGATATTTAATAGGATAAACTATAAAACTCTACTCCTTATATAACTTATATCTTTAATCTTATAATATAAGACTTTATTAAAGCCCTAGACTTAGAAGCTTTAAATAATATTATAGTATTATTAGAGGATACTTAAGTTAAAGATATCTAAGTAAATATAAGTCTAGCTACTATTATTAAGAAGGTATAGTATTATAAGGGTAATATAAATAGGTAATATACTTACTAATATTTTAAATAGATCTACGCTCTTATAGTAGTAATTAACTTATCTTCTTAATAAAAGCTTTGTTTTTAATAGTTATAAGAAAGCTCTAGTAGAAGACCTAGAAAACTTATATAAGATATTTATATTTATTAGAATTCTACGTACTTAATACTTTATTATATGTATTAGCTATATAACTTTATTAATACTTAGGTAGATAGAAATATAATTAATCTAAAAATTAGTATTATTAGCCTTAGTAAATATAAATAGTTAATTATATTACTACTTAGTAATATATTAAATCCTATCTATTAACTTACCTTAATAGTTTCTTAAATAATAAATATAGGTATATATTTAGAATTCTAATTATATAATACTCTTTTTAAGTATTTTAATAATATGGAAATAGTAATATATAATAGTAGGATTATTAGTAAAGTAAGTATTATTTATACTTATAAAGTAGCCTTAGTAAAACTTACTAAGTATTATTCTAGAATAGAAGGTAAAGGTAGATTAATATATAACCTTACTAATATTCTAGACCCTTTTATAAAATTAAGTCTATATAAAACTTAGGATAAATAAGAGGAGTTAAATAATAATAATACTTTAACCTCTTATAAAGAGATATATAAGAATAAATTTACTAACTACTTTTATAAGTATTATAAGATATTACTAGTTATTAGAAGGACTAATATATAAGATATATAAAATATTAATAAGGTAATATAATATAATAATATATTTATATTTATATTAACTAGTAATAGCCTTTAATAAGAGTAAGGAGAAGTTTACTTTAATATCTAAATTATAGGTTTTTATTATAAAGTAAAGCTATTTAATACTTTTATTCTAAAAGTCTACTAGAGGATATTCTTATATAGGGGTACTAGAAGGATAATACTTTAACTTATCTAAATCTAATATAAATAGCTAATAATATCCTTTTATATCTAATATTATTTATAGGTATTAAGAGAGTTTTTAATCTTATTTAAAGAGTATATTTATAGGATCGCGTATAGTTAGAACTAGAGTTTATAGAATAAGTAATACTTCTAAAGTATTATAATTATATTATAGGTTTAGACCCTAAAGAAGCTCTTACTAAGCCCTAGGATATTCTTTAAAGGGAAGAAGATACTAATTAAAGTATTAATAGAGGTAAAGATTCTTTTAAGTTAGAATTAATAGATATCTTAAGATAAATAGATTAATAGTTATAATTTTAAAGTTAGTTAATAATTAGGTAGTATATTTATAAAGTAGGTTTAATTTCTATATATAGATATAAAGGTAATATAAGAAGGTAATATAATTCTTTATCTTACTAAGAACGCCGTAATACTAGAAGCGCCGTAATACTAGAAGCGTTATACTATCCTAGACTAACCCTCTACTCTTTATATTATAAAACTATTACTACCCTTAAGTACTAAATAGTATAATACTAAAGCTCCCTATTAATTCCTTTATAAGCTTTAAATCCCTCTATATAATAGTAATATATTTAGCGTAGATATAAAGTAGATTTAAATCTATATTATAAGATATATTAGTAAGTAATTATTATAAGAATTAAATAGTAATATAAAATAGTAATATACTTACTTAAGAGAAAAGATACTATAAATACTTCTATAATATCTTATAATACTTCTAAAGCTAAACTTTAGATTTAATATAAGTCTATACTAACTCTTATAATATCCGCTATAACCTCCCTTATAATATAATTAAATAGTAGCTTTAGGATAAGGTTATTAATAGACTTTTAGTATTATCTTATCTCTCTTAAAGCTCTAAGACCTAAGTTAATCTTATACTTTTATCTTTATATTATTAGTTTTAGTACTACTAATTATAAAGGATTAGCTAATTATATTTTAATATATTACCTATTTATATTACCTTTCCCTTCCTATATAATAGCTTATTTACTCCCCTACCTTATAAGGGTTTACTTCTAGCTAGTAATTTTAGTATTTTATTACCTAATTATACTATCTACCTATTAGTATATAAAGTAAGAAATATATTATAAAATAATATTACTAGTCTACTTAGTATAAGGTATTATTAAAGTTATTAAATATATATAATAGTAGATAAAAGAAGGAATATAAGGTTTAAAAGTTTTAATATAAGGTAAAGTAATATTAGGCGGAATATTCCGCGTAATTATAAGTGTAATTATAAGTGGAATTACCCCTTAAAATCTTCTTTATAACTCCTCCTACCTCTATATACTTAAGATATTATAGTAAGATAGATTATTAATATATAGTAAGTATTTATTACTAATTATATTACCTAAATATACTACTAGATAGATAAGCTAATATAATATTATAGTAATATTAAGTCCTTATAACTAGAATCCTAAATTAATCGCGAGTAGAGAATAGGTAAAAGACTAGGATAATAATAAGAAGCTATTATATATAAAAGTATCTAATAACCGCGTAGTAGTATTAAAGAGGATTAAGAAGTTAAAGGAATTAAATATATAGAAGATAGCTATTAAAGAGGATTATATAGAGCTAGTAATTAGAATAAAGGATATTATAAAGGAGGAAAGATATAAAAGAGGGATTTATAGTAATATAATTAGGTAATATAATACTTCCTAAATAGTTAATACTATATAGTAGAATATTTTAAGATAAAGCTACGCCTTAAAGATAATAAAGAGGCTACTAAGGAATAAGTTAAGCTAAATAAATTAGTAAATAATATAGAGAATATAAATAGTATAACTAGTTTTATAAAAGAGGTAAATATATAATCTATCTTTAATTCTATCTTCTAATTAACTTAACTTTTAGAATACTTCTAAGGAAGATATAAATACTATTAGGCTAGAATTTACTATATTTAATCTACTAATTATATAATTATTAAGTAAATAATTATATATTATAGGGGTCTAGAGGATTTAAAAGATATATAGGACCCTAATACTATAAATACTTATACTAAGTTTATATAAGAGTACGAGAATATATTTAATATAAAGGATTATATTATACCTAACCTTATAAAGAGGAATTAAGATAAGGAGGGTATCTTAATTAAAGTTAGTACTAATAGGAAAGAAATTAAGTATACTACTAAGGAGGATAAAGAAGAGGATAGGAAATATAAGGTAGAAGATATTAATAAGACTAATAGTAATAGTAAGGATAATAGTAGTAAGTATAATAATAGTAAGGAGGATAGTAATAAATAGAAGGATTATAAGTATAAGATTATAGAGATATCTAACTAGATAGATAGATAGGCTATCTACTAATAACTATTAAATAATTATATTACCTTTCTATATTACTATAAAGTATTCCTAATATTATAGTCTAGTAAAATACCCTTACTAAAACTAAAGTCTTAGTAAGTTAGATTAATACTTTAGTACTAATATTTAATACTACCTTATAGTATTAACTTAAATACTTAGTATTAACTATTAGTACTAACCTAAATACTTAGGCTAGGAACTTAGTATTAACTTACTAAGAGTTAAGTTAGGAACTTAACTCGAGTTTAAAGTACTAACCTAATATAGTTAGTCTAAGTATAAACTAATATATACTCCTAATTAGGCCTAGTATATATACTAAGATATAAATACTATATTCGTATATAATATAATATATAGAATAGTATAGTTAATATTCTTATATAAACTTAATATTAATACTATTTAAATTTATATTAAGTCCCTAATAGATAAAGGGCTAAATATAATAAGCTAGTAGTAGAAGATATAGAGTTAGGTAATATTTATTATTAAATAAAAAGAATACGTTTTTAAATAATTTAGATATTTACTAGAGTTTTAAATTAAAAGGGGGGGTAATATTATAGTTTTATAATATAGACTAATATATACTCCTAATTAGACTTAGTATATATACTAAGATATAAATACAATATTTATATATAATATAATATATAGGATAGTATAATTAATATTCTTATATAAACTTAATATTAATACTATTTAAATTTATATTAAGTCCCTAATACTAAACTAAAATAGTTATATATTTAAGCCTAGATAGAGTATCTTCTATATTATATTACTAAGATTATTATACTTAGAGGTAGGAATAAGTATTATAAGGATAAGGATAAAGGTAAATAGAGTAATATTAGGCTATATATTACTAAGGACTAATAGGAAAGGTATTACTAATATACTAAGGGTATTAGGCTAGGTAGTAGTAGCTTATATAATATCTAAATAGTAGTTAATATAAGGGGTAGATAGGACGGGGTAATTTAAATAAAAGAGAAATATATAGTAATTAGTACTAGTAAAAAGCTACGTATAGTTTACCCCTACTTAAGACTTTTAGTATTATCCTCTATACTTTAGAGATAATATAATATACTACCTCCTTAGTAATCTAAAGGGGCTTAGCGACCGGCTTACCTAGCTTAGTACGTTTAAGATATTAAAGCTAAATACATCTATTCCTATAAGATAGTAGTAGTCTAGGCGCGCTCGCTTAGCTAGCGCGCCTAGCCGTTAGGGTTAGCTATTAATTAATCTAAAGCTAGCGGTTTAAGGTATAAAGCTATATAGTATAAAACCTTATAAAATCTAGCCTTTCTTAAATAAGAAAGATATATAAAAGCCTCTAGCCTTATATATATCTTAAAATTTTTATTATTTCCCTTAAACTTTCTTATATAATACTTCCTATTTAAAGGTAAATAACCCCTAACTATTACCTTATATTACCTTTAATTTCTTTAAACTTATTATTCTATCTAAGTTTAAGGTACTATTTAGGGTATTATAAGTAATATTCAATGAAGTTTAAAATAGTTTAAAATAATTAAGTATCTCCTTATATTTTATATTTTATATTTAAATATTTTAAGATCTCTCTTCTCTTTATTATAAAAAGCGTATTTTTTTATAGTATTATAATTATAGATATACTTTAATTTATTAAAATATATAGGATATAAGTAGTAAAAGATATTAATATAATTTTTTTAAATTATTCCCCTTCTTCCTTTAATTATTTTAAGTATATTTATTATATAATTTTATATATTGTATTATTTAAAAAAATTAAAGCTATAAGTAATATTTATAACCGCGCGCACGTAGGTAAGAGAAAGAAAAAAGCTAAGGCTAGGTAAATTTAAAAGTTTTAAATATTCCCCTTAAAGTAGGAAGCTAATATTTAATATTTTTAAAGTCTATTAAACTTATTAACTCTATAGAAAACGCCTAAAGTCCTATTTATAGAATATTAGATAACTGTACTAGTAAGTTTAAGAATTTTAAAGATAGATTTAGCTTAGCTTATATAAGGATTTTAAAGCGTAATAGTAATAATAAAGTATAAGATTAGAATATATAGTAGTTAGTTATTTAATATATCTAAAGGTTTAAGAATATTAAACTTACTTAAAATAGTATTAAATTCTAGAGTACTTATATTAAGTCTTATAAGTATATTACCTATTACTAGTCTTATTTAATTTAAAGATTTTAAACTCTTCTTTAGTAATCCTAACTAATTTAACTACTTTAAAGGCTATACCTAACCCCCCTATTATTATAATAAAAGGTAAAATAGATATCTTATCTTATAAGTACCTATTTAAGGTTTATATTTTTTAAACTTATTTTTAGTTATCCTTTACTAAAATATTTTTTTAAAGGTTATATATATTAAACTTTAGCTACTAAACTCTAATATCCTAGAATATATATAAGATTTTTAAACCTATCCTATCTTTAAGATTTTTAAACTAATACTTTAGACCTAGCTTAAAAAGGGTAGTATAAGACTTTATACCTAGCTAGTATATAATTTATATTTTTTAAAGATAGTAATTAATAGCTAATTTAAATATTTTAAAGTTATAATTATATAAGCTACCTTTAATAGTATTATTAACATTAATATAGTATAATATAAAAAGGTTAAGGTTTAAAAATATTAAGCTAATATTAGTAGATAGAAGTCCTTAGTACTTAAGATATCTTCTTAATAAGATATTTTATAAATAAAATTTTTTTTTTTTTTAAACCTTTAATATTCTTAAAGGTATAACTTTAAATTTAAAATTTTAGAAGGTAATATAAGTAGAATTTATAGCGGAGGATAAGGAGGAGGTAGCTTAGAATTTAAAAAAATTAAGGTTATAAGTAGGTAGTTAGGGGCCTCTAATAATAGGGTTTTTTAACCTAAATAGTAATAAAACTAGTTCCCTAATATTATTTTTTTAAATATAACTTAATAATATCCTCTTAACCTTTCTAAAGATTTTAAAGTTATTAAGAGAATTTAAAAAAATTTAATTTACTACTTATTTAAGAAATTAAAAATATTAAGTTTATATTAAGGCCCTAACCTTAATTTAATTAGCCTCTAATTTTTAGTAAATATTATAAAATATTAGATTTTTAATTTCTATCCTCTTCTTCCTTCTTTTCATAATATTAAACTTCCTAATTTATAATAGTAATAAATAAGTAGGGATCTTCCTTCTCTTTAATTAATATAAAATCTATTAATTATATTATTAGGTATCCTCCTTTAAAAGGATTAAACTTAAAGGGAAAGAAACTAGTCTTAAAGATATTAAAGTTAGAGTAATTAAAGTAATAATTATATATTATATAATTAAATCTAAATTAATCCTTAATAATTTTAAATAACTCCTCCTATCTATTAAATTCCTCCTTAAAAGATTTAAGGGATTATAATAAATTATCTTTACCTTTATAACCCTCTATCCCTTATACTTATACTCTCTTATATTTAGATCTCTTAGATATTCTATTAATAGGCTTAAGAATTTCGCCTTTATAAAATATAAGCCTAAAACTTCCCTTAATACTATCTATTAAAGAAGCCCTAGCCTTAAATTTAAGAAATTTAAAGCTATTAAATTAAAAGCTTCTAAGTATAAAAAAATTATAATTATAGGCTTTAAATATAATAGGGAAGGAATATAAGAAACCTAAAAATAAATGTTAAGGTTTAGAAAGTTTAAAGGGAGGAGATATAATAGTAGAGGATCCTATTAAGAAATTAAATTTAAAAGATTTAAGTTTACTTAAAAATAAAAGTTAAGGTTTAAAAAGTTTAAAGAGAGGAGATATAATAGTAGAGGATCCTACTAAGAAATTAAATTTAAAGAATTTAAGTTTACCTAAAAATAAAGGTTAGGGTTTAGAAAGTTTAAAGAATATAGATATAATAGTATAATTAAGTAGTAAACCTTTAATAAAATTAAAGAAGTATATTATAATAGGTAAATCTATAAAAGTTAAAGAACTTATAAAAGCTAAAGAATTTATAAAAGCTAAGGAGGCTTTAAAAGCTTAAGAAGCTTTAAGAAAGTTAAAGGAGGTATTAAAGAAAATAGGCTTAAACTCTAATATATCTATATTAAGTTTAAAAAAGTAGAAGAAAAATCTATTAGTACTATTAGAAGAAGAGTAGAAAAGGTAATATTAAGAAAGATAGGGTAGAAAGCTAGTAAGTTTTAAATATTTTAAAATAGTATACTTTTTCTAATTTATTAAAAGGTAAAAGATAAATATAGTTAACTTAAATAGAATTTACTAATTATTAAGTAATAGAAGTAAGTCTATTTAAAATAATTAAAGTTTAGATCTTAAAATTCTTATACTTACCTTTCTTATTAAAGTATTATTTTATAGTTATAGTTAGTATAAATATATTACTTATTATAAAGGTTAAAGGGTAAGTCTCTTCTTCCTTAAAAATATTAAGGTTATACTAAACTCTTAAGTTTAAGAAATCTAAACTTTAATTAAATAAAATTAAAGGTATAGAATTACTTCCTTATAACTACTATTTCCTTATAAGTTCTTATATCTTTAATTTTTTTAATTTAATTAATTTAAAGAAACTTAGGATACTATCTTTAAGATATAGCTCTATTAAGATAACTTCTTTAACTAGTATAATCTTATAAAAATATTAAAGGGAGATAAAAAGGTAATTTAAAGAATTTAAATAAATTACTTAAAGATTTTATTAATTAAGAAGGATTTAGATTAAATACCATAGAACTTATATTTATCTACTTATTTATAAGTATTTTTTAAAGATTATAATATCTTAATATTAATTTAATTTTTATAAAGGTATTTTAATAGTTAAATTTATAGGTATTTACCTCTTATTAGTTAGTAGAGCTAATATAAGCGCTTATAAGGGTCTTTTAAAAAAGGTTTTACTTTTAAATATCTTAAAGTTCCTCTACTAATATATCTTCTAGTTATAATATTTAAATCTATTTAATTTTTTCCTTTAAAATCCTTAAATAATAAGTCTTTAATTCCTTAAAGTTTAGACTTAAAAGCTTATTTAACTTTATTAAAGAACTATATCTAAGATATTAATATTAAAAGGCCTTTAGATATTTTAAACTTAAATAATAATTTAATATTTCTAAATAGTATACCTTAGATAGGAATCTAATATTCCTTATAAAATTATTTAAAATTCTTAAGGTCTAATAATATTAAATCTAGTTATATTAATAGTTCTACCCGTAAATATAATATTTTTATATAGTTAGTTATTTAGGTTTTATAAGGTCTTTTTAAGGTATAATAGGATTATTAGTCTAGTTATATAAATATTAAATAATATAAAGAGCTAAATAGGCTAAACTCTAATAACCCTAATTATATAATTTTTAAAGATTCTAGTATTTATAACTTACTAGATATTAAGTTCTACCCCTTTAAAAAGAATAAGTTCTATAAATTATTATATCTTCCTTAATATTAAAAAGGTTATTTTAAAATTAAGTAAGAAAATATTACGCGATCTACTTTAAATTTAATAAAGAGATTTTTTTATAATAATTTAACTTATTAAAGGTATTTCTATTATAATATTAAATCTATTAAATCTTTAAAAAAGTTAGCCGCTTAAAAATCCTAAAACTTTTATTTATTTAAGATATAAGGTAGGAATATTAAGCTATAAATAGTAATAGTTATAATAGAGGATAAATAGTTTAATATCTAATAGAAGTTAGTCTTTAAATTTATTAAAGTTTTATTAATATAAAGCCTTAAAAATCTTAAACTTACCTTTATACTAATATATCTTTCTTACTTATAATATAATTTAAATATAACTATCCTTATTATTCTAAAATTTAATATGATAATATTCTAATAATAAGACTTTATTAAATCTAAGTAAATATTAGAATATAATAGTATAAATAAGTGTTATTATAAGCCTTTCCTATATATTACCTTAAACTTAAAAGTTTAGATCTATTAATAGTAGTAATAGTTCTAAACCTTTAAAGCTAGGGATATTAGAATTAAATTAAAAAAGCTTTTTAAGTTTTTTAAGAATAATAGCCCTTATATTAGTAGATATTTCTCCTACTTATATTTATAAAATAGTTAATTCTTTAAAATTCTCAAGACTTTAAAATTATTATACTTTTACTTAATAGACTACTTTTATATATCTTAAAATAAAAGGAGATAGGGATAGATTTCCTTATTATACTTTATATAAATCTTTTAAATATTATTATAAGCCTCTTTTAAAATTATTATTATAAATTTATAAAAGAGATAAGTATATCTTTTAAATATAATTAAATATCTTTAGAATTTTTAAAGTCTTTAATATATTTAGAGATTTTAAGCTACCTTTAAGGTTAATATAATTATAAGAGGAGATAATCTAACTATTAATTATATAAAGTAGATTCTCTCTTAGTTTATTAATCTTAGCTTTAAAGATCTTAAGCTCTATATCTTTAATTATAAACTTTTAAAATATTTAAAATTAATTATAATATCCTTAAAGAGTCTTTAAGCTAATTAAAGCTTTAATAGTCTTTTAAATCTATTAAAAGGGATTTAAAGGAGTATTCTAGTTCTTAGATCCTTTTTTAATTATATTAAGTTATAGATTAATCTTACTTCTTATACTTTTTAATTAGAGGGTCTTAATATACTTAGTAATATTATCTTCTTTAAAAAATCTACTACCTTTAATAATTAGATTGTTTTAAGAGACCTAGTCTCCTAATACTTTTAATTAATTTATTTAAAGAAAAGAAGTTTAATTAATTTAAATATCTAAAAAGTAATAAGATAGTTATATTATATTATAAAGTATAGGAATAATTAATTAGAGTATACTAAGGTTTACTTTATAAACCTAAAATAGAGAGGCTTAAAAATATTAAGTTATCTTAAATCTTAAGGTCTTAAAATTTTTAAACCTATCCTATAATACCTCTTAATAAGGTTAAGAAGAAAATCTAAAAGGAGAGTCTTTAAAATTATTAAAGACCCTAGCCTTTCTAAGCTTAAAGAGATCTTAATAATAAGGCCCTAAACTTTTAAATATTAAAGTAGATTAAAAGACTTTGAAAATATTAAGATATTTATATTATAACTAGTTAAAGAACTTATTAAGAAGTTATAAAGTAAGTAGTTTTATAAGTTTTAAACTCTTAATTCTTCTATTTAAGAAATTTAAAGATAGTCTTTAAAGCTAATATTATAATAGTAGAAATTAAGTATTAGAAGTATAACTATTATATTTAAATAATTTTTGAAATAATCTATTAAATTTAATATTAAGATATTTAAAACTCTACTTTAATAAATTTAAAAGAGACTCTTCTTAAAATAAAGGCTTATAATAAAATCTTTTAAACTTAGAAACTTTAGATTTATAAGATAATTAAAGCTTTATTACTATTTAAATTATTATAAAATATTATAATCCTTTATACTAAGATCTAAATAATTAATAGACTAGATTATAAATATTAAGTATTCCCCTTATTAATTATCCTTAATTTATTTAAACTTTAAAGCCTTCTAATAAAGCCTTCTCTTTAAAGATATTATATACATCTTTAAAATTTATTAAACTTAATATCTTTATTTTATCCTCCCTTATATCTATCTTAAAGGATATTCTTTAATTTCTTTAAGAATAGATAGACTTAAACTTAAGTCTTATAATTAAAATTTAAAGAATCTAAGTTTTATATAACTTCTTTACTTAAATATATTAAAACTAGCCTTAATTATAAAATTTAATAAAAAAGCTATTTTTAAATATAAAGGTAGATAGGTAATCTCTTATTAAAGATAATTTTAACTAATATTATAACTTAGATAGTATATTAATACTAATAGAAGTTTAATAATCTTAAGGAGATATAAGAATTTATAAATAAAAATAAATTTTTAAATAAGTAAAAGATATAGATAATACTTTTAAATACTACTTAAAAATCTTAAAAAGAAGAGAATTAGGCTCTTATTAATATAATTAAAAAGGAGTTATTTATAAAGGAATATACTTTACTTTTTATATATTATAAGGGGAAAGATTATAATTAATTATTAGATATTTATTAAAAGGTAAAGTATATTTAATAGTTATAAAAGATTCTATTAATATAAGATAGTAATAATAATAGTAAATAGAGAATTACTTAAAATATTATAGAAAATAAAACTCTATATCTTCCTCTAATAAATTAAGGATCTCTTAATAGATATTTAAGAATTTTAAGTTATATTTAAAAATTTTGCGGCGCCTTTAGTATATAAAGTTATAATCTAGGACTATTACTTAAATTTTATTAGGGGTAGGTTTTTATACTTCTCTATTATAATTTATATATAAATTAAAGGTCCTTTAAGATAAGTAGGTAATAGTCTTATATATAAAAATAATATTTTAAAAAGTTTAAAAATTTTTAAGTTTTTAAAATTTTACTTTTATTTAAATTATTAAATATTTTTAATCTATTTATAATACTTATTATAAATCTTAAGTTTTTTAAAGAACTTCTATTATAATAGATACCACCTATATATATATACCTAAACTAAGAGTTTAAAGCTACGAATTATTTAAACTTTAATTTAAAATTCTTAAGTTCTAGCCTTAATAGGGCGCTTTAATAGAGTACTAAGGCTGAGGCTACTACGCCCCTAGAAGGCCCGATTAGGCTTAGCCCGAGTTACCGTCTGAGCGCGCTAGGACTATTACCTATTAAATAGTAATAATATTAATAAGTTATCTATATGTAATTTAGGTGTAGTATAATAGTATTATAATAACTAATAGATAGATATAGCTATATAGAATAGAATAACTATTATAAGAAATCTCTACTAGTCTATTAAGGCCTCCTAACTAGTCCTAGTTAGTAACTACTAAGGTTAACCCAGCCTAATTTCTAATACTCCCTCTTAGATTAGTAGTAATAAGGTAGTCTACCTATTACTAACTACTATATCTAAATACCCTTATACTTTACTTAGAGCTAGTCCTAATTATTATCTAGCTAGGTTAAAGTTAATAGGGCTAATAGGTTTTATTAGTAGATTAGTATATTAGCCTTTAGTATTAACCTATTAGAGATAGATTTCTTTAGTTTTAGAAATAAATTAATATACTAAATAATATCTTATTTAGATATATTTTATAATAGTATAATTAATTAGGTTAATAGCTAATTTTATAACTACCTAGTTATTAATACTTAGGAGTACTAGTACTACTCCCTTATTATATCTTAGCTCTTTAAGTATAAGGCCTAGATATAGAGCTTCTTTATATACCTCTATTATAGTAATATATTTAGACTTATATATAGATATTACTACTAGCTTTTATAATTTAGATTACTAGGTAATAGGGCTATTAAATAGTTTATAGATATACGCCCTAGTAGAACGAGACGTCTTATAGTTATTATAGTATAACGCGTTAGTAAAACCCTCTAGGCTATTATTATTACCTAGTTAATAGATAAGGCCGTTATTAACTATTCCTAATAGATAATATAGTACCCTTTTTACTATATTTATATATTATAGAGTAGGGTTATTAAGTAAATAACTTAGGTTACTAATAGTATATATAATATCTAGCCTAGTTATAATACTTAGCTAATTAAGTACTCTTATAAGGGACTAATAAGACTCCCTTTTAGATAAGGAGGCTATATAGCTATTAGGGGTAATAGTAATATTAGCCTATTCTATAAGTAACTTAGCTAGCGAATAATTTTCTATACCTAGTTATTTTAATAATTAGTTAATATATTTTATTTAATTAACCTAAATAGAATAGTTATCTAGATTTCTAATAATATTTATTCCTAAATAGTCTTTTAAGTCTCCTATATATTTAAAGTTAAACCTCTTATTAAGTTCCTTCTTTATCTAGGTAATTAGGCCCTAATTATATACTATAAATAGTAAGTTATTAATATATACCGTAATAATAACTTTTATAATAGTATTAATAAATATATAATAATTATACTTAAGGCGCTTAAAACCTAGAGACTTAAGTACCTTATAAAGGGCTTTATACTATTTATAAGAAGCTTATTTAAGGCTATATAGAGCTTTATTTAATCTATAAGTATATCCTTATTTACCGTTAATAAAGTAGTAAGGTTACTCTACCTAGATTTCTTCCTAAACGAGTAATTCTAAGAAGGCTGTAATAACGTCTAAATACTTAACGACTAGCCTATATTTAGCTATTAGGGCTAGGAGAAGTCGCTATAATAATACCTTTAGGGTTAATAAGAATATCTTATTAAAATTAATCCCCTTAATTTAGTAGAAGCCTTTAACTACTTACCGTGCTTTATATTAGGTTATTTTACTTATTAGCCTATATTTATAAGATAAGACCTACCTCCCTAGTAAGATATATACTTTACGAGGTAGTTAATATGGTTCTTACTATATTATCTACTTATTATAATTAGCTAATTCTTTTTTAGTAGTAGTAAGCTATTTATCTTTATTAGGTCTACTAAGAGCTACGTCTATTAATATTAGGTAGGGACGCTCCTTAGTACTAGTAATAACGTAGGTAAGTATAGCTCTAAACCTATTAGGGTTATTAGAAGATTTTATACCCCTCTTATTTATCTAGTTATAATTAATCTAGGGTTTATTATAAATAGAATAACGTGATATATTAAGAATAATTCTCTAAGATTTATTATTTTAAGTTAATTATTTATTAATAATAGCTAATAGTATTATAGTAGTAATTTAGTATATTAAACTATCCTAACTATTCTAATATTAATTAGTTAATAATTCTAACTCTACTTAGCTATTTTTAGTAGTCTAATTATTTAACTTATTCTAATTTAATTTAGGTGGATTATTCTAATTACGTCTATTTAGACTAGTAGGCCTACTTATATTATTAGTTAGGCCTAATATTAATTAGCTAGATAGAAAAGTTATTACTAATCTATTACTAGTATTACTAGTATTATTAGTATTTTTAGTATTATTTAATACTCCCTTAACACCCTATTAATTAGGGGTAGTTACTCCCTCTAAGGCCTAATTACTACTATCTAATTAGTTAGTCTAGAGCTAGCTTATAAGGTCTATTATATTATTATTATCGCTAGAGTCTCTCTCTATTAGGAGCTTATTATTATCTATTAATAATATAGCGGCCCTCTCGTTAAATACTATATATACTAATCAAGTAATATATTATCCCTTAATATCCTATACGCGGTAGATACTCTTACTATTATAACTAAGGAAGTAGTATTTAATAACCTTATTATCTAGTTTCTTCTTATTTAGTAATATATTAAACGAGTAGTACTAATATCTAAATAGCTTTAGGTATATTAATTAAGGTTTATAGCCGTACTATTTCTTAAAGGGGGACTTCTTATCCTTACTAGGTATAAGGTTCTTAATATAATTAATATAGTAGATAGCCTTACCCTAGAACTCTTATAGTAGTCTGGCGTTAATAAGAACTATTCTAACTTTACTAAATAGTATCCGGTTCTTCCGTTTAGCGATCCTTTTTTAATAAGGGTTATAAGGAGCTAATAGGGTAATAAATATCCTATATTCCTAGAAGATTTATTAATATTTATAGCCCTAGACTAGTTTATTATTACTTTAAATAAAGGCCGTTTTATACCCCTAGTTATTCTAATATTTTATTCGGAACTCGAGTTTTTATAATAACTCTACCCGACTAGTTATATAATCTATTTAGGTAAACCCTATTACTTTATATATAAATACTATTACATTAGTATACCCCCTAAGGGTAGTTATATAGCTTGCTAATACTAGGTCGATATACTAGTATTAGCTAGGGATAGTAACTCTAGCTATTAGTATACGTAAGGGTATTTAAGTAATTTTCCCTAATATATAACTCTTATATAGTTCCTATTTCTTATATTTTAATAGGTAATTAGCGGCCCTATAGTTAATATTAATAGCACGTACTATAGCCTTTATAGCCTCTATACTAACGTATCTATATCTCTTATACTATTAGGTCTAAGATATATTATTCTTAGCTAGGACTATTAATTTAAGGCGGAATACCCTTATCTAGTTAATTTATATAGTATCTAGCTAGTATATAGAGTTATATAAGAAGGCTTATAGTACCTCCTCACCTTATTTATTATAGAATATATTCTTCCCTCTACTACTAGTATATATATAGCCTTATAGGTCTAGCTATATAATAGATAGGAGATTATATTTAATATTTAGTACGTAGTAAATATTAGTTAGTAAGAATTTACTAACCTTATTATTAATAATTACTAGGATTTATACTATTCTAATCCCTTTAACTATTACCGGTTTACCCCTAGTTAGTCTTAATATAGTATAGTTCTAGACTAGTAAATAGTTAGTAAACTCAAATTAGTTCTAGAAAATATACTCTTAGTCCCCTAAGTTAATAATAATCTTATAGGACTTATTATTTTATTATAAGCTATACTTAAAGTAAGTAGTATAGGATTTATCCTATTTTTATTTATCTAGGTTTTATCTACTTTATTAGCGACTAGGACCTCTATTTTAATAGTATTATTTATTCTATACTTCTAGATCTTTCTTTATTTTAGGAATAAATCCTTCTAGTCCTAGCTTTAAATTAATATACTAGTAGTCTTTTATATTATATTAGTAGTTATAGAATATATATTTATTATTATTATTACTCTAACTCTTATTACTAGGCTTATTTTAATATTAGCCTTATTTTAGCTATTTACTAAAATTACTAGTATATACCTTAAATTCTTTAGTATTTAAAGGTATAAACCTATTAACTAATAATATAGTAATATACTTAAAATCTTATAACTTACCCCTAGATTAAGTAATCTTAGTAAGAGTATAAACCGCTTCCTTTATTTCTTCTAATAGGCCCCTCTTAAAGACTACTATCTAGAAATCTATTTCTAGTAGACTATTTATTTATAGAAGCTTATTTATATACTCCTTAAATTTAGTAAGGTAGGTGTAAAGATCTTTAAATTAATTTAAGTAAAGCTTATATAAAGTAAAGTATATTACTTTCTTAGTAGTATAAGAGTCTATCCTATATAATAACTTTAATTTAACCTATATTTCTTTTATTATTATTAGAGTCTTAATTATACTATAAGTTAATAGTAATATAGTAAGATAAATAGTAGTAAGTACTTACTCCTCTAAATTAATATACTTTTCTTATTTATCTTTATCTACCTCTTTAATAGGTAGTTTTACTCTTCTAGTAGTAGGTAAGTTAGGGTTAGTTAGCGGTTTATATTCTAGTCTTATAACCCTAAATATACTATTAACTACGAGTAATACGCGTATAGTAATTTCCTATAATTTATAATTCTTAGTACCTTTTAGCTTCTAAATTTTATAATAGTTAGATATAATAGTACCTATTATAAATAGTTCTAGGAATATTTCTTCTAGAGTAATACTAAGTCTTAGTAAAAAGCTTATTATATAATTTATATAGTTCCTAGGTTATATAGAACCTAGGCTTATAACCTATTAAATAGTAATAATACTAATAATTTATCTATATATAATTTAGGTATAGTATAATAGTATTATAATAACTAATAGATAGATATAGCTATATAGAATGGAATAACTATCACGAGAAATCTCTACTAGTCTACCAAGGCCCCCTGACTAGTCCTAGTTAGTAACTACCGAGGTTGACCCGGCCTGATTTCCAACATTACCCAGCCCCGATGAAGGCCACATTCAAGATGAGAAACCCCACCAAAATTAGGTGTTTTTGAAACATTACCGCTGAGTGTTATGGGTATCCAACTGATCAATCTCCCGTACGCGCGCGCCGAGGTCAATTAGCCAATCTGAACCCTCCCAGTCTATCGCATGGCGAAGCGCTGGGATGATGACGCCAATCCACGACCTCGGAGCTTCGAGGCTATGCGTCTCAACCAGCTGGAGACGAGGCCCGTCTGTGGGATGCCCTACGCCGAACATCTAGTGTCCCAAATAGCGACAAAGACTGTCAAGGCCGATCCGTTTGACTGTTTCGAGGGTAGATGAATGGCAAAGCGAGCGCCTACGATGGGTCCAACCTGATTCCCCGCGTACGCGATTGCGGCCGGCTTTCGCACCTTCACCATGCGAGGAACCTAGATATATGGGGGCGTTGTGATACTGAATACCCTGGCCAAAACTGATTCTTTTGCCCTCTTGTATCATGTTGGATAAGATGTATGACAACAATCAAAGGGAGCGAAAGCGATCATCGTCACTACTGTGGAAAATGACAGATGTCGCTAGGTGAGATGGGATCCTTCCCGTGATGTTTCTCCTCGCGTGCTGCTTGTATGCTTTACTTCTCCTTGCTTTGTGGCTGTCGTGGGATTGAAAAACGAGGCACAGAATGGCTATGGGAATCGCATCTCCAACATCTATATGGCGTTGGTCCTCTGTGGGGGCTGTTCATCATGTCGAAACTCGGAAGGATCAACTGGGCATGATGTGTGCATCACATGTCCAGTAGTCAAGTCGTACGGACTTCCTATAAATCCAGGACGTTTCGTCTTACTTTGCAAGATTCAGGATTCTCACATATCAAGTACCATGGTTTTTCCCTACACCTTGGCAGTCTCGGCCGCGACTTGGCCCTTAACGCTCGCAGCCCCACCGCAAACAGATGCACCAAAGTCCTCTGGTAAGTCGACAAGGAGCCCCAGATCGTAGTCGACGCGTACCTCAGGTTTGCGGTCTACGTTTTAGCAGTAATCACCTCTACTATATACTGGAACACAACTCGGCTTTTATGTAGCGTCGTTTCATATATTGGCGTTGCTAACCTCGGCAACGTGCAGCAGTCGCATCCAGATCCGGCTGGCCCGAATCTTGGGACTACTACCTTGTGGAACAGCAGAATGGGGGAACAGAGAAGGTCTGTACCGAATCCGAACGGTACGATTTCGCGATGATTGACGAGTTTTTATAGTGGATTGGCCCTGATCCGACACACATCACCTATGATGTGGTCCTGACAACAAAAAACGGCAAATCAGACACGACTACAGCCCCTGTCGACGTCTCTGTTCGACCGGCAAGTGTGACAGCGACTGACGGCTCGCGTCAAGAGAATATCCTCCTGGCTCCTCACATCGTTGCAGATCTTACAGATGCAGCTCAGAAAGCGTGTGGTGGCAAGCGTAGGAAACGACAGACACTCACAGCATGTGTACTATCAGATACAGCTTTACAAGACGCCGCTGAGAACCTTGTCAGGATTGGCTTGGGTCCGGAGAAAGCAGAAGCCGTTGGTGCTGCTGCCTTGGCCTTGATTGTCTCCACAGCTCTTGGTCTCTGGGCTATTACAGGATCTATACCTAAAGCTGTTAGTATTGACCTTGGGAAACCGACCCAGACGCCTGCCAGCCACATTATTATATTTTCAACAACATCCCGCAGTACCCCCACGTTTCCCAGCTCATCAATCACTCCAACAAGCTCCACAACAACGGTGCTACCCCAAAGCAAATCTCGGTCAGCAACCTCAACTGCTAGTACATCGACTATATCGCATGAATCTTGATGGAAATATACTGATACTGATCTTGGGTCCATTGGATTTGACTTGGATACTCTGGCAAACACTAACGTGAATGACCCTCCTGACTCCAAATTACGCGTCCGGCGTGCCACCAAACTTCTGGAAAATCGAGCTCGCCAGTCTACTACCAATAAGATTGGCTCCTGCGCACTGAGTAAACCTATTCGTACATTTCTAAGGTATTGGCAAATGAATGAGGTAATGTCAAATATGCCACAGCAACAATGGTGGTTCATACCATCACAGGAAGATAGGAATTATCAATCGTGTCCCGTTGCCAGTATCGTCCATGGAGGAAAGTTGGATGGCAACAATCCAAGTTCCGGCAAAGATAATTTTCCCGAACCATACAACACAATGTCCGACGGTATCAATGTTGATCATGTCTGTAAGTGGTGAACAGCCCCGTTTTTCTTGTGGGGATGTATCCACAGCTCCCACTATTTGCTGAACTATATATAGATGAGCTTTCATATCTAAAGGGATTCTTCACAGACATCTTCCCACCAGGAGACAGTAGATGCGACAACTTCTATTCAACGCGTTCGCGACGGCATCAGCGATGTTGATGTCAATACAAATTTGAACTATTGGAATGATATGTAAGTTGCGTAGCCATCCCCCCTATCTTATATCAAGGCTGCTGGCATACTTCGGAGAGAGCTATGCCTAATCACCATCAAAAAACACCAGAAACCTGGTCTCAAGCCAGAAGGTAAGGACTAATAGGGACGAGATCCTGAGTATCGCCAATAAGATGTACGAGCAGATCGTGGTTCAAAGACCGGCGATTATTATCGCAGTACGCGCTCGAATATTGGCTGATCTTCTTGACAGTGGCATGGTATTCCAGTTGATGAGGTTGCAAGTAGTACAACAGCAATTCCAGAAAGTTCACCAAAAGATCTGGGAGGTCTTTGTTTCATTCGAGGACATTCAAGCTTGCGACTCGTCCCTCGGCCTTAAGGACCAGTGGGGAAAGGTTTACAATGACTGGATGAACCATGTCCTCACAGTAAATCAGCGACTCGCCGCCGATGTGAGCAAGCTCTCTGTGGCTGTGGCCAAGCCTGAAGTCACTGGGAAACCCGGTCAAAAGAACGCGTTCGGCAGAGCAGTCGATGCCTTGGGCATCGTATGGCTCCGAGGCAATCGTACGGGGCTCATTGACATTCCAGATGCGTCTATCCAACCGGCGCTCCCTCTTGGCTATCATCCTTGAAGCCGAAGCTGGTATTGAACGCTGACATGCAATGTCGTACAGCTTGATTCGCTACTCTCGATACCGGCAAGAACTACGCTTGGTATCAGACGTCGGGACGGCGGAGCTGTATGTGGGACTTCGACAACAAAGGTTCCTCCTGTCACCAGCCTCACTACCATAGCGCCATCCACCCCTACTGCCACCGTCTGTCCAGACCCGAACCCCAACCTTGCGAAGAACAGATGCGATCAGAAATGTATGGGCGCCGGCTGGGGTAATTGTGATGTCGACGTGAGAGACAAATACGACAAGTTCTCATGCTACTGTAATGCTGGGCCCTGTGGTGGAAAACAATGTGGCGATCCAGTCAAGATCGACCGCGTGACTGGAAAGGGAACCAAATGTCCAGTGAGTGTTATTTCGTTCTCTACATCTCAGTTTGCTGTCATACGAAGTGGCTCCAACGTGGGAAAAATCACTAAGAGCAGGGGCGATTTGAAGACCTTAGGGTCTGAAGACACGTTCATGGAACGTCTTTTCCGTACTTCGGTGCACCCACTCTCCTTTCGAAGCTAAGCGTCCTCGTGAACTGTACCCCATAACATTGACAGCAACCTCTACATTTACTCCCTATCATATCGACGCATACACTGACTCAACTAATATACATAGAATCAAAACAACCCCGCACTATGGTTCCCCGACGACCAAGCATGCGACGTCGCCTGTCCAAACGGCAACTACGGCGTCGGCGACTCATGTTTCACACATACAACCAAGTATCACACCATGAAGACTACGCCAACGGTCGGTACCAAGCATGGCACTCCGACAACAAATGTGGCTACGGCTGTCAGTACGGTATCGGACAAGAATGGGAAGGTCCATTGGGAAGTAGGCTCGATACCGCTGTGTAAGTGCGATGATAATCCGTGTAGGGAATTTGGGTGCTGGGATAGGATACATGGGTTGTAGGTCTTTTGGTGAGAGGGATGTATGTGTATTGTGTTGGAGTCGCTTAGGGTGATTGGCATTCTGGTAACGTACAATGACCGTGTATACCTTTCCTAAACAACCCAGAAACAATGTTACGTTGTAAGCCGTCTTTCTCCAAGTGACAAGGGGTACATTGACTAGAGTTGGAACCCCGTAGTTGGGGAGGCTGACCCCCCCATCTCTTGGCTCTCCAGCAACTCCCTTATCAGCACGACGTTCAGAAGACGCCAATATTTCCCCCTTCTCCAATAACAACTCTCAGAAGATTGATCACTCTGAACTCAAAGGCCATAAACCAAACAAAACCCCCCAGAATCCACTAGGATACTACCCATCCATCAAAGCACTTCATCCCCATCCAAAGCCTAATCCACTCCACGACAGCCCTCAACAAAGCTCTAAAAAATCCCAATCATCTCAGTACACAACGCATCAACTCACATCTCCAATATACCTTCAAAAACGACATTCTCATAAAAGGGCCGTCTCCGACGCCCAACTAAATTCTCAATCCAAGCCTTGAATATAGAGATGAGAAATATACTGCAGTTAATTCAAGGCATCATGAACAACATGACTAGAAGTGGACCCAGAAACATAACAACTAACCGGCCTCTTACCTCCACACACACTCCTGCATACTCCTTACTTCCACCAACCTCTTTTTTAAGACAGTCAAACATCAAACCCCAAAAGAAGCAGTATTACGCTGTATCGCAAAATCCCCATCTCCCAATATTCCCTTTTGCTGGTTTGTGCATGAAATTCGTTTATCGAATACCAAAGATCTTCAGATACCAACAATCTACCAAGATCCACGTCCTATATACGCTCAACCCCACTCCAATACCTCCGTAAATCCTACTAATACCATCACCCATCCCATCCCATCCCATCCCATTCAAACCCTTCAAGACACCCTCTCAAATACGCCCGTAGCTACATCTGCCAATAAATATACCCGAGACGGCTAGCACAAGAATCATACCACCATCTTACGTATTTTCACGCTTGCATTTCAATTTCCTGGTTTCTCGAAATGGAGAAGTGCTGCGAGCTTGTGGTGACTTTTCTTGAGGAGGGAATGGTATATTAGATACTTTTCCAGAGATTGTGATGTACGCGATGAGAGTCTAATCCGTATATGCAACCATTGTCATTATTGAAGTAACAGAAGATCCAAACACCCTTCAAAATCTCAAAATCTGCAGCCCAAATCTCCACACTAAGCGAAACAAACAACCCCCTTTGCTCTCACCCAAAAACCCACAGCCTCAACCCCCCACAGCGCAAACCTTTCGACAACTCATGACACCCCTAAGACCTCGCAACTCCCAGTATACGAGTCCAAAACCCCTTTACAGAAACTTCACTCAATAGCCTAAATCTTCCCTTTGCCTTAAGACAGACCGCTCTCAATATTCTAGCTTATGCGGATCTATGCTCAATATATATTTCTCCAGATTCTGGCTTTGGTAGTGCTTAAATCCAAAGCGAGGGATGGGGAGGAGTTGAGGTTGGAAAGATGGTGAAGTTGTGGGGGTTTATATGGGTGAGGTGTCTCGGTCCTGAAGTAGGATTGTGTGCGGTTTACGTAGATTCTGTAGCTATGATCCCGATCTCTATATTGAATGTGGTCAACAATTGTGCAAAGCGCCAGCTTGAGCTCCTTATGCTAACAACATGCCCGAAGACATTCTCGGATTACTTTGGCTACCGGTTTCTTTTGCCATGGTTCTCGCCAGCAGCCATGAGGTCCTACTGTAGTTAATTGGGTGTACTCAAAGACTGGGAACTATGTTTCAGAGTCATACAGAGATCGGAATATTTATTGATCGTAAATCATGAAGACATTAGATGAAAGCCTTACTTGCAAAGACATGTTTCAACAACCGTACCAAATTTCTATACCGTCTGTTGGAAAGAAACATGCAGACACCATCGCATTCAACGAGCCTTTACCCCTATATTCTTGTCGCTCTCCCAAGTCGCACAAGCCTTTTCCCAAGAGTCCGGAGTGTTGGTCGATGTGCGAAGACGAAATTAGAGCTGGAGATGCGTTGGCTCGATCACGTTAGTATTGCTGCTGCTGCCTCTCGTTCCCGATCTCGGTTCTTCTTGAACTGCTCCAAGAATTTGAAGACTTGGACGTGTCCTCTCTTCTTAGCTATGGTATATGGCGTGTGACCGTCATCAAACCGGTTTCCGCATGCAGCCCCTTTAGCGTTAAGAGAAGCGCCCGCATCGGCCAAAACCTTTACCATTTCATAATCACCCCACTCCGCAGCTCTGAACAACGGTGTTCTTCCGTCGATCAAGGCGTCGGGCCCCATACCAGCTGAAAGTAGCACCTGGATTGTTGACACGTGGTCAAGATTGAACGCCTGCTTTACCGGGAGAGTGTATTCCAGCTCAGCGGCTTCCAGGTCCACTCCGCGTTCCAGAAGACTATTCAAAGAGTCGTTGTCACCGAGAGCTACAGCTTCATACAGCCGAGCAACGTCAAGCCATTTCCCTGGTGGGCTTTCCATATCACAGAATTGTGATAGCTTGCAAAGAAAGTCTTTATTTCCGGCAGTGGCGGCAGTCTTGAACAGATCCTCTGTGACTTCTTCACAGGAGATATGTTCAAGTAGGAAAGTGAGACTCCACTCTTCACCGACTTCGAAAATGGTATTTGCTATTGCTGTTTGCAATACGTTGTGAGTTACCGACAACCTAATGTTCCGCTCCAAGAGCAGATGAAGTAGCTCCGTTGATGTGTCTAGATTGCCTACAATAGCCAGCATCAGGGTTTCGTCGATTCCGACGATATTGACTTGGTCCAGTAAGAATTGAAATATAGCGTGGCCGTCGTGGGGATTCTTGGCTGCTCTTTGCATCAGTTCCGTGGGGTCTGCGACCCTACCACCGCGAACCCAAAGAGTTCTGAAACAAGCCACGTCAGAATGCCTCGCGGCTGCTTTGAGTATGTCAGGGGTCACTGGAAGATGCAAAGCATTTTCTACCACGACATGTCGAATGTCGAGCCTAGTGCCAGCGTGGTCCCAAGCCCAAGCCCCCTTAGGAGGATCAATGCTCATGGCAGCCAAGAATACAGTGCCTGTGATCAGTGCAGGATCAAATAAATGATCCGCGCCTGATGGCAGCCGTCCTCTGCCTGAGGCTTGGCGAATGAGTTTCAACATGACATCTTCGGTTACTTCAATAGGACCAAAGCTTTCCACTAGCGCCTGGATCACCTCCTTTCCGCTGTAGTCGTTGCTTATAGCGTTGTTAAAAACAAGGTCTGAGATCTTCGTATTGTTGGCGCTTTTCAACAGTAACCGGACCAGGTTCCCGCCATACAATCGATTACGTGCGGCCGTTTCAAGTAGCTCGCTCATAATGCCCTTGACCTCAACGCGTTCTAGTAACTGCACCACTACATCCAACTGTGAACTGCCCATAGAGGATATGAGCACTTCTGCGGTGATTTTCAACGTCGTATCCTTCTCCAAGAATATTTGCATCATCTCGCTGCCCCCAAAGACATTACAAGCAGCAGCCAAGAGTGCGTCTTCTGGGACCTTGGTATCCTGCGCTCGATCAAGCAATAGGTTCATGATGGATCCGCGGGCAGATCCGCGGGTAGACTTTGAGCCCGCCACGTCGATTATCAGGCTTGGCAATTCCGTAACAATGACTGCGTTATCCACATGATTTAGCATGATTGCCAGACTTTCGTAGTCCGACACCCTGCCTTTTGCCTGTGATTCATTGCTCGCGGTAGCGGCCAGTATTTCCTGTGAGATCGCCCCTCCATGACCGACAATAATCTTCAGCGATTTGAGTCTGTTGCTCCATGCTACACGGATCATGACCTCTGTCGTTATACAAGCGGCCCCGCCTCGGTCGAGCATGATCCTCAAGCTGCTTTCTGAATAGTAAGCAGCGTAACCGAACAGCCTTGGGGAAAGGCGACTGGGCCCAATCCTGTCATATAGTGACACAAGCTTATCTGGTTGATTTGCAGATACAGCTGTGAAAAACAGAGATTCGGTTATCACTTGGTCTAGGGCTCGAGCTAATAGCAGCGTGAATGCATCATTATTCGCACTGGTTATCGAGGTCTTGAGCATTTCTTCAGTAATAATTAAGCCAGGGTATTATTGCAAAAGCAATCCCATGCTGTCACCATTCTGACCTTTGCCGGCAGCAGTCACTATGCGCGAAGAGAGGCTAAAATTGGTCCTTTTGTCAAGCAGCCATTTGCATCGCTCCTTATCCGAATCTTGTATGGCGTAGAACAAAATTGGCTCTGTAACTTCCCAGTCCCATTTGTCATCCAGGAGGAGATCAAAGATTTTGTGCTGCTTAGCCATCGCCGCCAAGAGCAGTCCTTTGCCTTTCTCTTCGTTCCCTAGTGCTCGGTCTAGAACGCAAAGAGCAACATGTTCGCCGAAGCCATAAGCGATCGCAACAAAGAATGATCTGGCCGGGGCCCTGGAGTAGTTGCTGAGAAGAATTTGAAGCTGCCATGATACTTCCGAATCGTCTGCTCCCCACACGCGGCTGCAATACCATCCTATCCATACATAGAATGCCGATCTACGACCTGAATCTTCGTTGAGAAACGACTGGAGGAGTCGCGCTAAGCTGTTGTGATCTGTTCGAACACTCTGAGGTATCAGCTTGCAGTGATTCATCCATTCCACGTTAGCGTATGCAAGGAAATTCTTGGACGCTGATTCTGAACTTGGTGCCAACCTTGCTCGAAGACGAGTGACACGTTCAATACTTTGATCTAGGACTAGATCTGTGCTATTCGAAGAGCCAATTATTTGCAAGAGGCAGCTTTCGGCTGCAAGAAGATTACAAGGAATTTGGTCAAATGCCGGCCGTTTCTCGAGAAACTCCCTCACAGAGAGATGAGCGAATCGAAACACATCCAGCTCTTCGTCATATAAGACAAAGTTGTGACAAAGATCCAGAATGTGATCTATTGTAATTCCTTCAAAGGCGATATCAAGGTTGACCGCCACGGCCATCAAAAACTCGGAAGTATGCAACATCCTCTGGGCGCATAGCAGCCATTTCAAAGTATTGTCAATGATTGATCGACCGGCATCACCTTCGTGTGAGCTGAGTTCGTTGTACACCTCAAGGTATAGTTGCTCCAATCTAGGTGGGAGTTTTCCCAGTCTCCCTCGAATGTCTTCATCAAGCTTCAATGTACAAAGGACTTCGAGTTGCAAGCTCGCCCAGCGAAACCTGTATGTATTCTTAGTACACAGTGAGAAAAGGAACGAATTTCTTTAAAAGACTAACATGCCATCAGCACCTTCAATGACTTGATCGATGATCAATGCTTGCATATCCACCTTTGCCCTGCTGTTGCGTAAAATTCTTCCCCTTTGGACGAGTCGCTGGGATTCCTTCTCGACGAATACCTCGATATCTGCTGCATTCTTATTTGAGGAAATATCCATATTTGGGTACCCGCGGAGTGTGTAGACAATATCTTGATCATCACGACTGGAGACAAAAATCTTGACTAAGCCCGCAGACTCTCTCAATATATCTTCGAAGGCATCGAGGAGGGACTGTCGCGTATTGGGATCGCACTCGTCAAGGGCGTCTACAACGATTGTTGTCATGCCATAATCCCCAATCATCGCAATAGTAAGCTGCAGGCTCTCTTCTAGAGGCAGGCCATGAGACTCAAAGCCTTGCCCCTGCTTCTTATATTTGTCGACGAGTGAGGAGGGTAGAGGGTTGTCAATTTGCGCACAGGAAAGCTGTCTCAGAATACTAGCAATGACCGTGTCCGGATTTGTTCGTTCGATTTCGGCCGCACTTCGAGAGCAATAAAAATAGACAGGCCGAGGGCTTTGGCCAGCTTCAAACCTCTTAGTTGCGTCGTCGATGACTAACGAGCTACTCGGAATTAGCAGCCGAGGCCAGAAAGTGTAATCGGCTTGGAAGGACAAGGTTTCTGACGTTGAGTTATAGTCCTTAGATCAATACACAAACACCTGAGATCTGGTGTACTCACATAAGAGTGCTCTTGCCCGAACCTGGCTTGCCGTGCAAGAACAAGAGTAAAGAAACGCTAGCTTTCTGCCACTCGGCATAGAGTGGGTCCTGCAATAGCCACTGACCCGAGCCTTCAAAAGCCTGTTTCCTAATCTGCTTGTGATGAGATTCATAGGGTCGGTCCGACAGCCAGCGGAGAATACTCTCGCGCTTGGAGTCTACTACCGTTAGGATTGTCTTCATACAGCATCGCATGATACTGACCACTTAAGTGATCTTCAATATTCTCTAGCTGGTTACTCATACGGCAAATGGGACCATCAACCAACTCGAGGAGCTTCCGAAGCTCCGCATGCCGGTCGCCTTGGTCTATTACGATGAGTTTCGGTAGCCAAAATAGGCTCACTCGTCTCACGTACCAATCGACAAAGCTTGAAGGTCGTCGCTGATGTCTTTTCTTTCTGGAGAATGCTGCGTAAGCGTAATCCAGCCTTTTGAATTGACGGACTGACTTTCGACGTCCACTAGACTTGCATAACGATCTACAATCGACTCTTCAGAAGTGATCCTACGCATGATTTCCTCGAATTCCTCTTGAGGTATCACCAAGGCTTTCAAGGCGCGTCCTATTTGGCAATCTTAGGCATGCAATTATACCAGAGTAAAAGTAGGACGCACTAGTCGCGCTTTGTCCGAAATACTCCTTCGCTTTTGCCAAGTATTGGAACACAAGTCCATAGAGGCGAATCAGCGCCTTCTCAAGAGAATTGATGGGCTTCGTGGCCGTCTGTACGCGATGCAGATACAGATCTTCGAAGATAGCATATCTTGAGATGCTGCGGGCTATGATTTCTGCGCCCTCCACAACAAAAGCGAACTTTTTGATGTCGCTGGTAGCGAGCTAAACATTAATTAGTATATTGATATTGAAAGGTAGGCTGGTGTATTAACGATCAACAAGAAGCGTACGCCAGCCCATGGAAGCGCAGCGTGAGCAGGGTCATACTGAACGACGATATCGCCAACCTGCTTGAAGCGGTCAATCCAAACCACGATCTTACTGAATAAGTCGCGGAGAACCACTGTCTCATCCTTGCCTCCACGGCCTGGCCGGCGAAACCGCCGTCTATTCTCGAGAGATTTATCTTTGGCGGCATTGCTTTGAGTTTGTAGGTCGGTCAGAACATCCAGCTTATCCTGACCCTCGAAGGCAATACGTTGCCTATCTTCAACGTTCAACGTAGCCAAGGCAGAAGCCCAGAGATCACTGCCTTCTGTCAACATGATGTCGCACTGACATGTGTGGTGAGAATTCTATTATTCAATTCGTCTTCCTTCTCAGTATCAGGTATAGGCATGAGGGAGGCTTATCGTTCGCGCAAGGAGGCTCGGGGACGATATAGATGAACATTCATTGACCATGCTGGAGACCTGGCTACGGTGAGCAGGAGATTACAGAGTTGTACTCAAGATATAGAGAACTTTGTTCTTGCACCGGAAGAAGAGGAACGAAGACTCTGTAGTGGATGTAGGCGTGCGGCTGACTTGGTGCTAGCCTCTTAGCGTTAAGACGTATTTTACGCATAACGTCCTACTAAGTAATTATACATAGTAATGTGCATCAAACACTCCGGTCGTAGTACCACAACGCCATTAACTAGGCTCCTTAATCCCCAGTATCAATCTCCAAATCTAGCTGGACACCATTACTAACGCCGTAATCCTCTAGCGTAAGTTGATCCTTGAACGGTCTCTCACCCTGCCTTTTCAGCATGATCTCGTGCGGTTGTCGGCCAATACGAGCGGCGACTTGGGCTTTAAATAATTCTAGAAACAATACACATTAGAGCTTCTTAACAACCAACTTACGAAGTCTGGGAGATGGAAGGACACTTACTGATAGGATCACTCGCCAAACAAGGTATCTGTGCCGCTGTTCCCAACCGGTCGTTCACCTTGACGATGATCATTTCTTGTCCCACTGGTGCCACGATTGGCTTTTTCTCTCTTTTCTCTTTCTCACTGGTCGATTTCTCTCCAGTCCCAATATCATCCTTGACATCACCTCTCTTAGCATCCTTCCCTATCGGTGATCTCTGTCGTCCAAACTTCGCCTCCACGTCATCTCTGCCCCTCTCATCCCTCGAGCCACCGTCTCTCCCAGGCGGTTCCCGCCGCGGTCGCTCTTGCTCTCTATACCCCCTCTCTAACCTTCTATCGTCTCCCCTCTCATCGGCCTCATGCCGTGGCTTCTCTTTCCACCTGAAACCTCCACCTCCTGATTTCTTAGGTCTATCATCATGGTGTCGTCTCGGGGAGCGGCTGCGGTGGTGATGGCGGGGATGTGGGGATGGTGAGCGGCTGGATTTTCGGCGGGGAGAAGGGCTTCGTGGACGTTCATCTCGGTACGAGCGCGAAGCCCTTTTAGTGTAGGGCGAAGGAGAGCGGGATCTGTGTGGAGAGGGCATGAAGGCTGGTGTGTCAAAAACAAATGCGATTCTTCGCCCGCGATCGATCTAAGATCGGCACGGCTCAATGCCGACGCTAAGCCTGTTCCTGCTTCCAGCCCTAGAAGGGTTCACTGGGTAACCGTCTATACTCGGTGACCGTCCAGCCTTATAGGGCTAGTACCCTATAAGGCTACCCTAGAGTATTAGACTTTATTATTTTTAACTATTTATAACCCAAATTTTATTATAATACTATCTACTAATCTATTTAATATATTAAAAGTACCCCTACTATCCCTTCCTCTATTATAGGAGGCTGAACTAGGTAGGGAAAATTATATAAAATTAGCCTACGCGGCCTAGGTTAAGGCTAGGGGACTAGGTAATAAAATCCTATTAATTATTAAAGTAGCTAAGTAATATAGTATATTAAAGAGTATACTTATTAATAGGATTAAGGGGAGTATAATAGTTCCTACTACTTATAAAAGCTAATAGCGACTTAGTCTTAAAGAAGAAGTAGTAATTCTAGCCTAGGTTCTCTATCTTTACGTATAGGGTTAGCTACTAAGGGTAGAGTAAGTATAATTTATAGTAAATAAAATTCTCCTCTTAAGAGATAATAAAACCCTAATTAATCTTAATTAGCCTTAGAAATTTATATTATAATATCTAGAAGTAAAGATAGCTTTTATTCTACTACTAGATAAAGAATATATTATAGCCTAGAGTTCTAAAGTTCTATTAGGCTAGTTTAATCTCTACCTATAAACTAAGATAATATATAAGGTAGATAAGAGGGATATTTATAATATAGATAAAAGAAAGGCTTTATATAAAGGGTAATTACTAAGCTTAAAGTTATAATATCTAAGTATAAGAAGAAGAAGGCCTATATAACCTAATATAAGAATTATAAATAAGTATCCCTTATTAAATATATCTTAATAGATAGAAGGTCTCTACCCCCCTAGATTATTTTTAAAGGTAAATTAATTTAGAAGTCTTAGAAAGAAGCTCTTAAAGTAGGTAAAATTACTATTAATAAGAATAGTTAAACTAATAATATAATTAGGTTTAAATAGCTTTAAAGGGGGTTTAATTAAGAGATATAAAGCTATTAAAAGGGGGAATATTAAATACTATTAGTTAATAGCTATACTTTATATATTATAATTATAATAATTTAGTATTATATTAACTATAAAATTATTCTTCTTTACTTACTACTATATATAATATATCTTCTTTAGCTATTAGATATTAGTATCTTTTCCCCCTTAGTAATAGCTTATAAATCTTACGTCTAATAGATTATATATCTAGGAGGAAGCTATTATATTAATAAGGTAGACTTTCTAGATATCTATTAAATCGCCTAGTATAAAGTAATAATATTAGTTAATATAAAGAAGGTATAAGCTATAGTAGGACTATTACTATTTAGACCTAAATTAATTCTATAATATATTCCTACGACCTAGTAATTATAATAGTATAATATTAAGATCTACCCTATATTAGTAAACTAGGAAGCCGTATAGAATATTAGGATCTATACTACCCGTATTTTCCGCCTTTTCTATACCTTATATAGGTTTATTAAACCTTTATATATAGCTAGAGCAGTTATTACGTATTTAGCACGTTTAAAGAACCCTTAACCTTTATAAATTATCTAGCTAATACTCGCGTATAAGTTACTATATATACCTAGGTAAGAATATTAGGTAGTAAACCCTTCCTATTAGTTTATCCTATTTTATTTAGTTATATAGTTAAATTATTTTATAAAGTATATGTTCTATATAACTACTATAGACTTATTATATTTAATATACGTAGTATCAACTTATAATATATAAAAATATCTTAGAATAATCTTACTATATTATAATATTATAATATTATATTTTTATTTAATTTATTCCTACTTAGCTTACTATTACCTATCTCCCTAGAAGGGTTTTATACGTATATACTATCTCTATATTATTAGCTAATAATCTAACCTTCTTTATTAAGTAGATTACCTTTATTATTAATATTCTTATTTATAGTTATATCCTCCTCTAATACCTTATAACTACTATCTATTAGATCTATTATAGCTTCTACTAATTTATATATCTTAAGTTAAGTAGTTTTTATATTAAATATAGCCTTTTTAAGTTCTAAGGAGTTATTTATAAGTTTAAGTAATATTATTTCCTTATCTTACCTAATTTAATTAACCCGCGTAATACCCTATATTTTATTCCTTTATAACTACTTAAGGTTAAAGATAGTAACGAATTTCGCTATTATATATATATATCCTATAGATAGAAGTATATTAGACCTAATAAGGATCTATAAGATATTATAAAGATATAAACTCTTCTTACTATCTTTACCTTCCTAGAAGAGTTTAATAATTTTAGTAACCTTATACTTAATTAGGCCTAAACAAATTAGGGTAATAGGTTTCTTTAATATATCGCGGATTACCTATATACTAATTAGCGCTTTAGTCTTAAAGTAATTATTAATATAAAGTAATAGCCTATTAGAAATATATACCTAGTAAATAATAAGGGCTAATATAGGCCCTATTATTAAGATAAGGAACTTTTTATTCTTTCCTTATATACTATTTAAGGTAACCCTTAATACTAGTATCTTTAGGTAATTTAAAACCCTAGTAATCTAATATATTAACTACTTATAAGGTAAGTCTTATTATTTTAGTTTATATAGTTTCCTAGGTATAGTTTTAAGCTACTTATTAGTTATTAGTTCCCCTAATATAAAAGCTAGCTTCTTAGTCTCTTCTTAGAATAATAATTTAGGGAATAATAATATAATCCTAGCGCGACGCGCGGCTATTAGCTATATTTTTACTTTTACTACTAGTATAATAACCTTCTTATAATATTTATAGAGTTTAACTTAGTTTAAATATATCTTCCTAACTTCCTTAATTACCTCTTTAAACCCCTAGTCTAGCACGTCCTTATATTATTCTAGGTATATTAAGCGGTATTTATAATAGTAGTTAGGTTAGAGGTCTATTAATAGATACCTTAGAAACTTTAAGTTACTAGTATAATATAGCTATAATATTTAGATAATAATGGTTATTAAATCCCTATACTTATAATACGCCTCCGCTATTATATTTCTAGCCTTATATTACTTAATAAGGATATTATAAGTCTTACTAAATTTATTAAGCTCTAACTTTATATAGCGTTATAAGTTTTAATAATAGTTATTTATCTAAGGGTAGTTTAGTATTATAAAATATAGCGCCTACCTTATAGTACTATCCTAGAGCGTACCTATCTAGCCCGTTATATATACGGGTAACGCTTTAAATAGAGTTCTAGTAAGGAAGAGCTTCTAAGGTATCTAACCCTTTATAGTTATATTAAGTGCCTAAACTCTACTAATTATCCTAGTATACTTATTAAATTTAGTATATACTTTGTTAAGTATAATATAGCCCTATCCTATTACCTACTATTACTATTAAGGCGCGATATAAGGCTACCTACCTAACTTTAAGACCTCTAGAGTATAATTTAATAGCTTCTTCTTTACCTATCTATTATATAATACTATAGTAGTAAAGTAAATTATATATAACTTATTATTTAAGTTATTAAAGTAGGGGATACCCCTAGAGGGTATTATAGATTAATAGTCCTCTTTATCTAGTTTTAGTATATATACTTTTAATTTAGTATTACTATATATATATTATAAAGTCTACTTATACTTCTAGGCCTTTATATTTAGGAAATACTTTATCTATCCTAACTAATAGGATAGTAAAGCTGGAGGTATAAGTATAAGGGTTAGGCTATAGCTTAGCTTTAGCTTTTAGGATATTCTAGTATTAATATATATATATTAAATACTAAAGGGGTTATTAGATAGGTATTTAGTATTAAATAGCTAAGGGTTCTTTAGTATTCCCTTTAAGAGGTATAAGTTATATCTCCCTTTAGTCCTAGCTTCTTTAATGCTATTAATAATTAATATAAGGGTCTAGTTTAAGATAACTACCCTAATAGCCTTAATAGTCTATAACCCTTATTAGCTAATAGTCTTAAGTAGAGTGCCTTAGTTTATTACCTTCCTAAGTCCTATTATATCTATAAGATATCCGCCGTTCTAGAATACCTCTATCTTAAAGTAGATAAATACCCTAAATATCTAAAATAGCTTAAGATCTAATAATAACTTAAGTAACCTAATAGTCTTATTAGGTTAATAATATATATTAGGATTAAAGTAAAATAGATAAGTATAGTCCTCCTACCTCTTATCCTATTAATAAAGCTATTTAATTATTATAATTAGATAGTTATTAACTAGTTTTATTATTATATCTATTAGAATATCTTAATACATCTAGGTAGTATAATAGCGGCTTACTAGCGATATACTAGCGGTACTAGTTCGGCTTCTTATTATCTAACGGATATCCTTTTATCCGGATATTTAAGAGGCTAGGTAGCTTCCTTATAGGGTATTTAGATAGTCCTCCCTCTACCTCCTTAGAAGGTAGAGGTTAGTTCTTTAATAATTATAAAGTTACTAGAGTATTAAGTCTACCTTCGTAATACTACCTACTCGCTAGCAGTTTATACTATCTATTCTAGCCCTTAGGAACTAGCCTTCTAATCTAGTTCCTAATAGTTCTAATCTCTCTACCTTTAAAGGGGGATAGTCCGGATTATAATAGTATAATAATATAAAAATATCTAACGCTAAGTAAGATAAAAATATATTAGAAGTCTATTAGAATAAAATTAATATAATACTAGAGTCTAATATAGGAGATATTAAAGTAATAAATAATATACCTAATAATAGAATTTCTAATAAAACCTCTACTAGTATAATTACGCTTAATAAACTTATTACTACTACTAAAATTAAAGAAGAGCGGTTAATAAAGGAAAGAAAGCTTTAAGGTATTTAAGAAAGGGTAGCCTAATTATAAGTAGAAGTAGATATAGTTATACTAAATCTATATTAGATTACTAGTAGATTACTAGGAGGAATATAATAAGGGTTAGGACTAGGCTTAATAGAGGACTACCCTCTAAATTAGGGTACTAATATATAAGGTATATTAGACCCTAGGGTAGGGTCTATCTTTAGTAGTTTTATACTAAGTTAGTCCGCTAGAGGCTAATTAGAAGTACTTAGTAGTTAATACCCTAGGAGCCACCTAAAGCCTAAGGACTTACCCTTTTATAAGGGGAAGAATATATATAAGTATAGGAAATAGTATTATACTATAGATATTATATTCTAATTAATACCCGACGAATTCCTAACTAAGTTTATAAAGGTTACCTAGGCTATGTAATTCTTAGAAGGTGAACCTATTAAGTTATAAGATTATTATAAAAAGTTATTATTAGGGAGAGTAGTTACTTAGGAGTACTTTACTTAATACTTACTAAACCTTATTAAGGACCTAGTAAACTACTAGCTCTATAATATATAATTATACTTAAATATATAATAGAACCCTAACTAGTTAATATAAAGCTTTAATATATATCTAAGTAGGATTAAATTATAAATCCCTCCTTTTCTAGAGGAATATTAGTAGATTAACTTCTTTATAAAGTTACGCCTAGACCTCTAAAAGGCCCTTATAAACTATTAAGACCTCCTTATAACTAAAGAAAGTATAGTTACCCTTACTACTTAGTTAGAGAATAACTAGCGGTATTATACTAGAATAATAGCGGGTAATAGTTATATTACTAAAAAAGGGGATTATTCTAATAGGCGGAATAAAGGTTAGAAGAGGGAAGGAAGTTAAGATAGAGGTATTAATCCTTTTATAAAAGTAGGAAGTATTTAACCTACTAGCGGCTATAGTAAGTTACTAGACGCTAAGGAAGGGTTAATATATTTTAATTATAAAAAGAAGGGGTATTATAATAAGGACTATTATAGGCCTAGGATACCTAGGAACCTAAATATAATACCTATTAATACTATTAGAAAAGGGACTACTAAACTAAAAAAAGGAAGCGCGCCTCTATTAAGACCTTAATACTAGGGCGCTTACTTATTAAAAGGGGTTTATTATTAATTTATAATATTAATATTAGTAGTTCTATTAATATATAAGGTATATAAGACTATATAGACTTCCTAATAGATATAGGAGTAGAGATTAATATTATCTCTTAAAGCTTCGCTAAGTAATATAACCTAAAACCCCTAGAGGGCTATTAGCTACTAATTCCTAAATAGATAAATAGTTAGTTAGTCTATTACTACGGCGTATACTAGGTAGAGTACTATCTTATTAATAGCTAGGGATAGCTAGGTTAATATATTAGTATATTCTATATAATTAAGAAGAAGGGGTTACTAATTATTCTTAATATACCTACCTTATTAGAAGCTAGGGTATAAGTAGATCTAGGGAGTTAAAAGTAGTAATTTCTACTAGACTCTACTAGTATATCTATCCTAGAGCTATAAGCGTTTATAGATACCCTTAAAGGCGAATTAGTAATTTATACTATTATCTATACTAGGTTATCCTAGGCGGAAACCTAGAGCTCTAATAGCGAAGTACTAGAGCTACTTAAAAGTCTTTATAACTTTTTAGATATCTTTTTAAATAAGGAGGTAGGATAACTACCCCTATTTAAGCCTAGAGACTACGCTATTAATACGGATAGTTATAAGCCTCCTTATAAGCCTATCTATAATTTATTATAAAGGGAGTTAGAAACTCTATATATCTACCTAGATAATACTAAGTTAAAGGGTTAGATATAAGAGTCTACTAGTCTTATAAGGGCTCCTATTTTATTTATACTAAAGAAGGATAGTAGCTTATAGCTATATATTAACTATTATAGGTTAAATAAGGTAATAATAAAGAATTATTATCCTCTCCCTCTAATTAGTAAAACACTTAATCGCCTATAAGGTATAAAGATATTTACTAAGTTAGACCTTAAGGATACTTATTATAGGATTTATATCTATAAGGGTAATAAGTAGAAGACGGCGTTTTATACGCGGTATAGCTATTTTAAATATATAGTTATACTATTTAGGTTAATAAATACCGTAGTTATATTCTAAGCCTATATTAATAGAGCTTTAACGGGCCTAGTAGATATTACTTATATAGTATACCTTAATAATATTTTAATTTATTTAGAAGATATTTTAAGTTATAAGTAATATATCTACTAGGTACTTAAGTAGTTATAGAAGTTTTAACTTTATATAAATTAAAAGAAATATAAATTCTATATTAATTTAGTAGAATTCCTTAGGTTTATTATAAGTACTAATAGTATATTAATAGATAGTTATAAGGTATTTACTATCTAAGACTAGCTAGTACTAACTATATATTAGGAAGTCTAAGTATTCTTAGGATTTATAAACTTCTATTAGTATTTTATATACTACTATTTATAAATAGTATCCCCCTTAACTAGCCTTTTAAAAGGTAGTAAGGATAGGAAGAAGTTAAGACTATTTATATAAGGCGCTAATAAAGAGAAGGCGTTCTATAACCTATATTATACCTTTATAACTATACCCGTTTTAATATATTTTAATCCTAATAAGAAAATTTAGATTAAAATAGATATATCTAATTTTATTATAACCGCTATCTTATTTTAATAGGATAATAATAGGGCTTAGTATCTAGTAGCTTTCTAGTCTTATAAATGAATACCTACTAAGACTAGGTATAAGATATATAATTAAGAGCTATTAGTAATTATTAAAGCCTTTAAGTAATAGTAATATTATATAGAAGGTAGTTATTATACTATTAAAGTACTTATAAACTATAATAATCTTAGGGGATTTATATAAGTAAAATAGTTAAATAGTTATTAAGCTTAATAAACTATTTATTTAACTATATATAACTTTGATATTAAATATTAACCTAGTAAGAAGAATCTTATAAATACTCTATTATATAGACCTAATTATAATAATATTAAGACGTCGTTTAACTAGCTCCTACCTACCTTATAAAATAAGCTAGTAAATTTAGGAAGTATTATCTCTAGCTAGAAGTAGCTAAAAGAAATAATTAAGTATATAGACTTATCTAGCTTAGGAGGGCTTAGGAAACCCTTAACTAAGCCTAAAAACTTAGATAGAAGGGGTATAAAGCTACCTTCCTAGTATTAAAGTAATATAGTAGTATAACTACTTAATCCTATTACTAGGGTTATTAGTTATAAATAATATATCCTATAAGTATTAATAAGAGTAATTACTAGACTTAAAATAGCTTATAAAGCTAGATTAAAATCCCTAAAAAAACTTATCCTCTTATTATAAAGTAATAATCCGTTTATTATTAAATAGAAAGATAAGGTAAAGCGTATAGCTTCTAAGTAAAATACTATTAAATAGCCTTAGAAATCTAATTTAATAGGATTACTAAGATTTAAAGGAGTACTCTATATACTAGATAATTTAATATTATATACGGAAATTATTATAAGGTATTATAATAATACTTTAATAGGTTATTTTAGGTTATAGAAAACCTTAGAGTTACTCTAATATAAGTATTATTAGAGTAGAATATTAGTAGATACTAAGCTATATATCTAAACTTATAAAATATATTAAAGGGTAAAAGCTCCTAGATATAAATCCTATAATAATATAGTATCCTTATTATAACTTAAAGGGCCTTAGGAAGAACTTTTTATAGATTTTATTATAGGCTTACTACCTAGTAAATATAGAAATTCTATATATAATTCTATTCTTATAATTATTAATAGGTATATAAAGATAGTCTAATACCTTCTAACTAAGAGTACTTATACGACTATTAAATTAGCTAAGATCTTATTTAAGAATATAGTATTATAATATAATTTATTAATAGGTATTATATTAAATTAGGGATCCTTATTTATAAGTACCTATTAGTTAGAAGTCTACTATTATATAAAAATAAAGAGATAACTAAGTACTACCTTCTATTTATAAATAGATAGGTAGATTAAATATTAGAACTAAATATTAGAGTATTACCTTAGAGTATTCTTAAATAAAGAATAAGATAATTAGGCTATATTACTCTTAATAGTTAAATTCGCGTACTATAATAGTATTTATATTATACTAAGTTATTTACTATTCTATATAATATATAGATATAATCTATATATAAAAGATAAAGCTAGGGATAACTTTTTAAAAGGAGAAGTACTTATAGCTAAAGACTATATAGAAAACCTTTTAAAAGTAAGAGCTATACTAGTAGATTAATAATAGACTATTTAAGTATAAGTTATAAAGTTTTATAATAAACTTTATATCCTAAAGTCTTATATAATAGGAGAATTAATAATATTAATTATAAAGAACTTAAAGTAGAAAAGACTAAATTAAAAGCTATTATATAAGTATATTAGTCCCTTTAAGGTAGTAGATATAATTAGATACTAGGCGTACTACTTAAGTCTCTTAATAGTATAAAGAATCTATCCTATATTTTATATTTCCTTATTAAAACTATATTAGAGCCGTCTTAATAAAGGCGAGTAACTATTTATACCTCCTCTAGAACTTATTAATAGTAAAGAATATTATAAGGTAGAATAAATCCTAGATAGGATAAGAAGTAAAGGTATTTAATACTACTTAATTAAGTAGTTTAATTATAAAAGGGAATATAATTAATAAATATCTATTAAGGATATAAATATAAAAGATTTATAAAGGGAATATAATAATATATATATAATAAAGAAGTATTATAAGTAAAATACTAATATATAGCTATTATAATAGAACTATTTAATTATAAAGTTAAGTTATATAAGGTAAATTATAAGTTATATTTATATAATAGAGATTTTAATAAAGAGGTATATAAGAAAAGAATTAATTAAGGGGAAAATCCTTATAACTTAAGAAAAAAATCTTTACTTAAAGGCGTAATATTAAGGTCTTATAAGAGGAGCGTATTAAGGCGAGCTAGAGCTTATAGAAGATAAGGTAGGGCTTATAATAGATAAGCTAGAGGATAAGGTAGTATCCCTAATAGGGGTAGGTAGAGCGGGTAGAGTAGGCGTAGGAGTAGGAGTAATAGGAGTAGGAGGAGCGTAAGGGGCGCGAGGGACGCGGATCTTATAGGTAGAGAGGGTAGAGCCGGTAGTACTACTACTATAAGAAGGGCGGCTAGGAGTAGTAGGAGTAGGGGTAGGTAATATAATAATAGGAGGCGTAATAGCCTCTTCCTCCTCCTTTATATCCTCCTTTATCTCCCCTATCTCCCCCTTATTACTATTATTATTATCTTCCTCCTAAGATATAATTAACTTATATAAAGATAGCGTAATACTTTAATAATATACTTACCTCCCCTAAATCCTTATTAACCTCTACTATAATAAGGGTAGTTAACCCCTCTTATAAAAGTATTAATATATATTATAAAAAGTATATAATAAAAGAACTTACCTACTATCTTATTATATCTAGGATACCCTCTAAGGTAATAGCTACCTAACTACCTACCTTTATATTAAGGCGTAGTAATTCCTTAGAGGTTTATAACTTATATAAAAGTGTTTTACCGCGTTCCCTTAAGTAAATTACTACTTCTACCTTAATTTTAAAGGTAGTAACCTATATTATAAAGGTAGTATAATAGGATAACTTTCTACCCTAGAGGATAATAATAGGGCCGCGAGTAAGGAGGGTAGATAAATAGGCGCGGAAGGTAAGGGGGACTTATAACCTATTAATATATTATAAGTAAAGCGTATTAAAATCCTATTATTATAAACTAATTTATAAGGCTTATAAAGGTAGTAATACCTCTTATAAGCCCTACTAGTCTTATAGTTATATAATAACCTAGGACTTAAACCTAGGTACTTAGCGTACTAAAGATAATAGGGCTATAAGAGGGCCGCTACCCTAGTAGTATAATAGGGTAGCGCGGCGCGGTAAGAGGGTTTAACTATCTATTATAAGAGTTAGCTAATATAAATACCTTTAAGTATAAAGAGCGTAGGTATAATTTAAAAGAAGTATAATATAATAGGATACTAATAAGGGCCTTAAATATATAATATAATAGACTTATATAAAAAGGTAATTTATAAGTAATATACTTATAATATATTTAAAGATAATTAAAGGCTATTATAAGGTAATATTATATATAGAATAATAAAGGATATTAAATAGAGACTTACCTTAATTATTATTATTATTAATATTACTATTTAATATATAATACTACGTTAGTAATTAATCCTTTATATTATACTTATACTTTAATAGTAGTTACTTATAAAGTATAATAGTATTAATACTAAATATATTAGCTTATATTATTAATATATTAAGATATAGCTTAAGGTAACTTATAATAGGTTAGTATTAATAGTAGTAGTTATAAAAGAAGTTAGAAGTAAATAAAATATAACTTTATTATATACTATATTACGTATATTAACTACGCGATTTAACGGCGTAATATTATTACTTAAACTCTATATTATTATTTATATTATATATCTATAAAGTAATATAATAGTAAACTTAATTAATAATTATATCCTACTACTAATATAAATTATAACTATAAAGACTTTTATATATTAGTAGTATATAATATTAGCGGCGTATTACTATTACTACCTTATTACTATCCTTAAAACTTTTTCCCTTATTTTCCCTACTAGGGTTTTAAAGGTTTTTAATAAGTCCTATTATAGATAGTAATAATTAGTATTTAGGGATAAATACCCTTAAAGGGGAGGTAATTATTAGGATATCTTAATATATCTAGGTAGTATAATAGCGGCTTACTAGTAATATACTAGTAGTACTAGTTTAGCTTCTTCTTATTTAACGGATATCCTTTTATCTAGATATCTAAGAGGCTAGGTAGCTTCCTTCTAAGGTATTTAGATAGTCCTCCCTCTACCTCCTTAGAAGGTAGAGATTAGTTCTTTAATAATTATAAAGTTACTAGAGTATTAAGTCTACCTTTATAACGCTACCTATTCGCTAGTAGTTTATACTATCTATTCCAGCCCTTAGGAACTAGCCTTCTAGTCTAGTTCCTAATAAAGATAATAAACTCTTCCCCCCTAAGTACTTTTATAGGTTCTATAAACCCTCCCTACTATCTTATAAGCTATATATTAAGCTAGGTATACTAGTTATACTACTAAAGAACTTTAATCCGCTACGTCTATATAATAGGACCTAACTACGGGTAACAAGATATAGTAAGTATATCTTTAAGGGGGAGATTATAGGTAGTACCTATAACGGCGAGAAGGTAATACTATTTAAAACGCCGTTATAGTCTAAAGAAAATAATAGGCGGACTCCTACCCCCTTTATCCGTAAGTAGTACCCTATCTAACTAGTATTTACTATAACTATTAATAAATTATAAGGCTAATTAATAAAGTACGTAGGTATTAACTTATAAACTAGGCCTACTTTTAGCTATAATTAGTTATACGTAGCTTTATTACGGGTAATAAGATAGGGAAACCTCTATATTATTAGACCTAAAACTCTAGAATATATATCTAGCTAAATAATAAGAAATATTATATATAAGTAGGTACTATTAGATAATAGGTAGACTACCCCTAATATATTAGTTATAACTTATTATTAACGCCTAGATCCTATTAATAGCTACTTAATAGCTTATAAGAATACTAATTATAATATTAGAAGTATAAAAACGGCCTAATACTATACTTAATTATATAGTTATATCTTTATATTAGACTATAATATTAGACTAATAATAGCGGTAATAACGGGCGAATAAGCGTACGCGTAAAGACTACAGGTAATATACTAGGCGTTACGTACGAACTTACGGGAAGGAGATAAGAGGGGAGAAGGGGACGGAGGAGGTAGTAGAAGTAGTAGTAGGAGGGAAGTAAGAGGGGATACTCTTAGGGTCGCGATGACAGGACCCCTAATACTACTAAAGTCCCCGGAAATTAGGGAAAAAGAGTAAGGGAGATAAGGCTAGGAAGGTTAAAATATTATAGAGTCTATTATAAAAGCAAGGGATATAATCTAGGCGATCTAGAGTCTCTAGTTCAGGGAGATAATAGAGGCGATATAGGGCGTCACCTAGGTCGCCCTTTATACTATAATAGGAGGCTTTAAGGCTGCGGAAGCACGTATTACTAAGCTAGAAACGCGTCTAGAAAAAACGGGGAGGGATAGAAACGCGTCGGTAGGGTATAGTAGAGGGTTATAGGCCTAGGTAGCTGGGGCTAGCATAGGGACTAGGTCCTAGCAAAGCCCGGGCCCGAGGATAGGACCGGGCCTAGAGGGGGCGCGAGGTAGCCAGCCACTTAAGTAATTAGACGTTCGGAGGATAAGGGAAGTAGTAGTACGATTCGGAGATAAAGAAGGCTATAAGAAAGCGAGTTAGATAAAAAAGGAGGAGCTTATTAAAAGCTTTATTAACCTAGTAAATATAGTTATAAAGAATATTATCGGTACTTATACTAGGGGTATAATAGACGTAGTACTATAGACGGCGACGGTTAAAGGGCGTAAGGCCCTCGAGAGAATATAGGAGTAGGCGAGCGTAGCCTACCCTTTAGCGAAGGTAGTAAGGAAGACCTTCTACGTAGCGGTTAAAGGGGCGTATATAAACCTCCTTAATAAAAAGGAAAAGGAGAAGGGGCTAGCGAGAATTAGGGAGGACAATATTATTACCTACCCGAATACTAACTTTACCAGTTTTAAGTAGGCGAAATATACGGCGAGACTAAGGTAGGATAGGAGTAAAAAGACCTGCTTAACCCTAATTATCGGAGTGGTAATACCGGAGGCGGTGAACCGCCTAGTTCAAGGAGGGATAGCTCTTAGTAGTAGTCTCTTAGTCTATAAGAGATGGGAGTAAGGAGTAGAGATAAGATAATACCTTAACTACTATAGATACGGATACTTTACGCGAGAGTATTAAAGGGAGAAGAGGTACGGCTATTATACAGGCAGTTATAACTTAGCGGACTACGTTACGGGCGAAGGAGTAATAATATACGCTGCTTATAGAGGAGGCTATAAGGCCTAGAGTAAGGACTGCCTAGTCAGGCGAAGAGAGTACTAGAGAGTAGTATAAAGACGCTAGACTAGGCCGGCGTTCTATAACACGTAGGGCTTGCGGGGAACTAATACCCGCAGCGAAGAGGAGATAGACGCAGACGGTTTCAGGATAGTCTAAGGTATATTAAGGAAGAGGAAGTCACCGGTATAAGCGGAAAGGGAACTACTAGACCTAGCCCCTCCCCGATAAAGAGGGCGGCCAACTATAATAGTCTAAATAGCCCGAAAGGAGGTAGGATAATAGGTCCTCCCGCTACCCTAGGGAGTACTAATTACCCTTGGGGGCGCTTAGGCTACAGACGACTAAATAGTAGTAGACTCTAGCCTTATACCGACTATATAGTAGGATAACCGCTTAAGATCCTGTAGTATAACGTACGAAAAGAAAAGGACGGCGTATAAACGCTACTCCTAGAAGATGCTAAAGTCTAGTAAATAGATGTCTTAGTAATATAGGAGCTATAAACTAACCCGAGGACTAAGTCGACGTACGACCTATCCTATAATAGGTTCCACCTAGTTTATAGAGCTAAGGAGAATACTCGGGTATACTTTTATATTAATAAAAGAGTTAATATAGAGAGCTAGAAGGTAGACTTCTCAAGCGGCGACTACTACTCGCTGAAAGTCAGCCTTAGGAAAGGGTAATAGGGAATATAAGCGGATGATATCTAGATATATAATATCTATAACCCCTCTCCGACGACGTATAAGTTAAAGGACGGCCTAATAATAATCCCTCTAATAGCGGAGGCCCTAAAGAGGCTAGGGGAATATATCCTCCTCGGGGACTTTAATCTCCACTATCCCCGGTAGAATAATAAAGGGAGAAGTATACACCACGTTATAGTAGATATATTACTAGGCGAAACGAGTAAATATAGTATAGAAGTCGCCCTACTAGAGGGTATAGTAATATAGCGGGGGAGAGGTCTAAAGTCGGCAATCGACCTAGTCTTTACTACTAAGGGTGCTACTAACGTACTCCGAAACTACGGCCTAAGGGCAGACCTCTAGTATAAATCTAACTACCTCCCGGTATATACGGAATTCGAATGGAGCTGGGAGAGCTAAACCCCAGTCTAGAAGAGGGCGTAGAAGATACTTAAAGATAAGGAGGTCGCTACGAATATAAGGAATAGGGCCTAGTAGCTTAGACTTTCTCTAGGGCTCCCCTAGATTAGATCCGCCGGCGAGGCGGACGAGTACCTAGGGTAGATACTAGATAGGTTCCAGGCTATTATATAGGAATATATTCCGTGGGCGAAGTCGTCTAGCAAGGTAAGGTCCTTTTAGAACTCGGCCTATAGGGATATAACGTAAAGGGCTAGACGGGAACTAAAGGCCTACTACTAGTACCGTAATACGGAGACGAGAGAGACTCTAAGAGAAGCGGAAAGGGCGAAGGTAGCCACGATCTAAAGAGAGAAAACCCTCTACTTCCGGGCGGCTATATACTAGGCCTTAGAAGATCCTCAGGGGGTATAAGTACTGGCCCGGTAGGGGAAGAACAAGAGTATATCGCTAAGAGCCCTGCCTAAGTTCCCCTCCCTAAGTAGATAAGACGGGACGCTGGCGGCTACCTTCGAGGAGAAGGTAGAACGCCTTCGGGAAACCTATTTCCTAGCCCCTTTAGGGGCAGATTTAGAAGATATTGCCGAGGTAGAATACCTAAGCCCGATACTAGGGGGAGGGGATCTAATAGAGGCGGAAGTCTATAGCTTTATAAGGAGACCGTCGCAGGATAAGGCTCCCGGGATAAATAGGATTCTAAATAGGTTCCTACGGGCCGTATATAGTAAACTAGAGGAGGAGATCTACTATCTCTTCTAGGGGTGCTTCGAGATTAGATACTACCCCCGGAAATTTAAGGAGGCTAATATAGTAATCTTAAAGAAACCGTAGAAGGAGAACTACGCTAACCCTAAGTCCTATAGGCCGATCGCCCTCTTAGATACCTTAGGAAAGATATTTGAGACGGTAATAGCGGCTAGGCTTAGAGATTACGCGGAGGCTAATAACCTCCTTCTAGAGGAATAGATAGGTATAAGGTAAGGAAGATTAGTAGAAACCGCGCTAGAAACGATTACTAATGCAGTCTATATAGTATAGGGAATAGGGAAGAGGAATATAGTAAGCCTCCTCTCCCTAGATATTACCGGAGCCTTCGATTACGTCTCCTACTCCAGGCTACTCCACACGATAAAGATAAAGAGGGTCCTAGAAAGGATAGTACGCTAGACGGTAAGCTTCCTTATAGAGAGGGCGACTTCGATTACCCTCGGTAGGAGGACGAGTTAGATAGAGTTAGTAGAGACAGGGATCCCCTAGGGTTTACCTATCTCTCCGATATTATTTCTGTTTTTTAATACTCCCCTAATCGAGGAGTATAAAAAGCTAAAGCTACTAATTTAAGTCGGCGGATTTATAGATAATATCTATCTACTAGCCTATAGTAGGAGTACTAAACGGAACTACGAGGTTCTAGATAAAGTCTACGAGGTATACCTGCGGTAGGCGAAGACTTATAAAGCCTCGTTTATACCGAAGAAGTACGAGCTCGTTTATATAACCCGTAGAATAAAGGGTATAAAGATAGACGTAATAGTTAAGCTTAAAGGAATTAAAGTTAAACTAAAGACGTCGATTAGGGTCCTAGGACTTATACTTAATAGCAAGCTAAATTAGAATATACACCTAAGGAAGGTATAAGCTAAGATAGATAACTAGATTCAAGCGCTCTACTACGTCGCCGGCTTAATATAGGGCGCGGTTCTACCGGTTAGTAGGCTTATATACGCGGTAGTAGTAAGGCCTACGATAACGTTCGCGGCGCTAATATAGTATAGCCCTAAGAATACCCCCGGGGTAGTAGGGAAGCACGTAAAGACCCTGACGACGATCTAGAATAAAGGACTACGTAAAGTACTAGGGGCGTATAAGGCCACCCTAATTCCGGTCCTTAAAGTAGAGGCGGGAATCCCGTTAGTAAGAGACTTCCTTAACAAGGCCCTACTACGGAGTAAGATCCTCTAAGGGATATATTAGACGGTCTTAAAAGGGAACGCGAAGATCAAGTCTTAGTTATAACTAAAAAGGGGTAGGAGGCTATGCCCTCCGCTACCCCCGTTAGCTAAGAAGGAGTCTTAGGCGAAGCGGTCGCTAAACGGGGTACTTAATAACCCGACGCTATAGAAAAGGATATAAACCTAGTAGGAAGGCCGGTAGTAGGGCCGGTAGCGCTACTACTAGAGGGGATTAGAAGGCCGAAACACGAGCCTAGCGCAGAAGGGTAACCTAGTAGGAGGGAGATAGGACCTTTATAAGGACCTAAAGAAGCCGGAGAGCCCTATAATAGTCTAATTACGTATAGATAAGATTAGGTTTAACTACTTCTTATTTATTAGGAAGGTACCTGGGATCCTAAGTCCTAGCTACCCGTACGGGGCAGCGAGGTAGACTAGTAAACACGTCCTACTATTCTATCCCGACTATTATACTAGTAGGAGCTAGATATTACTAGAGGCTAGGTTAGAAGACTATAATACTATTCTCTTATCACCGATAGGGATAAGGGCGGCGGCGAGGTAGTTAACTAGGTCAGGCGCCCTCTACTAGTTTATGCTAGTAAAAGAGATATTAGCGAGAACTAATAGAGAGGAAGGGCTCCGCCCTAACTAAAGAGAAGAGAATATAGTCGACGAAACCTTAGTATTATAGACGGTAGACCCGACCCCTCGATATACCGCCCCGATAGCAGGCCTATTAGGGGGGGGAGGGAAGGAGCCGAATAATAGTATAGCCTGCAGATAGTAGGTAGAGTTTTTATCCCTTAGCTGGGTTTCTCCCCGAACGACAGGTACGCTAGGCGTACCTCCTAAAAAGTCTACCCTTATTAGCTTTAGCTAGTATAAGAGTATAAATAATTAATTAATTAATTAATTAATACTTAAATAATAATATATTTAGTATTTATATTTATAGTCTACTTAGAGGTAGGGATAAAATATAAGTAATAGACTTTCTATAATATATATATTACCGCGTATACTATATAGGTTTACTAATAAATAATACTATAATATTAATATATATATAATAATTTATTAAGCCTATAAAAGTTAGCTACCTAGACTAGACTTAGTAGGAATAAACCCTAGGGATTTTAATAATATAGGATAGTCCGCTAAGATTATAAAGGATATACTAGAAATTAATAAAACCGCTTATATACTTCTTCTCACCTAATTATAAAAGTAATTAGAATCTATAGGACTACTAGGTTAAAGATTAAATATAAAGAAGGTAAGAGACTATTTATAATCTAGGTTTACTAATATATATAAAGAGTTTACCTATATATTTAGTAGTATCCTTAAATAGTAGAAGGATTAATATCTCTTCTTCCTTACCTAATAAAATAATTATAATTAAAGGAGATAGATAAGGGCTAAATAATACTATAGGGATAATAGAGAAGATTATAAAATATTAAGTACTAAATTATCTAGGGATTTAGATAAGAGACTATAATCTATATACTTAGTTAGGGAACCTAATAATATATAGGTTCTATTTATTATACTATATTATATATTAATAATAATATAGATAAAAGTATAATATATATAACTTAGGATATTTAGAAGAGTAATATATATATATAAAACTATTAAATATAGATAACCTTAATTTTAGAAAGTTTAACCTAGGTTATAATAAGATAAAGGACGCTATTATTTACGCCTACCCTAGGTTACTAAGTATTATTATTACTAATAAATAGGAATAGAGGGTAGCGCAAGTAGAAATATATACTTAAGGTACTAAGTACTTTACTTTTAATTTATAGGGTTTAGTAGCTACTAGATAATATATAGTATATATTAGAATAAGTCCTATATATAGTATTAATAAGTAGTTTTAACTAACTAGAGTCTAGATAGTATTTATAATAAGGCGCCCTACGCTTAAATATAATAAAGATATTATATTTAAGAGTAATAGTAGGTATTACTAGTAATAGTATTCCCTATAAATAAGTAGTACGGGTTACTAGTATTAATATACTTAATATAAACTAAAGTAATATTAGTTAGTTTATTAAACCCTATCTAGTTTAATTAACTTAGCTTAGCCCCCTAACGCCACGTTAAATAAGTTAATTTCCTAATAATTTAAGGGTTTTCCCCTTCCCCTAACTATAGTATTTTTAAATTTATTAATAATATAATCTACTACTTCTTCCTTTTATCTACTTATAAGAATATAATACCTATTCTTTATATAATACTAATATAGCGTATAAGAGGGTAAGACTACTATCCTAAGACGTGTAGTACTTAGTTACTAATATAACCTAACTCTAGAATTATAGGATAGATAAAGGATATAATTATAATAAGTAGAATAATAGGTAGTCTATTAAGTTATTAGTTTCTAATAATAATAATAATTATAAGTAATTAAGTAATAAGGAGAATAAGTAATCTTAAGTTAAAGAGAAGTAAAAACGTATTATATCCTCTATTAATAATAGATATATATAAATAGGAGTACCTATCTTATATTATACTATAATTATCTACTAATATAATCTAAGGAGAAATTAACTATTAATAAGTCCTATTATAAGAAGTCTAGTAGGAGGAGCGAGTAATATAATCCCTAATATCCTATTAAACCCTAATACTAATAAGTATTATTATAATAGTAATAAAATAGGACTATATCTCTAGTAAGATAAGAAATATTATAGTAAGGTAGTCTCTTATAAGATATATACTATTATTATCCCTAATTATATAAAGTATCTAAAGGTAATAATTCTTTCTAGTATAATTAAGAGCCTAGGGAAGGGAAGAGAGATATAATTAGAAGATAATCCTATATAACTAAGTAGTTAATTAAAAGGTTAGGGCTTAAGATTAGAAGTAAGTTAAATAGGGTAGATAGTATACTTATTAAAGCTAAAGCCTAAAAGGTTAGTATAATATCTATAATTACCTCCTATCCTAATTAAATTAAGTACTAATTTATTAACTTATTTAGAGAATAGTATTTATACTCTTTAAACCTTATATAAGTTATAGTAATATTAGTATATAAATAGGATAGCTTATAAGAGGAGGTAACTACGTAAGCTAAGGTATTATTAAACCTCCTAACTTTTAAATATTATAATATAAGTTACCCCTCTATCTAATATTAGTTCTAATTAAATATTAGGTTTATAATAGAAAGGGTAAATAGGTAAATCCTATCCTAATAAAAGTACTTATAAATATAGTATATAAACTAATAAAGACTAGTTTTATTAATAAGGAAAGTATAAGGAAGTTTTTTAACCCCCTACCTAATATCCTATTAATTTTTACTATAATAATAGTAGGATATTATATATCTAAATACGCGCGTAGCGATTACTATATTAAGAAATTTAAGGGTAAAAGGCCTAGGGTATATAGCCGGCTATCTTACTATTTATATAAATATATAATAGAGAGCTAATTATATACTATTATAGGGCGCTAGTAAATAATATAACGTATATAGGATAACCTAGATAATAACCTTTATAAGAGCCGTATCTATAAGCTTTACCTAAAAGAGGTAGGAGATATACTTTATAATATTAGGGTTATAAATAGAAATAATAATAAGGTAAATAAAAGGGATATTAATAGTAGTTAACTAAATAACCTACCGCCCTTAAATAATCTAGATAATAATAAATATAATAGTCCTTTAAGTATTTAAGGTAAGTATTCCTAACTAACTAATATAAAGAGGGATGTAATAGCTAACTTAAAACTATATAAGGTAATAATCCTAGTATTAATTAAATATTACTAAATAGCTCTTTAAAGTATAAGTATTAAACCTTAATACTACTATCCTTATATACTAGTAAGGCTTAAGAGGAAATAGCTAATAGTATAATTCTACTTACTCTATCTATCTATATATAGCTAACCTCTTAAATTAAATAGGATAATAACCTCCCTCCTCTCCTTTACTCTACCTTAGAACGCAGATATATATCGCTAAGTAAATTAAAGATAGATAGTAGATAGTAACTTATAAGACGCTATATATTATATATAATAAAAGGAGAAGATCTACTTATAAATTAAAGCGCTTATAAGTCCTAGTTAATAAAGGATTTCTAGGGTATATTTAAGCTAATATAACTAAATTAGATATAATATAAGATAGTAAGGGATAGTAATATAATTATTATAAATAGTAATAAGAGTAAATATATAAGGTTTAAAAAGTAGGTTAAAAGAAAGTTACGCGTAGAAATTTAACTAAAAAGTAGTAAGATCTAAGAAGAGAATCTATAATATAGGGAGGTTAAGTAGGTAGGAATAGTTCTATTAGAAGGTAGTTTATAGATACTAAGTAAATAGTATAATAAATATATATTAAGTACTATAAGCGTAGTTTTATATATTATTAATAATAGTACCGGTATTAATATAGGTAATAAATTAGGGTAGCGCGGATAGACTACTATAGTTAAAATAAGTAGATAAATAGTAATTCCTAATAATAATACTACTTATAATAATAGTATAAACGGCGCTATTAAAGGAATATATAAGATAGGTAGATATAGTAATAATACTACCTAATATAATTATAATAATAACGGCGCTAATTCTAAGAAAGGCATATTTATTAAATATTAAGTAGGTAGCGTAAATATTAGCTATAATATTTAATAAACCTTTTCTATAAATATTATCTAAATTGTAATATCTAGTTTATACGCCCTAATAAATAATTAGAAAACTAAGTATACTTTTAGTATTATAGAGGTATAAATAGTAGCTTATAGTAATTAAAGGTATTATAACAAGCTCTAGGGCTAATATATAAGCGTATTAGTTATATATATATAATACACATATTTTTATATTTTACAGGTTTCCTAGTTTACTAATATATTATACCTCCTAAGGCTATAATTACCTTAACTAGCCCTAGTAGGAATTTTTACCTTACCTTAATACTAGCTAATACTTAGACTAACTACAAGGAATTAAATTTAAAATCGAATTCATAAAGTTATATAACGCTAAACCTATACAGGGTATAAGCTAGCTGTAAGTAGTTTAGTAATTCGAGTTAATACTAAAATTAACCCCTAAGTACTAAAAAAACGATTAGTCTACTAATACTCTATATATATAATAAATCCTATAGTATATTATATAGATTATAATTAATATATAGCGACCTAATCTATTATATATTTTATAGAAGGTAGGTAAAGTAGCTATTTAAGTAATAGCTAAGTCTACTATCTAAGGCGTTACTAATATAGAACTAGTAGAACTTAATAGATAAAAATAATAGAAGTCTTATTACTTAAAGGGAAATTATAGAGCTATTAGATATATAAATAAAGCGGTACTTAAAGAATAATAGACTAATTAGGCTAATAAAGTATAAAAGGCTATTATTACCTCCTTAAATAGACTTAGTTTAAATATCTTTAATTTAAAGGAAAAGCCTATTCTAAAATTACGACCTACTCTAAAGAAGAAGCTATTACCTCCTACTATTAGACTAGTAATAGTTACCCCTTTTAGGTTACCTATTACTACGTCCGCGACAGCGATACTAGATAGGATAGGAGTACCCCTAGCCGCGATATAAGAGGTAATACTAAGTAAGGTAGATTATATAATTATTTAAATAATAACTAAGCGATAAAAAAGACTTATTATTAAGTTACTAATAAGGGTAACTACGGCGGAGTTAGAAAGGGGGCTACGAAGATAAAATAGCTAGGAAGGATAGGAAGGATAGCTAACTAAAGGAATTAGCTAATTAGGATAAGGTATACGGATAAGAAAACCTTATAAAGGATAATATAAATAGCTTTAAAAATAGTTATTTTATAGATTTATAGTAAGGAATAGACGTTTTAGACTACTATAGGGTAGGCTTATAGGGGACTAGCCCTATAAGGCTGGACGGTCACCGAGTATGGACGGTTACCCAGTGAACCCTTCTATCAGATTGCTCGGTACTCCACGTCAAACATCTCTCGCAACTCGACCCTCACCAACAACCATGTAACGACACACCCAGGTCCCAATGCTCGCAGCCCGCCCCCACCTCTCCACCCACCGTCCCTCCCCAACAACCGTCGCCTTCACCGTCTCCACCGCATCCCCACGTCAAACCCTGACATCCCAAACCCTCCACTACATCCTCCTCTTTCTCCGGGTGCTCCTAGGCCTCTCAACACTGCTGGTGCTATACATCAGCACCTTCGACGTTCCGATCAGAGTGATAAAGCCTCTAAGCGACTACATATCAGACGTACCGTTCTCGCACATCGCAGCACTCTCGTTTGTGAGCCTTTTTGTGGTGTTTCGACGGTTTTATACTGGTGGGTTATCTGCTGCTGATGTCGCTTCTGATTTGTGTTCTGTCGCTGTTGCTGCCAGTCGAAAGGTCTGAGAAACGTTCGCTGACAGGTATCTCGTGCAACAGAAGAATCCCTCCTAGTCCTCTCAACCCTCGGCATCCAAACCACCACCCTCTCATCCAGCTACCTCTTACCCTCTGACACGCGCTTCATACCAACTTCCCAGGTACGGGATATCTTCATACATGAGGCCTTTAAGGGGTTCGAGGTGAGATATTACTTGGCGGTTATTGTCGAGGGGGAAGGGAGTGTCATCGTCGTGTTTCCTGTGAGTGCCTCCATCTTCATACAACTTCAGAAGTCTGGGGGCGTCTCGATGGATAACATTACTGTCGTCTAATTATGAACAGAATCTACTACCAAAACGAGCTATCGTGGAGGAGGTCTGGAGAGGGGCGAGGGAATACTTGTATGAGTCGAAAGGATGATCCGGTAGGGAATCCCCAAGAACGTGATACCAAGGTAAACGAGCATGAATACCATCAATCAATTGACTGAATGAACATTTGGCGATATGGGCAATCAGCTTAGCTACATTTGAAGACGATCCTATGGGTATCATATCCCTAACGCCTTGCTCGTATGACCCAAATTCTCTAGGTTTGTCCATCACTTTACCTCCGCTTGAGGAGGCCATGAGTTTAGATCGAGTATCCGAATGTTTCCTGAACTCGCCTCATCCGCCTTCGTATAACCCTCATACTTCACTCTCTTCGGCTGTCTCTTCCCCAGCCACAGATCCCGTGCCCACATGATCCTCCCTATGTCCAGCCACTTCTTCCAACAAATCGTCGTTAGCGAGCTTCCCGACGTCCTCGTCTTCAATCGCAGCCTTCAGCATCGCCAAATCATCTTCGGTCTCTTGATCGCTCAAGGGTGGTACACGCTGATGATAGTCTTCTTCCCGTCGCTTCTCTCTAGCTCCCACAGTCCCAATCAGCCTAGCCCCAGCTGCGCGACCCGCGAGGCAACCGAATGCATCGCCGGCAGCTACATGTTTATTAGGAGCCATGTTACGTGAGGAGCGCGTTGCATGTTGGGAGGCATTGGTAGCTGTCCGATCCATTTCCGGAGCGGCTAGGAAGACATCTTCCGCTACGCCATCCATCCCGAGGTCTGGCTCTGCATCCACGTCGTCTTCAGAATCGGAAACCTCAGCGTTGGTACCCACAAGGGATGAAAGGCTCGTGTGTGGAGTCTTGTTGAGTTTACGTCGCTTGATATCCTCGATGACGCCTAAGCTTGCTAGTTGAACATTGTTGTCAAGGTCTCGCTGTGAAAAGAGGCGCTCTAAGGTGTAGAGTGATGATGTAACCTGATGATATTCCAACTTCGCATTTGCTTCCTTGAATATACTGACAGACTCCACGTCGCGACCTGCAGGTGCAGGAGATCCATTGTCATTGTCAGTAGGAGCCTTACGCTTCCTTTTGGTAGTGCCGTTATTTGTATCCAAGTCGTCCACTTCAAGTCTGTGTCGAGTGTGTCTGGTCTTTCGATTACTTTGGGGGCCACCGGGGCTCGCGGTATTGTTAAGGTTATAATGATTTGGGTGAATCAGGGCAGAATGTGTATCGGCGAGGTCAAGTTTCTCCTTCTCCTTCTGCATTGACGCTCTCTTCTGGTGCAAGCTGTGGATGAGGCGGCGACGCAAGGTCTCAAGTAGTTGCTGATGCTCCATGTGAGCGACGGCGACGTTGAAATCATAGTCTTTTTGGACCTCATCGATACTAAAATTGTAGCGATACTAGAGAGAGAATTTGGGATCAGCTGCATTTCAATCACAAGGAACATCCTCCATATGTTCTGAAAGGCAGAAGGACCAACAATAACGTACAGCGACAGTAGTTAGATCAGCATCCCTCTGCTCAATGGCGTCATTGATGGTCTGCGCAAATGTGGAAGCATTGACCCCAAGTCTACCCGCCACTACGTTGCCATTCATCTGCGCATGGCCGATGACCCCTCCGGAAGTGCTAGCAGCCGCACTGATCGTGGTATCTTCAGTACAGTCCTCCTCATGCTCTTCCAGCACCTTCTCAGTGTACAGGTCGGCACGACGAACGTAGTCGATGTCGAGCTGAAGAGCCTGTAATTGCTTGCGGTAGATCATGTCGCGGTCTCTCGAGAAATCATTACTGATCTGAGCAAGACGATCCTCCATATTATATCTCTTCTTCTCCCGTTTGGAGATATATTGTTGGAAGGGAGGAGAAGGCGAGCGGCGGTTGAAGTGAGATGGACCAGCTGTTGACAGACTTGCTGTGCGAGGTGAAGGGGAGTATGCCATGGAGTGTAAGATGCGACAGGAAGGAAGTGGACTAATCTGAGGCTATTCCAAAGGTCCGCAAGACCTGATTAGACAGGGTGCGAAGGGAGGAAGGGGATCTGCCCCTGATCATGAGTTGTTGGAGAATTCGCGAACGGTAGAGGTGGGCGCTTTGCAGAGCGACAATGACGAGTGAATGCTCAATAGCGCGCCAAGAAACCTCGGCAAGCCATCTAGTAGGGCCGGCCCTAGAATCCTCCGACTCAGATACTTAGCCCCTTGTACACTAGCGTCTTAGCTAGAGAATACTATGTTGGAATTCAGACCGGGTCAACCTCGGTAGTCACTAATCAGGACTAGTCAGGGGGCCTTGGCAGACTAATAGAGATTTCTCGTGATGGTTATTCCATTCTACATAGCTACATCCATCCATTAG